>Ga0207671_10000045_pt1 | contig 201245 bp, 186 predicted proteins | sample KBSC24metaG_FD_184352 | JGI IMG/M metagenome (GOLD analysis project Ga0207671, IMG submission 184352) | Corn rhizosphere microbial communities from Kellogg Biological Station, Michigan, USA - KBS C2-4 metaG (SPAdes) (version 2) | ecosystem: Host-associated > Plants > Roots > Rhizosphere >...
CGAGACCGCGATCGGTCGCTACAAATCCATCATCGGCGGCCGGCTAAGAGCGCGCTCGTTCGCAGCACAGCAGACGGAAGTCGCCCTCAGCTGCGCAGTGCTCAATCGAATGCTGGCATGCGCACGCCCGAAATCCGTCCGGCTCAAGTTCGCTATCGCATAGTCGTAGCATCAAAGACGGAATTCCGTTCTTTCAACGATCCGCGCACCAAAGCCGAAGATCGACGTTTTATCGACTTCTGAACCTCCAAAATGGAGCACCTTCATCCCGGTTTTATCCCTCGTCGCAGTCATTCGTAGACAAAATATTCGAGCCCGCAGCTGGTTCGGGCCATCTCGCCCCCATGCTTGCACTAACGAAATCAGAGGAGGAGAAGCTCACAGATTATATTCGGGGCGTTGAAGGAGACGCCTCAAGCTTCAGCGGGCAGTTCTGGAGAATGACGTATTTCAGCGCAGTTGCTATTACCACGCTTGGCCTCGGAGACATTGTCCCAATAAGCCCGATGTCTCGCGCGTTAGTGGCAGCGGAAGCTGTAGCAGGTATCGTGCTAGCTGGGCTCTTCTTGAATGCACTCGCGTATCAAGTTGCGAGGCGTGAAGGCAACTGACTGTAAATCCAAGCCTTCTCCCCCGGAATGGGAGGGTACGTTTGAGGATTGGATCAATTTGCAAGATCACCGCAACGGCCTGCATCACAAAAGTGCAAGGAACCCCACTGTGATGATCACACAATTCTGGTCTGCCGACCAATCGACGCCTCTCGAAGAGACGAAAGCGGATTGAATGGCCGCCTTGAAAAGATACGAACCTACAACCTGCCGAAAGATCGTTCGCAATTTCAGTAACTAGCTACGACGCAGAACCATGCCCAATCAAGAGGCGAGCCCGTGTTCTTATCGTTCTGTAGTTGCCGCACAAAGCGCAAGCACTCGCGCCATAGAGCGAACCGCCTTCACGGCAATATGGCGCTGCGATATGTGTTCGATCAGCTCAAGAGGACGGGCCTCTATGAGGAACTCAATCGGACAATGGCATCCTTTGGGATCACAACAGTGGAACAGGCAACGCGGGACATACTGTGGCGCCCGCCCCAGGCCGATGAGCGGCACAGCGTGGAGTGAGAGCCCGCTGCGCCGTACGTCAGCTGTTGAAGCGTGAGACGAACTGGTCGAACCGATCGTTTACCCCACCGCCGAAGAGCTGTTGGGGTGACCCCGTTGCGGCTATCCTGCCCTGATCGAGGAACACGATGCGATTGGAAACATCGCGGGCAAATCCCATCTCGTGCGTCACCACGAGCATTGTGAGCCCTTCGGCCGCGAGATCCCGCATCACCCTCAGCACTTCACCGACCAGTTCCGGGTCAAGGGCACTTGTCGGCTCATCGAAAAGAAGCGCCTTTGGCCGCATCACCAACGCCCTTGCGATTGCAGCCCGCTGCTGCTGACCACCCGACAGCTGCGCGGGGTAAAAATCAGCACGCTCTATGAGACCAACGCGCTCAAGCATTGCTTCAGCCTCGTCCCTGACCTCACGCTTTGCGCGGCGCTGTACGTGGACAGGTGCTTCCATCAGATTTTCAAGCACCGTCATGTGTTGCCAGAGGCAGAAGTTCTGGAACACCATGGCGACCTGCGTGCGGAGCCGGTCGACCTGCCTCTGGTCACGGATTGCAAGATTGCCGCTCGTCTTCTTCAACCCGACCTGCTCACCGAAGATGCAAAGCCTGCCTGCCGAGGGCATCTCAAGCAGGTTCAGACAGCGGAGAAACGTAGACTTCCCCGAGCCGGAAGACCCCAGAATGGAAACAACCTCACCGTCGTACGCCTGGAAATCGATCCCTTTCAGAACTTCGTGCGCACCGAAGTGTTTGTGCAGACCATCGACTGAGATTGCGGGCACCTTCGCTGCCTGACTGCTTGCGGTTTGTGGTGGTAAAGTTGTCATGTGCTGTGTCCTTCGGCTCAAGCGCGGCGATCGGCCAGATGGCCGTTCAGAAATCTCTCCAGAATGGCAAACGCCATGCTCACCACGAAATTCAACGCCAGATAGATCGCACCTGCGACCGTGAAGATCTCGATGACCCGATAGGTGTCGGAGGCGAGCCTGTAGGTAATCCCTGTGATTTCATTCAAGGTGATGATGCTCGCAAGCGAGGTGGCCTTGATCATCTGAATGACTTCACTGCTGTAGACTGGAAGACCGTGCCGTACCGCAATCGGCCAGATAATCCTCCTGCGAAGCAGAAGCCCTGACATGCCGCAGGACCGGGCGGCCTCGATCTCTCCGGGTGGAACTGCCTGAACCGCACCGCGAATGATCTCCGCCGTGTAGGCTGACGTATTCAGCGACAAGGCAAGGACAGCGCACCAGTAGGGCTCTCGCAGGAACGGCCAGATGAAGGACTGCCGCAACAGACCGATCTGGCCGAGGCCGTAATAGATAAGAAAGATCTGCAGGAGGAGCGGCGTCCCCCTGAAGAGTTCCACATAAGCGGTGGCAGGCCCGCGGACCAGGCCATGGCGGCTGGTGACCGCAGCCTGTACCAGACAGGCCAGGACAAATCCCGCCAACAGAGAAATGGCCGTCAACTGGAGCGTCAGAGGGATCCCGAGAAGCATCTGATGGAAAATGTCTTTTATGAACAACCAGTCCATCGTCATCGCCTCCACGGCTTGTTCATGTGGTCTTCGACCTTTCGGAGAAGCCGCCCGCTGAGCCGCCCGATCAGGAAAAAGGCGGCCGCCGCGACGCTGAAGAAAAGCAGAGGCTGGTGCGTGGATCCTGCCGCTATACCTGTCTGGCGCAGCAGTTCGGTCAGCCCGATGACCGAGAGCAACGAGGTTTCCTTCAGGGCTGATTGCCAGATATTGCCAAGCGCCGGCAGGGCGAAGTGCAGTGTCTGTGGAACGATGATCCGCCTCAAGAGAAGCGGTCGCGACATGCCGCAGGAAACGCCAGCCTCAATCTGCCCTCGATCAAGCCGCAGAAAAGCCGCGCGGAACGCTTCAGTCTGATAGGCACCGGAAACGACGCCGACAGCGATGACGCCTGTCGCAAAGCCCGGCAGCGAATAGAACCCGTCATAACCGCTGATGTTCATGATCTTCGTCAGCCACAGGCTCCCGCCGAAGTAGAACAGATAGATGATGAGGATCTCGGGAATGCCGCGAAGCACCGTGGTGTAGAACTGCCCGATCAAACGAAGCATTATATGCCGCGACAGTTTCAGATAGGCGCCCGTGACACCCAGCACGCTTCCGAGCGCAAATCCGAAAATAGCTGCGAGAACGGTCACACCTGCGGCGCTGAGCAGGGGAAATCCCCAGCCGCCAGGCCCGAAGCCGAGAAGTCTAAGCGTTTCAAGCTGCATCGTTACGCCCCCGCTGAGCCGGTTTCCCCGCTTGGAAACGATCGACGGCGAACGGCTGAAGGCGCGCGTCGATGTTTCCGGAAAGAAGCGAGGCGGCCACGGTTTCGCCCACCGCAGGCGAGAGCTGGAAGCCGTGGCCGCAGAAGCCGAACACATGCCAGAGGCCCGGGTGTCTGGCGCTTGGCCCGATATAGGGTATGCCATCAGGCGTCACACCTTCGAGGCCGCTCCAGGTGCGAAGGACAGGAATATCGGAGAGGCAGGGAAAGGCATCGACGGTCGCCCGGGCACTCGACACCATTCGGTCCATGACCGTGAAGGAAGTACCCTCCTCCAGACACGGCTTTCCGGCAATGCCACCGCCGATGACAAGCGAACCGACCGCGCTTTGCTTGAAGGAGAGCGGCCTGTCGATCCCGATTACGACCGGCGCGACGAAGGGCTCGACCCGCGCCGTTACCATCATGCTCAAGGCCATGGACCTGAGCTCGAGATTTTCGTCCACGAGGCCCGCGAGGCCCGCGCCCCAGGCACCTGCGCAATTGACGACGATTTCCGCTTCCGCTGTTCCGCGGTCGGTCGTGACGCGCCAGGAACCAGAGCCATTAAGATCAATTCCAACAACACAGCAGCGCTCCTCGAAATGGGCTCCGCCGGCGGCGGCGGCCATGCGGAAGGCTCGGGCAGCATTCGCGGGATTGGCATGCCCATCGGGCCGCGACACGAGCCCACCGAGGACCTGGCTGGAAATACCGGGAAGCAGACGCCTTATGTCCGCGCCGTCCAGCAGTTGCTCGTTTGGGATACCGCGCCGCTTCATGTCGCGCTCGCGCTCCCCCGCCCAGGCCATTTCGTCTTCATCCATGGCAATTGCTATCTGCGACGTCTGCAACTGCACTTCGGATGCCTCGGCCGCCGCCTGACCGACGAACTGGTCAAGGTGTGCCCAGATGTCCATGGCTCTGACCGCGATGGGATATTCGCGGTGATCTCGCAGAAGCAGCCTCAGTCCGCCGGCATTCACGCCGGAGGCATGGCGGCCGGCAACCGTTTTGTCGATGACCGTAACCTTGCTGCCCGCCTTCGCGAGAAAAAGAGCGATGGCGCATCCCTGCAGTCCGCCGCCGATGATCACGACATCATTCTTTCGATCAAACATCGATCCCACCCCTGCTGGAGGCGTCGGGCTTGTCATCCAGCGCCTCGGAACGGGAAAGGTCCGGGTCGAGCGACTGAAGCTGTGCCAGCACGCCGAGCGGAACGGGCCGCACGGGCGGACGGCCCCTGAAGGGCATGGGGAGCGGTGAATCAAACTCGCGAGATAGCAGTCGAGCGATCGCGGTGGCGCAACTGCGTCCCTGGCAGGGTCCCATGCCACAGCGCAGAAGCCCTCGAAGTTGATCCATGTCGGTCACCCCCTGTTGGGCGCAACTCCGAATCTGGGCTGCGGTGATCTCTTCGCAACGGCAGATGATCGTGGCGTCACCGAGCTCGACTGACCATCGTCCAGGTGGAAAGGCGGCGTCGATGAAGGGCCGCGCCGCCATGGCTTGCGCATAGCGTTTTGCGGGACTTGAGTGTGAGGCATGCCGGGATTTCACTGCCCCCAGGCTCGCCGCAATTGTCTGCCCCACGTGCATGCCGTGAGCTGCTGCCGCATCCGCCCCGCCGATCGTGCGGGCGTCACCGGTTAGCCACACGCAGTTGGGACCAGGAGAAAGGCTCGGTCCACTGACCGGTTTGGCAAGACCGTGGGCATCGGTAACAGGCCTCCAGCTGGCATCGTCGGGACGCCACTCCATCGCAATGCCCGCCCCCTGAGCGAGATCGATGGACGGAATGATCCCGTCATGTACGATCAACAAGTCACACGGCAGGCGCATCGTCTTGCCTGCTGCCTTGATCACAACCTCCCGCAGCCTCTCATTACCAACAGCTTCGAGATGGGTAAGACTGGTCACGGTCCTGACACCGACCCGACGCAGGTTGGCCATCCAGCCGGCTCCCTTTGCCAGCGCCGGAAGCGCTGCCGGGCGAAGCCGTGGTAGGGCAGCGAGCTTGTCGCCCAAACCATCCGTTCTCGCGATAAGTGCGGGTCTGACGGCGAGTTTAAGGAGTTGATCGGCGAGGAGGAAGAGCAGCGGTCCGGTTCCGGCCAGAACGACCCGACCGGAGGGTTTGAGCCGGCTCGCCTTGATCAGTGTCTGCACAGCGCCCGCGGTCATTACGCCGGGAAGCGTCCAACCCGGAAATGGCATCGGGCGCTCCATCGCACCGTTGGCCAGCACGACATGGCGCGCCCGAAGATAACCGCCGCGGCCAGCCTGCTGCCATCCCACGGTTCCATCGGTTCTCAGTTCCCACACCACTGTATTCGGGCGATAGTCGATGTTCGACTGCACTCGGAACTGCGCAACCAGCGGCTGGCCGGCCGAATAGGCCGCGCCGAGCGCATTGGCGAGGCCATGACTTGCCCCCTCGTTGAGGTTTGCCTCGACGGCCCGATAGATCTGGCCGCCGGGGGAGGCGTTCATGTCGAGCACGATGACGCTGAGACCCGCGGCGGAGAGTTCCACGGCGGCCGACATGCCGGCCGGGCCTGCGCCGATAACGATGACATCGGCATCCCTTGGCATGGCGCCCGTGCCGGCAGCCGAAGGGTCGGGCCTCGGTTCAGCGGTCATAGTTGGCTCCCCGGTAAATGGTGGCGGGACCTGCCTGTGTGGCGACCTGCATTCCCTCCCGCACCACCGTCAGGCACGCCTGCCGGCTTCCGAGACCCTCGATTTCGACCAGGCACTCAAAGCAATGCCCGATCATGCAGAACGGCATGCGCGCGGCGCCCGAAACCGGCGTCGTGCGAAAGCGCGTCACTCCGTTACGCAAAAGACAGGATGCCACCGTCTCACCGGGCAAGGCTGTGACCGGCAGGTTATCGAAGTAAACAGTCAGCATGGCCTCGGGAGACCCGATCGGCTGAAACATGAAAACACCTTGTGTGGAGAAGAGAGGCGACCGTGAACTGGCGCCCCCTCAGCATGAGAGGGCGCGTCCCGGCATTATTCGTGGATCGAAATGTCGATCCCGAACCACTTCTTGGTCAGGGCCGCATTGCTGCCGTCCTTGTTGACAGCCGTGACGGCATCATCGAAGGCATTGCGAAGCGCCTCGTCCTTGGGGCGCAGTGCCACATTTGTGGTGCCGAGGCCGAGGATACCGCCTGAGAAACTCGGTCCCGCGAGGACGAGGGTGCCATTGCTGCCGTCAATGGCGGCCTTGAAGACCGTCACGTTGGCAACCGCAAGATCGATCCTCCCAGCATTCAGTTCAAGCGTCAGTTGGTCGAAGGTGGGATATTCGCGGATGTCGGCGCCGGCCAGATATTTGTGAGCGAATGTCGCCGCCGTCGAACCGGTCTGGACGCCCACGACCTTGCCCTTGATCTTCTCATTGAGAACGGTCAGCGCAGCTTCCGCCTTTTCCGGAGATTGTGCCAGATCGAAGGACACTCCCGCATCCGGAAGGCTCTTCATGTCGTTCGAGCTCGTGGTCAGAAAGCCATTCGGCGCTCTCGCATAGGGTTTGGAGAAAGCAACGACCTTCTTGCGTTCCTCAGTCACGCCCATTGACGCAATGATGGCATCGTATTTGCCGACGTTGAGTCCGGGGATAATGCCGTTCCACTCCTGAGGAATGACGTTGCACTGCACCTTCATCTTCTCGCACAGGAGCTTGGCAAGTTCAATTTCGTAACCGCCGAGTGTCCCGTCGGGATTGGTAAAATTCCAGGGGGCATATGCTCCCTCGGTGGCGATCGTGATCTTTGGTGGCAGATCCGCGGCTAGGCCTGTCGAGGTAAGGACGGGCAGTGCAGCGAGTGCAAGGAGCAGTCGGCGTGTAATCATCTGGTTTGTTCCCTCTGTTTTTGACAGGCATGAGCCCGCTCAAGCTTTATGGCACCTGCGGCGGCATCAGGGGATACAGTATCTATTTGACCTGAGCATAAGCACAGCTTACGCTCAGCCATGAACAATACTTCCATTCCCTCGCTCAACTGGTTGCGCGTCTTCGAAGCTGCCGCACGGCACCAGAGTTTTGCCAGGGCCGGCAAAGAGCTGAACATGTCCGCTGCTGCAGTCAGTCAGCAGGTCCTGGCGCTCGAAACACATCTGGGTCGCCCGTTATTCCAGCGGACAGCAAACAAGGTGATACTGACACCGGACGCGAGTGACTTCCTGCCAACTGTCCAGGTGTCCCTGAGCACGATCGAAAGCAAGGCTGCGGCACTCTTCGGAAGACAGAGGATCGAGCAGGTGACATTGCTTGCCAGTCAACTCATGGCAATGAGTTGGCTGCCCCGTGTAATCGCTGACTTCGAAGCCGAAAATCCAGCGGTCCGCGTGTCCCTGATCATGGAGGGTTCGCATCGCAATGCGGACGTCGATCTGCAGATCTGTTTCGGCGAGGAGCCGCATCTGGTCAGGCACCCCTCCTGGCTCATGGGCCTGTCCCACGTCGTGATGGGCCGAAAGGAGGACGTTGAAAGCATCAACACGCTGGAAGATATACTGAGTTTTCGTCTTTTCGACGTGGCATCACACGCCATGGGATGGACGGCGCTGCTCAATCACAATTTCGGTCCGTTGAAGGGTTTCAGTCTGAAACTCGAAGTGGTCGACACGACCCCGCTGGCCCTGATGATGGTGAGCCAGGGGCTCGGACTTGCCATCGGCCACCTTCCGGTTTGTGGACCCCTGGCGGCATCCTTGGGTCTCGAAGTTTGTTCCATCGTTCCAAGGACGAGAGGATCCGGAAATTACTATCTGGAGCGGATTGCCGGGCGGCCGCCGAAGGCTTCGATACCCGCCCTCGAACAAGCGCTGCAGAGTGCAGCGCAAGCCGCGATGCGCTCCGGATTGCCGACGACGTCGGGCGGCGTTTCGAAAGACGCTCAATAAACCAGTGCCCGCTCTGATCAGGATTAGATTTCGAGCCAGAACGAAAATGGGCATACCAGCTGCAGCGGGAACCGCGGAGGCAGTTCGCCTCCCGTAAGACCGGTTCAACAGGGTTGCCGCAGGAGGTTTAGCAAAGCGCCGGCATCAGCCGGAAACCGGGACCGACAGCCCCCGGCGCGCGGGTCCGCTCTCTGTCTCTTGCTCTCCGTGGGATCACAGCCGGCGCCACGAATTTTGATCTCGCAAGTCGGAAAATCTGAGCCCCTGGAGGATCTGTCCGGCGCGGCTGGAGTGCGATTAAACTTGGAACTTTGCCGACCCGGAAACGACCAGCACCCAAGCCGGCAATGTTTTCAAGGAAGATCGACCAGACTCACACGGAGGTCATTGATGACCGCAGCGAGCCCTGGGGCGCCAATCAGCGGCATGACCCGGACCGGCGCCAGCTTGGAGACGGCACGCCCAAAGACAGCGACATTCGTGTGGCCGTTCAGGCGAGATGGATAGATGATGCCATCAGGAAGCGATTGGTGCTCGTGGAAAGCCAACGCCCAGGAGCGCGCCAGACTCTGGCGCGAGGGTGATGTCAGGTTAACTGCGGCTGAAAGATTTGCGGGTATGTCGCCGTCATGAGCCACAATCCTGTCAGCTACAAGCGCCATCGTTTCCCATCAATCGTGATCGCCCATGCGGTGTGGCTGTATTTCCGATTTCCATTGAGCCTGCGCCTGGTCGAAGAGATGCTGCTGGAGCGCGGCATCGTCGTTTCCTATGAAACGATCCGTTGTTGGGCGAAGAAGTTCGGCCCAATCTACGCCGGCCGGTTACGTCGGAAGGTGCCCAGCGCAAGTGACATCTGGTATCTGGACGAGGTGGTCGTGACGATCGGTGGGAAGAAACATTGGCTCTGGCGTGCTGTCGACCAGGATGGCTATGTGCTCGACGAAATCGTCCAGGCTCGCCGCAACACCAAGGCTGCCAGGCGACTTCTGATCCGGCTGATGAAGAGGCAGGGATGCCTGCCCAAGCGCATCGTCACCGACAAGCTTCGCTCATACGGCGCGGCGCATCGTCAGATCATGCCGACGGTCGAGCATCGATCGCACAAGGGCTTGAACAACCGCGCTGAAAACTCGCACCTGCCGCTGCGAAAACGGGAGGGGGTGATGCAGCGGTTCCGCTCGCCAGGTGCGTTGCAACGTTTCGTCAGCGTCTTCTCCGCAGTCCGAAATCTCTTCGTCCCAACCCACCTGAAAAAGACAGCCATCGCCGTCCACCTGCATCGCCTCGGGGCGCTCGCACATTGGAGGAGCATGGCCGGAATTGCCGCGTGATCACTCCGACCCTGCCATCGCGCACTTGTCCCAGTTAACCTGACATCACCAGTCAGCAAGTTCCCACGGATCCCTGCATCTATCGGTTTTATGAAATAATCGGTGTTTACGGCGAGACGCTCAAGGCGCTGATTCAGGAAAAGGGTGGCGACGGCATCATGAGTGCCATCGACTTCGAAATGGGCGTCGAGAAGGTTCCCAACCACAAAGGAGACCGGATCGAAATCAGGATGAGCGGGAAATTTCTTCCTTATAATCGCTGGTAACGTCGAAAACCTCCAGCGGGCCCGCGCTGCAGGCCCAAAGGACCCGGCAGATGATCATGAAATTCGTAATTGTCGTAACACCAAAGAACACGGATCGCCGTTGGCGTTTCCAAGACGCGGTAGCCCATCAAGTTTTCCGAGCACAACCACCTGCCCTTTCGGCTAAATTGCCGGTTGGCAGTTTCCGTGCGAGAGCGAGGAGCGCCAAGCGAAGCTGGAAGCAGAAATAGTCTATCATAAGAGGGGCTCGCCACGGCCCTGGGGGTATGTCCGCTGCGAGCCCCGGGCCGGTCATCATGTCCAGCCGGAATCATTGCGACAGACACGCTACCAAATTTCAAATTACATTCCGGTAATGTATCGACCGCGTTGCCCGGCTGGAGCCGTATCGCTCTCGAATCGTGAAGTATGGTGTCGCGGAGGTTACGCCGCGCGACCAGCGTCCGAAACTGGGGTCCCTCCCACACACATCGTTGGCTTCAATTTGACGTGATTGCGCAACAACGGCGTTTGTACGGGGTTGTAGTCGTAGCGCTTGGTCTTGCCGCGACCCTCCTACGATTGGAGTTTCCAATGTCCATCGAGTTCTTATGCAACCTCCACGCCGATGGCGCGGAGTTTCCACATTTTTGGGAACACACAGTGGGCAGCGGTCACGCGATACTTGCGCTGCGGGCCGACTGGCAGGCGCAGCTTCGCCGGGCTCGCGAAGAGCTAGGTTTTCGGCATGTCCGTTTTCACGGTATCCTGGATGATGACATGGGAACGATGGTCGCTCAGAATGAGCAACCCCTCTACTCGTTCTTTAACACCGATCAGATTTTCGATTTTCTTCGTTCGATCGGCATGCGGCCCTTCGTCGAACTGAGCTTTATGCCGTCGATGTTGGCATCAAGCAGCCAAACAATCTTTCGATATCGCGCCAACGTCAGTTCGCCGAAGGATTACGATCTTTGGGCAGCGCTAATTCAAAAGCTTGTCGGACACTGGGTCGACCGATACGGTCTCGAGGAAGTGCGGGAATGGTTCTTTGAGGTCTGGAACGAGCCCAACCTCACGGCCTTTGGAGATGCCAATCAGGAAGAATACTTCAAGCTTTATGCGGTGAGCGCCAACGCCATAAAATCGGTAGATGTGGAGCTCAAAGTCGGCGGCCCAGCCACCGCTGCAAATGCCTGGATAGCCGATTTAGTTCGCTTTTCTATCGAACACAGCCAACCGCTCGATTTCATTAGCACGCACCACTATCCCACGGATTCATTCGGCAAGCCAGGCGATGATACCGAAACCCAGCTAGCGATGAGTAAGAGGAGCGCGTTGCGTAAGGAGGCAGGAATTGCACGGAAAGAGGCAGGTGACCGCCCCTTGTACTACACCGAGTGGTGTACGTCGTCCAATCCCCGTGATGCAATGCACGACGAACCCTATGCTGCAGCCTTCATTGTTAAGACAGTGATGGAGGCACGCGGCCTCGTACAAGGCTATAGCTACTGGACTTTCTCCGATATCTTCGAGGAGAACTACTTCCCATCGATACCGTTTCACGGCGGTTTCGGCCTCATGAACATCCATGGTATTCCCAAGCCCGCATATCGCGCGTTCGAATTGCTGCACGCCCTTGGGAACGAAATTCTCGTGGTCGACGGTAAACACCAAACGGTCGACGTCTGGGTAGTCCGTAGTGGCTCCTCGGTCACCGTGCTCATCTCGAATTTTTCGCTACCGCACCATTCAATCAATGATGAGGAAGTACGGCTGACAATGACGACGCCAAATCCCGCCGTTCGAGCAAGTGCCAAAACTATCGATGTGGATCGAGGTAATCCTAAGGCACATTGGGTGGAGCTTGGATCGCCGGAATATCTGAGTAAAGAGAATGTCGACCTGCTGATGCAGTTTTCCACACTGCGCGAAGACCCTGTCGACGTAAGCAATACCATGGGGACCATCAATTTATTCGTCGTTGTGAAGCCCCTAAGCGTCACCGCGGTGACATTGTTCTTTTAGACCGAGATCTGTTGATGGCAGCCGAACCAGCGACATCGTGATTGTTATGCAGTCGGGGTGAGACTCCATGGGATAAGGAACTGAGTTGCTTCAACGAGACATTGAGATCTTGTTTCGCGCAGCACCAGCGGAAACGCAGGTTTCCACTGAGTGGCCCTACGCTGGAGATCGGCGCATGCAAGACAGCGGCCTTTTAACGTCGCTTTCAAACGCGGCGATCAACTTCGTGATTAGACCCGGCGGCTCTGCCGTGGTTGGCTGCGCCAAGATAGAAATACCAACCGTCCGGCCAACGAACCCATTCAGGAAGAAGGTGAAGCTTCCATGATCCGCTTCTATTTCCACCCGACACCGAATCCGGCAAAAGTTGCCCTCTTTCTCGAAGAAGCCGGCTTGCCCTATGAATTGATCCCAGTGGACACCAGCAAGGGCGAGCAGCATTCGCTGGACTTTCGCGCTATCAATCCGAACGGCAAGGTGCCCGCCATCGTCGATACGGACGGACCGAGCGGGTTGGAAACGCGGGTTTTCGATTCGACGGCGATCCTGTTTTACCTGGCCGAGAAGACCGGGAAATTCCAGGGATCGCCCGTTGACCGTCCCGAACTTCTTTCATGGATGCTTTTTGTAGCGACAGGTCTTGGTCCATTCTCGGGGCAGGCAGTTCATTTTCAGTTCGCTGCCGCCGACAAGTCACCGTACGCGACGTCCAGATACCGCAAGGAGGCTGAGCGGCACTATGGTGTCCTCGAGGCCCATCTTGAGGGGCGTGAGTATCTTGTCGGCAACGACTATACGATTGCAGATATGTCGGCCTGGGGATGGCTCGACCGCGCATCGCGAGTGCTGAAGGGACAAGACGACCCGCTAGGCAATTATCCAAATATAAAGCGATGGTTTGCCGCCATAAACGCCCGTCCTGCGGCAGCAAGGGCACGGCTTGTTGGAACGGACCATAGCTTCAAACGGGAAAATGACGACGAAACCAAACGCGCGCTTTTTCCGTCCAACTATCAGGATCTTATCGGCTGACCTGCGGGCGGGGACAGCCCGTTGAGATGACTGAACGCGATCTTTCAACCTGGCCCAACATCTGAGGAAGAGAACATGACTAAAGTTGCTTTGTATGTGGAATTGAAGGCTAAGGCAGGTAGAGAAGAAGAGGTTGCTGCCTTCCTCAAGAGCGCGGAATCTCTTATCGACCAGGAGGTGCTGACGGTGGCTTGGTTTGCCGTGCGGTTTGACCAGAGTACTTTCGCCATCTTCGATGCTTTTGACGCCGAGGCCGGACGTCAGGCACATCTGAGCGGTCAGGTGGCAGCAGCGTTGATGGCGCATGCCGGCGAATTGCTGGAGACACCGCCGCAGATCAGAAGTCCCGAAGTGCTGGCGGACAAACTTCCAGGATAATTGGGCTGATCAGGAGTAGTGGCCGATAAGTCCTGATGTCCTTCGTCGCGGCTGAGGTGGCTCGCCCTACACTGGTCTTGCGAGAGTTGCTCGGATGGCCGAGCCGATCCTCACGACAGGATGGAGCGCCGTTGCGGTCTATAGAGAATTTTGTCGGAATCGATGTTGCTAAGCTGAAGAATGCGATTGCTGAAGTTGGCCGGAACGGAGAGATCCGTTATGCTGGCGGGATCGCGTGCATCCCTACTACAAAGCGAGGCCCACCGGTTACGGCCTCCAGCGGCTCACCAAATTCCTTGGCCATGACTACATCGAGTCGCTCCGTCGCTGATCCCGAGAACGCCTGGCGACCGGGTGCGCAGAGAGCTGAGAGGTAGGTTATGGTTGGTGGTCTTGAAAGGATGTGAACAACCGACGCGGTAGTTATTGCTCAATACCGAAATATTCAGGCCGGCTTCAGCACCCTAATCTTAATCTAGCCGCAATGGCTGGACTGAGTCAAAAGTGACGGCCCGGACGAACGCGTGGATAGCGGGCTTTTGAAAGTAAAAATGTCCGCTACCTCCCGGCTGTGTTTGCACCCATCGACGAGAGCGCTACCACTCGCGGCAGCGCTGCGTTCCATTGGTGATCGCAGGACATAGTCCGCAGTCACGCCCTTTGTTTCTTTGTATTCTGGCGAAGGCGCCCAGACAGAAGGCAGCATCACAAACACCTTCAAGTCTTCCGCCTTGATATGAGGCGCCAGAATCAAGCTTGCAAAAGCAAGCATCAATCCTGAGTGCCCGCCGTAACTCATTGCAAGTTCAAGTTCGCATAAGATTAGGGCGCGACTTTAAGTGTAAGGCATATCGGCGACGTGCTTTGGCCGAGCCACCATGGCGAGGTGGCTACCGTTGCCGCGATGCCCTTTAAATGACGCCAAACGCTCTTCGACCACCGTCCCAGTTCGTTGTCCTGAGGAATTGCTCCCAGCTCAGGCTCGCTGGATTGATCCGTCGGCTCCATCCGAGGTCCCGGTCTTCGCGGAAATAACCGTACTCTACAGCATATTCCACCATGCCAATATTCTCCCGTACGAGCTCCTCGTTCTCTGCGAATTCAGGAAAGTGCCTGACCAGCTGCTCGGACGTATAGGCCGAGGCATATTCGGCCTTCAGCCCGGTAATGCGCGTGAACGTCTCGATCATTTCAGCCGGAGAAATGATGTCCCCGACGACCGGCAAAGTATGACCGACATAGGCTTCCGGGTGTTCGAAGATCTCCAGAACGGCAGGTCCCGTTGCCGTCAGCGGATCCACGAAGGGAGCTCGAAAATGCTCTGGCAGATACACGGGGAAAATCAGCGTGTCGCCATCCCGATGGGGGACGTAGTATTCTAGAAGGTTGGTATAGAAAAACGCGAGCTCGATGAAGGTACTACGGATCGGGAGCTCGCGGATGTATGCCTCAACCCTCGCCTTGTCCGTGAAGTGCGGAGCGAACTTGTTTCCTCCCGTGATGTTGTCGACATTCTCCAGGGAGCTGAAGACGACGTGACCAACGCCTGCCTCGACGCAGGCGTCGGCGAGTTCCTTCCCGATGTCGAACTCGTAAGCTGCCGGCGGGACGACACCCGGCGTCATGAGGAAGGCGCCATGCGCCCCGTCAAACGCTCTGACGAAATCCTGTTGGCGATTAATCGCCAGCGGCACTTCGAAAAGCTCAGCGCCTTGTTCCACCAGCCGAAGAGCCTCGGACGACTGTGTTCGGCTCGTCATAGCTCGGACACGGTACCGCCCGCTCGCCAACAAGGACTGAGCTACGCTGCGACCCTGCTTGCTTAGACCGCCAGCCACGACGATGAGGGGTTTGCTATCATACTGCATTCGGATCTCCATCACCTGTTGAAGCGGCCTCGGTGGACGCTCCTTATAAATCGGATATGGCAGCCACTGATCTATCTGTTAAATCGATTCTTTTTAGTGTTACAATCCATTCCATGGATACTACGCGAATGGATCTCAATCTTCTCGTCAGCCTCGATGTGTTATTGGCGGAGCGGAACGTCACCAAGGCTGCAGCCCGGCTCGGCCTAAGCCAGCCTGCGCTGAGCGCGCAATTGAACCGTCTCCGGGACCTGTTCGAGGACCCGCTGCTGGTTCCAGCACATCGGGGTATGATACCGACGGCAAAGGCGATCGAGTTATTGGGACCACTCCGGGCCTCGCTCGACCAGCTTCGCAGCACGCTGCAAAGTCACGACAGTTTCGTACCCCGAACTGCGGGACTGACGGTGGCGCTCGCCTGTACGGACTATGTCGAGGCGACGGTCGTGACCCCATTGATCCTGGCACTACGGGAGCAAGCTCCCAAGGTCCGGCTCGCCGTCCATCGCCTGAACCCGACGAGATTGGCAGGGCAACTCGCAGATGGCGACGTCGATCTTGCGATCGCCACTCCGGATCCAAGTCAGCCCAACCTTCGGACTCGGCATCTGTTTGATGAGACGTACGTTTTGATAGGGCGAGACGGGCACCCGCGGATTAGGGATGGGGAAACGCCGGAGGGCTTTGCCGGTTTGGAACAGGTGATGGTTTCCCCTTCGGGCGGCAGCTTTCTGACCTCGGTTGACGCCTTACTGGAAGCTCTTGGTTTCCAGCGCAAGGTGGTGGCTTCGGCAGCCTCATTTCTGGTCATTCCCGGAATTGTGGCGACGAGTGATCTCGTGGCCCTGGCCCCGCGGCGGCTGTTGCAGACAAGGCTGCCTCCGCTTGACGTCGTAGAAGTTGCTTGGCTTTCGGAACAGTTCGAGGTGGCAATGTTATGGCATGAGCGTTGCCACCAACATCAAGGCCATCGCTGGATTCGTGACCTCGTCCATAATCTGACGGCTCATTAGGAAAGCCGGCAGGGGGATAGCTTGTGGAGTCGAGAAAAGGTGTCGGGTGGTGGGCTGATCCCACCTGGAACCGGGAGAGAGCTTCTTACGCCTTGATGGGAGTCGAACCGGCGCCCCTTGTGCTGCACTGCCAAACGATTCAGTGCTGTGAGCCGGTGCGGTGTCAGAGCTTCTGTTGTTCGATCGCCGTGAAGCGCAGCGCCCTTCCGTCAGCCGCAACCAAGCTGTCCATTTCCCTTTCGAGCTCATCGCGATCATCGACGCCACGCAGAAGACGACCGGCAAGCACGTCGAAACGTCCTGCGGCGATATCCGCAATCAGAAGCGCAGCGCGTGAGGGGTCGACGTCAACGCCATCGTCGAAAAGCTGCTGGATGCCCGGCAGATAGGTTTTCCCGGCCTCTGATGATAGCTGCATTTCGGTCATCGCGCTTCGCACGAGCCCTGGATCGACTGCGAAGGCGCGCACGCTGTGAGCGATCGTCGTATCATTGAAGCACTCCGTCAGGCGCATAATGGCTGCTTTGCTCGAGGCGTAACCAGAGCCATGGGGAAAGCTGTTGCCGGTTCCGCCGCCCACAAGGTTGACGATCCGGCCCTTGCCCCGCGCCAACATTCTCGGCGATGCCGCGCGACATGTGTGGAAAGTTCCGCGCAGATTGATCTCCACGTCTCGCCACCAGACAAGAGGGTCACACTCCCATATCGGGCCGAAAGCCTGGAAAGAGCCGTGGTTATTGACCAACAGATTGACGGGACCCAATTCGGACGCGATCCGCGCAAAAGCCCTTTCGACGGCGCCATAGTCGATGACGTCTGTGGTCACAGCGATCGCTCGCCCACCCTCCCCCTCAATCAGCGAGACGGTTTCCTCGATTTCCGTCCGTGTGCGCGCAAGAACAGCAATTTTGGCGCCCTCCCGCGCCTGTTGGAGGGCGATCTCCCGGCCAATTCCCCTGCCGCCACCGGTAATAACCGCTACAGTGTCCGTAAGCCGAGCCATCTTACTCCCCTCGAATCGCAGAAGATTTTCGTCGTTCTCGCGAATACTATGTAGACGGTGGTGCAAGATGATCAATGCTGCGCCTCGGCTTCGTATGGAAGCGCGTATGTCAGCCTATCCAGCACCTTCAGCGGCGAGTCTTTGGGTCGTTGAAAGCGAGCCGATGACCAGGGTAGATTTCTGGGAGCTGTTCGACAATTGGACGACGCTTGCCATGAACGGTGAATAGCCCTTGATCGATGGTCTCCTTCCCCCCTTGCTCAGAAGACGAAACAGAATAACTGCCTTGTTGCGGAAGTTCTGATATAGCGATCTCACGCTCATCCAGCCCCGTAAACGCTCATTCGGAGAAAGGGATAGAAGATGCCCAAGTTAATCCCCAAGCCGAAGTTCATTACCTTCGACTGCTACGGCACCTTGGTGCAATGGCACTCGGCTTTGTTGACAGGAGTCCGCGCGGTCCTCGCGAAACACGTTGAGGTCATCGGGATGGAGGAGGCCCAGGTGACCGAAACGGTGGAGGCGCTCCGCACATTGTCGATGGAGCAACAGCAGCGTCCGCCCTACCGCCATTACAAGACTATCCTGCAATCCAGCTTGGCCGAGGTAATGGCCGGGAAGAAACTATCACCGCAACCGAGTGACGGAGAAACGCTGCTGTCATACCTGCGCACCATTTCGCCTCATCCAGAAGTGCCGGCCGTGCTGCAGCGTTTGCGAACCCAGTTTCGCCTTGCGATCATCAGCAACACCGACGACGACCTGATCGCAGGAACCGTTGCCGCGATCGGCGTTCCGATCGACTACGTGATTACTGCTCAGCACGCGCAGGCCTACAAGCCCGATCACCGGCTATTTCTTTATGCACATTCCGTCATGGGCGTAGCTCCAGAGGAGACCGTTCACGTTGGCATGGGACAGGTCACCGACCTGAAGGTCTGCCATGAACTAGGGATACGCGCCGTGTGGATCGACAGGTTCGGAGAAACGCTCAATCCCGACTGGACGCCAGAGGCTGTTTTGCCCGACCTGAGTGGTTTGCCTGAGCTCCTCGCCTGACCATTTGGCCTGAGCGCCGACCTCTGTTTTAGCGCGCCGATTGCGTACCTGTTGGTTATGGGATGGCCCGCCCTTTATCGGAGCGAAATAGCATGCCGAGTCTGCGTGACGGGCAGTTTCGACGCAAGCTTCAGTTGGTTCGATGAAGCACTTTGAGCCGCCGCGAGTGTCGGTGATTGTGCGACCCCCGTCATCAAGGGAACTTCCGTGCTGGCCGGCCTGTAGCGAAGCCAGACTGATTGTCTAAAGGTGAATCGCGGTCTACGCATAGAACTGCCTTTGCAACGCAACATTTCCTGTCGCATAATTTCGCTCGTTATCGGAGGAAGCCATGGGAGACGGAGATGCCCGGCGCGATCGCACAAGAGGAAAGCTATTGGCGATCGCTGTCGAAGTTGAAGACGTGCCCGATGGGGCCACGCGGCAGCTTATGGATCAGGGACTAGACGAATACAACGACAGTAAAGCTGGCGGTGACAACTCCCAAGACCTTTGGGTCATCGCACGCGATTCCGCAGGGACAGTGCAGGGTGGCGTGAAGGCGAAAACCTTTTACTCGTGGATGTTTATAGATTGGCTTTGGGTATCAAAATCAGCCCAGGGCGTTGGCATTGGTAGTCTGCTAATGGAAAAGGCGGAAGCAGTCGCTCGCGAGCGCGGATGTATAGGCGCTTATGTCGATACATTCAGTTTCCATGCTCCCGACTTCTACCGATCCAGCGGTTATGAAGAGTTTGGTCGGATAGAGGAACTGCCACCAGGCCACGCCTGCATCTGGCTGCGAAGGCATTTGCGAGGAAGTAGGCTACGGAAGCGACAAAACCGCCCCCGGATTCTAGAGATTTACCCTCCGTCCTTTTGGTTCAGCAGCCATTTATTGTGCCATGATCCCCATCAAATGAGACCGAAACGGAATATGGCTGCAAGCGAAGCGCCAAATCCGCAATGATTTCGACCGCCAGCGTTTTCGTTGCTGGAACGGGCGCTATCCGCTCATGATAGCTATCGGCGTCTAGCCGTTACCGCATAGGCATACATAGATGAACGGCGCACCGCCGGCGAATACTCACTTGTCGTTGTAGCGCTCGAGCATGCGACGCAACTGACTGTGCTGCTTGAGTAGTTTGGCAGAAAGCTGCGATCTAAGATCGTTAATCTCCTGGTCCAGTTCAATGGTTTCCTCGAGGACCGTCTTCTTCGTCACTTCCGGCCGCTGTGCCGCTTTTTTGACAACAGTCGGCTTGATGACGCCTTTTTGCGCCTGTACCGCGTTTGCGCGGTGCTCTTTCCGGTCTCCCGCCGATACGCTCGCACTTGGTTCCGGCACAATAGTCTGAACGACAGGCGCGGCCGGCAAACGCTGATCGTGCAGGTCCGGAGTCTCGTCTGATACATGCTCAGAAGACAAGGTATCCGTTTCAACTACCTCAGCTTCTTCAACTACCTCAGCTTCAGGAGGATTCGCCTGCTCGATCGATTGGTCATTGTCAGCGTGGAATGCGGAAATTGAATCAGGCGCTGTATTTGACCGAGCCTGCCGCAAGCGGTCCTGTGTGACCTCCTCCTTGCGTGGATCAGGTGTAGGCACGACCTCATCCACGAGCGCACTGGCTCTCTCGACCTTTCGGCGTGATGTAAAGCCTTTGATTAGCTGCCACGGTGATCTCATCACCCAACTCCCGACTCGCTTTCTTTGCTCTATAGTATCGAGCGGGAGACCAGGCTTGCAATGCAAGCCTGGTGTTTAGTCGTGAAGTGGCTCTAAATCGCCGCTCCTGCGGACATGTTTGCTATCAAGCCAGACCAAGCTTTTTGCGAAGATCTGCGTTTTCGGCGCGAAGCTTTTCCGACAGTGCCTTACGCAGTTTCTGGTTTTCGTCTTCGAGTTTAAGAAGATCCGCAAAACCATCCGTATCATGCGCAGCAGTCTTGACTTGCCGAGGGGCTCGCTTAGCGGTCTGAACCTTGGCAACAGGCGCTCTCTTAGCCGCCGGCGCAGCTACCTTAGCAACTGGTGCGGCCGCATCGGAGGCTGTCGTTTTCTTGCCCGGGCCACGCGTCTTCTTCACCGGAGCACTCACCGATGCATCTACAACTGCTTCCGCAGCGACTTTGGGCTTGCGCGGGGCGCGGGTCTTTTTCTCTTTTGGCTTCGAAGCTGCATCAGTGGACGCAATCTCGGCTGCAGGGGTCATGCTCGGGTCATCAGCCATGGTCAAATCCTCGGGGTGCGTAAATTTGTCGACTATACAAAGTCGTTGTCAATATGCTCGTAAGTCGTTTCGAACTTATTGACGCTGATTCGACATGCTTTTGCCAGGCGCCGATGTCTGTGCTGTGGGATGGTTCAAACCTACCACATCTTCAAGCTCAAACTGCGTACGAATAAGAGCGAGATGGGTGGGCTTCTCGGCCTTCGGTGTTTGCGCCGCGGTCGGCGGCTTCACGCCAACGCTCCCAACGATCGCTCGTCATTTTGCGTGGGAACAATTCCGCACCTATTGCTTTGATGAACCGACGGAACAGCCGAGCCCAAAAAAGCGCGCGGCCCTTTGGTGAAAGAGGATGATAATCTATCCGCACGATATCCGCGGCTTGATATTCGCCATCGTAATTTTGCTGGCTCCGGTAATAATCGGAGCGGCTTTTATTCTGCGCTGTCTCGGATGGATTCATTAGATTTTAAGCCTGACAATCGGCGTCCGGAAAAGCATCTCGTTGGGCTTCCCGGCATGCTCTCGTCGTTAGTGACGACCTTTCAGGTCATGTTCAGCTAAGCGGTGTAGCGCCGGGCCGTGACGAAACTGACGCCCCCAATCGAAGTTTCGCACACGGCGCCGTAATGGCGCTTGAGCTCTGCCTCGCATCAAGGGGCAGAGCTTTCCTTATTATCGGCTCGATCGATGAGTTTTGGCAGCAGCGTAAGGCACGCGATATCCGAGAATTGAGACGAATAAATTCGTCCCTGCAAGCAGCGGACGAGTGCATCCGGTCGCAGGATTATCTGTCGCTAAAATCAGTTGCTGGCCAACGAACCATGGACGGTCTCGCATGATGTCGGACATCGCCGTTAAGCACTTGCGGGCTTTTTGGAGAGCCGCAGCGAACTTTTCCTCGTCCGTTGGAACGCCTCTGTCAGGCTTCGACGTCCTTCGGCAGGTAAATAGGAAAGCACCAGGTATCGTCCTCCATGCGCTACCGAGTAGTCCGCCGACAGCGTGATGGTGAAAAACCCAGAGTGAGGGAACGGTGATCACCAGATAGAAGACACCGGCCAGCAGCGGCGGTGAGAGATTGCCCGTTGCGACGGCCTGGTCCTGGCCGACGCGAAAGATCTCGCGCTCGGTTGCCAATAGTCCGAGGAAGTAGGCTAGGCTCGAATCCTGACGTTGCCGATGAACTGGTTGACGAGGGCCGGAAGGACGCGCCGCACGCCCTGCTGAATGATGACCAACTGTATCCCCGACCGTAGCTCATGCTGAGCGCACGGCACGCCGGGATGATGACGATCCACCGATCGAAGAGTGCTGAGCCGTACGACACTACGACAGGTTTGAAGCGCTTCGAAGACAGACAGGCTGTTGTCGCCAGCCCACTGTCTTAATCACGACATCCTGTCCTTTTAAAATCTGGCGCAAAATGGAGCGCAGCTTGAGGTCAAGGAGGTTAAGCATGACGAGGACGCTATTCGATCAGCCCTTGTTTGCGCAAGGCCGGCATTTCATCGAAGAACTTCACGGGCTTGATGACACTTTCAATTTTCTGGAAAATTGGCCCGGCGAAAAAGGTGAATTAAAATATCAGACAATTCTGCGGGCATGTTCGGAGGCGGCATGCGGCCGTTTTCCGCTAGACGCGCTGCGCGAGAATCTCCGACGCTTTCTTGCCGGCGCCGGGTTGCTGGTGGGGATCGAGGATGTTTTGCAGTTCCAACATCTCACCGGAAATCAAGCCGTTGGCAACGACTTCCAAGAAAAATGAGCGCGTCTGCGTGGTTGGGCTCCTATGCTACTTCCGTCGTGCTTTCTTCATCGAATTTAAATGCCGATAGCTGTGACCATGTCGACCTGACGCATCGTTCGACACCTGAACCCAATAACTGCGGCCGCCTTAAGTGCCAATCTGCAGTCGTGGTTATTCCCTTTCGTCAGTCTAAGGCATCCGCGATCATTCCGGGTCTCCGCGTCATCGGGGGTACGAGGGGGTCGCAAAGTTGGCGTCTGACGGATCCGACTCGGACGCTATTTAACTTGTTTCGGTTGCAGTTGCGAGAAAGCGTCACTGTCAGACACCTGCGCCATCGCCCTCCACAAGGCGGCCGCGATCGGTCCTGGCCTTTTACCGGCCCTACGGGCGGCAACGATCTCTACAGAGCCGCCGCGGAAAACCCCGTTCGCAATGGATAGAAGGCGACCTTCCCGTATGTCCTTTGCGACCAGATAATCAGGCATATGCCCCCAGCCTAATCCTTGTCTGATTACTTCGCGCTTCATAATTTGATCAGTCACGGTACAGGTCCTTGCGCCGTCGAGTAGAAAGTACTCTCGCTCGGCCGGAAAGGCACCGCTGTCACGGATGACACATTGGGTGAAGTCGCGCATGCGCTCCACCGTCGCAGCTTCAACGGGGAATGCGAGGAAGCCTGGCGCCACCACCGGGATGAGTGTGACCGGCTGAAGCGGCAGCGTCTCGAAACGGGTGTCGCCGTGTTCGACATGATGAACAATCAGGCCGGCTTGGCCTTGCTCCAGCATGTTCCAAGGACTGGATAGTGTTTCAAACCTTAGATTCAGACGCGTCTGAGGGTGCTGCTTGAAGAAATCTTGCAATAAAGCGAGCGTAGGCGGCAAAGGTGTGAGATCCCCGATGACGATGGTGATTTCGATCTCGTCACCGGCCGCTACATGGTCAGCGTAAGCGTATAGATCGTTTATCTCCGAAAGCACGCGCCGTGCACGAGTTAGGAAAGCAGCACCTTTTTCTGTAAGGGCGAGCCGATAGCTGCTCCGGTCGAACAGGGCGAATCCGACCTGCTGTTCAATATTGCCTATCGCGGTGTGCAGGGTCGGATGTGTGCGGCCAATTCTCGCCGCAGCACCTTGAAGCGATCCTTCCGTCGCAACGGCATCCAGCATCCGAAGCTGAGTCAACGTCAAATCATGGGCCATGGCAAAATCTACAATGATTGGCGAAACTTTGTAAAATCCTTTCTGGGTGTCGACCTGTATTCCGGTGGATGTCGCACACAACGGAGATCAAGACATGCGTGCTATCGTCATCAAGCGAAGTGGAGGACCAGAGGTCCTGGCGATCGAAGAACGGCCCGACCCAGAGATGAAACCAGGCCATGTCCTGATTGAGGTCAAGGCCTTCGGCATTAATCAAGCAGAGATCTATTTTAGGCGTGGGGCTTGGGGGGAAGTTGCCGAGGTAAGCGGCATCGAGTGCGCCGGCGTCGTGAGGGCAGATGCATCCGGCTCATTGCGACCAGGCCAGGCCGTGATCGCAGTCGTCGGTGGCATGGGTCGAAGCTTGAACGGGAGTTACGCGGAGCTTGTCCTGGTACCTGCGACCCATGTCATGCCTGTCGACACCACACTCTCATGGCCGGAACTCGCAGCGCTTCCTGAGTCTTACGCGACCGCTTGGTCGGTGCTTGTTGGTATCCTGAACCTGCAGCGTGATCAAAAATTGGTTGTCCGCGGCGCGACCTCTGCTCTTGGCCAGGCGGCCTTGAACATCGCAGCTGATATGGGCGTACACGCTATCGGAACCACACGACGCCTCTCTCGCTCATACTTGATCGAGACAGCGGGCGCTCTTGAGGTCTTGACGGAGGCGTCAGACCTTTCATCAGCCGTTCGTCAGGAACACATCGATGGCGTCGACGCAGTCCTCGATATCATCGGTAATTCGACGGTGCTCGATTCACTGGCCACGCTCAAGCGCGGTGGCGAAACTTGCCTGGTGGGATTTCTGGGTGGCGGAGATGCACTTAACGTGCAGCCGGTGTTTCAGATCCCGAGCGGCCGGAGGCTTAGCGTCTTTGCAAGTGCCTTGGCGCTGGGTGGACTCGAGTTTCCCCTGTCGGAGGTTCCCTTTCAAATGTTCGCGGAAAAGGCGGCTTCAGGTGAATATCGGGCAAAGCCGGCTCACATGTTCGCGTTCGACGAGATTCGCGACGCCCATCGCCTGATGGAGTCAGGAGAAGCGAAAGGCAAAATTGTCGTGAGCCTGGTTTAAAGCCGTCGAGAGGAAGGTGTGCTCCGAAGATGCGAAAGGCGGTAAATCGATCCGCGGGTGAGCGCGTGATCAACGTCTGTCGACCGGATCGCGGTACACCTGTCACGTTGAAGTTTTATGATGTCGATGTAGCGCGCGGTCGCGGCCCTCCCAGCTCGAAAACACAAAATGGCCACCGTTGGTTCAGCGGGCATTCATGCGCGTTGTCCGAATATCGGATCCAGCACGCGCAAGGAGCAGGCAATGAAAACTCTGATTATCGCTTCAACATTTATCGTCGGCGGGCTATTCGGTTCGGTCGCCGAGGCAATGCCTTCTACATCCGTTCCGCTATCAGAACCTGTGGGTTTCGAGAATGTCGTCCGCGTGGACTATGCATGCGGTCGCGGATTTCACGAGAATCAGTGGGGCCATTGCCGCCCGAACGCCGATCGCGGTCCGCCCCGCGGTTATGCCGGAGAGAGATATGGATGGCATCGCCCGCCACCGCCACCTCCATGGGCCTATCGTCACCACCGCCACTACCACGACGACCGCTGGTAGACAAAAGCCGGTTCCGCGGAGTTCTTTCCGCTTCCCTACTGACAACGGTTAATCCAGGCGTCACCGAGTGTCGCGCGAGATAGGCAGGGCGTTTTCCCCGCGGTTGGCGCCTACCGTCGCGCGACTGCGGGGCGATAAATGAGCTGTCAACGCCGGCTGGCTGATCAATTCGCCAGCTTTCGCCAAAGGTTCGCGTCTTTGTGAATTTGATGGTTGATCGCTTAGCCTCTCAAGGCCGGCCTTGCGATCGACTGCGAGCTTGTCGCTATAACCAGAATTCCGCGGGCCTGCCGCGAAACCTCAGTGAGGCTTGAAGAGAATCGAAAACCGCAAAATAATTCATTCGGTTCTGGTATTTAGCGCCGCAAGAAGCCAGAATCCTCGCTTGCGGCGACTTGGACTAGCGCATCGATCATGACTCGGAGTTTTGGCTGATCGTCTTGACGATCTTCCCCCAACCCTGTTCATTCGTGCAATGTTCAAAGCCGCAAACGCTGTGCAGATCAGAGTTTCCATCGACGAGGTCGAGCCGGACGTCTGGCGCCGTCTGGTCCTGCCGGTCCATTGGAACCTGGAGCATCTTCATCTCGGTATTCAGGCCGCATTCAACTGGTGGAACTATCACCTCTATGAATTCCGCATCGGTGGTCTGCGGTATGGGGAAGTCGAAACCCTGACCGAGGACGCGACCGATGACGATCCTCGGGTCTTCGATCTGAGAGAGGTTCGCTTGCTGGACTTCGAGCAAGGTGCCGTCTTCAGCTACCACTATGATTTCGGGGATGGCTGGCGGCACACTGTCGCTGTGGAGGAGTTCTTGACGCTCGCATCTACGCCCAAACACGGGAGCTGCGTTGCCGGCGAAAGGGCGCGACCGCCTGAAGATGTTGGCGGCGTTTCGGGATATGAGCGGTTCCTGGACATCATCGCTGACCGGGAAGATCCCGAATATGCCGACACGATTCGGTGGTGCGGTGGCCACTTTGATCCCGAATGGTTCGACCTGTCGGCCACGGACAAAGATCTCCGCAATGCCCTACGTCCGAACGTCAAACGGCGTCTCTACCAACCGAAGCCGAAAGTTGCGCCGAAGAAATGAATTGGGCGAGCGTTTCAGCTGGAACGGCTTGAAAAGATGTGATTCGCCGCCCCTGTCACTGCGCAACTGGAGGTCTTGACGGGATCTGAACTCTCGACCAAAAAACACCAAGAGCGACGAGAGAGATCGGGAGATCGAAAGACGTCGCACTGGGGCATCACCGGACTATCACCCTTCTTCCGAAGCTGCGGTGCTTTCTGTCCGGCGGGAACAACGAGACCACGCCCGCGCGAAGCGTATGAACCGTACAGTTTCCAATTCGATGGGCTTGTCTCCCCGAGAAATCACCTACTGCATTGGAAGAGATTGGAAAGAGGTTTGGGACTGTTTATGGCACTTGAAATGGGGAACGCAGCCCTTACAAAATACAAGGAATTTGTCTTCGCCCTGACCAAGGATGTACTGGCAGGTAGCGTTGAGGCAAATCGAAGGTCGGAGCGCATAGTCGCCCGGCCTTTTTTATGATCTCAAGACCATTCGAGCGCTAAACACACTCCCACACCGCGCGTCTGTACTGGATCTGATAGCTCTACGGATCATGCCGGCTTTGGTTGAAGCAATGCGTCGACCAAGCCCGCAGTCAATTGCTGGCGGGCCTGACCGGCTTTCGCGTCGGCGGCAATCAGTGGCCCGAAATCAAGCGCAGTCAGACGGACGATGTCACTGATCGGCACATGCCATTCCTCTGCCCGATCAAGCTCCTTCAAGCTTTCCAGACTGCTCTGGATCTGGGAAACGAGATCTTTCTGCCATTGGAGGAACCCCATGGCGATCAGCGTACCCTGGTCGACATAGGCGATCACCTTCCAATAGGCGACCGGGCATTGCACGCCACGAAGGACAGGGTCGCGCGGATCCAGCACAGGACCGGTGATGACCGTGAACTTCAGACCGTGGTTCTGGGCCGCATCTAGAACGGCATCCTCCAGATGCGCCCAGGTCACCGTATTCAATCGATGCGCCTGCGGCGTGCAGTTTGTCATGTAGAAACTGTCGTCATTGGCGATACGAACCGTGCGGTCATCTCCCCACACCGGGTCCAGCCGTCGCGTCAGATGCCCGTAGTCGAAGTCGGTCCCGTCATAAATGATGGCGCCGACCTGTGCATCGGCTGATATTCGGCCATCGAACCACCAGACGTCGGCCGCCTCCAGATCGACAGGACGGGTTTTCACAGGTTCCGGCCGATCCGGATTGCGATCCGTGCGTGACAGTCGCTGAATGCCCGATCCATCTATGTTTACGGCCGAAAACCATGCCAGCCGTCGTGATGCCGACATCACGACGCTGTAATGCATATATTTCAGCTCTGGGGAGCCGTCCGCCAGCTTTGAAACATCGTTCGCCAACGCATCGGCGATTTTCGGCAACGGTATATCGAAGCCATCGCCAAGAAATTTCGAATTGTACCCGGCGCGGTGTGGTGTCTCGAACCAGGCTGACGGTCGAACCCGGATGACGGTCTTGCTTTCAAGAGGATCGGCAACCGGCGTCTGTGACGTGTTCACCATGACCAGCGGCGCCTGAGGGCGCCCACTTGCCTGTGTCGCCGGATCGGACAACAGGTCATAGAGCTTCGCCACATCGCCGGAGACACGGTCGGCATTCTGCAGAGCACTGAGGATGGCGCTGATCCTGACGCCCTCGTTGGCAGCAGTTTGAACGCCGCGCTTCTTGTCGCCGCTCGGGGCAGATGCGTGATGAAGCCCGACCGGCTGCCATTGACGATTGAGCGCCGGCGATCCGGACGACCCGATCTCGGTATCGGTCGTATAGTAGATGTATTGATCGACCCGATCGACCATCTCGCTGTGAAATAGGCACACTTGCTTCTCTCGGCCCTCAGGGTGTTGGATGATGACCACCGGCTCTCCCTAGAGGATTTTCTCGGCCGACGGGTTCAAGGGAAGCCACCCGAAACTGGAAAGAGGCTCGCCGGTCAAACCTTGTGGCTGGACCGCCACGAAGGTGAAGTCAAAAGCATCGACTTGCGATGTTACGAAGAGCTGCGACGGATCGAGCCTGAACCGCTTTGGAACCAACGGATTTTCGTTGGCATCGAGCTCGTAGTCGAACTGCGCGATAAAATCGGCCGCAGCGTCAGTGTCGGGTATCACGTGATGATTGGTCAACAGAACATTGGGAGCAACCAGAAAGCCTGTTCCAATTGGCTGCTGGCCATACAGCAAGCGGCAGACCGACTGGCCGGCGCGTATTCCATGCTCCAGAAAGTTGATCGGATCCGTGTCGTTGAAGCCGACAATCGACTCCAGCCTCCGGTCTGTGTCGACGGGCGTTTCGGGAGTCTCCACAGGCGCCGAACGGAATGCCGTCGCTGACACGGCCATCGGTCTTATTGCGGTGCGACCTTCGGCGACCGTCAACTGCATTGCACGCTGGACGGCGGACGCCAGGCCAGCGGCGGCGAGAATACCATTTTCCTCGATCGCGGTAGCTTTTGCATCGCGCTGATCTTTTCGCGCTGCAAACCGGTCTCCCGCGAGCCGATCGAGATCAGTCCGCATGCTTTTAACGGAATTGACGTCCATGGGTGTCCCCTCCTCGTCAACGATCCAAATTCCTACCTGGAGAAGCCTAGCATGTGCGCGTGACATCCAGGTTGCAGCCGCAACTTTAGGAATGTCCCCGCCCGTCATACAAGTTTGATCTCTGAGTGGTGAAATTATTAGGCGGTTGGTGGATCGTCGCAGTAAGCGCATCGCGGCCGCGTGTACCTGGATCTTCGGGAGGGTATGGACATGAAAATTGCTGCAATTTCTGCCGTGCTCCTGGTCACTTCCTTTGGCCAGGCCTTTGCATGGGGTCAGGAGGGCCATTCTATCATCGCAGAGATCGCCCAGCGGAGGCTCTCCGCCACGGCGCTAACTGAAGTTGAGCGCATTCTAGGTGGGCAAGTCTCGATGGCATCCGTTGCGAGCTGGGCCGACGATGTCAGATACGGCACGCATCCGGAGACCTACAACTGGCACTTCGTCGATATCCCGTTGGCCGATAATAGCTACGACCCGACCGCCCAATGCGCGGCCGATCCAAAGGGCGATTGCGCAATCGCGGAAATCGATCGTGCCGAGCACGAAATCACCTGCGCCGCGGATCCCGTGCAGCGTCGCGACAGTCTACGCTACCTGATCCACATCGTCGGCGATATCCACCAACCCTTCCATACGGTCGCCGACGGTGTTGGCGAAAACACCCTGAAGGTCGTGGTCAAGTTTGGCGGATTGATCAAATCGCCACCGAAGGTCCCGGACGACGATCTTCATGCCGTCTGGGACTCCACGCTCATCAAGCAGACGAACTACGCCTGGGGTTCTTATGTCGATCGTCTCGAAGGCGACTGGCTGCTTAAACATCCAGCGGCGTCACAGACGCTCGATCCTGTAGCCTGGACACTCGAAGCGCATAAACTTGCTGAAGACATGGCCCAGGGCATCGGTAATGGTGCGACGCTTGACGAAGCATACTACGATAAAGCCTTGCCAGTTGTTGATGAGCAGTTGGGACGCGCCGGACTTCGGCTGGCCGCCGTGTTGAACCGTTGGCTGGGCAGCGCGCCGGCATGTCCACTTCCCTGAACACGGTACTGCTGCTGGCGAAACAGCCGCAGCCTACAGGCACTCGCCGGATCTTGGGAAAGCAACCGGATCCCTCGCTATATCGGAACAAAATCGTCTGCGCGCGGTTTAATCGTCGCCAAATTTGGGAGGTGCAACATGTCCATGAATGAATCTAACCCGGACCTTGATACAGCCGCTTCAGTTAGCGAACCGGACAATTCAACGATCGACTATGGCCAGGACCTTCATACCCGCATAAAGGCTCGAGCCCATCAGTTGTGGGAGTCAGAGGGACGTCCTGATGGTCGGGAAGCCGAGCACTGGGACCAGGCGCAGCGAGAACTAGCGGACGAAGACGGATCTGGAGCCGACCCGTCACGCAAGGCCGAAATCGAGCATGCCGACGCGTTCAAGATTGCATTCGGCAGAGCCTGACGGCAGTTCCGTCGAGGCCGTACGGAGAGAACTCATTGAGACTGAGGAGCCTGGCTCTCGTCAGGCATTGTTACCTACGGCCAGGTCCTCGGCATAGCAATTTTGAAATCGTTCGAGAATAATCTTCAGGCCGGGTTGTGCTACAAGGTTGATCGCCCGTCCGATCGAAAACCACTGGGTCTTTGTCATGCCGCTCTCAGGGAAATCCTTCGCGCGGGAAACCAGGCGCAGGATGTGAACACTGACATGATACCGCAGACCGGTGCTGTCCTTGGAGTACGAGTAGGTCCCGAACACTTCCTTCGACAGTTCGCCCGACACGCCGGCCTCTTCGAAGGCTTCTCGTCCAGCGGCCGCAAATGACTGCTCGCCGGCCTCAAGGTGTCCCTTTGGCAGACCCCAGCGCCCGTTTCGCAGGCTACCGACAAGCATGACCTGCAATTTGCCGCGGCCTTTGATACGAAAGCAGATGACAGCGGCTTGCTGTACGTCCGGCGCTTCTTTGACGAATTCGGCCCTCATGGCATTCCCACGATTTCGACTGTCGGCACCAACGAGGCTATGCTTTTGGCTCCTATCGGTCAACCGAAGCGGCGTCGACGAACGACTGGCGTGAATTGCCGATCGACAAGATCAAAGACCCTTATGTGCAAAGATTGACCGGTCCGCTTCTGGTCGATTGCCGGCGTTACCGGAGACGCAACTTCCCTCATGATTCCAACCGCGCGCAGTACCGGCGGTGTGACAAGGCCCTTCATAGCTAGTAGGCCGGAGACTTTTGCCGCCGTTCCCGCCGTTCCCGCCCGGCCGCGCGTCGAAGCGAAGATTTCGCACCACCAAATCTAACTGAGGTTTTAGGACTGTCGGCTAAAATTTCGCGACACCCTTACGACAGCCGTCGACGCGAGAGCCAGACAGTGTGCCCGCTGCAGTCAGGGTCTTCCGCAACATGGGACACAACATCAAAGCCATTCCGGTCGAGCAGAATGCGGTATTCGTCAGCGTCGAGGCTCGCATGATAGAGGGGTTCTCCTTCCAGAGTGCCTATCACTTCGCCAAAGGCGGGACCGCTCGTGAATAGCAATGGAGCCGCCGGTTCGGCATGGTCTCGGAAGATGGGGAACATCAACCGCTGATCATGAGGCGCAAGGTGAAAGAAGCTGTCCCACGCAATCAGCCCGCCATATCTCCGATCCAATTTCAGCGAGCGCATATCCGCCACTTGGAATGTCGCGCCGGGCAGATTGGCCTGGAAGAGGGCGATCATTTCCGGCGAACCGTCCACACCGGTAACAGGATGGCCTCTGCCGGAAAAGTAACGCGCGATAGGCTCGCCTGATCCGCATCCAATATCGAGTACCGCCGTCCCGTGCCTCAGCATGTCGGCAAACCGCCCGATCCACGCGTGCTCCTGCAGCACCGCACCGCGCGCTGTTGTCCATGCGGCAGCATGGCGACGATAAAGATCTATGATGCAGGCGGAGGCGTCAATCATGGTCTACTTCGGGTCCCTGTCTCCAGCAGTTTTGAACGACATCAAATTAGCTGATGACCTGGGATAAGACAAAGTCTGTAACCGAAATCCGATGACGGTTTCCCCGCAAGCGGGCCCAGTGATGGACGTGGGGGCAGATGCATATATATATCGCCTTGATAGGAATCGAACCGAGGACCTCAGTCGATATTATGGCATCGATGTGAAATAGACGCGCATTTTCAGAGGCTTGGATAGCTTGTCATTGGTAAGCCTAATTATGGAACTATTTGTTGACCTTGCTGGGCGAGCTATCTGTCGACATTGCCTTTTGCCTCGCAAATTCGTCGGCTCCTCGTTTGTAGAACCCCACCAATTGCCGACAAATATCATCCACCGACCTATGTTGCTCGATAGCGATGTCTGCAATATTTTTCACCATACCTCGACCCGATATCACGCCAGCTCTTCCCGTGAACTCAGCTTCGTCTCCATTGGATGAACCTATCAGATCGTCGTATATGTTGGCTGACATCTGCAGAAATTCCAAAGCACCATCTTCGGAGATGCCTCGGTCCTTGCAGAATTCCAGCACTCCCAGCATGTTTCGGGTCTCTTTGTGCTTCACCTGCATTTCATCTGGCACTTGCCGTTGGGCGATAGCCGATGTCACGTTAATGCAACTGAATGCCACGGCGAGCATGACTTGCTTCATTGAAAATTCTCCATGCGAGGCCGCGAACGGCTAGCGCCTCTGACGCGCGGACACGGGTCAAATCACGGCAGATTTGCACAACTAAAGGAGGAGCGCGTGAATTGGGCTATCATTTCAGTTCTGGCATATTATCTTCGTGCACTAAATACTCTGCTCGTCCGTATGGTAGGTGCGCTGTCCTCCGACGGCAAATGCCTCTCGGAAACGGTCATAAGCCAAATTTCGTGAATCGTATCGAGGTATAAAGTTCAGGAAGAACTTCCTGCATAACCTCGCGCTCCGCGGCAGACGCCTCCGACGACACGACGGCGGGATTGCTGCGCCTCCCCGTCAACCGGATGTAGCCAGCATCGATAATCTGTCCCGCACCAACAATAATCGTGCTCGCGCCTCCGAGCGGGCTGACGTAGTTGAACAGGAAGTCCTGATCGCCGCCTGCCTCGAGCTTGGTAACCCCACCATACTGGCTCATGCCGTACTGACATTCTGCGTAGGTGATTGCATATCGACCTGGCGCAATGGGCCTGAAGGACCGGGCATAGGAGGTGGCGTTCGCGACCCGATAAAGAAAAGTCGCTTCCATATCCTTCGGCTTCTTTTCGTCGGGCAGCAGCCAGCGATCGGCCGAATAGATATCTTCGAACGCCGTGTTTTTGTCAGGCTTGCCGTTGTCGATCCTGCGCAGGCGAATATGCCCAGAGCAATAATGATCACCAGTCAGGTTTGCGTCGACCATCCGGATCAGCAGCAAGGCGCCTTTCTGGCTCTTCTTCGAGGCGATTTGACTGATGGCCGCACTATGGTCCGCAGCCGCCGTACCAGGGTCGCGGCTTCCGGCGCATCCCGCCAGGAGGCCAGTCATCAAGCCGAGTGCGACAGCGACAAAGAGTTTTGCGTTCATTTGAAATCCTAGACAAAGGTTATGTTGTTTTGATGCAGAGGCCGCGATCTGCATGATTTAGAGCAATGTTGCCGAATCCTCTTTGGGATTGGGTAATGCCATAATGGCTTCGTAGGTAACCATCGGTTCGGATCGCCATCTCCAGCACCGTGCACAGGCTGCATCAATTGACCGACCTCGCGAAAACGGGGTAGTTTAAATGCGCCCGGAAAACCTAAATCGCTCATGAGAGCGTAGGATTCCACGCCTGAACCGCACGACCCCATGGCCACCTACGATTTCTCATGGATATGGAAAGAACTCGGCGTCGAAGACCTCAGACAATAGCCTCCCAAAAACGCTTATGACCGGTTTTTACACGTATCCTGCGCCTACCCAACGCAGTTTAGTTTCGTTCGATACGAATACAATAATTGCATTTGCACCACGTGACATCGCGCCCTGCAACGCGCTGGCCAACTCAAAATGTTCTCATTTCCCCATATTGCGACCGATACTTTGCATATTCACCAAGGTATCGCTCAAGAGAAAATGCGGTTCCGAAAAAATGAACAACACCATCCTCAATATCAACAATAAATGGGGAATTTCCAAGTAGATTCGCCCTAAAATTTCCCGTCTCTACGTATTCTTTCGAATTGTAGAAGTAAACGTTGCCATATTCTGTTTCTCTAATGAGAGAAATTTTGAGTTCGAAACCAATCTCTTTCTCTTTTTTAACGAGAATAGATTTCGCGATATTTTCTGATTCCTCCATCGTGATCATCTAGTTTGTCCTTAATAATTGAAATGAAACGAACCCGTCGCTCAGATTTGCAGCCCCACCAGTTTGTCCATCCAAGAAGCGAACGGTACCATTTTGGTTCACGACATTAAATACATGTCCTGTGACGGCTCCTCTTGAGCCAAACACAATGCCCCGAGCACCATCGCCCGCGCTTTGTATCTGTTGCTCAATATTCTTGACACTCACGGGACCGCCAAATCGCGTCCCGTAGAAGTCTTCCAATACCGCAATTGGTTGAGCTGTCTTACTTGGAAGTGCTGTAGCTGGTCGCCCCGCTAACACGGCATCTGTCGCTATAACGCAATTGACACAGTTATCTGTTCTTCCTTCTAAATACGGGTAGCCCGGATTGACGCCTCGGATCGAGCCAGCCAGCGGATTTCCGCTATTGGCAAGCTCGTCTATTGCCGTGGCGGCGCGCGGCGAACTCAAAACGATTCCCGCTATAGCGTCCAGTATTTGCTTTGTGCCGGTGGGATCTCTCTGAAGGGACTGCAGCTCAGCGTAGTATCCCTCCAGTAGCTGCCGTTCTGTATCTGACAGGCCGAGTCCTTGTGCGCCGATCGATGAAATGGCAGCTCCGAGATCTCGCCGCGCGGAAATGCAATCGTCTGATCCGATATCAGCGCCGCAAGCGCTTGCCAGCGTCTGGGTGGTAAGTTGGTCGAGATCCTGCAGGTCTTTGACGATATCGCAAGCGCCACCAACACCGACCTTGCAGGCCATATCCATGCTCTTGAGCTGGAAGTACTGCTTATCGTTCAGATAGTTGAATTGGTAGTTTGCAGCTCCGTAGGCAGCACCTTCTCCTCCACCGGCGGCCCCTGCAACGGCGGCCAGGCTTTGTCCGAGCAGAAGGGAGAGCTGTTGACCTTCCTGCGTACCTTCGAACTTTGTGCCTTTGAGCAAGCCTGTGACGAGCTCATCGATCGCTGGGGCAAGGAGGGTCGATGTGGCGCCGCCAGCCGCTCCTTTAAGGGCACCTTCCCAACCATTAACGCCGCCGAGGACACCCGCGCCAATTGCATGCAACAATGCGCGACCCGCACCACCTTCGCCCCAGAAGGCAAGTTCGGCCGGAGTATCAGCCTGTTCGACAAACTGATTGGCAATCGTTGCTACCAGGCCTGCCATGGTCGCCTGAGCAGCCTGAATATCGGCCTGTGTCTTGTATTGATCGTGCAGGATGTTCTGCAGGTCCGGCAGACCAGGCAGCGAGGTATTTGTGTTGCTGGTATCGCGGCGGATCGAGCCGATATCCTGCAACTGGTGGGCAGGATCAGTGATGGTGATCGGGATATTGCCGCCGATGGCGGAGAGCGCCTCGCCGGTCTTGTTCTCACTCACCTTGACCGGCGGAGCGATCGAGAGGCCGCCCGTGCCAATCGAGCCGCCAAAGGTATCGGCCTTCCAGCTCGAATGGGTATCGATATCGGCGACCGTCAGGGTGCCGGTTTCAAAGTGGTTCTTGTCCGCGGTCGCATCGCTGGTGATCAGACCACCGACAAGGCTGGTCTGGCCGCTGACATTGATGTCGAGACCCCCTGCCCCGGCGTGAATGCCCGACTGCTCGGTGACAACGGCCGCATCGCCCTTGGCCTTCTGCGTGACGCCGGAAACACTGGTCGAACCGAAGCCGGTCGAAGCCGAGAGGTTGAGCTGATCGGCCTTTGCCTTGGCCGTATCCACCTGGCTTTCGATCGTCAGGTTCTTGACGTCGGCGGTGACCGAGTTGCCGGTGATGGTCGCGCCACGCAGCGTCAGATCGTTGGTGATGATGGTGATGTCACCGGTGCCGTTGACATGGGTGTTGGTGTGGCTGAGACCGCTCGTATCAGCGCTGCCCTTGCCATAGCCGGCATTGGCGACCAATCCCAGATCTCCCATGCCCTTGCCGCCACCGCCAAAGGTCGCGCCGACCCCGATGCCAGCACTCCAGGAGCTATTGGCGCTTGTCGAATCGGACGTGCCTGTGGCGGCATTCAGATTGATGTCGCCATTCTTAGCCGACAGGAAGATATCGCCGGTCAGCGGATCGCCGGAGACGGTCGGTATGCCGTTCTTGTCGTAACCAGCCAGGATCTGCGCACCATCACTGGTGATCGAGCCATTCTCGGCCGTCATGGAGATCGAGCGGCCAGCGCGGATGTCGGTGACGACGGGGCTCGAAGACGAGGAGGACCAGCTGTTCTCCTGATGGTTGGCGCCGACTGTCAGCGAGACATTGACGCCGATATCACCGGACTTCTGATACTGATCGTAGACACCCTGCAGGTCCTTGAAGCCTTGGTAGAAGCCAAGGCCGGCAATGGCCGTGTTGGTCACCGCATTGACACCGCCGCTATCCGACAGGCGCTCGGCCGAGTTCATAATGCTCTGGGCTGCCTTGCCAACCTGGCTCGAGACGGTGAGCGTTACACCGGCGAAGGTCTTCTCATGCGCTTCCTGATAATTGGTGACGTCATTGGCCGACAGGAGGTTGATGTCGTTGCCGGCGAAGAGGTTGACGTCACGCTCGGCCGAAGCGCTGGTCGCCTGCAGGTTGACGTCATGGCCGGCAGAGATATTGAGATCGCGGCCGGCGGTGAGTGCCGAGATGGCATTGGTATCGGACTGCTGCGCTGTACTGTCCTTGGTCGACTGCACGCCGATACCGATCGAGAAGCCGCCACCGCCCGCCGAGAAGGCGAGACCGAAGCCGGATTTCTTCTGCTGCTCCGCCTGGGATGAGCTCTCGGCACCTGGGGTCACATTGACGTCCCGTGCGGCCGACAGGTTGATGTCCCGATCGGCGGTGACCGACGAGCCCATGATGTTGAGGTCGGTCGCCCTTGCCGTCAGATTGACGTCCTCACCGGCAGTCAGCGTGGAGCCAACATTATCAGTCGAGGATTGCTGGCCCTGCTTTTCGTTTTTGCCGTAGAGCGAGATGAAGCCGCCGCCGGAGCCGACGAACAGGCCGGAGTCCTTGCGCTGGCTGTCGGACTGGTGGTTCTCCTGCGCGCCGATGATAGAGACGCTCTCGCCGGAGACATTCAGCGAACCATCGGCATTGACCTTCGAGCCGACGATGGCGGCGGCCTTGCCGGCATCAAGGTTTACGTCGCCGAAGGCCGAAAGCTGCGAGCCGACCGTCGTTTCGTTGTAGCCATCATAGCTGGCGCTGCCGCTGCGCAGGAAACCCTTGCGCTTGGCGCTGTCGTGTTCGGTCTCAGTGTCTTTGCCGGCGGTGACAATGAGATTGCCACCGGTCTGGATATTGATGTCAGCGCGACCGCCTGCGGTCGTCGCGCCGGACGTATGTGTGGCGTCGCCGGCCGTCACCTTGGACGCCGAGACGGTGGTGTCGCCGCCGGAGATAATGGTGGTGCCGCCCTTGCCGGAGAGTAACGAGCCAGCGGCCGTGGTATTCTCCAGATGGCCGGAGGCGTTCTCCTTCGTCGAGCCTAGGAAGCCGCTCTTCTTGCTCGAACTTTTGACATCGAGCGTATAGCCATCGGTCGCTTCGGCGATGGTGACGTTGTTCTTCGCCTGCAGACCGAGCTTGCCGTCGGCCGCCATACTCGAACCGATGACGTTGATGTCGCTGTTGGACTTCGCGACCAGATCGCCACCGGAAGTGATGGTGGAGCCGTTGTTGGTGATCGACGATGAAGAGCCCTTGCCGAAGACGGAGGCGCTCTGGCTCTGCGCGGTGGTAACGTTGATGTCACCGTTCGAGGTCAGGCCGAGATCGCCCTTAGCCGACAGATCGGAGCCAGAGATCAGGACGCCGGTATTGCCATTGACCTGCAGATTGCCACCGGCGGAAAGCTGCGAGGCCTGCTGGTCGGTGCCTTTGGTCTTGATATAACCGTCATCCGTCTTGCGAGCGACATCGGTCGAGACGATATTGACGGCGCCATTCGTGGCCTTGACACTGAGATCGCCGCCCGACTTGGCGGAAGAGCCGATGATATTGACGTCGTTGGTGCCGGCAATGTTCAGGCTTCCGCCCGCATTGACGCGTGCGCCTGTCGCATTCTGCTGACCCCCATTGTCAGCCTTAACCGCAGCGAGATTGACATTGTTGCCGGAGAGCTCAGCATTGCCGCCAGCCTTGACGGTGGCGCCGTTGAGATTGAGATCGCTGTTGTTGGCGGCCAGTTGGATGTTGCCGCCGGCCGACACGCCAGCATTGAGGTTGACCAGATTTTGACCGCCGATGGTCATCGTCTGGGCGGCAAGCGTGATGCCATTCGAGGCGGTGAGATTGGCGTTGCCGCCGGCATAAAAAGTACCAGTCGACTTGATCGAGCTTGCGGCAATGTTGAGGCCACCGGCGGCGGCGACCGCGCCGGAATTGTTCAGGTCGCCGACGTTCAGATTGACCGTGTTGCCGGCGATCATTGCGCCAGCGCCAGATCCCGCCTTAGCCCGGTCGGCCGCCGACAGGTAGACGACTGGAGCCAGCACCTGAACGCCATTGACGGTCTGCGCCTGGTAGATGACGATGGATTGCTGCAGATTAGCCGCCTGTTCAGCGGTCAATCCCTGGCCAAAAGCAAGACCATGGGCCTCGGCATAGGCAGCGCCATTGTCGAGCAGGGTCTTCATCTGCTCGATGGCGCTGTTGCCTGGAATGAAGGAGCCCTTTCCAAGGCCATCGCCGACCAGCTGGCGCAATTGCGTATCTATCAGCTGGTTGTCGAAATAGGCGTCGCCGAGGAACGGAATATTGGTCTCGGGGTCGTAGCCGGCGCGATTGATGAAGTAGCTCGAGCCATAGAACTTCGAGACGTCGAGGAAGGCCGCGCGGGTCTCAAAAATGAAGGCTTGTCCCGGGACCGTGCCGCCGACGCCACCGGATTGCGGCTTCGCCAGGGCGGCGAGCTGCGCAACGTTTGCAGCGGAGATCTGGGTGAGATTGCCGAGTGCGGCGGTCAGGCCGCCACCGGCGGTAGGCACACTATTGCCAGCGACATTGGACAGCGCGCTATTGACCGCAAACAGGGCGCCGCCTGCGGTCAGGCCGCTCAGGGCGGACAACGGATCGCTCGATGTCGAAGGCGCACTGACGGTCGCGCTGCCACCCGTTGAACCAAGGGACGTGTTGTTGACCGTGCCAAAGTTGAGGGTTAGCGCGCCGGCTGCCTTGAGGGTACCAGCCGCGCCGCCAATGACCTGCGAACCCGACACGATCGACGTTCCGTTGGCGATATCGCGCGACGGATCGGCCGTGCCATCGGCGTTGAAGGCGGTGCAAGCACTCTGGGCGCTGCAGGTCAGCGTCGTGGTGCGATTAAGGACGACGCCCTCGTTGGTGAGCGTAGACCCGCTGAGCGTCGCGTTGGCACCTGCCTCGATCCTGCTGTAGGAATTGGTGAGGTTAGTCGCATCGACAGTGAGATTGCCACCGGCATGGATCACCGCCTCGGGGCTGAGCGCGCTTGTGAACCGGTCCTCATAAACCGATTGGCTGAGATTGCTGGTCGGATCCCAGGTATAGGTCGTGCTGGCATCGGTGCCGTTTCTGACGACCTCATCGACGATAAAATACTTCGACGGATTGTTGGGATCGAGGACGGGATTGCCGTTGGCATCCTTCGGCACCCGCGCCTTGATCCAGTCGAAGATCGGTCCCACCAGAACCGGCCCGTTCGCGGAAGTCCAGGTCCAGGCATGATAGCTCGTGCCGTCGGCAAGGGTCGCCTGAGACCAGAGGAGCGGCTGATAGTCCTGCCACGCCGGCGGGTTAATGCCGGGATAGAGCTGGAAGATGTTCTGGTCGCTGGTTTCGAGATAGGCGAACGGCTGGCCTGCCACGGCGGGATTGAGCACGAAGGTGCCAACGACATTGCCCGACGAAATCAGTTGACCCGTTACCCAGGTCGGGGTTGTCGACCGCTTGTTGGTCAAATTGGACGTCAGGATGGAGATGTCGCCGCCAGCCTGGATGAGGCCGGAGATGTTGGTGGTCGCGCCGTTGCGCTGGCTGAGACTGCTGCCTGCAATCGTCAGGTCATTGCCGGCGAGAATGGCGCCCTGATTGTCGGTCAGCGTTCCCGCAACCAGAAGCGAAGCGTCATTGCCGGCGTAGAGAAGACCAGTCGATGTATTGGTGAGATCGCCGCTGGTATTGATCGTCAGGTTGTTGGCAGCTGCGATCTGTCCGCTGTTGGAGAGTGTCGGCAAGGTTAAGGTCAGATCATGAGCAGCCAGCAGTGTCGTGGTGTCGCTGAATGCGAGGCTGCCTGCGGTGATGGCAATATCGCCCGAGCCGCCGGCATTCGTGGCCGTCTTCACGTTTGCGCCGGTCAGATCGGCCTGGCCGCTGAGGTTGAGCGCCAGTCCGCCGAGGACAAGGCTGCCGCCGGTCAGGTTCGCGGATGTGGCCGTGACCGATAGCGTGCCGCCGACAGCGAGCTTGGCGCCGCGTGTTCCCGAGAGATCGATCGTGCCGGTGTCGATGGTCAGATTGCCGGTGACATTGGTGTTGTTTGTGTAGCTGATGGTACCCGGCGCGGTCAGCGAGGCGCTGGCAAGGCTCTGCAGTAATGCGTAGCTGATGCCGCCATTTGCTACGGCGCTCAGATTCCCACCGGACAGCAGCGCGTTGCTGGCGGTGATATCGCCATGGGTGGTGGTGAGTGTCATCGTGCCGGACTGAGCATTGCCCTGTGCCAGCATCAGCGCGCCGGTGCTGGAGGCACGCGTCGCCGCGAAATCCACGCCGGAAACCAGGCTTCCAGCTGATATCGACTGGCCCTCCAGGCTGACATTGCCTGCCGCCATAGACTGGCCGGTAAGGGCGATCGTGCCGCCGGCCGTCATGGTCAGGTTCTGGTGAGCAACCGCATTGGTGGCGACGCTATTGCCGATGCTGCCGCTTGCAGTGACGCTCGTCGTACCAGCCGAGAGCAGGTTAGCAGCGTTGATGTTGCCGGCTGTGGCCTTGAGCGTGAGGCCCCCCGTCGAACCAAGAACGACACTGCCGTCGGCAGACTGCCCGGTTGCCACGAAATCGACACCTGAGACAAGCGTGCCCGCGGTGATGCTGGCGCCGGTGATGCCGACATTACCCGCAGCCAGAAGCGTCCCGGTCAGATTTGTCGCAGCGTTCACCGTGACATTGCCATGACCCGTGACATTCGAGCCGGTGAACGAGCCGCCTGTCACGCTGAGATCACCGGCGACCAGCAGCGGTCCGGCCGTAGCGCTGGTGGCATTGATCGTAAGGTCGCCTGCCGAGCCGATGACGATAGCGCCGGTCGAGGATTGCGCCATGGCGGCGAAATCGACCCCGGTTACCACCTGGCCGGTCGAAACCGTACCGCCCGAGAGCGAAATGTTGTTGGCTCCGAGGATCTGGCCGGTCGCGGTGAGGCTGTTACTACCCGAAAGCGAGATATCGCGGTGACCCGTTACACTGCCGAGACCGAGATCTGCCGCCGTGGCGGTGATCGTGCCGGCTGAGAGCAAGGCATTGGCAGTCAGAGTGCCGGAGGCCTGTAGGGTCAGATCACCGGCAGCACCAAGCGTGATATTGCCGCCATTGGCTTCCGTTGCGACGAAATCGAGGCCGCTAACGATCTGGTTGGCTGAGACCATGCCGCCCGAGAGCGAAACATTGCCGGCACCGAGAACCTGGCCGGTGGTCGTCAGGCTGGAGCTGCCTGTGAGCGTGATGGTCTGGTGACCAGTGATGTTACCGACAGTCAGATCGGCGGATGTGGCGGAAATCATTCCCCCGGCAAGCAGCGTATTGGCTGACAGGCTGCCCGAGGACTGGAGCGTCATGTCGCCGGCGTTGCCAAGAACAAGATTGCCGTTGGCCGCCTGCGTGGCGGCGAAATCCACGCTGGAGACAATGGCACCGGCCTGGATGGCCGCCCCTGAGATGAGGATGTTGCTGCTCCCAAGAATTTGGCCACTCACATTTGTAGCGGCATTCACGGAGAGCAGCCCATGTGACGTGAGGCTACTTGATGTCAGCGACGCCGCAGTTACCGTCAGATCGGTGGTAGACTGAAGGCTGCCTGCGGTAATATTGCCGGTCGCCGTGGTATTCAGCGTACCGGCCGATAGCAGGTTGCCCGTCGCGATATTGCCACCACTGGCCGTGAGGCTGAGATTCCCGGCGGAGCCGAGAACCACATTCCCGCTCGGGTCGGCACTCGTGGCAGCGATATTGATGCCCGAGACGACCAGACCGGTGGACACCGAGCGACCGGTGGCGCTGACATTGCCTTGCGCCAGCACGTTACCTGCAACAACAATATCGACGCCGGCGTTCAAGGCGATCGTCTGGTTGCTTAGCAGCGAAGCTGCCGAGATCGAACCGGCCGTGGCGGTCAGATTGAGGTCGCCGGTGCTGTTGGCCGCGCCCGCTATCGCGAGATCGCCGGAGGTGGCGACAAGCGTCGCGACGCCATTGTCTGCCGTGACACTGCCGGCGGCAATGCCGCCGCCCGAGCTCATCTGCACTGTCGTGCCGCTGGTGATGTCGCCAGAGACACTGAGCAGGCCAGTACCGCTTGCAAGCACGATATCGCTATCGGCGGCGACCGACTGCAGCGTGATTCCCTGATCGGCCTGGACCGCCACCTTCTGCTTCGAGGTGATCTTGGCGGCGGAGACTTGTCTCTTGGAACTGATGGTGACACCATCCCTACCCGAGGCATTGCCGATCGAGATCTTGCCGTCGGCCGATAGCGACAGTTCGCCGGCGTTGGCCGCCATGTCGCCGCTCATCTTGACGCCGGCGCCCTTCTCGGTAACGACGACCTTGATGCGATCTGCCTGCATAGCACCGAGGGCTGAGCCGTCGATGGCATATTCCGGTGTGCCAGAGGTCGCGGTCAGCGCCGTCACCTCTCCGGTGGCATAGTTGTACTGGCTGGCGCCGCCCGTCAGCCGGATGGTTTTGCCGTAGACCGGGGCATTCACATGGATCTGGCGTGAAACGACGTCGAAGAGGTCGACAGCGCCAGGAGCGGTCGCAAGATTTGCCCCAGCGCCTTCAAAGGTGACGTCGCCACCATTGACGGTGAAGCCCGTCAGGCTTCCGTCGGTGCCGATGTTGGGCACACCGGTCGTCAACGTCGCATGCGGCGTGTTGATGAAGCCACAGCCGGCGCACGTGATGCCGTTAGGATTTGCGATGATGACATCAGCCCGACCACCAAAAACTTCGGTGGGACCATTCAGGGCGGAGCGATTACCGCTCGTCACTTCGTTGAGGATGACCGAGGCCGGACCGGAATTCCTCAGATTCGGATTGCCCGGAGTAACGCCGCCGAGGTTCGACGTGCCAACTTCACCGTTGAAATTATTGAGGATCAGGCCGGGAGTGCCAACATTAAAGTTGTCATACTTGTTGTGCGACAGACCCGCCCCGTTTGGAGTGACGATATCGATCAGCGGCACGCCATTCGGCGCAGCACCTACGCCTGGTTGGTTGGCTGCGGGTGCCGATCCGGCCGCAGAGACCGACTGAGCATTGGCGATTGCCGGCTGCAGGAAGAGAAGTGCGCTGAGGACGATGGCGAGCGACTTTTGAGCAAGGCCGATAAGATGGTGGACCAAGCGCTTGCGGTCCCGCGCTACGGTGACTTTTGCTTTGCTGGAAAGCCGTCCGATCTGCTTGCTCATCGCTCGATTCCGTCTCTTTGAACGCCAACTCGTCTCATGCACTGCGGGTCTAAGTGACAACGGCGGTGGACCGTCGTCCGCCGCCGCCTTAACGATCTTTCTTGGCGGGCGCCGTCTGCGCACCGCCATCGAGCTTCTTGTATAGGTCGCCGAGTTTCGACGCCGGCACTGGGCACTTACGTGAACGGGCGAAATCACTCAGCACCTGATTGCGATTGCGCAGCGCATCGATCTCGACTTTTTCCGGGGACTTGGGGTCCATGAAGAACAGGGCCGGGAAGAACAGAAGGACACCGGTGGCACCCAGGATGACATTCTTGCCTTGTGCTTGAGAACGCTCCTTGACCGTCGCAAGGATCTGGCGCTCATTGGCTTCGAACTCGCGGGAGATGCCGCCGCAATCCATCCCGCTATCACCGACATTGGTCGCCGCGATCGGATGCGCCTCGCGGCCACCGCAACCCGAAAGGGCGATCGCACAGCAGAGGAGCGCTGCAATCGGAAGCGTGTCCGATCGCACCATCTTGTTATTCCTTGGCCGAATTAACCCCATTTACTTCCCCTAAATTAGCCAATCACCACCGCACCGCCGCGCTCGCAAAGAGCAGGCCTGCATTCTTTTTATCGATCGTGCCGGCCAGCGCGTCCGAATAGCCGATATCGAAATTGACGTTTCCACCGGCAAATTTGGCCCCGACCGTCCAGCCAAACATGTCGCCACCATCAATCCGATAGCGCGCCTGTGAAGCAATCCGCCCATAATCGAGACCGACGTAGGGACGGAATTCACCGAACATTTTTGCGAGCTCCGCATTGCCGGCGAAGGGCTGCGTTCGCCAGACCAGATCGTTGCGGACGAAGAAGCCGTTATTGCCGTAAAGCATGGTCTCGCGCGTACCGCGGACGGTGGAATAACCGCCAAGCGAGAATTGCTCGGCCCCGAACAGATTGTCGGGGGAATATTGCCCCGTGACGATCGAATTGACTTCAAAGCGTTGGCTGGCAAGCTCGAACGGCCTCGTCATGGTGATCGTGCCGGTGAATTTGGAAAAACGAGGATCCGCGTCTCCAGCACCGACATCGCCGGGCGCGACTGCATCAAAGAGATTGAGGCCCTGGCTATAGGATAGGTCGAAAACCCAAAGCCCACCCAGCATGCGGCGCGAATGAGATATACCAAGATCGCCAACCGTATATTTGCGGCTGCCAACCTCGATTTTGTTACCGAGCAGGAAATTGTTGGTTTCCTTGTAGGTCAGGCCGCTGTTGAGGGTGGTGATCGAGTCCTTGTCGCGGAAAATCACGCGATCGGCACCCACGCCCAACTGCTTGCTGTCGCCGGATGTCTGGAGCGGCCCGAAGTTCCCCGGAACGGAACTGTCGTATTCGTACCAGGAGCCATTCGCCGAGAAGGTCCAGTAACCATAGGGCACGCTGACATTGCCTGAATAGCTGTTGCTCTTGCCCACGCCATCGTCGCGCCAGGGATAGTCCGGGCCGCTATGCTCGTATGAAAAGTTCCATTGATCGTTGATGCCGAACAGGTTGTCATAGCCGACGGACGCCGAGGACTTGGAATACCCCGTCTGTTCCTGCCCGAGATTACTGTTGCCGAAGGAGAGATGCCACGGGTGTTCCGGCTTGTTCTCGACATTGAGGATCGAGGTGCCGTCGGTCTTGCCCGGCAACATCGCGGTCTTGGCGTTGTTGGACGAGAGACGGTTGATCTGGTCGAGACCCTGCTCGATGTCGCGCAGATTGGTGATCTCACCCTTCATGCCGGGAAAGGCCGTTGCCAGCACGCCGGAGCCGGAGGCGGGTTTACCGTTGATATAGATGTCGGACAGCGTGCCTTCGACGGCGACCAGGCGCAGCACCTTGGTTTTAGCGATATCCTGGGCCGGCACGTAGACACGCGAACTCACAAAACCCTTATCAAGGTAGAGATGTGTCAGGTCGCGCAGCAGGCCATTGATCTCGCCGACACCGACGCAACGGTTCGCATAGGGTGCTGTGACCTTGTCGATGGCAGCGGCCGAAATCTGCCTGACGCCTTCGACCTCGATACGGGTGATGGCAAAGCATGGGCCAACCTTCTTTCCCCCAGCTGCCGCAGGCGCCTGAGCCTCGGCTTGCGCCGGCTTCGGCGTCATCCGACCCAATGTCTCCAGACGTTGCTGCTCGGCTTGCTGGGCCTGACGGCGCGCGAAGTCGTCGTTCGGGGTTTGGGCGGCCGCAGGCGATACGGCAAAAGTTGCCGCCAGCAGGGCGCTGGCGGTCAAAACCACATTTTGGCGAGGAGCAGCTGGGCGCCGGGCTGACGTCATAAGAGATGCCTGCCTTTGCGTCAGTTGGAAGCAGGCTTCTGCAGCGCATCCAGCGCCGCCGACAATCCCTTCAACGAGAACTTGATGTTGACCTTCTGGCCATTCATCAGCTGCACATGACCGGTGCCATCCGCTGCCTTGGACAATGCCGCGATCATCTTGGCATCCAGCTTCTGCTGCGACCAGCAGCCGGCCTGATTGCAATTGCGATAGGCGAGTTGAACCACCAGCTTGTCGCTTGCGTCGATGCTCAAGCCCGCCGGCAGATACATGTTGAGTGGCACGAGCGCCGTCAGGACCAGCTCGCTCGCCGGCTGCTTTGCCGATTTCTTGTTCGATGCGGCTGGCTCATCTGTCGCCTTGGCGATCGCCAGCGTCAGAACATTGACGTCCTGGTCGCCCTGCTTCACCGTCGCGATCTGCGCCACTTCGCAATGCGTAGCTGCAGAGCCGTCTGCGGCTCTGCTGTCGATGCAGCGATAATACCAGTCGTCGAACTTCTGCACCCGCGCCTGCGGCGCTGGTGGCTGCTGGCCGTTTACCGCCTCGGCTGGTTTCTGCTGGGCATCCGTGCCTGCAGGTGCGGCTGACGGCTGCTCCTGAGCAAGGGCGGATGACGCGTATAGTGCCGATGAAACGAGAATTACGGATGCGAGGGACTTGATGGCATATGTCATAGCCTGCGCCGAAAACGTCATGCGAACCTTCCTGAAAGCAAAGGGACTTCAAAGAGGACAAAGGGGCTTTGTCCTGCGATCAATCATCAAATTCATGGAACAGCACCAGTACGCGGTGCAACCTGTCATCGGCTAAGGCGCTACATAGCAGACTTCTAATCTATGCATCAAAAAGTAGCGGGTGCGGCGCACCAATTCGCGCTCGTTTTTGGAGAGACGTGTTGAATCCGCAACATCATAGTTGCTATTCGCCATATTCGCGCAGATCTAAGGTCAAAATTTGCAACTACGCCGTGACCTTTACCTGCATGGATGGGTACCTCGTGAAGACACACGTTGCTGTTTACGCCAAGATTCTAAGTTGTGGGAAATAATCTAGGCGGCGGGCCTGGAGCGAGCGGCAGCTTCACCATTCGCTCAGCACAAGGCTCATATACTGCCTGATCGTTAAATTGAGAGTTTCCCACGACAAGTTTTAGTGTGGGCCTCTACGATTTGCTGTAGTTCAGACGGGATCTTTGATATCAGGGCCGTACGTGTAAGTGCCGTCCCACTCGATGACGGCTTTCGGCCGAACCCGTTTGAAATGGGATTTCACCGGTAACCCCGTATCAACTGATATCCAAATCTTCCAGTAATCAACCTGTTGGTACGATAGGTGGTCGTAAGACCAAATTTCGGTCTGGACGCCATCTATCGTTTCGCTCCCGAGATGTTCGCAGTTTTCGAGATCATTGGTTTTTGAATATTGGCGTGGTTCTACATGCCACGGTTTGGAATCGCCATGCCACCACTGCTTAGTGTCAACATATAGGGTGGTAAAATGGATTGCCTCAAGAGAATTGGTGCCGACCAACCGAATTCGTGGTGTGGCATTGAATTTATCCGTCATGGCCCTGACAGACGCGCATGCGTCATCTGCGGCAAAAGCTGGTGTCATTTCGGCGATGTGGGTGCATATCGCAAGTGCCACCGTCAGAGCCATGGCGTGTTTTTGCATGAAAGTCTCTCCCGACCTGAGCATCAATCATGGAAATACCAGAGGTAGCAAAAGCTGTCACGTCGCTGAGGAGAGTTGAGGTTGCCCGCACCATTGCCGTGCGATCCACCAATTGCTGCCTTGATGGAGATAGATGTGAGTCAGCGCCGAACTGTAACCCCACCCATAGTTTCAGATAACTGTCTGATAAAAATAGACATTTTTGATTTGAGCGGGTCCCCGATCGGCGCCGATTGAGACCCCGGTGATTTCGAGATTCTCTTTTTATTTTCAATGATGTAGAAAATAACGCCATGGGTTCCCGCTTCGGTGCTGTTTTACAACAGTGGGAATTGTGGGAACGCATCCGCTGTTCGGACCCCAAAGTGCGCAGAACGGTATGCATAAGCTGCGGATCGCAATTTGTCCCGTTCGCGGGCCGCATTTGCGTGTCGCAGCGTTCTGCCGAAAGTGGGTCTGGAAGTCATTGTGACGGCTCCGGACGAACACGATCGCGATGCCGCCCAGGCCCAAGGACTAACGCATCTCATCGCGAACTTGCTTGTGAAAATGGATCTCAGGCAGACTCGAATGACGACCAGGAGCTTCGAGGCAATGATGTCCGCTGTGGAGATGGTCCGGCACGACGCGCCGGAAGTGCTTGAGGCAATCTTGGGGGCAAACCCATATGCAAGCGGTATCCTCAAACGCTTCAAGTCACTTGCTTCTGCGTTAGAGGAGCGCACATAACTATGGAGCCTTTCTTGAGGCTTGGCGAAAATAGCGATCCACCAGGATGACCGCTTTATGGCGCCTTGCGGACAGACTGCTCAAGCCGGAACCGGCCTGTCAACCTTGGGGTCGATAGCAGTCGGACCGCTATGAAATGAAAAGACACGGATAGCGGACTTTTCCTAAGCCGAAAAGTCCACTATCCGGAGATTCAGAAGATTGGGCGGGAGTAGACGCGCCTCGTGTTGACTTGAGCTGTTGAGTGCCTCCTGCGACGCGTCGGACGCAGAAGCGGGTAGTCTCCGTCATGCCTGATCCGTCCCCGGCTTACGCCTTGGCGGCGTTCTGTGCAGCCGCGAAGACATCGCGTGCGGACGTCGTACCCGCCACTTGCTCCGTACCCTCGGTTCCGAGGGCCATCCATCCTGCATTCACGGCCTCAAACATTTCTTCGGCAGGTCCGGTGCGGCCCTTCGGGATGCCGAACTGCTCGAACGCTTCCGCCCACCCTGCACGCGGGACTGCAAAGGCTTTCACGTCGAGATTCAGGACTTCACCCAATTGCGCCGCGACTTCATCCGCGCTGACCATCGAACCGAGCTCGATGACGCGCTGTCCTGACCAGGCTGGCCCGACCAAAAGGGTTGCGACCTCCGCGCCGATGTCGTTCGTCGCGACCATGGTCGATTTCCGGTCTGTCGGATTATAGTAGACCGGTAGCGTTCCACCCTGGGCGACCTGCAAGCCGTAGAGGAAATTTTCGAAGAATCCGCCTGCGCGCACAAAGGTGACCGGAGATGCCAGGTCGCGAAACCCCTGCTCCAGAAGCGACAGCGCCGTGATCATCCCCAGCCCGCTAGTTCTGTTCGCACCCATCGACGAAAGCGCGATCACCCGCGGCGGCGCTGCCTTGGTGAGCGCTGCAAGATAGTTCGCAATCACGCCTTTTGCTTCTTTGTAATCGGGCGAAGGCGCCCATACAGAAGGTAACATAACGAACGCACCTTCAACGCCTTTTAGCGCCTGCTCGATGGCTGCCGAGTCATTCCAATCGCCATCTACCAGCTCAACGCCTTGGGCCGCCCAACTAGCCGCCTTTTCGCGATTGCGGACGAGCGCGCGTACCTTCCTGCCTTGTGCCAACAGATGTTCTGCGGTTGCACCGCCTACTTTTCCGGTAATTCCCATTACTAAAAACATGCGTTTCTCCTGATTTTTAGGGACAGAAAAATGCCCCTGTTTGTTCAACGGACGAGCGGCAGAATGGCCCGGACACGGGGATCGCGCAGATAGAGCCCGCCCCATGTCATCGCGCCGAGAGCCAAGGAAATGATTTCCGGCGGCGACCCCAACTCACCGATACGGACATGGGCGCAGATCGCACCTCCCAGAAAGCCCGTCACCAGGATCGCACCGAGGACGGTGGTGGCCGGAATGGCGTAAAGGATGGCGCAGGCGAGTATGATCGGACCCACGACACGGGTCAGGTCCATCGCGAATCCTGTTTCCTGCAACATGCTCGCGATCTGCGCCGGCGCGAAAAGCTGAATAGTCCCATCTGCCGCCAGAGCGGTAACGACAAACGCGCTCATTATCCGGCCAGCCCACAAGGAGCGATGCAAGGTCTTAGTGTCAGGCATCGGAAGCCGGTTCATAGTTTCGGACACTTGTCATTCTCCGATGAGATCATCTGATTTCGAAGGCTACTGTGTCTCTTGGATATGATAAACACCCAGGAATGGAACCAACTGTTCTCTCTGCGGCGAACAATACCGAGGCTCGACAATGCAGAATCTCGAACCCATCCTGATTTTCATAACGGTCGCGGAAATGGGGAGCTTCACCCGAGCAGCCGATAGCCTGGGCATCCAAAAAGGGAGGGCATCAACGGCGGTCCGGAAGCTGGAAGAAGAAGTTGGTGTCAGGCTTCTGCACCGGACGACGCGCAGCGTGCAGTTGACGGAAGATGGACGCGCATTTCATGCCCGTGCCCGCGATCTGCTTGCCGAGGTCGATGACCTACACTCGATGTTCGCAGGCGATAGCGTGGCACTTCGCGGGCGTTTGCGGGTCGATCTTCCGACCGAGGTGGCGCGCACAACGATCGTGCCGGCGCTGCCGGACTTCATGGCGGCTCACCCCGAACTGGAGCTGGAGGTATCGAGTACGGATCGGCAAGTTGATCTGGTTCAAGAAGGGTTCGACTGTGTACTGCGCCTTGGTCCCATCAGGGACGAAACGCTGATTGCCCGCCCACTGGGCCTGTTGCGCATGGCCAACGCTGCCAGTCCCGCCTATCTGGCGCGCTATGGAGTTCCTCGATCGCTAGAAGATCTCCAGCGCCAGGGGCATCGGACAATTCATTTTTCGACGATGCTGGGCGCAAGACCCCATGGATGGGAATATCCGGACGGCGACGGTTATGCGACGCTTCAGTTGCCGGGTGCGCTACACGTCAACAGCGCGCAGACTTACGACGCCGCTGCCCTCGCCGGCCTTGGCCTGATTCAGGCGCCAGTCTTGGGAATCGGCCAATACTTCGAGAGTGGAGCGCTTGTGGAGATCATGCCCGATTTTCGTCGCCGGGCGATCCCGGTGTCCCTCGTCGTAGCACATAGGAGCAATCTGTCGCGCCGAGTCCGCACGTTCATGAAATGGATCGAAGATGTGCTGACGCCGTATCTGGAATAGATGGCCGCTTTCGGGACGACCCACTTTACCCGAGAACGGCGAGGATGCGGGCGCTTTGCCGACGGGCCGAACGACCCCATGGCAAGTGTTTAACGCAGACAGGCACGATCCTGAAAGCGGTCGTCACCTACTGCCCAGATCTAATCATCTCACGAATTTTAGTCGCCTTCTCGAAATGATCGAGAGCATGGGTTTTGATCCACCACTCGGCGGCTTCCATAAGGAGGTCGGGGTCGTCGTTCTTGTTTGCAAAGAATGCATAGAATGACAGGCCAACGCCTTCACCCTTTTTTGAGATTTTGTCGTCGCAGACTGAAATGGCTTTCGCCCTTAGGGTTAGTCTCATGGTGTGCCTCATACTTCGCAACTCATCTTCGAGCTACCATGCCTTACTCGCCACAGAAATACTGAGATCCGTGGACAGATCGAATTGTGTGAGCAATACCTGCTCTCGACTCCATTTCGGCCCGCGGTCACGAGCCGTTCGGCAATAGAAGACACAGGAATGAGCATGGAGGCTTGACGCGTACGAGCGCCGACGACCGCTTGATTTGCCCAAAACTGAGCGCTATGACGCCGCCATTGTTCAGGAGTAGATATGGCTGACCAGATCCGCATCTAGTTGACGCTACGAGCGTCTCTCTACTGGACCGCAGAGGCACAACGCGCGGCACGTTCATCTGGTAGCACTTCCATGAAACTCCATTTCGGCCTGACAGTGTTGATTTCCTAGAGGAAAGCCTACCCAGACTGACAACTCGCCGCACAATCCGCGCCAGTTCAATCTCTTGGTTTGGAAAAGCGGACGCCGACGCCGCCACCATTTTCAGGAATAAACTCGATGCCAGCAGCCTCGAACGCTACCTGTATCGCCTCCAACGTCGCGGCATACCCTGGACGACCGGCTTCGATCCGCGTCACGGTAGCCGCCGTAATGTTAGCGCGGCTTGCCAGATCGCGAACGCCCCACCTAAGGGCAGCTCGCGCCATTCGGATTTGATCGGCATTCAACATTATAACCTTGACATAATCTCTATATGATTCAAACTCTATGCGACGGTTCACAGCGGCCACGCAGGGTGCTTGCGACACTCTACGCGGCCTGACCGCAATTCAAGCTTTTAGGGAGCTCGGATCATGGCTGATTCTGAGAATAGCAGAACTACGCGTGGAAAAGAAAATCCGGAGCGCGGCACGTCGGAAAACCTGCCGCACCTCATCGACCGCCGAAACCTTCTTCCCGTCGCGGCACGCCTCTTGAGCACGCTTGTTGTAGAACCCGGCGATCACTGGAAATCTAGCAGCCCGACGCCCGTCAGAGACATGTGGCCTCGCTGGTATGCCTGCCACCAGCAGCGCGTGAGAGCCACCCGTCTTAGAGAAAAGCTGGAAAAACAATTGCTCGAAGAGGCCGGTGGTCTTCCGATCGCGACGCTACGCAATGTTGGAAAGAATGGCGCCGTCGAGGTTCACTCTTTTGCCGACATCAATCGAATGGCCGCTCAGCTCGATGCCGAACACCTGTCTCAGGCGCGAGCCGAGCTTCGAAGACATCGGAGACGATGGAAGGAAGCCGATCGGCGTTTGGGATTCAGTGCGGCGGTCGCTCAGGAACAAGAGCTCGCGGAACGAGCCGGGATATCCGGACGTGTCATGTGGATCACACGGCCCTCCTCGCTCATCGAAGACACCGCAAAGCTCCATTGCCTCATCGTCATGCACGATCCCAGCCTGACGCTCGAAGATACCCCTTGGCCCGAGCTGCGGACGATGCTGAAGGATCTTATCCGCGTTGCGGAGAAGCGCCGGCCGAAATCATGCAATGGACCTGCATATCCCGTCAACGCAGCAGGCGTACGAGGCATTCTAAATTTGGCGAAGCATTACCAAGACGCGGCCAGCAAGCTTGGCGAGGGCTCGTCCAAGCCCAACCAGGCACCGCAGCGTCTTCTGGCGCTCCATGCGATGGAGCTCTATCTGAATGCATTCTTGCTCGCCAAAGGCGTGGACCCCTCCGCGATCCGCGGTCTTCAGCACGACCTTGGCGAGCGGGCGCGTTTAGCGTCTGACGCTGGCCTTGTTCTACGCAAGCGTACGGTGGCGCACCTGGCAACGCTCTCCACAAGCAACGAGTATCACGTCATCAGATATGCCCCAGAGCTTACGTCTACGCTGTCACAGGTGAACCGAGTTATGGCGACGGTCGATGAGCTCTCGCGGAAGGTGCCAAAGGCGTTGCGGGTATCCTCTTGATGACATCTTACCCGAGCGGCTGGCCAGGCGTGTACCTCAAATCCGCACCTACCTGAAATCCCGCGTTTTCACCTTGGTCGGCTCGTTCCGTTTGCAGACGACAGGCTGATTTTTCTGCCTGAAGATCAGATTATAGGCTGATTAAAATGCATTGATAATCAGCTTGTATACTGATAAGGATTGGCTCGTGATCAGGTTGCAGTCTGAGGACCATAGATGAAGAGCGACAGTCGAAAAAGGGGGCGCCGCCGGCTCGATGAAAGACTTCGAGCGCTCCAACCGATTGACCGGTTCAGGGCGCCGCCGAAGGGATGGGTGCGCGCACTACGCGACGCGCTCGGGATGACGGGTGCGCAGCTCGGCAAACGCATTGGCGTGCGCCCTCAAACTGTTGAAGCCATCGAGAAGTCTGAAGCCGCAGGCACAATCCAACTCAATACATTACGGCGCGCTGCTGAGGCGCTGGATTGCACGCTCGTCTACGCCCTCGTTCCAAACAGTTCACTTGAGACTGTCATCGAGTCGCGCGCGAGGAAAATCGCAACTCGCGAGCTTCAGCGCGTCGCACATACAATGCGGCTCGAAGCTCAAGGCACAGACGAAGTGGACTTCGAATCCCGAGTGCAGGCTTACATTCGCGATAAGCTCTCCGAGCGCGACCTCTGGAACGAGGCATGACAGATCTTTTTCAGGAGCCAGAGGACGCCACACCCCTTGAACCGCATGAGCGAGAGGGATTGCTTCAGACATGGATAACCCACCGTCGTGACCTCAACGAGGCGGAGCAGGAAAACATTGTGGAAGGTGCGGCTTGGGCGCGCCGGCGCGCGTCGCTTAAGCGGATGCTCAGCGAAGACTTCATGCAAACACTGCACAAGCGGATGTTCGGAGACGTCTGGGAATGGGCCGGCACATTCCGAACGACGGAGCGCAACATCGGCGTTGAGGCTTACCGTATCGGCGTAGAGCTTGCCAGCTTATTGAGCGACATCCGCTATTGGATCGAGCACGAGACATTTCCGCCCGATGAGATTGCGATCAGATTCCACCATCGCGTGGTCGCGATTCACCCGTTTCCGAACGGAAATGGCCGCCACGCTCGCCTGGCGGCCGACCTTCTGATCGAACGCCTTGGCGGCGAGCGATTCAGTTGGGGCGGCGGCAGTCTGGCCGATGTTGGTAAACTGCGCGCTCGATACGTCACAGCCCTGCGCGCGGCAGACAATCATGATATTGCACCGCTGCTGGAATTCGCGCGTATCTGACGGCCGTCGACTGCGCATCGCTCGCCTTGAAGGGCTTCGAACCGACGACCCCTCGGTAAAATTTCAATGTTGAAACCAAATATAAGTGTGATATCAATATTTTGACTTGTTTTAGATCGGCAATGGCAATTATGGAACTCGCTTGGAGAGGTGGGTTAATGTGTGCCCCAAGCATTTTTCAATATAAACTGCTTCGGCCTCGATGCCTTGGACTAGGCGCTTCATGATTTACGGAACAAGCGCTGAGCCGCCACTTGAAAAATGCGGCCACTAAGCTAGCGACCGCACCTCATTTAGCCATTGAAAATTCTATCACGCTCCGACTTCATGAATGTCGGCGACATCGGAATGTGTGAACTTCTCGAATCTCAAAGGCGTCAAATCACTTGGCTGTCGCTGCCTCTTCGATGATCTTCGCAACCTTGTCGGGATGGGAAACCATGACGACGTGCGATGCGCCCTTCACAACGACGGTATCTTTGGACTTGGCGCGTTCCGCCATCCAAGCAATAGCTTTCGGCGGGATGTTTTTGTCGGCGTCGCCGTAGATGAACCAGGACGGGATATTTTTCCACGCGGCATTCACGGACTTCTCCCCCAGGGCAGCCGACGTGACAGGGCGCTGGGTTGCCGCCATCAACTTCGCGGCAGCTTCCGGAACATCGGCGGCAAACTGGCTGTGGAACTTGTCCTGCTGAATATACAGGTCCTCTCCTCCATCATTCAGCGCTACAGGTGCCGCAAGCGTGCCACCAAGGGTGCTCCCAGGAAACTTACCTGAGAGATCGATAGCGGATTCGCCAGTGTCTGGCGCGAATGCGGAGACAAAGACCAGCGACTTTACCTTGGACGGGTACGCGGCCTCGGAGATGACCGATCCGCCGTATGAGTGACCGACCAGAACCACCGGCGTCTTAAAGCTGGCGAGGAGATGGCGCACATAGTCGCCATCGGATTTAACACCACGGAGAGGATTTGCGACCGCTGTGACGGAGTATCCATCAGCTTCCAGCTTTTTGATCACGCCGTTCCAGCTCGACGCTTCCGCGAACGCACCGTGGACGAGGACGATTGCTGGCTTTTCGGCAGCATTCGCCGAACCGGTCATACCGAGCGCCGCGGCGCCGAGCAGCGCGGCAGTTATCAACTTAATCATGGGAATTACCTTTTGCTTTAGGGAACGTTATTCGGTGAGGCAGACCTTGCTTTTGCGGCTAAAGGTCACCCGTTTGTGGAACGAAGGGTCTCAAAGAGGAACCACACCCTCATCTCGCCTTGGTCGATCCAGTTTTCGAGCAGACTGGCGGTCGCAACATCGCGATATTCATCGCAGAGCTCATGCAGAGCCCTCATCCTGGCGATGAGAACACCGTTGTCCTCGCGTAGCTCGGCGAGCATCTCATGCGGGTGAACAAATTCTGCGTCGTTATCTGTGATACGCTGCTGTCGCGCTATATCGCCGATGGAACGCAGTGTCGTACCGCCGAGCTTTCGAACTCGTTCGGCCAAGGGGTCCGTGATGGCAAAGAGTTCTTCGCCATGGGTATCAAGAAGCAGGTGATAGCTCCGAAAATTCGGCCCCGACATGTGCCAGTGAAAATTCTTGGTCTTAATATAAAGCGCGAAGACGTCAGCTAGCAGCGTTGTGGCAGCAGCAGAAATGTCCTTCACCGCTTCCCCGCCCAACCCAGTCGGCGTTTTAAGCGCAGCGGCGCGGTGCAAGTTATCGATCTGGTCCATTGAAAACTCCTTCTGCGTTTCTAGAGTTCATTCCATTCTGCCCGATGCCATTGGATCGCTTGCGGGGAATGACTCCAGTAGCGCCTCATCAACGAGTTCATCTGCTGTGGTGCGCTTTGCCTGGCGCCACTCAGGTGGCAAATCGACCATCTCGGGCATGACTTCGATGCCATCGCGGATCTCGGGTCGACTGCCGCAATTTTTGCTGTCCATTTCTAGATCTCCTTTTGCCTTTGGTGATCTTTGCGAAATGCAACGAAAATATCTTGGACATTTCAGCTCCTGCGCCGTCGGCAAGGACGCTTATCAATCTCGAAGATCGATAGCTGACCACTCATTTAGGATGTCGCGGCACCGAGCGACTAGATCGCTGTCTCGAACCAGCAAGCTCACCATCCTTTTCGGGGCCGCATATAGGACACCAAAAGAAGCGGCGCCCAAAGGGCGCCGCATGGAAGTTGCGATAGGGAATTACTCGGCGGCTTGTTGATGCTCAATGAGCACATTGTCATCTTTTTCCGCTGTCCGCGGCGAATATCTCGACCGAAGAACCACATAAAAGACCGGCGTTAGAAAGAGACCAAACACCGTTACACCGAGCATGCCGCTAAACACTGCTGTTCCAAGTGACTGACGCATCTCTGCGCCGGGGCCCTCCGCTATGGCTAGCGGCAGCACACCGAAGATGAACGCCAAGGCGGTCATCAAGATCGGCCGGAGGCGCAGGTGGCTTGCCTCAACTGCGGCCTCAACCGCCGACTTACCATTGTCTTGGGCCTGACGAGCGAACTCAACGATCAGGATTGCGTTCTTGGCCGCGAGACCAATCAGCACAACAAAGCCGATTTGCGTCAAAACGTTGTTATCCATGCCTCTCAGGTAAACACCCGTGAGAGCTCCGAGGACCGCAAGCGGAACGATCAGAATGATTGCCAGTGGAAGGATCCAGCTCTCATACTGCGCCGACAGCGCCAGGAAAACGAACACTACGGAAAGGGCAAAGATCCAGATCGCGCTGCCTCCGATATGCGTTTCCTGATAAGCGAGCTCGGTCCACTCGAACGTAGTGCCTGGCGGAAGAACTTGCGCCGCAATGCCTTGCATCTTGGCAATTGCCTCGCCTGTCGAGACGCCGGGAGCGGCATTTCCCTGGAGCGGGACGGAAACGTACATGTTGTACCGCTGCACCAAAGTAGGCCCACTTGCCTCCCGTATATCTGCGAGGGTTCCGAGCGGCACCAGAGCACCGGTTGCGGAACGCACTTTCAGATCAAGCATGTCATCTTTCTCAAGTCTGAACTTCTTGTCAGCTTGAGCTCGGACTTGATAGACACGGCCAAAAGCATTGAAATCGTTGACGTATGATACACCAAGGTTGCTCGATAATGTCTCGAAGATGTTGGGGATCGGAACATTCAAGAACTGTGCCTTATCCCGATCAATCGACAAGAAATATTGCGGGCTCGATTCAGAAAATGTTGTGAAGACTCCAGTCAAGCCCGGCGTCTTGTTGGCCATCACCATCATCTGTCTTGCGAGCGCGAGCGCACGCGTCATGCTGGAACTGTCCTGGTCCATCACCTGCATTTTGAAGCCACCGGAATTACCGATGCCCTGCACTGGCGGCGGCGGAATGGCGATGATGAAGGCCTCGTCGACCGCCTGGAGATTTTTGTAAAGGGTTTGAATAATCTTCGTTGATGTGTCCCCGCTCTTCAACCGCTCGTCGAATGACTTGAACGGTGTGAAAATCACGCCTGCATTAGATGCGTTGGTGAATGTTGCGCCGCTGAACCCGGCGAACTGAACGGCGTTAGCAACGCCTGGGGTCGACCTCGCGATTTCGCCCGCTTTTTTGATCACCGCATCAGTTCGTTCCAGCGAAGCTCCGTCGGGAAGCTCGACTACGACAATTGCATAGCCCTGGTCCATGATCGGAATGAACCCACTTGGCACCTTCGTGCTCAAGAACCATGTGGCGACCAACAAACATGGGAAGACAATCAAGGCACAAGTCAGTCCAGTCTTCGTACTAACGATATGACGAATGCTTGTGGAATAGGCACTACTCACTCTGTCAAAGCCGCGGTTGAAGAGCTCCGCCGACTTATGACCGATTCTTCCCGCGATGCTTCGCTTTGCAGATTCGTGTTCATGCCTCTTCAGCACCAGTGCCGCCAGTGCAGGAGACAATGTCAGCGAGTTGACTGCCGAGATCGCCGTTGCGATCGAGATGGTCACTGCGAACTGCTTGTAGAACTGTCCGGAAATTCCGGGAATGAAGGCGGTTGGCACAAACACGGCGATAAGCACGAGCGAGATAGCGACGACGGCCGTCCCGACCTCGTCCATCGTCCGATGAGCTGCCCCCCGCGGGCTCATACCGGCGGCGAGGTTTCGTTCAACGTTTTCCACTACGACAATCGCATCGTCGACCACAATGCCGATTGCCAGCACCAAGCCGAACAGTGTCAGCATGTTCAGAGACATGCCAAACGCCGCGAGGAAGGCGAACGTACCGACAAGAGAGACCGGGATGGCAACGATGGGCACTATCGCGGTTCGCCAGGACTGGAGGAAGATGAGAACCACGAGCGCGACGAGGACAATCGCTTCGCCGATGGTGCGGTAAACCTCATCGATCGAAGAAGCCACGAAGTCGGTGGTGTCATAGATGATGCGATACTCAAGACCAGGAGGGAACTGAGCTGACAGGTCCTTCATGATCGATTTTATCTGAGCCGCCGTTTCCAGCGCGTTCGTCCCCGGCCGGGCAAAGATGCCCATGCCCACCGCTGGCTTGTTGTTCACATAGGCGTTGGTAACGTAATCGCGGGCTCCAAGCTCAATGCGAGCAACATCCTCAAGCTTCACAAGTCGCCCGTCGGCTGTCGACTTGACGATGACATATCGAAATTGTCGGGCGTCGGAGAAGCGGCCATCTGTCCTGACGGTATACTGAAACGGATTGTCGACCGCTGCCGGAGGAGCTCCGATTGAGCCGCCGGACACCTGAACGTTCTGATCACGCAAAGCACTCACGACGTCGTTCGATGTCATGCCGTAAGAGGAGAGCTTTTCCGGGTCCAGCCAGATGCGCATAGCGTATTGGCGTTCGCCGAAGATCTGAATGTCGCCGACACCCTGCAGGCGTACCAGCACATCTCGAACGCGGTTTCTCGCGTAGTTGGAGGTATAGAGTTGGTCATACCTCCCGTTGGGAGAAAGCAGGTGGACCACCATCAGGAGGTCAGGCGAGCTTTTGTTCGTCGTCACCCCCAGTCGCTGGACTTCTTGCGGAAGTCTTGGGAGCGCAATCGCAACGCGGTTTTGCACGAGGACCTGCGCCTTATCCAGATCAGTGCCCAACGCAAACGTTATTGTGAGGGTCATCGCGCCGTCGGCACTCGAATAGGACGACATGTACAGCATGTCTTCCACGCCATTGACTTCCTGCTCAATCGGCGTGGACACCGTGTCAGCTATCGTCTGAGAATCTGCGCCTGGGTATGAGGTGCGGACGACGATTGTTGGGGGCGCGATTTCCGGATACTGAGCGACTGGCAGTTCGAAATAGGCAATTGAACCCACGATAATCAGCAGGAGCGAAATGACGGACGCAAAGATCGGCCTGTCGATAAAAAAGTGTGCGAACCTCATCTCAGCTACTCCGCATTCACGGCTGTCAGTGGTGCTGACTCAACCGGATCTTTGTTTTCAGGCGGAAGGGTAATTTCTTTCGGGTCGACTTTAACGCCTGGGCGGACGCGTACGACGCCCTTCACAACTAGACTCTCGCTGCCGTCGAGGCCACTTCTGACAACACGGTATCCGTCGATTCTCGGACCTGGCCGAATCGCTTTTGTCGACACGACATTGTCCTTGCCAACGACGAAGACAACGCGCTCGTCTTGATCGGAGCTAATAGCCTCGTCCGGTATCAAGATCGCCTTGTATGAATTTGAACCTTCAAGCTCGACCCTGCCGAACAACCCTGGCTGAAGCACGAAATCAGGATTTGCAAACCTGGCGCGGGCGCGAAGGGTTCCGGTCGCCGCGTCGACCTGATTTTCGGCAAAATCGAGCGTGCCAGTATAGGCCGTCCCGTCCCGGTCGCCCAGCTTAACCGAGACCTTCAAACCTCCGCCACCGCTCTGCAGGACGGAGCCGTTTTTGCGGGCGGCTTCGGCGTAACTCAGAAGACGACGTTCATCGATGTCGAAATAGAAGTCGATCGGGTCAAGCATGACTATCGACGTGAGGACTGTCTGGTCTGCGGTGACCAGGTTGCCAACGGAAATCAGATGGCGGTCGATGCGGCCGCTCAATGGCGCAACGATCCGGCTATATGTCATGTCGAGCTCAGCGCGGTCGACACTCGCTTGAGACCCTTGGAGATTTGCTTGCGCCGAGTCCAGTTCCCTCCGCCGATCATCGAGGGTCGCAACCGTCTGGCTCCCCGACTTAACCAGAGCGTTAACGCGATCAAATTGGGCCTGCGCATAGGTTAAGCCCGCATTTGCTACAGCGAGGCTGGCCTTAGCTTGGCTCAATGCAGTCACAAAGGGGCGTTGGTCGACCTTAAAAAGCTCATCACCTTCCTTGACCAGCTGACCGTCTTTGAAAGCAATGCTCTGCAGATAGCCACCGACGCGCGAACGGATATCGACCTGTTCGGCAGCTCGAAACCGGCCAATGAATTCATCCCTGTCTGTCAGGTCGCGAACCAGTGGCTTCGCTACAACCACCTGCGGAGCTGCCTCTTGGGCAGTGACGAAGTCAGTCAGAGCTACCGCCCATCCGGCCATACAAAGCGATAATACAAGAATTCGGGCTTTCATTTTCCACCTCACAAGTTGCAGCGTAACAAGGGCTGACGCCGACCTCGCATGAATGCGGGTCTGGCATTGTGAAAGCAGACTGACAGCACAGCAGTGCTAGTTATTGTACAATCAACGACTAATGTCCGGTCTTAGGACTGCGCTCTTGACCAAAACAGGCCCATGTCTCAAATAAGACGTATGCGGCACTTTAAGACGGAGCGATTGATGCGATCTGTGGGCTTTATTCTTGAAGACGGTTTTCAGGTCATGGGTCTTGCTGCCCTTTCGGCGTTTGAATTCGCCAATCAGGATCAGGGTACGGAGGCCTATAAGCTGACGGTAATGTCCGAGAAGGGAGGCACCGTTCGATCGTCGCTGAAGATTGGCGTAGAGACCGAACCCCTCGGTGATTTTCCCGACACGCTTATGGTTGTTGGCGAGCTGATCCCAAGCCCCTCTTCGCCGGTGTTGCGAGATTACATTTCCAAAGCGGGCACAGAATCGCGGCGAGTTGCCGGGCTTTGCACCGGAGCATTTCTGCTAGCCGAAGCGGGATTGCTGGATGGGAAGGTGGCGACTACGCATTGGGCACACGCTCGCGACCTCCAGAGACGGTTTCCCATGGCGCATGTCGATGAGGATCGAATTTTCACGCACGATGGAAACATCTGGACATCCGCGGGCATGAGTTCGGCGATAGATCTCACGCTGGCTCTGATCGAGGACGACTTTGACGCGGCCATTTCACGGTCGATTGCGAGGAAGCTTGTCGTCTATCACAGGCGGCCTGGAGGCCAGTCGCAGTTCTCGGCGCTCTTGGAGCTTGAGCCAAGGTCCGACCGAATTCGTCGCGCCTTGATTTATGCGAAGGAACATCTCCGCAATCCATTGACGGTTGAGGAGCTGGCGGAGGCCGTCAGCTTGAGCCCAAGGCAGTTCAGTCGCCTTTTTAGGGAGGAGACCGGCCAATCACCAGCGAAAGCGGTCGAGATGTTACGTCTCGAGGCCGCGAAAGCCATGTTGGAAGACGGTCGCCACCCAATGGAGATTGTAGCTCGCGACACGGGATTTTCCGATCGAGACCGGATGCGCCGCGCGTTTCTTCGCACACTCGGACAACCACCACAAAGCTTGAAGCGGGCATTAAAGCTCATGGATGGCGAAGATGTCGATTTAGCAGACGCATGAGTCAAAGTCCTAAAACGACGGATACCTGTCATATGAGACAAACTGGACTTTGGCTACAATGGGTCCAGCAATAGGTACGTCGGGAGCCAATAAATGCCTTCAGGGCCAGAGATCCACTCAGTCCAAACCAAGCATGGTGAAATTGCCATCCGGACCAATGGCGCAGAAAGGGGCACACCGCTAGTCCTCCTTCCTCGTTTCAGAGCCACAATGGACGATTGGGATCCGGCGTTCATCAAGTCGCTTTCCCGCGACCACCAAGTCGTGCGGTTTGACAATCCGGGCGTCGGTTTGTCTCGGGGCAGTTCGCTCAACAGCATAAAATCCATGGCCAGCGTAGCCGCCGAGGTAATTCTCCAAGTCGCTCCGCGCCATGCTGATGTTTTGGGTTGGTCTCTCGGAGGCGCGGTCGCCCAGCAGCTTGCCTTGGATTATCCCCACCTATTGCGTCGGATGATCCTGGTCGGCGCGACGCCAGGCGCAATCGCCGAAGGACCGCGCCAACAACCCCGTGTTGCCACCGTTTTGGCGAAGCAGGAAAACGACGAACAAGACTTTCTCTACCTCTTTTATCCCGAGACGGAAGCTGCGGTGTCATGCGGTCGAACCTCGATCCGCCGGATCGCAAACCAGCCCTACAGAACTCCAGGAGTAAGCGCCCTCGCCTTTATGGAGCAAGTTCAAGCCTTCAAGCGTTGGCCAGGGATACTACATCGAGCAAGAGAACTTAAATTGCCAATACTCGTCGTGGCAGGCGCACAAGATATTGTGGCCCCCGCCTATTGTTCGTTTGTCCTGTCTCAGCAGGTCCCTGACGCGAAATTCATCGTTTACCCAGACTCGGGTCACGCGTCGCTCTTTCAACATGCCGAAGAATTCGTTGAGGACGCAACGCGCTTCCTCGAAGCGTAACGAGACATCGAATGTCCGAAATCGCCGTTTCAATGGCATTTGAGCCAGCACGATTCTCCGCCATCATTCTCCCATCGAAACACGGTTGCCCAGCCAGAAAGTTGGCACCGAAAATAGATGGAGCGACTTATGCAAATGACTGGCAACACAATCTTCATCACGGGCGGCACTTCGGGGATTGGCCGGGCCCTTGCTGAAGCGTTTCACAAGCTTGGCAACAAGGTGATCATCGCCGGTCGCCGTAAAGCCCTGCTTGATGAGGTCTCGGCCGCCAATCCAGGGATCGACGGAATCGAGCTGAATATCGCCGACGCTGCGGATATCGAGCGGGTGGCGACCAAGCTGATCTCTGAATATCCGAAACTCAACGTGGTCATCAACAATGCGGGTATTATGCCGTTCGACGATCCGGCAGGCAAAATCGACGATTCCGTTTCGCAAAAGATCATCGAGACAAATCTTCTTGGCCCAATTCGCCTGACTTCGGCGCTTGTCGACCACCTTAAGGCTCAGCCGGACGCGACGATCATTCACAACACGTCCGTTCTTGCGTTCGTTCCGCTCGCTGGAAACGCTGTGTATTCCGCGACCAAGGCTGCGCTGCATTCCTATTCACTGTCCCAGCGTTTTGCGTTGCGTGACACCAACCTGAAGGTTCAAGAGATCGCTCCGCCGTGGGTCGACACAGACCTCGTTAAGAAGAGCGGCGATCCACGGGCAATGCCGCTGGGCGTGTTTATCGAAAAAACGATGGCGGGGCTCGCCACCGACGCTCCAGAGGTCTTCGTCGAAGAAATCACGGCTCTTCGCGATAACCCGGGCCTGAAAGAACATCAACTCGTTCACGACTTCAACGCGGCCCTCGTAGCAGACCCAATCCCCGTTTGAATATTGGACAGTAAACCATCGGCCTTCCCGCCGGTTAGACGGGAAGGCCGAGAAGAACGCAGTTAAGGGTACCCTCATCATGTCTGACCGCCTGAATCTGACACCGAAGATTCCCACTGAGACACTTTCCTCGACGCTGGGATCCCCTGAGCCAACGCCATCTTTGATGCCTGCCTATTTTCTAGCGCTTGGAACCTTCGCAATAGGCACAGAGGGTTTCATGATCGCGCCTCTGTTGCCGACAATTGCCGCTGATCTCGGCATGAGCCTGTCAGCGACCGCGATGCTCGTGGTTGTCTTCACGATCACTTTGGCCATAAGTTCCCCGATCACCACCGTGATTACTGGGCGTCTAAATCGCCGCGACACATTGTTAGTTGCCATGACTATTTTCGCCGTCGGCAACTTCGTGGCGGCATTCTCTGCAACGTTCTCCACCCTTCTGGTTGCTCGCTTACTTATGGCCGTCGCAGCAGGACTATTCGTTCCGAACGCGAACGCTCTGGCTGGGGCAATCGCCGGGCCTGCTCGAAGAGGAAGAGCGCTTGCTATCGTCAGTGGTGGCATGACCATCGCGATCGCTTTGGGGTTACCGCTTGGAGCCCTGGTCGGTCACGCCTTTGGATGGAGGACCACGTTTCTCGCCGTCGCTGTAATGGGCCTTGTGGCGATCGTCGGTATTATCGTGGGGATCGTCCGCACGGCAGGTGAAGGCATGTCCGTCGCAAGTTTGTCGGAGCGCATGGGCGTCATTCGGCAAGCGCCAATTCTCAAATTGCTTGCCATCACTCTGTTCTGGTCAATTGGCGCCTATACCGCCTACCCTTACATCGCACCATACCTCACTACTGTCTTGGGTTTTGGTACCTCAGGGATTGGCGCTACGGTCTCAATGTGGGGATTTGCGGCAGCGATAGGTGTGACCACCGGTGGCGCCTTGAACGACCGGTTCGGATCAGGAAGGGTCGTGACGGCGTCGCTCATTCTGCTCGGGTGCTCGTTTGCTGTTTTGGCGGCGGTGACTGTCCTTGGTCCAGCAGCGGCTCAAATACCTGCCTTAGTGGCTATCGGCGTCTGGGGTTTCAGCGTCTGGTCCTTCTTCCCCGCTCAGATGGCCAGATTGATTGCGGCATCGTCTCCTTCTCAGGCTTCGGTATCGCTATCCCTGAACACTTCGACAATGTACCTGGGCTTCTCGATCGGAAGTGCGCTGGGTGCAGGGATTATTGGCCTCGATGCTGTGTGGGCCATTGGTATTGCAGCTGCTGTCGCGGAAGCAATCTCGCTAACGCTAAACTACCTTTTCGCGAGGAAATAGAACTGGCATTGAGGGCATAGTTTCCCTGATGACGTTATTCAAAAACATCAGCCTTTTCCTGTCAGCCCGACAAACTCAAGCGAGCTTGTCGGGCTGATTGCTGTGTCACTGGCGACCTGCTGCATCGAGGGATGCGAACTCCTCGTCGCTAAGTTTGATGCCTGCCGCAGCGACGTTTTCTTCCAAGTGGCTTACCTTCGACGTGCCCGGAATCGGAATGATTACGGGGCTTCGTTTCAGCACCCACGCCAGTGCGATCTGGCTCGGGGTCGCGCCGTGGTTCTCCGCAATAACATCAAGCACGGAGCCACGCTTGGTGAGTTGGCCAGCTGCCAGAGGGAACCACGGGATAAAGCCGATCCCATTCTCCTCACAGTAATCAAGAACATCTTCGCTGGAACGATCGACGAGATTGTATCGGTTCTGAACCGTAGCAACTTTGAAATATTTTGAAGCCGCCTCGATCTCCTCGACTGAGACCTCGCTTAGGCCTGCATTCAAAATAACGCCAGTGTCGAGCAGGCTTCGGATGGCGACAAACTGTTCATCGCGTGGGACACGCGGGTCGATACGATGCAGTTGCCACAGCCCAATTTTCTCGACACCAAGTCGCTCGCGACTTTCGTGAGCACGGGCTACCAGCTTTTCGGGACGGCCATCCGGCGCCCACTGATCGGGGCCGGGCCGGGTCAACCCGGCTTTCGTTGCAATCAACAGCCCAGTGTAAGGGTGGAGAGCTTTTCGGATCAGTTCTTCTGATACGCCAGGCCCATAGGAATCGGCCGTGTCAATAAAATTGACGCCCAGCTCTGGTAATTTCTTGAGTGTGCGTTCGACTTCAGCTGGGTCTTGCGGCTGACCCCAAACACCCCGACCAGTGATCCGCATTCCGCCGAAACCCAACCGATTGACTACCGTCGAGCCTATAGCAAAGGTACCGGCTTCGGCTGCATTTGAATTCTTATCTGACATAGCTGAGATCTCTCAATTGCGACGATTTTCGGCTGCCGACAGGCGCCTCCCTCCCTCGTATAGGCGCTGGCCGGGACTTTATTGTAAGATTGGAGCGTTTTTGGGTTCGGTATGAAACGCCAACCAGCCGCTGGGGTGCCGGATATTACAGTCGATGCAAACCGCACCGCACTAATGTCCGCTTACAATCAGAGACACATCCTCGTTCGTCGAGCGGAGCAGATAATGTGACCTAAAGAGGCAAACATTCTGGCGCTTCAGACGAAGGGAGCCGTTCAATTCAAATCTTCTTGGCGCTCACGTGACAAATGGCAACCCGCTGTGTAAGCGAAGTCCAGCGGCTTTGACCAACGCGCTGGGTGACCACGGCGGTGCAACCGCGAAAGCTGTCGGTGCACTTTCCGCGTCCGTCCGATCGCAACCCACCTCCTGAACGGCAGTCTTGAATGATCCTTCCGGCCCTTTGGGAGCCACTTTGTCAACATGACCTGGTAGTTCACTTCCGCGCCTTCGCAACATCATTTGCTGTAACGGCACTTTTCTTCTCACCAAGGTCACTAATGACGAAGTTCACCAACGCTGCGATCTCCGCGTCACTGTAGACCGCCCCAAACGCGGGCATCGTCCGACCCGGCGCTGCCGTACTGTCTGAAGATCCTTGAAGGACAACCCGGATAAAATTGCTCCCTTCGACATCAGCTAACGTGTGGGCACCAATAATATTGGCCCGGTTGTTCACCAATCCGTCGCCGCTGAGCCCGTGACAGCTCGCACACGCACCAGCGTAGATCCGCGAGCCAAGGGTCTCGTCCGATTTTTTGGACGAGGCGTTCTGCATCGAGCTCTTACGATTCACACGAACCTTCTCGTCGCTCTCGATTGGAGGAACCGTCCGTAGATATGCGACTATAGCTTCAATGTCTGAAGTTGGGAGCCTGCTCAGGCTCAGGTCGACCGCTTCACGCATCGCACCGCCCGCAGGCCCGTGCCCGTTGGCATGCCCCTTTGATAAGAAGGCGCCGATCTCATCGTTGGTCCAGAGGCCGATGCCGCTATCCGGATCGGACGTGATGTTCCAGGCTTTCCAGCCATCAACTTCGCTGCCCGACAACGCCTCGCTCTGTTTGCGCTGGAACATCAGACCTCTCGGTGTATGGCACTCGCTGCAGTGCTCGAGCGCCTCTACAAGATATGCACCCCTATTCCATTGCTCATCCTTCGATGGGTTACTCTCGAAAGGATGAGACGGGAGAAAGAGAAGGTTCCAACCGCGCATAAGCCAACGTTGATTAAAGGGGAACGCAAGCGAATTTGATGGAACGTTCTCGCCCACAGGTGCAACTGTGCGCAGATACGCCCGGACCGCCAAGATGTCGTCGGTCGTCATTAGGGCGTAGGACGCATACGGAAACGCGGGATATAAATTCTCGCCATGAGCCCCTACCCCGGACCGGACCGCACGGACGAACTCGGCATCGCTCCAGGCACCGATCCCATGATCAGGATCAGTGGTTATATTCGATGAATAGATAGTCCCGAACGGCAGCTTGAAGGGTAGGCCCCCGGCAAATGGTTTCCCGCCCTTTGTCGTATGACAGGCAGCACAATCCGCCGCGATCGTCAGATATTCGCCTCGCGCAATCAGGGCTGCGCCGGTGGGCTGCAGCGCACTCGCTGTCACATCTGGCAGGGAATGTGGCCAGAAGAAAAAGAAACCGGCACCCGCCCCACCTACGCATCCCAGAGCCACAGCGGCAATTATCAGTTTCTGAAAACGCTTCATTCCAACCGCTCCTGTGGCAATTTACTGCCGCGATTGCTCAGCTTTCAGAGCGTGACTATCGTCGAGTACGGGCGGAGTCCAACCCCGTCGAACCAAGTCGTTGTACGCCGTTCGGTTGCCGAGCATCGCATTTTCGATGACTTTCCCGATGTCATTAAACCCGGCGATGAAGTCAGGATTGTCAGATACGGGCGTGACGCCATCAAAAAGGGGCGCCATCCGTTTCAATCCAGCTAGGTCTTGCTCGATAAACACGTTTCTTCTCTTTTCGACCTCATAGGGGTGCATGCCCAGCGACCGCAATGTCAGGACCGCGGCCTCCAAAGAACTGCCGAAAAGTTCTCGAACGATGTAATCCGCGCCAGCATCGGAGAGGCGATAGTAATGCAGCCGATCGTAAGCCCTGGCGACAATCTTGATACTCGGGTTGGCTCGTCGGGCGTAGGTCACGATCTCAACCGCGCGATCTTGATCGTCTATTGCAACAACGATGACGTTCGCTTTCGCGAGGCCCGCCGAGTCGAGGAGGTCAGGCCGCCCCGCGTCTCCAAAAAATGACCGAATTCCGAATTTTCGCAGATCATCTACCACGTCTGCGCGGAAATCGAGCACGACCGGCTTGTGTCCGTTCGCCAGCAGCATCCGGTTTACAATTTGGCCGAAACGTCCAAGTCCTGCGACGATGACAGTGCCCTCTTCGGGCTCGTCGTCGGCCCGGGTCGCACCGCGACTGTCCAGCAAGGTCACGATGCGGTCAAATAGGATGAACAGACCGGGCGTCAGGACCATCCCCAACGTGATAGCAAGTATCGAAATCGAGACCATCTCCTCCGAAAAGATATTTCGTTCTCGTCCCAATGAGAGCAACACAAAGCCGAATTCTCCCGCTTGGGCGAGGCCGAGAGCAAATAGCCAGGCTGCCGTCGCCCGAAGTCGGAATAGCCATGCCAATGGTAGGAGAACGCCGACCTTGATCAACATCATCGCCAACGTCGCGACGAGGACGATCGCCCAATGCTGCAGCAGTATCGATAGGTCGATCTTTGCACCGATCGTCATAAAGAAAAGACCGAGCAGAAGCCCTTTGAAGGGCTCTATATCGTTTTGAAGTTCGTGCTTAAACTCGCTGTTTGCCAACACGACGCCCGCGAGGAAGGCACCTAGAGCTGGGGAAAGGCCAACGGCGGACATCAGTGCCGCTATGGCAACGACTACTAGCAGGGCGGCAGCTGTGAAAACTTCCCGAAGGCCTAGTTGTGCTATTGCGCGAAAGACGGGCCGCGAAAGATAGTGTCCGGCGGCCAAAACGAAGACAACTGCTCCTAGCGTCAAGAGTGCAGATGCCCACCCCGGTAGCGTCGCAAAAAATGTTTCTCCATGAGCGCTGTTAGTGACAGTGGTGACCGAAGCAAGCATAGGAATGCAGGCCAGCATAGGAATGACTGCCAAATCCTGAAAAAGCAGGACCGCAAAACTCGCCCTTCCACCGTCGGACTCCAGGAGCCCTTTCTCTTCAAGTGTCTGCAGAACGATTGCGGTTGAAGATAATGCGACGACACAGCCGAACAGTGCGCTTTGCTGCCAAGAGAACCCCAACAACGTTCCGAAGACGCCGACTGCCACGAGAGTCAGAACGACTTGCAGGCCGCCCAAGCCGATGAGCTTGCCTCTGAGTCGCCAGACCATCTGCGGATCGATTTCCATCCCAATGAGAAAGAGCATCATCACGATGCCGAATTCCGAGAATTGTTCGAGATATTCAGATCCCGCCCCAGAGACGTGAAGGATGGGACCGACGATCACGCCAGCGGCGATGTAGCCCACAACTGAACCGAGCCCAAGCCTCCGCGAGATGATGACGGCGAAGACGGCTGCGGCGAGATATGCCAGGGCATAGAACGTTAAACCCTCCATAGCCTAGTGCTCCGCCATGATCGGCAAATCAGCCGGGAATATCGAGTCGCGGGTCAGCGCCTCGTCAAGATCAAGCTGGTTGGCTGTTATCGCGCGTAGGAGAGCGCCGTATGATGCAATATGTCGCTGCGCCTCCGGCGTGCCGATGTGATTGGCGGCGTGAAGAACGAATGGAGGCAGGAACTTCATTCCGCAGAGCGTCGCGGTTTGCTGCAAAGGCAGCAGGAACTGGCGCAATGGGTAATTATTGCCGCCAGTGGCCGAGTAGTCGCTCTCGCGGCCGCCTGTGGTGACGCAAATGAGCGCGAACTTGCCAGCCAGCAGCTTCCCCTGTGGACCATAGGCGAACCCGTACTCCAACACGAGATCCTGCCACTCTTTCAGAAGCGAAGGCGTCGAATACCAATAGATCGGGAATTGGAAGACAATGACATCGTGGTCCAGCAAGCGTTCCTGCTCTCGATCGATATTGATCTGGAAGCGAGGATATTCCTCATAGAGATCAACGAACGTCAAACCGCCGACTCTACGGGCCGCATCGGCCATTGCGCGATTAATACTCGATTTCCGTTGTGCGGGATGCGCAAACAGAACTAGGACACGCATTCTGGTACCTTCTCTTGCCACACAGTTCGCAAACCAATTCGCCACCACCTCAATGGTACAGTGTCATCGTCATTAAAGGGTTGGCCTCTCCATTTATTGGACGATCCGGCAGGAGCGAGCAAACACACGCCGCACTCGATTCTGACAAGAATTCTCCACCGACTGGGTTAGCCTCCAACGCGTCAAAGGAGGCTTCGATGCCCGAAACGCTTACAATTACTGAGATGAGGTCAGATCCATTAATAGCGCTGTTGAACCGAGCCGATGGTATCGACCCCAGAAGTTTCCTGAAGCTGCTCGATGAGGCTGCGCAGAAACTGAATAAACACGGGGGGTCCGGCCAGGTTGGGCCTACATTATGGCATCGCAGCACCGGCGGTTCTGTTATCTGATGGCTTTCTAACGCTCCACACATCCTGCGAAGCGCGGAATCCCGATCAAGGCTTCGGAGACGCTACTCCACGCCAGCGTTTTTTTGTCATTGTTTCGCGTGCGTAGCCTGTTATTGCTCGCGGTATGGCTCCAAGTCGATTTCCGGCATCGATTTTAGAGCCGCATATTTATAACGGGGCCGTTTATGATCCACCACATCGACCTCTGGTGAGCTGGTGAGAAATGAGTCAATATTCTACAAGGCTGAAGAGGGAAAACTTGATCTAAAACTACGAATTAGAACTTCTTGAAAGACCCGGCTAAGAACTGTAAGGGCAGACGCGGCGGTGCAGAACCCGAAAACTGAAAAAGTGAACCAAGCTGAATCTTGGGGGCGGCATGTCAGTCTTATATTTCGATAGTTTCGAGCTAGATATCGAAAATCGGAGGCTGTCTGCGGATGGGAAAGCACTGCGCCTTGGTAGTCGGGCCTTTGATATTCTCGCCGCACTTGCCACGCGGGCGGGACAGGTCGTCAGTAAAGAAGAGCTTATTCGGGCGGTTTGGCCAACCACAATCGTTGAAGAAGGTGCGCTGAGAGTCCATCTGGTCTCGCTTCGGAAGTCACTCGGGGATGAAGCTCGGAAATTTATCGAAAATGTGCCCAGCCGAGGATACCAGTTTCTACCGACTGTCAGAGTGAGTCATCGCCCGGCGACGAGCCGTCCAGCGAATCCGATCGATAAGTCGACATTGCCGAGAACGGCTACCAAACTCCTTGGTAGGGAAGATTTTATACGAACGACCGCTGAGTTTTTTAAGACAACGAGGCTCCTTACGATTGCTGGTGCCGGTGGCATAGGCAAAACATCGGTCGCAATAGCCGTAGCCAGATTGCTAAGTCAGCAGTATCGGGTGCTGTTCCTGGATCTCGCCGCCCACTCAACTGGCGAGACATTGCTGCCATCGCTGGCAAGTCAGCTGGGACTAAGTGTCTACGGCTCGAATGTTCTCCCAGCGATTATTGGCGAATTGCAAAAGAGCGCCACCCTCTTGGTTTTTGATAACTGCGAGCATGTTGTCGACGAAGCCGCTCGTGCCGCCGAGGAAATTCTGAAGGCTTCGCCATTGACCACTATTTTGGCGACAAGCCGGGAGCCATTGCGGGCGTCTCTTGAGCGTGTACGGCAACTTCCACCTTTGGAGGTTCCCCCTGAGGGTTCATCGACCATAAACGCATCAGAATATGCTGGTTTAGAACTTTTCATTTCTCTTGCGGGCCTCGTGGCCGATGAAAGTGACTTTGCACGCCCCGATGCAATGACTTTGGCGGCCGATATCGTCCGCAGGCTCGATGGTATACCCTTGGCCATCGAACTCGCAGCCGCACGAGCGTTCGATATGGATCTCGAAAGTCTTCATCGCTCGGTCGCGGACCCGCTGGCGCTGTTAAGGCGAGGTCGTCGTACCGCACCGCCCCGTCAACAAACGCTAAGAGCCGCTTTGGACTGGAGCTATAACACGCTAGAGCCCACCCAAAAGGACCTGTTAGATCGGCTTTCTGTTTTTGCTGGTACATTCACTGCGGACCACGCAAGGTGGGTTGCTGCTGAGGATGTCTCCGACGAAGAATTCTACGATGCCTTTGACGGGTTGTTTCTAAAGTCTTTGCTCAACGTCTCCGGAGCAGGCGGCAACTATCGGCTCTTGGTCACCACAAGGGAATATGCGGCGACCAAACTCGCCAACTCCGGTTTTGATCAATCCTGCAAATTGGCTCACGCTAAGCTTTGCCGCGCTCGGCTTGCCGAAGCTGAGCGCGATTGGACTGTTCTCGATACCGGTAGTTGGCTCAACGAACACGCAGGCTTGGTTCACGAACTCCGAAGCGCACTAGAGTGGGCATTTTCCAAGGGCGGCGAGACGCGGGCCGGAATTGATCTTGTGGCCAGTTCCAACATCATTTGGACCCAGCTTGGCCTGATGGCTGAGCAGCTCAGGCACCTCGAACGCGCCCTCGCCTACTTCGATCAGCTAGAAGAGGTCGACGCACTTACCGAGATGAACCTACGGGTCTCTCATGGCGGCACTCTTTACCACATCAAGAGCTCGGAACGTGACCAGGAAGCAATCGAAGAGTTTTCCAAAGCCAAATCCATTGCCGAGAATTTGCGTGACCACATGAACACACTCCGCGCGGTCGGAGGAATGACGGCAATCCACACCATGAATGGTGACTACGTCGAGGCGATATCACTTGCACACCGTTTCAACGACCTCTTTGGGAACGTACTGCCGAATGCAGCGAGCCGCCTCCTTGCTCACAACTTCCACTACATCGGAAACTTTGATGCCGGGTTGACGCACGCGCAAATTGCACTCGAACTCGCAAGGGGAGGTGTCCGCGGGACTCTCAACAACGGAGCGAGTTATGATCAGCGCATCAGTGCTTTATCGACGGTCGTCAAGACGCTGTGGGTTCAGGGAAAGCTTTCAGAGGCGAGGTCATTGCTTGCCTCGACATTTGAAGAAGCTAGCGCATTAGATCACGCCATCTCGTACTGCCTCTTCCTTTCAGTTTCCGCATGTCCAACTGCGTTTGGCATGGGAGACCATGATCTAGGAGTTCGGCTTCTCAGCCATCTAGCCGAAAAAGCAACGAAGAACTCCCTCCTTCGGTGGCAAGAATGGGCCACGACGTTCCATCACGTCGCTAAAGCCGTCCAGTCGGGCAACTCGGACGAGTTCAATCAAAGCCTTAGGAATGCGAAGGGTGCCCGGTTCGAAAATTGCCTTATGGCAGGCGGCCACCTCGCCGACGACGAGACGTTGGATCGTGCGCTTTCAAAGAACGCGGGGTGGTGCCGTGCAGAATTGTACCGATTGAAGGGAGAGCGACTTCTTCTTGAAAATGCTCAAGATGGCCGGGAACTGATACGTCGTGGATACGATCTTGCAACCGAACAAGGCGCAAAGTTTTGGGAGCTTAGATCTGCGACCAGTCTCGCAAAACACGCGGCGGAATCTCATGGTCGGGCAGAGCGCGAGAGGCTAGCGGAGACTCTTTCCTTTTTTGAGGGTGAAGCTTTGTCCGTGGACGTCTCCGCAGCACGTAAATTAGCATAGTCTACAGCCGTCTGTCACGGCCGAAACTTACAAGATCGTATAAGCATCCGCGGCGCATGATCGGATCACCACTCGATCCGAATTAGCAAATGCGACACGATCAACAGCATAGTCAGCCAGAGAGCTATTCGACAGGGTTGCCACTGCTGATCATCAAATCAGCAATGTTCTCAATCGCGCTCTTTGCAATCCTCGGAAAGGCAGGTTGCGCACCACACCAGGTTCCCGCCCGCTACATAGACCTTCTTAATTAATCGGCGATGACTTCCAGCGACTTAGAGAGAATTTCGAATGCATATCACCTATCACATTGGCCCCCATGACGGTGGCTTTGCGTACCGTCTTGATGACGTTTGGTCAGAGCCCTTCAATACACATGAGGATGCCTTGACGGCGGCAAGAATTGCGGCGCAGCGACAGCAGATAGCAGGCCGCGACACCGAAATCGCTTTTGAGACGACCGACGGCAAATGGCATCGCGAATACTCCCTTGGCACCGACAGACCTGAGACTGAGGTCGTCGACGGTTAGCAAGATGCCTGCTCGTTCGGGATATAGAAGGACCAAGAGCTCTGATCCAGATCGTATCGTCAGCGAGATTGCACGGCTTAACGCCTTGCAATCTCGTTTCCGCTCGATGTTGAAGGGCTATAATTTTCGTTACTTTCTGTTCGGGACCTTCCCGGCGCCAGATCGCCCACTGATTGCCGACAACGTTCTGGCGACCAACTGGCCCACCGATCTGCTCAACGCCTACAAATCTCGAAACCTATTGACTGAAAGCCCGCTTATCAGGAGGCTTGAGCGGACCGTCCTTCCAGTGCCGACGATGCCACTACTTCTCGCCCGAGCCCCTCACCCTAGTCACAGACCTCAAGACGGGATTTTCATCAACGAGGGATTCTCGTTCACGTTCGCTGTTGCACTCTCGGATTCAGAACAGCGACGTTACGTTTGTCTAATGTCTGGTCGGCGAAGGGTCGAACGCCACGAAGAGATGGCGATGCTTATGATGGCGCTTATGGGAGCGGTAGACTCATATAGTTCGCGTTCGCGGGCAACTGACGTTTTGACACCTCGCGAGAGAGAATGCCTCCGATGGGCCAGCGAGGGTAAAACGAGCCGCGAAATCGGGCAGATACTTGCGCTCTCCAATCATACAATCGATGGCTATCTCAGGGCCGCCATGGAAAAGCTCGATGCGGTAACGCGCACACAAGCGGTGGCAACGGCGTCTAAGCTTGGATTAATCTGAAGGCGGATGCATCGCGAGGTGCTTGGCATCTCTGGCAACGGCATAGCAATGGCAAAGCCAGGATGAGCGAAATGGTGAGCTCGGAACGGCATTTAAGTCTCCATGGTGGTTAGAAGAGCGATTAGAAGCTCACAGCAAGCGTTGAATTACCGGATTCGCTTGATGAAGGACGCAATCACGTCTGCAGCGTATTCAGGCACCTGATGTTGGGGTGCATGACCGGCCTGCGGCACTGTTACGATGTGAAGTGACTGCCAGAAGGTCGACACCTCGAACCAATTGTCGACCGGGCAAGCGATGTCGCGGTCGCCGCTGATGACGAGGATCGGATGGCGTCCAGCGGCCATATCCTCCATCTGCTGCCCGTTCGGGTCCGGGAAAATGGTGGTACGGTCTTTTGCTTCACTCAGAAGCTTCATGAACGTTGCCTCCTGAATCATGGGCGAGCGGTCAATTTTTCGAGCAGCTATACGCTCGTAAGAAAGTCGAGCAGCCTCTTTGCTCAGAGGAGATTCAGGCTCGAAAAACAGAATTGTTTCGTCGTCGAGGTCGTTTACAGGCTTCATCGCGGTCTTCATGAAAAGAGGGTCCCCGCTAATCTTGGAATGGCCTGGAGGGGCAGTTCCGATCAAAACCAGATGGGACACCAGTTCCGGATACGTCAGGCTGAAGACTTGAGCTACGACACCTCCGAGCGACCAGCCGCCCATCACAACCTTCTTGTATCCAAGGAAATCGATCAGGTCCTTGGCGTCTCTCGCCAGCGAGGCTCGGTCGTAGGTTGGTTCTCCCGTGGATGCACCCAAGCCTGTATAGTCGAAGGTGATAACGGTGAAGTCCTTGGCCAACTCGTCGAGAAACAGGGGGTCCCAGGCATCAAGTGTCCCCCTGAAACGGACCGCAAGAACGAGTGGCGTTCCCTGCCCGATCAAACGGTAGGCAATGCGTCGCCCGTCCAAGTCTGCGTATTTCGTCTCGGTGTTTGTAGCGTTTTCCAAGGTCATTGATCTCTGTCCTATTAAATCGATGTCACGCGGCTTTGCGAACGACAGCTGATCCCGATACGTTCGCAAACAGCATATTCAGCCCTTCGGTGATGGTTGGATGGGCGAATATCCCGTCGCGAAGCGTTGTGAAGGGCAGACCACCAAGCATCGCCATTTGAACGACGCTCATTACTTCGCCTGCGTTCACGCCGAGCATGCTGAAACCAAGGATCTCGTCGGAATTGACCGCAACGAGCGCTTTCATGAACCCCTTTCGTTGTGAGAGGGTCCTTGCTCGCGGCACGACATCCATCGGAAGCTTCGCGACGCGGTACTCAATGCCTTCCTTGAGCGCTTCCGCTTCGTTCATCCCGATCCGCGCAAACTCCGGATCGATAAAGACGCAGTACGGGATCATTCGACCCTTTGTGGTTCGGTTGCCGCCCGCCATGGTGCTCTTGACCACGCGGTAGTCATCAAGGGACGCGTGGGTGAACATAGGAGTTCCGGCGACTTCACCCATCGCCCAGACGCCGTCGGCGGTCGTCCGAAGATGGTCGTCAACCTTGATGAAACCTCGATCGTCGACCTCGACACCTGCCAGTTCGAGCCCGATTCCCGCTGTTCGGGGACGTCGGCCCGAGGCCACGAGGATGTGCGATCCCTCGAATACTCGACCATCCGCGCTACGGACAGTGACACTCTCGCCTGAGCGCCCGCTAACGGAGAGGTCGTAGGCGCTGAGCGCCACCTCTATCCCCTCGCCACCGAGGATCTTCAGAATGCCTTCGCTGACGTCTATGTCTTCCCGCGGAGCAAGCCGGGGTCCCCGCTCCAGTATGGCGACCTCTGAACCCAGGCGACGGAACGCTTGGCCCAGTTCCATTCCAATGTAGCCACCGCCGATTACGATCAACTTCGTGGGAAGGTCGCCAAGCTGCAGAGCTTCGACGTGGGTGATCGGAGCTGCGCCCGCGAGACCCGGAAGATCTGGTACGTCTGCTGTCGTTCCCAAATTGATAAAAACTTGCTCGCCCGAAACAGTTCTCGTTCCAGACGCGGTCTCAACCTCAATTGTTTTCGGGGCGATGAACTTACCCCAGCCCAAGACAAGATCGAAGCCGCTTGCGTCGAAACCGGCTTGGTTTGTTGCAACCATCTCTGCCACGACACGCGCGGTGCGATCGCGAACAAGATCGAGACTGCTACGGACGTTGTCGGCTGTGATCCCGAACTCGGAAATCCCCTTCATGGAATGCGCGACTTCGGCGCTGCGGATAAGTGTCTTGCTGGGAATGCAAGCTATGTTGATGCACGAGCCACCGATGAGACCCGCCTCAACGACCGCTACCTTCTTGCCCGCCTTTGCTTGGTCCATGGCCAGCGTCTTGCCAGCTTTGCCACCGCCAAAGATCAAAATGTCGAATTTGTCGACCGAATTCATGGTGCACCTCGTTACGTTGATGCCCCTATGAAGCGGAAATCTCAGAACGCGGTCTTGTAAAATTCGATCTCTAGCCGCGACCAAGCGTTCATAGCCATCAGCGCCGAGACAAGCATACCCTCCTCAAAACAAAAGCCGGATCGTCAAAGAACGGAGCGGGCTCACCTGCGAGTTTGGGAGGAATTCAGTCGAGGCCAAGGCGCCGAAAATGAGGAGTATTCACATGGCTGACGGCATCTTTATCAACGAGACGATCGACCAACTGTCCGTCGATGGCGTGTCGGTACGATACGTGAAGGCGGGGAAGGAAAATGGCGTCCCGTTGCTTCTGACGGCTCCCTGGCCGGAGAGTATCTTTGCTTTCAATCTCGTTTGGTCCGACCTCTGCAAGCTCGGACCCGTTATCGCGGTAGATCTCCCGGGATTCGGTCAATCTCAAGCCCGGGAAGATTTGATGTCGCCGGACGCGATGGGTAATTTCGTGATAAAACTCATGGCTGCCTTCGGAATCGAGCGGGCGCATGTTATCGCACCCGACGTGGGTACCTTGGCCGCGCTGTTCGCCGCATCCAAACGGCCAGACCTTTTCGAGAGCATCGTTGCAGGCAGCGGAGGCGCCAGCATGACCCTGCTGGGCGAGTCGTTGGCACAAGTGGTGGCATCGAAAAAAGCCGCATATGTCGGCTCGGACGGCGGCGAACAGGTCGTGAAATTCGTTTCAGGTTCGGCGAGAGTTACAATTCCAACGGAGATCCTCGAAGACTACCGACTGTCTTCTGAGGGCCAACGCTGGAACGAAGCTGCAGATTTCGTTCGGGCCTATTCCACCGATTTGCCCCGGCTCGAAAAGCTCCTTCCCGACATTCAGACGCCAGTTTTGGTTATTTCCGGCAAAGATGACCCGCTTGCTCCCCCATCAAATGGGGACTTCCTGGCAGGACTTCTTCCCCACAGCCTGGCCGAGATCGTCGAGGCAGGTCATTTCGTTTGGGAAGATGCCTCGGCGGACTATGCACGACTGGTCTCAAGCTGGATCATGGACGGTTACAGGTCGGTATAAATGGAGCGTGCAAGTTTGAGTTGCCGAGGTTCTTCACCCACTTTGTAATCCGAATTCCGCGGCGACAGCATCTTACAAGAATGTGGCTAGCGCTCAGTCATTTTGAAGCCAATTGCTCTCAAGGAGAATCCTTATGCAGACTGCGGCAACGCATATCGGCGGAGTTGTGCCAGCGCTAGGCGAGGTACCCGTTTTCGCGCCAGGCGATCGCGTAACGATCGCTACCCGCTCGCCTATTGGGCACTACCGAGTGCCAACTTACCTGCGCGGGAAACTCGGAACCGTAGAGGAAGTCATCCCTACGATGGCCGTTGATAACGAAGAAGAGGCCTATGGACGCAACGCCGGTTCCAAAGGGCACTACTACCGCATCGCCATCCCGATGACGGAGATTTGGTCCGACTATGTGGGCTCGCCCAACGATGGCTTGCGAATTGAGATTTTCGAAAATTGGCTGGAAAGGATTTGAGATGACCGACCACGGCCATGACCACGATCATGATCACCCTCACGAGGCTATCACGGCCGACGAGCGTCCCGGATACTACGAGATAATGGAAACCGCTGTCAGAGAACTACTGGTTGAGCGCAAGCTTTTCGGTGCCGACGAGATCAGAAGGCAGATCGAAGTCCTCGACTCGCGAACTCCCACACTCGGCGCCAAGGTCGTCGCCCGGGCTTGGATGGATCCCGCTTACAAGGAACGGCTCCTAGAAAACGGACGCACCGCCTGCGAAGAACTGGGCATCACATTCTACGACGATACGCAACTGATCGTGCTCGAGAACACGGCGGACGTCCACAATCTGATCGTCTGCACCTTGTGCTCCTGCTATCCCCGGCCCGTCCTTGGTCTGCCACCAGACTGGTACAAACTGAAGCCGTACCGAGCTCGCGCCGTCCATGAACCGAGAGCGGTGCTGGAGGAGTTCGGCACCCACATCCCGGACGACGTTGAGATCCGCGTCAGCGACTCCACGGCTGTCATCCGATACCTGGTCCTGCCTTTGCGCCCTGCTGGAACAGAAGCTCTGAGCGAAGACGAGCTCGCCGACCTCGTCACACGCGACGCCATGATCGGCGTGATCCCTGTAAGCTACGAAAAGGAGGCCGCGTGATGGGCTCAGAGCTACTCGTCAAAAAGCTACCGAACGATATCGGTGGCGAGTCTGCCGGAAAAATCGAACGCGTTGAGCACGAGCTACTTCCTTGGGAGAAGCGTTGCCATGCCCTGGCCGACGTCCTCGACTTTCACAAAATAATCAACACCGAGGAAAAGCGCCGCGGTGTTGAGGCACTCGGATCTGAAATGGTCGGCAAGCTCACTTACTATGAGCGGTGGATCGCCGCATTTGCCAACATCCTCTTCCAGAAGGGCATTCTGACGCCCGGGGAACTTGCAGTCAAAATGGAAGAGGTCGAAAGGCGTTGGCTCGCAAGTCAGCAATCGGCATCCTAAAATGGCCGAGACCTCTCTTCCCGCAAACGTCCGGTGCTTTTTCGAACGCGACCCCGCCCTGTCTCTTTTTAGGCGGGCTTTTGTGGAGAGCGTGGGAACCGGGCTTCTTGCGATTGCCATGGTCGGGTCGGGCCTCGCGGTCTCGACGTTCGCGAAAGCTCAGCCGTTACCAGCATCGCTCATAATCGCGATTGCGATCGCTGGATCCCTGGTTGGCTTGATCGTTGCCCTGGGGAAGGTTTCCGGCGGCCATTACAACCCGCTAATAACATTCGCACAGTGGCTTGGGGGCGAGCGTAAAGGCGACTGCACTGTAGGCTACGTCATCGCTCAAATTATTGGTGGCGTTGTCGGGGCATTGGTAGCTGGGCAGATGTTTGGAAGCCCGTTTCGGACGGTCTCTCCTGAATTTCCTTCCTTCGGGATGCTCCTTAGCGAGTTAGTAGCCTCTGCTGGACTGATGACAGTCGTCTTGGGATGCGCACGAAGCAGCAGATGGGACACCGGCCCCTTTGCAGTCGGCTCTTGGTTGGTCAGCGCGATCCTCGCCACTCCATCCACCTCTTATGCCAACCCAGCGGTAACGCTAGCTGCCGCCTTCGCTTCGGGGCCTGTTGCCTTGGCGCCCATGACTGCCATCGCTTTCGTCGCAACCCAGGTGATGGGGATGGTCGTGGCGATCGGCATCAATAAGATCGCCTTCGGTTCCACCTCTGAGCCTGCCGGAAACACCGCACCAGCTGGCTCTTCCCAGGAGAAGCTCACATGACCGCCGGATTGACTGTTCTGAAGACCCATACAAACCCAGCCGATACGATGGCGGCATTCGAGCGGGCGATTGTCGCACGAGGGATGAAGGTTTTTGCTCGAATAGACTTCGCTGCCGACGCAGAAGCCGTGGGATTGCATCTTGGCCCCACTTTGCTGACAATTTTTGGCAATCCCAAAGTCGGCACCGAGTTGCTCCTGCTCGACCAGCGGGCGGGCATTGATCTGCCACTGAAGGCGTTGGCGTGGAGCACCCCCGAAGGGCATTGGCTTTCGTACAACGAGCCGTCTTTCGTCGCCGAGCGGCATGGATTGGGTGCAAAAGAGGTCATCCTCAAAATGAGCCAGGCGCTTGCGGGCGCCGCTGATGAGGCGATGAACACCGTCCCGCCCTCGCTAGACAAGAACACCTGAACGCGGTGCCAATCGACCAGCCGGTTCCGGCGCCTTTCTATACCCAGTTCATCAATGACGATGACATTTTCATTCCTAACGAAGCGGTCACCTCCGGAACCACCACGCTCTTGGGAGAACTGCACAAAGGGGGTGGCCCTGAAGCCAATGCGTCAGCCCGCCGGTAATTCTCGGCCGAAGAAGAAGCGTACCATCAGGTTGCGCTTCTTCACTACATCATGAAAACGGGCGTTGCACCGCACGGAACGCTCCGATCCCGAGCGAAGTTCGCCGAATAGTGCTGAGCCTCGAAGCCCGCCCGCTGATAATTCCTGAAGCTCGTGCCCAATGGACTATCGACGGTCGCAGGTCGGCCAGTCTCGGCCATTGCGATGACGGCTCCCTTGTCCCTGACATCGCGTAAACGCCGCGCTATCACTGCTGACTGGAGGCCCTTCCCTCTCGCGCTGACTAGTGTTGCATCGACGCCAAACCATGCCCCAGCAGATCCGACAAAAGCCGCTCCTGCTGAGCAAGGCTCATCGTCGGCATACGCGACATAGCACGTCCACCTGTCCCGGCTGGCGAGCGCTTTGAACCACTCGAAAGTCGCGGTTGGAAAGCCATACCCCGCGTTAATCACGTTGGCGAAGTCGCTCGCCTTGCGGTTACCATCAGCTATTTCGATCCTGGGTTCGTTCGGCACAATGTGAGGGACCGCTCTGGAGAAGAATTTTATCCAACCACTGTCCTTCTGTATGACCCCCATTCGGGACAGAGCGGCACTGGAAGCATTGAAGCCCTCCTCGTCAACTTGAATTACCCACGTTTTCGATGCGTTGCGATCCAGCCATCGCACCCCTTCTGCCATCTCCTTATCGTTAGCAGACCACTGCGGTTCAACGGCAAATCCGCGATTGAAGGGGACGGCAGAAAGCTCACGACAGGCTAGAAAGCACGCATTGTCGCTCCGGAAAGTCTCGATCCCCAATTGCTTCCGAACCGACGGCGGCGCGGCATCCAGCATGTCCATCCATGCTTCGGCCTCGATCGCGCGGATTGTCCTCGACAAGTTTGCCTGAATTTCAATTGGCTGGATGTTCATACGGTTCTCTCGCATTCTCTTCTCAGTGAAAAGGAACATATTTCTCAACGCCTTCAAGGTGAAAGCTGGGTCTTCCCGTACTGCAGGCCGCGATTGAACATGCGGCCTGCAGTCCTGCGGTATTACGCAAGTGCCTCGGCAAGCGGTAGGGAGCGAATCCGCTTTCCTGTTGCCGCAAAGATCGCGTTGCCAAGTGCCCCGGCTGCAGCGGCCGTTCCTGCCTCGCCGACACCTCCGGGCGCTTCGCCACTCTTGATCTGATAGACCTCGACCTTGGGTGCCTCGTTGATACGAAGTACCCGATAGGTGTCGAAGTTTGTCTGATCGACAGCACCATCAGTGAACGTGACCTGATTGAACATCGCGCTGCTCAGGCCAAAGATCACTCCACCCTCCATCTGGGCGACAACGGTGTCTGGATTGATCACAACGCCGCAATCAACCGCGATGACCGAGCGAAGGAGGCGCACCTCCTTTTCATCGGTGATCTCAATTTCCAGGATGTGGGCGAGATAGCTTCCAAAAGCCACTTGAAGGCTGATGCCTTTGCCCCTTCCCGGCGGCAATGCTTGACCCCAGCCTGCTTTCTCCGCGGCAAGGTTCAGTACCGCAAGTGCTCGCGGATTCTTCGTGAGCATCTTCCGGCGAAACTCAAGCGGGTCCTGCTTTGTCGCGGTCGCCATCTCATCCACAAAGCTCTCGACTACAAAGAGATTGTGCGATGCCCCGACACCTCTCCACCAGCTGGTATTAACACCCGCAGGCTCGTCGCGAACATAATCCGCAAAAACGGCCTCTTCATCGTAGGGGGTCTCCGACGCGCAATCGACGGCATCAGGATCGATGCCATTCTTGAACGCTGCCGGCGCCCACCGTGCGAAAATGGAGGACCCGGTCACCCGATGCGTGCGGCCAATCAAGCGGCCGTCCTTGTCGAGGCCTGCGGCCACCCGATCGTAGTAATATGGGCGGTAATAGTCGTGCGTCATGTCCTGTTCGCGCGTCCAGACCAGTTTGACGGGGTAGCGGGTGCCCTTCAGGAGTTTAGCCGCCAGCTCGATCGTGTCGACGTCCAACCGGCGTCCAAACGCTCCACCCATCAACTGATTGTTCACGGTGACTTTTTCGACCGGCAGCCCTGTGATGTCGGCGACCGCCTTTTGTGTGCGGACAGGCACCTGTGTGCCTACCCAGACCTCCGCCCGGTCGTCCTGAATATGCAGGGTGCAATTCAGGGGTTCCATCGGTGAATGCGACAGGAACGGCGAGCGGTAAATCGCCGAGAGCTTTGTTGGGGCGTTTGCTATTACGTCAGCCGCTTTATTTTCGTCGCGGATGACGACCCCCGGCTGTTGCGATACCTGGTCCATCTTGGCGACAATAGTGTCCAAGGTGACGGCGCCGTTTTCACCCGACTCCCATTCGATATTGAGGGCGTCCAGGCCTTGCTTCGCCGCCCACATGTGTTCGCCGATCACCGCAACAGCGGCATTATCGGCGGTCACGATGTCGAGGACACCTTTCACGGCGCGAGCCGCAGCTTCGTCCATTTTTTTGAAACGGCCACCGGTCACCGGAGATATCGCCAGCGTCGCATATTTCATGCCGGGGACCCTGATATCCAGACCGTAGACGACCGAACCGTTGACTTTCCCGGGAGTGTCGAGCCTCTTAGCTCGCGTTCCGATGACTTTGAACTGAGAAGCGTCCTTCAATGGAACATCGGCTGGAACGGGCAGCTTTGCCGCCTCGGCCGCAATGTCATAGTAGGTCGACGATCGATTTGAGGCGTCGTGATAGATCGTCCCCTCATGGACCCGACACTGCGCTGGATCGACCCGCCACTTGGCGGCCGCCGCTCCAACAAGCATGGTACGCGCCGTAGCGGCTGCTTGCCGTAGCCGCATCCAATCGGAACGAGTTGACGTCGACCCACCAGTCGCCTGGTCGTACAAGATGGGATCCATATATTTCGAAATGTCCGGCGGTGCTGCTTCCACTTTTAACTGGTCCAGCCGTAGCTCAAGCTCTTCTGCCATCAACATCGCGCTGGATGTATAGATACCCTGCCCCACCTCCGTGTGCGGCATGATCAGGGTGATGCCGCTTTCATCAATTTTCACAAAGGCGTTGGGCGTGAAGGCGACATCTTCAGAGGAACTCGCAGGGCCGCTTGCTCGCCCCATCCGTGGCAGTTGAACCGCCAAGACAAGACCGCCGGTTGCCAGGACGGTGCCCTTGAGGAACCCGCGACGGGAATGAAGATTGTTGATCATGTCAGTCTCCTCTATGCCGCCGCCGTGTGGATTGCGTCGCGGATCCGGACATAAGTGCCACAACGGCAAATATTGCCTGCCATTGCCTCATCGATGTCGGAGTCCGTCGGCTTCGCGTTGCTATTAAGAAGCGCGGTTGCCGACATGATCTGGCCGGATTGACAGTACCCGCACTGGACAACCTCCTTTTCGAGCCACGCCGTCTGGATTTTGCGCCCGTTCTCGGTCTCACCGACGCCCTCGATCGTGGTGATCTGTTGAGCATCGATCATATCCATGGTTGTCTGACAGGATCGAACTGCCATGTTGTCTATCAGGACGGTACAGGCTCCGCATTGGGCGATGCCGCAGCCGTATTTGGTTCCGGTCATGCCAAGCACGTCTCTCAAAACCCAAAGCAGTGGCATGTCGTCCGGGACATCGACTTCATGTGTTTTGCCGTTGATGGTGATCGTCTTCATTGGTCTAACCTTCCTGGGTCTCTATTGCGCTGTCAGTGTTTTCAGGTAGCTGATGACATCTGCTCGATCCTGGTCTTTCGGGATTGACGCGCTCATGCGGGTCCCCTTGACCAAGGCGGCTGGCGCTTTAAGGAAAGCGTCGAGAGTAGGCTCATCCCATGTGAGACCAGACCCCTTCAACGCAGCGGAATAGTTGTACCCAGCAATGCTTCCAGCAGGGCGACCGACAACATTCAGAAGGCCCGGACCGACCTTGTTTTGCTCAGTCGTCGCGTGACAGGCACTACAGCGGGCAAAGACCTTTTTGCCCTTGTCTGGATCTGCATCGGCTCGGACCGACGAGGCCCCAAGCACGATCATTCCCACGGCAATCATGACGGCCTGCAACTTTTCCATGGTTCCTCCTTTGGAAAACTGGAATGGCGAAACGGGCAGCAATCTCTTGCCGCCCTTGTCGAATTCGATTTTTAAGTGACGCTTCTGGGTTGCCTAATCCTCGCACTCGCGTAGGTAGCAATGAGAAGAGCGATGCCTTCCCCAATCACGCCGGTAATGCCCAGGTCACCGACACCGCCTCGCGAGAGCACGACGGATCCGATGGCGCTGCCCACGGCAAAGCCCAGGTACATGAACGACATGCTGAGTGAGACTGCGATTGGCACCGCGGGCTGGCCGACCTGAATCAATGTGGCAATCTGTGCTGGATAGAATGCCCAGATCGCGATACCCCAAAAAGCAACAGCAATGATCGTCGGAACAATGGCCTGATCGGGCGTAAGAGATCTTGCAAAGAATATAAGCGAGAGGAAAACTGACACGGCGAGGGTCAGGCTGGCGGCGACGACCGGTCTTGCTCCCATCAGATCATTCAGGGTGCCACCAAGTACGATGCCGATTGCAGCGCCGATCCCCCATACCGAGACGACGGCGCTAATTCCATTTGGGCCAAGGCCATCGACCTGGCTCAGATACGGAGCGATGTAGGTCCAGACCGAATAGGTACCGAGGGCCCAGAAGAAGATCACAACCAGTTCCCGGAAGACCTGGGGGCGTTTAACGATCGCAAGGCGCTCGGAGACCGACGCAACGTGCATTTCTGTTCCATCGGTACGAGGCAGTTTTGCAACCAGCGCGACCACTGCGATGATCGACAGGGCTGCGACGCCAAGGAAAGTCACCCGCCACCCGAGGGCGTTTCCAACGAGTGAGCCAATTGGCAGCCCGATTGCGATTGCTATAGTCAAACCACCGTTCAAAATGGCAAGGGCCCGACCGCGTTTCTCTGGCACAACTAAGGCACCCATCAAGGCGTTGGCGCTCGGGGTGTAAAGTCCCGCCGCCATGGCCAGTAGGACACGAGCAGAAAAAATTCCCCAGTATCCTTGGGATGCCCAAGCCACCAGATTAGCCAACGCGAAAGCCGCCATGGTCAAGACGAGCAGACGTTTGCGGTCGACCCTTCCAAACAGGATGGTTAGGAGTGGCGATGTGATCGCCAAGGTAAGGGTGAAGACGGTGACCAGGCTACCCAGTGCCGAGACCGGAAGTGAAAGATCCTCACCCATTTTTGGCAGAAGGGGAACAATCATGAACCCCTCCGTGCCAATGGCAAAGGTGCCTAATGCCATGATGTAGGCTGGCGCCAGCGACTGACCTGCCGCGCGTTCGCTTGAAATGGAAGTCATTTGGATCGCCTCTGCGCCAGCCTGGCAGTTATGATGCTGCCTTGATGAAGGTCATCACATCAGCGTTGAACTTTTCAGCCTGCGTCTGAGCCAGACCGTGAGGCGCACCCGGATAGACCTTGAGTGTCGCATTCTTGACGATCTTTGCGCTCTTGAGGCCAGCTGCGGCGATCGGCACGATCTGATCGTCGTCCCCATGAATGATGAGGGTCGGCTTGTCGATTTTCTTGAGATCGTCCGTGTAGTCGACCTCCGAAAATTCGCGAATGCAATCGTATTCGCCCTTGATTCCGCCTTCCATTCCCATCAGCCAGAACGTTTCACGGAGGCCTTCGTTGACCTTGGCGCCCTCGCGATTGAAGCCATAGAAAGGCATCGTCAGATCCTTGTAGAACTGAGAGCGATCGGTCGCCGTGCCCCTTCGGATGCCGTCGAAGGCTTCAATGGGAGTGCCTTCAGGATTGGCGTCGGTCTTGAGCATCAGCGGCGGGACTGCGCCGACGAGCACCACTTTTGAAACCCGCTTGGTTCCGTGACGGCCAATGTAATGCGCCACTTCGCCGCCGCCGGTGGAGTGGCCGATCATGACCAAGTCCTTCAGATCGAGGTGCTCGATTACCTCAGCGAGATCGTCTGCATACTGATCCATATTATTACCGGTCCAGGGCTGATCAGATTTTCCATGGCCACGACGGTCGTGTGCAATGACCCGGTAGCCATTCATGCCGAAATACAGCATCTGTGCGTCCCAGGCGTCACTCGAAAGTGGCCAGCCGTGCGAGAAGAGGATCGGCTGCCCCTTGCCCCAGTCCTTGTAAGCGATTTTGGTGCCGTCTTTTGTTGTGACAAAGCTCATGTGGCGGTTTCCTTTTTTTGTTTTGGCTGCAGCTTGGGTCTCTTGCGGCATGCCGATTGCAAACGATGCGGTTAAAGCGGCACCGGCCAGCAGCGTATCGCGGCGGCTGATGAGAAATTCATTGGACATTTTCGTCACTCTCGTCTTGAGATGGGCGCCTTCTAATCAGGCGTTTGCAAATGCATGCAGGTCTGCCGAGCCAAGGCGACGCCACGACGCTGGAGTGTGTTGAGTGGTGCACTTGGCAGCGCTCAGGCGCCGCCACTTGAGCGGGGTGACACCCACCAAGCGCTTGAACACCTTCGAGAGATGCGCCTGGTCACTCAGACCACACGCATGGGCGATCTGGCTCAGCGGCTCGTCTGTCGAAGAAATGAGATATTTCGCGGCATCGACGCGGCGACTTAAAACGTAGTCATAGGGCGAGCGGCCGAAGGAGACCTTGAAACCCTTCGAGAACCGACTCGCGCTCAAGCGGACTTGGTCGCCCAACTCCTGGACACGGATGCAACCATCGATGTTCTCATCTATGTAGCGGACCACCTTGTTCTTCTGCCAATCGGAAAGCCCCGCAACGGTCTTGTGGCAGTTCCGGCGGGGGCCGTCCGCCATGTCAGCGAGCCGAACACGACTTTCCGGACGGAGATCGATTGCGGTGTCCTGGGGTCCGAGACCCCAGACGCGTTCACCGCCCGGGCCTACGAGGAATGGAATGAATGAAACCGTTCGTGTCATGGCAGCGTCCTTTCTGCTTCGATGGCTGAAAGGTAGCTGCAGGCTGCCCCGTAACACGAGCTAAGCGATGTTAAGAGATGTTAGGGCGTTAACGACCCGGAGCGCGTTCCGTTAACAACACCGATTTCGCGACCAAGGTTGCCTGCCACTTGAAGGTTCGCGTGGGCGCCCGATGATACAATAAACGGATCTAGGGCGTGCCTATATGTGAAGCTAGGCAGACAGGGAGCTTCAAGCACCAAATGCAACAGGATGACGTCACTTTCGATGGACGGTCTGATAGGGTCCGGCCCCTGGCTGGACAAGTAGCGCTTTTGACCCGAGCGGATGAAGGGGTCGGCATGGCCACAGCTGCCGCGCTGGCTCAGTGCGGCGCCAATCTGGCATTGACGCTTCTCGACACGGAGGTTGAGCCTGCTTCGCTGGACGAACTCCGTGGCGTCGGCTGTAAAGTCGTGGTGTTTAGAGCACCCACGGATTGTAGTTCGACACAGCATACCCAGCTGGTTCGACAGGTTATCGCGGAATTCGGAAGGATTGACGTCTTGGTCGCGAACTCTGAGTATCGTGTCCAATGGCAAGTCGACGACGATGACCTCGATGAGGATCAGGTTGAGTTGCAATATTCTATGAACGTCAAATCTAACATCGCGCTCATACGAGCAGTGATACGGGTCATGACCAGTGGTGGGCGCGTTATTGCCCTTGGTTCTAGCCTTGCGGATCGTGTCGGAACGCCGGGCCTTGCCGATTTTGCGGCAACTCGTGCCGCGTTGACCGCCTTCTGCAAGGGCGCGGCGCATGACCTGGGACCGCGCGGAATCTCGATCAACGTCGTCCAGATGGGCGCCATCGCTTTCGACGCCGTTGCAGTTTCACCGGACATCATCGAATCCGAACGCGCTTCAACTGCCCTGAAGAGGCTTGGGAGGCCCTCGGAAGTTGCAAGTGCAGTCACGTTTCTTGCTGGTCCGGGCGCGTCTTTCATCACAGGCAGCGTGTTGAACGTCGACGGTGGGTATAGCGCCTAGCCCGCCTGTTCACGCTGAGGGTTATTGAACCCATGAACCAGTTGGTTTATAGACCATTCTGATATCAAGAATGGGCTGAGCATGAGAGTGGCATCCGTACGAGCGTTGGACCTTTCAGCTTCAGCCACTGGTAAAAACGACCGTGTTCTTGTGTTTACTCGGCCGATCAGGTCCAGCGACTAATGACTGTGCTGAGATTTGGTCGTTTCGAACTCGATATCGCTCATCGTAGTCTCTCCGAGTCGGGGAAAATCCTTAACATCGGTGGCCGTGCTTTCGACATTTTGGCCGTTTTAGTTGCGCGAGCTGGGCAGATCATCAGTAAAGATGAACTGATCAAAGCCGTTTGGACGACTACGACCGTCGACGAAGGCGCTCTGCGCGTCCATATGGTGACGCTTCGAAAGTTGCTGGGGGATAGAGAGGCCGGGCGATATATCGAAAATATCCCTGGACGTGGCTACGCCTTTGTCATGCCGGTCCAAACTGTTGAAGATGGCGAGAGCAGCAGTGATGTGCAGCCGGTTGCGGTTCCAAAAGAGAACATCTCAAGCAATCTACCTCGTCTTGCAGGACGTTTGATAGGCCGGGAGACCTTTGTTGAGGAGACCGCACGACTTGTGGCCTCGAACCGCCTCGTCACGATCGCTGGTGCTGGAGGAATTGGAAAAACGTCGGTGGCTCTCGCTGTTGGCGAGATCCTGAGCGAGTCACGGCCAGTCCTGTTTGTAGATCTTGCTGCGCTCACTGACGGGCGGCTCATCATGCCGACACTTGCTTCGCTGCTTGGAGTCACAGTGTTTTCGGACGACGCCGAGCCCGGCGTCTTGCGGGCATTGGAAGATAGCAATGTTCTGCTTGTGTTCGACAATTGCGAGCACCTGATTCTCGAGGCCGCGTCTTCGACCGAAGACATTCTGACTGCTACGCCTAACGTTTCCATCTTGGCTACGAGCCGTGAACCTCTGCGCGTTTCAGGCGAAAGGATCCGGCAACTGCCATCGCTGGTCATTCCGCCGGAAGACGCTACCAACGCTGATTGGTCCTCGTTTTCAGCGATGGAACTCTTTATCGACAGGGTGATGCTCTCATCTGACTTCGAAAGTTTTGATCGGCCTGAGGATTTTGAAACCGTTGCGTCAATCGTCAGGCGGCTCGATGGAATTCCGCTGGCGATTGAATTTGCAGCTTCCCGCGTCGCTCATCTTGGCCTTGTCAATCTTGCTAACTCCCTGGATGACCCGCTGACCGTGTTGCGACGGGGGCGCCGTACCGCCCCACCCCGCCAACAGACCCTGCGAGCCACGCTGGACTGGAGCTTCGATAGCCTGACCCCTACAGAGAAAACGCTTTTCGAATACGTTGCCGTGTTTGCCGGTTCATTCTCGTCGGATGCAGCTTTCTCTGTTAGCGGAAGCAGTCTCTCCGAGGACGATTTCTACGAGGCTTTTGACGGTCTATTCCTGAAGTCTTTTCTATCGGTGAGCGCCGGAGACGGAAGCTATCGACTTCTCGAAACGACCAGGCGTTATGGTCTTGAGAAGCTGGATAAGAGCGGTCAGTCGGATGCGATCAGAGCCGCGCACGCTGTCTATTGTGAGAAGGAGCTGCAAAGCGCGGAAGCCGATTGGACGGTTCTGGCCACTCCGCAGTGGATGCTACGCTACTCATCTCTGATTAATGACGTCCGAGCTGCGATACAGTGGAGTTTCAACAATGAACGCGACGCCGATTTCGCGATCCGTCTCTCGGCGAAGTCAACGGTTCTCTGGGCGCAACTCGGCCTCATGAACGAACAATCGAAGGTGGTCGAGCAAGCCTTGGCCAGACTTCCAGGTTCCCAGCACGTCGGGACGCGCATCGAAATGGAGCTTCGGATATCGAGGGGTGGAGCGTTATTCCACGTCCGAGGCTACCCTGCCGACCCTGAAGCCTTGGAGGAATTCGATCGCAGTGCCGAGATTGCGGAATCGCTGGGCGACATGCCCACCTTCATAAGAGCTACGGCGGGCCGAGCCTCCATTTGGGTTTCAAACGCGCGATATGCTGAAGCTATTGATATGGCGCTAAAACTTGGAGTTCGTTTTCCCCAGATGTCATTGGGATCTTTCAGCCGGATGCTTGAACACGGATACTTCTTCCATGGCAACCTCAAGCTAGCCTCTGAACATGTGAAAGGATCTCTTCGGGATGCTGAAGGGTCTCTGCGACGGACCTTAAACGCTGGTGTCGGTTTCGATCAGCGCATCATTTCCCGAGCGGTACTCATTTTCGTGAAATTCTTGCAGGGTGACACGTCTGAAGCATTTGGAGAACTCGACTCCGCTTTGGAAGAGGCCCGTGCTCTCGATTACTCGATATCAACGTGTTTGCTCTTGTTTTTGACGGCATCGCCGATCGCTTTCTTGTCTGGCGATCACAAGCGAGCGGGTGAGTATCTAGATATCGCGGAGACACTCACCAAAAAGCATGACCTCCACAGATGGTCGCTATGGGTGGCTGCCTATCGGTCCTTTATCTCCGATGGCATTCAACAGCAAGCGACCGAAGAAATTTTCCATTCGGCCGTCGGAATGAGGTTGGAATACCTGCTCGTCCTGGCGGGCGTTCGGGCGCCGTTAGAGGCCTTGGATCGAGGCATAAAAGGAGAAGGCGGCTGGTGCCGTCCAGAACTACTGCGGATAAAGGCCAAGGTATTAAACGAGTCGGACCCAATTCAAGCCCAGTCGCTGATCGAAGCTGCCCTGGATGAAGCGCGTCGGATGGAAGCCCCCTTCTGGGAACTTAGGGCGGCCAATACAGCCTATGAACTGGCGGGGCCTAATCAGGAGATCACGGCGCGTAACATGATCAAGAGCACTCTCGATAAAGTCGACGGAGCCTATTTGACCGCCGATATTGCGAAGGCACGGGAGATTCTCGACGTCGGTGATCTCTGACGGACGGGGCGACCGCCCGCCAGAAACAGGACGATCAGGCTTAGCGCGGAATCGGATTGTCGATCAGGCTTTGGTTGAACTGCGTGAAGAAAACGTGTTCGCCGGAACCGGGGTTGTCGCGCAGCGGTTTGATCATGTCGACGACAATTTCGGGCGACTCGCTCGCAAGCTTCGCCATCGTCTCGTTGATGAAAGCTTCCAGCGGCATCGCCCGAGGATCGCCACTCTTCTTGATCAGATCGGTATCAACCCACGGTGGAGCGATTTCCTGCACCGAGACAGACGTCTCGCGAAGTGCAAAACGCAGCGATAGCGAATAGGAGTGCAATGCTGCCTTCGTGGAGGAGTAAACGGCATTGTAGGCGATCGGCACGTAGGCGAGCACCGACGTGTTGTTGATGATCACGGCGTCTGCCTTAGTCTTGAGATGCTCGACGAGTGCAGACGTCATCCGGATTGGACCGAGAAGGTTGGTGTTTACGATGCTTTCGAGAACAGTTTCCTCGATCGGACGCGCGGCGTCATCAAACGGCATGATGCCGGCATTGTTGACCAGGACGTTGAGGTCTGGGTAGTCCGCAACAACGCGCTTTGTCACCAAGTTGATGCTTTCGACATCGGTTATGTCCAGCTCGTAAGCCGCCATCCCGGGATTGGCGTTGATGACGTCATCGAGATATGACTTTCGGCGCCCTGAAATGATCACCTGGTTCCCTCGCTTGTGGAACGCTTCAGCGAGGCCGCGACCGATGCCGGAACCGCCACCAGTGATGAAAATCGTGTTTCCCTTAAGGTTCATTGCTAGTCTCCTTGGAAAATTGAGCGATACTGCCAGACCCTATTCAGGACCGGCGCAGCGTTGCGATCGACCAATCTGGCGGAGAAAAGGCGCTTAGGTTTGCTGGCCCGTACGCCGTCGCTGCAATCCGTGTTGGCTCGACAACATCAAGATCGAGCAACGGGCGCGAAATTGCGAGTTAAGGCTTGCTAAGAGATATTAGTGTCCTTAGCGCTCGATTGAGCGGGAACGTGCACAATTTCGGAAGCCGGGGCAGGGTCGGCTGAGGTTGCGATTGGAAGGACGATTTCGAATATCGCGCCGCCTTCGCCGTGGTTCCTAGCAGATAACGACCCACCATGAGCCTCAACGATCGTCTTGCAGATCGCGAGGCCCATCCCCATTCCATCACCCTTCGTCGTGAAGAACGGAGTGAACAACTTCGAAATATTAGCTTCATCTATGCCTGTGCCGTGATCCCTTACCGATACCTTTAAAAGCTCTGAGTCATCGCCATGGATTTGCAGGGTGATCTCACGCGATGCGTCAGGCACATCCTTCATTGCGTGAAGGCCGTTCGTGATCAGATTTGCGATGACCTGCTGTAGCTCGACCTTATCGGCGACCACGGCGCCGCTCCTCGCGAAATCAATCCGAACCGTCGTCCCGCTGTTGGTTGTTTCCCTTTCGAGTAAGCCCACGACATCCATGACGAGTTCGCCCAGATCCAGGATCTCAGGCCGCTTGCCGCCACCCTTCAGCCTCTCGCGAGTTCTCTGGATAATCTGGCTAGCCCTGACGCTGTGTTCAACAGCTCTTTCCGCGGCCTTGGTCGCTGCCGCTAGATCGGGCGGGCTCGTTTGAAGCCAACGAACGCACGCTTGGGCGAACATGACAACCGCGCCGATCGGCTGATTGACCTCATGGGCAATCGATGCCGAAATTGCGCCGACAGTTGCAACACGGCTCGCGCGCGCGAGTTCGCCTTGAGCAACCAGCAATGCTTCCTTCGCCTGTTCGCGTTGGGTCACATCGATCATGGCGCAGGCGACACGGTCATATGCCGCGGCATCGTCTGGAAAAGCGATATAAAAAAGCACGATAACTTCACGACCGTCGAGGCGCAAAAGCTTGGTTTCGATCTCCAGATTATGAACCTGGTTCGACATCGCCGTAGTGATTGAAACAGCGAGATCATTGCGAGGCGGTAGGAAACGGTCAATTGATCCCAGAACGTCGTTTCGGGACGCGCAGCCGAGTAGTGGGACCGTTGCTTCGTTAACGTCCACAAAGCGCACCAGCTGTGAGCATTCATTGCCAAAGCCAGGGTCCGACGCGAGAAGTGCAGAGATATCGAACCTATCATTGCGCATTTTTTCGATGCGTTGATATAGTTCGGCGAGATCAACCTCACATAGCGAGACGTGCGACTGTTCAAAGATCGAACGGTAGCGCTTTTCACTCTGCGCGAGCGCGCCAAGAGTACGACGTCTTGCACTGGCATCGAACGCAACCCAGCTCATTCCGCCGGTGATGGCGAGATAAAATCCAACAGCTACGAGGCCGCTGTAACCAGCGAGTGCCTGGGCCGCCACTGGCGAGAAAGCACCGCCGATAATGCCACCAATGTTAAAGGCGATCGACGTTCCAGTGTACCGAACCCGTGCGGGAAAGAGACCTGGAAGCCAAGCTCCCAACGGTCCATTTACGAAGCCCATCGAGAACAGGGAGAAGGCGAGAAACAAGAAAATGACGAAAAGCGATCCGCTGCCAAGCATTGGAGACAAGGCAATACCCGAGACTATCGTTCCGAAGCAGCCGTAGATAAGAACACGCTCAGGCTCCATGCGATCTGAAAGCCAACAAGCGAGCACGATGGCGACGGCCATGAAACCAATCGCGCCCAGCTCGACCATCAGGAAGGTTGGTCGAGAGTAGCCGAGTGTGGATGTTCCGTAGCCAAGCGCGAAGGCTGTTACGGTGTAATACAGCGAAAAGCATGCGACGACGCCGAAAACGCCAGCAACGACGGCGCCCATGTGGTCGCGAAGGACCTCGACCAATGGCACGTTTGCTGGCTGCGCCTCGGCCATTGCCTCCTGGAATTCCGGCGTCTCTACGAGATTGAACCGGACCCAAAGCCCCATTCCGACCAGAGGAGCACTTGCAAGGAAGGGTACCCGCCATCCCCAGTCCACAAACTGCTCTGGTGATAGAGCAAGCGTTAGGCACAGAAATAATCCATTGGCTAGAACGAAGCCGATAGGTGCACCGAGCGGCGCAAACATAGCGAATCGAGCCTTCCAACCAGGAGGCGCGTTCTCCAGCGAAAGCAAAACAGCGCCTGTCCACTCGCCGCCGAGTGCCAGGCCCTGTCCGAATCGAAGCACGCATAGAAGAAGAGGAGCCAGCCAACCAACCACTGCATAAGTCGGCAACATGCCGATCGCCGCTGTGGAGATCCCCATCATGAGCAGCGATGCCATCAAGGTCGTCTTGCGGCCGACCCGATCGCCGAAATGTCCGAAAACAGCTCCGCCGAGCGGGCGGGCAATAAAGGCGATGCCGAAGCTCGCATAAGCGCCTATTAGCTCCAAAGAGCTGACCGAAGCTGGGAAAAACAGCGGACCGAAAATCAAGCTGGCAGCTGTGGCGTATATGTAGAAGTCGTAAAATTCTACAGAAGTCCCGATGAGGCTGGACAGCAAGATCCGGACCGTCATTGGCCGGTCAATGCTCGGATGGAAGCTCCTCGCGGGCGTCAAAATCGCGCTATCGATCATAAAATTGCAAGCCGCTCCTGGAGTTATCAGCAAAATGCATCATTGGTTCCCGTAAGCTCATGATTTTTCGCAGTCAATGTTGGACCCTCAAATCCAATACCAATATATGGGGTTGGCTCGCTACGGTCGGCGGCCATTCATATTGACGGGTTCGATGCGCAAAAGCTATGTGTCGAGTAGGATACAAAAGCTTCTTGAAGGGTTTAACCAATGACGACGCGCCCATTCAAATCCGCGGCGGTTAGCCCGACCGATAATTCCGCCGCGTTGGTTGTCGTCGTCGATGATGACCATGGTATGCGAGAAGGTCTCCGAGAGATCCTGCAATCTGTGGGAATTGAGACCCTTGGCTTTGCTTCAACTGCGGAACTACTGGCAGAAGCACTTCCTGACCGCCCAGGCTGCCTTGTCCTCGACGTCAGGTTGCCGGGCCTAAGTGGGCTCGATCTGCAAACCAAGCTCAATGCATTGGGAAATCAGCTGCCGATCATATTCATGACAGGATATGGGGACATCCCGATGAGCGTCAGGGCAATGAAGGCTGGTGCAGTCGACTTCCTGACCAAGCCCTTTCGTGACCAAGAAATGCTGGACGCTGTGGCGATTGCCATTGAGAAGGACCGGGCCCGACGCTCGGAGATTTCGGCGAACTCTGAAGTTGCCGCCTTGGCCGCAACGCTCACCCCTCGCGAAAAGCAGGTGATGGCGGCCGTCGCCACGGGCCTTCTAAACAAGCAGATCGCTCACGAGCTGGGACTTAGCGAGATCACGGTCAAGATTCACCGTGGAAACGTCATGCGGAAGATGAAAGCCACCTCAATCGCCGATCTGATTCGTAAGGTAGACAGCCTTCAAACCGCCAGCGCCGGTTAGCGGCTATCGTGTGGGTTTTCCGCCTGGCTGTGATAAGATCTTCTACAGTGCTCACGTCGAGGCTGGCTGCGGCGCAGATCTCAACTTCGATGATCGGACGCCAGACCTCTCAATGTTCTGACGGGCGCCGATATCGCCTTTCAATTCCGTCACAGAGGCCGAAAATCCGGCGATCAGTGATGACGCCATGCCGCTACCGTAATGTGGGTTGTAGACAGGCTTAACTGGGATGCCTGATAAGGTGGCAGAGATTTCGTTGTGCCGATGACCCACTACAGCAACAACTGAGCTGGCGCCGCTCCCAAACGCCGCAATTGCTGAGCGGCGAACGAGGGGAACATTGTCAAACTCTGCTTGGAGCTTGTCCTTTCCGCCCTCGCCCATTCTGCTGGCCGTTCCAGCGGCGAGCAGGACAGCCGCGACCGAAGGTAGTTTCAGAAACGTCAGCGCAATGCTCACGCCTTCAGCCTTCGATGCACTTGACGAGGTCATCTGCGAGGATCGGCTTTTGCAGTAGAGCTTGCGCTCCACCCGCAAGCGCCTTCCGGATGATGTTTTCGTCCTTCAGGGCCGTCATCATCACGATTCGCATCTCGGGGTGCTTTTTTCGAACAATGTCCAAAAGTTCGAAACCGCTCATTCCAGGCATGTTGATGTCTGACAGGAGCAAGGTGAGACCCTCTTTTTGATCGAAGTTCAGGAATGCCTCACCTGACGGGAACGGCAACGGCTCGTAACCCATTGCCTCCAGGAAGCCGCTTGTTGCCTCAAGGAGCACCTCGTCGTCATCGACGATCGCTACGGATTTCTTAACGGCAGACACTGAGTTTTCCTTTCATGGCTGCCGATGCAGCGTTGCGGCGAACGTAGGGCTTTTCCGAGCTCTCCGAAATCATACGATGGTTTGTATTTCATGTATGGCTAATGAAGCGTATTCCCGCCAACGGATACGATCCACTCGCGCGGACGCTGATGTATGACAGTTGCACCAGTCACTTCGTAACCGTCATTGTTGCGAGAACGGCTTCCGGCCCGCATGATCTTGCTTCTCTGGAACGGGGATAGAATGCCCTGAAAGACGATCTCGTCGGTGAGGTCTGGACAATGAATAGGGCTGCGCTCGTATGCGGTCTCGGAGGGCTTAGTAAAAGCCAAGCCGCTTTGGTATGCTGCAACTTTTATGGTGCCAGAAGAGCGAGCGATGGTCCCGAGATAGACATTCATAATAAAATTCCTTGGGCTGATTTGTGAATGAGCCAAAGATGCCCTGTTCCAGTCCGGCTTTCGATTGAACAGTGGTTTCGACACCCCAAACCATTGTATGGGCTGATGAAAGCTGATCGTGGGGTCTGCGTCCTCACGTCCCCGCCCTCGTTCAGAACAGAATTCTCATACCCGCGGCAGAAACCTCCCGTTGCGTGGGCTCCGCAGCGACGCCGACCTATACCGGCGTATAGGATGACTGCACCTTGGTTGCGATTGAACCATCCCTGTCATCGGGTAGCCTCTGACGTCATCACCGGTACCGTGATCGCCATTTTGAAACGGTCGCATATCGACAATGACCTGGGGGAACACAATGAACAGCTCGTCTTTCGGCGAATTCGCATTCGACCTCCAAGCTCGACAGCTCACCCATCGGGGAGAGCGCGTGCGCCTGGGGCCACGGGCGTTCGATATCTTCGCTTCGCTCGCAAGCCGCCCGGGCGAGATCATATCGAAAGACGAGATCATCAAGTCGGTATGGGGCAGCACTCATGTCGACGAGGGAGCGCTGCGCGTTCACCTGGTCGCCCTCAGAAAGGCATTCGACGACAAGGGCGCCACCGGGATCATCCAAAACGTTGCGGGGAAGGGTTACGTTTTTGCCGCCTCTGTGACGCGCAAGCCTCCCTTGGATACACCGGTGCAGCAGGCTCAGGAGGGCAACCTGCCGTGGCCAAGCCGACCTTTGGTCGGTCGCGATGCCGTTTTGGCCCGGTGGGCACATGAGCCTCACCGTTTGGCGAGCATCGTTGGCCCCGGAGGGTCTGGAAAGACCGCGGTTGCGATCGCGATTGGGAACCTCCTACGACTGAAAAAGAAGGTGTTCCTTATCGACCTAACTGAGGCTCGCGACCAAGCAGGCTTACTCTCGGCTGTAGGAAGGGCGCTACTGCAGTACTCGCGCACCACATTGACGGTCGCGAGAATCGCTGATGCGGTACGCGATGACGACATCATGCTTATTCTGGATGGCTGCGAAAACATCGTGGACGACGTCGCGACGTTCGCCGAAGCGTTTGTCGCCAGCACCGCCTCCGCCATGGTTCTCGCGACCAGTCGCGAACCACTACGCAGCCTTGGCGAACGCGTCAGGTACCTAGCCGGACTCGACCTCCCGGGAAATGACGACACGGAATGCTTGGAAGTCTCTCCCGCCCTCACTTACTTTCTAGAAGAAGCCTTGGCTGCGGGCGCTGAGATCAATACTGCTGACCCACGGACAACTAAGCTTGCTGCCAATATTGTCCGTCGATTGGATGGCCTTCCACTTGCGCTCGAACTCGCAGCGCACCGCGTAAGGGACCTTGGCATTTCTGGTCTTGACGCAGCACTACATGAGCCTCTGGCAGTTCTTCGCTTTGGCCGCCGGACTGCGCCCGAGAGACACAAGTCATTACGTGCGAATTTGGACTGGAGCTATAGGTCTTTGACTTCAGAAGAACGGGACGCGTTTTGCGCGCTTGCGGGTACTGAGGCGACTGAACCGCGCCGTCTCCGCATCGGTGATGAGGCGATGGAAGGGTTGATTTCGAAGTCGCTGCTGAAGTTTTCTTCTGGATCTCATGCCTGGTTTCTCTCTGAGGCATCGGCACAATTCGCCGCCGAATTAGTCGCGAAGCAAGATCGTGACAACTTCGGAATGCCGGGAATGCCTGGCCGCAGCCCGCATCCAACGTCTGAAATAGGCTCAGGGCCAAGGCCCAGCTGATTCAATCGGCTCAGATTCATGAACCTGCACCCCTCAATTTTCAGCTACTATTTGCTCGCGGGGCTTGAAGGCTGACGGCTGCGTCCGTATCCCCTTTTGAAAAGGGAGACGACAATTGGCAACGTCTGTGAGGGAACGGATCTTGGCGGCTGGTCTGGAGCGCTTTCACGCGCTTGGATATGATGGTTGTGGTGTCCAAGAAATTTCTGACACCGCGGGAGTTCCAAAGGGGAGCTTCTATAACCATTTCCAATCGAAGGAAGAGTTGGCGATCGCGGTGTTGGAACAATACGCGGCTTCCTCTCACCGGGAAATTCTCTTTGACGCCAACCTCGCACCCTTAGATCGGATCCGATGCCACTTCGAACTTTGCCTGGCGCGTCATCAGCAATACGGTTTTGACCGTGGTTGCTTGATTGCCAATCTAACCGCTGAGAGTTCGACGGCGGTTCCTGCTTTACAAGCGGCTCTGCGTTCGGATCTTGACAGATGGACACAGAGCTTGGCAGCAGCCGTGAAAGCAGCACAAGAAATCGGACAAGTTCGTTCCGATATCGAGGCGAGTGAACTCGCTCGATTTTTGGTGAGCAGCTGGGAAGGTTGTGAACTTCGCACGAAGCTAACCGGCGACCGTGGTCCGCTGGATGACTTCTTCAAAATGGCCTTTGTATTGCTCAGCAATGTGGGTCCACATCAACCCTAGAATCGCCCCAAAATGTTAAACGGTAGCTTGCTCATCGGTGGAGCCGTCCTGGTGGGCAAAGGAAAGTCGTTCTTTGCAATATAGGCTGCGTCCGGCAGCAGCTTGAAGCGCTGGCGCACGATAATTTGCAAGGTCAAAACTCAATAAGCGTCATCTGGACAGCCTCGCCGAGAAAATTCGGCACCTCTTTCGAATAGATTCGAATGCGCAAGCCAGGTGCCAACGCCTCCTCTTTGTTCAGCAATTTAATGGCTGCTCCCGGGTATTTCGACCTTAACATCACTTAATATGCCTTAACTCGCGTGATTGGCACCCGCCAGGCAGTATCTCCTCGGAAACACACACGGCTCGAGCCGCATCACAGAGGAAGGAATACAGCATGTCCGTCACATTAGAGACAGCACCTACCGAATACGTCGAGGCTGGGGGCATACGGTTCGCCTATCGCCGTCTTGGGCCGAAGACCGGCGTGCCGCTCGTCTTTATGCAGCACTTCACCGGAACAATGGACGCTTGGGATCCCATCGTTGCCAATTCACTTGCAGCGGATCGCCCGGTGGTGATCTTCAACAATGCTGGCGTCGGGACATCTGGCGGCAAGACGCCCGACAACGTCGTTCAGATGGCGACTGACGCTGAGAACTTCATCAACGCACTTGGCCTTGTTGAAGTCGATCTCCTTGGCTTCTCGCTCGGCGGTTTCTTGGCGCAGATCATGGCCGCCCGTTCCGCTGTCAAGGTCCGCAAAATCATCCTTGCTGGCACCGCACCAAAGGGTGGGGAAGAGCACCTCATGGAGGTCGTCGAGGACGCGTTTTCCAAGAATGCTCCTGATGTGCGCCTCCCCCTCTTCTTCCCGTCGTCAGACGCAAGCCAAGCAGCCGCGAGAGCCTTCGTTGCCCGTGCTACCGTCCGCAAGAACGATCGTGACCCCGACAGCGGCGACGACGTCAGCAATCCTCAGGCCGCTTCAATTATCGGCTGGTGCGCTGAGCAAGACCCGGACCACGCCTCCCTGAAGGCAATCAAACAGCCCGCTCTGATCGTTCACGGAAGCGACGACACTATGTTCCCGTCGATCAACGCGTACGAGATGTTCAAGAACATGAGCACGGCCACCCTGATCATCTATCCGGACTCTGGCCACGGTGCGCTGTTCCAGTACCCCGAGACCTTCGTCGCCCACGTAAAAACATTCCTGGACGCCTGATCGCTTCACATACAAGGAGAAATACCATGAACGTACTCGCACAGAAGATTATCAACGCCCACGGTGGTCTCGATCAGTGGAAAAAGTTCTCTCAGCTGTCCGCTCACCTCGTCCAAGGCGGCGCCCTTTGGACACTGAAGGGCCAGGCTGGAAAGCTTGATGAAACGAACGTCACCGTCGGTCTCGGCGATGAATGGGCATCGCACTCCCCTCTGGGTCCCGAGGCGAAAGTCACACGCTTCGAACCAGGCAAGGTCACCATCAAGGACAACGGCGGGAATATCGTCGACGAACTCGAAAGCCCTCGCGCGTCGTTCGCTGGCCACACCTTGGAAACACCCTGGTCTGAGGAGCAGCTTGCCTACTTCGCCGGGATCGCCATGTGGACCTATCTCAATATGCCGTTTCTGCTCGCGGCGCCGGGAGTTGAAACCGAAGAGCTCGGTGACTGGACGGAGAAAGGCGAGACCTGGAAGCGCCTGAAGGTGACGTTCCCGAAAGAAATCGCGACCCACAGCACCGTCCAGACGCTATACATCGATGAATCCGGTCTGCTGAAGCGTCACGACTACGACGTCGAGATCGCTGGTAACACACCCGGTGCGCATTACATCAGCGACTATACCGAAGTTCAGGGGATCAAGTTCCCGACTGTACGCCGCATCTTTCCGCGCCAGCCTGATGGACAATCGATGGCCGAGCCGTTGGTCGTTTCCATCGATCTCTCTGACATCAAACTAAGTTGATCGCCCGGCGGGCGAGGCACCGCCCTCGCCCGCCCTCAACGGTCGCACGCGGTGTTCGACCTGCAATCGGCCGCTCGTCACAAGCCGCACGAGTCATCACCCTACCCGATCTGACAATCGCGCTAACTGCACCCAGCCACCGCTGGGCGCAGTGGCGCCCCGATCCCTCAACACACTGGATAACAACATGAGTGTCGTCGACCTCTCCCTCGCCAGAGCCATGATCGAAAAAGCCGAACATGCGGCCAAACAGATCGGCGTTAAGTCCACAATCGTCATTCTCGATGGTGGTGGAGACCTGGTCGCCATGGCGCGGATGGACATGGCTTGGCCTGGAGCATTCGACTTGGCGATCGGCAAAGCCCGGACAGCCAGAGCGTTCCGAGCCCCGTCCGCCGTCTTCGTTCCGATGATCCAGCCAGGACAAGCGCTATTCGCCGTCAGCTCGGTCAATGGCGGGACTTACGTCATTCTTGGTGGGGGCATCCCGATCCTTCTCGATGGGAACGTGGCAGGAGCCGTTGGCGTAAGCGGCGGCTCAATCGATGAGGATATCGCGGTTGCTGAAGCCGCGCTGAAAGCTCTTCCAACCCCAAACTAGCAGAAGAAATCCAATGACTAGACGAGACAAGGGAGCCGATATGTCCGGTTCCCGAAGATCGACGCGGCTTCTAACTGCAAAAGAATTCGAAGATTTTGCGGCCCCTCGTTTTGATGAGGGGATTCAAAAGGAGGGGCCGCGACGCGAATGCGGATTGGAGAGCATTCGCTGTGAGGGCCTTGCCCTCACGATCAGCGGCCAGCGGGAGGGCGGATCCCGGGCGGCTGATGAGACGAGTGTATCCAATTGCGCGGCTAATTCTTTGACAATCCGATCCTGTGACTAAGCCTCCTGCCGACTCCCGGCTCAGGCGCTTCGAGAGTTGAAGCATCACCGACGCGGCGGCGAAATCATCCAATATTTGACCCCGTCCGGCGCTTAGAGAAAAACCTATGAAAAACTTTAGCGCAGCGGTCCTCCCACACCTTCCGTCGTTGAGGCGTTTTGCACGAGGCCACTGTCAGGACGTGGATGCAGCGGATGTCCTCGTGCTCACCACTCTTAAGAAATTGCGAGCTCGGTGGCTCTGGATGGCGCACTCAAATGTACGCCTCAGTGCTCTTAGGTTGATGTGTGGCCTGGTGGATGGGCAAGCGTCGCCAACACCGACCGCTGACCATTCTGAGAACTATGGGCAAAAGTTCATCGGACCAGCGATCGCTTTGTCAAAACTGGCGCCGGTCCAACGAAGCTCGATACTTCTGACTTCGGTAGAGCGGCTCCCTCATCGCGAGGCTGCGCAGGTCTTAGATATTTCGGAGGGCGAGCTTCTACGTTTGCTGCCGCAAGCGCGGGAGCAGCTCAGGCTCATTGTCGAAGCCCCATTCCGGCAAACGCTCATCAAAAGGCCTTACCTGCGGAGGGTGAAGTGACAATTCGGGTAATCACAGAAGCAGACCTTCAATGCTTCATCGATCACAGTCTCGCTCCAGAGAAAAAGACTGAAGTCGAGAACTATCTCCATGGCGATCTGAGCGCCGCTCAACGTGTGGGCGCCTATGAACGTCAGGCCGAGGCCCTTCGTCGAACGCTTGGCCCCGTCGGGACTGAAGATGTTCCCGCAAGCTTAAACACCGCACTCCATAACGCAGGATACCAACTGCCGCGACAGACAGCGCTCGTCCTTGGCGTGGTGGCAGGCATTTTTATCGGGGCCTTAGCCGGGTGGAGCTCCCGCGCGTTGCTAGAAGCAGGCACTTCGGTACAATCCCCCGGTCATTTACAACAGCCAATCGGATGGAGCTCCCGATGAGTACGTGCACCCATAGATCTAGCGTACACAGAGTGAAACCTCGCACATTGGGCTGCGAGGAATGCCTGGAGATTGGACAAGGCTGGGTACACCTCAGGCTCTGCCGGGAATGCGGTCATGTCGGATGTTGCGATGACTCCGTCGGTCACCATGCTACCAAGCATTTTCAGGAGACCGGCCACCCCATAATCGAGGGCTACGATCCTCCCGAAGGTTGGGGATGGTGCTTTGTCGACGAGACAATCGTTGAACTCCCCGACCAGACACCACATCCGGGACCTATTCCCAAATTCTATTGAAGCCGGACCGGCTGGAGCATTCTCATGGCAATTTCGAATAATCGCGCGGAACAGATGTTCCCAGTCCTAAGTGCTAGCCAGATGATATCCGCCCGCAGGTTCGCCAGCGGAGAACCTCGCCACTTCTCTGCAGGTGAGATGGTGGTAGATTTCGGCGAAAAAGACGCGCCGGTCTGGCTCGTGCTTGAAGGAAGCTTGGACGTCTTTCGCCACGACGGCCTTGCCCGTGAACTAAATGTGGTGACCTATTCGTCCGGCCAGTTCACAGGCGAGGTCAGTCAACTGGCAGGTCGACCTTCATTGTTGAGAGGTGTCGCAGGTGCGGAGGGATGCATTGCGCTACCCTACGACGGATCACACCTCCGGGCGTTGGTTATCGGTTCAGCCGACATTGGCGAATTGGTGATGCGAGCCTTTATCCTTCGTCGCGTTGCTTTGATCGACAACGGAGGGGCTGGTTCGATCCTAATTGGCACCCCTGGGAGCCCCGCCATCACTCGTCTGCAGGGATTTTTTACGCGCAGCGGCTATCCCCACTTGGTTCTCGACGCCTCAGCAGACGAGAGTGGTCGAGACCTCGTCAAAAAGCTTGGCATCTCGGCCAACGAGTTGCCTATCATGGTTTGCCCTAGCGGCAATGTGCTCAACAATCCAAGCAATCAGGAAGCCGCTCTTTGCCTTGGGATCACACCGGACATCAACACAGACGTTGTGTATGACGTCGCAGTCGTCGGGGCGGGTCCCGCTGGATTGGCTACATCGGTCTACGCCGCCTCCGAAGGCTTGAAAGTGATAGTGCTAGATGAACGAGCTGTTGGCGGCCAAGCCGGGGCGTCGGCTCGAATCGAGAACTACCTTGGCTTTCCAACGGGAATATCGGGACAAGCTCTTGCTGGCAGAGCGTTCAACCAAGCCCTCAAGTTTGGTGCAGAGATCGCGCTGCCAATCGAAGTTCGAAAATTTGTGCCCGCATCGGATGGTTATCACTCCTTGGAACTGGATGACGGTCGGTCCGTTCGGGCCAAAACTGTCGTAATCGCGTCAGGTGCTCGGTACCGCCGACCAGCCGTCGCGGACATTGATAAATTCGAGGGATCAGGGATTTCCTACTGGGCCACATCTGTTGAAGCCCGCCTCTGCCAAGGTGAAGAGATCGCGCTTGTTGGCGGCGGCAATTCCGCAGGACAGGCGGTCGCCTACCTCGCGCCGCAGGTAAAGAAACTGCACCTCGTTGCCCGCCGCCCCCTGGAAGAGACAATGTCTCAGTATCTGGTGGACCGCATAGGGCAGCTACCAAATGTCGAAATCCATATGGGCTGCGAGATCGACGCTGTATCTGGCGACACCCGCTCTGAGCTTTCTGGAGCAGTCGTCAGGAACAACGCGACGGGTGAAAAGCGAGATCTCGAGCTGCGGCATATGTTTCTTTTTATCGGAGCAGACCCCAATGCCGCGTGGCTCGTCGAGCATGTGAAGCGGGATCGGTCGGGTTTCATTGTGACAGGCCCTGACGCAAGCCGCGGTTCCGACGCTGACATGCGATCATCTCTTGAAACCAGTCTAAGGAATCTATTCGCGATCGGAGATGTTCGTTCAGGTTCCACGAAACGTGTGGCTGCGGCAGTCGGTGAGGGTGCCGCGGTGGTTGCCCAGATCCACGCTGCGCTAAGGGCATCCGCCTAACCGTCGCCCTTGGCCAGGATCACGTCTGAAGCCGTTGGTCACCGAATGCATAGCGATCGCACACCCGCTTCATCGATCTTAATGAAGGCGTTTGGCACGAAGCGCCTTGGCAACCCGACTAACGCATATACGCTACGCGGTGCGCTACCGTCCTGATCGCAGCTCTGACTTCAAGAAGACCGTTGCACAGTTCGCAGAACAGTGCTGCAGCCTCGAGACCTTTTTTCTGACCGACTGATTTTAAACAAGCGAGACCGGCTGTGACCCGGAGCCGAAGGTTTAACCCTCTTAAATAGGGCGCAACTTATTGATTTTCATTCGTAAATGGATGTAGAGGTGGGGCCACGATCGGCGTAAGTCTTGACTCCATTTTTTTTGATATCTTCAACGTTTTCAGTTCGTTATCGCGGATTCCGCTGGGGTCAATCGTTGCATGCTTTTTCACATCCACCATACGGATCAGCTTTGAGGGCAGCGCAGCCAATAGCGTTTGAAGGCGGACGGCCCACTGTCGTAGGAAGGAGGCTCCCCCCATGTGTTCTTCGGGCTTTCGACAAGCGTATCATCGTCGATCGGAACAAGCGTAAGCGGCAACGCTGCGGACAACGCCGTTTGGCGGTACCAGCCGATGGCAGTCTGTTGAAGGCGTTTGGCGACTGCGTCGCGTTCCGCGGCAGGTGGAATGCGCAAACGCTCGGGGTGTTCTTTGACCTCGACCATTGGATCGTGGAGCGCCACTCGCATGAGCTCGCCGTCACCGGCGAGCCGCGACTCGAATTCATCCTGCGAAGCCGGTACGGGCCGGTCGTAATCTGAAGTCGTGTCGATGACATGGGCGGTCAGGATCGGCAAAGGCTGATGGTTCGCTTGCATGTCGACACGACGGATTTGGCACAGTTCGGCGACGGTCTTGTCTCGTACCTTGGATTTGGCGAGTTCGTCGACCAAGGTCCAACTGCCCTGAATCTTGCTGACAAATGGAACAGATCCATCGGAACCGTAGGACAAAAACCCGGCTTGCTGAGCCATTGTCTTTACGATCGTGTTCACGATCTGGATATTCCGCGCACTTCTCGCACCGTCCTCGGGCTCACCAGGACACCGCACCCAGAAGCTTGCGCTCGATGGGACCGCTGTATTCTGAAAACCAATGACATCGTCATTCAACGGAAAAGCCACACCTTGCTGCACACTCCTCTGCATGACCAAGCCACGCTGAAGTTTCGCAAGGTCTGCATCCGGAGAATTGTCAAGGCCGAGAGCCCGCATCTCGTCTTGAACATTGGCGATCCAATAAAACGCTGCCCCGACAGATAGCCGCAATTCAAACCGCCTGGAGCCTTCCCTGCCGATCCGACCTTCAAAGATCGGACAAGCCGGATCCGTCTGCTTGATGCTAACCCGGTTGAACGAGCACCACTGCTTTAGTTTGTCCGCGGGTATATCGCCCGCGAAAGCCTCCGACGACAACACGGTCCAGTCGCCGGGCAAGATCTTGATGAGAGTTTGCGGGCTCAGATCCGCCCCAAAGCTAAATGCCCGCACCAGCGCGTCTGTTGCGGATTGTACTCTTTCGCCGGCGGTTCCCGCGCCAGCCTTTATTGGCGAGGCAGGTGCATTCTGCGCCCGCAGCGACGATGATGCGATCGCGAAGCAAACAAGTCCAACCAACACGGCAAGCGTGACGCTGCTCGGCTTGCAGCCACAAGATCTGCAACTAACTTTCGGCGACATGTCCCACCAATCCATCATTGCAATAGTGGCGAGTGATAGCCGCTGGGCATTAACAGTTCGGCTCACTCGCTCGTCAAATTTAAATAACTCTCCGAGTGCGGCAATCGGCACTCTTGATGGGATCGAAACGTGCGACCACTCCGCCGCCAACTACCTAAAATCCCGCGTCTTCACCTTGATCGCATCCAGATGCAGATAAGCATCCACGACGTCCCGCGCCCGCGGCCCCTTCGGAAACCCGCGCGGATCCGGCACCGGCGACCCATGATGAAACTCATCCCCGCGCCCATGCGGCAGCGGAAACGCCGCATCGCGATCCCCAACGCTCGCCAGCTCCGCCGACAGATCGGTGAGCCGATGTGCCACAAGATGCACAACCTCCCCTTCCCGCTGGATACGGCCATAAACACCGATCATGCCGGCACCGAGCACGACACGGCGGTATTTCTCGAAGGTCTTTAGCCAGACGACGAGGTTGGCAATGCCGCTCTCATCCTCGATGGTGATGAACATCACCCCCTTGGCGGACCCCGGCCGCTGGCGAACGAGAACGAGGCCGGCTGCCTCAAGCCATGTACCATCACTGGCCTGCATCGCGTCGCGGCAGGTGACGATACGGCGCTTGGTTAGATCAGCGCGCAGAAACGAGAGGGGATGGCTGCGCAGGGTCAATCCGACATGGCCGTAATCCTCGACCACCTCACCGCCTGATGTCATGGGTTTCAATGCCACCGTCGGTTCATCAAGCTCCGGAACGGTCTGGTTTTCGCGGGAGGATGCGGCCGCGAATAGCGGTAGCGGTTCGTCGCGCAATGCCTTGATCGCCCAGAGCGCCTCGCGCCGGGCAAGTTTTAGCGACGGCTGGAAGGCATCGGCTTCGGCGAGCTCGACCAGCGAGGCGGCCGGTACACCGGCGCGGCGCCAGAGATCGTCAACCGAGGCGAATGGCTGGTCAGCACGTGCCGCGACGATTGCTGCGGCATCGGCATTGGCAAGCCCCTTGACCATGCGCAGGCCAAGCCGCACGGCAAACCGCTCTTCGTCACCCGTCGGCTCGAGTGTGCAGTCCCAGCGGCTGGAATTGACGCAGACCGGGCGCACCTCGACGCCGTGATCGCGCGCATCGCGAACGATCTGGGCCGGTGCATAAAAGCCCATCGGCTGGGCATTAAGCAATGCGCCGCAGAAGACGTCGGGATGCCAGCATTTCAGCCAGGAGGAGGCATAGGCGATCAGGGCGAAGGAGGCGGCATGGCTTTCCGGAAAACCGTAGCTGCCAAACCCTTCGAGCTGCTTGAAGGTCTTTTCGGCAAACTCCTGCTCGTAGCCATTCGCCACCATGCCGGAGATGAGCTTCTGGCCGAACTTCGAAACCCCGCCCGTATGCTTGAACGTCGCCATGGCACGGCGCAGCTGATCGGCCTCGCCCGGCGTGAAGCCGGCGCACTCGATCGCCACCCGCATCGCCTGCTCCTGGAACAGCGGCACGCCGAGTGTCTTGCCAAGCACCTTCTCCAGCTCGGGCTTCGGATAGACCACCTTCTCCTTTCCCTCCCGGCGCCGGAGATAGGGATGCACCATGTCACCCTGGATCGGACCGGGACGGACGATCGCCACTTCGATGACGAGATCATAGAAGGTGCGCGGCTTGATCCGCGGCAGCATCGACATCTGCGCCCGGCTTTCGATCTGGAAGGTGCCCAGCGTGTCGGCCTTCCTGATCATCGCATAGGTGCGCGGATCCTCGGGCGGGATGGTAGCAAGATCGAGAGCAATGCCCTTGTGTTGGCCAAGCAGATCAAATCCTCGCTTCATGCAGGAGAGCATGCCGAGCGCCAGGCAATCGACCTTCATGAACTTCAGGATGTCGATATCGTCCTTGTCCCACTCGATCACCTGCCGCTCAGTCATGGCGGCCGGCTCGATCGGCACGAGTTCGTCGAGCCGGTCACGGGTGAGCACGAAGCCGCCCGGATGTTGGGAGAGATGGCGTGGGGCACCCATCAGCTGCCGGGCAAGTTCTAGCGTCAGCCGCAGGCGGCGATCGCCAAGATTGAGATTGAGCTCCTTGGCGTGCTGTTCGCCAACGTCTTCGCCCCAGCCCCAGACATTCGAGGAGAGCATCTTTGTCATGTCCTCCGGCAGGCCGAGCGCCTTGCCGACATCGCGCACCGCCCCCTTCGATCGATAGCGAATGACGGTCGAGCAGAGGGCGGCATGATCGCGGCCATAGGTGTCGAATACCCATTGCATGACGATCTCGCGCCGCTCGTGCTCGAAGTCGACATCGATATCCGGTGGCTCTCGACGCTCCTCGGAGACGAAACGCTCGAAGAGAAGGTCGTTGATATCAGGATCGATCGAGGTGATGCCGAGCACATAGCAGACGGAGGAATTGGCAGCCGATCCCCTGCCCTGACAGAGAATATCTTTCGAGCGAGCAAAGCGGACGATCGAATTCACCGTCAGGAAGTACGGCGCATATTCGAGTTTCTCGATCAGCCGCAATTCGTGCTTGAGGTTCTTGCGCACCTTGTCCGGCAATCCCTCGGGATAACGCCAGCTTGCACCCTCCCAGGTCAGTTGCTCCAATGTCTGCTGCGGCGTCAGCTCCGGATGCGCACGTTCCTCGGGATATTGATAGGCGAGCTCGTCGAGCGAAAACCGGCAGCGCTCCATGATCTCGCTGGTGCGGGCAAGCGCTTCCGGGTGGCGGGAGAACAGCCGCGCCATTTCTTCCGGCGGCTTCAGATAGCGATCGGCATGCCGTTCCCGCCGAAAACCGGCATCGTCGATGGTGACGGTGTGGCGAATGCAGGTGACGACGTCCTGCAGGATCCGTCGCTCGGGAATGTGAAACAGTACGTCATTGGTGACGACTGTCGCAACGCCCATGACTGCTGCCATGTTCGACAGCTCGTGCAGGCGCATCTGGTCGTTCGGCCGGCGGCGCAGTGTCAGCGCCAAATAGGCGCGGTCGCCAAAAGCCTCGCGCAGGCGACGCAGAGTGAGCGCACAGGTCTCATCGGCCTGGTCCGGCAGGAAGACCGCAATCAGCCCTTCGCCATAGGCGACGAGGTCGGCCCAATCGAGCCGGCATTTGGCCTTGCCGCCGCGCTTCTTGCCAAGCGACAGCAGCCGGCAAAGCCTGGCATAGGCCGGTCGGTCCGTGGGATAGACCAGCACCGACAGGCCACCCTCGAGATCAAGGCGACAGCCGACGATTAGCCGGACGCCGGTGTCCTTGGCCGCCTGATGGGCCCGGACAATGCCGGCGAGACTGTTGCGGTCGACGATCGCCAGGGCCTCGATGCCAAGGCCTGCCGCCTGCGCGAACAGTTCCTCACAGGAGGAGGCGCCGCGCAGGAAGGAAAAATGCGAGGTCACCTGCAGTTCGGTATATCTTAACGCCGTCATCCGAATATCCCGTGCAGGAACCATTGGTGACTGCCGGTCTCCCCATGCTCGCCGTCGCCAGACCGAAAAATCCAGTAGCGCTCACCGGCATCATCCTCGACCTGGAAATAGTCACGGACCGCTGCCAGCTCCGCATCGCGCTTCCACCACTCGCCGAAGACACGCTCGGGGCCGTCGGCGCGCCTGACCCGCCGGCGGATGCCGCGCCAGGTGAAGCTGACGGGCGGATGATCGGGCAAGAGCGCCATGGTCTCGATCCGTTCGGGATGCGGCAGCAGGCGTGTCGGCCGCGGCCAATGATCCGGCCATGTCTCGCCATTGTCCGGCGTCATCGGCGCCACGCGGGTAACGGAGCGTTCCGGTACGTCGCTGGCAACGGGTGCCAAGCGATAGAGCCGGCGCTCGCCGATGCGGTTGCCAAGAATGTCGATTAGCCCGGAGACGTCGGCTTCCGGGTCCTCGACCAGCGAGGAGATTACCTGGCGTTCGATCAGCGGCTCGGCATGGGTGGCTGTCAGCGACATGATCTCGATGCCAAAGCCGGGATCGATGGTTTCGATCCGGTCGGTGAGCAGTCGCGTCAGTCGCTTGATGTCACGAACCGGTGTCGCGGTCCCGGCGCGGATCGCCTGGTACGAGCTGTCGACCCGGTGAAACAGCAGATCGACGCGGCGGGCGCCGAGACCTTTTTCCTCCAGCGCGCGACAGAGCTGGTCCACCAGCTTGGCGGTATAGCGCGCAATCGTCTCAGGTGCGGCGATCGGCTCGCCGAAGGAACGGCGGACTTCGACCAGTTCCGGCGTGCGCACCGGATCGATCGGCTCGGCTATGCGCCCCGTCACTTGGTCGAGACGGCGGCCAAGCTCCGGCCCGAAGCGCAGGGTCAGCGGCGCACGCGGCTGGCTTGCCAGCTCGCCGATCGTGTTGAAGCCGAGAACGCGAAGGCCGGCGACGATGGCCGGATCGAGCCGAAGGGCTGCAATCGGCAGATTTTTGACAGCGTCGGCGTGAACACCCGATGGAATGACAAGCGTCGGGTCGCCCAAAAACCGGGCGCAGGCATGGGCAGCACCCCACGTGTCGGCGACCGCCGCTCGTGCGAAAATGCCGGAGGCGAAGAAGCGGTTGACCATGCCCGACAGCATCAGCGCCTCGCCGCCATGCAGATGATCGGCGCCTGTGGTGTCGATCACCAGACCGTCGGGCGGATCGGCGGCAACGATCGGCGCATAGCGCTGCAAGGCCCAGAGCGCCAGGCGGTCGAGCGCCTCGGCGTCGGCGGCCGGATCCGCATCCATGACGACGAGGTCCACGACGAGTGCCTGCGCTTTGGTCGCCGGCATGCCGACGCGCAAGCCGGCTGCAATCGCCGCCGCGTTCGCCGCCAGGACCACACGCCGCCGCTGCTCGCGGCCGATCAGGACCAGCGGCGTCTCAGGCGGAGGTGTAGCGCCGCCTGATTTCCGTCTGAGGCGATCCGTGGACCATGTTGGGAGGAAGAGTGATACGACCCTTGGCATCGGTGGCCTCCACTTCAAAATCGGCACTGTCTCCGGCGCGACATCGGATGAGCTCTAGCAACCATCGCGGCCGACCGACACCTGGAACGGGCAAGGGGGAGGATGGCAATACCGATACCCGCCAGCGGGTGACGGAGGCGGTCGGCTGCCCGAAATCGGACGCCTCGGTCTGCCGGCGCCAGCGGCGAACGGCAATGCCGATGGTGCCGGAGCTTTCGGCGGCGAGCTGCAATCGGCGCGAGGCGGTCATAGACAGCCGCGCCAGTTCCCCGACGACGACACCGAGGCCACCGTGGCGCAGGCCCTCTTCCATGCAGGAGAGCAATGCCTTTTCGTCGCCAGCCTCCACATAGATGACACGGCCCGGCAGTAGACCCACCTGGGCCAGCGCCGGCGCGAACAGGTCCGGCCGTGTGACGCACCAGAGCACCTGGCCCTTCGAGCGTGCGGCGATCGCTGCGGCAAACAGCGCGGCCGCAGCGCCGTCGATGGCGCCGTTGCCACCGCCGGCAACTTCATGAAGGGCTGCCAGCGCCAGACCTCCCCCGGGCAATCGGCTGTCGATCTCCGTTACGCCGAATGGCAAAACCTCTCGCACACGGCCGCTTGGACCTTCCAGCCGCTGGATGCGGTCTCGAAGCTCGGCGACGACAGAACTGACGACAGGTTCGGGCATTTTGGACAGATGGGCTCCTCAGGGGTTTGCAATATGGCTCTCGGCTGATATGTTCTCTATTTGTTCCTTCTTGGGTCATGAGTCAATCGGGTGAGTAAAAGAGGCGGCGGTGATCGCGATCTGGGAGCGGGCAAGGCCGGTGTCGTCGCGCAGATCAACGGAGAATTGCGAAGGCGGCGACACATCCATCCCGAAGCTGGTATGAACAGACCCGGATGGAGAGGCAGGAGGACTGGGGTTTGTGCAATCTGTACAATGTCACGACGACACGCGACGCCGTGATGCAGTTCACCAAGGCATTCAGCGACAAGGCCGGTTGGAACGAGCCCTCGCTCGACGTCTATCCCGGCTACCAGGCGCCGATTGTCCGCGTCGGAGAAGACGGGCAGCGCGAGATCGCGCGTGTCACCTGGGGCATGCCGTCGCCGCCGGCCTATGTGAAGAACTACGATCCGGGCGTCACCAATATCCGCAATGTCGGCTCGCCACACTGGCGCCGCTGGCTCGGGCCGACAAGTCGCTGCATCGTGCCGTTCACCTCCTTTGCCGAGCCGGATCCCGCCAGCAAAGTTCCCGGCGGCAGGATCCCGAACGCGTGGTTCGCGGGTAATGAGGACAGGCCTCTGATGTTTTTCGCCGGATTCTGGACGCCTTGGAAGGGCGTACGGAAAGTCAGGGATGGTGAGCGCGAATATGAGCTGTTCGGATTTCTGACGACATCGCCGAATGAGATCGTCGCTCCGGTTCATTTGAAGGCGATGCCTGCGATCCTGACAACACCGGAAGAGGTCGACCTTTGGCTCACGGGATCCTGGGACGAGATCAAGCACCTGCAGCGTCCCCTTCCCGGCAATATGCTTGTTATCGTCGAACCGCCTGCGCCATCTCCGGAAGAAGGGTTGTTGTTGTGACATACAGTTCGGTTCAAAGGTCGGCACGCAAAACTGCCGCGCAGGATGTCAGGCGGCCGCGGCCGTCGGCAGGGTGAGCAATCGCCATGGACACCTCCCGCACCCCACGCAAGATTCTGCATCTGGATATGGATGCATTTTATGCCTCCGTCGAGCAACGCGACAATCCCGAGCTTCGGGGGCGACCGCTCGCCGTCGGCTATGGCGAGGCGCGCGGCGTGGTGGCAGCGGCAAGCTATGAAGCGCGGAAATTCGGTGTTCATTCGGCCATGCCGTCGGTCACTGCCAAACGAAAATGCCCGGAGCTGATCTTCGTCAAGCCGCGCTTTGATGCCTATCGCGCAGTATCGCAGCAGATCCACGCCATCTTCGCTGAATACACGCCGCTGATTGAACCGCTATCCTTGGATGAAGCCTATCTTGATGTGACCGAAAACCTGAAAGGCATGGAGATCGCGACTGAGATTGCGCTGGAAATCCGCGCTAAGATCAAGGCGGTCACTGGCCTCAACGCATCTGCCGGCATCTCCTACAATAAGTTCCTGGCCAAAATGGCGAGCGATTTGAACAAGCCGAATGGCCAGGCCGTCATCACCCCGAAGAACGGGCCAGGCTTTGTCGAAACCCTCCCCGTCAAGAAGTTCCACGGTGTTGGACCGGCGACGGCAGAGCGCATGCGCAAATACGGGATCGAGACCGGGCTGGATCTCAAATCGAAGTCGCTTGCCTTCCTGCAGGAGCATTTCGGGAAGTCCGGACCGTATTTCTACTGGATCGCCCGCGGTATCGACGAACGCGAAGTCGACCCCGACCGCGTCCGCAAATCGATCGGAGCCGAGGACACGTTCCGCGAAGACATTCATGATCTCGAGACCGCCCGCGCCGGCCTGCAGCCGCTGATCGACAAGGTCTGGCGCTATTGCGAGGCCAATGGCATTCGCGGCAAGACGGTGACGCTGAAGGTGAAATGGGACGATTTTACGCAGATGACACGTAGTAAGACCGTCGTCGCGCCGGTCGCCAGTGCCGCCGAAATCGCCGAGATCGTGGCGCTATTGTTGTCGCCGATCTTTCCCGTTCCGAGGGGAATTCGGTTGCTTGGCGTAACGCTTTCCTCTCTCGATGCGGTCGACGAAGGAAGCGAACCCCAGCTCGCCCTTGCGCTCTGAGCAATGTGCCTGAATCCAAATGAGAAGCCGGCCGCCGAATGACATGCTACAGACTGTTCGAAAGCTCTGATCGACAGCTGTAGAGGATGCATGGCTCGGTCTGCCTTGCGCGACGATCGATCAATTCCCCCGCGCGGTTCCCTCAAACGCCCTGGATACCTTCAGCCGGCTATCCCAATTGTCGGAGAACTGCTTTGCGATCTCCCGGCTATCGGTGAAGGTGACATTCTCGGCATTCCGCTTTTGAGCTGCCGCCGTGAAATTATAGGAACCTCCAATCACCAGGTGCCTGTCGATCACGATGATCTTGTTATGGGCGATGGTCGGTTCGAAATCGATCCATACCGGTATACCCGCCGCTTCCAGCAATGTCGCGCCGGAGTATTTTCGCTCATTCACCTTGTCGAGGATCGCCAGGACCTCAACGCCCCTGCCCGCGGCTCGCTGGAGCGCGTGGATGATGGGCAGCGATGTGAAACCATAGGCCTGAACGCGGATAGCGGATCTGGCGCGATCGATCTCCGCGACAATTTTGCCTTCGCACTGCTCTGCAGGCGTGAAGCAGACGCCAACCTGAGCCGTTACCGCCTGACCAGCGTCGAGCGGACTGGCAAGGATCAGAACAGCAATGGTGGCAACGGCGATTCTCATATCGTCTCCATAGCATTTCGTGAGTCATCTTGACTCAATCTCTCAACGTGAACATAATAAGAACAAACGAGGCTTAGCAAGCCTGAGTTTTCCAAAATTCTCATGGTTAGGACCGCCATTGATCGGCGGAATGGAGATGTGCGCCATGCAAACGACCGCTTATACAATCACGCCCCACGACGCGGAGGTGTTCAGGGATCTCGTCACTTTCCTCGGTGAGGACGTCTTTGACCAGCGGCAGAGAAACGGCGCTATCGCCAAATCGGACGCGTTTCAGCGGCGGATTAGCGAAGCCCGAAGCGTGTTCAAGGGCATCGGTGTCTACGACGGAGCGAACCTGAAGGAGAACCACAATGGGTGACGTGATCTATTTGGAAGACGATGCTGATCAGGACCGCGACGAGCCCAAGCCGAAGGCAGACGTCATGACCATCAGCGGCGCCGATGCGATGGCGCTCGATGAATTCGTGCGCCACGTGAACACTCGTTGTTATGACGAACGGTTCAAGGATAGGGGGATGATGAAGTCGCGGGCCTTGCGCGATCAGCTCGACCGCATGCGCCAGATCCTAGATACCTTGCTGGACTATCCCCAATTCGAGCCGTTCTACTATTGGTCCCCTCCCAGCGATATGCCTCCAGACCAGGCGGAGCCGGAATTGATAGCGGCAGTCGCGGACCGATCTGAAGTTCAATTCCACTCCGTCGGCATTTACCTGGCTCCCGACAGCATCCCCGTTGGTACGTTGGAAATCGCCATCGACGATGAAGCCGGCGAAGCATGCGGCATAGTCAGTATGAGGGGTATGACGAGCGCTGCTGCCTGGACGAAAGCTGGGGCGAGCCTGGACGAGACGATCAAGACCTTCGTCGACGCGATTTCGATCGACAACGAGGATGGCGTTGAGCCCCCGCGCGTGATAGACGCCCGAGAAGCCTGCAAGCCGAACTGACGTCCTGTCCGCGCCCACGCTGTTCTTCTACGCGAATGGCTCTTACTGCGTCAAAATTGACCGCGCGCTTTGTCCGCTGAAGCGCTTCTATGAGCCATCTCACGCAACAATCGCCGCATGATGCACTTCGGTTAGCGTGGCAGTTAATTTGAGATTTGGCATTTAACGTGAGATTTTCATGCGGATTTTGGCACTTGATATGAGAATTGGTCGTCAACAGCATCGACGGTGTTTTTGCAATGAGCGATCCATTTCCAATGACCTACGGGCGAGAACAATGATGGCTTTGGCAGCATTTTCAAGACATCGCGGACCACGCAAGCCAATCGGGAACGTCTTCGTAGTTGCACTTAATTTGAGATTCTCATCGTCAGGAATCTCAAATTATCTGCCAAACAAATTCGAAACAGCCGCATTCTTACGTTTAACTGTCAAACGACACGCCTGAGCAAGAGCGGGCGTACCAGGTTCCTGGAAAGCAAGCGTGCGAACAACTTGCCGCTCCCTGATTTCCGGGGCGCTCCTGCGATGAAGGTTCTTCATCTTTGAGGCTTCTTGGCCTACAGCTCATGTTCATATCGTCACAGAACAGTGGTCCACATAGCATGGCGCGGCGGCAAGACGTTATCACGATACCTTCCCTCAGGTCCTTCGACCGCACCACCGGCCGCATCGGTCAACAATTCACGCAGGCACTTCGCGATGCGATCGAGAAAGGGGATCTCAAGCCTGGGCAGCGGCTGCCTTCGACACGAGTACTATCTGTCTCTCTTGGCATTGCACGGGGAACGGTCGTCGAAGCTTTTGACCAGCTCTACGCGGAAGGCTATCTCGCAACTCGCGCTAGAAGCGGGACGATTGTTGCCAATGTTCATGAAGGCACTCCAGAGGTGGCTTCACATGACGTGACGGTTGACGTCACGGCGGCTGACCTTCCACTTCCAGCAAATGTAGGCCGGCTCGCTGCCGTTGCTAACGCCTTGCGTCCGCAGGGTCCCCAACCATTCGCGATCGCACACCCGGCCGGTGCGGTTGCTCCCGATGACAAATGGCGACGCCTGGGGAATCGGGTCCGAGCACTACGTGCTGCGGCACCATCGGGGTATATTGATCCAAAGGGATTACTCGAGCTGCGCTTGGCGATTGCGGAGTACGTTCGAAAAGCACGAGCGGTTAAATGCACCGCCGAACAAGTCATCATTACAGCGGGAACACAACAGGGTCTGTTCCTGGCGGCAACGGTGCTGCTGACCAGCGGCGATTCGGTTTGGGCCGAGGATCCTGCTTATCCGGGGATTGAGGCCGTGCTCGGCAACTTCAGCATCACGACCTGTCGGGTTCCCGTCGACGGCCAGGGCCTCGACGTCAAGGAGGGGATCCTACGATGTCCTGGCGCGCGCGCAGCCTTCGTCACGCCCTCCCACCAATATCCGCTCGGGATGCCGCTCAGTATGCCGCGACGTACGTCACTGCTTTCATGGGCTCGCGATAATAATGCCTGGGTCGTCGAAGACGACTACGACAGCGAACTGCGGTACGCGGGATATCCTTTCCCTTCCTTGCAAGGGCTCGACCCATCCCGGGTCGTCTATCTCGGCACCATGAGCAAGATGCTGTTTTCATCGTTGCGCCTCGGTTATGCGATCGTGCCGGAGCGTTTGATCGATGCCTTCGCCGGGGCGCGCGCGATGATCGACCGCCATTCCGCCACGCCTGATCAGCATGTCCTAGCGAGTTATATGCGCGAAGGCTTTTTTGAGGCGCATGTCCGCCGAATCCGTGGCGTGTATGCAGAGAGGCGGGCAGCGCTGATCGAGGCAATCAAACAGGAATTTCCCGCCTGGGCAACACTGCAGCCGTCGGATCAAGGAATGCATCTCCTGCTTTGGTTGCCGCTCGGTGTCGATGATGTGAAGATTGCCGACGAGGCAGGCAGGATTGGCCTGGTCGTGAGGCCGATTTCGCCGATGTTTGCCAGTCCCCCGGCCCGTTCTGGACTAATGCTGGGTTTTGGCGGCTTCAACCCTGTCGAACTCCTCGCTGCCGCGCGGCGACTCAAGAACGTCCTTGATGCTTCCGTTGGAGCTATTCCTGGTCCGCTTACCAAACCCCCACACCTTGCGGCTGAGGTCTAATACGATCCTGCGTGGACTCATAGCTGCCATGACAGCTGATGTGGTCCACCGAAAATGACAAATACTGGTCCTGTGAAATGGACCAACTTGGGTAAAGGATGCTCCCGAAAGTACACGAGCCCCGTTGGCGGGTCCGAGAAATGGAGCATCCGATGAGCGACGAAGCTATTCAAACGCTGGAAAAAACCGTGGAAACCCCGCCCTTCAAGACGTGGCTCTGCGTCCTATGCGGTCTCGTTTACAGCGAGCGAGACGGCTGGCCCGACGACGGCATCCTGCCTGAAACGCGCTGGGAAGACGTTCCGGAGGATTGGTACTGTCCCGACTGCGGTGCCTCTAAAGCCGATTTCCAGATGACCGAGATCTGAACCCGCCTTCAGCCAAATAAATGCACGATTGGCAAGGCGCCGAGGCACTTGCCGCCAGGAGTTGACGTGTACGTACCACCGCACTTTGCCGAAAATCGGCCAGAGGTTCTTTTCGATCTGATCGAGAAGAATCCGCTCGGCATCCTCGTCACCAATGGCCAGGCCGGCCTCGACGCTAACCACCTTCCGTTCGAGATAAACAGGACCGAGAGAGAAAACGGCACGCTGCACTCCCATGTCGCGCGCGCCAATCCTGTCTGGCAGGATGTGTCGACCGGCGACGAAGTGCTCGTCGTCTTCCGCGCCGCCGACGCCTACATTGCTCCCAACTGGTATCCGAGCAAACGCGAGTTCAAGAAGCAGGTCCCAACCTGGAACTATCTCGTGGTCCATGCACATGGCCGGGTGACGATCCGTGATGACGAGCGATATGTTCGCGGCCTGGTCGCCCGCCTCACCCGCACACATGAGGCGGCACAGGCGGACCCATGGAAGATGACCGACAGTCCCAAGGACTATATCGACATGATGCTGAAGGCAATCGTCGGCATCGAAATCGAGATCACCCGCCTGACGGGCAAGTTCAAGCTGAGCCAGAACCGCGAGGCGCGGGATATCCTCGAGGCGGGCGAGATGTTGCAAAAGCAGGGCGACGAGTTGATCGGCAGCAGCATGATTGCCTTCGGCACTGAAAAGGCACGTCAATCCTGAGGCTCAGCGAGAGTCTGGAGTATCCTATTTTGAATGCGCAATCTGTAGTTATTGTCGGCGCTGGCCATAGCGGTGCGAAGGCGGCAGCCGCTCTTCGTAAACACGGTTGGACCGGAGAAATCACTTTGGTCGGCGACGAGCCTCATGCCCCATATGACCGCCCGCCTCTATCCAAGGCTGTGCTTCTCGGCAAGAAGACCAGCGAACAGTGCGCCTTCTTTCCGGCCACCTGGTTTGGCGAAAACGATGTTGGCCTTCTGCTCGATAAATCGGTCGCAAGCATCAATCGCCGGAACAAGCGCGTCGTGCTCGCCGATGGTCAGGACCTGCCCTACGCGAAGCTTCTTTTGGCGACGGGCTCGGCGATTAATCGATTAATGACACCCGGAGCCGAGCTGGACGGCGTCTGGCCGCTGCGTACACCCCAACACGCGGATGCGATCGCGCGCTCGTTCCGAAGCGGGCAAAAGGTCGTCGTGATCGGAGCCGGTGTGATCGGGTTGGAAGTCGCGGCGGCCGCGGTGGAACTCGGATGCGTCGTTCACGTCCTCGAAATGGCACCTCATGCAATGGGTCGCAGCCTGCCGTTGGCCGTTTCGGAGGTACTGGTTTCGGAGCATCGTCGTCGTGGCGTGGATCTTCGCTTCGGGGTTCGCGTGGCCGCACTGGAAGGCAGGGGCTCGGTCTCATGTGTCCGTCTCGAAAGCGGCGAGGTCATCGCCTGCGACGTTGTCGTCTATGGCGTTGGCGTCCGGCCGCGAACCGAGCTGGCCGAGGCGGCCGGGCTTGCTGTCGACAACGGTATCCTCGTCAATCGGTTCCTGCAGACGCAGGACCCCGACATTTTCGCATGCGGCGACGTCTGCCGATATGAAAGCCGCATTTTCGGTGGCTCTCTGCGACTTGAAAACTGGCGCAACGCTGAAGATCAGGCCGACACAGTCGCGCAGAACATACTTGGTCAAGAGAATGTGTTTGACGAAGTTCCGTGGTTCTGGAGCAATCAGTATGACTTTGCGCTTCAGGTTGCAGGTCTGCCGACGCATGGCGAAATTGTTATTCCGGCGACATCGGGTGCCGCACGCCTCTTTCTGTCAGTCACGGCCGACGGCGTGCTTCGGGGCGCAAGCGCCATCGGCCCGGTCCGCGACGTTGCAAGCCCGATCAGAAAGCTTAAGGCAGCAATCGCTTTGGCTACAACGATCGACATCGGGACAAACAGATGCTCGCCAGCAGCGATCGATGCCCTTCTGGAGAAGTAGCCAAGTTCACAAATTCCGCTGCACACATCACCGATCCGGGACCAATCGTTAGCCCCGAAATTGGTCTGGTAGGTGGATAAGTCCCAGTTCGGCACCTGCACAGCATAGCAGAGCTGCGAGGCGAATTCGCGTCTCAGCCATTCCTTGCGTCAGTAAGACGCCATCGCACCACTGGCGAATGCCAGGAGATAGTCAAAAATATGAGGTACCGGTAATGTTAAGCGGTTTACAACCTGACCCGAAAAACTCGACCCTGTCCTCGATCACGGTCGACCCAGCGATTCTTTACATGGGGACGCCCGTCGTTCTTATTTCCTCGCTAAATGAGAACGGAACGGCAAACCTGGCACCCATGTCTTCGGCATGGTGGTTGGGGTGGGGCTGCATGCTCGGCTTGAATAGCAGTTCGAAGACCGTTGAAAATATACTGCGAACCGGGCAATGCGTCCTCAACCTGCCGTCGGAAAAGCAGGTCAGTTCGGTTGATCGGCTCGCCCTCACGACAGGCAGTAATCCTGTTCCGAGTAACAAAGCTCCGATGGGCTTTCGACATATAGAGGATAAGTTCGGCCTTGCTGGCCTGACCCCGATTGCTTCTGATCTCGTAGCCGCCCCACGCGCATCTGAGTGTCCGGTTCAGTTAGAAGCAGAACTCGCCGCAGTTCATGACTTTGGTGTCGGCAACCCGCGAATTCGATCGCCTATGAAGGCGATTGAGCTGCGAACTGTTCGTGTGCATGCCGCTGAGAACATCTTACGTGAAGATAACAAGGATCGGATCGACCCGGCGAAATGGCGGCCCCTGATCATGAGCTTTCGAGAATTTTATGGGCTCGGAGGCAATTTGCATCATTCACGCCTCAGTGAGTTTCCCGAAGAGCTATTTAAGCCGACCGAATTCCGGCGCATTGCTTCTACGCCCACATAATCGCTCTTCCCGGTCAAACGACGGTCATAGTGCAGGGGGCTAGATTTAACGATCTCGAACTGGTTGTTGAACCTCGATCTTAAGAACAGCAGTGCTGATCTCAAACTCCGTAACCAATGTCGAGACGAGTTCGGCAGCGGGCATGGCGCGCGCGAGCGGAGCGCCCTGCCCAGCCCATTGTGCTCCGAATCCATGCTCGTTCCTTGCTTTTGCAGCGGCGTGCAGCGCCTTTCCAGCATCGTATGCGATGGGATAATCAGGAAGGAGCCGGTCGAGTGTTTCCTGGAGCGACGTGAAACGATTTGCTAGTGCGCGTGCCGGCCTCCCGGAGATCAGCCGCGTTAGGCGCGTGTGATAGGCAGCCGGCCCAGCCAATGCCTTTCGATATGCCTCGTCAGCACTCGATTCGGAACACGCGACAAAAGCAGTGCCGAGTTGGGCTGCGATTGCACCAAGCCCGAGTGCCGCTGCGATTCCGGCTCCATCCATGATGCCGCCGGCGGCGATCACGGGGAGCGTGCCTTCGCGAACCAGGAGCCTTACAAGTGCAAAAGTCCCTAAACCGTCGTCGGGCAGAGACGGATCGAAGACGCCGCGATGACCACCGGCCTCGATGCCTTGTGCCACTATCGCATCTATTCCGGCCTGTTCGACCTGCCGCGCCTCTTCAGGACTTGTGGCAGTCGCAAGCAGTGTCGTGCCGTTCGCCTTCAAGGCCCGGATAGCCTCATCCGGCGGTAGCCCGAAATGAAAGCTGACGACGGGCGGCCGAGTTTCAAGCAACATCGACAGCATGTCGGTGTCCTCGGCGAAGCTCTTATAGATGGTGCGCAGGGCCTTCGGAGGTTGTGCGCCAAACTCTGCGAACAAAGGTTGCAGCCAATTGAGCCAGGCCGCCTCGCGCACCGGATCGGCGACGGGCGTGCCGTGTACGAACAAATTGACATTGAAGGGTCGATCGGTCCGCGAGCGCAACTCTTCGATCATCGCTCTTGCGCCTGTGGCATCGGTTGCTCCAACGCCGATCGATCCCAGCCCCCCAGCGTTCGAGACCGCCGCCGCCAAGGCGGGGGTCGAAACCCCGGCCATTGGGGCCTGAACGATCGGCACCTTGATTCCGAGCTTGTCCAACATCGTCACCTCCTCAGGCCGCCAGCACTTCGTCAGTCGGGCCAAAAAATTCGTAATGGATGTGGTCAATGGAAACGCCCGCTCGTGCCAACGCAGAGACAAAGAAGCGCAAGAATGGACGAGGACCACAGATGTAGAAGTCGGCTTCCTTGAAGGGCGTGTTTCCCAGCAGCCATTCAAACGAGATGTAGCCGCTATGGACCCCCGGCTCGTCGCTCGGCTCTTCGTAGAAAGTTGCAATCGAGGTTGCTTGCTGGCGTGACGCCAGCATCTTGACGTGGGCTTCGAAGGCGTGGGTGGCCCGGCCCGTCGTGCCGTGGATGTAGAAGGTTGGATGACCGGCATGTTTTTCTGCCAGCGCCTCCAGCATACTGACCATAGGCGTCAGGCCTACCCCGCCTGACAACAGCACAACGGGGCGCTGAGGCGCATCGGACAGGAAGAAGTCGCCCGCTGGCGGCGTGCATTCCACGACCGTGCCGGCGCTCGCTTCGTCATGGGGATAGACTGAAGCGTCGCCTTGCGGCTCGCGCTTGACGCTGATCCGGTAATGCTCGTCGTTGGGCGCACAGGAGATCGAATAACTCCGCTTCAGGCCTTCGCGTCCGGCAGCATCGAAGCGAAACGTCAGATATTGGCCCGGTTTGTGTCGAAGCACCCGCCCGCCGTCCTGCGGCCGCAGGATGAAAGAGGTGATCGTCTCGCTTTCCTGCCTTCGCTCGGCGAGCACGAAGCGTCGCCAGCCGGACCAGCCTCCCGCCTTCGAGAGGAGATTATCCCGGATCGCCGCCTCTCGGCCCTTTAGAATATCAGCCAGGAACCAGTAAGCCTCGCCCCAGGCCGTCAGCACGTCCGGCGTTGCCGCCTCGCCAAGAACCTCTTCAATCGCGCCAAGCAAGGCGGTTGCCACATATGGGTAGTGCTCCGGCAGGATTGCATAGCCAATATGTTTCTGGGCGATCCGCTCTACGGCCGGCCCGAGAGCAGCCAGCCTTTCGATGTTGCGGGCATAGACCAGGATCGCGGCGGCCAAAGCATGGATCTGCGTCCCGCTCTTCTGATTGGATTGATTGAACAAAGCGGCAATCTCAGCGTCCTCGAATAGCCGTCGGTACATGGCCGCAGTGATCACCGCACCGTGCTCATCGAGGGCGGGGATCGTGGCCTTCACGATCGCGATTGTCTCTTGCGAAAGTATTTTCGACATTTGATCCTCCAGCATCAGGAATTGACGTCGTTTGACGACTAGCCAATAGTTTCTCCATTTGAGAAACTATGTTGACTTAAATTCTCTAATGGAGAATACATAACCCTAACAATTGCGCAATGGAGAATTTGCAATGGACCTCGCATCGCTCGCGATGTTTCGAACGGTCGCCAAGGAACAGAGTGTCACCCGCGCCGCCGAACTCCTCGGCAGGGTTCCTTCGAACGTCACCACTCGCATTCAGCAGCTCGAGGCTGAGATCGGTGTTGCGCTGTTTCAGCGGGACAAGAAGGGAATGGCGCTGACCTCACAAGGACAGGCCTATCTAGACTACGTCGATCGTATCCTGAATTTGGCCGACGAGGCTAAGCAGGTCGTCAATCCGACGGGCCCGACGGGTGTGTTGCGGATAGGATCGATGGAATGCACGGTCGCCAGCCGGCTCCCTGTTCCTCTCGCCAACTACAACAGACAATGGCCTGAGGTGACGATCGATCTGTCGACGGCTCCGACCCGGCAGCTCATCGATTCATTGCTCGCGCACCGCATCGACTGCGCCTTGATCGCTGTACCGTCGGGGGAATGGTGGCTGGGGGCAAGCGAAATCGACAGGGTCCCGGTATTTCGGGAGGAACTGGTTCTACTTCTTCCACCCGGACACCCCGACGTATGCTACCCCGACGACATCAGGACAAAGTCGCTCGCCGCGTTCGCACCCGGCTGCACCTACCGCATGCTGGCGGAGGAATGGCTGACAAGCTCCGGAACACGACCGGCACGTTTTGCAATCCAGGATGTTAGATCCTATCACGCCATGTTCGCCTGTACGGCCGCCGGTGCCTGCGTCAGCATCATGCCGCGCACGGTCCTGGACCTGATGCGCCACACTGCTTCCGTTGTCGAAAAATCGTTGATGACGGTCGATACCTATCTTGCTTGCCGGCCGGGCTTTGCGACACCGGCCTTCATTGAGTTTCGCGACGCGCTCGTCCGGGCCTCGGATATTAAGGACGAGGCTGATGCGGCAGTCTGAGGCAAGCGCGACCATTGCGGCGGCGATTGTCCTGGTTGTCGGGATGGGTTTTGGCCGGTTCGCCTTCACTGGTCTTTACCCGCTTATGGTCGCCGACCAGCAGATATCGGTCGAGGGCGGTTCGTATGCCGCGTCCGCGAACTATGCCGGTTATCTGGTCGGCGCACTTCTTTCGGTCCTGCTCTCTGGAATACCCAGCCGAAAAATGTGCACATTCGCCGTGGTCACAACGGTTGCGAGCCTGGCGCTGCTGGCACTCCCGATGCCGCCATGGCTGATCGTCACTGTCCGTGGGTTCTCCGGCCTATCAAGCGCAATCGCGATGGTGGCCGCTTCGAATTGGCTCATCCACGAGCGCAGACATCATCACGGCGCTCCGGCCCTCTTCGCCGGCGTAGGGGTCGGCATCCTCGTCTCGGCGGAAATGATCGCGATAGGCCATTTGGCATCCTTATCGAGCCATGCGATCTGGCTGGTGCTCGCGCTCGGCGCGCTCGCTCTCACGGTGGTTTCAATCGTCATGCAGGTCTTTGCGGATCGCCTGAAGCCGGCACGGATGGCCTCCCATAGCGGCTCCGAAGCACAGGCCCCGCCTCCTTTCGGTGCGCCGAGGCTGATCCTCATCTATGGACTCGCCGGACTAGGGTACATTATCACCGCTACCTATCTGCCGCTCCTTGTGCGCAGCGCTATTGCAATCGACCCGGTGCATATCTGGGCAATCTTTGGCCTTGGCGCGGTACCGTCATGTTTCCTCTGGCATGCTTTGCACGAACGGCTGGGAACCCGCCGAAGCCTCATCGCCAATCTGCTGCTGCAGGCGGCCGGCGTGGTGCTCCCTGTCTGGCATACACCGTCCGCTTATATTCTCAGCGCCCTTCTGGTCGGCGCAACATTTATGGGGACAGTAACTATCGCCATGCCGGCTGCCCGCAGGGTGGCTGCCAAGGTTCGCTTCAACATGTTGGCGATCATGACGGCAGCTCATGGAATAGGACAGGTCATCGGCCCCCTTGTGGCCAATGCCCTCTATGCAAGGACAGGCAGCTTTGACCTCCCGCTTGAGTTGGCGGCTCTGGCATTGATGTTTGCTGCGTGCTTGTGCTTCGGCGCTCCTAACAAGAAAAGCCTGCAGAAGCGGTTCGCCGACGATCGTCAGATAGTGCCCCGGTCCGCGAGGCAATAGTTTGTGTTCTTTTTCGCAAAGAAAGCTGCAAAAATCCACGTCCAAGCCCCGCAGATGATCGCGCCTGCCTGTTTTGTCCGGTTATCAAGCTTGCTGCAGTTGTCTAACCGGCTCTGACCTTGTCGGCTGAGGCCGTGAATGCGCCTCAGAGGCCACCGTCATGAACGTCTGAAGTGCCGCAGACAGATATTCGTCGCTCCGCGTCACAAAAACAGTTGGTGCCGATCGCAGATCGTCAGGAAGCTGGTGTATGATGACCCTTCCGTCGGCCGCCGCAGCCTGAACAACCCCGCGAGGTAACATGGCCACCCCGACCCCCGCGGCGACGCAGCCGATGATCCCGTCCATGGTTCCGAGCTCCATCCAGCGGACATTCGTTACCCCACATGCCGCCAGGAACGTATCCATGCGCCGGCGGTAGGAACAGCCCGATCGAAAGGCGAGGACCTTAAGCGCCGGCGATGCAGCCAATGCTTTCAGATCCGCAAGCTCGTGAACCCGCGGCGATGAGATGACAACGAGCTCCTCTTCGACGATCGACAGGCTCTGCAATTCGGGATGAGCGATGGGGCCGGAAACGAACGCGCCATCCAGTTTGCGTGCAACGACGTCACTGACGAGCTGTTCCGTCGGTGCAGCCTCCATCAGAACGTCGACTTCCGGATATTCTTCAGCATAGCGGATCAGGATTGGAGGCAAGCGAAGTGCTGCTGTGGTCTCCATCGAGCCGATCCTGAGTGGGCCGCTCGGCGTACCGCGGTCTGTGACGACGCGCTTGGCTTCGTCTAGGAGTTCTCCGACGCGTTCCGCATAGGGGACGAGCTGAAGGCCGGTGGCTGTCAGTGTAACCCCTCGCCTGGAGCGATGAAAAAGCGGCGCGCCGATTTCTTCCTCAAGCGATTTTATTCGTGCAGTGACGTTGGATTGGACGGTGTGCAGCACACCGGCCGCCCCCCCAATGCTGTTTGCTCTCACCACCGCCTGGAAAAACTTGAGATCGACGCTGTTCATCAGCCATCTCCTTTTCTGATGGAAAACATCTGATCTAATCGTTTGTCATTGGTCAAGCGTCACCATAGCGTCAAAGAAAAATAACCGGGACATTCCTCCAACTGGGAGAAGTACGATGACGATACGGACGCGTCTGACAGAGTTTTTCAAAATCGAGCACCCGATTATCCTGGCGCCGATGACCCCGGCGGCGGGTGGCGCGCTTGCGTCCGCCGTCGCTGACGCCGGCGGTTTGGGCCTTTTGGGCGGCGGATATGCCGATCGTCCGTGGTACGAGACGGAGTCGTCGCTGATCACCAACGAACGCGTTGGCTGCGGGTTCATTACATGGGCGGTTGAGCACGACCTTGATCTATTTGACCGTGCGCTTGCGGAGCGTCCCTCCGCGATGATGCTGTCCTTTTCCGATCCGGCCAGGCTTGCAACCCGCGTCAAGCAGGCGGGTGTTCCGTTGATCTGCATGATCCACACGCTCGAACATGCCCGGCATGCGATCGACGTTGGCGCCGACGTGCTTATCGTTCAGGGGACCGAGGCCGGCGGCCACGGTCTGGTCGCGCGATCGACCATGCCCTTCGTTCCCGCTGTCGTGGATCTTGTGGCCAAGATTTCCCCGTCTGTCATCGTTGTGGCGGCAGGCGGCATTGCCGACGGAAGAGGCCTAGCCGCTTCGCTGATGCTCGGAGCGGACGGGGTCCTGATGGGAACCAGGTTCTGGGCTACGCGTGAGTCGCTCATCCATCCGGCAGCCAAGGACAAGGTTGTCTCAGCCTCAGGGGACGAGACAATCCGGACGTCCGTTTACGACATCGTCCGTCAGAAGGCCTGGCCCGCTGGCTATACCGGACGTCTGCTCAAAAACGGCTTCATCGACAAGTGGCACGGACGAGAACACGAGCTGCGCATGTTGCGTTCCGAAGAATTGACGAAGGTCGAGACCGCCTGGGCCTCTGGTGACTATGACACGGCCAACGTGACTGTCGGTGAGGCGGTGGGCCTCATCAATGATCTGCCGTCGGCGAAGGACATCGTCCGCCGAACCGTGCGCGAGGCAAGCGAAAGGCTTGGCCTCCACGCATTCGATCAGCGCATCGCCAGCTGACTTACCACGGCCCCAAAAGGGCCGATCGCTTCAAAAACAAAGAAGGGGACTGCAGCATGCAACAGCTACAGGAAAGGGACGATTACGTCCGCAAACCAGGCATCTGGACCGTCGTTCTCGCATCAAGTGCCGGCACCGTCATCGAATGGTATGACTTCTACCTCTACGGAAGCCTGGCGATCTTTTTCTCAACGCTTTTCTACCCAGCCAATGAGCCGACGGCAGCTGTTCTCATCAGCGTCGCGACCTTTGCCACGGGATTCGTCGTGCGCCCACTGGGAGCCCTGCTATTCGGCAGCATCGGCGATCGCTTCGGACGCAAGAGCACCTTCTTGATGACGCTCATTCTAATGGGCATTGCGACTGCACTCGTCGGCGTCTTGCCGACCTTTGAGACCGCGGGGTATTTCGCGCCGATCGCGCTCGTCGTTCTTCGGCTGATTCAGGGATTGGCAATCGGCGGTGAATATGGTGGCGCCGCCGTCTACGTTGCAGAACACGCACCGGCCAACCGGCGTGGGTTCTTCACGAGCTTTATCCAGACAACGGCAACCGTCGGCTTTTTTCTGGCGATTATCGTCGTGCTTACATGCCGACTGTCGCTCGGCGAAGAACTATTCAAGCAATGGGGCTGGAGAATTCCGTTCCTGCTGTCATCGATTTTGATCGTCCTGTCGCTCTATCTGCGCCTTAAGCTGAGCGAATCCCCGGTGTTCGAGGAACTTCGCAAAGGCGGAAAGACTGCAAAGAGCCCGATCCGAGAGAGTTTCGCCACCGGTCACGGTGCGCGCTATGCAGCCTTCGCGCTGTTCGGGGCAACCGCCGGCTTGGGTTGCGTCTGGTATACAGGGCAGTTCTACGCCCTCTATTTCTTGCAAAGCGTGCTGAAGCTGGATTTTCTGACGGCAAACCTTTGCCTTGCTGCTGCCTTGGTGATCGGAACGCCGCTCATCGTTGTCTTCGGCGCTCTGTCTGACCGGGTTGGCCGCCGCAAGTTGATTGTCACCGGCTTTATTCTCGCGGCCGTCTTCTATGTCCCGATTTATCAGGGCATCGCCGCCGCCGTCGCTGCGCAGAACTTCGTCCTGGTAACAGCGCTGATTGTCGCCCAACTCGTGTTCGTCGGGCTGGTCTACGGGCCGATGGCGGCTTTCCTCGTCGAACTCTTCCCGGCGAAATTGCGCTACACATCGCTTTCGCTTCCCTATCACATTGGAACAGGCGTGTTTGGCGGCTTTGTCCCTCTCATCAGCCTGTCGCTGGTCGCCTACACCGGCAACATCTATGCGGGCCTCGCCTATCCCATCGCAATCGCGATCATGAGCGCGGTGGTGAACGTGCTCTGCTTCCCCCGTGCCCTGTCTGTCGATACCCAACCCGCCACAGCCGCCCTCCCGGCGGAAGCAAGCTAAGTGCACACGGGGAACGGCAGGCCGTTCCCCGCTTTCCTTCCCCCAGAGGACGACCCATGCCGCTGATAAAAATCAATCTTCTGAAGGGCCGATCGCCCAACGATCATGAGAAAATACTCAACTGCATCCATGAGGCAGTCGTCAGAGCTTTCAGTGTGCCGACTGCAGATCGTTACCAGATTCTGTATGAGCACGAGCCAACCCATGTCCGTGCAGAGGACACTGGCCTCGGAATTTCTCGCAGTGACAGGCTGATCATTATCGAGGTGATCTCGCGAGCACGGTCCGCCGAAGATAAGCAGGCCTTCTATCGTTTCGTTACCACGGGGCTTTCGGATGCGTGTGCGATCGACCCGGCAGATGTCGTAGTCAGCATCGTGGAGAATGGCGACGCGGACTGGTCCTTCGGCCTTGGTCGAGCTCAATTCATAACCGGCGAGCTTCGCTGAATCAGGCATCCGCGGCGGTGAATATAGATTAACGACCAATGCCAATCCGATACGGCCGCGCCATCAACTTTGAACGGCCGACCGCAAATTCAAACAAGAAAGAGAACAGCCATGAAACAGCTATACCGAACCGTTGCCGCGTCACTGGGAGTGCTGATGACGACCTTTTTAGTTTCGGCGCAAGCCAAGGAGAGCATCGTCAAATTTAAAGTCGAAGGGCAGACAATCGTAGCGACGATGGTTACGCCGGATGATGTTGCCAAACCCCCTGTGGTCCTGATGCTTCACGGCTTCACCGGCAGCCGCAACGAATGGAGTTCGGACGCAGTGAAGGAAGGCCTGTTTGGCCGTGCTGCGCCGGTGCTCGCAAAGAACGGCATCGCTTCGCTTCGGATCGATTTTCGCGGCAGCGGTGAGAGTGACGGCAAATTCGAGGACATGACCGTCGAAACCGAGATAACGGACGCACAAGCGGCCCTCGACTTCCTATCGACGAATGACAGCGTCGATGGCAAACGTATTTCATTGATGGGAATGAGCCTGGGCGGTGCGGTCACGACCGCGGTCGCCGGCCGGACGAAAACGCCTTTAAAGTCTGTCGTGCTCTGGAACCCCGGTATCAATCTTCCCGCTGCGTTCATTTCGATCTTCGGCGAGAAACAAATGGCTGAAGCTGTGAAAGCTGGCGATAACGTCTATCCGGCCAAGCGCCTCGGGGATGGAAAGGATATCCCGTTGAAAGGCCGCTTCTTCGAGAGCCTGTACGCAGTGCAGCCTGCCGGCGAGATCTCGCGCTACAAGGGTCCGCTGTTCCTGGCGGTCGGCACGCGTGATAGCATCGTCTTTCCGCAGCCCGTTCTCGCCAAGTCACTGCTATCTTATCACGATGGCCCGGAGGAACTGTGGACTGAACCGGTTGATCATGGTTTCGGTGTCGAACAGAGTGCCGAGACAGTGGACAAGCTGATTTCGGCGACGGTCGCCTTCCTGAAGTCCAACGGCGAATAATCTACGCCTCGAACAGCGCCTGCTCGGCCGCCAATTCCGCCGGAATTGGCGGCGTCTGTGCGGAAGGGGCAAGGCTTTTCATGTCAGCTCTGACACTTTGTGCCGTTGCTGTCGTTTTGCATCAAGTGCAAAACGACAGCTGGCAGCATTTTCGATAGAAGACTCTTTTCGCGATTGACCGACATCGGCGCTGCCTTGCAGGCGCGTCATTAGTCATACTAGAAGGTGATCGCACACGATCGTCGTTTTCGCTTCAGTCCGGCGAAACGTTTTAAATCTCAGGTTCGACATACATGTTCGACATTCTCCTGCTTTTTCTGGCTGGCCTCGTCGCCGGTGGTATGAACGCACTGGCAGGCGGAGGTTCGTTTGTGTCGTTACCCGTCCTGATCTCGGTCGGTGTACCCTCGGTGATTGCAAACGCCACGAGCACGTTCGCTTTGTTCCCGGGCGGCGTGACAAGTTCATGGGTCTATCGGGACGGGGTCAGGGACGTGTGTGGAGTGGGCGTGAGGCCAATTGCTGCGGTCACCGTTGCAGGCGGCATCGCCGGAAGCGTTCTGCTCCTTTCGACTTCTTCAACCACATTCGACGTCATGCTGCCATGGCTTCTGCTCATCGCTACATCGATGTTGGTTCTTGGACCCAGACTTAATATCTCTCTCCAGAGCAAAATGCGCCCGAAGACCGCAGTTGTCTTGTCAGTACAATTTGTTCTTGGTGTCTATGGCGGCTATTTCGGCGGAGCGGTTGGCCTCATGATGCTCGCAGCTTGGAGCTTGCTTGGGGGTGAGGACATTAAAAGTCTCAATCCTACGAGAATGGCCATGGTGACCGCTGCAAACGCCGTGGCCGTGGCCGTCTTCGTATTGGCCGGCGCCATCGCATGGCTGCAATGCCTTCCGATGATTGCTGGTGCGCTCGCAGGTGGATGGGTTGGAGCCCATACGGGACGTAGGCTTCCCGCCCCGATTATCCGGGGTATCACTCTTGTAGTTGCCGCGTCGACCACCGTAATTTTCTTCACAAGAGCCTACTTTTAACGTCAAAAAGGTGAACTGCCGACGATTTTGGAACGGAGCCATCAAACGGAGTGGATTGACCCAATGCCACTTTCGACAAAACCGTTCCGCGGCAACCTCAACCGGGGAGCATGAGGAACTATGAGGCGGGGGAAAAAGAGTAATCCCGCACCATTAGATTTTGACAGGGTTAGCGGGATTGAAGAAGGCGAGACGAAACTGGGTAGAGGCAACAGGTGGAAGCACATTGCCCACGGCAAACGCTACAGGTCTGGTGAGCGGTTACCGGGATTGCGAGTGCCAGTAGCCACATATAGAGCGACTTGCTTTTCATCGGCTGTGAACTCGTCTTCTTCTCGGAGCTTGGTCCTTCAGTTCGGGAGTGTATGTCTGAACTAACGCGGCTCGGCAATATGCCTGATAGTTCGGGTTGCTCCATTAAACGACGTCGCGAACGCGAAGGGAGCTTTCGATCGGCGGCGACAAGCGAATATCGCATACTTCAAAAAACGTTCGCCTTGAGCGGATTGGAACCGGCGACCCCTCGATAAAATTTCAATTTCAAAGCCAAATAGAAGTGCGATATCAATAATTTGTATTGCGTTAGATCGGCAATCGTAGTTATGGAACTATTTGCCGAATTTGTGGTCAGCGACTCTCACCGGAAAACAAAAGCGTAGACCTCGAAAGATTTATGGCGTCAACCGAACCCTTAGCACGCTCCGCCTACACGGATCGGATATAGAACTCACCGAGACCTATAGCGCTCGGAAAGATCTGAAATCATTCGCCGATTGCAGCAGCTACCATAGAACTGACAAAGTGACCGAATCTCTTAGTTTGATGGTGAATAGGGTTGACGGGATTCCGATTTGAGAAATTCAAGAAGTCCATTCATCTCATCGCCCTCAAGACCACGAAAAATCATTCGCATATGCAACTTTAATGCATCGGGTGTTACGCGAACTGTGGCAAGTCGTCGTGTATCTCGTACCACTCGGCCTTCGAGGCCACGAAATAATGCGCGGTCGGCGGCGCCGGCAAGGGCGTATCGAGCGTCCCCAGCCGCAAGCGCATGACGTCCGGCATCGCATCGCGGCGACTGATGATCGGCGAACCGCAATTGGAACAGAAGAGGCGATGGACGCCTGGCGAGGAAATGAATGCCTTCAGCGCCAACTCGCCCTCAATGATGACGAAGTCACTGCTCGCCACGGGCGCATTGGTCGCGAATGCGGTAGCGGTCGCCTTGCGACAACGCGAACAGTGGCAATAGATCGCCGCACCAAGCTTGCCGCGAACTTCGTATTTTACTGTGCCACAGAGACAACTGCCCTTATGCATAAAAACGCCCTTCATTGAATTGTTTGGTCGCTCGTTTCGCCTTTGGCCGCGGGTTGTGCATTGCCGGTCCCGCGCGCTTTGGTGGAGGGCACCATCTATGCCGCCATCAGGCGGCAATAGCGCCTTGTAGCGGTAACAGCGGGCTCAGACACCATACGCGGCAGCGAAGCTACTTGTGCGACGCCTTTTATCTCACATGCAGGTCCGAGTGGCCCCCTCAATGGGCAGCTGTGGCAACACCCACCAACCGCAGAGTGTCAGATCATGCTCGACATGCCGAGCGAAGTGAGTAGGTCGTTCTGAATCGGGCTTACCGCGTCGTTCAGCCGCCGGATACCAAAGTCCATGCCCTCAGGCATGACCACTGTCCGCAACGGACGCCGCTCCGTGGTCTCGACCAGTTGCGCGATGGCATCGGCCACCCGTTGGGGCCGCGGGGGATTGGCTTCATCGTGTCCGGCGTTGGCGTTGGCCTTGATCTGACCCGGGATCGCCGCGACTTCGCCGTAGGAATCAAGCACGGCCTGATCGGATGGCTCCGGGCTCGACGAGATGAGGTTGCTCGGGAATGGCCCCGGCTCGACGATGAGGGAGTCGATTCCAAAGCCCTTCAGTTCATACCGATAGGCTTCGGCAAGCCCCTCAAGCGCGAACTTGCTCGCGGAGTAGGTCCCGAAGAACGGAAAGACCACCCGACCCATCAGTGATGTCACATGAACGAGGAGCCCGCTGCCGGCGGCACGCATATGCGGCAGCACGGCGCGGTCGGCCCGCACGGCGCCGAAGAAATTGACCGCGAATAGCCGTTCGACGTCCGCGAGCGTGTAGGCTTCTGTGATCCCGACGGGCATTATTCCTGCATTGTTGATCAGGACATCGATCTTTTTGTGCTGCATAACGACCTGGTCGATCGTGGAATTGACCGACGCCTCGTCGGCAACGTCCATTTCAAGGACTTGCAACACATGTCCTTCAGCTTTCACCGCGTCGATAAGTTCCTTTCGGACTGTCGCATTTCTTCCTTCGATATCACGCATGGTCGCAACCACCGTATGACCCCGCCTCGCGAGTTCCTGCACCGTGAGATTTCCGAAACCACTGCTCGCGCCGGTTACAACAACGACTTTTCCGCTCATTTCAGGACCTTTCTTTGAAATCCATTTGATGCGATTATCAATAGACAGACCTGTATGTATTTGCAATCCCAAAATTTACAGAATAGTCTGTCTATATGCGAGCGAAGAATCCGAGGTTTGGAAAATGCAAACGCGCAGCGTGCTTGAAATTGTGGATGTGGAGGCACAACCGCTTAACGCCCTCGCTCCGCGAGAACGTATATTAAAGACGGCATCGGACCTGTTTTACCGGTTCAGCATTCACTCTGTCGGGATCGACCGCATCATTGCCGAAAGCGGCGTGGCCAAGATGACATTCTACAAACACTTTCCATCGAAGGCCAACCTGATCGCCACCTATTTGCGCTACAAAAGTGACATCTGGTTTCAGATGCTCGCAGCCGCGACTGAAAGAACCGGGCTATCGCCGCTGGAGCGCGTCCTCGCAATTTTTGACGCGTTAGACGAACCATTCCGTTCGCCTTCTTTCCGCGGCTGTCCGTTCGTGAAAGGTCTGGCCGAATTCGGACCGGAGGCTAACTCCCCTGACGTACAGGCGACCATCGCCTTCTATTTTAAGGGCTTACATGAATTTGTTACCTCACTCATCAAGCCCCTGGCATTGAGCGACCCCGAAAAAGCCGTGATCCAGATCCTGTCGCTCATCCAGGGCTCGATTGTGATGGCGCAATCGACGCCCGATCCAGGACTTGTCAAGACAATCTGCGATGCAGCCAGAGTGTTGCTCGAGAATGCGTTGACCGCGTCGTCTGAAACCTGAAGTTCGTGAGGTGGTGGGTAGACGGTCCCGCCACCGACGCAGCTCTGACCTAGTTCGTCCATGGTATCGATTCAAACCGGGGCGCTCAACACGAGCGCCTGCATGAGGATCAAGAATAACGGAATTCGACTTCGGGGCAGACGCGTCCGCACCCATGATTGATTTTCCTAGGCCGGTCACAGTCGTGCTCGTGACCAGCATCACGATCAGCTTATTTCTGAACCAGCTCCCAAAACGCCTCCGCAAATGCGGTCATCCGCGTTCGGGGGCGGATGAGAACGATCTTCACGCTAACGGCCCATTCATCCGACGCAGCCTTCGTCAGCCGGCCTTTTGGTCCCAGTTCGTCCGCAGCAAGGCTTTCGGGTATCCAGGCCACTCCCTTCCCATCGACTGCCAAGGCTTTGAGCACCATCGCAAGATGGGATGTAAAGACGGTATTGAGATGAAGCTCACCGAGTCTGGACGACAAGTTCGAGGCGAGGATGCGCCCCATGCCGGACTTCTCTTCGAATGCAATCTCGGCAACCGGAGCCTCCTGCGTACCCGGCAGACGATGACGCGCACCACCTTTCTCATCCTTGCCGCTGACAGGAATGAGCCGGTCAGTCGACAGCTCGACATGTTTGAAGTCCGCCGCGTCCAGGCGAATTTTGCTGTTTTCGTGGTAGTGGCAGAGGAGAAACTGGGCACGCCCCCCCAGCATGATCTTCTCGCATTCGTTCATGTTATCGGACAACAGTCGAATAGGCATGGTCGAGGTGACATGCCCGAGGCCCTGTATCCACCTTGGGAAGAACACGAATGACAGCGCGTGGGTCGCGGCGAAGGTCACTGTCGAAGAATCCGCCCGTGTACGATCGAGGTCTTGCCTCACCCGTTCCAGTCGGTTGGCAACATCGTTGGCCGCATCGAGCACAATTTCGCCTGCTGCCGTCAGCTTCAGGCGATGCGTGGATCGATCTATCAATTCCAGCCCACACCATTCTTCCAAGGCTCGGATACGACGGCCGAACGCTGGCTGCGTGACGTTGCGATTTTCGGCCGCACGGGAAAAATTCAGCGTTTCGGCTAGGGCCTGAAGATCGGCCAGCCAAACAATTTCCATCCTATCATACCTCAGTAAGCCATGCCGCCACCGCACCGAGATACATCCAGTTCCCCCACGAAATCAAGATGAATGCTGGCGCCAGAGAGCGATGTTCAGTTTTAACTATGCCAAAACGGCACCAATAGAACCCGTATCGGCATTGGACGAGGAGCCTCCCTCATCCCTATGACATGCCCCTGTGCGGAGGAACGCATTTAAACAGGGAGGAGAGACCAATGGCTAGACGCCTGTTGAGTCAGCTTTACATACAGGTGTTGATCGGCATCGGGGTCGGCATCATCGTTGGCCTTTTCATTCCCGACTTCGCCACGAAATCGCAGCCGTTCGCCGATGGCTTCATCAAGCTCATCAAGATGCTGCTTGCGCCGGTCATCTTCGGCACCGTTGTCCTCGGCATCGCCAAGATGGGTGACATCAAGGAGGTCGGAAAGATCGGTGCACGGTCTCTGATTTACTTCGAGGTCGTTTCGACGATCGCCCTCGTCATCGGGCTGATCGTCGTCAACATCATGCAGCCCGGCGTCGGCATGAACATCGACGCTAGCAAGATCGACGCCAGTACGATCTCAACCTACCAGCAGACCGCCCAGCAACAGGGCGGCGTCATCGAGTTCTTCATGAACGTGATCCCAACGACGATGGTCGATGCATTTGCCAAGGGCGCGATGCTTCAGGTCATCCTGATCGCCGTGCTGATGGGCTGCGCACTTGTACAGCTCGGCGAGAAAGCCAAGCCCGTCATCGACGTCTTCGATTCTCTGCTCCAGGCTCTGTTCCGGATCGTCGGCATGATCATGCGCCTGGCACCGATCGGCGCCGGCGCGGGCGTGGCCTATACGATCGGAAAATATGGCGTCGGCTCGCTCTGGGCTCTCGGGCACCTGATGTTGGGCGTCTACCTGACGTCAGCCTTGTTCGTGATCGTTGTCCTCGGATCGATCGCCCGTTGGTCGGGTTTTCCGTTGCTGCATTTCTTCCGGTACTTCAAGGACGAAATCCTGATTGTTCTTGCGACCTGTTCGTCGGAAGCCGTACTGCCGCGCATGATGGCGAAGCTGGAGAGGCTCGGCTGCAAGAAATCCGTCGTCGGACTGGTGCTACCGACCGGATACACATTCAACGCCGACGGCACCTGCATCTACCTGACGATGGCAGCGGTGTTCGTTGCGCAAGCGACCAATACCCCGCTCGGCATCGAAGGGCAGCTCGTTATCCTCGGCGTCCTTTTGCTGACCTCCAAGGGGTCAGCAGGTGTTGCCGGCGCAGGCTTCGTTACCTTGGCCGCTACCTTGTCGAGCTTCCATGCCATCCCGGTCGCCGGTCTCGTCCTTCTGCTTGGTATCGACCGCTTCATGAACGAGGCCCGCGCCGTCGTAAACCTGATCGGCAATGGCATCGCCACCATCGCAATCGCAAAATGGGAAGGGGCTCTCGACCAGGAGACGGTCAACGCTGTCATCGCCGAGCAGCGCGGCGAGCGTCCCCGAAACATCACCGCATCACCCGCCGAACTGGCGTCCTGATTACAGACAAATCGAACAAGTACCCAACGGAGAATACAATGCGTATCCTTGATGTTTGCGAAGTTACCAAGCCGATCGCTTCGCCCATCCGCAACGCCTACATCGACTTCAGCAAAATGACGGCTAGCCTGGTTGCCGTCGTCACCGACGTCGTCCGGGACGGTCGCCGTGTCGTCGGCTACGGCTTCAACTCGAACGGTCGTTATGGCCAGGGCGGCCTGATTCGTGAGCGCTTCAAGGACCGTATCCTCGAAGCCTCGCCGGAAAGCCTGATGAATGACGCGGGCACCAATCTCGACCCGCACAAAATCTGGGCGACGATGATGATGAACGAGAAGCCCGGGGGGCATGGCGAGCGGTCTGTCGCCGTCGGTACCCTCGACATGGCAATCTGGGACGCGGTTGCCAAGATCGAGGGCAAGCCGCTCTTTCGCATCTTGGCCGACATGAAGGGACGTGAGGCCAATCCGAAGGTCTTCGTCTATGCGGCCGGCGGCTACTATTATCCGGGTAAGGACAACACTGCGCTTCGCAAGGAGATGCGCAGCTATCTCGACCGTGGCTATAACGTCGTGAAGATGAAGATCGGCGGGGCGTCAATCGATGAGGATCGCGGTCGTATCGAATCGGTCCTCGAAGAGATCGGCTCACAAGCCCGGCTGGCAGTGGATGCCAACGGTCGCTTCGATCTTGAGACCGGCATCGCTTATGCCAAGATGCTGTGCGACTACCCCCTCTTCTGGTACGAGGAAATCGGCGATCCGCTCGACTACGCCCTGCAGGCGGCGATTTCCGAGTTCTACGACGCCCCGATGGCAACCGGCGAAAACCTGTTCTCCCACCAGGATGCCCGCAACCTGCTGCGTTATGGCGGCATGCGAGCCGACCGGGACTATCTGCAGTTCGACTGCGCCTTATCCTACGGGCTTGTCGAATACCTTCGGACCCTCGATGTCCTGCGCCAGTTTGGCTGGTCGCCTTCTCGCTGCATTCCGCACGGCGGCCACCAGATGTCCCTCAACATTGCGGCAGGGCTTGGTCTTGGCGGCAATGAAAGCTACCCGGACCTGTTCCAGCCCTATGGCGGTTTCCCGGATGGCGTGAAGGTCATCGACGGACACATCACCATGCCGGAACTGCCGGGCATCGGCTTCGAGGGCAAGTCCGACCTCATCAGGGTCATGCGCGAACTCGCTGAGTAAGATCAACGAAGCGGGCGGAGGGCTTTCGCCCGCTCCAACTCACACTCCTTCAACGCCTGCCACGAAGTGTCCCACCGAAGTCGCTGGACGCTGTTGTAGCGCTTGAGAGATATCTTGATTATGCTGGAGAGATCCGCGCGTGAACCTGCCCCGCGATATACGGCTTACAACGGAAGCGCCTGTCAGCCTCGCGATATATCTGCGTTCAGCCCAGGCGATGACTGACGCATGTCGCGTCGCATGAAAGCCCAGTCGATGAGTTCCGCCATCGATGGGCCTAGGGCAATCCCCATCTCACTGAGTGCATATTCGACCCTTGGCGGAACCTGGGCATAGACGGTTCGAGTGACGATACCGTCCTTCTCCAACTCCTTGAGCTGCTGAATGAGCATCTTCTGGTTCACGCCCTCGACGCGCTTCTCGAGTTCCGAAAACCGAAGCGAGCCCTTTGCAGCGAAAAGCTGACAGATAATGACAATCTTCCACTTCCCTTCAAGGACCTGAAGAGCATCCCGGGTTGCCGCTGCCCATATCATTTGCTGCTTGGGGTCGTCACAGCGCCAGTCTCGTTCGATTGCCATACTTACCTCAAGGTGAGTTACCCACTTATTAGTCGGTTCTTGCCGTATCAGATAGCTATACCTATTCTTCGGAGCACCACAAGTCACGTCTCCGTCGGAGTGCGTGTGAATTCCATACTCACCGCAAGGAAATGATATGAAGATCGGAATTATCGGCGCGGGGAACATCGGCGCGATACTCGCACGCAAGCTCGGAGCCGCAGGTCACGAGATTAAGCTCGCCAATTCCAAGGGCCCGGAATCGATCCGCGAGCTCGCCGCTGACGTTGGTGCGACGGCTACGACCAAGGAAGATGCCGTGACAGGGGTGGATACTGTGATCCTCTCCATCCCGTTTTCAGCCCATCGCGACCTTGCCGGGTTGTTTGAAGATGTTCCCGACAACGTCGTCGTCGTAGACACTTCCAACTACTACCCGTTTCGTGACGGAGCGATCTGCGACGTCGATGACGGCAAGCCGGAAGCGGTCTGGGTCACCGAGCAGATCAATCGACCCATCATTAAAGCCTGGAACGCGGTGCTTGCCGCGACCCTTGCGGAAAAGAGCGTAGAGAAGTTGCAACCAGGCCGCATCGCCCTTCCGGTAGCGGGTGATGATCCCGAAAAGAAGTCGCGCGTCATGGAACTGGTAGAGGCAACGGGCTTCGACGCCTTCGATGCCGGGGTGCTTGCAACCTCATGGCGACAGCAGCCCGGTACCCCTGCCTATTGTACGGAACTGACGATTGATGAGCTGAGGGGGGCGCTCGAAAAAGCAGACCAGACCCGCTCGGCCGACAACCGCGAAACCTTGATCAAGGGATTCATGGAGAGAGGCGATAACCTGATCCACGACGAAATTGTCGCCCGCAACCGCGCCGTAACCGCGTGAGAGATACAAGAGACATCATGCAAGTTGGTATAATCGGCGTCGGCCATATCGGAAAAACGCTGGTCCGGGAACTGAGCAAGGCCGGGTATGATGTGAAGGCGGCAAATTCTCGCGGTCCCGACACAATCGATCCAGAGGTGTTTGCGTCAGGCGGGCAAGCTGTCACTGTCGAGCAGGCAGTCGAGGACGCATATATCCTGATCCTGTCGATTCCTTTCAATCAGCTGCCCGAAATAGCACCTCGACTAGCTGGACTTCCGAAAGACGCGGTAGTGATCGATACGTCCAACTACTACCCAATGCGCGACACCGAGATCGCCGATATCGAAGGCGGCGAGGTCGAGAGTGTCTGGGTATCCAGACAACTCGGCCGACCGATTGCAAAGGCTTGGAATGCTATCGGTTCGGACTCTTTCGCCCGACTGGGAAAACCTGCCGACCACCCGGATCGGATCGCCATTCCGGTTGCAGCGGATAATGAACGTGATCGATATGTCGCCATGGCGCTTGTTGGCGATACGGGATTCGACGCGGTCGATGCTGGATCGCTATCTGAATCATGGCGTCAGCAGCCGGGCTCCCCTGTCTACTGCACCGATCTAAAGGCCATCGAGATGCCCGATGCACTTGCCGTCGCGGAAAGATCAAGATTGCCAAAGCGACGAGACCTGTCCGTAGCTGCGGTTCAGGAGAGGCTTGGCGATACGAGGATCAATCCCACTGCCGACTATCTCGTGCGGTTGAACAGGGCCTTGTTCATGTAGATCTCAACCTCCTGTATCCGTCACTCTGGCCCCTAGCGCTGATGTGCGGAAATCTTGCGAAGATGGTCTCTTATCATCGCGCGCAACTCCCCAAATGTTCGAAACCCGATGTGCTGTGCAAGTCGGTGAACGGTCGTTTGGGAAACCCTGCAATTGCGCGCAACCGCAGCGGCACTTTCGAAAGCAATCATGTCCGGCCGTTCTATAATCTGCCTCGCGACCTGCTCGAGACTGTTTGGAAAGACGATCTGCCGTTTGGCGATCCGGTACTTCAGTTCCTGCAGCGTCGCGGGAGGACGGTGGTCTCTATCCTGTAGCATTGCGCTTTACCTTCCAAAGAATTGCCTTCCGGCAAACTCAATGCGACCCGGCGCATATCACGAGGCGGAACGTCACCCCCGGCAGCGATGCGGCAGTGTCAGGACATCACCGCATCGCGTCGAAACGTGCTAAGCGACCTGCACCGGCCTCCCCGTCTGCCAGCTCACGGTCGCCGCCTCCGCCAGTTTCTGAGCCTGGAGGCCATCAAGTCCGCCGGGCTTCGGCGAACGGTTGCCGCTGTCGATCGCATCAATGAAGGCATTGATCTCGTTGGCATAGGCCTGCGCGTAACGTTCGAGGAAGAAATATTGGACGGGATCGCCGCTGACGCCGTTCGCATTGGAAAGCTCGACGCTGGTTGCGTGGATATTCTTTGCCGCAAGCATGCCGGCAGCTCCATGGACTTCGATACGCTGGTCGTAGCCGTAGGTCGCCCTGCGCGAATTGGTGATGACGGCAATGCGTCCGGAAGCCGTCTGCATCTGCACAGCGGCGGTATCCACATCGCCCTCTGCCCCGATCGCCTTATCGACGAGTGACGATCCAAGTGCATTCACGAGGACGAATTCCTCTCCGATGAGGAAGCGGGCCATATCGAAGTCATGGATCATCATGTCGCGGAACAGACCACCGGAGGATTTGACGTAATCGGCCGGCGGCGGCGTGGGATCCCGGCTTGTGATGGTCACGATCTCGATCTCGCCGATATCGCCGCGGCGCAGGCGCGCTTCAACGCTAGCGAAGTTCGGATCGAACCGGCGATTGAAGCCGATCATCAAGGTGGATTTGTTCTTCTCTACGACGTCGAGGCAGTCATTGATGCGCTCAACCGACAGGGACACCGGCTTTTCGCAGAGGATTGCCTTGCCGGCCTTCGCTGCCGCCTCGATTAGATCCGCGTGGCTGGGGGTCGGTGTCGCAATCAGGATCGCATCGACATTTGAGGACTTGATGACATCCTCGGCGTCGGCAACCTCGGCGCCCGTCTGCGCGGCCAGCACCTCCGCCGATGCCTTGAAGGCATCCGCCACGTAAGCGAGCTTCGCCTTCGGGTTCGCCGCGATGGTCGCGGCATGCACCTTGCCTATCCGGCCGGCGCCGATCACTCCAAACCTGATCATTGATATCTCTCCATGATATGTAAGTGCTGACTATCGAAATCTTCAAACCGTGAAGGCGTCGCGGAAACGGGCAAGCGCCGTCTCGTCATCGGCGGAGGCCCAGGCCTCCATGCCGATCGTGCCGCGATAGCCCATATCCTTGAGCGCACGGGCGATTGCCTTGTAGTTGATCTCTCCGGTGCCCGGTTCCATGCGACCGGGAACATCCGCCACCTGAATTTCGCCGATATAAGGCAGAGCGCGCCGGCACAATTCGATCAGGTTTCCTTCGCCGATTTGCGCGTGATAAAGATCGAGATTGAGCTTCAACGCCGGTCGGTTCACCGACGAGACGAGCGCAAGCGTATCCTCGGCCCTGGCAAAAGGTGTCTTGGGGTGATCGACGGCTTCATTGAGGTTTTCGAGTACGAAGGTGACGCCTTCTTGTTCGCCGAGGTCGGCGATCCGATTAAGGGTATCGCGCGCCTTGAGCCACATGGCGCCCGTCACCTTGTCCGCCTTGACCGCCGGCAAACCCTGGCCATCGAGACCGGTCCCATGCAGGTTGAGGCGCGGGCAGTTGAGCTCCCTGGCGATCGAGATCGATTGCTTCGCAGTTCGCAGTAGTTCGTCGGCGCCCTCGTCATCCGCGAGTGTGCCGGTCACATAGCCCGTCATCGACGAGAAGACCGCTCCGGATTTTGCAAGGGCGGCGATGTCATGTTTCGTCCAGTCCCAGATCTCGGCGTGAAAGCCGAGTTCTGTGATGCGCTTGAGCCTGTCGACGACAGGAAGCGACTTGAAGACCATCTCAGCGCAGACCGCGAGTGAAAAGGGGGATGAGACATTCGACGAACCGTCGTTCATGACCGTGTTCCATGGTTGATGATTGAGTGAAAGGCGGCGGCCGCCGAGTGCCGATCGATCACCGCCTTGGAAGCGAGCAGGCTAGATCGTGCCGCCGAGCTCTTCCGACAGTTGCTGCAGCTCCTTGCCGCCGGCCATGAGGTTCTGAAGCGCATCCATCTCAATATCAGCCTTGGCAAAGGTGCCGAGCGTCTGGCCGCGATTGAGGATGGTGAAGCGGTCTGCCACCGCATAGGCGTGGCGGACATTGTGGGTGATGAAAATGACGCCCAAACCATTCTGTCGAACCTGGTGGATGTATTTCAGCACCATCGAGGTTTGCGCCACGCCGAGCGCCGAAGTCGGCTCATCGAGAATGAGGATCTTGGCACCGAAATAGACGGCGCGCGCAATGGCAACACATTGGCGTTCGCCCCCTGACAGAGTGCCCACCGCCTGATTGGGATCGCGGATATCGATGCCGATCTTGTGCATCTCTTCACGCGTGACGTCGTTGCAATGCGTAAGGTCGATGTGACGGAAGGGGAAGAGGCCCCTGCGGGGCTCTCGCCCCATGAAGAAATTGCGAGTAATCGACATCAGCGGGATCATGGCAAGATCCTGATAGACGGTCGCGATCCCCGCATCGAGCGCATCGCGCGGACTGCGAAAATTGACCGGCTTGCCTTCGACGAGGAACTCGCCTCCGCTTGGGCGGACAACGCCGGAGAGCGTCTTGATCAAAGTGGATTTGCCCGCGCCATTGTCTCCGAGGAGACAAAGTACCTCTCCGGCCGACACTTGCATCGATACGCCGTTGAGCGCAATCACGGAGCCGTAGTGTTTGATGATGTCGGTCACTTCGATGATCGGCGTTTGCTTGTGAACATCAGACATGATCAGCGCTCCCCGGTAACCTTGCGGCGAATGAAATTGTTGAAAAGAACGGCCAGCAGCAGCATCGAGCCCAGGAAGACCTGAAACCAGTCGGAATCGAACTTGGTGTAAGTCAGGCCGATCGAAACCGAGCCGAAGATGATTGCGCCGAAGAAGGCGCCGATCGCAGAGCCATAACCACCTGTCAGCAAGCACCCGCCAATGACGGCTGCAATGATCGCCTCGAACTCTTTCTGAAAACCGCGTCTGGCGTCAGTCGAACCGGCATCGAGCACCGTGATAATGGCGACCAGAGCCGCCGCGCATGCCGTCAGCGCAAACAAGCCAGTCTTCACACGATGGACAGGAACGCCGGAATTTCTCGCCGCATTGGGGTCACCACCCGCGGCAAAGATCCAGTTACCTGTGCGGGTGCGCAGAAGGACCCAGGTCGCCGCCAGGGCGATCGCCGCAAACCACAAGACCGACACCGGAATGCCCGTGACCTTCGGCATGCCGTTAGGGAACTTGTCGATCAGGTCGTGATCCGCGAGCCAGACGAAGGCACCCTTCAGCGCATCGCCGGAAAAAAAGCCAAGCAGCGGACTGTCCTTGACACGGTCGCCGATGCCACGAAGCTGCGTCGAGCCGCCTGTCGCCCATTTCAGTCCGACGAGCGTCAAGCCACGGAGAATGAAGAGGAATGCCAGGGTCACGATGAAGGACGGTAGGCGCGTGTGAATGACGATCTGCCCATTGATCGCCCCCATGAACGCTGCAAAGAGCATCGTCATGACGATGGCAACCGAAAGCGGCTGCCCGAAATTCGTGAGGATGACGCCGAAAATCAATCCCGCGAAGGCGACCATCGAGCCGATCGAAAGATCAAACTCGCCGCCTATCATCAGAAGTGCTGCGGCAATGGCGAGAATCCCCAGTTGCGATGCCGGTGCCATGATGGTCATCAGGCCGGAAAGCGAGAACATGGTGCGGTCGGCGGTGAGAAAGAAAAACACGATGACGAGAACAAGGCCAGCCACGGCACCAAGCTCGGGCCGCCGCATCATATGCGTCACGAAACTCACTTGTTTGACGCGCTCATCGGCCTTCGACGCGGCCGCCGTTCTCTGCTCAAGCGAAGCCATAACTCCTCCCACGGGATCATAATTTAGGATAGCGTTGGCGCTGCTCGGCAGCGCGCTCAGTCGACCAAACCCCCTCCCCCATCTAGGGGAGGAGATTCTGGGAGAATGCCTTTCGGCAATTCCGGTTAGCGAATGCCCTTTGCGGAGAGATCCACGACCTGGGCTGCCTTTTCCTTGGTGATAAGGTTCGGGCCGGATGGAACGTTACCCCCGGGGATAAGCCCGTATTTGGCATAGTTGGCCAGGAATACGACCGGCAGATAGCCCTGCAGGAACTGCTGCTGATCGATCGCAAAGGCTGCCTTGCCGTCCGCCACGGCCTTCAGGAAATCGGCCGAAAGATCGAAGGTCGCCACCTTGATCTTGCCGGTCATTCCGACATCCTCGACGGCCGCCAGAGACGGCTCGCCGGCCGTACCGGCACCGAGCGCCATGACAGTATCAACAGCCGTATTGGAACTCAGCGCCGCCTTGACCTTCGCGCGGACATCAGCCGGATCGTTGCTGACCGGAAGAACCGTGACCTTGCCGCCGAAACCATCGGCAAAGCCCTTGCAGCGTAGGTCGAGCGAAACGTTGCCGACCTCCTGGTTCACGCATAGGCCTTCCTTGCCGCCCATCTCACGCAGCTTCGCGCCGGCGGCCTTGCCGGCGGTATATTCGTCCTGGCCGACATGCAGAAGCGCTCCCAGTTCCTTGGAAACATCGGAACCGGAATTGATGGAAATGACCGGGATGCCGGCAGCGACAGCCTTCTTGATCGACGGTCCGAGCGCCGAGGCATCGGGAATGGAGACGATAAGGCCGTCGGGCTTCTGATTGACGGCAGCATCGATGAGCTGCCCCATTGACACCATGTCAAAGGTCTCCGGAGCGCGGTAATCGACGCTGACGCCCATGTCCTTCGCCGCAGCATTGACGCCATTCTTGACGACGGACCAGAAGGGATCGTTCGCCTGTCCGTGAGTGACGGCAACGATGTGAACGTCTGCGGCATTGGCGATTGCCGAAGAGCACAGGAACGCGGCAGCGATGGCTGCGCTCGTGAGAAGCGATTTCAAACCGAATTTCATTTTACCCTCCCAAAAAACAGTCCGCTCCATCGCGAACCTCCTCTTGCTACCGGTAGCAATCTCCCTTGCACCCGGTAGCAAGCTCGATAAAACTACTTTATTGTCGACAGAAATCAAGCATCCATTCCATTTTTATTTTTTTGTGGAATATTCATTCCAATTGAGGAGGCAACCATGCGCAAACGAGCGACGGCGAAAGAGGTGGCGGAAGCCGCCGGCGTGTCAAAATGGACAGTTATCCGTGCATTCACGCCCGGTGCGTCCATTACGGATGTCAGCCGGCAAAAGGTTCTCCAGGCGGCCGAGGCCCTGAACTATTCGCCCAACCTGCTCGCCCGCAGCCTTGCGACGAACACCACCCATCAGGTCGCCGTCTTCGTCGATGACTTCGCCAATCCGCACAAGCTTCCGGTTCTGGAACTATTGACCGCGCGCCTACAGGCGGAGGGTCTGCTGACCGTCTTGATCAACATCAACCGCCATTTCGATCACGTTCACGCATTGATCAACGCAGACCAGCGGCAATTTGACGCCGTAATCCTGTTCGGCACGGCCTTTCGCGAGGAGACGTTGGGAGATCGGAGGCTTGGCCCAGGTTTCCCGCCGATGTTCGTTCTCGCGAGAGACAGCCAAATCCTCGGCGTCCCCGCCATCGCCTGCAATGCCGAACTCGCTCTTGGCGAAATCGTCGATTACCTGTTCGACAAGGGATATCGCCGTCCCGGCTTTATGACAGGAGCCAGAACCCTGTCGACGGCGCTTGGGAGGCGCCATCATTATGCAAGTTTCTGGCGACAGAAGGGCGTCGAGAACCTCGTCGAATTGACCGCGGAAAGATACAGCGCGGAGGCCGGCGCGGAGGCGGCCCGCACTTATTTGAGCGCGACTTCGCCCGCATCGCGCATCGACGTATTGATGTGTGAAAATGACATTCTGGCACTCGGAGCGATGGATGTCGCCCGGAGCGAATTCGGTCTTCGAATTCCACAAGACCTGGCGGTCGTTGGCTTCGATAATATCGAGCTCGGCTGGGCTCCCGCCTACGAATTGACCAGCTACGAGCAGCCCACCGACGCAATGATCAACGCGCTGGTAGCGATGATAACCAGCAAGCGCGATGCTGATACGGTTGTCATACCGGGACGCCTTGTGCCAAGATCATCGGCGTAAAATACTTCGAAGAATCGGCCACGAAATACCAGCGGTCGCATTTCTCCTTGAGCCTACCGGATACTCTTGCAATTGAACGTAAGAGGTCCAGTGAGCGAAATTGTCAAGCGGATGAGGCCACGATCGGGCAGGGTGTAACGACTAAGGGTCGCGGAGAGGCTATCTGTACCTTCACCGGCCTGCTCGCTGTGTCAGACGTACGTGATGCCATTGGTCTGGCGAGCGGATGTCTGATGCATTGATATGCTTGAGTTTTCGAATACCATAATCATGACCACAGGATTTTTTGCGCGCGTGATGTCAGCAATCTATCGAGCAGCAACTGTCAGCGATCTCTCTGGCTGTCTGTTACGCGTTGTCGAAGGCGGTCCAGATGATACCGCATCGCAAGTTCGGCACCTTGCATATCTCTTTGCTCGATCGCCCGATAAACAGCTTGGTGCTCGTCGAATACCCTTTTGGCACGTTCTGGCGTCCCTTCGCGCGTAATGCTGAGCGCGACTTTCATGCCGCGCTCGATCAGATCATGAAGCGATTGCAGCACCTGCAAGAACAGCTCATTTCCGCTCGCGGTGGCGACGGCGCGATGAAAGGCAAAGTCTGCGGAGACCGCTAGATTGCCGGTCTCCATTTCTACCCGAATTGCTGTCAATGCGCTCTGAATATCCGCGAGTTGAGAAGCGGTATGTCGGAGAGCCGCCAGCGCGGCAGCCTGGCTTTCGACAGCCATCCGCAACTCGAGGCAACGCAGCATCTCGGAGACGTCGGAAGGTTCGGCAAAGCGCGTCAAGCTTTGCGGCGGTTGTTTTTGAATAAAGGTTCCCGCTCCCTGGCGTGACGCGACAAGACCGTCAGCTTGTAAACGCAACAGCGCCTGACGAACGATCGGCCTTGATACGTTAAATGACTGGCATAACTGATTTTCAGACGGCAGCCGATCGCCTTCGCTCAAGGCTCCCGAGATAATCTGCTCGAGTATTTGACCATAGAGCCTGTCGCCCAAGCGCTCTCTTTTCTGCGGGGTGAAAATCAGACCTGTCACCTTAGTGCAATCCCTCGCTCATCTCTCCGGTTGCCATCGACGCAATCAAGCCTCCATCGCGCCTTGACTTGTAATCGAACTTGTAAATATAAATTACATGTTAGCGGTCGCCTCACACCTTTAGATGGAAGAACTTCATAAACTAAGTCAACACGTCATTGAGAAAAGCGCTGCGCGATGTGTCCGGCATTCTCGTCACACCGTTCGACCGCAACGATCACATTGCGCCCGAGCGACTGATACCCACGCCTCTAAACCGAATTTCCGGATCCTGGAATGTGGCCTACCGAATGAAACCGCTGGATCCAACGGTACATGCTACTCGGCGGCCAAACCATGGGCGACGCCCATTGCGTGCTCGACCCCTATCTGCCGAAGGACTGCTATCTCGAGTTGAGGCCCGATCGACCAGGCGGGGCGCCGAGATCAACGAAGAATATCTGGAAACCGACCGGTATGCGCATTGGGAGCGGAAAGTCCCAACAAGGCCGGATGGATCGACAGCCTAAATGTGACGGCAGCGTTCGACACGGATCTTCTGGGAGAGAAGATCATAAATGCCCTGAATGAGGGCTGTATTGGGAGGGAAACACTATGACACCGAGCGAGCCTGTCCGCTCCGGCTACCAACGATTTATCGTCCTTGCGCTGATCACAATCGTCCTGGCATTGAGTACTGGAGACCGGGCGACACTGTCCGTGGCGGGGCCTGGAATTGCGCGAGACCTGGGCATAAGCCCCATCAACATGGGCTGGCTTTTTTCGGCATTCTCCTGGAGCTATTTTCTTTCCCAGGTGCCTTCCGGCTGGCTCGTCGATCGAACGGGAGCAAAGGCCGCAATTCTGGTATCGCTTGCTGGATGGTCGGCGACGGTATTCCTGGTCAGCGGCGTCGGTTGGATAGCTTTTCCCGTCGTCGCCCTTTTCATCCTGCGCCTCATACTCGGAATTCTCGAAGGCCCGGTCGCACCCGCCTCGGCGCGCATCATAGCTGCGTGGTTTCCTTCCGACGAACGAGGGATTGCTGGCGCGATCTTCAACTCGGCGCAGTATCTCGCTTTGGCGGTGTTCACGCCCTTGATGGGCGCTCTCTACCACTATTTCGGCTGGGAATCGATTTTCTCGGTGATGGGCGGTCTGGGCCTCGTCCTTGCCGTTGTCTGGAGCCTGACATATTTCGCACCCAGCCAACATCCGCGTGTTTCTCGGTCCGAGCTCGACTATATCAAGTCGCGAGGCGCCTTGACGGATGTCGGCGCGAAACCGGCAGCCGATGCGCCGCCGCCGCCAGCTACCCGTCAGGCCATCAAGCAGATTCTGACAAACCGGATGCTTCTCGGGATCTTCCTGGCGCAATATTGCATCGCTTCACTTTCGACCTTCTTTATCTCATGGTTTCCAAGCTACCTCGTTGAAGCCCGTCATTTTTCGATGCTTCAAGCTGGGTTCGTCGCGTCCTTGCCGGCGATCTTCGGATGCATCGGTGGGGTGACGACAGGCTTCTTTTCCGATTGGCTGCTTCGCCGGACCGACTCATTGAGCCTCGCCCGCAAGATCCCAATCACTCTTGGGCTGGGTCTGAGTGCGAGCATCATTCTCTGCAATTACACCGAGGTCAATTTTATCGTGGTGGCGATCATGTGCGCAGCCTTCTTCGGGAAAGGGTTTGGGGCGCTCGGCTGGACAGTCGTGGCAGACACGGCGCCGAAGGAAGCCATCGGACTGACCGGGGGGCTATTCAATGCTGCGGGCAGCGTCGGCGGCATCATTACTCCCGTCGCTATCGGCTATATCATTCAAGGCACCGGCTCGTTTCACGGCGCGCTGCTGTATGTCGGCCTCCATGTGATTTGTGCCGTGGTCAGCTACTGGCTACTGGTCGGACCTATCGAACGTTTCACGCTTTTGCCATCCGAGGCGGTATCGATGGGCGCGGGCGAAATAACGACGTTGGTCGAAGCCCGAACTGAGTGAAAGACTTAGCACTGTTTCGAGGTCGTTATCTGTTCTGCTGTTGATCGCAGTCAAGGTTTGCTGCGTCAAGTGCTTGAGGTACGTACATCATATTCGCTGTCGCCGATGTCCTACCGTGAGCGTAACTCCTTGCCAGCAGGGCAGGTATAGAGATCGCGCCTATCGTCGTAGGCAAAGTCGGCTCGCTCGAAGGCACAGTGGCGCTGCTCGGACTTGTTGAAGACCAGGATGTGTATGGTCAACCTGTCGCCAACGCTTCGCAAGATCCCACTCGCTCATCGGCCAGATAGTATGATGTTCTTGTTCGGGCCCCCCTTGCTTCATTGTCATGGTCATCCTCAGCGATAAGATCTTTTAGCGGTTCGGGCTCGTCCTCTCCGGCCAGTTCATCCGTCCCCTACAACCAATGCCGGGACGCCGCGCCGTCGGGGCGGCCTCATTCTCCCATATTTCATAAGCTCGTCGCCGAATCTGCTCGTGCTTATCCGTTCCCAATGGCTCCTCCTCTAACAAGGGCTGCCGGCGTGCTTAAGCAATCGCTTCCTTCGCGACGCCCTGCACCCTAGTAACGGCGTATGGCTGCTATTGTTCCGCTTGGAATGCCGGCTGGCCCAACGTTTGCCATTGCGGTAACGGATACCAGCACGGTCATATCGACTTGGATGCAGCTACCACTGGCTCGGCATGTTGAGGTGTCAGAGACCACTCAATCCCATGAGGGAACCATCGGCTTCATATCCTCGTTTACGGGCTTACAGACGCATGAATGCGCGCCTTTCCTTTGTTGGTGCGCCGCAACCAAATGTAAACCGATGAGTGGCAAGGACCGGACTTCTTTTTTGCATTACCGGCGCGACCTTAAGATGGCGCGATCCCCGGAAGCGTATATACGGGGAACAACCAAGCTATTCTATGAGTGGCTGGACCAACGCGCTGATACCGGCCCCTGCGGGCCTCACATCTGGATCTGCGGAGATTGCCACTTGGGCAACCTTGGGGCGTTGGCCGACCGCGACGGTGACGTTGCGGTTCAGATCCGGGACTTTGACCAGACGGTCATCGGCAATCCGGTCGATGATCTCATTCGCTTGGGCCTTTCGCTCGCGTCGGCTGCGCGCGGCTCGGACTTGCCTGGGGTTACGACTGCGAAAATGTTGGAGGCGCTCATTGCCGGATATGAGACCGCCTCCGTCGAGGCAGACGGAAGCACTCCGCATCTGCATCAACCAAGGGACATTAGAAAACTTCTGCGGCGTTCCACACGGCGGCGCTGGCGAAACCTTGCAATGGAGAATTTCCAGACTAAGCACCCTTTGCTTCCCCGCGGCAAGCGCTTATGGCCGTTACACAGAACCGAGCGCACCGCGGTTCTTGCGCTTTGCAAGCAGACGGAATTGGCAAGGAGTGTCCTTGGACCGGAACGGTTGAGAGGCGGCAAGGAGCGTGTGCTTGATGCCGCCTATTGGATCAAAGGTTGCAGCTCGCTCGGTCAACTGCGATGTGCGGTTCTCGTTCGAGACGGCAAACATGGACCGGTTTCGTTGCTAGACATCAAGCAAGCCGTTCGGACGTGCGCCCCTTCGGCTGCCGGGGCTGTGATGCCGTCCGATCCCGCCGAAAGAGTCGTGACAGGAGCAAAGGCACTTTCGCCCAATCTCGGCGATCGGATGATCGCGTCGCATGTGATGAACAATGCTGTCATTGTTCGAGAGATCGCGCCTCAAGATAAAAAGTTCGAAGTAGGCCGCCTTGCAGACGACGAAATCTGCGCAATTGCCCGCTACCTCGGAGGAGTTGTGGGTCACGCTCACGGTCGACAGATGGATCATCAGACATGGCGATCATGGACTGTCGAACTGAGGAATGCACGCCGAAAAAAGCCAGATGCTCCATCATGGCTTTGGTCGAGCGTAATCGAACTCCTGTCCATTCACGACAAAGCCTATCTCGAGCATTGCAGGCGATTTGCGCTCACGCACCGTTAATGGTCGCTGCCATCCGACTGAAATATTGAGACGGTGGCCTAGCATAATGCAGGTTGCCGGGCTTGGCAGACGGCGACATGAGAACGGGTCTCGATAGCCTTCCACGTGCTCACCGGATTGCGGCTTTACCCGCGCGGTTCGCGATAAAGTGGCTGCGGTAGAGCGCTTGCAGCGCGACATTCGCAATCCTGATGAGCACGCCCTCTAAGGTGCGCCGCGGTGCCGGACGAGGAGCCGGCATAGGGGTACCGCGACGCACCCCGGAGAGGAGGAAGACGGCACGCTCTCCTCCGCTTTCGGAACTCATGGCGACTGCCGGTGTTCCATCCGTCGAGGGCTTTTTCTTCCACTTTTTCGAGGAGACGCCTCGTGAAGCACTCAATGCGCGTCACTTTTCGCGCGCCATGCCGCAACTGAAATGCAATGCCGAGCGTAGAATACGCCAGCCGTTCTAATCCACCGAAGTCGAGTAAACCTTTCCAATAGCTAACAATAACACGCGGCGAAGGCTTACCGCGAACGAAGCGGATCGGGTCCAGAGCTGTTATCAAAGCCGCATACCAAGGTTGTCATTATACGGGAAAGCAACCAGTGCCTTCCGATCAGAGCTCTTCCCAACCGGTGGCCGCCACTACCGCGCTGCCCGTCCCCCCGAAGGCGCCGGCAAGCTTTGCACGGAGCGATCTGGCGGGCGACACTGCGGGAGCCGACTGTTGGGTGGTGGCGACCGGCCGGTGATGGCTTCGAACGTCTTGGAGGGTGAATTGCCCGAGCAGATCGTTCAAGGCCGATACTTCCTTGGCCAGGCTGTAGCTCGCGGCGGTGGATTCCTCGACCATCGCGGCATTCTGTTGCGTTCCCTGGTCGATGCTGTTGACGGCCGTGTTGATCTCTTGCAATCCGGTCGCCTGTTCGCGGGCGGCTTCGACGATCGCGCGGACGTTGCCATCGATTTCCTCAACCTCGTTGACGATCTGCTGGAGCGACTGCCCGGTTCTCGTAACGAGATCGACGCCGCTGTTGACCTGTTGGCCTGATGTCGAAATGAGCGCCTTGATCTCCTTGGCCGCCTTGGCCGAGCGCTGCGCCAGTTCCCGCACTTCCTGGGCGACAACCGCAAAACCCTTGCCGGCATCGCCAGCCCGAGCCGCCTCGACGCCTGCATTGAGGGCAAGCAGGTTTGTCTGGAAAGCAATATCGTCGATAACGCCGATGATGTTGCTGATCTCGCTCGATGACTTCGAGATTGCTTCCATGGCCGCGACCGCCTCGCGCATTACGTCGCCTGACTTCTGCGCTCCGACACGAGCGCGGCCAACGAGTGCACCTGCCTCCTCCGCCCGGCGGGTAGAATCCTTGACGGTGGTGGTGATCTCTTCCAGAGCTGCGGCAGTTTCCTCGACCGAAGCGGCCTGCTGTTCCGTGCGCTTGGAGAGGTCGTCGGAGGCTGATCGGATCTGGTTCGCGCCGGCGGCGATCGCCTGGCCGCCCTGGCCAACCGCACGCAGTGTTTCCTCGAGCTTTGCCATGGATGCGTTGAAATCCGCCCTCAGCTGGTCAAGGTGAGCAACGAAGGGCTTTTCAATGCGATAGACCACGTTGCCATTCGAAAGCTCTGCCAGGCCGCTCGCCAAACCATCGACGGCAAATTGAGTATCAGCCGCATCCTTGGCTTTCTGCGCTTCGCGTTCGAGCCTGTCCTTCTCCGAGAGACTACGGTCGGCATCGGCCTCCTTCTCCAGGCGGATACGCTCGACAGCGTTGTCCCGGAAGATCGCGACAGCGGCGGCCATTTGACCGACCTCGTCCCTGCGCTCGATACCCGAAATGGCTTCATCGGTCTCACCCTTTGCCAGCGAGACCATACGGGCACGCAGCCGCTCGACGGGGGCAGTGATGCCACGGGCAGAAATCAGCACGGCAATCAAAATTGCTGCTGCAAAGATGATACCGAGCGTCATTAAGGTATAGATGATGGTCTCGGCTGTCTGGGCGCCAAGCGTAGTGCTTTTGGCAGCAATGTTCTTGTTGAAGGTATCGAGCCAGTTGCGAACCGCAAGCACTTCTGCCCCGGTCAGGGGATCTGCTTGTTTCAGTAGGCGCGTGGCTGTTTCGTTGTCATCCGCAATTCCGGCCTTTACAGCCTGATCGGTCAAGGCAATGATATTGTTGGCCCGGACAATGAGCGCGTCAATCGCTGTCGCTTCGGCGGGAACAAGTCGCCCGGCTGTCGCCAGACGGTCGAGGAGGACCCTCTTGTTCTCGTCGTAATCCTTGGTAAACTTCGCCATTTCCTGATCTTTCGAGCTGTAGACCAGGATTTGATAGGCGTTGTAGCTGAGTGCAACTACTCGCTGGCTGGCTCGCGCCATCTCCACAGCCGCCGCCTCATCGTTCGAGATGAAACTCGAATAAGTATCAACAGTGCTCTTGTACTGGCTGGATAGGACGAGCAGTCCTCCAATGCCGATCAGACAGATCGGAATAATGATGGACAGGATTTTTGTTCTGATCTTGGCATTCTGTAGAAGTGACATGGCATAGCTCGCGCAACATGATGAGCCGGGAAATACGCGCGATGAAAGACTCGCGTGTGGCGACAATTGTCTGTTTTCCGATTGGGAACATCACAGAGAAAGAGCATCCTGCTCATCGCCGATGGCGCTGTACACGAACATAACCACGCCAACCTGACAAAAGATTTAATAGTTTGCATTGGCCATAAGTATTAGCCTTCTCAAAGGCATATCGGAGCATGTCAAACATCGTTCATCGATGTTGCTCGAAACAACCCATGATTGAGCTTAAGAAAAACAAGATCCAAGCAATGAAGAGAGCAAAGTCGAGGAACAACGCGAGTTCGGCAATCGAGGACGGAGCAAGCATATCCAAAGAAGTAACACGTTATCGTTTAACGGTGGCATTGAAGGACGCTGCGTTATGATTGCACCCTCGATCCTTCGCGAATGCAGCCCGAAATCATTCAACCGTTCGGTGTCGATTTGTCCGTTACATTGCCAAGAAGCCCGGTCACCGTACATCCGAGATCGGCAAGTAGGCCGTCCTTCAAACCATAGACCCAGCCGTGGATCGCAACATTATTACCGGCCTGCCAGGCCGCCTGGAGCGTCGGGGTACGGGCAAGTCGTTTTACCTGTGCGGCGACGGAGGCCTCGCAAAGTCGATCAAGCTCTGAGTCCGTCCAGGCGTTGCAGCCCCTGCACTCGAACGCCTGTTCCGCCGCCTCGCGCACAGGCTGCAGCCAGTGGTCGATAAGGCCGTAGCGCTCTTCGTTGACGGCGGCGCGTATTCCGCCGCAACCATAATGCCCGAAAACGATGATATGCCTCACGCCAAGCTGGTGCACGGCATATTCCACCACGGACAGCATGTTCAGATCGGCGGGGTGGATGAGGTTAGCGACGTTACGGTGTACGAAGACCTCACCCGGCTCCAGGCCGGTGATGACATTGGCGGGCACGCGGCTGTCGGAGCAGCCTATCCACAGATAGTCCGGCTGTTGCAACTTCGACAGCCTCTCGAAGTAGTCAGGCTTTTCAGCCTTGCGCTCAGTAGCCCACACCCTGTTCCTGGCAAAGAGGTCTTCAATCATGACAAAACTCGCCGTTCAGAAACCGAGGCTCCGTGCGCCATCGATCACATGCCTAAACATTGCGGCCCCCCCCGTGCATTGAGGCAACCCAATGATTATTGGTCCGTAACCGCCTCCGATCGGGCACCAAAATATGGGCGTCGCTCGAGTTCGGCGGTTTTCAGAGAGCTTCTCAAGCGCAACAAGTCCTTGCGGGCTATCAGGCCAACGAGCTTGCCCGTTGGCCGATCCACAATCGGGATACGACCGGTATCGGCGGCAAGCATAAGATCGGCAATGAACCCCACCGTGTCGTCTGGATGACCGACGGGGAGTGAGCTATCGGAAATGCTCTCTCTGAGACTTTGGCCTGCCAGACCTTCGTCCCCCTGCCAGCGCAACACATCGGCGCGAGAGACCACGCCTGCAAGCAGGCCACTATCTTCAACGACCGGATAGACGCGATGGTTCTTTTCTGGAGATGCAAAGAAGCTGCAAGCTTCTCCGACACTCATGTTCGCCGGTAGCGTATCGACTTGCCGGATCATAATTTCGGATGCCCGTGTCAGTTCGAAGGGATCGATGCCGTATTCGCGGGTGATGTGCTGGCCGCGGCGCGCAATCTTTTCGGTCAGAATGGAGCGGCGCAGCAAGAGGACGGTCACTGCATAGGCGGTGACCGTCGCAACAAGCAACGGCACCAGCGTGTTGATGTCGCCGGTAATTTCTATGGCAAAGAAAGTGCCGGTCAACGGAGCGCGCATCGTGCCCCCCATCATGGCCGCCATGCCGAGAAGAGCCCAGAAGCCGGGATCTCCGGGAAAAAACAGTCCAACGAGCCAACCGAGAGCGCCGCCGAGGATAAGGAGTGGCGCTAGTACACCCCCTGAAGTTCCGGAGGATAGCGCAACTAGCCAGATCCCTGCTTTAACGAGCAGGATCGCAAGGACTGCTTTGGCAACGATGTGGCTGCCCAACAGATCCGAGATGATGTCGTAGCCGACGCCGAGAGCGCGCGGTTCGATTAACCCACCGAGACCGACGACCAAACCACCGACGGCAGGCCACCACATCCAATGGATCGGCAGCCGCTCGAAGGCATCCTCTATTTTGTAAAGCAACGTCGTAAGCAGCCCGGACTGCAGGCCGGAGATGATGCCCATCGCAACGCAGAGAAACATACTCCACCACGGAAGATGGTTCTGGAAATTGGTCGGGAACAGCGGACCCTGTCCGAACAGGAGCGGCCGCCAGTAGATCGAGACGCAAGCTGCCACGGCGACTGGAATGAAGCTGCGCGGTTTCCATTCAAACAACAGCAATTCGACGGCCAGCATGACAGCCGCAATCGGTGATCCGAAAATCGCCGTCATGCCGGCCGCTGCACCTGCCACCAGCAGCGTTTTGCGTTCCGCAGCACTCATGTGGAAACATTGCGCAAATAGCGAGCCGATTGCACCGCCGGTCATGATGATCGGACCTTCAGCGCCGAAGGGGCCGCCGGTTCCAATGGAGATGGCCGATGAAAGCGGCTTCAGGAGGGCGACCTTTGGCGACATTCGACTGCCGCCAATCAAGATGGCCTCTATGGCTTCGGGAATACCGTGCCCCCGGATCTTTTCAGAGCCGAAGCGAGCCATCAGGCCGATGACCAGACCGCCGATCACGGGAGCCGCCACCATCCAGGCCGATCGTGGTGCATTGGCAAGTGACGCTGCCTGAGTGCTGAAATGCCCAAACCACACCACGTTCGTCACGAGTGAGATCAGATCGACCAATACCCAGGCCGCCAATGCGCCGCCAGTGCCGACAATGATCGCCATGCCGATCAGGAGCAGGACGCGTTTGTCCGTGGTGAAGTCGCCAGCCTCCCGTCGAGCAAGCCCGCCAGTGAAGTCATGTTGACGATAGTGTGGTCTGCTTTCCGGGTTTTTCAATGCGTTGTCTCCAGATCACGCTGCTGTCAGCGGAGGAATATTTCTCATCGGCGCTTCGCATATATCGTGATACGATATAAATCAATATGTTTGTGACCGATGGAGTTGGAACATGACCACAAAAACACATGAGGATGCCCTTTCGCCGGGGGATTATGAGGCCCTTGCCGATCTGCGCTACGCGCTGCGAAGATTTACCGAGTTCAGCAATGCGGAAGTTTCGAACCTCGGCATGACGCCACAGCAACATCAAGCACTGCTTGCAATTAAAGGGTTGCCACCCGAAAAGGAGATGACCATCGGCATGCTCGCCGAACGATTGCTAATTGCGCCGCATTCGGCAACGGAGCTCGTGAACAGGCTCTCCGATGCGGGCTACATTGAGCGTCTGTCAAGCAAGGATGATGGCCGGCGTCAGATCGTGAGACTGATGGACAAGGCCGACGGCATTCTGGCAAAGCTCAGTGGTGCGCATCTTCATGAGATCAGGGAGATGGCTCCGGAGCTGATGCAGGCACTTCGCATCCTCCAGGATCGGCGCAAACTGGAGAAAATCGCCTGGATGGCATAGGTCTGGGTGGCTAGGGGCGACGCAAATACTGAGATCGTGACGATGACGAAAGAAACTTTGAGTGGTAGCGATTATGAAGCGCTTGCCAATCTGCGCCACACGCTACGGAGATTTATGGATTTCAGCACATCGGCTGCCCAGGAAGAAGGACTTCCGAGCCAGCAGCACCAGGCGTTGCTCGCGATCAAGGGGCATCCCGTCGATGCCGCCATGACCATCGGATTGCTGGCGAACCGTCTGCTGATCGCGCCACACACGGCAACAGAGCTCGTTGGGCGACTGAGTGCTGCCGATTTGGTGACCCGGCACTTAGATCCGCAGGACAAGCGCCGGCAGACATTGACGTTGACCGCGAAGGCGGACGCAGTCCTGCTGCGGCTCAGCGCTGTCCACCTGAAGGAAATCCGGGAAATGGCACCTGAACTGATCGGGATCCTTCAGCGCCTGCAGGCTAAAATCTCTTAGAGACGGCGGCGGTTCCATCTGGACATTGAAATATATCGTAATGCGATATATTGTCGAATCAGGAGGATGGTTTAATGGCAGAGACGATCGTCGAAACGAAGACCGATTTAGAACTGTTCGCCGAGCGTCTATCGCGGAGTGGCAAACGGAAGCACCCGCCGCAGCATTCACCTACCGCCGACGAACTCGCCGAACTCAAAAGGACACTCTATAGGAGGCTGCAATCTGGTCCCATGGACCTCAGGCTTCTCGCCTTGGAATGGCGATATGACGTTGCGCTTCTGCTCGATCACATGCGCCATTGGATGTATACGGTTGACCGCGATTTCAACCGGGATCCATAGCGGCATGGACAAGCGGCGCGCTCGGTCGCGACTAACGGATCGATCCAGTCGTCTGAGTGAAGCAAGAACCGAGAACGTTGATGGAAATTCGGGAGACGCTAGATTGAAACATGACTGTGCATATCAAACCAATCTATGAGCCTGCAGTCGAAGGTGACGGTATCCGGATCCTTGTCGACCGGTTATGGCCCCGCGGCGTCAGCAAAAACGACGCTCATATCGACTTCTGGCTAAAGGACATCGCCCCAAGCGCTGAGCTGCGGCGCTGGTTTGAGCACGATCCGAACAAATGGAACGAATTCCGTCGTCGCTACCTGGAGGAGCTCGAGAGAAACGCCAAAACGGTGGACGAACTCAGGGAGAAGATCGGCCAATCGACGGCGACGCTTCTTTACGGAGCGAAAGATGTTGAGCACAACCACGCCATCGTGCTGATGGATTTCATCACCAGGCAGTGAGTCGAGATGGTGTTCGTCCGCGACGACGTGCTTGAACAGAATGTCTGGACGGTAACGACCAAAGCCGCGCCCGCATCAAGATGAGGACGGTCGCGCACTGCTGCGAAGGAAAGTCATCTCCTCGTGGCGGATCTGATTCTCATCGTCTAGAACGACGCGCCATAGTCTATTGCCAAATCGCAGGGACAGGCGCCTCGTGCCTTCATTGTCCGCTGTGCCCACCTCTACTGAGGACGTAATCGAGCCTCGCTGCATATGGCCGCGAAAGTCGCTCAGTGATAGACCGAACCGATCGGCAATCTCCGAGGAGTCTACGATAAAGTCTCCATTTTGCGCACGCTCGACAAACATCGTTGACCCTCTTTTCCCTCGGACGTGAAAACGTTATTCAGCGATATTAGAGAATGATCAATCATTGTCATTCTTAAAATAGAAATTATAGTTGCGACAAGGGAGCAATCTTCGACAGCGTCTGACGGCCAGCAATACCTCCTGCGCTTGCTTGCGACCCATCAATCTACCGGTGACGCGCAACGCCGCAAGCACCAGCTCCAATTCGTGAAAGGCAATTCATTGGTGTCGATCAACAAGGACTTCAGAACGATTGCGGCCGCAAACGGGATCGCCGACGACATCGCCTATGGTGCCGTCACCCCGCCCCTTTACCTCTCAAGCAACTTCGCCTTCCGGCAGTTCGAGCAAGCGCAGGCCTATGAATATTCCAGAACGTCCAATCCGACCCGCGATCTGCTGGCCGATACACTGGCAAAGCTCGAAGGTGGCGCCGGAGCCGTGGTGACCTCATCCGGGATGGCCGCCGTCAATCTTGTCCTCGGGCTCCTGAAGCCTGGTGATCGAGTAATTGCGCCGCATGACTGTTACGGTGGGACCTATCGACTATTGGCCGCCTTGCAAGACAAGGGGCATTTTGACGTCGAGTTCGTCGATCAAGGCAACCAGGAAGCCCTGGTCTCAGCCTTGAGCCGCGGCGCGACGCTCGTCTTTGTTGAAACGCCGAGCAACCCGCTTATGCGCATCGTCGACATCAATGTCATTGCCCAGCGGACAAAAGCCGTGCAGGCACGCCTTGTGGTCGACAATACCTTCTTATCGCCTGCACTGCAGCGCCCGATCACCCTTGGCGCCGACTTCGTCATCCATTCGACGACGAAGTATCTGAACGGCCATTCCGATGTCGTTGGTGGCGCCGTCGTCGCGGCAAACTCGAATGACGTGGAAGAATTGAAGGCCTGGGCAAATATGATCGGTGTCACGGGATCGCCATTCGATGCCTATCTCACTCTGCGCGGCATTCGGAGCCTTTTTGCCCGGATCGAACGACAGCAGACGACAGCCATGGTCGCCGCTCGCTTTCTCTCGCAGCACCCGCGGGTCGGTGTGGTCCATTATCCTGGTCTGATATCCGATCCCGGCCACGAACTTGCGGCACGACAGCAATCCGGTTTCGGAGCCATGTTGAGTTTCGAACTGAAAGGGGGGCTTGAGGCGGTCCGCAGTTTCGTGGCGGGGCTGAGGATCTTCACCCTTGCCGAATCCCTCGGTGGCGTTGAAAGTCTCGTTGCGCATCCAGCAAGCATGACCCATGCCGGCATGGGTGCCGAGGCTCGCCACGCCGCCGGCATAAAGGAAGGCTTGCTAAGAGTATCAGTGGGTCTGGAGGCAGAAGAGGACCTGTTGTCGGATCTCGCCTTCAGCCTGGCGAACATCGAGTAGTCGGCCAGTCACATGCGCTCGGGGAAGCCGCCTCGAACGCTTCACGCCTATTTCAAGCAACACTGACGGACGCGGCGTTCTTGTTTGGCAGAAGCCGCGCCATGGCACTCAACAGGTCCGTTTGTGATATCAGACCGAGGATTTGCCGGTCGGCATCCACGACGATCACGGCGTGCGTGCGCCCATCCGTCAGAACAGGCAACAGCGACAAAGCTGGATCCCCGGCATCGGCGATGGCGGGCCGCGAGAGCGCCTGCGCGATGGTGCCATTGCTTTCCGACAGCTCGCGCAAACCGACCGTTCCAAGCAACCGGCCCTCTCGGTCCTTCACCGGCAGCGTGCGGACATTATGCTTCAGCAGAAGTCGCCGTGCATGATCCGGCTCGGCATCCCAGTCGATGCCGATGACATCGCGCGACATGACGTCGGCGCAGCGAATGTCTCCATGCGATCGCACCGCCGCCTGCTGTTCGACCTGCCGCAACAGGCGGCTGAGATCTGCCCGGTCGATATCGAAGGTCTCGTCAAGCACTTCCAACGCCGAGTCGAGGTCTTCCTCCTGAAAACCTACGCGCAAAGGCGGCGGCACATCGCGCGTCTGATGGGTATTCTTCGCGGGCTTTGCGACGACATGGGGATAATTGCGTCTGGAGAGCTTGTGGAACAGCAGCCCGAGGCCAACGAGTATGCAAGAGTTCAAGGCAACCGGCACAAATGGAAACAGGAACCCCCAGCCTGCAACGACCGGGCCACCGAGGACGGCTGTCAAGGCGGCGGCACCGCCTGGCGGATGCAGGCACCGGGTGAACGACATCGCACCGATCGCAAGCGAGACGCCGACGCCGATCGCGATGATCGGATCATGAATGAGGTAGGCTGCGATAATACCCATCATGGCGGAAATGGTATTGCCGCCAATGATCGACCACGGTTGAGCAAGCGGACTTGCAGGCACCGCAAAAAGCAGCACTGCGGACGCACCCATTGGCGCAACGATGAGCGGAAGTTGTGGCCCCTGCCCGAAAAGATAGCCGCTGATGACGCCGGTAAGGCCGATGCCGATCAGGGCGCCAAGACAAGCGATCAATCGCTCGCGTAAGGTTGCGCCGGCAAGGATCGGGGCAAACAAGCGGAACCGGCTGGATCCCGCCTTCTGGGAATCTGAATGCTGCATGGTGAAACCAGTTTTGGGAAGGGCAACTCGTCAATGATGGGTAGAACCTCGCCTAGGTCATCATCAGCCGCGGCCCCCTGCCCTTGGCGGTGCCAAGGACTTCATGAAACGCATTGAACGCGCTCGGGCGATCGTTTTTACGATAGATGAGGACCGTATCGACGGTCGCGAGTTGATGCGTCGGCGACGGCATTGGCCAATGCATGAGATCAAGAACCGACTTTGGCATCACGCCGGCCGCATTGCCGGTCGCCACACTAGCCAGGATCGCATGATAGGAGCCAAGCTCGGTGGTTTGCAAAGCGCTCGACTTGCGTGCCCAACCTTCGGCGATCCTTCGATAGGTGCATCCGGGTTCCAAAGCCGCAATTGATCGGACCCGCAAGTCGGCGGCCGATCGGATCGATGGATGACCGGATGGCAATACAAGCAATAGATCCTCGACAAACACCGGCTCGGCCTCAAGCTGTTCGAGTTCAGCATCAAGACCTGCATCTTCATCCAGCATCGCCTTGGGTGGCCAAGCGATCAGCGCGCAGTCTAAAACATCTAGCAGAACACCTCGGGCAAGATCACGGGACGCGCCAAGGGTTAGTTGGAGCGATATATCCGGCCACATCTGATTGAATTGGCTAAGTGCCGCGGGCAATCGGCTTGCCGCTGTACTTTCCATCGTTCCCAAACGCAATGTGCCCGATGGGCGCAAGGGCCTGACCGCCTGACGTGCTTCAAGTGCAAGCGCGGCAAGCCGATTGGCATAAATCAGAAACGTCTCGCCTTCTTTCGTCAGCGTCATCTTCTTGCCGTCGCGGCTGAAGAGCAAGACGCCAAGATAGTCCTCCAACTGCTGGGTCCGCGTCGTCACATTCGATGGCACGCGCCCGAGAGCTTTCGCGGCCCTGGTGACGCTTCGCTCACTGGCGACGGCGAGGAATATCTCTATCGATGAAAGGTCCAACGGAAAGATCTCGATTCAGGAATTAAGTTGCTCTATCATTCCCTATATAAAAATCATTGTCGCAGCTCAAGCATGTTTCGACATCGAGCCATGGAATGGGAGCGTTAAGGAGCGGATGGCAAAATCAGATCAAACGGACGAAATAGCCCACGAATACGCGTCACCCGCCTGCATGCTGCAGGAAGTCGACCCGGCTTATAGCGGTATCTCGTCCAGCAAGGACCGGGTCCCGGATATTTTCGCATGGCGAAAGGTGCAACGGCAAAGGCTGATCGACGAGCGAAAGGCCTTGTCGCTCGCACAACGCAAAGACTATGCGCGCTTAATCGCGGCTTATCTCGATCAGATCGTCACGGATGTCGCTGGCAAGCATGTCAGCCTGTTCTGGCCATTCCTGGGAGAGCCGGATCTTCGAGGATGGATGGCGGCCTTGACGGCCCGCGGCGCGGATTGCCTGCTGCCTGTGGTCATCGCCAAAGCAAAACCCCTGCTCTTCCGATCATGGAAAATGGGTGAGCGGCTTGAACGCGGGGTATGGAACATCCCGGTGCCGGCAGAAGGCAAAGAAGCCGTTCCAGACGTCGTCATAGCACCGCTCGTCGGCTTCGATGCACGCTCATTCCGGCTTGGTTACGGAGGTGGATTTTTCGATAGAACCCTCGCCGCCCTCGACCGCAAGCCTCTGATCATCGGCGTCGGCTTTGAATCGCAAAGAATCGAAACCATTCACCCCCTTGCTCACGATATTCCGATGGATGTGATCATCACCCAGGTCGGAGCGTACTGTCGATGAACTCCTGCGCAATACCTTTTCCACAAGGGCTCTATTCATGCCGGCCAATCTGGTAAACGAGCTGTTGCTGGTTCTCTCAATCGCTTGGAGCTGGAATGCCTTTATTCGGGTCTTCGACCCGAAGGCTCAAACACGACTACTACTATCGTTCAAGACGAGCGTTGCATCCAGTGTAGCCGTCGCGGCAACTGGTTTCGGCTTCCTTTACTATGGTCCAATAAGCGGTAGCGTCGTTTTTGGCTTCGGCATTGGTCTCTCATGCCTTTGGTCTTCAAAGCCAACCGATCCGGCACCAGTCATGCTGTCGTCAATTTCCATGCTGTTGTTTCTCGCAAGGGTTTAAGTCATAGGCTTTCGCGAGAGTGCGAAGCAGAGCGGCAGTCGCTCTTAAAATAGGCAATGGCCACCGCCGGCCGCCCGTTTATCTCTTGGGACGTGGTCTTTCTGTTTTGGCATATGAATTGCGTCTTCATCGGAAGGCCGCCTGAAGAGACCATATTCATGTTGCAAATTTTGCCTTCATTGCTTTTGAGCGTCGCGCTTGGCTTGAGCTGGAATAGGTTTCTGCTCACGTTTTCCGGCCGGAACGACATCCTTCAAAACGAGATGCCGATGACGATGGTGGCCGCAGCCGTCAGCCTGTCCGCGCTTGGCCTCTCCATTGCCGACCAGGGATTATTGCTGGGAGCCGCAATTGTCCTACTTGGCTTGGGGCTTGCGGGCATCAGCAAAAGCTTTTCCAGTCCCATTGTCGGACTATCGATCGTCAGTCTTGCCACCTATCTGCAGTTGACACCGCATACCCACTAACCCTCCTGACGTTCGAGAGCCGCGCAAAAAGCACGCCTTGGATGAAAACGAGACCGCTAGCCTCTCCACCAAGTGCAACGTAGTCGGGCTTTCGCCAGCCGTGCCGTACATCAAATGGACGTTTCCACTACGGTAGTCTCTCGCGCAAAAAGCCGCTATCAAACTGACCAGCACAGCGAAGCTGATGGATAAGAAAATTGCGGCACCCTAGAGAAATGCGGTGACCGCCATACCAATCACTGCAGCGAGCATGGCGAGGCACGAAGCCCAACCAAATGTTTTCAAAACGCCTTTGACAACAAACTGCTTCATGACTTTTGGATTGGAGGCGATCAGCATCAGGATCACCATGACGGGGACGGCGACCACACCGTTGATCACCGCACTCCAGAACAGGGCCTTCATCGGCGAGATCGGCGTGAAGTTCAACAGCAGCCCAACCACGGTCGCCAGCCCGATGGTCGTGTAGAAGGCCTTCGCCTCGCTCGGCTCCCGTGATAGCCCCACTTTCCAGCGCGCCGCCTCGCCGATAGCATATGCCGCCGAACCGGCGAGAACAGGCACGGCCAACAGCCCTGTTCCAATAATGCCTGTTGCGAAGATAATCTTGGCGAATTGCCCGGCTAGCGGCTCGATGGCTTTCGCGGCATCGACGGAACTCTCGATGTTGGTCGTACCCGCCTTGTTGAGCGTGGCGGCGGTCGTTGTGATGATAGCAAGCGCGACGACATTGGATGCGGCCATGCCGATCAACGTATCCAGAGTAATTCGTGTATTCGCTTTCTTGGCCTCCTGCGGGTGCTCGATCAGCGCCTCCTCACGGGGCTTTTCCTTCAGATCCTCCGCTTCCTGAGAGGCCTGCCAGAAAAAGAGATAAGGACTGATGGTCGTCCCGAAGATGGCGACGATCATCGACCAATAACTCGGATCCATCTTGAATGTCGGCAATACGAGCCCGCGTGCGAAGCTCGACCAATCCACATGCACGACAAACAGCGTTGCGATGTAGGAAAGCAATGCCAGACTCAACCACTTCAAGACAGCGACATAGCGCTTGTATTTGAGAAAGACCTGCAGAAGGATACATATGATGCCGAAAGCGGCGACATAGAGGAGCGCGTAGCCATTGATGAGCAAATGCGCCGCATCTCCCATTGCGCCAAGATCTGCGCCGAGATTGATGATATTGGCGATCAGAAGGGGAACTGTTACGGCGACGCCGACCCAGCCCGGATAGCATTTCGCCATGCTGCCTGCCAGCCCGCGACCCGTGGTCCTTCCGATGCGCGCGCTGATCATCTGTATGGCCACCATCAGCGGATACGTGAATATCAAAGTCCAGCTGGCCGCATAGCCGAACTGTGCTCCGGCCTGCGAATAGGTCGCTATCCCGCTCGGGTCATCGTCCGACGCACCGGTGACCAACCCCGGGCCGAGGATTTCCAAGATTCGTGGTTTTGAAGATTCGACAAGAACACTCCTGTCGTCCAAATCGTAGTCGCTCATGGAGTCTCCCAGCAAACGCCGACACGGCGCGCTTGCGCCGGCCACAGTTCTAATGAATCGCGCTTGCCGCCTGTTTGTTCCAAACAAGAAGGAGACGAAAAACGATATGAGCTCAAGACCTTGGTTCCTGTGGTCGCTCCGTCCCTGCGTGCGCGTTCACACTATTAATCCTCGGAAGAACGTTCGGCTCGCGTCTCAATTTGCGTGTTCGAGAGGAGGCGGATCATCAGATAGCCCGCCTTCAGAAAAGAAGAAACTTCAATGGCCGACAATGAACACAAGAACGAGGGCAAGTGCCGCAAGCGCGCTCACAGAATCTAGGAAGAAGGGCTGGCGGCCCGACGGTTGTCGTCTCGAACATTGGCAATGAGCGGAGGAGGAGCGCGAGCGCGAGGCCAATCCTCCAGCAATCCAAGACGGCAATGGCTCAGGGCGACCGAGCCTTTTCTGAAAACGGGCCGCTTGAATATTCCTCGAGATGGGTGCCGCTATTGACCTCTAGCCTTCGGCATTTCTACGGCAACGTACGAAATCGTCATGGTCAATGCCAACTGCACCACCGGGATCCTGTCCGGCCCAGCGATTTCAACGACGAGCCGTTCCCCGTCTTTTCTTGGAATTCCGTCCGCAGCCATTTCCGCGAGTATCTTCTTTGCCTCATCAACAGCGGCCAGCAGATCTGGAAAGTCCAGACCATTCTCGTCCTCCCAGGCGCTTTCGCTGTCTCGCGTCAAAAAGTAAAATACCGTCATTTCCTGATCCAAAGAGGTGTGGCAGCAACGCACGCAAACAATATGAGGCATTGCATCTTTACGTCCAAGTGCTTAACCCACTCGATAAGTGTGCCATAGCGGGCGATCTCCTAAGGCTCGATGGCTTGCGCTGACGAGAAATGACCGGCATCGAGCGGGGTATCTTCCATCATCTAGTCGGCTTCGACGATGATCCGCTGGATCGCTTCGCATTTGTTGCTGCCTGCCGCCTTTCCAAGGAGCTCGAAGTCTCGCTCCAGACGTTGAACGTGACCTTAGGTTTGATCCCGATGATGAAGAAGGCCGTCCTTGCCTTCTTTCCCCTGAGCGGCACGGGCCATCTTGGAGAAGAAGCCCGCCGATGCGGGCTTCTTCCGAATTCCTTAAGAATTCTTATGGCTCTGCTGCCCAGCCTTCACATGCTGTTCATGAGAGCCGCCGCGTTCGCCGCCGGACTGCTGGTCCTTTTGCGACGAAGCCTGTTTCGTATCGGTATTCTTGTGGCTCTGTTCGCCCGCCTTGACGTGCTGTTCGTGGGAGCCGCCTCTATTATTGGTCATGGTGTTTCTCCTCTAGCTTAGTTGCGAGACCTCTTTTAGTCTCGCCCTGACCAACAGCCGGACGACGATTTGGTTCCCCTTATCTCCACAATAATCGAATGACGGACGGATGGTTATGGAATGAGGGCTAACCTACCGAATACATCTCCCGTCTCCATCTTGCGATGTGCAGGAATGACCTGGTCCAAGGCGAATACCTCGGCCACGACAGCTTTCAGTTCTTTCCGACTTGCCGCAGCGAATAACTCCGCCACAACTGCACGTCGAGCTGCCGGCTCAACCGTATGTGCGCTAAAGGTGGCAAATGAAAGTGATTTCTGGAAAGCTGCATACATCCCCGCAGCAAAATCCGCTGGAGGAAAACCGGCGATGGCACCAACTGCCACCATGCGACCGTTGGAATTGAGCCGGCTAAAGTAGGATGCGAGTTCCGGCCCGCCAACGATGTCTATGATCACGTCATACCCCGATGGCGAGCCCCGGCCATCGCCAGTTCGATCAAGGACGATGCTGGCTCCAAGTTTGCGCAGGCAGTCGCCCCGTTCGGGCGAAGAGGCGGTGACGGCAATGATACCGGCGCCAGCGCGAACAGCGAGTTGGACCGCCATGACGCCAATGCCTCCAGCTGCTCCACGCACAAGTACCGACTCTCCTGGGACGAAATGGGCGTGACGAATGGCAAAGTGTGCCACGATCCCAGAGCTTCCGAGCGTTACCGAATCCACTGGCGACAGATTAGACGGCAGTATGACAATGTCCTCGACTGGCATCCTCACCTTCTCTGCGTAGCCACCACCAGACCCGGTGAATGCCCACACGCGCTTTCCTATCCATGAAACATCAACGCCAACGCCGACCGCAGATATTTTTCCTGCCACCTCGCTCCCCGGAATAAATCCTTCCCTGAATCCGAAGGCGGCCAGCGCACCGCTACGAATCATTTTATCGACTGAGCCAACGCCGACAGCCTCCACGGCGATCACGACCTGTCCTTCGGCTGGCATTGGATCAGGACAGCTAATAATCGATAGTCCTTCAGGACCACCGAAATTTTTGACCACAACTGCTCTCATAGGCTGCCTCCATGTGCGACGAGCGTTAAAAGTCGTCGGATCTCTTGCGGACGAAACGTTCGTCAGAAACGTAACGTGCTTTACAGAGCCTGCAAGAATGGACAGTTATGTTCATAGGGAACATCGATGACCGCGCTTGGAGCTTCGAATGACGGATAAAGGGATTGGGTTGAACGAACTTGCCGAACTTGGCCCGCACGGTCAGCAGAGCTGTCTGGCTCACGCGCAAATCCTTCAACGACTGGGCGACAAGTGGACGATCTTGGTCGTTGGTGCCTTGGTTGCAGGACCAGTGCGTTTTAACGCACTTCTGCGAGCAATCCACGGCATCTCGCACCGAATGCTCACTCTGACGCTACGAGGATTGCAGCGCAGCGGCGTGGTTTCCCGCAGGACTTATCCAACGACGCCGCCAAAGGTAGAATATGAGCTAACGCCACTGGGCCACTCACTCGTTGAGCCGCTGCGCCATATCGTTGTCTGGGCGCAGCACAATGAGCAGCGCATCACCGCTGCGAGAGCGATATTTGACCATCACGATGGGGCGAATGGGTAGCGCGATGAGTGTGGCCAGGCAACCATCCCTCCGATATCGGGCTAGTTGACACTGTCAAGACCTTGCCGGCGATGGAAGCGCTTGGTCGTACCGTCGCCGGCGAGGAGATCTTGAAGAACTCCTTTGCAAACTTCGCGTTCGAGAACTTCGAGATCGCTGCCCATAGGTGATTGCTGAGAGTTGCCGAGGCTGACGGATACCGTGCGGCGACGGCCGGGCTGCAGGCGAATCTCGCTGCGGGCCAGTCAACGTCGAGGCGAATAAGGGATTGTGAAATATACAATCTGAAGCTGTTTCCCGTTCTTCTGCCTTTTCGCGATCGGCGCCCGTCGCCAATCGCTTTTTTTACCATATCCGCAGCCCGCCCATTAAAATGCGGGGAATTGTATTATTAATTAATGCCACGCGCTGATATATGTGTAACCTTAGATGAGCAGGCTGGAAACAGGCTGAATTCAATCCTACGTTGAATTGAGCCTGGCGTTAGCCCTGCAGAGTTCGTCCGGGCGGAGCGGTGCAGAATGAACCAGGCAATTGAGGTTCGAGAGCGGGCCAATCAACATATGGTCGGTTTAAATCCTCAAAATGCAAGTCCGCGAAAAGTGGTTATGCCGGTTAGGCTGCTCATTCGAGTGCATTGCGGCGGAAATTTTGAGTGATATTCATCCTTATTGGTTGATACGTTATCCAACATGCATCTGCCTCGTTCCTATGCGAGTCGCATGAAGCAGCCTCCATTGGTCAAGGGAGGCCTCTCTGCGAGAAGCGCTCAACGCGTGCAAGAGCATCTCCAGCGAAATTTTTCGCAAAAGATACTTGTTGCGGAGCTCGCGGCGGTCGCCGGCATTTCGCCGAACCATTTCATCGTGCGGTTTGCCAAGACGTTTGCCATGCCGCCGCATCGGTATGTCATTAATCTGCGCCTGTATTTTGCGGAAAAGCTGCTTGTCGGAGGCCGACTTCCGCTTTCCGAAATCGCCTATTTGGCGGGTTTTTCCGATCAAAGCCACCTGGCAACCACCATGAAGCGCTATCGGGGAAAAACGCCGACGGAACTTCGGTTCATACGTTAAAGGACGCGAATGCAAGCCGCAGAGCCTGATCACTCCTGCAGACATCGCGTGTTGCTATTGACGACCATCCTGCCGGATAGGGCATCACTAACAAACATATAGTCTTCTCAATGACGTAATGCCCTATGATCGAACGGCCGCGCCATCGTTTCGGCGCAGGTGTCAGAAGAACGGTCACCGGAACCCTATTGTGCTGTCAACGTTTAGCCTCTGCAAGCGTGAGGGATGGCCGCGGTGAGCGCTCATTTACTTGCGACGTGCGCGGGTCCTGCTTCCCTCAAGAGAGCCGCCGACGGGAGCCGGAACGGTTGCTCGTCCCAGGCCAAGTAATGGACGACCGGAAAGGCAAGTTGAGGAATTCTCGATGCATCTGACGAACACGAAAGCTACACACGGGATAGACTTCTGGAAGGTCGATTTCATCGGCGACCAGGGAGAGCGGGTCACCGTTATTGTACCAGAAGGCGAAGCTTCCCAAGAAGATAGCGCCATCAACCGGGCGAAAGCGATGATGGTCGAATTAACGGCGTTCGGAACCCGTGGCGGAGCTAAAAGCTTGAACAAATACGACGCCATGAGCAACGGAAACTTCGACAACGGAGGTTTGCCCTCGGATCCGCGACATTAGCGCCTGTGGTTCCCAAATGGCGTCCCATCGAACCACTATGGGATCGCTCGGCAGCAAGGTGACAGAGACGACTTCTAGTGGATAGACGCAGAAGTCGGAGCGTTGATCCGCGTGGCCCATACCCCGACATAAGTTCCAATTAGCATGGTAGAAAGGTCTTCAACCGTACGGCAACCGCCGTCGAAGAGCTTTCGAGCCGCACTTGTCAAAGTGTTCGACGCTTGCTCGTCCGGTTCGACCGAATAGAATGTGAACCATGCGTTGACGGCCTCGGAAAGCATGCGAAAGTCCGTATCCGATTGCGGGTTTCTCATCTCGCACCTCCTATCAGGTTTTGCAGATAGGGTCCGCTGGTGCTCGGTCAAGCGAGCACGACGACGTAGGACGCTGCCATGCCAATTTCCTGGCTTTAAAGCCCTGTCGCCTTAAGAGCTTTGAGGTTCAGCGATAACGAGAGGCGCGGGATTGAGGATGCTGAAAACGAAGAGGCCGCGCATCGCCGGCCGCCAGCCGTGCCTTTGCCGACAAGGCGTCTCTCTCAACTCTAAGCGGCGGGAAGTACAAATGGCTCTCATCGAGCGGCGAGCGTTGTGCTGGATCGAAATCCCCGTGATGCCGGACCTGATTGGCGGCGGACGTCCCTTTTGTCCCCCGGCGGCAGTCCCTGCGAAACCGCGGCTGCGTTCGGTGCGAATTTGCGGCCGTGGCTGTGCCTGCAGTGTGCCCTTGTTCGGCATCGACCCCGGGGTTCTCTGATGAGTAAATACGCCGATCGCGCGGCTTGCGGTCCGAATTATATTAATACTTCCATTGCAAAGCTTCGATCGAGTTGCATTAAACCGATGACAAACAACCGATGTCCTGAGCAAAGCTCGACCGCCGGTTTGAATCGTTCGAGCTTCCCGTCTTAAACAATAGTCAGCGGTCCTTGTTCGTAATAGGGGTGTCGAGGAAACGGGCCAGACGATGCCAACCGTCCGCTCTGCATCTGTCGTATTACGATTCGCGCGATAACATCCAAAGACATCGCTTGATTTTCAGGCTGACTTCCCGCATGTGCCGTCTTGTCGTTTCGGCCTTCGTTGTCCGCAAGTCTGATATTGAATGCATATCGAGAAACCCGTGGCGTCGATCTCATGAAACCCAACAATCTGAATGTACTGGTGATTGATGAGAACCGCATTCGCGCATCCATCATTGAAGAGGGGTTGCGGGACGCAGGCTACGATAGCGTTACAATCATCGCGGACATGACCGGTCTAGTCAGGCGGATCGCAGAGATCAATCCTGATGTGATTGTCATCGATCTCGAAAACCCCAACCGCGACATGTTGGAAAGCATGTTTCAGATATCGCGCGCGGTAAAGCGGCCCATCGCCATGTTCGTGGACAAGTCCGACGAGGCGTCGATCGAGGCTGCTGTGGACGCTGGGGTTTCAGCATATATCGTCGACGGTTTAAAGCAGGAACGTGTTCGCCCTATCCTGAAGATGGCGATTAGTCGCTTCAACGCATTTTCGCGACTGAGCCGAGAGCTTGAAGAGGCACGCGGAGAGCTGGAAAATCGCAAGCTGATTGACCGCGCCAAGGGACTATTGATGCGTGCCCGCGGGCTTTCGGAGAAGGAGGCCTATGTACTCATGCGGCGAACGGCCATGGGTCAGAATAGGAAAATCGTCGAGATCGCTCAGAGCCTCATTACCGCGGCTAGCCTGCTCGATCCGGGAGAAGATGCATGACGAAGAGCAGGTACGAAATCACCGCTGGCTTCTTGCCGCTCTTAGACAGTGCCCTCTTAGTCGTTGCTAAAGAGAAGGGCTTTGCCCAAACGCAGCAAGTGGATCTCACGCTCGTGCGCGAACGCTCCTGGGCAACGATCAGGGACAAATTGGCGGTTGGGCACTTCGAGGTAGCCCATATTCTCGCGCCGATGCCGATCGCCTGCAACCTTGGGCTTACGGCGCCCGCACCGCGAATGATCGTGCCGATGGCACTCGGCCTCGGCGGAAATGCTGTCGCGGTATCGGGTGGCCTCTGGTGGGAAATGGTTGATAACGGTGCGACCGGCAATCTTGATGCGCGATCAAGCGGTGCGGCGCTGCGGCGAGTAATCTCACAACGGATTGGAGACCGGCTTCGCTTCGGTGTCGTGCATCCCTATTCAGGACATAACTACGAACTGCGATATTGGCTTTCTGCAAGCGGTATCGATCCGGACAGAGAAATCGAGATCGTATTCTTGCCTCCTGCAGATATGGGAGATGCGTTGAAAGCTGGCTCCATCGACGGCTATTGCGCCGGCGAGCCATGGAATACGTTCGGCGTACTGAAAAGAGGCGCTCATCTCGCGACGGTCAAGGCAGCAATCTGGAAATCCAGCCCCGAAAAGGTACTAGGTGTGAACGGCCGTTGGGGTGACAGCCATCCTGAGGCCCTCGCCGCGATGCTCAGAGCGCTCTACAATGCGTCGGTTTGGTGCGCCGATGCGGCCCACCACGAGGAGCTTGCCGTGTTGCTTTCGGGGCCAGCTTACATCGACAAGTCCGTGGAATGGCTGCGACCCGCAGTGACTGGCGAACTTAGAATCGGCGGCCGCTATACGCAAACAGTAAAGGACTTTTTTGTCCCGAACGCGAAGGCGGCGACATTTCCCTGGAAGAGCCATGCGCTTTGGTTCTACACGCAGATGGTCCGGTGGGGTCAACTCAAGCATACGGCACCCCATCAGCACGTTGCCGGCAATACCTATAGGCCGGATATTTACCGTAGCGCTCTGAAGACTCTGGGGCTGGCCATGCCGGCCGCAAGCTCCAAGGTGGAAGGCGCCTTGCGCATGGAAACGCCGGTTGGCTCCAGTGGCATGTTGACACTTGGCCCGGACGGCTTTTTTGACGGCACGCTTTTTGATCCCGATCACGTTGATGAGTATGTCGCATCTCAAAAACAGTCGTGAGCCGATGCCTATTTTACGGGCATAGCCTATTTTTTGATAGTTTCTGCCAATGATTTAATCGGCTGGTGGCCTGATTCACGGCAGATTGCGCCAAGAGATATAGAGCCAGCCGCCATTTCGGAACTGGCACGGCACTTGCTCCTCTCTCTGTGAGCCGAAAGGCCGCATTTTTGCGTCCAAAGACGGGCGCCTCAAGCAAAGCCGCTGATCAGGATATTCCGCGTACTTTCGTATGCGAACCCTGACGTGCGGCTTTTTTTGTTTCCAACCTCAACGATGGATTGGCACGACCTTGTCGGGCCTGGAGAAGTCATGTCTGTTCTCGAGAAAACGCAGTCCATGTCTGCCGGCGAGCCAGCTAAGGCATTGTGGATTTCCACATTTGCCTTCACGATCTGTTTTGCCGTCTGGACGATCTTTGCCATCATAGGCATTCGCATCAAGCAGGATCTCAGCCTTAACGAGACCGAATTTGGCCTGCTGGTCGGCACCCCGGTGCTCACCGGCTCGATCGCTCGTATCCTGCTTGGCATTTGGACAGAGCGCTACGGCGGCCGCTTGGTCTACACACTCACAATGCTGGCGGCTGCGGTTGCGACCTTCCTACTCTCCTATGCAACAACTTACGCGCAAATGCTGATCGCTGGCCTGGGTGTCGGCCTTGCTGGCGGCTCCTTCGCAGTCGGCATCGCCTATGTTTCCCCGTTTTTCCCGCCGCAGAAGCAGGGAACGGCACTCGGCATCTTCGGCGCTGGCAATGTCGGCGCGGCCGTCACCAAGTTCGCCGCACCCTTCGTGCTGATTGCATGGGGATGGCAGGCTGTCGCGGAAATCTGGGCAATCGTGCTCGCAGCCATGGCGATTTTTTTCTGGTTCACCACCACCGATGATCCGGCCTTCCGCGCCCGTCGTGATCGCAAAGTTGCCTCTAAGAGCCTGTTGCAGGAATTCGCGCCGCTGAAAAACGTTCAGGTGTGGCGCTTTTCGCTCTATTATTTCTTTGCCTTCGGGGGATTCGTCGCCCTGTCGCTTTGGTTGCCGCGCTATCTCGTTGGCGTTTACGGGTTCAATCTCGAAGTTGCCGGCATGGTCGCCGCTGCCTACTCCATTCCCGGCAGCGTCTTTCGCGCCTTTGGCGGCGTCCTTTCCGACAAGAAGGGTGCGCGCAGCGTGATGTACGCCATGCTGGCGGTGTCGGCGCTCGCCACCTTGATCCTTTCATTACCCGCGGCCACCGCGACAGGCCCGACCTTTGGCATCACCCCGGCCGTCTTCATCGTCGTCATCTTCGTCCTCGGCTTCTTCATGAGCCTCGGCAAGGCGGCCGTGTTCAAGCATATTCCCGCCTACTATCCTCAGAGCATCGGCGCAGTCGGCGGCATTGTCGGCATGATGGGTGGCCTTGGAGGCTTCGTTCTGCCGATCGCCTTTGGCCTACTCAAAGACATCACCGGCCTTTGGTCCAGCTGCTTCATGCTGCTCTTTGCGGTCGTCGCGATCTCGCTCATCTGGATGCATCTCTCAATCCGGCAATTGCAGCGGAACCGCGCATCAAGCGCAGACACCAGCATTTATGCCCAATAATTCGGATCGGAGTCCCCTCATGACCCAGAAACTCGTCATCATCGGCAATGGCATGGCGCCCGGGCGCATGCTGGAACATCTTCTCGAGAAGGCGCCCGACCTCTATCAGGTCACGATCTTCAACGCTGAGCCGCGCGTCAACTACGACCGCATCATGCTCTCACCCGTCCTTTCCGGCGAAAAGGACTACGAGCAGATCATCATCCACGGTGATGGCTGGTACATCAAACACAACATCACCCTCTACAAGGGCCATAAGATCGTCGCTATCGATCGCGCAGCCAAGACGGTGACCTCGGATCATGGCGTCACCGAGAGCTACGACAAGCTTGTTATCGCCACCGGCTCCGTGCCTTTCATCATCCCGGTTCCGGGCAAGGAGCTGCGAGGGGTTATTACCTATCGCGACCTTGACGACGTGCAGGCGATGCTGCTTGCCGCCCAGTCGCGCGAAAAGGCGATCGTCATCGGTGGCGGCCTGCTCGGTCTCGAAGCCGCCGCCGGCCTTGCCTCCCGCGGCATGGATGTCACCGTTCTCCACGTCATGCCGACGCTGATGGAACGCCAGCTCGATCCCGCCGCAGGCTATCTTCTTCAGAAAGCCGTAGAGGAGCGTGGCATCAAAGTCATCACCAAGGCCAACACCAAGGCCATCATCGGCAACGGCAAGGTCGAGGGGATCGAGCTCGATGACGGTCGTATCATTCCCGCCACGCTGATCGTCATGGCCGTCGGCATTCGCCCGAATATCGGATTGGCGAAGGACGCCGGACTTGCCGTCAACCGCGGCATCGTCGTCGATGCCGGCATGGGCACGTCCGATGGCGATATCTATGCGCTCGGCGAATGCGCCGAAGTCGGCGGGCAGGTCTATGGCCTGGTAGCACCGCTCTACGAGATGGCGCGCGTTGCGGCCGCTCAGCTTGCCGGCGATACGTCCGCCGGCTTCGTGCATTCGGATACGCCGACCAAGCTCAAGGTCACCGGCATCGACCTGTTTTCCCTCGGCGACTTCGCCGATGGCGACGACCGAGAGGAGATCGTCCTGCGCGACGCCTCGGCCGGCGTCTACAAGCGGCTGGTGCTCAAGGACAACCGCATTATCGGCACTGTACTTTATGGAGAAACGGCTGACGGCGCCTGGTTCAACGACCTGAAGAAAAAGGCGACTGACATTTCCGAGATGCGCGAGACCCTGATCTTCGGTCAGGCCTATCAGGGAGGGTCGCCGCTGAACCCTATGGCGGCCGTTGCAGCCTTGCCGGATGACGCGGAAATCTGTGGCTGCAACGGCGTCTGCAAGGGCAAGATCACCTCGACCATATCAGCCAAGGGACTGACCTCGCTCGACGACGTCCGCGCCCACACCAAGGCTTCCGCCTCCTGCGGCTCCTGCACCGGCCTTGTCGAGCAGCTGATGTCGATCACGCTCGGCGATGCTTATAATCCGAAGGCGGTTCAGCCGATGTGCACCTGCACCGAGCTTGGCCATGACGATGTCCGTCGACTGATCAAGGCCAAGGGTTTGAAGACCATCCCCGCCGTCATGCAGGAGCTGGAATGGAAGACTTCCTGCGGCTGCGCCAAATGCCGGCCGGCATTAAATTATTACCTCGTCTGCGACTGGCCGGACGAATATGCCGACGACTACCAGTCGCGCTTCATCAATGAGCGCGTCCACGCCAATATCCAGAAGGACGGCACCTATTCGGTCGTGCCGCGCATGTGGGGCGGCGTCACCAATGCCGGCGAGCTGCGTGCCATTGCCGATGTCGTCGACAAGTTCGAGATCCCGATGGTGAAGGTGACCGGCGGCCAGCGCATCGACCTGCTCGGCATTCACAAGGAGGACCTGCCCGCCGTTTGGGCCGATCTCGGCAAGGCAGGCTTCATCTCTGGCCAGGCCTATGCCAAGGGTCTGCGCACGGTGAAAACCTGCGTTGGTTCGGACTGGTGCCGCTTCGGCACGCAGGATTCGACCGGCCTCGGCATCCGCATCGAGAAATTCATGTGGGGTTCGTGGACACCGGCCAAGCTCAAGCTGGCCGTGTCGGGGTGTCCGAGAAACTGCGCCGAAGCGACCTGCAAGGACATCGGTGTCATCTGCGTGGATAGTGGCTTCGAGATCCACTTCGCGGGTGCGGCCGGCCTCGACATCAAGGGCACGGAAGTGCTCGGCCTCGTCAAGACCGAGGATGAGGCGCTGGAGCATATCGTGGCGCTGACACAGATGTACCGCGAACAGGGCCGCTATCTCGAGCGTATCTACAAATGGGCAAAGCGCATCGGCCTCGACGAGATCCGCCGCCAGATCATGACGGATGTCGACAAGCGCAAGGCCTATTACGAGCGCTTCGTCTTCAGCCAGACATTCGCCCAGGTCGATCCGTGGTCCGAGCGTGTCTCGGGTAAGGACAAGCACGAATTTCGGCCGATGGCGACGGTCGGCTTCCATCAGGCGGCCGAGTGAGGAGATGGACATGAACTGGATCGAAATCGGCGACATCGCGGAGATCCCGCTGCGCGGCGCGCGCTGCGTGAAAACCCCGCAGGGCAAGATCGCCGTGTTCCGCACCGCCGAGGACCAGGTCTTCGCCATCGAGGATCATTGCCCGCACAAGGGCGGCCCGCTCAGCCAAGGGATCGTCCACGGTGCCGCCGTCACCTGTCCGCTGCACAATTGGGTGATCTCGCTCGAAACCGGGCAAGCTCTCGGCGCGGATAAGGGCGCAGTCAGGACCATTCCGGTCCGCAACGACAACGGCGCGCTCTTCATTGCGCTCGAAAGCCTGATGATGGCGGCGGAATAGGTCATGGCAGTGCGTGCGGCGATGCCCTCCTCTGTCCGTTCGAGACATCTCCCCCTTAAAGGAGGAGATCGGTTTGAGTTTGCTGCGGCCCGTTTGGAAAAGAAAAGTGTCTATCGTTCTTGTTCAGTGGGTGGAGACCAGTGGCACGGCGAGCTCCCAATTTTTCCCTTTAAGGGGGAGACGTCAGCGAAGCCACCAGAGGGGCGTGCAAGCCATCAGCGCCTAAGCATCAGGAAGATCAAGGATGTCCACTGAAACCAAGACTACGTGTCCCTACTGCGGCGTCGGCTGCGGCGTTATTGCCAAGGTCGACGATCACGGAAAGGTTTCCGTCAAGGGCGACCCCGATCATCCCGCCAACTTCGGACGACTGTGCTCCAAAGGCTCGGCACTCGCTGAAACACTGTCGATGGATGGCCGCGTCCTCTGCCCGGAAATCCACGCTCAACGTGCAAGCTGGAATGACGCGCTCGATCTCGTAGCCTCGAAATTCCGCGAAGCCGTCGATGAGCATGGGCCGGACTCGGTCGCCTTCTATGTCTCGGGTCAATGCCTGACAGAGGACTATTACGTTGCCAACAAGCTGATGAAAGGCTTCATCGGTTCGGCCAATATCGACACGAATTCGCGGCTTTGCATGGCCTCCTCCGTGGCTGGTCATCGCCGCGCCTTCGGTTCGGACACGGTGCCAGGCACTTACGAGGATCTCGAACTCGCCGATCTGATCGTCCTCGTTGGTTCGAACCTCGCATGGTGCCATCCGGTGCTCAACCAACGGATCCAAGCGGCAAAACAAAGTCGGCCTGACATGAAGATTGTCACGATAGACCCGCGACGCTCAGTCAGCGCCGATCTTGCGGACATGCACCTGATGATCAAAAGCGACGGCGATGTTGCCCTCTTCAATGGATTGCTTGCCTATCTCGCCGGATCGTCGGCTTTCGACCACGATTATGTATCGGCGCATACGATCGGCTTCCACGATGCACTGGGAGCCGCGCAAACCAGGAGCATGCCGGATATTTCGGAGGAAACAGGTCTATCGGTCGCCGAACTGCAGGCCTTTTATGGTCTGTTTGAAACGGCGGGAAAGGTGGTGACCTGCTACAGCCAGGGCGTCAACCAATCCTCCACCGGCACGGACAAGGTCAACGCGATCATCAATTGTCATCTCGCCACCGGCCGCATCGGCCGGCCCGGCATGGGTCCCTTCTCGCTGACCGGACAGCCGAACGCCATGGGCGGACGCGAAGTCGGTGGGCTCGCCAACATGCTGGCAGCGCATATGAATATCGAGGACGAAGCCGCGCGCGACCGCGTGCAGCGCTTCTGGAACTCGCCAACCATTGCGGCAAGACCTGGTCTCAAGGCGGTCGACATGTTCGAGGCCGTGGCGGACGGGCGCATCAAGGCGCTGTGGATTATGGCGACCAACCCGGTCGTTTCGATGCCGGATGCCGACCGGGTGCGTGAAGCCATCCGCAACTGCCCGTTCGTCGTCGTTTCCGATATCCAAAAGAACACCGACACCGCCGCACTCGCCCACGTGCTATTGCCAGCCGCAGGCTGGGGTGAGAAGGACGGAACCGTCACCAACTCCGAGCGGCGCATTTCCCGCCAGCGTAATTTCCTGGATCTGCCCGGCGACGTAAAGCCCGACTGGTGGCATATGGCCGAAGTTGCCAAGCGGATGGGCTTCAACGGCTTCGACTACGACAGTCCCGCCAAAATCTTCGCCGAACACGCGGCTCTTTCTGGATTCGAAAACGGTGATACGCGTGACTTCGATATAGGCGCGAAAGCCGATATCTCATCTGAAGCCTTCGAATCCATGTCACCATTCCAATGGCCGCATCGCAAAGGCATCCCCGATGGGGCCACGCGGTTCTTCGCCGATGGAGAATTCTACACACCGGACCGCAAGGCCAGGTTCATCCCGGTGAAATCCGAGCGCGATGACCGAACGGGCAAGGATACCCCCTTTATTCTCAATACCGGCCGCATCCGCGACCAGTGGCATACGATGACGCGCACCGGCAAGGCGGCGCGGCTCTCATCGCATCTCGCCGAACCTTTCGCCGAAATCAACCCCGCGGACGCCGCTGAACTCGGCATCGACAAGGCAGGGTTGGTAAGGGTGGAAAATTCCTTCGGCTCAGTCGTGTTACGAGCACTACTCACCGAGCGACAACCACGCGGCGGCGTCTTCGTTCCGATGCATTGGAACGATGAGTATTCTGCAAATGCGCGCGTGGCCGCTCTTATGGCGCCACACACTGACCCCGTCTCCGGTCAGCCTGCGCTCAAGAATATTGGTGTTAACCTGCGGCCAGCAGAAATGGCGTGCTACGGTTTTGCGGTTGTCTCCTCTCGCCCCGAGCGACTGGAAGCGCCCTATTGGGCGATCGCGAAGGCAGAGGCCGGCTGGCGCGTGGAATTCGGCTTCGACAAGGCACTTGACGATATCGAAATGTGGTGTCGCGATACGTTCGGTCTGTCTGATCGTAGCGAGCATCTCGCCTATGTCGACAACCCGACGCAACAGCAACGTCATGGCTTCTTCGACGGAGAACGGTTGTTGCTCGCCTTTTATGCCGCGCCGGAACCTGTCGCAGTATCGCGTGACTGGGCCGTCAAGCAACTCAGCACACCACTTGAGACGGTGCGGGGGCGCTTTGCGGTGCTCGCCGGTCGGCCGGGCTCAGGTCAAATGGATCCTGGCGCAACCGTCTGTTCGTGCTTCTCGGTTGGCGTCAACCAGATCATAGGCGCCATTGCGGGCGGTTGTCACACGGTCGAGGCTGTCGGCAAACAGCTCAATGCCGGAACCAATTGTGGCTCTTGCCGCATGGAAATCAAAGGGATTATCGATGGTTGCCTTCGTCAAGCCGCGGAATGACAGGCAGGAGCGTATCGCTCCGCTCGCCTCACTGCCGGTGTTCTTCGACCTCAAAGGGAAATCCGTGCTGGTCGCCGGCGGCAGTGACGGAGCGGCGTGGAAGGCCGAGCTTCTAGCCGCAGCGGGTGCAGAGGTTCATGTTTTCTGCCCTATGCGCGAGCTTTCTGAGGCATTTCGGGAAAAACTCGCCCAATTTGTACACCACGCTGCACATTGGCAGACAGCATATTTCAAGAGCTTTGCGCTGGCCGTGGGTGACTGCGAAACCGAAGAGGAGGCGCGTCGTTTCTACGATCGCGCCATTGCTTCCGGAATACCGGTCAACGTCATAGACAAGCCTGCGTTCTGTCAGTTTAAGTTCGGCTCTATCGTCAACCGCTCACCCGTGGTGATTGGCATTTCGACAGACGGCGCCGCCCCCATTCTCGGGCAAGCCATCCGCCGTCGTATAGAAACCTTGCTTCCTCAATCACTGAAATCCTGGGCTCGGCTTGCTCAAGTTCTACGCGACCGGGTTGGCGAGACTCTTCAGCCCGGCCCGCATCGGCGCAATTTCTGGGAGCGTTTCGTCGATAGAGCTTTCTCTGCCGGCGAGCCGGATGACCATGCGGTAGCCGACCTCATTGCCGACGCGGACCGAATCCGCAGCGATGTTGCCGCCACTGGCCGCGTGACGCTTGTGGGCGCCGGCCCCGGCGACGCCGAGCTGTTGACGCTAAAGGCCGTCCGCGCCCTCCAAGCCGCAGACGTGATACTGTTTGATGACCTTGTGTCCGTGGAGGTGCTGGAACTTGCCCGCCGCGAGGCCAAACGCATGCTCGTGGGCAAACGAGGCGGCCGCGAGAGCTGTAGGCAGGAGGATATCAACGCAACGATGCTGGCGTTCGCCAAAGCTGGAAAACGCGTCGTTCGCCTCAAAGCGGGTGACCCTATGATTTTCGGCCGTGCTGGCGAAGAAATTGCCCATCTCGATCGAGAGAACATTCCTGTCGACGTTATCCCCGGCATTACAGCGGCAAGCGCCATGGCCTCGTATCTTGGCCTATCACTCACCCATCGCGATCATGCCCAGTCCGTGCGCTTCATCACCGGCCATTCCCGTAATGGCGGACTGCCAGCCGATGTCGACTGGGCATCCGTCGCCGATCCGCATACGACCACCGTGTTTTACATGGGCGGCAGGACAGCACCGCTCATTGCCGATCGGCTGATCGCCGGGGGTCTTCAGCCGTCCACCCCTACCGTCATCATGGCCGACGTCAGCCGTTGCACGCAGCGGGAATGGCGCGGTTGCGTCATAAACCTCGCCGCGGGCATCGAGGAAATCGGCTACGAAAATCCCCTCCTGATTGCTGTGGGCGATGCTCTTTCTGCCCGTCAGGCCGTGGCCGCAAAGGGCGGCAGTGTTGCCGAAAATTCCGCCCAGGCCGCAGAGTCTAACTAATGCAAATTGACCTGATTTCACCGGTACTTCACACAGGCGAGGTCAATCCTCAGGAGGCTTCGGTTGTAAGCTTTTGTCAATCGACCCTTTGATTACGGAAGGCTATCCAACATGTGCAGTGGACTTTTCGAGTTGACTTGATCCAAAGTCAAGGCCAGCGGAAGCGCCCGCAGTTTCTGGATATTTCGATTTCGTCGAACCGATATTGAGATGCGAATTTGATGGACTTTAATGTTGCGTTTGCCCCATCATTCTTGCCCGCGAGAAACACTCCACTAAATGGGCTGTGATGGATGCACATAACAATGTCTCGGCGAGACCGTCGGACGCCCCCACACAAAGACCGCGCCCGGCGCAAAATCCCGCTCTCATGGCAGAAGTCGAACGTCTTTTGCAAGGCCGCACCCGAGACATCCGCCTAAAGGGCGAGCTTCTTCGTCTGTTTCAAGAGCGTTCCTGGTCTAGAACGGCCAAGATCATTCGTTCCTGGATGATTTGGGTGACACTGCTGGATGCGCTGACATTGGGCCTCAACGCTATCTTGCTGCCAACGGCGATAGCATTGTCGATGCTTGCGCCAGCTTGCATCCTCCCTCCAGCGGCTTTGGCAACTGCCTTTGTCTGGAGAAAACCGAGAGCTTTCCAGTTCCAAGGGATCGTCCTGATTATAGGCATGCTCTTTATCCTCTTGTCAGTTGCACTCGTGGGAGTAAATGCGGGAGGCGAGTTTTACGAACGACACTTAAACATCATGGTTTTCGTGGCCATTACCGCGATCATCATCTTTGCCATCCCACTAGCGTGGACGACGACAATCGCGGCAATGGCGCTTGGCCTTTATTTGGTTTTTCAAATACGCAATCCGAGTGTCGAATTGGGAAGTTCGGAAGCCGCCGCCTTGTTTTTCGCCAGCGGCATCATCGCAACAGTGGTATCCCGGCGTACCATGACGATCCTGGCCCAGAAGACATTTCTTCTCGAACTGAGGGACCAAAGCAGAGTGATGGAATTGGCTGATGCGAATGGTCGCCTCGAACTTCTTGCGAGAACCGACCCACTCACCGGCATCGCCAATAGAAGATCGATGATGGAAATGCTCAACCATCTTTGGAGTGGGGACATGGAGAGAGAGGGGGTCGCCATGCTCATGTGTGACATCGATCATTTCAAAATGCTGAATGATAGTCTCGGCCATGGCGAGGGCGATCGCTGCCTTGTAAAAGTTGCCGGTATCATTCAAAGCAGCATGCGAGGGAATCGCGACCTCGTCTCACGCTATGGCGGCGAAGAGTTTCTGATCGTGCTCCCTGGGGTGGGCGAGGAAGAAGCAGTCGCAGTCGCTGAACGAATTCGAGACGGTGTAGAAACTGCTTCTCTCCCGAATCCTGCATCGCAGGTATCGCCGTACGCCACGGTTAGCGTTGGAGTGGTGCACGTACCAGACGTTACGACTATCCTTCCTGAACAGCTCCAGAACCAGGCTGATGAGGCGCTTTATCTGGCCAAGCAATCTGGTCGAAACCGAGTGGTGCTTTATAAGGCCAGTCTACCAAACGCGTAGCCAGCGCCGCTCGTGCCCAACCGGCTAAACCGAGACATCCAGCCGGCTGAGCCCGAAATTTACTTGCCAACCATCTGCCTAGCATTCGTGGGCGTAACGGCGGTGGTATCGACAGTTACAGTTGCCGGCACCGACGACGCGCAGTCAAGCAATATCGACTTTGCCATGTCGATCGCCTCTTTCGCTCCTGTTGGATATGTGAACGTCGCAGACCAGTCTCCCTTTGCGACCGCCTCGATTCCACCTGCGGGACCTGGCAAGCCATCAGTGCCGATGATCTTCACGCTCTTTCCGGCCCCCTTTGCAGCAAGCAAGGCACCGGCTGCCATCATGTCATTGCTCGCATAGACCATCTTGATATCGGGATGTGCCTGCAGCATGGCGGCGAATGCGGTCTGCGCTTTGTCCGGCAGCCAGTCGGCCGCCTGTTCCGCTACGATCTGGATTTTCGAGTTGGCCTTCACGCCTTCTTTGAAACCGTTCAGCCTCTCAACGGCGGGTGTTGAACTGGGAAGGCCTTCGAGCACGGCAACTTCACCGCCATCCGGCAGCAGCGTCTTGCTCGTATATTCACCGGCGGTCAGCGCGATCTTGTAGTTATCGCCTCCGATGAACGCCGTGTAGTCCTTACCGGCGTCACCGTTCGTCTTGCGATCAAGTTCGATAACCGGGATACCCGCGTCCATGGCTCGCTTAACGGTAGGTGTGAGCGGCGCCGCCTCGAAAGGCGAAATCAATAGCAGGTCAACCTTTTGGGTGATGAAATTGTCAACCTGCGATGTCTGTCTGGGGGCGGCATGGCTCACCGAGCAAGCCCGCGCCGCTTTACTGGGGCTCGATCCAGACTACAATTCAACAGAGTATTGATTTCCGCGCAGGACTGAGCCGGCGGTGAGAGCAGTTAATTGCGGATATGGAGACGGCGTCATCCTGGCCGCCACTCGCTGACTTGGATAGCGCCCGCCTCCATCAGTTCGGTGCAGACGAAATGTGAAAATTCGCCGCGCCGGATTACAGCGGCACTCAGCCGGCCAGTCCGATATGCTCCAGTATCCAAAGCTATTCGGTTCGGGTAAATTTCAGGACGCAGCGACTGCGTGATCGTGTGACCGTGTATGACGACATGGTCAAAGGCTTCCACATGGTCGAGAAAGCCTGCCCTGATCCAGCGCAAATCATCCTCGCTTTGTTTTGCGAGAAGCACGCCAGGACGGATTCCAGCATGCACAAAACAGTAGTGGCCGATCTCCATGAAGGTCAGCGCATTTTCCAACAAATCGATGTGCTGGGGAAAAGTGCGGCGGATATCGGCGGCGATATTCTTGAAATCTGGGACCGGGCTGTCGGAGTATGCGCTGACGGTTGCAACCCCGCCCCAATCCATCCAGTTGGTGGCGTCTTGGTCGGTCAGCGTGCCGCGAAGCAGCTCGCGCAGATAAAAGTCGTGGTTGCCGAGAATAAGTCGAGAGCCGGGATATAGACTAAGTGTCAAGGCAACCTGATCAAGCACCTTCGGACTATGCGGACCGCGGTCAATCAAATCGCCAAGGAAGATGACAATCGGTTTGGACGCCTGCTTATGCGAGGCAGCGATGTAGCCAAGCAATGCTTCGAGGAGATCAGCACGCCCGTGGACGTCGGCAATTGCGTAAATATCTGAAGGCAGGCTGTCGGTAGAAGTCAATTTTTTTCCTGCGAGCAAAACATGATGCGGGGCGGTATTCCTGGTACTTGCTATATAGCAAAACTTAAAGCAATGACGATGCCACCAAGGCTAACCTCAGTAGTGAGAGAAATCGTCACGGCTGTGTTATTTTCCCGCCCTCTGATTTGAAGAAAGCCGCCCTTGACTCGATGTCAAATGAGAACATAATAAGAACAAATTGTTGGACCGAACGCCGGCCGCGCAATTTCATATCGACGAATCTGCAGTTGGAATTCCCCTGACATCAGGGGAATAGAAAGATGTATTGCCTCATGACAGCCGCAGCCGCTCAGAACGATGAACCGCAGCTCGGTCTGTTCGAGGGCGACGCCAACGCCACGATCGGCGCGTTGCTTGCCGAGTTGCAATTCATCCGCGGCCAGTTGGCCCTTTGCGAGGCTGGAATGAGCGTCGGCTTCACCCGCGGCTGGGTTCCGACCTTTAACAGCGAAGGAGATGGTAATGTTTGAGTATTCGAGAGAGCCCCGGCCAAGAGATGGCGTTCTCAGCATCACCCAGGACGAGGCGAAGGCACTTTACGAATTCGTTGGCCATTTGAGCCGGCACGCCTTCGACATCTTCAAAGACGATGTGCCCGGCTTTCGTGGTAAGTCGCCCGATATGCGGCGGCATCTCGACAGCATGCGCGACCTGCTGGAAAACGTGATGGACTATCCAACGTTGGACGAGGAACTTTGCTGGGATGAGCCCAAACCGCTATTGACGGATGAAGTGCAGAACCTGCTGCTGACGGAGGTCGGCAACCGATCTGGCATTCGATTTCTTCAAATCGCGGTTTACTGGATTGAAGACCGATCAAGCTTTGGCACGCTCGAGCTTGCCGTCGACGACGAGGCGGGCGAAACTTGCGGCCTCTTCCAGGTCCAAGACCTTGCCGGTAAGCAGGTCGATTGCGGTCCCGGATGGACGCCATCCGGCGCCGATTTGGACGAAACGATCCGCATCTTCATCAATGCCTTTCCGTTGCAGCAACTTGAAGCGCGCAATGAGGAGTGCATCAACGAAATGCTTGAGGCTAAGATCGCCAAAAGCGCAGCCGAAGTTCAGCTCGCCTGAGATTCTGGGGCGGCAGGCGATGCCACCCGTCTCTTTAGACATTTGTGATATTCGATTGTCAAAAAGGGCAAATCAGTCCACCTTTTGCCTATGCCCGATATCACACGACCATTCGTGAGTGATGATGATCCTGACCGGCACATCCGTTGTCAGGATGCCCTTCAGGCAGCTTTTCGGAACCTGGTCGGTGCTGCGACTGAGGCCGGATGGTCCGAGCGCGAGATCTTACTGGCGATCGCTGAGTTGGCGGACAATCAGTTGCTCTCGCTTGATGCCAATGACAACACGGACGCTCTGATCGCTCTCCTCAGACGACTGACGTAATCTGCGTTGCCGTGCGGATCAGCGGATAGATACGCGATCTCCTAGACTTGAATCGCTGTAAACATTGCCGCCGGATCAATGAAAATTCCTAGATTTCACCTTCAGCCTATCGATGTGAAGGTCCGGCACGTAGATCTCGCGCGCCTTCACGACAGCCCGCTCCCTCGCATCTGGACTACCGGGCGAACCATGGGCGAACTCATCACCACGACCGGTCGGCAGCTTGAACGCCTCGTCGTGATCGGCAAGTCCGGACAGGTCACTCGAGAGATCGAAGAGTTGCTGGGCGATCAGATGCACGACCTCCCCTTCCCTCTGGATACGGCCGTTGATCGCCATCATGCTGGATCCGAGTACGATGCGCCGACGGCGCTCGAAGAGTTTCGGCCAGACAACGATGTTTGCCGGACCGGTCTCGTCTTCGATGGTCAGGAACATCACGCCTTTTGCCGATCCCGGCATCTGACGCACCAGCACGAGCCCCGCGGTCATCAGCCAGCGGCCGTCGCGGGCCGACATCGCCTCCTCGCAGGTGACGATGTTGCGAGAGGCGAGATCCTTGCGCAGGAAGGCAACCGGATGGCTGCGCAGCGTCAGGCCTGTGTGGCTATAGTCGAGGATGACCTTGTGCCCTTCCGTCATGGGTCGCAGATCGACCTCAGGCTCTTGCTGTTCGGCGATGGTTTTCCTTTCGCGATCAGCCGCCGCAGCAAACAGCGGCAATGGCTCGTCCCGCAGCGCCTTGATCGCCCACAGCGCATCACGACGCTGCAGGCTGAGCGAGGCGAGGAAGGCATCTGCCTCGGCGAGCTGCACCAGCGATGCCGCCGGCACGCCCGATCGCCGCCAGAGATCGTCGACGCTGTCGAACGGCTGGTCGGCGCGGGCGGCAACGATGCGGGCCGCATCAGCCTCCGCGAGGCCGTGAACCATGCGCATGCCAAGACGGACTGCATGACGGTCGCTTCCCTCGGTGCTTTCCAGCGTGCAGTCCCATCGCGAGCTGTTGACGCAGACAGGGTGGATCTCGACCGCGTGCTTACGGGCATCGCCGACGATCTGGGCGGGTGCATAGAAACCCATCGGCTGCGAGTTCAACAGAGCCGCGCAGAAGGCATCGGGATGATGGCACTTCACATAGCTTGAGGCATAGGCAATCAGCGCAAAACTCGCGGCATGGCTTTCGGGGAAACCGTAGGAGCCAAAGCCTTCGAGCTGCGAAAACGTCTTTTCGGCAAACTCGCGGGTATAGCCATTGCGCTCCATGCCGGAGACGAGCTTGTCCTTGAACTTCGAGACACCGCCGGTGAACTTGAAGGTCGCCATCGATTTGCGCAGCTGGTCAGCCTCGCCACCGGTAAAGCCGGCACAGACCATCGCGACCTTCATGGCGCTTTCCTGGAATAGCGGCACGCCGAGCGTCTTGCCAAGCACGGCCTCCAGTTCCGGGGTGGGATAGACGACCTCCTCCTTGCCTTCCCGTCGGCGCAGATAAGGATGGACCATATCGCCCTGGATCGGACCGGGGCGGACGATCGCCACCTGGATGACCAGATCATAGAAGGTCCGCGGCTTCATGCGCGGCAACATCGCCATCTGCGCGCGGCTTTCGATCTGAAACGTTCCGAGCGTGTCGGCCTTGCGGATCATTGCATAGGTCGTCTGATCCTCCTGCTCGATGTTGGCAAGGTCGATCGGTAAGCCCTTATGCGCCTCGGTCAGCCTGAAGGCTTTGCTCATGCAGGTGAGCATGCCGAGCGCCAGCACGTCGACCTTCATGAACTTCAGTGCCTCGACATCATCCTTGTCCCATTCGATCACCTGGCGGTCGGCCATGCTCGCCGGCTCGATCGGCACCAGATCGTCAAGCCTATCATGGGTGAGGACAAACCCGCCGGGATGCTGGCCGAGATGGCGGGGGGCGCCCATCAGCTGTTGCGCCAGCTTCAGGGTCAGGGCAAGCCTGCGGTCGTCCGGATTGAGGTTCAGGTCGCGCAAGCCACGCTCGCTCACCAGCTCGTCGGACCATGACCACATGCCAGACGACAGTGCCTTGATCACGTCCTCCGGCAGGCCGAGCGCCTTGCCGACATCGCGGATCGCTCCCTTGGCGCGGTAGCGCGTGACGGTGGCGCAAAGTGCTGCCTTCTGATGCGTGTAGGTCCTGTAGATCCATTGAATGACCTCTTCGCGCCGCTCGTGCTCGAAATCGACATCGATGTCAGGCGGCTCGTCGCGCTCCTGGGAGACAAAGCGCTCAAACAGCAGATTGTTGGTGTCGGGATCGATGGAGGTGATGCCGAGAATATAGCAGACGGCGGAATTGGCAGCCGAGCCCCGCCCCTGGCACAGGATGCCCTGCGAGCGGGCAAAGCGGACGATCGAAAACACCGTCAGGAAGTAGGGGGCGTATTTCATGGCGCGGATGAGATTGAGCTCGTGGCGGACAACCTTCAACACCTTCTGCGGCAGGCCTTCGGGATAGCGGTGGGGCATGAATTCGCGCACATAGTGCTCGAGCGATTCCTGCGCCGTCTTGCCGGGGACAATCGCTTCCTCCGGATACTGGTAGGTGAGCTCCTCGAGTGAGAAGCGACAGCGCGCAACGACCTCCATGGTCCGGGCAAGCGCTTCGGGATAGCGCGGAAACAGCCGCTCCATCTCCTCCGGTGGTTTTAGATAGCGATCGGCATGGCGCTCGCGCTCGAAACCGACATCGTCGATGGTGGTGCCGGTGCGGATACAGGTGACGACATCCTGGAGCTGGCGGCGTGACGGTTCGTGGAAGAGGACATCATTGGTGACGACGGTCTTCACCTTGAACCGCGTGGCCATGTTGGAGAGCTCATGCAGACGCAGCTGATCGTTGGGGCGCCGGCGCAGGCAAAGGGCAAGGTAAGCCCGGTCGCCGAAGATGTCTCCCATCTTCCTGAGCTGCACGGCACAGGTCTCATCGGGAAGATCCGGCACCAGGATGCCGATCAGCCCCTCGGCATAGAGGGCGACATCGTCGAGAGAGAGGATGCACTTGGCCTTGCCGCCCCTGCCCTTGCCAAGGGTGAGCAACCGCGTCAGACGGGAATAAGCGGCCCGATCCGTTGGATAGACCAGCATCGACATGCCATCCTCAAGGTCGAGCCGGCAACCGACCACCAGACGCAGGCCGGTGGCGCGAGATGCCTCCAGCGCCCGGACAATGCCGGCAAGCGAGTTGCGATCGGTAATCCCGAGCGCCGCGATCCCGAGCTCTTTTGCGGTCGCAAACAGGTCTGCGGCCGAGGAGGCGCCGCGCAGGAAGGAAAAGTGGGTGGTGACCTGCAGCTCGGCATAGCTCATGAGAAGATCCCATGCAGGAACCAGCGGTGCGAGCCGGTGGCGGTATCGACACCATCGCCCGAGCGGAAGATCCAGAGGCGCTTGCCGGCCTCGTCCTCGATGACGAAATAGTCGCGCACCGCCTCATATTCCGAGCTTCTCGTCCACCACTCGCCAAAGATCCGCTCGGGTCCGTCGGCTCGCTTCACCCGCAGGCGCTTGCCGCGCCAGGTGATCGACACAGGCGGATGGTCGGGCAAAAGTGCGATGACCTCGATCGGTTCGGGTTGGGCCAGTAACCGCACCGGCCTTGGCCAGTGCAAGGTCCAGCATGCCGAAACCTCTCCTGACAATGCACCCATCAGCCGGACGCTGCGTTCGGGCACATCGCTGGCAACGGGGCCAAGACGATAGACACGCTGACCGCGATTGCCGATGACGTCGATCAAGGGTGCGATATCGACAGTTTCCTCCTCGATCAGCGAGGATGCTTTCTGTGCTTCCGCCAGCGGCTCGGTCATCACGGCGACGAGTGACAGCTTCTCGATACCGAAACCCGGTTCGATCTTCTCGATCCGGTCCCTGAAGAGCTTTGTCAGCCAGGCGACGTCGCGGGCGGCCCTTGCCGTGCCGGCGCGGATCGCCTGGAGCGTGTTGTCGACCTTGTGGACGATCAGATCGATGCGGCGCGCGCCCAGTCCGCGCTTCTGCAGCTCGAGACAGAGCTGCGCGACCAGCCGGGTCATGTATTTCTCGATGGTTTCGGGCGCGCCGATCGGCTCGGCAAAGGTGCGGCTGACTTCGATGAGCTCCGCCGGTCGGATCGGATCGATCGGTTCCGGCATGCGGCCATAGAGTTGATCGAGACGGCGACCGATCTCCGGGCCGAAGCGAAGCGCAAGCGGGGCGCGGGGCGTGGCTGCAAGCTCCCCGATCCTCTGGAAACCGAGGGTTCGCAGGCTCGTGACGATCTCGGGCACTAGCCGAAGAAACGAGAGCGGCAGCCGCTCGACGAACCGCGCGATCTCACCGTGCGGCACGATGACGGTATCATGGCTTCCTGCTCGCGCCACGGCATGCGCGGCACCCCAACTGTCGGCGACAACAACGCGCGCCGTCAGTCCCCTTGCATGAAACCGGTTGACGATGCCGGACAGCATCAGCGCCTCTCCACCCTGGAGATGATCGGCGCCTTCGGTATCCATGACGATGCCATCGGGCGCATCCATGGCAACGATTGGAGAATAATGCGTGAGGGCCCAGAGCGTGATGCGCTCAAGGGCTGCCGTATCGGCAGCAGGATCCGCATCGATCATCTGCAGGCCGCGCACGATCGCCTGCGCCTTGGCGGCCGGCATTCCCACGCGGATACCGGCTTCCCGGGCTTTTATGTCGGCCGCAGAGATCCAGCGCTTGGAGCCACTCCTGGCGACCACGACAAGCGGATGATCAAGCGACAGTTCTTTTGCGCCATCCGTCCGCCTGATCCGCTCGATCGTCAGTTCCGGCAGATAGATGGATACGACCCGTGGCATCGCACGCTCCTACGACAAACTCAGCGCACTCACCCGCCTTTACTCTGAGCAGCTCCAGCAGCCATCGCGACCGCCCGATGCCTGGAACCGGAAGTTCTTCCGATGGCAGCACGCTCACCCGCCACCGCGTCGTCGATGCCGTCGGTTGCCCGAAATCCGACGCCTCCGTCTGGCGTCGCCAGCGCCTGACCACCAGGCACATCGTCCCGGTTTTTTCGGCGGTAAGCTGCAGGCGTCTCGATGCTGTCATCGGAAGGCGGACCAGTTCGCCGACGACGGCGCCAAGGCCGCCATAGCCAAGCCCCTCCTCCATGCTGGCGAGCACGTCCTGCTCCTTGTCGGCCTCGACGAACACCACCCGATCGGGATGAAGGCCGGATTGGGCGAGTGCCGGAAAGAACAGGTCCGGGCGCGCCAGGCACCAGAGGATCTGGCCCTTGGTCCTTGCCGCGATCCCGGCCACGCAAAGGGCGGCTGCCGCGCCATCGACGGTCCCCGCCCCACCACCGGCAAACTCATGCAAGGCGCCATAGGCCAGACCCCCACCCGGCAACACGGCATCGATCTCCGGCACGCCGAAGGCAAGACAGCCACGACTTCTCGCAGCACCACCCTCAAGCGCAGCGATGCGGTCGCGCAGATCCAAAATCACCCTTTCGCGGGCAGCAGTCGTCATTCACGGGTCCCTATGAGGTCGTGTTGGGCATCGATGTGATCCGGCTCAATGCATATGTTCACTATCTGTTCTGTTTCGACCCATGAGTCAAGCGGCCAAAAATGGGAGAGATATCCCCCTATTTTAGTGGGGTTCGGGATTTGCATGGGGAATCATGGAGATGGCCGCTAAGTGCCACTCGCCCGCAAATGCGAAAAATTCGAGAGCAATGAGCCGGCTAGCTGCAGTTGGCATCTTCCGAACGCATCGGTTACGATATCAGCACCCTTCACGGAGACGGCCTGCCGATGTGCAATCTGTACCGCATGGAAGACAAGGACTGGGTGAACAAGTGGGCCCAGGACGCCGAGAGCATGATCAATCTCATGCCGGCCTATCAGATGAACCCTGACCAGATGGGGCCGATCATCCGAAACACTGCCGAGGGCAAGAAGCAGCTGGTGCATGCCCGCTGGGGCCTTCCCTCGCCGAGGTTCGTCCTTGAAAAGGCAGCCCAAGCCAAGGCCGAAAAACTGCGGGCGAAGGGCGCGGAGGTAGACTTCGATGCTCTGTTACGCGATCAGGCAGATCGCGGCCTCACCAATGTCCGCAATTTCAAGCTTCCGCACTGGAAACGCTGGTTCGGGGTCGAGAACCGGTGCCTGGTGCCGGTCACCAGCTTTGCCGAACCGGATCCGGCAAGCCAGCAGGATGGCGGCAATGTTCCGAATGCATGGTTTGCCCGCGACGACAGCAAGCCCCTGATGTTTTTTGCCGGCATCCATGTTCCGCAATGGACATCGGTGCGCAAGGTCAAGGATGGGCTGACGACTGACGATCTCTATGGCTTCCTGACCACCGATCCCAACAATCTCGTGAAGCCAATCCACGACAAGGCAATGCCGGTGCTGCTGCTGACGAAGGAAGAGACCGACATTTGGATGACCGCACCGTGGGATGAGGCGAAGGATCTTGCTCGTCCGTTACCCGATGATGCGCTGATCGTTGCATCGCGCGAGAAATATGGGTCGAACATTGTGACGAAGGAAGGCGAATTAGTCAGCCCATCAGACTTGCTGTAGCGTGCGGTCTGTCGACAGCTCAATGCAGCGAATCCGATCTCATCGATCGACTGTTGGAGGATACTGGTTCATGAACTTGGCTTTGATTGTCAATTGACTTGCGGAATAGGCGACCAACAGAGAACAGGCGCGCAGGACCGTTCAGACGAGCCCAATGGTATTTTCCTTCGTGAGTGATGCTCTCGGCTCCCTTGCAGGAAGGCGAAACGGTGGCTAATTTGCGAATCCATGGTGATGCGAGGGAGGGGCAACGGTGGCCTACGATTGGAGTGGCGTCAGAACGCGACGGGTCAAAGCGCTTAAAATTGTGTTTTCTGCGACAATTACGTTGGCAGCTCTGGCCATGCCATCAATGATCCTACTTAGCCACCTTCACTAGCGGCAGCGTCGATTTCCACGCAACGGCACATTCCGCACTCCGCGTGCAAACAAAGCGCGTGTCGACTTGCTGGAGGTCGAAAAATCTCCGGTCCCGCCGTATTGGAGTTGCTATATCGTGGCATCTGGGCGAGACGGATGATATGAGGCAAGCCTTCACCATGCTGACGATGGCGCCGGTTCCGGACATTGTATCCTCTCACGATCGGCCAATCGCCATCCTCGAACGGGACGCCTGCGCCGACTGATGCGCTTTCTCTTCCCTTATAGCCATGCTTTCCCCAATGGGCGCGTTACGGTCGATGACGACGGCGCAACCCAGCCGGTATGTCTCGTCGAGTTCTCCGATGGAACGACGGTGCTCTCGACGTGGCACCGGGAGAAAGAGAACATTGATCTCGACATCCCGGACTATCGCACCGCGAAAGGCACGCGCGTGAGCGCCAGGCGGTGGCGATTGGTGCGTGACTTGGATGGGATCTGGCTAACGAAGCGCAGGACATGACCGCCCCGCAAGCCGATCGGGAACAAAATATGCGTTGGACACTTCTCACTTGCGAGGTCGCGTGTCGTGTCAACCGGACGTGACAGGGATGACGAACGTGAGGATTTTTCCGGTTTCTCCTTGCGGCTAACGAAACGGCAGTCGAGCGTCCCACCTGTCCGGCCCGTGCCTCAGCCCCGTCGTCATTCGACGCGGGAGGCGGACGTGTATCGGGGACTGCCATGGCCAGCGACAAGCTCTCGACCTACAAGCAAAAGCGCGATTTCAAGAAGACGAAGGAGCCGAGCGGCCGGGAGACCTTGAAAGCGTCGAACCGCCGCCGCTTCGTCATCCAGAAACATGACGCGACGCGATTGCATTACGATCTTCGTCTGGAGCTTGATGGGGTGTTCAAATCCTGGGCGGTTACCAAGGGACCATCGCTTGATCCGCATGACAAGCGGCTCGCAGTCGAAGTAGAGGATCACCCGCTCGACTACGGCGATTTCGAAGGGACAATCCCGAAAGGCCAATATGGCGGTGGCACGGTCATGCTCTGGGACCGCGGCTACTGGGAGCCGGAGGGCAACAAAAGCCCCGAGCAGGCTCTCGCCAAGGGCGACTTCAAGTTCACACTGGAGGGCGAACGGCTGCACGGATCGTTCGTTCTCGTGCGCATGCGCAGTGATCGGGACGGTGGCAAACGCACCAACTGGCTGCTGATCAAGCATCACGATGACTTCTCGGTCGAGGAAAACGGCGCATCCATTTTGGAAAAGAACGTGACCTCTGTCGCCTCCGGCCGAACGATGGAAGCGATCGCGGCCGGCAAGGGCAAAAAGCCGAAACCGTTTATGATTGAGAGTGGCGAAGTCCAAGCGGACGCGGTCTGGGATAGCACCCAAGGTCTTGCAGCAGAAGAACGCAAAGCCGAAATTAAAACCAAGAAGAAGCCGGCGCCGACCAAGGCAGCAAAGTCCGCCATGCCCGACTTTATCGCGCCGCAGCTGTGCGAAACGCGCGAGCGTCCGCCCACGGCCGATGGCTGGATCCACGAGATCAAGTTCGATGGCTACCGCGTCCAGATGCGTATCGAAAACGGCGAGGTGACGCTGAAGACGCGCAAGGGCCTCGACTGGACCGACAAATATCCGGCCATTGATGCTTCGGCCGCAAATCTGCCCGATGCCATTATCGATGGCGAGATCTGCGCTCTTGATGAACACGGTGCACCGGACTTCGCCGCGCTCCAGGCAGCGCTGTCAGAAGGAAAAACCAACGCCCTGGTCTACTTCGCGTTCGACCTGCTGTTCGACGGCGATGAGGATCTCCGTCAACTTCCGCTCACCGAGCGGAAGGAACGGCTGCAGAAGTTGCTTGATGACGCCGGCGACGATCCACGCCTGCGGTTCGTCGAGCATTTCGAGACCGGTGGCGATGCGGTTCTCAGGTCTGCCTGCAAGCTTTCCCTTGAAGGCATCGTCTCGAAGCAGGCTGATGCTCCCTATCAATCCGGCCGCACCGAAACCTGGGCCAAGTCCAAATGCCGGGCCGGCCACGAAGTGGTGATCGGTGCCTACGCCAGGACGAATGGCAAATTCCGCTCGCTGTTGGTCGGCGTCAACCGCGGCGACCACTTCGCCTATGTCGGCCGGGTCGGAACAGGCTATGGTGCAAAGGTCGTCGACACGATTTTGCCGAGGCTCCAGGAACTGGAAACCAGCAAATCACCGTTCACAGGCATCGGCGCGCCGAAGAAGGATCCTGACATCGTCTGGCTGAAGCCGGAGCTGGTCGCGGAGATCCAGTTCGCGGGTTGGACAGCCGATGGCCTGGTTCGGCAAGCGGCCTTCAAAGGCTTGCGCGAAGATAAGCCTGCCAACGAGGTCGTCGCCGAAAAACCTGCCTCGCCTGTTGAAGCGGACGTGCCAGATCCGGAGGCTGACGCCAAAGCGCTGACGAAGTCGTTCCGAAAGGGCGGCAAGGCAAATGTGATGGGCGTATTGATCTCTAATCCGGAGAAGCCGCTTTGGCCGGATGCCGGCGACGACAAGCCGGTGACCAAGGTCCATCTCGCGCAATATTACGAAGCCGTTGGCCCTTGGCTGATCGATCATCTCAAGGGACGGCCGTGTTCGATCATCCGAACCCCCGATGGTATCGGCGGCGAGCAGTTCTTCCAGCGCCACGCGATGCCAGGCACCTCGAACCTGCTCGAATTGGTGACCGTGTTCGGAGACAAGAAGCCCTACCTGCAGATTGATCGCGTCGAAGGTCTCGCGGCGATCGCCCAGATCGGCGGCGTAGAGCTTCATCCCTGGAATTGCGAACCGAAGCTGCCCGAAGTTCCGGGTCGCTTGGTCTTCGATCTCGATCCGGGTCCGGACGTCCCCTTCTCCGCCGTCGTCGAAGCCGCCCGCGAGATGCGTGATCGGCTGGAAGAACTTGGGCTCGTCAGCTTCTGCAAGACCACGGGCGGCAAAGGGCTGCATGTGGTGACGCCGCTAGCGGTAACGAAGGGCAAGAAACTCGCATGGCCGGAGGCAAAAGGTTTTGCGCATGACGTGTGCCTGCAGATGGCGCGTGAAAACCCCGAGCTCTATCTGATCAAGATGGCCAAGAAGCAGCGCAACGGCCGCATCTTTCTGGACTACCTGCGCAACGATCGGATGGCGACGGCGGTCGCGCCGCTGTCGCCGCGCGCCCGATCGGGCGCCACGGTGTCGATGCCGCTGACCTGGAGCCAGGTGAAGGCGGATCTCGATCCGAAGCGCTTTACCATTCGCACTGTGCCAGCGCTACTGGCGAAGACAAGCGCCTGGCAGGATTATTGCGATGGGCAGCGATCGCTCGAACAGGCGATCAAGCGGCTTGCCAAGGCGCGGAAGCAGGCTGCCTGAGTGATCGGCGCCGCAATACGACTGAACCTGAATTGGCAATTCGGCGTTACAGCATAATGGAACAAAAATCGGACAGCGATGCTCCCCCAACGCCGCGCGACGGCGCGACGACGGAGCTGCCCCACGATCGCATAACGGTGCAGCGCTTTCGCAAAGCGTTTCCGCGCGCGCGATGGAGCGATCGCCTTAATGCCTGGTTTGTGCCGGGGCGAACGGCCGGGAGGCGTATTGGTCGTTGGCTTGCAGAGATGGAGGCCGAGGCCGAGGCATTCGCCGACGAGAAGGGCAGAGATGCCTTCGTATTCGATCCGATCGAGAGCAGCTATCTGGAAGCAGGCCCATCTTCCTTTCAGATCCGGACATCCTATTCGCGCACCGTCATCAACGAAATCCGAGAAATTCCCTTTGCGCGCTGGGATGCGGACCGACGCCTCTGGACGGTTCCTTACCGTTCGTTCGCCGAACTCCGCCGGCGGTGGCCGGCAATAGAGATTGCCGCCAAACGCAATGAACCGGAGGTGCGGAAGGCGCAGCGTGAAGCGATCAGGGGTACCAAGGAAGACAAGGCGTCGAAGGCACGGACGAAGGAGCGCCGACGGAAACGGTACCCCGTCCCAGCCAATGATGGCCCGCCGGTGGAGCGTGCCATCAGCACACATATCGGCGTCGTTTTCTTCACTGGTACGGACGGTGAGTTGGCAGATACCGCGACTGTCGACTCGTTTTACTTTCCGGCAGCGCGAGGTGACGAGTATGTCTGGGCGTCGTGGCGACCGGGAACGCTGGAAGAATTGGTGATCACACGGCCGGCACGAACATCTCCGGGACCTCAAGATCTGCAACGCGGCTGGTGGTTAGCGACCTTGGACGAACTGCGAACCGCGCGACGCGACGCCAAATACAGGAGGCGGACCATATCGCCATCGAATGCGCGCGCAACGGCCGGATGACAATGGTCGTCGCACCGCAGGGTGCAGTTCCTTGCTAATTCTACCGGCGGCCGGACTGCCGGCTCACCTACGATCCATCAGATACCATAACGGCGATCGAGTTCTCTGAGGGCAGCCTGCACTTCATCGATCGGGACCGGCTCTGGTGTTCCTGGCACCTGG
>Ga0207671_10000046_pt1 | contig 199770 bp, 167 predicted proteins | sample KBSC24metaG_FD_184352 | JGI IMG/M metagenome (GOLD analysis project Ga0207671, IMG submission 184352) | Corn rhizosphere microbial communities from Kellogg Biological Station, Michigan, USA - KBS C2-4 metaG (SPAdes) (version 2) | ecosystem: Host-associated > Plants > Roots > Rhizosphere >...
CGCGGTTAAGCCGACCTGCTTGCCGACTTCAGCCAGTAATCCGAAGTACCACTGCTCAACGGATAGGTTAGCTCCAATACCTGTTAGATCAATGAGTATCGGCGCGATGCCGGCTTCTTCGAGGCGCACCGCCGTTCGGTGCATGAGGCTGGACTTTCCCATCTGCCTGGAGGTGAGGACATAAGAATAATGTCCATCCCGAATGGCCTCAAAGAGTTCGTCATCGGCGGGGCGCACGACATAGGATCGTGCGCCCGGCATGAGATTGCCGCCCGCAACGTAGAATGCCGATTCGGTTTGCAGGGCAATAGTCATTGCCGCACTTTCCTCCGGAAGCGCTGCCAGAAGCTGGGTGCTACTACAGGTTGTATGGAGCGTGCTTCCTCACAAAGCAGGTGGCGTCGAAGGAAGGTGGCATAAATCTCGCAGCGCATGCGCATATTGGAGCTATCGTCGCCAAGCACCACACCTGCACTTCGAAGGTGCAGAAACACATCGTTGTTGCGGCAGGGCTGCCCGTTGAGGAGTTCCCTGATTACATTCACTTGTTCAGCATTTTGGGACAACTTAAGTAGGCCCCGCAGATGTGTCCCAAATAAGCCGCCGTCCGAACTGGCCTGGCGGCCGAAATCCTCGATGGTGCGCCGCTCGTTCGCAATCCACGACAGGCCGCGGCATGCCAGATGCGGGTGCCCGCCGACTAAAGAGACAAACTTCTGCACGTCCTGAGCGGTCCGCAACGGACGGCCGACGCGTTCATTCAGCACTTCAATCTGCTCAGGCGTAAAGTCTTCAATCTCTACCTTCACACCGACATTGAACGGAGATTGATAAACGTCTTCGATTAAAAGATGAGTCTCAGTGGCGTAAGAGAGAATGAGCGTCAAGTTCCCAAGTTCGGGATGTATCGGGCGGCGGTTATGCCAGGATCGCATCAAGCTAAAGACGTCGGTATAGAAGTCAAAGTCGAAGAGGCGATCCACCTCATCCATGAACCACATGACCGGCGATTCCAGTGCATGCCGAAACAGGAAGTTTTCAAAGTTCTTGTTTGGTCCGTCTCTCTCATCGTAAATATCGTCCATCGTTATGCCAAGACCAAGTTCGCGGGCAAAGATGCGAGATAGGGTAGAGAAGAACTCGCGCTGCGTGCGTAACTTCTGCCGTTCGAAACTTTGCAGGTCGACATAAACCATCCTGGCATCGCGACGCCGTATCTGCTCCACACCGCGAACCAGCAGCGATGTCTTCCCGATCTGACGCGCGCCTTTTACCAGCACGATCATGGGACGCAATGAGAGCGCCGTATGAAATGCGCTGTCTGATCTGCGTTCCAGGTATAGCGTGGAACCAAGCGGCAGAACGCCGTCGTCATCCAGGACATTGGGCTGCGCCGCGTTCGCCGGAGAATGTTTCACCGCAGCGTTTACGGCTGCAATAGCATCTGCAACCGATTCTGCTCCGGCAATTCCGACATTCTGGATATGGCCATAAAAACTTACCTGGCTGCTCTGTTCAGCCGAGACCACCAGCGTCTGTATTTCGCAGGCTGCGCAGCCGCGAACCTTTTCTGAAGCGCCTCCCACAGTGTGGCAACGCCCGTCGGACATGCTTTGGCCGGTGTCGTTTAATGCGAATGAGACAGCGAGTTTGCGACTGATGGAATTTCCGGACCAGAGCGCATGAAGAGCAACTGCCAGCGCGCCTCCGCCGGATGGGCCGCGGAGCATCAGATTCTGCAAAAACACAGCGTGCCCGGGGGTACGCGGCATAATACGGACGCGCACACACGGCAGCGTGCCTGACGGCGCCAGAGCCGCCGCTTCGCGCGCTGCATGTTCGAACGCCTGCAGAAAAAAATTGTCCAGACCGCGTATGGCGACCTGCTCGGGGTGAAGATAGACGGTCCCACCCGGATAGGGAGTAGCTTCCAGATGGAATTCGGCCATCACACAGTCGATGACGTCGCCGTCTACGATCATGCGGTCCATAAGAACGAGCGGAAATACCCCAACTGTTTGAGAAGGAACCTCCGGGCTTGACGGCTCGCTTCCCATCCAGTCGACAAGGTTCTGCCAGAAGGCAGGCACAAAGCAAGAGAGTGGCGGAGGCGCGATTGCATGGAGTGTTTTCGCCAGTTGACAGCGATTCTTAGCTGAATCACCGGCTAGTTGCGATGCTTCAGACAGCGCTTGGGCTGTCTCTACCAACATCATCAGCCATGCAGATCGCCAAACAAATAGATCAGGGTCACCAGCGAACCTGATTAACTGAATCCCATCTCCTGATAGCCATTCTCGCCAGGAAGAGAATATGTTTGGGGATACATTAGAGACGGAGTGGCGGCATGCTTCCGTAAAGCGAGGCAGAACCCGGTCTGTCCATTCGAGCGCTGCCATATCTTGGCTCGGACCCGAGAACAGGTCTAACGTTGTACGATATAACTGTTCTAAGGACGCCGTCATTATGGTAGAAGCCTCGCAGTCACCTGATGAGTGGTAATGTTGAGATTGGTTCCAAGCAGCTGCTGCTGGTTCGGCTGAACCTTTCGTTGCAGCGTTACCTGTCCTGTTCCCGGGTCGGCAATGATAACCTCTACGAGACGCTCAGCTAACTGCGCGCTCTCGTCCGTGGCTACAGATATTTGAACGTAGTACTCATTGTTCCGTCGCAGCAAACTCCCGCGAAACATTGGTGAAACTTGAGATCCATCGTAAACCGGAAAGTCGACTGATGCGAGATCCTGCCCTGAAGCATATGCGCCTTGAAGTGGCCGAACTGGAGCCAAGGAAATCCACGCTGTGACTCGTGACCACCACGGTTCCTCTTGGCGTGGAACTGCCACAGGCTTCGTTCGCAATTTTTCCTTTAGAGATACGGCTAGACCTTGCCGCGTCCAATCCAGTGCTTTAGCCTGCATCATGGAAACCTCTGATTGACATTGTAAACAGCGATCTAGATGAACCTGAAGCGTGCGTAAGGTTTCCTCGTCAAGTACGCCTGCGCCAAGTTCGATCAGTTCAGTATCCGTGAGGTGATCGTTATTGATCGCGCTGCGTTCAATAGCCTGCAAGAGATTGTTAGAATCAGGCTGTCTGCCGTTGTTCGTGGGATCACGTTGTGGCATCAAGTCAGCCATCCTTTCTTTCTAAGATGTTCCTGCACCCTAACTGAAGCCCGATGGACCCATACTCGCACGGTTCCCGGAGTAGCCTGCAGACCCCAGGCAATCTCCTCATAGGACATATGGTCGTAATGCTTGTATATGAAGGCCCGCTTTTGTTGCGAAGGCATCATAGTCTCTTCCAAAAAACACTCTATCTCACGGAGAAGCGCCTTCTGTTCCACCATCAAATATGGGTCCGGAGTGTCCGCAGATAATCGGTCTTCGTGCGACCATTCATCCCCAGAAGCGTTGCTGCTGGACAAGGTGGCATCTCGACGCCTGCGAATATCGCGTCCCCGCCGGATACATTCTCGCTTGAAGCACACATGGATGCTGTATGTTGCGAAATCCGGCCCACCTGGCCGGTAAGACATTCGGCTGCGCTCTAGTTCCTCATCATAATAAACGCACCACGCATCCTCAATATCTTCGCGCGTTGCGCCCGAGCCGAGGTAGCGAGTCGCAGCAAGCCATACCAGCTTCTGCTGCGATTCGGCCAGTAGCCACTGATGTATCCGGGCTATGTCTTCATGTGTCCAAGCGCGGCCCGCTTTGCCGTCCAATGCTTGAATATTATCCGGTCTATTCATCCGTGGTCATACCTGCAAAACCGGTAATAATGCACGAATACTCTGGTGAGTGACCAGAATATCGGGAGACTCTGGAAGACCCCTTATTACTTGCTGGCAGTGTTTGGCTGCATGATCAGTAAGTTATAGGAGAGATATAAAATTTTGTTACAACAAATAGGAAAGAATTAGCGACACTGCAAGGACAATCGTACGGAGGTGCTGCACGACTTACTGTCCACTTGCTTAAAATTGTACCATAAGTTGCAAGCTGCCAATCAGCCATATCGTAAATTATATATGCGCAAGCAGTAAAGAAGTTAGATAGTGGTAAAACGGCGGCAATGAAGGTAATTGGCGGATGAAATCGTGGTGGAATATATAGAACTCGGTGTTAATAGACCTCAGCGTCGGCCGCCATGTTTAAGGCGCAGCCGAAGGTGAAGTCAAGGTCAGATCATCCCGCCCATGACGTGATCGCATGGAGAATAAGCAGTATTGCACCGGGGAAGTGCGGAAGTGGAATGAGAGTTGATCGCTTGCGCGTGGAGACGTAAGCAGCATCGCCCAGTTAAAGACTGCCGACGGGCTGAAAGTGGCCGCTTCGAATGCTTCTGATCTGCCAAAGGCAGGCCCACACACACGAGCTTATGCCAAAGAGGACTGCTCCATCGCTCATGCTCACAGCATGGGATCTGACAGCGAATACTGCCGCAGCATAAACCAGACTGAGAGCCAGTACGGAGATGGCTCTGATCGATCTGTCCAACTGCGCTTCGGCGCTCCGGAGCGAGAGTTGCAAGAGATAGCGCTCGCGGGCAAATAACGCATCCGTTTTCGGCGGCCACGCCTCATGACTTTTCGGCATATTTACATTTTACCGCACCTATTGGGCGAAGAACAAAATGTGGACGGCAATTGTATACGAAAATGTTGAATCTGAGAGAAACCTAACCGATGTCCGGAGATAGAGGCCAGATTTCTCTCAGCCGCTTCTAGTTAAACATGATATCCGGTCTCGCTGCGTGACCGGAACTTGCCTCATCTGTACTCGAGGCGTCTCCACGATAACCATGCGAATCTGATCCATAACCGGCAGGGTCGGAATATACCTGTTCGACTTCGTTCGACGACGCCAGCGGCACACGGATCATGAGATGGCTGTCGGTGCGTATTGTTAGACAATTCGACTCGATCGAGATTACTCTGCCGCCGCTTACGCGGTCTCCAGGCTGAACCATCTGAACATCGCCGCCGGTTTCAAGCACAGCGTACACGCCATTGTTGGCGAATACGACCCCGGCCATACGGCGTGTGACACGTGCCTGCCGTACAGTTCCTTGTGGGTTGGGGCTGTTTTGCAAGGGACCTGGAATAGGCCGCTTTAATTCCGGCAGATTTGCGATTACGAGCGGAGGCAAATGAAGCGATCCGGCACGGGAAGCATGGTAGACATGTCCGGTCTTGATCCAGTACTCGGTGGGCAAGTGGAACGGATCCTTGGCGGTCCGAGTTTGAGCTTTCGAATGATGTCCCACCTTATGTGCTGCACGCTGATGTTTCTTGACGTGCCCCGCGCCTGCGTAAGCTGTTGTCGCCGTCATCGCCAGCGCTATGGACACTGCTGTCCCAAAAACGCTTGCCTTCATGTCGAAACGCTCCATTCGCTTTCCTCATCCTCCGCCACATCTTGATCTACTTTGTTAGTGCCGGGCAGCGCGCCAAGCCTTCAATTATCGATATACGCACATCATTGCCATAATAGATCCATGATTAGCAATGACTTTGCCGCCATGAAGCGGCTTAAACTCGCAACCTCGAACGCGCGAAAAGCGCAGGAAATTGAAGAGATCCTGGAGATGCCGGTAGACAGGCTCGATCTGGATCTGATCGAAGTCCAGGCCATCGATGTTGCCGATGTCATCGAAGCAAAAGCTCGCGATGCCTACGCAAAGGCCGGCATTCCGGTGCTCGTCGAGGATACAGGGCTTTATATCAATGGTTGGAATGGGCTTCCCGGCGCATTGATCACCTGGTTTATGAAGACAGTGGATGATGCGGGCATCTGCCGCATGCTCGACGGATGGGAGAATCGCGCCGCATATGCTCAAACAATGATCGGTCTCTTTGACGGCGAGATTTTTCGTGGTTTTTCGGGAACGCTTACCGGCTCCATCGCGCTTGCGCCTCGCGGGGAGAATGGGTTCGGCTGGGACACTATTCTCATTCCGGACGGCTCGCCTCGAACCCTGGCGGAGATGAAGTCAGCTGAAAAGAACGCGATTTCGATGCGCAAGCGCGCTGCGGAAGAGCTGAGGGTGTTTCTCATTGACTCCTCGGATGGTACAATCAGCGGAAGACCGATGGAGTAGTAGAGAGGCCGTGCGCCGCAGAGTAGGGAGATTGAAACGCCTCCTGAGGCCGCGTACAATAGCGAGCACATTGAACGGTATGAGTGTCTTAGTAATGGAAATGGCGCCGCTGGAGACGACATCCAGTGGCCGGAGAGGGCGATCGGGCCAAAGCCGCATCAAAGTCGCAGAGACTCTGGAGCGCGGAACGCAGGCGCAGGTCATAATCGGCGGCGATCCGATTCAGAACGGGCTGATGGATGCGCGCTTCCTGGGCTGTTTCCTCGTCAAAGTGCAGGACACGATCAACGCTATCGCGCAGGCGCTTGCCGGCATGGAATCCAAGACCGGCCGCTGGCAAAACGATGTCCTCACCGCCAATCGGATCCGAGTGTCGACCAGTCCTCGCAATGCCGGCAGCCTGATCTTTATGATAGATCCAATCGTATCGTCAGGAGAGCTTACACTATTGGAAATGGATCCTTTGCCGTCGGCTCTCGATGTGCTTTCGAATCTTTTCAGCGTCGGCTGCGAGGCCGAATCTCTCCAAGAACTGCTGTCTTATGCTAGAGTTCGCGCCCATTACCATGATCTGCTTCGCCTCATGGGCGATGCCGGGGCGACACTATTGTACGTCACGGCCGACAGCCCCCTCGGTGTTAAGGTTACTCCGGAAGGCGCGCGCGTATGCTGCGCGTGGCTCAAGCAGCTTTCGGAAAAGGTAGCACGCCGTACGATCGTGGGTGTACTGGAAGGCGGCAATGTTCGCACCGGTAAGTTTGACCTGCGGATCGGAAGCGATACGCTGTCAGGACGCATCAGTGAGAAGGCGAGCGTGGCCATCCGGGCATTTCGCTTCGGTGACACCGTGGAAGCCGAACTGGAAGTTACGACTGTCAGCAGCGAAGACGGTGGCACGGACCTCAAGACAACATATCAATTGATGGGCATCCGCGCTCCAGGAACCGACACGCTTTCCCTATTTTCCGATGCCGACCTTGCCGGCATCTGATAATATAGTTGGCCTCTCACCAACATAAATTGCTTCTGCATGTCTCACATTAGTTTGGCGTCATAGCCTTGGGATAAAGGTCTGCTTCCCGCTTGGTAACTTCGGCCGAGACATCCGGAGGCAGGTCCGCAACAACATCCTCAAGGTCTTTGATATCCACCGATTTGTCTTTCAGCGCCTTGAGGCGATCGCGGCCTTCTTGTCTCGCTTCGGCCGGAGAACTTGCATCCGGCGGCAAACTCATAAGTGGAACAACGCCGCCGATGAAGTCCTCCCGAGCCGCGGACTCGCGTTCTGCAAGATGACCCCATAGATTGCCGCCATGCGCCGCAATTCTCGACTGGTCGTACATGGAATCCTCAGTCTTCTCCATAGCGCTCCGAAGACGTTTTATCATCGTCGCAACACCGGGGCTCTGAGCTGCCGCGCGTGTATCCGTATCTTTCGCTTTGATCGTGGCATACTTGCGGGAAGCCTGGTCCTCGCCTGCCTCCGAGTCGTCCGCCATTGCGGCCTTATATGCCGTTACATAGGCATCCCGTCCCATCGTCAGAGCTTCGTTGTCCGATGGCAGTTTGGGAGTAGACGTATCCTCAGCCGTTGGCGCTGTAACTGGCGAAGGTGCGGGCGTTGGGGGCGCTGGTTGAGACGCAGGTTTGCAGCCGGCGCTTACCAGGAGAAGCGCTGCGGAAAATGTTATGGCCGGACGCAGCCAAAGTCTTCGCATGGATAACTGATTGTCTAATCGAAATCCTGAGGTGCTCATATTAGCCCGTTCGCTTGTCGGAATTAAAAGTCCTCCATGAATGGATTTCGCCCTCAAGAGTATCTTGCAATAGTCAAGCGGTAGTTGACCGGAAACTGATATAACCAGGTACGATAGACATCGCTCAATTGATATTGAGCGCGGCAGCAGTCGTTAAACGATTGCAAACATCGCATTATTTCAATCTAATTCATTTTTCAGGAACACGCACAATGAGAAGACAACCTAATATCGTCGTCTTAGGCAGCAGCAACACGGACATGGTTGCCACGGCGCCGCGGTTTCCTGGCGCAGGCGAAACCGTTCTTGGCAATCATTTTATCATGAACCAGGGAGGTAAGGGCGCCAATCAGGCCGTCGCCGCAGCGCGCCTTGGGGCATGCGTAAAGTTTATCGGCCGCCTTGGAACCGATGTCTTCGGTGATATGGCCGTCGCCGCGCTTGCATCGGAGGGAATTGATACCAGTCGTATCATTCGCGATCCGAATGTGCCGAGCGGGATTGCGTTGATCACGGTCTCAGCCGAAACGGGCAACAACTGCATCGTCGTTGCTCCGGGAGCCAATGCAGCGCTTTCTCCGGAAGACATTGATGCCAATACAGACATCATTCGCGCTGCAGATGTTTTGATCTGCCAGCTGGAGACGCCCCTCGAAACGATCACTGTCGCGGTGGCTGCAGCGCGCGCGGCGGGTGTCAAGACGATCCTCAACCCGGCCCCGGCCCAACCGTTGCCATCCAGTTTGCTGCCTTTGATATCGATCCTGACCCCTAACGAAACGGAATCGCAACTGCTTGTCGATGACACTGCTGCGTCGCCAGCCGAAGCAAGCGCCATACTTCGAGCCCGTGGCGTCGCGACCGTCATTACCACGCTCGGTTCGGCAGGCGCGCATATCAGCACGGCTGAAGGCGACTCTCTTGAAGTTGGACATAAAGTGGCGGCCGTTGTCGATACGACAGCCGCTGGAGACTGTTTTACGGGCGCGCTTGCAGTCTATCTGGCCGAAGGAAAATCCCTCTCGGAATCGGTGAGCTTCGCAAATGCCGCTGCAGCCTTGAGTGTCACCAGGGCAGGCGCTCAGACATCTCTGCCTGAGCGCGATGCCGTAGAATCATTCATACACGCCAGATAGCCATCACTGGTAGTGGCGCAGGTCTAAAGGCGGCATTTACATGCCGCCACCGCCTCCCGCACCCCCAGCTCCTCCAGAAGAACTTGCTCCACCTGATGCGCCTGCTCCAGAAGAACCTGCTCCGGCTGCGCTGCTTCCTCCTGTGCCGGCTCCTGTTGAACCAACTCCGGATGTACCAGCGCCGCTTGAGCCGGAGATGCCCGAGCCTGTCGTGCCTGTGCTGGCGCCGGGACTTGAGCCCATTCCGCTGCTCGTTCCAGAGCTCGATCCCGCTCCGCTGCTCAGGCCGGATGTTCCGGTAGAACCTGAGCCGCCGGCGGGCGATCCCACACCGTTACCGCTGTTTGCTCCTCCTATAGCTGAACCAGTGCTGTTAGCGCTCGTGCCGGTCCCCGTGCTGGTTGTCCCCGGCGTAGAAGTGGAAGAGCCGCCATTGCTTGTCGTTCCGCTTGTACCACTTCCCGATCCGCCTCCGCTCGCCGTACCGGTGCTTGACGATGATGTCCCATTGCTTGCCGTCGAGGACGATCCTCCGGAGACTCCCGGGACATTTACCGAACTTGGGCTGGGACTTACCGTTGCGGTTCCTCCACCTGAACTATCTGCCCCTGACTCTCCTCCTGTGTCCGAACTATAACTCTGGCTGCTGGCCTGGCTTTCTCCAGCCTTGCTTCCAGCATTGTATGCAATGGCCCAAACGATAAGCAGCACGGCCACCGCGCCTATTGCCATAGCCAGAATACGTCTCTTATCCGGATTTTTCAATGTGTCTGTCACGTTATGCGTCGTCATCACACGATCCCTTCCAATCCACTGACAATCTGTCATGTTCTTAACCGTGTGAGACGATTAGCAAACCGGCAGGCCGTTTAGAAAGGGCATCAATCCTCCTAGAATTGCGGCGCGGTATATGTCGCTCTCAGCCAGTAAGACGGCTTGGGGTTTGCAGCCGGAGTGCTGGTGGACCGGATATTATATGTATAGTTTCCGGCTGCCGGCGCTGTGTAGCTAAGCGATGTTCCCTGCGCCGTGGCGCTTGTGTAGGTTTTTGTCCCGACGACTGTTCCGCTTGGATTTACCAGTTGCAGTGTAATGCTTGTGCTGCCGGTCCAGGAGGCAGTGTCATAGTACAGCGCGCCGGTGATCAGCTTGCCGGATGCAACATTGATCGTGGCTGCCGGCACGTATCCGGTGTTGTCCGCCGGTTTGATATCAAGATCTTGAGCGCCTGCGTATTCCTGGGTGGTGTTGTTTTGGGCGGCGCTGAAGCTGCCGCCGATCCCATTGACGGAGTAGCACACATATCCTGCGCCATTGTTCACAGGAAGAGTGATCGTCGCGTTCCCGCTGCCGTCAGTGGTGACGTTGGGTGAATGCCCCGTATAGTCATGAAGCGTTACGTTTGCGCCGAATCCCGTAGCGCATGTTATTGTGTGGGCGCTTGCCGTATCAGCGTTCAAACCCACAAGCAAGTGGCTGCCGCCCATGCGCTCGTAAGTAAATATCTGGCTGTTCTTCCACCGCTGCTGGGTGCTTCCACTCGCAATCTTCTCATGGATCCAGATCAAGTTGTTGATTCCCGCCTGCAGACCCGAACCGTACGATCCCACGTCGGTGCTCCAGTCCCGGTAAAAGACACAAGGGTATCCTTCCGAGGTGAGAATATACGCATAGCCCATCAGCTTGTTATGTGTGATCGGATTGCTGCCGTCAGTGTCATGGTTCTCCACAAATGTGACAGCTCCACCAGGATTGACTCCCGCGAGACCTGCATGATCGAGTGACGCCATGTTAAACGATCCGGGATTGTTGCACATAGGCACGAGATAGCTGTCGTGGAGAGGGAAGTCAAAAGCGGAGCAGCGGTTCTGCATGTTGGAAGTCACCCAATTGTTCAGGTCCGTGACATTTCCAGTCCAGTTCTCGCCAACGGCGAACTTACCGTTCATGGCTCCGTAATTCAGGAACGAATAGAGCCAGCTCGATGAGATGCCGCGGACATAATCCAGGCGGTAGCCGTTCAGGTCGAGCGCTTTCGTTTGCCAATCGCAAGCCTGCTTCAGGCCGTAGTCTGACCATACCCAGGTCTGTCCGCCAATGACTGCCGTCGCGCCGTTGACCGGAGCCAGATCACGGCCAAAAGCGATCTCGCCGCTGCCATCGGGCACGTTCGGGTCCTGCGAGACATTCGGGTGGAAATCATATGTGCTCTTCCCAAAACGCCCACCCGGTGTTGTCCCATAGGCATTCGCGTAATTAAAGTTATAGTAGCCGTCGTCGCCGTCCCGATGGTTGTCCACGATATCTTCGTATATCTGCAGTCCGTTAGCATGCAGCATAGCGCAGCAGCGCTCAAGCTGTTGCCGGGTTCCATAATGTGTTGGAATAGTGCCCTTCTGGTTCTTTGAGCCAAGGTCATAGTCGTCGAACGGGTCATATCCGGTGGAATAACCGCCGGAGTTGCCCTTAATGGCCGGAGGAAGCCAGATCGCCGTAAAGCCTGCCAGCGCCATCGAGTTCGCCTTGCCGGCAAGATTGTCCCACCACCAGGCGCTCCCTCCGCCCGATGGGCAGTTCGAGTAAAAACCTTGCATCATCACACCGGCTCGGCTCGGCAGTGAACTCTGAATTGCAATTGATGCAATTAAAATTACGATGCCTGAACTCTTCTTCAACCGCGTGGCGAATGGCATACGCTTTCCTTGCATGAGTTGGTCTCCTTTGCGAATTGTCTCTGAATAGCAAATGTTGCAAAACTTATATTGTCGCGCTAGTCTTAACTTAGGCACCAACCTGAAGAATTTCAGAATGGGTCCCCAATTTACCCCAATCGGTTGGGGGTGGCAGCGACAACCAACTATATCATACGGAAGCAGGGTTGTCAACGGGGTAATATCTCCCCACGGCGAGCGCGGGGAGTGGGGTGTCTTACTAAGGCCTTACTCAAATACAACCACTTCATTTATGAAGGCGCATTGAGAAAGAAAAGCGCCGGCGAAAAAAGCTATTAATGCCGCGGGCGGCCTAAATCGGCAGCGGCGGTGGCACGAAGAAGCGGATGCCGTTTTCCTTCAGTGTCTCATGCAGCATTTGAATGTGCTCACGGTCTCTTGTCTCGACGATGCACAAGACATGCACCTCAGAGACGTCGGGGCCCGCAAATGCTCGCTCGTGGCTGATCTCTCGAATGCTTGCTCCTGATGATGCCAGCAGTCCGGTAAACTCTGATAGCGCGCCTGCTCGGTCTTTTATCAGGGCGGTCAGTCGTGACAGGCGCCCATCCGCAACCAAGCCGAGTTCGATAACGCGACAGAAGATCAAGGGGTCGATGTTGCCGCCGCATAGCGGCAGAACTACCTTCTTGCCCTTCAGCTCAGGCAGCTTACCGGCGAGCAGCGCAGCAAGCGGCGCTGCGCCTGCGCCTTCTACGACACCCTTCTCAAGTTCGGCGATCCGCAGCATTGCCAGGGCGATCTCCTCCTCGGTGACTGCGACAATGCCGTCAATCAACGGAGCGGCGACAGCCAACGGGAGTGCTCCGGCCTCCGCAACTGCAAGGCCGTCGGCAACAGTAGGCCTTGTCTGTACGATCACAGGACGCCCCGCCGCCAGGCCTGCCGCAAATCCGGCCGCGCCTGTTGGCTCCACTCCATAGATGAGCACATCGGGGCGCAGTGTCTTGACGGCTGTGGCAATGCCTGCGATCAGGCCGCCTCCGCCGACCGGAACTACGATCGCTTCGACACTGGGAACCTGCTCGAGAATCTCAAGTCCCATCGTTCCCTGCCCCGCAATGACATCAGCATCGTCGAAGGCCGGGACGAAATAGCGATCTTCCTCTTCGGAGAGCCTCTTCGCCTCAAGCCATGCATCCGGGAAGCCGTCTCCATGCAGGATCACGCGCGCGCCCAACTGGCGGCAGGTATTCACCTTGATCAGCGGCGCGTAGCGCGGCATCACGACAGTCACGGGGATCTCAAGAAGCTGTCCATGGTAAGCGAGACCAAGCGCATGGTTTCCTGCCGATGCCGCGATGACGCCATGCTTGCGCTGCACATCGGTCAACTGCATCAAAGCGTTGCGAGCGCCACGCTCCTTGAAACTGCCGGTGCGTTGCAGATAGTCCAGTTTGCAAAAGATGGAACTGCCGGTTACTTCGGAGAGGGGAGCTGAAGGCGGACATGGGGAACGGTAAAGCGCGCCGGCAATCCGCTCGCGCGCGGCTACGATATCGTCAAAAGTTACGGTCTGCATGTACTATCATACTTCATCTGGCGCCGGAATAGCGACATTGTCTGCTACAGAGGGACAGAGCCCTGCTAAGTTAATCCTGCTCAAAAACGCCGATGCTTTTATACTCTAAAACCATCAATTAAACCTCAAATGGTCTTCGGTTTAGGAGCTGGGAGTTGATGGCATAATCTCGAAGGTCGAGAACTCATAGGAAGTGCGCCATATCGTCTCTTCGCCTGCCGGAACGATCAAAGACTGAAATGGCTCGGGGCAGAATGCGGACGATACAGCGTAGATGTGCCATTCGCTTGCCGGATGATCTCCTCGAATCTCCAGAGCCGCTCCTGATTTCGTATTCTCAATCCGCATGAAAATATCCGTGTTTGGTGTTGCAAACTCCGTGTAGATGGCTTTCTCAAGTGGTTTTGGGAATGTCATTGTGTCTGCCTCCACCGTAGAGAATCGCTGAAATGGCTCGTCCTTGATCTGCGGCTCAAAATCGAAGCGCACTTTATAATTCGCCCCAATTGGTTCATTGTCGATACATACGAAGTTGTGGCAATACTGGTTTGTATCGATGGTTTTGACGCCCGTGTTCTCCAGGATATGAGTGATAACAAGCATCGGTTTGTCCTCCTGAAGTTCAACCCGCTTCGTATATCGATATGCCCAGCCTCGCTCGCCATTGATCTCATGGATAAACTGCGCCCATGATTCTCCATGAGTTACGGTCCACGTTCCTCGATCGATTAATGGGTACGTGCCGAAGAAGAGATAATCACCCGCCTTGGTCTTGCGTAACGCGCCGACACCAATTTTGTAGAACGGCTTGCCCACGCGCGCTTCTTCATAGCCGAGCGGTTTCTGCATCCCAAACTCTTCCGCCGGCCCCGCCACAGCGTCATGCTCCGAGGGCATGTGTGACGGCTTCCACTCACCAAAAAATGTGTGGTTTTCGAAACTTACTGTTCGGATCAGCCCGGAATGATCGAACCGTGTTCCCTGATAGTAGCCGCCCACCTCAGGCAAGGCGATGTTGGCGCTCAAGCTTGCGCTGCTTAGTGTAATGCTGGGGTATGCATCTGGAGATTTCTGCTGACCGGGAACGATGGGAGACGAAGTGAGTGGGCGGAGTATAGCTGCCTTTAAATTATCAAGCCACATAATAGCCGTTTGCGTGTGCGGGAAGAGATGTTCGAGTTTCTTGCGTGGTTGTCTTCCGACTACGAACTCCCGGAGAGAATACCCGCAACCCATCACCAGGTCTGCGGTTCGGGAACTTCCATACCTTATCTTTCGCTCTGGTAGACAGAGGTAATACGAAATGATCACACTTTCACGCGCATCGGTGTCCGCCTCAGCGGCCATCGCGCTTCTCATGCCTGTAATCACCGCCGTTCCCGCCCATGCCGGATTGCTCAAGAAGCATCCCACGGCGGCTGCTGCCGGCGCCGGGCTTGTCGCGCATCATATGGCAAAGAAGTCTGCGGCGCATGGCGGGCACAGCATGATGGCGAAACACCCCGTGGCGACAGGTGTTGTCGCCGCGGCGGTCGTTCATCACCAGCTAAAGAAGAAGTAGAGACCGTTACAGTTCTTGTAAACAAGTCTCGAAACAAATGCGCAGGTCACTTGGCCTGCGCATTTGTTTTTGAGACGGGGGGCAATACTCTGGCTGAAAGAGCATCGAACCAGACACGGGCGATTTTATTGTAACCCATCGTTCCGGGATGAACGCCGTCGGGAGATAGATCCCTTGGAGTAACTTTCGCATACATGTCGGCCAGTTCGATTTTCTGTCCAAGCTTTTTGTGTCTTGCGACGATTTGCGGCACGAAGGCATTGAAATCGCGGACCATGACGTCTTTCTCGGGATTGCCGAACGGAGTGATTGTGGCGAGAGCCAATTTGATATTTGGCCCGGCCTCGTAGATACGATCCACCATCGTGTCCAGCCTCTGTGCGGCATCGGCGGCAAATCCCGATTTACCGTTGAAGCCTGGTTCGCCCCGGTCGTAGCTTTGCCAGACATCGTTAGCGCCAAGCATCAGCAGTACGACATCCGGCTGATTGGCGGCAAAAGTTTGGCTCAAGCCAGGGTAGACGACACCGCCATCATCGGTCGCTGGAGTGTCTCCGGAGATCTGGTCGATGCGAAGCAGACCGTACCCCTCATGCGCAGGTTGATATGGATTGAACGTCTGCTCAGGATCCTGCCCATGGTAATTGAAAGATTGTTCAGTGTTTGTGCCGGTGAATACGAACGTATATCCGGCTCTCGTAAGCAGTGCCTGGAGAGGACGCCGGTAATTCCCGTAGCCGCTTCCCGACCCGCGCGTAATGGAATCGCCAAGCGTCATGATGCGGACTACGCCGGGATCTATTTTGGACGGAACGGTATGAGCGATTTTCGGCGATGCGCGTGAGCAGCCCGCCAAAATCGCCGATATGAGAACAGGGAGTAAGGCAATTCGGCGGAATGTCGCAGACATTATGTTCTTCTCTACATTCAAGGAATGGCGCCAGCAGCGTATCAAGTCCCCAGTGGGCGGCAGTTGTATTTTAACATAATATAAGCGGGTGGGGCAGATCGGGCGGATGCAGAGTGATGAGGGTGTGATGGCAAAAGCCTCCGGCTGTCCGCGTTCGGAACGAACAATGGATAAGCTGCCGGAGGCTTTGAGAAATAAGTTGCGTGGATAACCTACTTACACATGCGAGCTACTTAGTGTATCCGGCGATAAACTCGGTCCAAAGCTCATCTACCGTCTTGCCGGTCTCGGTTTTGAACATCTCATCCTTGTATTTGCCGACCTTTAGCGCGGCATCCAGGTCGTAGACAAGTGATCTGTTGTACTTGGCCGATGTCCAGGCGAGGAACGCGGCGGTTGTCCGGTAGGCGTCGTGGTACGAAGCTTTTGCAGGGTTGATGTGAGGGCGGGGGACATCGGGTTCGTAGCGCCAGAAGCGAATGTAGTCGGCAATGCCTTCCACGAGCCAGCCGGCGTCGCCGTACTGGTTTTCGGGATACGCCTGGATCGCGTGCGTCATCTCATGGATGATCATGCCGAAGTCATCGGGGTGGGCGGTGATCCACGGAACGCTGACAGACATCTTTGCGCCCGACTTCCCCCAGCCTGCGGTGTAGGCCGGCGCGCTGAGTTCTTTCTTAAACTCCAGGCGGAATACCGTAGGCGGCTTGAAATTGTCGGTTGCAAGATCCTGGCAGACGATCGGGAACCACTGTGTTACAAGCTTCCCGGCCTGCTCGGCCCATGCTTTTGCCTGTGGAGCTTCCGACACGTCGATTTCGACTTTGGGTGCAGGGATGTACTTGCCGAGTGGATAGATCTGAGCTGCGGGAACGGGGATGGCAGGAGCAGCATCCTGTGCTTTTGCGGATGGCTGCAGTGATGCGACAAAGGTCATGACGAGCACGGCTGCGGCCGCATTCGTCAGAGAGATTTTTCCGTTAGTCATATCGTTGGTTCTTGGTTCAAATAGAATGCGATTTCTAGTGTCCGGGGGCCGAGGACATTGTGCCTGCGCTTTTTTTACCTCCGCTTGGCTTACTCGGGATTAGGACTGAATCGATTAACCACGTTCCATTTGCTTTCGACAATGTAAAATTCGTTCTGTACGATGCGCCATCTGCTGCTTGATAGTGAGCATGAGCGATGACTTTGTTGCCGTGGGCCTTGGACTGCATCGAATCGTATTGCAATGGTGAAGCGCCGCTGAAGGATTTAAATGCGCTCACATTGGTCCATTTGTTTATGGCATCGATTGACTGGTAGGGGAAGGACTTGGATATGTAGCGGCGGGCTTGCGCAGTTTGTCCTGGTTGAAGATGAGATACAAATTGACCGATAGTATCTTTTACTTGCGTCTGGACGTCCGCCGGCACCGGTGGCTCAAGACTCGACGGAGGCGCTACTCCGGTAAATTTGGTCTCACCGCAGCCCGTTTCCATGCACATTACGGACATGGAAAATAGGAGGAGCAGCAATAATTTGCTGCTCCTCCCTGTCGATCTTGATAGATTGACTTTGGATGTTAGCATCGTGTCGACGATCCGCTAGTGAGCTCCGCTCCCGTGTGGTGCAATAGCCGGCGGCGCCATGGGTTGTGACATCCTTACCCCACCTGTCGGGGCTTTTTTGGTCGAACTCTGGGAGGTCGACGGCGTATTCGTGTCGCTGAAGTCTGTCTTTGCAGCACATCCCGCGAACGCCGCTGCCGCCAAAGCAAGCCCAACAACGATGCCTAATTTATAACGCAATGACTTACTCCGATCATAAACTTAGCAACCACTTAAATTAGAGGCCGCACGGATTATCCGGCGCAAACAGACAGGTGTGGCAATTGGGCAGGTCCGTATTGACGCCATAATTGCCTCCGTCGAGCATATCGCCGCTGGCCGTTGTCGTGCCCCAGGGATCGTTGCGAATATCTCCGTTCATAGGTGACCACTTAACATGGCCGTCGGTAAAGGAGAAATTATCACCGTGTCCGTGGATCCACTTCTTGTAGCTTGGATATCCACCGTAAACCAGCAAGTGATCCTTCTGGCCGTTATCATCGTTGCAGGATCCGTTTATCGGCACATAAACACATGGCTTGCTGCCGTCGCCGCAGTTCAGAAGCGGATTGGCCTGTGTCCGCCCTGGCCAGCTGTTGTTCACAAGTCCGGACCAGAACAGAACGGTTGTAGAAGGCTGTACAACCACGCTGTCCGAAGAAAACTGCAGATCTCCGTTATACGTGTAAGTGGAGTTGGGAGCAGAAGGGCCGTAACCGTAGAGATCCCATCGATTAGAAATCGAAGGGCATGCATAGACGCCTTTGCTCTTAATGTAGGGCTGGATGGAGTTGCCGGCCGCAACGCAGTCAGTGCTTGCTTCACCTGGATCGCACGGGAACTGCCAGCCTACAAAGCCGTCTGTCCATCCGCCGCCGAAGTTGACCGAACCGGCGGGATACTGCTCGTCATTGTCCTGCGTATACTGCATGACGGCGAGGCCCATCTGCTTGAGATTGCTGGCGCAAGACGCCTGTCGGGCTTTCTCTCGGACCTGGGCGAAAACGGGGAATAGTATTGCCGCGAGAATCGCTATAATGGCTATAACGACGAGCAGCTCAATGAGCGTGAACCCGCTCTTTTTAATTTGCACGATGAGTCTCCTGTTCGTATTATTTAATAACGCCGCCAACAATGGCGAAGGGCGTCGGCAACAATGGCGACAAGTGACTTTATGTCTGCTCGGGAGATGTTTATCCCTTGCATGTCCAGAGTATACACACCCAGTCTCAAAGAACTCTCAAATGACGAAAATAATTTACCAAAATCTTGAATGTAAGCGTTTTACTAGGTCTAAACGCCATATTTGTTTGATGATTTTGGTTAACTATATGCCAGAAAGCGCTTTTTCATTGACCTAAGTAGTAGGGCGCAATGTACTCATTGCTATAAAATATCGCTCGAATCGCTTGTGATGCGCCGGCCGTCAACGCCGCAATGAATGTCAATCTAATATGGTGCTTGGACAGACCGCCTTTCTCTCAGTTAGGCCGCATGGTCACTTCCCATGGCATATCTCTTTTATAAATTGCGATGATACCAATTCATACGATATCATTTTTCAGGGCTAACACTCTTGCGGTCAGCTCTGTTGCCTGGCAGCAAACGGAACAATCACGCAAATCCTGAAGCCACGATTTAACCGAAGGTGTCAGTGTCGATCGGTTGATACAAGAATACGCGCCAGCTATCAAGAAAGTATCAAAAGCGTGTGGATATTTTGGATTTGGTAGAAGCGGAGGTTATTTGGATGATTAGGGGGAAAGCCGGCAATCACATTTGAATGCCGGGCACGATCTTTCATTTGGCCAGAGCGGAGATGAGGGCTTCACTCTGCCAACTGATCAGGAGCGCCTGAGAATGGATGTCAGTGTTGTGAGTTGCGCAGATACGCTTCACGTCCAAGGCGAGCCATTTCGGCGTGTTTTTGAACTTCGGTGAGCTTGGGATCCTTGGCAACATCGTCCATACGTTGCTTGAGATCCGGTGGCAATGCACTTGCCGGGATTGTGGATGTATAGTCCGAGGCGCGCATCGGTTCAGCACTCTTCTGCTGACTGCAGCCGGAACCAAATACCAATATTGGAAGCATGGTTGCCGCCATCATCGTCTGCCGCCACATGACTTGCTTTGATCCGAGCATAATTGTATTCTCACCATTTGGATGCGCATTTGAGCTGCCACCGCGTCCGAAAATGCGGTGACAGCGCGGATCTGGAAGCTAGCCACCGAATCGCTTGATGCAGGCATTCATCGTGACGATTGGGCCGTTCGGTGTTGGTGGACTCACAGTCTCGCCATGGCCGCCATCATAACCGACATCGTTCGCCGGGCCTGCCGGATCAGTGAAATTGTAACCGTTGGGGATCCACATCGTAACGTCGCCGGATCCGCCATCCTTCTTGGAAAGAGTCTGGAAGGGATGGTAGGCCTTCACATGACCGTCCATGAAGAGGTAGTTCGATGTGCCGGTGTGGCCCAAGAACAGGCAGCCGACGTCGCCGTTATCCGGCTGTCCCCACCAATAAGACCAGTCGATGTTGAAGTCCGCGTAATGCGAAGTTGATTCAACAACGCCGATGACCTGACTGGGATTTGAGATAGCGGACATCGTGACGGGCGTGTGAGCGTTGCCGGGAACATAGGAAACGTCCATGATGACCCCCTGGACGTTTGCGCCGTAGGATGTGTATCCAGGAGCGCCACAGCAATAGAGGTCATCCTTGCGCGGATTGCTGGGGCACTGGAAGAGATGCTGTGATTTGCAGTAGGGCTGGATGAGCTGTGTCCAAACCTGTCCGTTGCCGTCGGCCTGGTCGACATAACGTGGGACATAGCACTCGTCATAGTCCTGGGAGTACTGCATAATGGCAAGACCCATCTGCTTTTCGTTGGATGAGCAGGTGATAGCGCGAGCCTTCTCACGGACCTTGGCAAAGACGGGAAATAGAATTGCTGCGAGAATCGCTATAATAGCTATAACAACTAGCAATTCGATAAGCGTAAAACCTTTAACTCTTGATTGCACGATTGAGTCTCCTGTTCGTATTGTTCTAAACGGCAGGCAACAATGGCGACGATGACTTCTTGCCGGCAAAGGACTGAATTATCCTTCGCATGTTGATAGTATACTAACGAATTCTCAAAAATAGCTCAATAACAAAATCAATTTGGTTAATTAATTTAAGAAAATCGATTTTCTTGCCGTTTTGCCGCGATATTCGGCGATATTGGGTACTTTTTATATCAAAAGTACCCAATTTAGTGCCGATAACACCCAGAAGACATCCGGTTGTAGGCTATTATGGTGCGCAACGCATCCCGTGGAGCGAAAGCTCCCGGCTACATCGTGCAAAACTTGCTGAAGCACGTTGAAGAATAGTTTGCGAGAACGTTTCCTATTCCTCAGTGCGCTTTAGCGTACTTCGCATTGTGTAGCCGGGAGTTTTAACTCCATGGTACGAGGAGTGAGCAGTGGCATGACCTTTGATTGAAACTCCAAGGTCTAACGAACCGTCTGGTATTCCTTTACCGCGCGCCCCAGCCAGCATGCTCGCCGATCATCTGTGGCAGCGGCGCGACTGTTTCCGCTTTTTCCAGCCGCCGCGACATCCAGAGCACCTCACCGTAAACCTCGGTAGGCGACAGTCCGTTGCCGGCTGCCCAGGCCGCCTCGAAGCCGGTCTCTCCAAGGGCACGCCGCGCCTCAGCGAGATCGTTTGATATTTCCTGTGGTCCGGCAGGCTTGAAGGAGATACCCATGGAGGAACGCATCGCCTCCGCAGCCGACAGCAGGCGCACCCCGAGGGCGTGCCACTGCTCTGCGCAGGCAAGATGGCCCATCTCCTTGGCGCACCAGGCCAGAAGGCGGCGCTCGCCGATCTCTGTGGCGAGCGTTGCGGATTCACCCAGCAAAGCGAGGGATTCGGCAGGCTGTCTTGACAAACGACTCACCGTTCCCAGGTTCAGCAATGTCTCCGCCATGCCCGGGCGATCGGCCAGATTGCGGCTGACTGCGAGCGATTCTTTGAGCAGGCTTCGTGCGGCATCCAGATCGCCCTGATAGCGCGCCACCAGGCCCATGTTATTAAGCGCATACGCAACCCGGTTTGTGATCCCGCTGGCGCGGTACTGCCCTAAGCTTTCCGTATAGCGCTTCCATGCCTGGGTATAGTCGCCTTGCTCAAGCACAAGGTTCCCGAGATTGTGCAGCGCGCCTGCGATCAGAAGGCGGTCTCCCAGGCGGCGAGCAATGTCCAGGCCCTCCTCAAGCAGCGACTGCGCTACATCGCAATCCTCCCTTGAATAGGCGATTGTGGCCTGCACCTGAAGGCAGTTGGCCAGCCCGTGGGCATCTTTGAGGGAGCGCCACAGGCGCAGAGCCTCGTCCATCGCGGCATTTACGGCGGTCGAGTCGCCCTGGTGCCGCGCAAGATAGCCACGTGCCGTCAGCGCCTTGGCGCGCACCGGCCCCGATACGTCTCCGGGGAGCGCCAGCAGCCTGTCCAGCCATTCTTCGCCTTCCGTCAGGTAGCCGCGCATGTCCCAGAACACGCTCAAAGCTCCTGCCAGCCGGAGACCTATCTCAGCCTCATCGTGCTCCACCGCCCATGTCAGGGCAGCTCGAACATTGTCATGCTCCGTCTCAAGTCGGCTCAACCACAGTCCTTGCTCCGGACCGAGCAGATTGGGCTCAGCTTCCCGAGCGAGCTCCATGAAGTATTCGGTATGAGCGCGCCGCCACAGATCGGCGTCCTCGGGCGCCATCTGTTCCGACGCGAACTCGCGAAGCGTATCCAGCATCCGGAAACGCATCTCGGATTCGGCCTCTTCGCTCAGCACCAGGGATCGCTCACGCAATTCCGTGAGCGCTTCAAGCGCGGAAGCGTCGGATGACGGCGATGCCGCAGCGCCCACTGCCTCTGCAGCATCCAGGTTCCAGCCTCCCTGAAATACGGATAGGCGCACGAAGAAACGCTGCTGATCCGGCGTCAAATGCGCATAACTATACTCGATTGCCGCTCGCAGAGTGCGATGACGGGGCGCAATATCGGCTCGGCGCGACACCAGCAAATCAAGCCGGCGAGTGAGGCGCGCCAGCATCTGCTGCGGCGTCAGCATAGGCGCCCAGGCGGCGCAAAGCTCGATGGCCAGGGGAAGACCTTCCAGGCGGGCGCACAGCCGGGCGATGTCGCCGGCGTTCCTGGGGGTAATCCGGAAGGCAGGCTGTACGGCTTGCGCCCGATCCACGAACAACTGGACGCTGGCGCAGGACATGAGGCGCGCAGTGGTAGGGGAAAGGCCGTCAACAACAGGCAGAGGCAGGGGCGGCACTGTCACATCGCGCTCGCCGTCCAGACTGAGGCGCTGCCGCGATGTTCCAAGCACCGTCAAAGTTGGAAGACGCGCCATCAGCTCTTGCAGCAGACGGTTCATGCCCCGTGCAAGGTGTTCCAGGTTGTCGAGCACAAGAAGCGACGGGCAGGGCGCAAGCGCCTCTATTACGGCATCAAGGGGCTCCGAGCCGGAGTAGGGCAGCCGCATAGCTTCCACCAGGGCGGTTGGGAGCATACGGACATCGGCAACATCGGCAAGCGGCACGAACCACACCGCACCCTCATAAGAGGGCGCAAGGCGGGATGCCGCTTCAAGCGCAAGGCGCGTCTTTCCGCTTCCGCCCGTTCCAATCAACGTCACTAACCGCGCTGCTCCAGGTTCGGCAAGCATCTGCACACGCTCCAGTTCTTCTTCGCGTCCGAAGAAGCGGGTGGGAAGCGAAGGAAGCGGTGGCGGAATGCTGCGATGGAGCGGCTCAGGCGGCGCAGCGGGCCGGCGGTTGCTGTCTCGGATACGCTCGATGAGCGACCGCGCCGCCGCAGAAGGCGGCGTTTCCAGCTGCGTTGCCAGCAGATGCTCCATTTCGCGATACTGGCGAACAGCTGCGGCGGTCTGACCTGTCGCGGCAAGGAGCCGGATAATATCGCAGTGGGCTTCTTCAGCCAGGGGATCGGCGGCTACCGCGCGCCGCATATAGCTCAACGCAAGATCCCACTCCTGCATGACTTCATGATGTGCCGAGAGGCGGCGTAGAGCGAAAAGGAAAGCCGTGAGAAGGCGCTGTCGCTCAAGCAGAACCCAATCTTCATACTGTCCGGACAGCAGGTCCCCGCGATAAAGATTGATGGCATTTCGAAGCGCCTCGACACGAAGGATCGGGTCTTCTCCCTTATCGGCAGCCATAAGCGCGGCTTCGAACTCGCCGATATCAGTCCGCACCATGGCCGGGTTAAGCCCCACCGTGTTGCGATCCGACCACAAAACATCAAACGGTCCCGATTGTCCATCGGACTGACTCGGGTCGCCGTCGCGGAATTGAGACCGCAGCCAGGTAAGCGCCTGAGACAGGCGATGCCGGCCCGCATCCATCTCCGCGTCCGGCCAGAGAAGGTCGACAAGCTCTTCGCGCGAATGCTGTCGCTGGATGTACAGCGCCAAATATGCCAGCAGAGCTTTCGTTTTTTGAGTTTGAAAATGCCGGATCGAACGGTCCGCGCGGCTGACACTAAGATCGCCGAGCAAGTCGATCCTCCACAAGGTCGGATTGATCACCATACCGATTGTTATACTCTAACTATGGCCCAGACGCTATATATAGGCCCTTTGAAGGGCTAAAGTGTAAGCAGGATAACGTGAAACCTATCCGCAGAGCGACCTAACCGCCCGAATGATGAGCAGAAAGATTTCTCGCGCCCCACCATGAGGCAAACTTACTTACTCTTGCGGCGCGCGCCGCGCTCTTTTCCCAGGGGTCATATTGAGCAGGCAGAGCGATCTTGCGTGTGCTGAGGATCGCCTGCAGGGCGCGATAGCTGCCTGCGCGAACTGCAAGAGTTTTGCTGCCCATGCCCGTGATGAGCGCCGGAACGGCATCGTCGCCGGCATTACCAAGCAGATCGATGATCGGCGTCACCTGCGGCTCATCAAAGACACCTAGCTGCTCCACCAGCATATTCAATCCGGCTTTTGCTGCATGAGCATCCTTCTGCTTCAGTTTGCCGAATGTTTTACTGTTTAGGGCCTGCTTCACCGCGAGAAGTTCAGGCTTCTCAGTGGGAAGCACGGTCGCTCCGCCGGCAATCTTGATATGCAGGGCATCGCCGAGTGAACTCAGAAAGTCCTCCGGCCCTTGATATCCCGTCGAATCCATTAGCGGTGGGCCACCGCCCGCCGGCAGCAGCAGGATCCGCGGGATGCTGTTCACCTGGAAAGCCTGCGCCTCGGCCACATTCTTATCGATGTCGAGATGGACGCAGACCATTTTGCTTATGACTGCCTGCACACCCGGATTCGGATAAGTATCCCTCTCCATGGCTTTGCATGGCCCGCACCATGTTGCTGAGAACACAAGCAGGATCGGCTTGCCCGCCTTGAGCGATGCCGCCTTTGCCCCAGGAAGGTCCGTCCGCCAGGCGACCTCCGCCGGAGCCGCTATCGCCGTTCGATATCCTCCGCCCAACAGCGAGAGGAAAACCAACAAAACTATTGCCGCTTTCATAATTGTTGCCTCAACGGGCCATACACGAGCAGAGTGTCGCGTAGTGAAAGTAGTCGGTATCCCCAAGGAGGCAGGCGGTTAAAACCGCGCCTAGAGAGAACAAAGGTGCCCCTCCGGGCACAAAGAGAGACCTTCGGTCTCTAATCTTAGTCCGCGAAGGCGGACATGTGTATTCTCTAGCCCGTGCCACCCGGAGGGTACCCGGCCGCCAGGGCAAAGTCCAATTTTGTTAATACGCTCAATGCGCGATCTTTGGCCAGAACGTCGCATAGTGGAAGTTCTCGCTATTTTCTTTATCGTGACACTTGATGCACGTGGCGGGAGTCACCGGCCGCAGCGTGCTCGCGACGACAAGATTGCCGCCACCGGCTTTTGCCTGCATCGCCTGAATATGATCCTTGCCGCGGCCATGGCAGCTCTCGCATTGGACGTTCTCCAGGCGCTCCGTGCGCTGCGCATCCACAAAGCCGCTATACAGGCCATACCCGACGGTATGGCAGCTCAGACATTCGGGATCGTACTGGCTGTTCTTCTTTACGAGCGTTGCATAGGCATGCGCATGCTGCGATGCCATATATACGCTGTGCGCATTCTTGTGACAGCTAATACAGGATTGCTCGCCCACATATTCGTCGGCTGTGCTTGCGCTCCCTGAGATACGCTCCATGCCCTCCGCCGACGCCAGCTCATACCGGCGGTCTCGCAGTTCATCTTTGTATCGCCCGATAAGCGCCAGCATCGCCTGATCCTTGGCGATCTGATCGCCCATGACTTTGATGCCCTTTGCGCCGTCGATGCTGTAGGCGGATCCATGTTTTGTAAGGTCGATCTGTCCCAGGACCTTGCCTCTATCGGTGACACTGAATGCCGACGCCCGGTTGAACTGCTGCACCGTAGACGATGACTGCGGCACGTCGCCGCCGAGTATGCAGTCGATTTCCGGATAGTGTCCGGCAATCTCCCTCTGAGTGTCCTCGTTTACATATGCCAGCACGACAAGATAGTCGCATTGTTTCTTGAGTGATCCCACCACTCCTGCCAGCGCCTCAACGGGAGGCTTCACCATGACCCCGGGACCGCAGTCGAGCGAATCGAGGTCCGTCACTCCGGTCACGCCGATTGTCAGCGAGCCTCGTTTGATAAGACGTGTCGCCGGCGCAATGGCAGAGCCATCCCGGCGCGCAAGCACGTTCGCCGAAATATAAGGCAGAGCTGTGGACGCCAGCATTGCCTGCAGCGTATTTAAATCCAGTCCCGCTTCCGTCTTTCCAAGGTTGACCGCATCGTAGCCGATCTTGCGCATGCCATCGAGCAGAAATCTCGCCTTAAGCTGCTCATAGGGGCGCCCGCCCGGCGCAAGGTTGCCGGCGTCGAGGACGACCCGGTTTGCGGGCGGAACCGCGTCAATCAACGTGGCGCGGCCGGGCAGCCCGCCGGCCTGATCGCGGCGGCATCCGCATGGCTCCAGATATCCGCGGCTGTCGGCCGTGAGGAACATGGTCAGCTTATCCGGCGCGGGCTGCGCCGGCGGTTTGCAGCCGCCTACTACGATCAGAGCCGCCACGAAGGTGGAAGTCGCCAGGACAGCTGTCCATACAGGCTTAATGCAGCAGCGCATAGGCCAGAATGTCCACATTGATCCGCTCGGCCTCGCCGATCTCATCGCCGCCGCAGCAACAGCAGTTCTGCGCATGCGCGGTATCGTTGAGGCCGTCTGATGAGAATAGAACGACGATCTTGCCGTTTACGGTCAGCCCTTCCAGTTGAGCGGTATGCGCTTCATGCGTCGTCTGTACGTTCGTAATGGTGTACACGGTGTGGAAGATGGCATGCGTCAGCGGTATGGGCTGCATCTTCTGTTTTGGGAAGATGATGTTCATCTCATTTCGAAACGACCGCGTCCACTCCGGATCCGAACATCCCGACGACGCAAGAAGGAAGCCGCCGTGCGTCACATAGTAACGCAGCTGCGTCCGCTCCTGCGGTGTCAAGGTAAAACCGCCTTCGCCGGTCATGATAGAAAACGGATACTGATAGAGATCCGAACTGTCGAGCTTTACCTTGACAAAGTTCGTCGCCGTATGGATGTTAGTTTCAAGCTGCAGCCGCTCCAAGAACCGATCGCTGTAGCATACGGAGCTCTTATTTACGGCATACACAAGGTTCGCGCACTGCACATCAGCGTCACCCTGCGCATTGGCAGGGGGAGGGGAGAATAGGGCGAGGGTGGCGATAGCGACGCATGTGGCGTACCATGCGCGCAGGCGTTTGCTCGTTAGGAACCCACCCCATCCCCTCCCGAAGGGAGGGCGCGTCCCGATTAGCGATTTACGTTTTGCTTCTTGACCATGCGCCAAGAAATGCAAGCCTTTCACAGAAGCGAACGCGCCCTCCCTTCGGGAGGGAATAAGGGTGGGTCCTAAACGGTACTCGCTTGCAAATAGCGGATGAGTCTCAATTTTCCACATAATCACTTACCCTCGGCGACTGATTTGAAGTAGTCGCTGATCATCTTACGGTATTCCGGCGGATAACGGTTCGCGCGGTCGCCCGCTTTTTGCGGCGCTTGCGATGGGTTCTTCATCACTTCCGTATCGCTTGGCGCTAAAACTCCCGGCCCCGCGCCCATATTGTTCTGGTGGCGCATCTTTTTCTGGCCGCCCGTTCCGTTGATCTGCTGGGTGCTGGGGACATACGCCTTGGGGCCGCTTTTGGCGGAGCCTCCGCTCTGGCCGGTCTTACCGCCAGGCATCGAGCCAAGGCCCATGCCGGTGCCGTCGCCCTGGCCTGACCCCATGCCGAAGCCACTAAGTGATTGGCCGAGGCCCTTCTTGCCCAACGACTGCGACAGGGCGACATCGAGCTCTCCTTCGCCTGCGCTCTGCCCCCCTTGGCATTGCGAGACCATTGCCTGCATCTGGCGGAGAGCATTCTGAGCGGCTTCAAAGCCGTTAGGCCCGTTCCACTGGCTGAAGCCGTCATGACTGCTTTGCATCAGGTCAGGAATGTGCCTGTGGTCGATTTCGGCGGCGATTGCGCGCCCGGATGCCGCCGCCTTCGGAAAGTGTTCTTGAGCCGTGTCGGCATCGTGCTCAAGGTCCTGCTGCAGCTGAACGAGCGCCTGGCGTATGGCGGCCTGGCGTGTCGCGATCTCGTCCATGCGCGCCTTGTCACCTGCGCTGTCACCGGAGCTTTGCTGGAACTCGCGCGCTTTTAAGACAAGCTGACCCTGTTCGTTCAGGAGATCCATGAAGCGCTGCATGTCTCCATAGAGCGGCATGATCTCCCCCAGATGCTGAATGGATTTCTGCACCTGATCCTGCATCTGCTTACTGGCTTTCGCCAGCTGATCGGCCGCCGACTTGGCCGAAGCCGCCGATTGCTGGCCACTCTGGGCCTTCTGCATGCTGCCCTGAGCCGCCGCGATCTGCTGGGCGATCTGGGCGATTTTCTCCTTGAGAGCCGCCTCGAGAGGCGTAGCGGAACGCGATTGGCTGTACTCCTTCATCGCCTGCTCAAGCTTGCCCGCTTGCTGCTGCAAATCTTTCTGTTCCTTGCGGGCGTCGGCCAGTTTTTGCTTCAGGGCTGCGTCACCCGGTTTCTGCGCCAATTGCTTTTCGAGCGACGCCATCCTATCGGCGAGGTCCTTTTGCTTGTCGGCAAGGTCCTGGACTGCCGCGACGATATCCTTGGTCTCGTTCTTCAGATCCGCCGCAGTCCGCTCCTGCTTTAGCGCCTCTTTGAACTCCTCCGGTGTAACGACCTTCATCGTATACGTTTCGGTCTCGCCGATATTAGGCTTGCCGGGATTGGTGTCGTATGCCGTGGCATAGTAGGCTATCCTGTCGCCCGGTCGCACCCCGAGGTCGGCAAGGTTCATAACGAGCTCATCGTTAACCCGCTTTGCCGGAACGGTGTTCGGGTAATTGCGCGGGCTGTCGGAGAGGTCATTGATCATGCGATGCAGTTGGACATTCTGAACCCCCTGATCATCGTCCGCTTCCACTGCCACCGGAACACTCATCGTAGGAGTTACGAGGATATCGTTGCCGGGCGTCGTGATCCATACATTCGGACGTTCGTCCTTATCGAGGACGATCTTGCCCTTTGCGCCGTCCGGATTAGTTTGCGCATCCTGGGCTTGTAATGAGAGATGGTATGTGCCGGGGCGGCTGATTGTGAATCCTGCCGATGCCTGCCGCGCGGATTTCGCATCCACACCGAGTGGGATCTGCTGGTCCGTGGAACCGTCGCGCTGCACAGTCAACTGCCCTCCTCCAAGAGCCCGGTTGCTGTAGATATGAAATACGACTACCGTGCCGGCAAGGCCGTGGATGCCTGCCGATCCAACTGTCTCCGTAGACGGCGGCTTTCCGGTGTACTTGGGATAGGTGTAAGTGACCTGCAGCCGTTCCAGCACCGGCGGCCGTGTAACTGTAATCATGTACCGGGCGCTGCGGCCTGTATTGGCTTGAACATAATACTGCGTGTTTTCACGCAGGTTATCGAGCGTCACCGAATAGGAGCCGGTATCGCCGCTGTCGAGAGGGACGCGCTGCCAATCACTGGTCGGCGTCTTGACCATAAGAGTGATCGTGTCCGGCTGCTGCCCGCCTGTCTTGACCGATATTCCCAGGCTTTCCCCGAAACGAACCGTTGCTCCACGCGGGCGTACATCAAACTTCGTCATGGAAAATGGGGGAGTAAGGTCGTCCATCCAGGGCGCAAATAACCGTGGAATTACGGTGATAACGCCGTTGGAAAACAATATCGCCCCAAGAGCCCAGCCCGCGCCGCAGATTGCCAGAATGCGCGCGGCCTTCCGCTCCTCTGACCTGTCGGCAGCCATATCAATGCCGGCCGCTCCCATGGACTGGCCCGCTCGGGAGACTTCCCTCTCCATCAATGCTGCCGTTGCGCGTGGCGTAATGCCGAGAAGGCGCTCAAACTGAACGGCATTGATGAGGGCGTTATCCACTTCAGGATGGCGCTCCTCCACCAGACGCGCAGCCCATTCGTCGCTATATCGCATTTCGGCGTTCAAGAGTGAGATCTTACGGATACCGGCGACTAGAAATGCCGCTTGACCTGCCAGTGTGATCCAGCGCAGCCAGACCGGCAGGGCAAAGACGAGATCAAGCGCGAAGAGTGCGGCGAGCAGGGCGAGCCATCTCCATGCCAGCCGGTAGACCGCGGCGCAGATCGCCGTCGACCGCGCCTGCGCAGCCGCCTGCCTTAGCGCGGATTTCAGCGCTTCAATGTTGACTGTTCGTTCCGGCGTCTCAATCATGGCATTTGCCTATCAATCTTCTTAGGACTCATTCAGCAATAAACGGTTCGCAAAAGAGGGCGCATTGAGAAGGCAACCCGCTCTTGAAAGAAGCTATAAATGTCGCGAGCGGCCTTACATTGAGCCCATCATCTGTGACTGCATGTAGCGGGTATAGCTTTGCATGGCGCTATCGAACTTCCAGTTTTTGATCGACTGCAGTTTCCAATCACTGGTGTGCTCAAACATCGCGATATAGTCCATCCCGGTTCCCTGATTGCTGGCAAAGGACATCAGCTGCAAGTACGAAGAAGCGTCATCGATAAAGAAGAAGTGGACTTCAGCCTTTGTATCCGACTCGTTGAATAGGCATGGCCCGTCCTGCCGCAATATGGTATCTTCTCCCGAATCGGGGCCGGTAAACTGCAGCAGTCTGCAGCCCGCGAGCGAGGCGGTTTTACTGATGTAATCGTCCTTGGTCATACAGAGCACTCGGCAGTTTGCGCCGGTGAACTCCTGGAAGTTCGGCTTGTCCAGGATGACGACAATCGGCGTTGTGGATTTGTCGCCGCCATACAGTCCCGTGAAAATCGTCTGCAGCAGCGCCGTACGATCTCCGGACGCAGGTCCCGCCAGCGGATTGGCGTCCTTACTGTCGGGCAGACCGTCGCCGTCCGTGTCGGGTTTCTGCGGATCCGTCCCCAGACGCTTCTCTACAGTGTCGAGGAGGCCGTCGTGGTCACTATCCAGGCGAAGAGTGGTGAGCGAGTAGGTGAGCGCTTTCGATAAACTGCCGGTATCGTTCGACTGCAGCTGCGAGTACTCATTAATCGCTTTGGTGCGTTGAGCCGCCGGAGTCTTGGGATTGCTCATCAATATTCGCAGCGCTTCCAGCCTCGCTGCCGGATCGCCTTTCGGAGGTGACAGAACTACACTGTCTCCATTGACACTCATCCGGCATGAGCCCTTGGCGGGAACCTGCGCTACTCCATATGAGCGCTGCGAAGATGCGAATTGCTCTCCCGTAAATAAGAACTCGATCCACTGGCCGTTGTGGCCGTGAGCGAGCCAGATGTCGTTTGTCGAACCATAGTAGCCGGAGACAAAGACAGCCCACTCATCGCCGTCCGCGCTCTGCGTCGTGGCGATCGCCGTCACATGAGATGGATCAGCAGACGCCGTAGTGTTCCCCGGCCCGGAACTGAACGTGAACGCTTGCGATGAGATGCTGGCGCTGTCTGTGCTGGCGCTGACCTCGATGATATTTGTGTCTTTTACCTGTGCTACGGTGATGCCTTTGGGTGTTGAAGCGGCGCTGACTGGCGCGGCTGCAGGCTGGGGCGGAGTTGCCGCTGGAGTTTTCGGCGTGGCCGGAAGTGGATACGGCAGTATGAAGTGGGGCGCCGCATCCGCAATCTCTCGTGTTGTAGGGCCTTCAAAGGGAGTGATGTCACCCATCTTCAGCAGCTTCATCCGCGCGCTTCGACGGGCTGCGACGGTCGAATTCTGATCCAGAGCGGCCGCCGTCAGGAGGCGTGCCGCTTCAGGCCCCCCCTTCTTTGTCAGTGTCCTTATCAGCACGAGTTGAATTGCCGCTCTCGCTGCTTTGGACTGGCCCGGCGCAGGCGGAGCTGCGAGCTTCTGCTGAAATGCCGAGAGGGCTGCTGCGGCCTCCGGCTGAGACATGGCGCCCAGCGTCTGCACGGCGGCAATGGCTTGCTGCGGCTTTGTTACATCCAGGTACTGACCGAGTGTTGCAATCGCCGGGGAACCCAGAGCGCCCAGCGTGTCAAATGCGGAGACGATGTCGTCACCGAGAGGCTGGGCAAGCATGGCTTGCTCCATCTGATCGCGCTCCTCATCGGATTGAGTTTGCGGATGCTGGCGGGATGAAAACGAACTGCCCATGTCGGCCGAATTTGCTGCTGAGGCATCGATCGGTTCTTTAAGTCTGGCTATCTCCGATTGTATCTTTGCGGTATCGGTGAGCGGACGCATCGTCCACTGTGTCCCCGCCGTGTTGGTGAACTCGCCGCCATAGTACTCGCCGAGATGGCGCAGCAGCCCCGGCAGATCGACTTTCGCAACGACCTGAAACTCAGGGGCATCCGTCATTTGCGGCTGCTGTCCCATCATGCGCCGGTATGAGCTCATGGGGTTCTGATCGTTGTCCGGTTCATCCTCGCTCTTTTCGTTGCGGGCTGCTCGAAAGGCGGCTCGCTGTTGCAGCAGGGCCGGGTCGGGGGTAATCGTGATATGTTCGATATCGGCGAAAGCCTTGAGCATGCCGTCGTCCGTATCGCCCCGCATGAACACACCGGATGTCTCGATCGGCGGACTGGTTTTGATACGCGCCAGATCGTCCTTGCTTGCAAAGTCGACAAGCATATAGCCTTTGGATGTGTCCCATGCGAGGGGAGTGCCGGCTTTACTGAGTCCGTTTAGAATCTTCTCGACACTGCTCATGCCCGTCGCTTCGTCTCCCGTCGGCCGTTTGACATCGTCCAGAGGTTTCGGCGCAAAAACGACCCATGAGCCGCCTGCGGCCCGAGCCAGGCCTTTTGCGACATTCAGGGGCTCGTCGGAATCTGCGCCTGAGGAATATGACATCATATAGCCTGGTGACTTTGTAAGGTCCGGCATCAAGTTGCCCGTCACTTTTGAACCAACCAAGACTGCCCCGCTGATCGGGGCGCCCGGGCCAGGCCTCTCCGCCTTCTGACATCCGGTGATTGCGGAGGCCAACACAAGACTCAGTCCCACGGATATCGAACGCTGTCTGTTCATGTTACAATAAGCCCCATCGTCTGCGCAGAGCCCATTCCAGACTGAATATGCCGATAAGAAGGCCAAGGATCAGTCCGGTGTCCCATGCGCTTTTCTTGCTGCCACGGTTCGATGACGGCGGCGTCTGAGCGTCCTTCAACTTTAACGGCAGGTCCCGCAAGTTGGCAGCAGTCACCAGCTCGCCCCCTCCAGCCTCGGCGATCTCCCGCATCATCTCAGGGTCGGCCGCTGTCACGAGATCCTCTTCCTGATCGGGGAATACGCTGAACGGAGTGAGCACCGGCTGTCCGCCGGCCGGAGTGATTTGCGCGAGATATTCGCCCGGCTGTTTTGTCTGGAAGCTGCCCACGAAATCCGCCTGAGCGCCTCCGCCGTGTGTCAGCGTAACTGTAGTGGAACCGCCATTCGGAAGCTGCAGTGTTACCGGCGGCAATGCGGTCTTCTTGTCCCGTGTGAAAGCCATGATATGGACCGTTTCACCTGGCGCATAGCTGGATCGATCAGTTTTCAGTGAAAGATTTTGCCCGGGCAGGAAGTCCGACTGGTTGACCATCCACCGCACGAGCTGTGTCCAGAAGTCGTTATAACAGCCGCCGTAGTCTTTAAGATCAGGAGGAAGCAGCGCCCAGCGCCATAGACCATCGCCCACGAGCGATACACTTTTGCCGCGGCCGTAATCCTGATACGCCAGCACAGCCATTTCCTTATTGCCGGTTTGAACACCGTTAGCCCGCGCCAGAACGACCGAGAGAGCCTTTTCGCCATCGACTTTCGTTGCCGACGTCAGTGTCGGCAATTTTTGGATAACGAGGTCGGGATCGTTGTTTACCGGGAAGTCGAATGCCGGATTGCGGCGGCCTTCGTCCGTCACATGCATTCGAACGCCGTCAATCTGTTCGGTAGACCAATGCAGAGGCTCAAGGGCCGCCAGGTTAGCAGGAGCATCGCCTGGATTGCCACGCAGAAAGATGACATTGCCGCCGTGATCTCCCACAAACGACTTGAGGGCGTCGGTTGCGGCGGCATCGAAGAAATCCTCGTAGCCCTTGCCTACGATAACGACATCGTATTTCGCAAAATCGGCAGCGGTCTTGGGGGTAGTAAGCGCAGCGGGCTTCCCGCCGGCGTCGGTCGTCGCCGCTACGGCGAATACTTTATCTTCTGTCAGTTTGTAGAGCGCGTCCACATCGATGCTGGGATCGGAATGAAGGGCCTGCATGAGGAACTTCGCGTCCCAACTTGGCCGCCCTTCAAGAAGGAGAACCCGAGCCCGGGACTTCAACACCTGAAGAAATACGCTGCCCCGGTTATTGACCGTTGTCGCCTCGCCGCTGAGCGGATTTACAGCGATGGCATAACGGTATGAGCCTTCCTTGTCTTGATGCACGGTAAACGATGCATTGGTGGGCCGGTGGTCGTTCAAAGTCAATGACTGAGTCTGAACGGTTTTGCCGTCGTGAAGCAGATCGACACGCGCCGTCTGGCCTGTATAACCCACACTTCGGATCTGCGCGGTCAACGGCACATCCTGTGTGGGCGCCGCAAATACCTGTGGCCTGCGGTTTAGGAGGGAGACATCGCGGCCCTGGTTAGCGGTGCCCAGACACATCGTGAAAACGGGAAAGTGACGCGCCTTTGATTGGCGGGCCGCCTCGACAGCGTCCGCCTCGCCGTTGTTTCGCCCGTCGCTGACGATCAGCATTGCGCCGGACTGCGATCCTGCGACGCTTCCTATCGCGGCCGCCATCGATTCGCCGATTTTTGTGTGCGCGCCGTCAGGCTTTGCCGAACCGGCAAACGCATTCATGTCTTCCCGGGTGGCCGTGTCTGCCATGGAGTAGAGGCGGCAGTCATAGTGGCGCTGAATATCCGTCAGCAGTTCCGAATCGCCCAGCGTATCCTGTATTGCTGCCTGGAAGCGGCTTACGCCGCCCACATCGGTGATCTTCATGCTGCGCGATCTGTCCAGCATAATGAGCAGCGGCGGTTTGCCGCTGTCTCGGTGGGCGTCGAGGACGACCGGATTGAGGAGCAGAAGAACAATCAGGGCGATGCCGATGCCACGCAGGGCGGTCAGAAGCACGGCCGTTTTCGTTTGCGCCGCGGAGCTCGTTCGGTAGAGCCAGACAGCCAGAATGACACCGGCAATCGCCAGCACCGCAATCTGCGGGTAGGGGAGTATGGGGTCAAAGGCAAGGCTCATGTGCGGCGCGCCCTCGGTTTTAATCGGGCCAGCCACTGCTCGCCGAATAGGCAGAGCAGGGCGAGCGCCAGGAGATATTGCCAGATCGGCTTCTCCTTGCCCAGAGAATCGAGGTCGCTTCCTCCTTGCCCCATGGCTGCGAAGTATGAACTCTGCCGCTTCTGCTGCGACTCGAGCTCACGCGGATCGATCGTTCGCAGGTCGGTTTCATCGCCGTCGGTGTTCACCGCAAGCGTGGTGATCGGGGATGATCCTTTCAGAATGTGATAGAAACCCGTAGCGGGAGCGCGATCGATGACAATGGAACCCGTTGCCGTGTCCGTCGTGACGGGCACGTCTCCTGTTGGGCCAGCACACGAGACGCGTCCCGCTTGAGTACTTGCATCAGGCGGAATGGATGCCGCGGCCGATCCGCCCGCCACGAACTGCGGCGCAGTGGAATTCTTGCTGAGCAGTCCCTTGAGGAACTCATGCATCAGCGGCAAAAATGCGGGCTGTCTGGCCAGATCGCTCCAGGTCGGATCCGGCGACATATTAACGAGCAGCAGGTTTCCGCTCCCCATCACGCTGTGCACGGCGGCGCTCGTGCCGTCGTCGAACTTTAGCAGCGTTTCAGCCCGAGGATCGACTTCTCCGGTGACACAGATCTTGCGGAAGTGAATCAAACTGAGATTTGCGGCCGCGGGATCTTTGAAGGCCTTGAGCAGCGGGCTCTCATAGTGAGCTTCCGCCAGGGTGACATAGCCGCGGCCATTGCCGTTAAGGTCGGAAACGTGATCGATCTGCAGCGGTATCGGCTCCGTGGCCGGCATGACCCGCCCCAGGGAATTGATCTGATCGGCGATGCCGTCTCCGCAGAGGAACCAGACCAGGTTGCCTCCGCCCGATGCGTAATCGCTCAAGGCCTGATACTGAATTGCCGGAATGCTTGACGCGTTGCACACAATCACGGCATCGGCGGTCTTCAGAGTCGCGCTGCGCAGGCTTTCGGGCTTGACGGGCGTGACCGAGAAGCCGGAGGCCGCAGCGGCAACGGGATGCAGGGCGCGCGCCAGAAAATAGCTTGCGCCAATGGGCTTGGAACTGTTCTCATCCGTGATCAGCAGGACCTGCGGCGTATGCTTGAGGTCGATGATGATGCGGCGAGTGTCGTCTGCGGGCATTGAATCGGCAGGAAGAGAAGCTGTGCATTCGATACGCTGTGGCGTATCGAATTGCAGAGAGAACCCGGCTTCAGCGCTTGAGTACGGTTCCACCGTCACAGTCTGGGTCTGTTTCACGCCGGTGGACACGGTAAGCGTCACAGGAACCGACTGCGGCCGGCTGCTTGAGTTGAACACCTCGCAGTCGACGGTAAGCGGCTCGCCGACTTGCGGCGTGGCTGGGGCAAGACGCAGTCCTGTTATGCCCAGGTTAGACCGGTCGCCGGAAACGGCGCTTACGAAAACGATTGAAGCATCCGCAGGAACAGGCTCGAACTTCACATCGGCCCAGTTGCTGCGCTGGAAATCCGATACGATATAGATCCTTTTTGAGGTCGCCTGTGTTTTTCCTATCTGCTCCAGTGCCAAATTGATCGCGCCATTGGGATCGGATCGCTCCTCAGTTGCCCGGGCTCGGGTTATGGCCTGTTGCAGCGATACCATATCCGACGTGGGAGCGCTAAGGGCAGCTTCAGGGTGCGCGCCGGCGAAGACGACATTTGCCTGTACACCTGGTCCCAGCCCGGTTATCAGTTTATCGGCGGCATCGCGGGCTCGAGCAAATGTCGTTATTCCAACGCCTGAATACCCCATGCTGGCGCTCGTATCGAGGATAACCACGGCGCAGGCGCGCGCATTTGCCGGAGGAGCAAGGGGCGAGTTGAGGGTGGGGCGTGTAAAGGCGATTACCAGGGCGACGATCGCCAGCATTCGCAGGGCCATGAGCAGCCAGTGCCGCCAGCGGAAGATACTGCTCTGATGCGCCATACTGCGCTGCAGGAACTTCACCGTCGGCAGCTCCACGCGCCGCCGCGTCTTACGCGTGAGCAGGTGAATGATCACCGGGACACTCACGGCGAGCAGCCAGGGCAGTAAGCTCGGATGCAGCAAAGAAACCATGTTCGATATTGCCTGTCGTGGTTACAATACTAACCCATTTACGCAAACGCTTCCACGTTAAGACCCCTCCTTGCGTCCTCCCCGAAGGGAAGGATCGTTCGCCTTGACATTGGTCTTTCACCTCTTGGCGCGTGGTCAAGAAGTCGTAGCCTTTCGAATGGGCGAATGCGCCCTCCCACATAAACCCACTGGTGGGCGGGAGGGGATGGGGTGGGTTCTTCACATCCCTGCCCGGGTCGTTAAGTACGTCTCCAGAGCAGAGTAGTATGGTGTGTCCGTGGTTGCCAGATGATAGTGAATCCGGCGAGCCTTTGCCGATGCCTCCATGCCGTCCAGGAAACTGCGCACCTCTGCCTGGTAAGCCGCCCGAATGGAGTTCGGCTCAGCAACAGCAAAGTCGGAAGACTCCATATCCTGGAAGTAGGCGTTATCCATGTCCGGCAGATTGATCTCGTCGTCCGTTAAAACATGCATCAGCAGTACCGTAAAGCCTTTGTGCGCGTACATGCTGAGGGCCGAAAAGATTCGTTCGGGTTCGTCGAGAAAGTCGGAAATGACAATCAGCAGGCCGCGCCTCTTCAGGTATCCGAAGAGCGTCTCAAGTGTGCCGGCCAGCTTGGTCTGTCCGGACGCCTCTGTTTGTTCGAGGGCGATGAGAATGCGGTTCAGGTTCTGCTGAGTGCCGCCCGGCGGCACGAACGTCTTGAGGGACTCGTCTGCCAATCCAAGGCCGGCTTTGTCGCCCTGGCGCACGATGAGGTAGGAGAGCGCCGCAGCCATATAGCTCGCGTATTCCAGCTTACTTGTGCCGTCTGCGCCCTTGTAACCCATGCTCCGGCTCTTGTCCACAAGGACATAGCAGGTCATGTCCGTCTCTTTGCGGTAGAGCTTTATGTAGTAACGATCGCACCGGGCATAAGCCCGCCAGTCGATCGAACGGATCTCATCGCCTGGCACATAGGCGCGATAGTCGGCGAACTCGGAGGAGAAGTCGTGGAAAGGCGAACGGTGGCGTCCCTGGTAGAAGCCGTCGACAATCATCTTGGCCGCGAATTGCATATTGCGCAGGCGGCGCAGATCGGACGTGCGCAGGTACTTCCAGCGCTCCTTGGGAGGCATCACATTTTCTTCGGCAAATACAGCATCGATCAGCGGATGTGAGCCGCGGGCCGTTCGGCCAGGCTTATCCATTGCACAGGTACCTCGCCCTTACCGTTTGGCGTACGCAGGCTCCTGGATCTTGCGCAGCAATTCCTCGACGACTCCAGCCGGTGTGATTTCATCGGCCATGGCGGCGTAGTTGAGGATGGTGCGATGCTGCAAAACGAGCGGAGCAACGAGGCGGATATCGTTCGTGGTCGGGGCTGGTTTGCCATGCATAACTGCGATGGCCTTTGCGCCCAAAATAAGATATTGCGAGGCTCGTGGGCCGGCGCCCCACTGCACATATTTCTTAACGATCTGAGGCGCTTCCGGCGAATCCGGACGGCTGGCGCGCACCAGGGAGACGGCATATTTCGTGACGTGCTCCGACACGGGTATTTGTCGTACCAGGTGCTGGATCTTCAGAAGCTCTTCACGGGCAAAGAGCGCGCGCGGCGTTACATGGTCGTCGGTAGTGGTGGTTGCGGCGATCTTTTCCTCTTCGGCGGCGGTGGGATACTTTACCGAAAGGGAGTACATAAACCGGTCGAGCTGAGCTTCGGGCAACGGATAGGTGCCCTCCTGCTCGATCGGGTTCTGGGTGGCGACAACGAAAAATGGAGGCTCGATCGAAATGGTTCGCCCTGCAACCGTGACCGCATACTCCTGCATGGCCTCAAGCAACGCGCTTTGCGTCTTGGGCGGAGTGCGGTTGATTTCGTCCGCCAGGATGAGGTTTGCAAAGACAGGGCCTTTGATAAACCGAAGGGAACGGTGTCCATCCGAGTCGTTGTCGAGGATCTCGGTTCCGACAATGTCGCTGGGCATCAGGTCGGGCGTGAACTGAATGCGCTTGAAATCCCAGGAAAGGCATTGGGACAACGTTTTGACTAGGAGCGTCTTCGCCAGACCGGGTACGCCTATCAGCAGGCAGTGTCCACGCGCAAACATGGCGCTCACCAGAAATTGAACGATCTGGTCCTGGCCGATTATGACACGGCCGATTTCGCTGACAAGTTCGGCACAGCGGGCGCGAGTGGCGTCGAGCAGTTCTGACTGGTCGGCGTCGTCTTCGAACATTTGCGACTACCTCCACAGCCTTCAAACAACAAGGCTGGATGAGAGAACATCCGGTTCCGATATAGCGATTAGATATCACTATACCAGGAATCCTTTTATTTATATATTCTCATTTTACAGTAGTCTGGCGAGCGAGCTTAGACGATCACTTTTGTGCTCGATAGTAATAAAAACCGACGGGTTTAGTGGATATACTCGGCCAGCTGGCGGCGCAGGATTGTTCGGGCAAACTGGAGCCGTTTGCGCACATTTGCTTCGCTCGTCTGCAGCTCGGCAGCCATCACACTGTAGTCCATTTCATCTACGACGCGCATCTTCCAAACCTGGCTGTAGCTCGTGGGCATCTTTTCGAGAGCTTCCTGAAGCTGAGCCCTGGTGTCGCTTTGCAGCATCACCGCCTCGGGACGCATCGAGAGTCTGGGATCGACCAGATCGATGGGGCAGTGGTCCACACGAACCGCCTTGCTCTCCTTGGTCTGGCGCTGCCGAAGCAGGTCGATACAGAGGTTGCGTGTCATGCACTTTAGCCAGGCCTGTGGAGAATCGACGGTTCGAGCCTCTGTGCAGACGATGGTGAATGCTTTCAGCCGGGCCGTTGCAAGCGCTTCCTCGGCATCGGAGTAGCGGCCGTCCATGCAGGAGAGGCAAAGGCGGAATAGGGTGGGCTCGGCGGCTTGCCATGTCTCCCAGAAAAGCGAAACTCGTGTTGATGCAACGCTTTTTTCAGCTGCTCCACGCCGCGCCATTCCACGGCACTCTTTGCCGGCATTCGCCGTACGATGCTTGGTTGAACTGCTGTTTTTGGCCAGTGAAAATGTTGCTTCCATCGAGAGCCTCCGCATAAAGTGTTTGTCTGCTGGCGGCTTGCTTGCCGCTCGGTATGTGAACACTCTATCAGGGAGCTCTTACAGAACCCTTACAGGCTTGTCAGGTTCAAAAATATTTTTCGATGAATTTCTTGTAAGGATTGTAAGGATCGTGGATGCGTTTAGGAGGAAAAGGTGGTGGCAAACGGGCGGGACGGCGGCCGCAATCCGTATTGGAGAGCAGCCGCCTGTACATGATCCCGATGGGATTCCGCTATTTATACAGTGCGCTTAAACTGAACCTGCGGGCTTGTGAGGCCGCAGCCGCTTGCCTGCACCCAATACACTGTGCCAACCGTTAGCACAGTAATGGGAATCGACAAATTCGGAGCGGCGCCTGTTACCGGCGCGGACGTGACCGCGCCGGTAAAGTATGTCGGAAGGTCGACAGGGAGGAACGTGGTCGATCCCTGGCCATATGCGAAGTCAACTGTTGCCGATGATGTCTCGTTCGTTGTGACGATTATCGTAAACGGGTTCGTTCCGGTTGCAATGCCGTTGCTGCCACCATCGTCGTCTCCATCTTCGCCATCGTTTTGATCGTCGCTTCCCGTGGCCGGGGGACGACCGCGCACTTGAACGCTCAATGTCGTATATTCGGGAGCTGCGGATGTGCCGACCTTGTCGGCTTCAATTATTTCGTCAGAGGACACTCTGTTTCTCCTTGCAATGAAGCTCGCATGCATGACAGCGAGTCTATATATTAATGGTCGATTGCAGCAGGCGCATGATATTCGCCACCTGGCCCGCATCACCCCCTTAACTTGAAAAAGCTTCTGGAGGCAATGCCGCTTCGGCAAGCGCCGGCAATTCGTGCTGCGAGAGCGCCATGATCTGCGCTTCAAGTTCCGCTTTGCGTGACATGCTGATTGTGCTTACGACTCGCGATCTCAGATTTACGCATCGCGCTATTTCGTCCGGAAAGTCCGGAACGTTGGTTCCTGCGCGGATCCGCTCGGCTGCAAATATTAACAGAGCCGCGTGTTCCATGTCGCCACGGCGCTCACTGATCAGGGCGGCATCATAGAGAGCCATGGGATAATGTGTTCGGTTCCCTAATTCTTGACGAATCAGGAAGCTTTTCGTGAAAAGGTTGTTTGCTGAATCTTCATCTCCATCACAGAGCCTCAAGTGACCCCGATAGCGCAAAGCGTGCGCGAGGGCAAGGGGGATACCTCCTCGCTCAAGTTCCGGGATTGCTTCGATTAGATGCTGCTCCGCAGACTCGTAATTGCCCAGCACTTCTTCGATCTTTGCGATATTGGTAACCACTACGGCTGCCAACAGACTATCATTATTGGCTTGATGAAGGCTAAGGCTGGTCCGGAAGTGCTTGTAAGCCTCTTCGTAATAGCCCTGGTGTGCCAGTACAAGGCCTAGATTATTGAGCACTCCTGCCTGATCATCCGGATACTCGCCCTCAGCAAAATACGCCAAGGCGTCACGCATGAGCGTTTCTGCTGTCGCAAGATTTCCAGCCGTCCACTCCAGGTTGCCACACGCATTCTGTGCCACGGCTCGCCACAGTGGGTCGGCATCGGCGCATTCGTCGAGCGCCTCGTGGAGTAGCCTTCGCCCCTCATCCACATAGCCTCGAATCAGCCAGAAGCGGTGCAGTGAACTGCACAGATAGAGCCTGCGGTCGCCGGTCGTCTTATAGGATATTGCCAGACGAAGGTTTTCCTGCTCGCGATCCAGACGGTCGAGCCATTCTGTAGGCGCCGGTCCCTCAAGTTCGGAGCGCGCTTCATTGGCCATATCGTAGAAGTAGCGCCAGTGCCGTTCGCGATGCTGTTCTATATCGTCCTGCTGCGAAGCCAGCTCCCCGGCATAAGTCCGCACGGTTTCAAGGATGCGAAACCTCAGACCATCCGCGCTTTCGTCGGTATAGATAAGCGAGCATTGCCGAAGCTCCAATAGGCTTTCGAAGATCTCAGTCGTCTCGCAGACTGCGGCAGCGGCGTCCATCGTAAATCCGCCCCGGAAGATCGAGAGGCGCCGTAGTATAGACTGAAGGTCTGCGGAGAGCAGTCCGTAGCTCCATGCGATCGCCGATCTCATGGTCCGGTGACGCTCGGGCTTATCGCGTTTGCCGCCTGAAAGAATCGTGAATTTGTTGCCGAGCTGTTCAAGCATCTGCCGCGCTGTGAGCACCGAAAGGCGCGCCGCAGCCAGCTCCAGAGCAAGAGGCATCCCTTCAAGCTCGACGCAAATCGCCGCAATGGCGTCGGCAGTCGCCGGCGTCAAACGGAAGTCCGGTCGCACTCTTCGAGCGCGGTCCAGGAACAATTGGACCGACTCCGACTTTGCAATCTGTTCGAATAGAGCCGATCGCAGTGGGGTGGGCAGGGGCATGAGAAGGCACTCAGCCTCCATAGTAAGCCCCAATAACCGCTGCGACGTGACAAGGACGGTTAGATTTGGCGCGCGTTCAAGAAGCGTTTGGACGATCCCGGCTGCAGCATCAACGATCTGTTCACAGTTGTCCAGTATCAGGAGGGATCGCTCCGCGGCCAGCACTTCTACGACATCCTCAATAGGATCACGGCCGATTGTGGGGGTAATCCTCAGCGTGGTCAACATTGCCAGCGATGCGGACTCGGCGCTGTCACGGTCGGCCAGAGGAACGAAGTAGACACGGCCGTCAAAGACGTCGACGAGACGCCGTGTGACCTCGATGGCAAGGCTTGTCTTTCCGACGCCGCCTGGGCCGAACAGCGTAATCAGGCGGTTCGACTTGTTCTGCAGCATCCTTGTCAGCTCTTCGACTTCAGGCAGCCGGCCGATGAAACGCGATACTGCAACGGGAAGAACCGGCGTTTGCGTGAACGGCGCCTTTAGACGCGGAAACTCGCGCATCAATTCCGAGGAAACCGGCATGTAGATACGGCTGGAATAATTGTGGAATCGATACGTGCCGAGATCCTGCAGGCGAATGTCAGGGGTCAAATCCTGTCGCACAATGGATGCTGACGCATCAGTACAGACGATCTGCCCGGGATGCGCGGCAATGACGATTGCCGCGAGACGATCCGTAAGCGACATATAACCTGGACCGATGCGGCCCAAAGATAACGATGCAGTCGCGGCAATATCCCCCGTATCGAGAGCGATGCGCGTGTTTGTCGTATCTCCGGCCTGACTGAATGCCTTCTGAGCATCGATAGCTGCCGACAGAGCGTCAATGGCGCAGTCAAAGACGGCGAATGTGATCTCCGGCCGCTGCGAGATGATATGTCCGCCATGCGCGCGGATTGCGCGGTCGAGGGCAGCCGTGGCGTTTACACTCTCTTCCGAATCGGGGACCACAGCCCCTTCTGCCGCCGCCGCGAGAACTGTAACCGTTCCCGAAGGCAGAGGACGCGGCGCTGATGCCGGGTCATCTGCCGGAATAAGAGGAGGTGATGACAGCGATGTTCTGGCTTTTGCGGCCGGCGCAGGCGTAAGACTATCGAGGAGAGCGAGGATATCGTCGCGCTCCGGATCGATGATCAGTCCGCGCCGCGCGTATTCCACAGCCCCTGAACCATGACCTGTTTCAGCCATATATCCGATAAGCCACGATAGAGCCGCGAAGTACTGCTCCTCCAGGTGGCGCTGTTCCGAAGATATCCAGTCCTCATAGTATCCGGGCAAGAGAGGCCCGCGATACAGTTCCATGGCCGACTTCGCATATTCCGCTCGCTCCGCGGGTGTGGAGGCGTTGTTGGCTTTATGGAGAAAGGCGCTGAATTGAGCGACATCGGTGGTAATGGCGTTTGGATTGGCGCGGACCGATGCGCGGTCCGCAATGATGGCGGCGCCGGCCGGAGTTGCGGGGCCTTCAAGTTGGCTGCGCAGGGATGAAAGCGCAACGCTCAAGCTGTTGCGTCCGGCTTCCATCTCAAGATCCGGCCAGAGAAGATCTATTAAGATCTCGCGAGAATGGGATCGATCACGGAAATAGCATAGATAGGCTAATAGCGCGCCTGTCTTATGTGTCCGAAAGCGCGTAATCTCTGCGCTTCCCTGACGCAACGAAAGCCCGCCGATCAAGTTGATTAGCCAGGGTTCGTTCATCGCAGTGAATCGATGTTTTTCGGTTGCTTCATAAATCGAGCCACTGAGGCCGTTTAGAGATCTGTTCCGCCGGACTTGCTGAGCGACCAGAGATACTTGCTGAGGTCGGTAATTTTTACGTCAGTATAATTTATACCCGGATGCCAGTTCGTTCCGGCGGCCAGAGCGCTGGGAAGCATCCATTTAACATGCCCATCACAGAAAGCCACGTTGCCGCCGCCGTTATGACGAATGGAGAAATTGCCGGTCGACGTGATTGGAGCGGGCGCTGTCCCGGGATCGACGGGATACTCGGCATAGCCGGAATCTCCTATGGAACCCAGGCCCCAGCCTGGTGTCCCGGGGAAACAAGCTGATGTTGGTCGCATCATGGTCGGACTGTCGACGAAGTCACTCGACATCCATGTGGCAGTCGAATCGCCATACAACTTTGTGTCGGTTATGAGCACCGTGTTGCTCGGCTCCTGAATCCTGGCGATATTGATCGGTGGGCCGGCCAGAATGCCGAATCCGTTTCCGTCATTAAGGAGGGAAGAACATGGATCCAACGGATTGAGATAACTATAATTGTATCCGTAGGATGGGGAGTATTGCTGTGAATACGGTCTGCCGTTTTTCCACGCATTCGCGTTATCAACTTCCGCATCCGGACACCGGAAGACGCTGTAGGTTTTGACGTACGGTTGTACCAAACGTACCCATGTAAAGGCATCGTCAGGATAGCTGGCATCATCGAGAGTATATTCGACCGGAGGAACAACCTCATCGTTGTCTTGTATATACTGGATAATGCCCAGCGATACTTGCCTGATGTTGCTGGCGCAGCTTGTTTGCCTTGCCTTCTCTCTAACACGGGCAAACACAGGGAACAGAATCGCCGCGATAATGCTAATGATAGCAATAACAACGAGTAGCTCTATTAGTGTGAATGCTTTTTGCGTGAAATGATCTCTCATCGCTGCTACTACCTTTCTCATCTCAATCGGGGAGTGGTGCGGATCCCGTTGGGACAGATCGCAGACTGAGGGTTGGGGTCGTTGCGGTTACGACATCACCGGCTATCGCGAATGCAGTCTCGTATGAATACGCTCGCCGGAATATAAGCTTGATTTTGGTCTTTTCCCATACATGTTGTCAATACCATTGGCTGCCTGGTAGAGTTCTTTTTGCTTGCTGGGTATATCTTGATGTCTTCCAGGCCACTTTGACAGCCGAATTACAGTCCGCTGCAGGCGGCAGGTGAGTAGAAGTCATGACAGGCGGGTAGGCTCAATCTGTATTGTGCCATAACGGCGACCTAATGTTACACTTGGAGATTTGTGAATAGCGATGAGCGAAGCCGAAGAGACGGCTGCATGGGACTTCCCGGGCTGGGGCACCGTGGAAGTTATCAACGATCTGGATTCCGGCCCTGTAAAGGTAACACAGTTAGGCACTGAGGACGCTAACAGGCTCGATGTTTGGAAATCGACGGCGATTTGCGGCAACGACATCTCATCCAGCTGTCTCTATGTAACGGCGATCGCCGCGCTCTACGCAGGACCATATGCTCCCATCGCGCTGATGCTGGTTGCGGCGGTGCTGTATCTTTTCCGTAACATCTACGCCGAAGTGGGTACGGCGCTTCCCCTGAACGGCGGCGCGTACAATGTTCTGCTTAACACGACGTCGAAGGGTAAGGCGTCAATGGCGGCCGTCCTGACGATCCTGTCGTACATCGCCACGGCCGTAATCAGCGCCAATGCGGCAATGCACTATGCGCATAACCTGAACCACGGCATAAACGTCTTCTGGGCGACGATCGGTGTCCTCGCGCTCTTTGCCGTGCTAAATATCATTGGAATTACGGAATCGTCCGTCATCGCGCTCGTGATCTTTCTCGGACACGTCGGGACGCTTACGCTGCTCGTTATCACTTCTGCATGGGCTATCCATGGCGATTGGTCTCTGTTTCTCAATAACTGGCATAACCCTCCCGCAGGCGGTTTGGCGCACGCCATCTTTTTCGGCTTTGCCGCCGCCATGCTTGGAATTAGCGGTTTCGAAAGCTCGGCAAACTTTATCGAAGAACAGAAGCCGGGAGTCTTCCCGAAGACGCTTCGAAATATGTGGGCCATTGTGGCGATCTTCAACCCACTCATCAGTGTCCTGGCGCTTGGGTTGCTCCCACTGACCACGATTGTCGGGCATACCGAGGATCTTCTGGCTCAGATGGGACTGGTTGGCGCAGGGCGCTGGATGCAAGTTGTCGTCAGCGTAGATGCCGTTCTGGTGCTTTCAGGCGCAGTTCTTACCAGCTACGTCGGCGTTACCGGACTCGTGCGCCGTATGAGCCTCGATCGGTGCCTGCCTCAGTTTCTGCTCCTTGAGAATAAGCAGCGCAAGACAAACCACTGGATCATTCTCCTGTTCTTCGCGCTCTGCATCTCGATCCTTACCGTCACGAAAGGCGATCTGGTCACTCTTGCCGGCGTCTACACGATTGCATTTCTTGGCGTTATGGCTCTGTTCGCAGTGGGCAATACCCTGCTCAAGGTTAAGCGCGCTCGACTGCCGCGCGATATTCGCGCTTCATGGCAGTCTGTTATCCTGGCGCTGGCAGCCGTGATTGCAGCGTTGATCGGAAATATTCTACTGAATCCGGTTTATGTCCGCGTGTTTCTTCTGTACTTCAGTGTGGCTGCGGCTGCCGTTGGATTGATGTTTGAGAGGGTGCAGATACTCCACTTGCTGCTGCTCCTTTCGGAACGGTTCCTGGATTTTATCGGTAGTATCAACAAACGTTTTGGTACCTGGACACGGCATCAAATACAGACTATCAATAGCCAGGGGGTCATATATTTCGCCGAAGACGACGACATTGTCCTCTTGAATCGCGTTGCGCTTTATGTTCTGGATAATGAACAAAACAATATCCTGCGCGTCGTCCATTGCTACACGCGTGACGAAGATATTCCACCCGATCTCGGTAAAAACATCTATACAATCGACCATATCTATCCCGAGCTCAGGGTCGATATGCTTCTTGTTAAGGGAGAGTTCGGTCCATTTCTTATCGAGCGCCTATCGCGTCGTCTCGGCATTCCCAAGAACTACATGTTTATCGGAACGCCGAGCAACCGTTTTCCGCATAGCCTTGAAGAACTCGGTGGCGTGCGTTTGATCATGTAGTGAGGGACGTGGCCGCATTGTGCATAATAGTTGGAGTATGCCGTGTTCAATCTGTAGACGAAAGCGGCCGAAGGCGAGAACGTTCATGAAGATTTTGATAGGCAATGCTGTGATGAGTTGTGGATGGAAAACGATGCTATGCGCGTCGGCATTGCTTGGAATTGTGATTGCGCCGGTCCACGCGGATATGTCGCCGCTGAAGATCAACACTCCTGCGCCGCAGTTCGTAACGCACACCACCGACGGCAAAGCGCTCTCTTTGCGCTCACTGCGCGGGAAAGTCGTTCTGATCGACTTCTGGGCCACATGGTGCGGACCGTGCCGTATGGCGACTCCCACACTTCAAGGACTCCATAAGCAATTCGGCGCAAAAGGTCTGAAAGTGATAGGCTTGAGCCTTGATGAGGAAGATACCCGGGACAATATTGCCGGATATCGCAAAGATTACGGGGTCACTTATACGCTCGCCTACGATCCCAGGGCCAACTACAAGACTTCATTCGCCTACAAGATCAATCAGAACCCCGAGACCGGCGAAATCCTCCCCAACCCCGTTCCGCCATCCGTATTCATAATCGACAAGCGTGGCCGCGTTCGATGGGGGCAGATCGGTTATTCCGAGGACGAAGGCAAAGTCCTCGGCAGCCTGATCAAGAAGCTGCTGGCGGAAAAGGGGTAGAGATGCTCCCGGCAGGTTCCTATCCGGCCGGCGGTTAAAACCACGCCTAGAGTGAGATCACCTACGGTGAAAAACCCACGAAGGTGGACTTTGCGCCAAAGGCGGCCCCAAGGTAGCGGGCGCCCACTTGTGGGCAGTTTAACCGCCGGGACGCGTGGACTTTCCACCAACGGTGGACGTACTTCCTAGGCGCGGTTTCTACCGCCGGCCTTAGCGTCTGGGGGAGAGGCTTGTTATCGATATATTAAGAGACGCTTCTGCCTAATATCGCAGAAGCGTCTCTTCTTGTTCTTACTCGTCGAGAATGCCGAACGGCAGGTCTGCGGGCATTGCGGCGGTGCCGGTGTATGCTACTTGCGGTGTGTGTGCCTGGCCGGTCTTCGAGGAATCCAGGAAGCCCTGCATGGCATCAAGGACGGCAAATGCCAGCTCGCCGCTTGCGCGGTGGGGACGGCCGGATCGGATGCCGTACGCCATATCCGCCACGCCCACCATTCGGCCGTAGCCTGTTACGAACGAATGCGGCACTTCTTCCCAGCCGTTGCCGGTATTGACCTGGACCTTGCCGTCGAAGCCGTTCGGGTCCGGAACCTTCAGCGAGCCTTCCGTGCCGTAGATGGTGATGGGGAACTCGCCGTCATACTGCGCATGCCGCACAGCAAAGCTTGTAATAATCGTGCCGGTAGCGCCCTGTTCGAACTCGAGAGTTCCTGCGATATGGTCAGGGGTGGTGACGATCATCTTCTGGCCATGCTTGGGCTGGCTGGTAATCGTCCGCTCGGGGATTGCGATGCTTGCAGCGCCGAAGACGCGCTTGATCGGTCCCAGCAGGTTAAGCAGGGCAGTCAGGTAGTAGGGACCCATGTCGAACATTGGACCGCCGCCGGGAGCATAGTAGAACTCCGGGCTGGGATGCCATGATTCGTGGCCGGAACCCATCATGAACGCCGTGAAGGCAACGGGGCGGCCGATGATGCCGTCTTCGATGACCTTTCGGGCTGTCTGAATGCCCGCGCCCATGAATGTGTCCGGGGCGCAGCCCACTCGAAGTCCCTTGGCCGCGGCGGCCGCGAGCACCTGAGCGCCGCCGTCGCGGTCGAGGGCGAGAGGCTTTTCCGCATATGTGTGTTTGCCATTCGCAATGGCCTGCAAGGCCACCGGCACATGGGCCTGAGGCACGGTTAGATTGAGTACGATCTCAATCTCGGGATGGGTGAGCAGCTCATCGACGGTCAGCACCGCCGGCACATTGAACTTTTCAGCCTGAGCTTTGGCTTTTTCCTGATCGAGGTCTGCAACGGCAACGACATCGAGAATTGGAAAATTAGGCGCTTGTGAGAAATAAGCGCCGCTGATGTTTCCGCAGCCGACTATGCCAACTTTTACGGGATTGGGCATTGACAGAGATCCTTCGCTTTCGGTCTTTATTCGAAACTGATCGGCGCGCCGTGGCGCCCCATGCTCAATACGAGCGCCCCAACGGAAAGTCCTGCCCGAATTCACATTGAGAATCCTTTAATTGCCCTTGACAAGCGCACAGTGTGTTTCGCATAATATTTCGGACTGAATTGGTCGGAGACAAATCCTGTCGGAGTTAGGCTCAGTAAACCTTCCTTGACCGGCAGAATTCCATCACCAGGCCAATTCTCAACGTTTGTTATCACGCCTAACACAATACAATGCTTCGCTCAGAGACATCGGCGCCAGATCGATGCGGCGGCATTCAGCTAAGAAAAAGGAACGCTAAGACATGCGAACAAATTTGAACGCGCCACTGCCGGCTGCGCTTGTGGCCCTCGCGCTCGCAGCGTGGGCCGCGCATCCGGCCCGCGCCGATGTGGAGAGGTTTGCCTACACGTATGGATGGTCGACGTCGTCCAAAGGTGAGGCGGAGCTTGAAGTGCGCCATACCCAGCCGGCAACCGGCCATCGATGGCAGGATGCATACGCTCTGGAATATGGCGTCACCGATCGCTACATGATCGAGCCTTATATCATCGTCAACCATAGCGGCGGTTTCCGCGATGTCCCGACCTCCGGCGGCGTTGATGCCGATGGGGATGCAGTGGGCGGCGGCGGAGACGGCAGCGAAGTCTGGGACCCCATCCACAATGGCTCTGCCTATCGATATGGCGGCTTCCAGCTTGAACAGCGCTATCGCTTCGGTGATTACGGCTACAACAAGCTACTGGCATCGGCGTATGTCGAGTACGAGAACCTGCGGGATGCGAACCAGCAGATCGAAAGCAAAGCGATCCTGCAGTTCGACCCCAAGCCCGAGATTACGACAGCCTTAAATATCATCGGCTCTACCCCCATCAGCCCTGGCGGCGGGACATCGTGGGGCTATTCGTTTGGGGCGGCTTATTTGCCCGACTTCAAGCACAACCGCTATTGGGTCGGCGGCGAGGCGTTCGGCAACTTTACGACCAAGGTTCACTATGCGGGGCCGACGCTCGGTTTCAGCATTGACCAGAAGACGCGTCTCGTCGGCACCTATGGCAAGCAGATCAAGGGCAGCGGCGGTGATCAGTTCCGCATTCAGATCAACCACGAGTTCAATTAGGCAGGAGCAAAAGCATGAAATTCAATCTTAAGAAAACCGTGGTGGTCTCCGCTCCGTTTATCGCGCTCATGGCGGGGTGCGGCGGTGGCGGCAGCAATAGCGGAAACCATGTCAATGGGTCGAACAAGTACGTTCAGACCAATCTTGTCGCCAATAAGGCGATCTACCATCCTCAAATTCTGGAGCCCGGTCTTCAGGACGCCTGGGGGGTCTCGCTGCGACCGGCAGGAGCCGGCGGTCACTGGTGGGTTGCCGCTAACAAGACCGGCAAGTCTTACGAATACGTCGGCGATGTCAATGGCAAGCCGTTGAGTGTTGATCCGGCGCTGCCGACTGTGACCGTCTACGATCACGATAAGGCGCAGGGATCGCCGTCCGGACAGGTGTTCAACTCCACGGGAACCGGGTTTAAGATCACCCAGACCCTCCCCGACGGCGGTACTGTGACAGCCCCGGCGAAGTTTATCTTCGCTAACGATGACGGCACCGTCAATGCATGGACCCAGCGAAACAACGCCGACGGCACCATCAGCTATCCCGTCGACGCCAACATCGTATTTGATGCGTCGCAGTCAGGCTCCGGCTTTTTCGGTGTTGCGATTTCTCCGACCTTCGATCGCCTCTATCTGGCTGACTTCGGCTCAAGCCCCAAGGTCGTGGTCCTGAACGATCAGTTCCAGGATATCTCCGCCGGGAAATTCCCGAATCCGTTCCCGGGATATGCGCCGTTCAACTGCCAGAACGTCGGCAACTCGATCTTTGTAGCATATGCTAAGCAGGAAGAGCCAACGGAAGAGCTGCATGGCGTCGGCCTTGGCAAGCTTGCCGAGTTCGATGTCAACGGCGCCCTGATCGCCACATGGGACGACCGTAATCTGCTGAACGCGCCCTGGGGCATCACTAAAGCGCCGGACAGCGGCTTCGGTCTCTACAGCGGCAAGATCCTCGTAGCGAACTTCGGAAACGGCACCGTCACGGTGTTCGATCCGGCAACGCGCAAGGCGATCGACTACATCCGCACCGCCGACGGCAAGCCGATGGTTATCGACGGCATCTGGGACCTGAAGTTCGGCAACGGAGTCAGCCTCGGCGAAGCCAACGCCATGTACTTCTCGGCTGGACCGAACAGCGAGACCGACGGCATCTTCGGCAAGATCAAGGCGGAGTAAACCCGCCGGTCGCGAATTAAGCCGTTTCTCACCCGAACAGGCAGTGTTGATATAGAATCTGTCTGTTCGGGGATGTCATGGGCCACTTGGCCCGGGTATTACCACGCGATGAGTGGACACGGCGAATTTTTTGAAAACCTTATCATCGATATTCTTCGCTACGGCAGGCTTGAACTTTGCGTCTGTGGCGAAATCACGGTAAGCAGGGCAAAGATCACGCTTTTCTTTCCAAGCGTCGCGGAGTATCTCGACATGGTCGAGTGGATGCTCTGCTGACCCTTCATCCCCAAATTACTCCCAACTTCTCAGTATATAGCGCGTCTCGCTTAACTGTTCCCAATCATCCCCGGTCGCCTGCTACCCTTATGTGATTTGTGTCGATACACACATTTAATGTAAGCATAACAATCCCTTAACACACGTCTAACATTCAGCAGGTAGAATTAAAACGCTTTCGCGAAAACGTTTGCGCGTATATTCGGCAAAGAGACCAGCTCGCAAAGCAGCATTTACTCACCTCGATCACAGAAAGGCTACTGCGCATGCAGACTCAATATTCTTCAACCGCTTCAAGGAAGCAATCAGGATTCACATTAATAGAACTATTGGTGGTTATAGCTATAATAGCGATTCTTGCTGCGATACTCTTCCCCGTTTTTGCTCAGGTTCGCGAGAAGGCGCGCCAGACAGCATGTCTCAGCAATATGCGCCAGATCGGCACCGCCATTCTGGCCTACACACAAGACTACGATGAGATGATCGTTCCCTCGCAAAATGGCGTGTCTGGAGTGAACCTGGTATCCTGGCCCTCTATCATTTCACCTTATGTAAAGAGTGTCGATGTCTTCGTTTGTCCCAGCGCCAGCGAGACACCCACCGCTCCCGACTCGAAGTATATTAACAATACATCGAACCGCCGATATATGGGAATCACGAAAGGCACCAATCTTCCGGGCGACGGCGGCGACGGCAGCGATCCGGCATATTGCAAGGTTCCGCGCCTTTCGTACAGCCGTGACCTGATACCTACGACGAACGGCAATCCCTGGGATGCGATTATCGCCGGCCGCAAATGCAATAACGGGAAAACTTACCCGGGATTTGTGAACTATACGGACAACCTCAAATCGGGTTGGGTCGGCACGGGAACGACATTCACGCGGTCGATGGCCTCGATCGAAGATCCTTCTGGAACGATCCACATTGTGGATGGAATGGCCGGAGGCGGACCTACCGCGAACCCGTTGACTTACGGAGCGTCCATCCGCGGCCTGCAGCAGGACATCCGCACCGACATGTTCCCCGATGGACCGCCTTCCAAAGTTGCGCCTCGCCACATTGGAGGCTTCGTCATTCTTTACGGTGACGGCCATTCCGGCTATAAGAAGTGGGGATCGACAACCCCATGCATGTGGACTATCCAGGACGATCAATGCAACTAGACTGAAATGCCGTCAGACGGGCGTGGACAAGCCAATATTGGCTTGTCCACGCCTATTGCGTTTCGTTTAACTTAATGGAGAACGATCTATCGATGCGTATTAGAACTACCACGGCTGTCGCGCTCGCAATTGCGTGTGCCGCCGCGGCCGTCCATATGGTTCTTGGTGGGACCCCTAAAAACTCGGACACAAAAACTTCCGTGCCTCTCGTGACCGGCAAACGCATTACACCGGAGGGGACACAGACGAATGTCGGCAGTTTTCCTGACAACCTCGTTCTATCCCCGGACGGCCGTTACATCCTAGTTACCAACACTGGTTTTCGCGAATATTTATCCATTCTGCGTTCTGCTGACGGCAAACTTGTGAGCCGTCTCGATTTCAACAAGCCGAGCGGCGTTTTTCCCAAAAAGAAAGAGTCGCTTTACTATGGACTCGCATTCGGCAAAACAACGGACGGCGTCACTACTGTGTACGCCTCGCGAGGCGGAGAAGGCATGATCTCGGTGCTGGCGCTGGATGGAGACGGGATCGTTAAGGATACCGGAAGGACGCTCACACTCTCCGCCGAGAGCAGTGGGGCAGTTCCGCATGTCGCCGGTCTGGCGGTCAGCGGTGACGGCGCTCAAATCTACGCCGCAGACAATATGGCTGACACAAAAAATGATATGCGATCCACGCTGCGTATCATGGATGCGTCTGCGGGCGCCGAGACCGGTAAGGTCGATATACCAGGATATCCATTTGCCGTGGCGGCAATGGCATCTGCGGACCGAAAAGTTTATGTCACGAGCGAGCAGCACGGAACAGTCTCCGTTATTGATCCGGCTGCCTCAAAATCCGTGCGAGAAATTGCGACGGGCGCTCAGCCCATCGGGCTGCTATTGAATAAGGCGCAGACAAGTCTGTTTGTGGCGAACGCGGGAAGCGATACCGTCAGTGTCGTCGATACGAAGTCGGACCGAGTGACGAAGACGATCCTCTTGCGGCCGGATTATGCCCGCGGTCTGGCCGGAGCTACTCCCACAGGGATGGCACTCTCCCCCGATGAGAAGCATCTCTATGTGACTCTCGCAGATATGAACGCTGTCGCCATTGTGGATGTGGCGTCCGGAAGTCTTAACGGCTATGTTCCGGTTGGCTGGTATCCCACGGCTGTCGTGGCTTCTCCCGACGGCGCGCGGTTGTTTGTATCAAATGCCAAAGGGGTGGCCGAGCGAAATCCCAATGGAAGCCCCAATCCGGAGCTTAAAGAGAGACCGCAGTACATACAAAACATCATCGAAGGCACAGTTTCGACGATCGATCTCCGTGCTCTGCCGCCTCTGAAGGAAACGACTTCTCTGGCGCTTACGAATAATCAAGGGCTGCCGGCGAAAACCTCGCTGTTCCGCCATTCGGGTATCAAGCACGTCTTCTACATCATCAAAGAGAACCGCACGTATGATCAGGTGCTTGGAGACCTGCCACAGGGCAATGGTGATCCATCCCTGGTGCTGTTCGGTAAAGACGTGACCCCGAACCTTCATGCCCTTGCCCAGCGGTTCGTTCTGCTGGACAACTTTTATTGCTGCGCGGAAGTTTCAGGGGATGGCTGGAACTGGTCTACGGGCGCGATGGCGTCGGAATATACCGCACGGAATGTCCCCCATAACTATGGCGGCCGCCAGCGTCCATACGATTTTGAGGGGACCAATAATGGAATTGCCGTTGATCGCGCCGATATCCCAGATGTCGCGCGGCCGCCCGGCGGTTATTTGTGGGATCAATGCGCCACCAAAGGCGTTAGCTTCCGTAACTACGGCTTCTTTACGGATGACCTGGAGCTGCCCCGTACAGAAGCAGAGCAGGGCACTAAGGGATTGGAAAACAGTCCCACGAAGAAGGCGCTGCTTGGGAAGAGTAACGCCGATTTCCGTCAGTTCGACCTGACATACGCCGACAGCGAGGCCTGGGTGACTGCCAAGATCGATCCCGCGCCAAAGCAGATGACTTCCTATGGAACATTTCATGATCCCTCGCGGGTTACAACCTGGAAGCGAGAGTTTGCCCAATACGTAAAGAACGGCGATTTGCCTTCTCTCTCGCTGTTGAGAGTCATGCGCGACCATACTTCCGGCACAACAGCAGGAGCATCTTCGGCGCGCGCCATGGTTGCTGATAACGATTACGCGGTGGGCCAAATTGTGGAAACTATCAGCCATAGTCCGTACTGGAAGTCATCTGCAATCGTGATCGTCGAAGACGATGCTCAGAACGGTTATGACCATGTTGATGCCCATCGATCGATTGCCTTCGTCATAAGCCCCTTCATTGCGAAGGCGTCGCATGATAGCAGGTTCTACAATACCGACAGCGCTCTGCATACCATTGAGCTTCTGCTGGGCCTGCCGCCGATGACCCAGTATGATGCCATCGCGCCAGCCATCGACGTCTTCGGCAGTTCGCCAGACAATTTAGAGCCTTATGATGCCGTTCTGCCGGCTCGTGAAATCCTTGCCGAAGTGAACAAGAAAAAGGAATATCGCGCTCAGGACAGTGCGCGCCTTCTCAATCCCCTTAAGGAAGAATCCGGTCCCGACGAGCAATTGAACGACATCCTCTGGCGCTCAATTAAAGGAACAGCTCCGCCGCCTCGCCGCTACAGCCTTGCCATGATAAGCAAAAAAGATGACGACGATTGACGGCATAACTGCAACCTCTGCGGTAGATCTGTGTCAAAGAAGGAAACAAGACCTGCAAAATCAAATGGATACAGAGTAAGAGTGGCCGCTGGGCGCAATGCTGGCCCGCTTATTTGAGCTCTCAAGGAGACAGCATGGATATCGTTCGCCGAATGTGGATCCGGACCGGACTCGCACTGGTCCTTGCTGTCTTCCTTGCCGGATGCGGAGACGACAACAAAGGGGCTGGAACGTCAGGCTCTTCGCAAACTGCGCCCATTGATCTTACAATCGTGGCCGGTTCCGAATGCAAGGCCCTTCAGCCTCTCTTCGATCAGTTTCAGTCCGAGCATAATGTCCACCTTTCCCTCCAGTACACCGGTTCCCTCGATATCAGCCAGGATCTGGACTCCGACAATCCTCCCGCCGATGCCTATATGCCGTCGAACACCCTGTGGATCACACTGGGCGACACCCACAAGCATGTCAAGGATGTCAAGAGCATTGCCCGGACTTATGTCGTCTTCGGCATAAAAGAGCCGGTTGCAAAATCTCTCGGCTGGGAGGGGCGCAAAGTTACGGTTTCCGATATTCTTCAGCAGGCTCAGGCTGGGAAGCTGCGTTATATGATGACGTCCGCCACGCAGTCCAACTCGGGGGCGTCGGCGTATATCGGTTACCTCTACGCATTCGCCGGCCATCCGGACATTCTTACTTCCAAGGATCTCAAGAAGCCCGATGTCCAGACCAAGATCAAGGCGATCCTTGGAACGGTAAACCGATCCGCCGGAAGCTCCGGATTCCTCAAGGACCTTTTTCTGCAGCGTTACGATGACTTCGACGGCATGGTGAACTATGAGTCCGTCATCATTGAAACGAACAAGGAGCTTGTAGCGCAACATAAGGATCCGCTCTACGTGGTTTATCCGTCCGATGGACTGTCGATTGCCGACTACCCGCTGGGATTTGTGGATCATGGCGATGCCGCGAAGAAGAAGCTGTTTGACGACCTTCAAACATTTCTCCTGTCACAGCCGGCGCAATCCCAGATTGCATCCCTTGGATGGCGCACAAGTCCGATCGGCATGCAGGTGCAAAATGCCGATCCGAGCGTTTTCAATCCCGCCTGGGGAATCGACACCAAACGTGTCTTCTCTCCCATCCGTCTGCCCGATGCCGCAACGATCCAGGAAGCGCTGACGCTCTACCAGACCACCTTCCGCAAACCATCGTTTACCGTTTATGCGCTCGATTTTTCGGGCAGTATGGGCGATAACGGAGGCGTGGACGGTTTGAAGGCCGGCGTTTCGCAGATTATCTCCCCGGATAAGTCCAGCCGACTCTTTCTGCAGGCATCACCGAAGGATGTGAATGTAATCATCCCGTTCAGCGATCACGAGCACAAATGGGAAGAGATGCGTGTGGCAGGCAATGATCCGAATGCCCTCAATGGACTCGTCGCCAAGGTCAATACGCTGCAGCCTTCGGGCGGCACGGATTTTTACAGCGCCCTCACCCGCGCCCTCGAAATTGTACGCGCACAGTCCGATATCGAAAACTATTCAACAGCGATCATTCTGATGACGGACGGTCAGGACAACCAGGGGCAGAAGGCGCGCTATGAAGATGCCCTGCGCGCCGCAGGCAGTCATGCATCCGTTCCCATTTATGCGCTGACCTACGGCGAAGCCGACACCAGCCAGCTTGGACCTATCGCGGACGAGACATCCGGAAAGATTTTCGGCGGCAAAGACGATCTGAAAAGGGCCTTCCGCGATGTCAAAGGCTACAACTAGCTAATTGGTTTATAGTTCACGTCATCGGTTTAGGAGTATTTGATGTCACGGCCGGCAACCATATTGCAAGACTGGTGGCCCGAAATTTGCGCTGTGGCGGGCTGCGTATTCGTTTTCGGCGGGCTGCATCTGGATCCTGTTCCCGGCTTAATCTCAACGGCCTTGCTTTACGGCGGCCTGAGATGGGCTGCGTATCTAAGCGGCAGACAAACACCTGCGGCAGCGGCCACCGTTGATGATTTGCTGGTAGAGATCGATAAGCTCTCACGCAATAATCGTCTGGCGCCATTCCAGAGCGACATTGGGCGGTTGACCGGTATGGTTCGCCTTCATGGGCTGGCATCCCCGGATCAGGATCCCGGCTTGCGCGAATTCACTCGCGCGACTTTGGAAGCAGTCCTGGCCAATTCGCGCGAGATTTCCCGCCTCGCCTGGGTGCCGACTGCCGATCAGGCGGTGTCTGTGCGGTTTCGCGCACTGGTTACGGAGGCTGCCCAGCAGATAGATCGCAGCTTCGCGGCCGCGAAGGAAAAAGACTCAGCCGTGTTGGCGCAGCAGATAGATCAATCTACAGAAACCCTTCGTAATCTTCAGCAACAGATTATGAATGGAGGTTAATTCGTGAAAAGCCTCCCGTACGTGCGAGTGCTCCTGGTGCTCGCCGTGTTTCTAGGAATAGCCTACTTCTTTGCGGTAAAGAACAAATCCGCCTCTCATACTACGCTGCCGGGCCGGACCGGACAATCAGGAGATACTCCAAGTAATGTCGCCGCGGTGACCGTTACCGGAATCGTTGGCGGCGAGAAGATCGGATTCCTCACAGACCCGGCCGTACTGAACATTCTGCGCGATAAATACGGCATTACCTTGAATACATCCAAGGCCGGCTCCATCGAAATGGTCAAAGGATCGACTGCGGGGCAGGATTTTCTGTGGCCGTCCAGCCAGGTCGCCGGCGAGATTTACAAGGAACGTGGCGGCAAACAGCTGAGAAGCGACACCGTATTCAGCTCTCCGATCGTACTCTACAGCTGGGCGCCGGTTGTAGACCAATTGATCAAGCAGGGGATTGTAAGGCAGCTCAGCGGGGCTTACTATATCGTCGATTTCCCGAAACTGATTGCGATGATCAATGCTGGCAAGCAGTGGAAGGACATCGGCCTTACCGACCTTTACGGCCGTGTCAGCATTCGGTCGACCGACCCTGCCAAAAGCAATTCGGGCATGATGTTTGCGGGCCTCCTGGCCAATACACTAAATAACGATGTAGCGACCGCCGATTCCGTGTCAAAAGAGCTTCCTACGCTGAAAGTCTTCTTCGGACGCCTTGGCTATATGGAAGGCAGCTCCGGCGACCTCTTCACGCAGTTTGTGACACAGGGCGAGGGACAGAACCCGATCATTGTCGGCTACGAGAACCAGTTGACGGAGTACACTCTGGAGCATCAGGACTATAAGGCCATGATCCAGAGCCAGATACGCATCCTTTATCCTCGCCCAACAGTGTGGAGCGACCATCCTCTGATCGCCCTGACCGACAACGGTTCCAAGCTGCTTACTGCCCTGCACGACGACCCCGAATTGCGGCGGCTTGCATGGGAGGGGCATGGATTCCGCACAGGACTACAGAACGACCCCGCCAAACTTCAGGTCAGCGGTATACCTGCGACGATTCAGAATGTTGTGCCTATGCCTAAGCCTCGCGTTATGGACATCATCCTCAAGGCGCTAAGCGAGAACTGACGCGGCGCGATGGGCGCAACTGTGCGGTATACTATACGGCGATATTAGTCGTCGTGAGTGGACGCGCGTTCGTCGCTCCGTCAGTCCCGAAAGATCTCAATGGAAGAATTTGATGTTGCCGTAATCGGCGCAGGCTCTGCCGGACCGAAGGCGGCCCGGATTTCGGCTCGCCAGGGGATGCGTGTCGCAATTTTCGAGGAGGCGCTGATCGGCGGAGAGTGTCTCTATACCGGCTGTGTCCCTTCTAAGTCGATCATTCACTCGGCGCGTCTGTGGCACCAGATCAAAGGCGCGCATGCATTCGGGCTTCCGAAATATTCCGGCGGTGAAGCTGATTTCGCGGCAGTCATGAACCATGCCCGCCTTACCGTCGAGCAGGTCGGTTCCGGAAGCGCTGTCGACAGCTTTGCCAAGGCAGGGATAACCACCATTTGCGAGCGCGCAGCTTTCGTCGATCCTTATACCGTCATAACCAATAAGACGAAGCGTACCATCAAGGCGAAGGCGTTCATTCTATGCACGGGATCTTTGCCCACTATCCCGAATATTCCGGGGCTGGAAGAGGCGGGATACGACACGAACCGCACCGTGTTTGAGTACAAGTCGCTGCCGAAACGCATGGTGGTTCTCGGCGGCGGCCCTATCGGCTGTGAACTGGGACAGGTGTTTGCCCGGTTCGGCTCGCAGGTAACGCTCCTGCATCGGGGTCCTCGCATCCTGTCGCGCGACTCGGCGGAAGCCGCGCAGGTTCTTCACGATTCCTTGATCCGCGACGGCATGCGTATCGTCGTCGATGTAAAGATCGAGCGAGTGGAGAAGCGTGGCGAAGAGAAGATCCTGCATCTCTCGGACGGCGAAGAGATCGCCTGCGATGCAATTCTGATTTCGGCCGGCCGCCATTCGAATGTCGAAGGACTCAATCTTGATGCCGCAGGCGTAGAAGTGCACGGCAGCCGCCTTCGGACCAGCTCCGCGATGCAAACCAATGTGCCGCATATCTGGGCCGCTGGCGACATCACCACTGAGTACCAATTCACACACGTAGTGTCATATGAAGGCGCTGTCGCCGCGTTGAACGCGTGCGCCCATATGGAAGGCAAGCCATTTATTGAGGCCGACTACCGTGTAATACCGCGCGTCACCTATACCGATCCCGAGGTCGCGAGCGTCGGACTTACACCGGCTATTGCCCGGAACAGCCATGGCGCGGAAGCTATCGACGTTGCTCGCTTTGCTTTCGCAGACCTTGACCGGGCTATTATTACAGGCGACACGGAAGGCTTTGTGCAGATCGTATCGCTTGTATCCGACGGCACGATCATCGGCGCGCAGATCGCGGGATCTGTTGCCGGCAGCCTGATCAGCGAAATATGCCTTGCAATGCGGGCGCGTCTGTCGGTGCAGGATATCGCGCTGACAATGCACGCGTACCCGACAATGCCCGAGGCAGTGGAAGCTGCGGCATATCATTCATGCCATGCGCCGCTTTCGCCGAATATCCCGCGTGAAATGCTGGATTAAATAACCCGGAAGCCCCTCCCCAAACCCTCCCCGGAGGAGAGGGGCAAGAGAAGATCAGGAAAGACTAGGAATATCCCTTCTAACTCCGTCCCCCTCTCCCTGTGGGAGCAGGCTTCTGTGCCTGCTCGAAGGGAGGGCTGGGGAGGGGAGCCTGCGAGACTAACAAAAAACTATGGCTATAAGAGTATCCATTTACGGTCGCCCGGGCGACCCCGACGTGAAGCGGCTGCGGCGTGAGATGAACGCAATGTTCGTCGAATACGAGTACAACGATCCCATTCGTGACAAGAAGGCTGAGGCTCGCATCCGTGAGTGGGGCAGCGAAGTCACAAAGCCCGTGGTCGAAGTGTTGCGCGAAGATGACAACGGCAGCGTGTTCCTCACCAACCCCGATGAGCCCACGCTCCGCCAGTGCCTGTATTCCGAGGGCATCTTATCGGTAACTTCGTACTGGCTGTAAGGGCGGAGTATATGACTACCGCCTGCTCCCTTTGCGGCATTACTCGTGGCGTAATTGCAGCCAATGAGCACTGGAGCCTGGTCTTAAACGAGAACCAGGCCACGCTTGGCCGTGTCTTCTTCGCGCTGAATCGCCACGAGACCGATATCACACGCCTTACTCCGGAAGAGGTGGCGTCGCTGTGGGAATTTGTGGCACAGGGCAAAGAGGCGCTCGCGCGCCTTTTCAATCCCGACCACTACAACTACATGTTCCTGATGAACCTGACGCCCCACGCGCACTTCCACATCTTTCCAAGGTATGCGTCGCCGCGTGAGTTCAACGGCCAGACCTACGCCGACAGCCGCTATGGCGACCACTACGACCCCGCCGAAGACCACCCCCTCGACGACGCCACCCGTGAAGCGCTGGTAACTACGATCCGTGCTGCGCTTTAACGAGACAATCTCGGATATACTATAATTTGCTGGATATCACGAAAACGTGCAGGTTGATTCTGATGGCGGTTGCTGAAAGAATATGATCGTCAGGTTCTTATTCTGGAATATAGGACGCCACGATCTTCTTGCACAGCTTGCTTCGATCGTGCGGGAGCATTCTGTCGATGTCGTTGCACTTGCTGAATGCGATAGCGGTGGTGGCGATGTCGCTGGCGTGTTAACAGTACAGACCGGGAGAACTTTTCGGCATTCCATATCATATTCGGACCGAATTAAAGTAGTAACAACTCTCTCCGTGCAGCAATTCGCGGCGCACTTTGACGATCAACCAGGCCGCCTCTCTGTACATAAGCTAACTTTGGAGAACCAGTCAAGTATAGTAATCGGTGTAGTGCATCTCCTGGATCAACGGAATTATAATGCCGATGATCGGTTTTCGTTTGCAACGCGCGTTGCAGTGGATGTTCGTAGTGTGGAACGTGAACTTAGCACCGACCGTACGATGGTTATTGGGGATTTCAATATGGATCCCTTTGAGCCGGGTATGACCAGTGCTTTTGGCTTTCACGCCATTATGGTTAAAAATGAGGTGCGAACCTCACGTGTAGTTCAGGGGCGTGACTATAGCATGTTCTATAATCCAATGTGGGGAAAGTTTGGCGATCGGACTGCAGGAGCCGCCGGAACTCACTACTATAGCGCATCTAAACCAGTGACGCAGTTCTGGCACATGTTCGATCAGGTTTTGTTACGTAGATCGTTAATGGATAATCTCGTCGATCTCGATATTCTTACTGGGGCTGCCGACCATTCATTTACAACTGCTGCAGGAAAGCCCGGCGGTAAAAGCGGCAGCGATCATTTCCCAATCCTTGTTGCGCTCGACTTATAGGTGGATAGGAGTACAGTCATGGCGAATGCATTGCGTAGCCTTTGGCCCGAAAATACTATAACTCGCTCAGTTTTAAGCCCTGTAGCAATTTTGCGTCGACAAGCTGAAGAACTCAGTAGCTTGACTGACGAAATCCTTGTTGGGGAAGTTGTCGCATCAGCTAGGGCAAAAGACAATATTAGCTTATCTCTGGAAATTGTAGCACCTATCCTAAGCAATTACAGAAAACGTATTTTAACTGTATATTATGCAGTGCCAGATCAATATTATCCAGTTGTGTTTGACAATCCACCAGATACTATGGATTTTATAATGGAACCAGTAGCGCAAACTCAACAAGAATTTGAACAGATGCTTAAATCTGTATTAGGATCTTCCGAGGTGATTTCCGTCATTCAATCTCTTATTGCGCGCAGCAATGATATCCTTGATAGAGATCCAATATTGGTTGAGGAAGATGTCAATAATAAATTAATAGATTAATAGTAATTTCTATTAATCACTTTTCAAGATTGTATCCCGTAATAGAGAAATTATGTTTGCCCATTTTCGCGGCCGTGTGAGCCGCATCGACGCTAATATTGTCGTGCTCGACGTCGGTGGCGTCGGATATCGTATTGCGGTGCCTGTCACCACATTGACGCAGCTTCCCAAGATCGGGGAAGAGGCATTTCTGAATATCCATACGCTTGTCCGTGAGGATGAGATTTCGCTCTACGGCTTCTCGGCAATCGATGACCAGCGCGTCTTCGAGCTGCTGATCGGCGTCAGCGGTATTGGTCCGAAGGTGGCGCTTTCAATTTTGAGCGCCCTGGACGCTGAGACGCTCAGCCGCGCGGTAATCGCCGAGGACACGAAGTCCCTCGTCCGAATTCCTGGCCTTGGCATCAAGACCGCGCAGCGGCTGGTCCTGGAACTCAAGGACAAGATGGCGAAGTTCTCCATGGAACTGCGAGCCGACCAGCAGAACCTCAAACTCCTTCGCCCGGCCGAACCCGATATCTTTGAGGATGTCGTGGAAGGTCTGGTCAATCTCGGCTACAACCGCAACGACGCCCGCCGCGCGGCGGATCGCGCTATCAAAGAGCTTTCCGACAAAACGAACATGGGCGATGCCTTCCGCGCCTCACTTAATATCCTCACAGGGGTGGGGGCGAAGTAGAACGGACGGCGTGTTGAGTTTCAACCTGATCCAGAACTTCTTGCATCTCGCTTTCGATATTGCGTTCCTTATTCTTATCATTTTGCAGATGCGTGTCGTCATACAGAGACGGCAGCCTCAGCATTTGAGATGGATTTCCCCAGCGCTGGCATCCAATGTTGCGACGACTATCTATCGTCTTCTCACGACGATGTTTTATCTGGTTCCTCGTTCCGAAACGCTGTATCTGGATTTGCTGGGGCGTATTCTCCTGGATCTCAGCAATATTGCCGGCATTGTGAGTGGCGCTATTTTCTTGCAAATGCTTCGAAAGAACCTCGAATTTCCATGGGTATATAAACCATCAACCGGCGAAGACCAAGACACCTGGCCACCTGCGCCACAAGATAATGGCGCGTGAGATATTGTCACCGTAGCTATACTAATCGCAGAATTTTGGGGATTGATGCGGGCAGAGTGAGACCAGTTTAGCTACATCAATCCCGTATAATTCGGACATGAGAGAAGTCTGTCTGACCCGGCCATATTTCTCCGGCCGTCTCGGTGGCTTGCACAACCTCATGATTGGCCCGATCCCTTACCTGCCGATCCAGCCTCTGGTCCCAATTGGTCATCACCGGCGCATATACAGCATACATGATGAGCATTGTGAGCGCAATAATGTGTCCTGTCTTCACAAACCCTTGCAGTAAGCCGGGGACGATTGGGATCCGTCGAACAACACATGCTATGCTTACACCTATCCAGAGCAGCAAGGAAACCGCTATGCCGTATGGGATGACGACGGGGCCGGTGTTGCTGGGATTGCTGTTCATAATCAGTTCCTTCAGGTTTCCGAAGTGAATACCGAACGCGTAACTGACCGGCCAGAGGATGACGGTTGTTAAGATGGCAACGAGAATGCAGAGCCACAGGACTGGCTTGCGTTCCTCGACGTTACGTAGAAAACGATATTCGGGCAGACAGAATGCCACTGCGGCAATCGACGTCACCAGCAGTGCTTCTCCGAAATAGGCGAAAAATGTACTGACGGTGGTTGTCGTAAAGAGGAATGGAACCGATGCTCCGATAAATACGGCTCGTCCTAGCGTGGTGGCGATCTTTCGAGCGTTAGGCCCTTTAATTTTGGGGGCAACCCAGCCAGCCATAATGGTGAACAGGCACAGGATGATGAGGTTCTGGAGAAGTACGTCTCCAGCTAACCACCAGCAGCCATATTTCACGAAGCGGGACAGATAGTCAGCGCCCGAATACACCTTACTGATAATCTCTCTTGCCCTTTGTGCCTTGCGCAGATCTTCTGTAACAGGGACGATTGCGTTCACGTGCGATGTGCGTCGCAGGTACTCAGTGAACTCTGTCAGACGTTTTACTCGTACTGTCTCCTGCTTATTCGAATCGGATGTCTTTATCATTGGCGCGCCACCCGGACGATCAATGGCGATGTTTGAGATCGCGATGCCCACGAGCGCCGTGAGCACGGACTGCGCCTGTGTTGATCGCATAAGCCCGCCCAAATGCATCACGGCGAGCCGGAGACGTAAGGCCTCATCTGTGTGTCCTTTTTCCTCCAATAGAATTGCGGAGTATGTGGCGCTTATGGCGGCATTGCGCAAGCGCGCATAGTGAGGGTAGAGGATGGCCGATGTAATGGCGAGGTCACGAATGCTCTTTGGGCCGTGCGAAGTCTGGTCGGCCAATTTCCAGCTGCCGGCCGGTTCCGCTATGAGATACTCGTTCCACTCGGTCTTATTCTGGCAAGATTCAATTGTATTGACGGCCTCGTTATCGTGGCCCATTGTGAACAGGACTGCTGCGCGCATAAAGGAGAAGAATGCATTGTTGGGAGAGATGCGTTCACCGCTGGCAGCTTCCGTTTCCAGGCTCATCAGGAAACCGGGAGTATTAGGGACCTCATGATCGTTCTGAGCGGTCTCTTGCCTGAAGAGAACAGTTTTCGTGTGGTCGTCATGGAACGCGAACATCTGCAATCGAAGGAGCGTCGCGAGAATTGCCGGCTGATCTGGGAACTGCTTCTGAAGCGCTATCAGATGGTTCCATTGTGTGATTTGCTCATCGCCCATCGCTGTTGCGGATTGATTGTCCTGTCGGATCGCATTCGCAATCTGCGCCTCAATGTCATGTTCAAGCGGGGTGCCCGCAATCGACACAGGTCGTGGCGCTTCGTCAACTATCGGCTGTGTGTTCGTAGGCAGTTGAGTGAGAAAGGTCCAGCGAGTCGGCGCAAGTAACAATAAAATAATAGTTGTAAAACCTACAATGGCAATATTTCTGTTCGCAAGTATCATGGAAATCCTTATTGCCCGGCACTTAGGCAAGCTAAAACCGTGGGCTCTGGGTGTTTAACGAGAATCGAAGGAAATAGGTTCGCAGCGTCAACGATGGGACATAGGAAACAATTTGCTCTTGCTTGCTTTCTCACATTGACATACGGGCTTTAGGAGGTTACCATGAACGATGCTCCGGCAATGTTGCGAAGTCGCTCAATTTGTTGGTTCCGAAGATTTTGTTAGGGAACGTCGACTATCACGCGAATAGCGCCGAAGTCTTCTTCGTTCGAGCAGGAATGTTGAAAGCTAAAGGTTGTCTCGATGGAACAAGCCCTGTATCGGTTCGAATCCAATCTGTACCTGGTTCTTAGCTGGGCGATACTGGCCGCAACCATTTCACTGTGGTATTGGGCTGTCCGCCGGAAGCAGCACAATCACCTGTTCTGGATTATTCCCTGGTTCGTAAACAATGCGGTTGAGGCAGTCTACAGGACTTTGACGGCGTTTCATCTCCTGAGATCACTGGATAAGTCCATTGCATTCTTGATTGGGCAGCATCTGCTTATCGATATCTCAGATATCTGCATGGCGCTTGGGACGTTTATGCTATTGCACCTGGTAAAATCCGGTCGATTTTCCGATGCTGTTTCTGAGACCGGAATCTGACCGCCGGAGTTTCAGAAACCTGAGATATTACGCCGTGAACGTGTGAGTAAGTTTGTGTTGGGTAATTCGAGGCGACAATATGATTTATGATCCGATTGCCAGTGGATTCCTAATTGTATTCGTTGTGCTCGGAATCGTTGCGGTACGGCGTGGCCGGCGTGACCATTTGGGGTGGATCGTGCCGTTTGCTTTGGTCAGTCTTGTCTGTATCCCATGGAGAGCAGACACCGGCAAACTTACGTCCAGCGGCAATCTAACTTTCAATATGACACTCGTGATACCCGGCTCTGAAATCATTATACCAATTTGCATTTTCTATGGTCTGATTACGCTCCTGATCAAGTTCTTAATCATGATCAACGATCGCAAATCCGCCTCTCAGCTTCAGATGCCGCCTGAAGAAGTGTGGCCGCCTGCGCCAAGTTCGAAACCTCCTACTGGCAATCCTCGTTAGGATCGTATGGTAGATGTCTGTGAAAGAGAGCGCATATTGTGTTCCAAGCGATCGAGCATTACCGGGCTCAGTTGTTGTCCGTTGAATTCCTGCTGCTCTGCGCTCTCCTCTGTCGTGCAATTAGCTTCCGCCGTTTTGAACACTGCCTCTGGCTTGGACTCATGATGGCAGGGCAGGCGATAAATATATCCACTCTATTCATGCCGCCAGGGTCTCCCATCACATTCCTAGGCGGCATGTCGCTACACAGCTGTGTAGTCCTTTTGGGTTATTGTTTGTCAAACGGTGGACTTGTGGCCCTTCTCGTCATAATCTATCGAACGTTTGCGCATAAGGACGTCGTGTTGAAAAGAGCGGGATCAGAAGATAGTTGGCCTCCGCCGCCGAGAGACGCATCATGATGCCATACAGATATATCTATGTAGCCGTGCCGCTGGCAGTGTTGATTGCGGTATTGTGGTTCGGTTTTCTTGCAGTAAAGTTCAAGCGGAAAGAGCATCTTATCTGGATTTTCCCTCTTGCCCTTAGCCGCTTCCTCGACTTCATCGTCTCCTTCGGATCATTTATCCTTGCCAAGGTTGCTCTGGCTTCTCAATTCAGTCCTTCTTCCCAAGCCATGGCGTTTGTGCCGGCGCTCATGGCATCGTCTGCTCTGTCGTTTATTTTTGGATTGGTAGCCATCGCCGCGCTCGTCGTTGTAATGTGGAAATCCCTGGACCAAACGCAGGCTGCCGAAGATCGCTGATAGCATAGAGGGCATGTCTTTTACTTCTCCCTCAAAGATCCAATAAAGAAATTTGTATTACTCTTCACATGTCACTCTCATGATACGTCTCTGACTCTGAAAGTCACAGTGCTATTGCCTGTTGTCGGGCAATGACGTCGAAGGAGATGTGATAATATGGGTGGGAATTCGAATATCGGCGCGGCGCATGCTGTCGCTGCCCTCAGGACGCAACTCTTATCGGTACTGCCCTCGGCTTCCGTGCCGACCGGGATCTACTATCTTCCGACTGCAAGTTCTCCGAATATAGCCCTTGCCGACGGCACTCCGGCGGCGCCTGCATTGAATAAGCTGGGATGGCGTGAAACGATCTTCGCTCTTAAACAGAGCGCCGCGAATGGCATATCTGTTCCCGAGCCGGATGAAACCGATGCCATTGCCGCCCAGTATCTCGCAAAAGGCTTGAACCCGATCGCCATCTCTCATTTCGACTACCATACGCCAGAGTCAGGCTACATGGAGCGGATTACCGCCGCCGTCTCTGAGGGCGCTGCCGTCCCTCCTCCGGAACTTGGCACACAGGGGCAGGGGATCGCGCAGCAGACATCGTTTGCCGCAGGCCCACTCTTGAAGCACGGATATGAGCTATTCTTTCCGAAGCCGCCTGTTCAGTACGGCCTTGCCTCACGCTGGATAATTCCTCACGACCTGTACTTCAGCAATGCGGGAGAAGCGGCAGAGTTCCAGGTAGATGCCGGCGATGGACAGGGTTTCAAGAGTGTTCGTCTTGACCAACCATTTGATGTCGCCTATAAATCTGCCGGCACGCAAACCATGCATGTGCGCGCTCAGGTGAGCGGCAAGACGCTTGAGGCGGCATTTACAGTGGATGTTGAGGCGTCTTCAGCGCCAACCCCCAACGAATACTGGGATCTGACAGCTCCTGACGGTTTTAATAACGCAACGGGGCACGCCTGGGTATTTTACGGCAATGGTCACGCCGGCATTGTAAACCCTCTGATAGTCTCCGAAGGTTTCCCGGGCGGCTACTCGCTCGACCAGCTCTGGGCGATCTTCGACGAGCAAAACTTTGCGACCAATCTCCTTGCCGGTGGCTACGATGTTATCATCCTGGGCTATGCCGACGGCACTACGAACGTAGAATACAATGCAGGCGTGGCGATCGCCGCCATCACTAAGACTATCTCCGAGCGTAGCGGCAACGTTCCGCTCATCGTGGGCGGCGCAAGCATGGGAGGTTTGATTACACGCTATGCGCTCGCCTATATGGAGACTAATGGCCTTGCGGCTGATACGGCCCTGTATTTCTCCTTCGATTCGCCTCACATCGGCGCAGTCGTGCCGGCAAGCATCATGTACTTCCTGAGCTATTTTGCTTCGCAGAGCGACTTTATCAAGCTGGCCAATGATGCGATTACCAGCACCGCGGCCCAGGAGATGCTTGTCTATAGCCTGCCGCGTTACAGCGAGGACATGGCAGTTCCGTCTGGTCTTCGAACCGCGTTTCTCCAGAATTTTGCCGGCGTAGGCAACTGGCCGAAAACTCCCCGAAAGATCGGCGTATCCAACGGAGATGGGACCGGGGTGGGGAACGGTACGCCACCAAATGCCGAAGGGCTGCAGTGGTCTGCGTATCTGGGGTCTGTGGGCGCGAAGCTCTATACGGCCGCAGGCGTTACTGACAGATCGAATACAAATGTCGTTGCCGGTCTTACCTGGGGCTGGTCCACGGATTTCTCCTGGACAGAGAACTCAACCCAGTTCGACGGCGCTCCGGGTGGGACATCGCCGTTCTTCCAGTTGATCGCCCGGGGTTTGCAGGCCGCGGGATACACAAACTACACGTGTTATTACGACACCGCGACATTCATGCCGGCCATAACCGGCTGCGCCCTGTCGCAGCTCAACCCGCTAAACCAGACAGATCTCTATACCGATATCTCGACGACGACAAGTCCATCCGACCTCGACGCCTACACATGCTCTCAGGAGAACGACCCGCATGTGACCATCACGCCCTACCTGGCGCAATGGCTGCTCAATGAATTGGCGGGTTCGGTTGCAAGGGGCTAACCTCCCGGTCGCTCAGCGCTGCAACAGCGTATTGGTTGAATCCCTCTTAAGCGAGAGTTTAGGAGGGATGGTTCCATGAGAGAACTTACCGGGTCGTACAGAGTGCGCTACATCGGCTTGTGTTACGCTCTGGCGGTCCATCCGTACGGAATGTACGCGTGATCGAAAGACCCGTCATCATACAAGTCAAGCACGGCATAGCCTTCCAGACAGTCGCCTTCGCCATTCGGACCGTTCCACCAGTTACCGCTTACCGCGCCGTTGCAGAGATAGGTGACGCCCGCGTAGTCGACACGGTCAATCAGATGTGTGTGACCGCTCAGGCATACCTTGACGTTCCGATGTTTCTTAAAGAGGTCGCGGAACCGGTGGTAGTCGATATGCATGCTAACGCCTGAAATGAAGTAGTCTCCGGTTGCGATGGACCCGCGATCCACCAGCGGCGTGACGGAGAAAATCGGTATGTGCGAGAGAATCAGGATCGGCGTTTTCTCAGAAACAGCTGCCAGATCGCTTTCGAGCCAGGCGTACTGACCGTCATCGAGACGGCCTTTGTATCCGTCGCGCCATGGGAATATGCTGTCCAGCACGACGAAGTGCCAGCCGCCGCGGTCGAAAGAACGGTAACTCCGCGCCAGGCCCAGCGCCTCAAGGGCGCGCTGTTTGCCGTAATGCGGTTCTTCGCCGGTCGTATGAGACTCAGTTTTTTTCCAGCCCCAAATATCATGGTTTCCGAGACACGGCTCAAAAGGAAGCGAGCATTCCTGGCTGAGCGTGTTATGCCATAGGTCCCACTGTAATTGGGTTCGAGCGTCGTCCTGAGCCAGCGAGTCGAAGATGCAGTCTCCACCAAAGAGGATGAGCTCAGGCTTATCGGGTAGGGACTGTACATGGTGCAGGCACTTCGTAAATCCTTCAGTGGCGCCTTTCTCCGGTTCGATATGGATATCCGTAATATGCGCGACGCGCATGACGCGCTTTCTTCCTGCTGCGGCGGCAGCCTGCGCTCCACCACCGACGGCGGTCAGCCCTGCAATCCCCGCGAATGCGCCGGCGCCCATGATCTTTAGCCAGCGGCGCCGTGAAAATTCCGTCATTGACTTAGTCCCTATCGTATTAACCTCCATCGCATTTGGATCTGCCTGGAGCGCATCGCGCCGTCCCATATTTTAGCTGCCTTCACCGAGCATTCGGCGAAGGCAGCAGATCACATCATTGTGGATATGGGTAGCGCTTATGGGCAGCTTGCGCTGCTCCCCGAAACGCACCATGTGTTCGTCAGGGTCCACATCGAAAATGAACCGTCCGTGTTGTAGGTGGCTTCCGGGCGTAGGAATTTGACATGACCATCAGCCATGAGATATTCCGAACCACCTGAGTGCCAGCGGCCGAGGTTGGACACAAAGTTGTGGATCCCGGGCATCGCTTCGGGACGCGCGGGCGTCGTGCCGCTTGGCACATCTCGGTCGTAACGCTGGTCGCCTGTTGCGCCGACGCGACTCTGGCCGTAGTTTGTGGTTTTGGTATCGCCGTTCCAGTCGACCGGATAATAAACGATGCTTGTGAAGTTCAGGAACTGCTCGCCGAGCAGGATCGTGCTGGCGACGCTCTGAAACTCGGATTGCGCGCGACCGGTGAAACCCCATTCCGGCATGGCATATGTGATGCCTACGCCACCGGACGATGGACGCACGTTCATGCTCCCGTCGAAACCGGCGCGAGGATCGGCTATCTGTGACGGACAGACCATGACTCCGCCTGCTCCCGTTTGGGACGTCTCGCTCGAAGCAGTCGTCGTGACTTTTCCACGGTCGTCGATATTCTGCCGGCCTTCGGCGTATGGCTGCACGACCACGATCCAGCCGATATCGTGGTTGAGACCATCCGCTTGAAGACGTTTGCCGTTAGAGTGGGCCGGAAACGTTTCGTCATAATCCTGAGCATACATCAGAAAGCACTGTCCCCACTGGTGCAGGTTGGATGCGCACGTGGTCTGTCGCGCCTTCTCACGGACCTTAGCAAACACTGGAAACAGTATTGCTGCGAGAATCGCTATTATTGCTATAACAACGAGTAGTTCAATTAAAGTAAACGCCGAGCTTGTAGCTTTGACCCTCTGCATGTGTTGGTTTCCTAATCCTTGGTTGCGAGCGATATGGCTATCGTCTGCGCTGAAGCCGTTGACATTGTCGCATTGCGCCGACCGGCCTCAACGTTGTCGATTTCCTATCAAGATTACCGCATATAGCAGGGTGTGAAAGATTATCCAATCGTTAAAATTGTGTTAATTTTTTTAATGTAACCGTTTACATGTATTATGTAAACGTGTTCATTACGGCAATTGGACCGAATTACGTTGTGCCGCCGTCTACCAGTCTGCTGGCTTTCAATGAAGTTATGATACGCGGTTAGGGGCGTTTGTCGAGGCAAAGGGCTCTGAGGCAGGGGGGATAGGATCTGGGTATTCGGTTTCCCGGCTTGCCCCGCGCCCCCAATACCTGCTATACTTGTCTCTGTGGACGAACGTATGATCTCTCCGGACTTCGGAGATGACGACCGAGACGAATATTCCCTCCGGCCCCGGCGCTTGCGCGAGTTTATTGGGCAGCCAAAGATCAAGGAGAACCTGGGCGTGTTTCTCGCCGCCGCCATTGCGCGTGGCGAGACGCTTGACCATGTGCTGCTCCATGGACCGCCAGGATTGGGCAAGACCAGTCTTTCCATGATTATCGCCGCCGAGATGGGCGCGTCGCTGCGGCCGACATCAGGGCCGGCGATCGAGCGGCCCGGTGACCTGGTGGCGATCCTCACGAATCTTGAAACCGGCAGTATTCTTTTTATCGACGAAATCCACCGGCTTTCCCGCCCCGTCGAAGAGATCCTCTATTCCGCAATGGAGGACTATCAGGTCGACATCATTATTGGTTCAGGCCCTTCGGCGCGCACAGTGAAGCTGGATATCAATCCTTTCACCCTCGTCGGCGCTACGACACGCTCGGGAATGCTGTCTGCGCCGCTCCGGGATCGTTTCGGCATTCAGCAGAACTTTACGTTCTATACGCCGGAAGACCTTGTAGAGATCATTACGCGATCCGCCGCCATCCTGAATGTGCCGTTGGACCTGGATGGCGCGGCGGAGTTGGCGCGGCGCTCACGCGGGACGCCGCGTATCGCTAACCGCCTGCTGAAGCGCGTTCGAGACTTTGCGCAAGTCCGAGCTGACGGGCATATTTCGCGCGAGGTTGCTGCGGCAGGTCTGGCGATGCTGGAAGTGGATGCGCTCGGCCTCGACGAGTTCGACCGAAAGCTGCTCAGGACATTGATAGAGAAGTTTGCCGGTGGCCCCGTGGGTGTCGAAACGATGGCTGCCGCGATCAGCGAAGAGCGAGATACCATTGAGGATGTCTATGAGCCTTACCTGATGCAGATGGGGTTTCTTCAGCGCACTCCGCGCGGCCGGATCGCCACGCTAGCCGCATATGCCCACCTCGGTATTAAACCTCCACGGCGCGCAATTGCGGCCCAGCCCGATTTGTTCTCCGAATAAGTCGAAAATTCTGAAGGATTTCCGTGCATCGGAGTCTGAACTACTAGGAGAAGTGAACGAGGCTAAGCGCCTGTTTCCTTGACAAAGCCCATGTCCTGTGCTATCCTTGCGACGAAATCGATGCACATTTCCGACCCCTTCTCCCATTGAGGTTACACCCGTGTACTGCCTGGAATGCGGCACAAAAAATAGCGCCGACAGCAAATTTTGTAAGGAGTGCGGAGTCACTGTGGCTTCCGCCGCTCCGCCGCGCTCGCTCACGTTGACCGAAGATCTCGCGCCGGTTGAGAATCCCGTCACGAGGGAGCGTCTTGTCAATTTGATCGAAATGGCTTTTTGGCACAACGATGCCGGGAACGCCGACGCTGCGATCCTTGCTTGCGAGGCCGCCCTTGCGATCAACCCATCCAGCTCGACGGCACACTCACTTCTCGCTTCGCTCTTCGAAAAGAAGGGCAATGACGAGAAAGCGATCGAGCATCTTGAGGCCGTGGTCAATCTCAATCCGGAAAGCACCGCGGATGCCGCGAAGCTTGACCAATTGCGGTCCGGCATTCGGATAAAGGCGGTAACGCCGCCCTCCGGATACCGCTGGATTCCGCCCGCGCTGGCTTCAAAACTTGGTCCCGGCATGGGGCCGCGCGTCTCCCAGATGAACCTGGGTGATCGCCGTGTCGGTTCCGTAAAGCTTGTTCCGGCTCTCTGTTCACTGGGCGCGGTAGTAGTTGTCGCTGCGGCAGGCGTGCTTCTTCTGAAGCCCACTCCCAGCGCCGTTGGCCGCAACCAGGTCGCTTCGATGCAGCCCATTCCGCCGACGACAGTGGATCGCTCTGCGTTTGCTGATCCTGCTCCGGCGCGAAGTTCAGGCCCCAATACGGCACAGCCCTTTGCGCCCGCCAAGTTCCCGCCGCCTGTTCCTGTCGATCTTGGAAGACGTGATCCCTTCGCGGAAACCCTCAAACCCGGCGATAAAACCCGCCCGGCCTGGGTTGGAAAGGCATCCGCGCCACGCCTCCCATCGCCGGTCAATCGAACGCGAACCGCTTCAGGCGTTCCGGCTCTGCCGAATCTTACCCTTGAAGCTCAGTTACCGCCGGGAACATCCGGCTCGCTTGCTCCCGCGCCGATCAAGGTCTCCGGTCTCCCCAATAGTCCGAATCTCTCGAATGTCCCGACACATATTGTGCCGGTTCCATCGTTGTCGCAGGGGGGATCTTCTACTCAGGATACGCCGCCTTCCGGTCAAGACACGCAGCAGGGCGACGGTTCCATAATTCACGTTCAGGTTCACGACAGCAATGATGACGGTGGCGGTTCCGCAGCCACTCCGTCAGCGCCGGTGATTCGTACGGTGTCGTCCAACAGTCCTGCGCGCAATGCTGCGAGCGTCGATAGAGCTTCGAGCTGGCAGCAGTCTGCCCTCAACGAACAGCAAGACGGAAATTACCGCGCCGCAGTGTCGGCGTATCAGCAAGCGATACACGCGTACAAAGATCAGATCGCGGGCGGCAAAAACGTCGACGCTGCGAAACGTGGTCTTAAGGCGTGTCAAACAGGTCTTCAGATTTGCCAGCAAAGCGTACAATAATGAACCGCGGCGCACGGGCCGCCCTCTTTGGAGCGGCTTCAGTGTTGAGCGGACTGCCTGCAGCGTATGCAGCTCCCGCCAATCCTCTGGTGCTTCTCTCTGCCGGACCGCAGCAGGACGATATGGATGCGCTGTCATCCATTCGCCGCGAGTTGCGCTCCCACGGGCGAGTCGATGTCATCACGTTCAATGTGGAAGCCCCAGCGATCGTTCGCGCTGCCCGCGACAATCAGCACCCCGAATGGCTCAATGCCTCTTTGTCTGAAGCAGACCGTGTGGCTGTCGCGCGAGCGCTGGGAGCCACCCTGTCCGTTACCGTGACGAAGGGTGACAAAAAGAGCCTGCAGATCCAGATCTACCGATCGACAGGCGCCAATCAGGCTGTTCAAATTGCAGGAAACAGCAAAGACGATGCCTCCGCGATCGAAGATGCAGCCTACCATGCTCCGCCACCGGCAATAAATGCCGCCGTGCCGCCTGCGACACCGGCGCCGATTGCCACCGCGCCGCCTGCGATACCCAATCCAGTCACTGTGACTCCGCCGCCGACTGCGCCAGCGCCCGCCGCTGTGACTCCGCCGCCAGCTGCGCCAACGCCCGTCGCTGCGGTTCCTGCTCCTGTGACAGCGCCGCCTGTCACCCCGGTAGTTCCGCCGGTTGTCGTAGTACAGCCGCCGGCAGCGCCTCCGACTCCCACCGTTACGCCTGTTCCTGTTGCGCCTGCGCCACCTGCAGCGCCACCCGTTGCTACGAATACGCCTGATCCGGTAACGCCCGCGCCCGCGCCGCCCATTGCCGCTACGCTTCCCAAGCCACCTCCTGTTGCAACTGTGCCCGCGCCGCCGCCGCAGAAGCGGCCAACCGCCGTCGCTGCTATACCTGATCCGCAAAAGAATGCCGGCAATTCGCCGGATAACCCGATTGTCGTGACCAACACTCCAGCTCCTCCTACGACTACTCCGCAGGGGGACGGGCGGCAATCTGATAGGGATCAGATGCAGGCAATTGCGCCATTCATTGCTAAAGGCGATCAGGCTCTGGATCGGGATGAGGTTGCGGAAGCCATTAGTTACTACAAGCAGGCTGTTGACGGCGCTCCGACACTGTCTGCGCCTCGCCTCAGGCTGGCGAAGGCCTATCAGCAGGGCGGTTTCGAGGACAAAGCCCTCGACGAAGCTAAGCGCGCTCTGATGGTCGCCCCGAACAGCGTCGAGGTGCAGGAGTTTCTGATCCAGATCGACTCCGCAAACAGCACCGCTCAGGGCACGGTTACGCTTTACGAGGCGCTGATCGCTAAGAGCCCTGGGGATCCTACTGCCCATCTGGGGCTTGGCGATGCTCTGTGGAATGCCGGTCTTCTCGACCGGGCTGAGACGGAATATAAGTCGGCGATTAAGCTCTCGGCATCCGGAGATACCAAAGCGCCCATACAACTGGTGCGTCTCTATGCGGCTCAGGCGCGCTACGGTGATGTCCTGGCAACGCTGAAGACGCTTGGGCCGTCATCATATCCGGTTGCCGCGCGAGTGATCCATAACCGGCTGGATACGCTGATCAGCATGATGGCGTCCGGCCGCGAAGCATTCGATGCGGGCAAGAGCTCGCATGAACAGTTTTACGATACGGCCAAAACGGTTGCAGCCCAGGCAGCCTCGCTTGCGGATTTCGTGGATAAGGTCAAGCCGCCGTCGGAAAACAAAGTATCGCACTTGAGCCTGTCACTCGCCGCCAGCCTGATCGCCCAGGAAGCGGAAGTGCTGCGGACGTTTATCGAAACGTCCGATGCCGATCAGGAAGATCACGCAGTACAGCTGGAAAAAGCCGCCCAGTCTCAGATACTAACGGCGCATGCGGCGGAACAGAAGTCGGGATTATTCGGCGCAAAGGAGTAATCGCATGAGGCCAGACAAAAAATTAACCTGAGACAATTCGCTATTGCGATTTGTCTCAGGTCCCGTCACAGGGACGGTGTGTTAAAAGGAGGACATGCGCTGGTTTTATCTACGCGTTGTGTTCCTCGAAAGTTCCTCTACGCCCCCGTATTGTATAAGTTTTTCAAAATAGACTTGCATAGCTCTCCATTCGCCTCTTTTCTGCCCGCAGCCAGATGAAAAGTCCTCTGCCAACGTGTCCAATCGACTATCGCACGCCATTGTAACCACTAGTTAATCATTAACGTAGTATCATGTTGACACTGTGTCATGCTATGGGGAACAATCTACCCGTATTAAATTGGCACAGGACGTAACAAAAAGGCATGGCTTGGAGATATGTGAATGATCCGCCCGTAAGCGCGCAGAATACCTCGGCTGCCTCATCGCCGGCATCGGCGCCCGGTGAGACGCGTGTCCTCCGGATGCCTCCCGCTACGATCCTGTCTCTCTCAGCAATTAATGTTCTATGGGCAGGAACTGCCGTTGCCGCAAAAGTTGCGCTTGATTCCGTTTCACCTCTGACCCTCGCATTCTTCCGTTTTTCATTTGCCGCGTTGCTCATGTACGCCGTCGCGCGATTGATTAAAGTCGATCTGCGAGTGCGCCGCTCCGACTGGGGCCGGTTCTGGGCGATGGGCGTGATCGGGCTGGCCTGCACCTATGTTTTCACGTACATCGGCATGCGCTATACGATGGCAAGCCATGCTGCTCTGCTAATTGCAACCGAGCCGGTGTTGCTGACGATCCTCTCTGCGATTTTTCTGCGTGAAAAGATGACGGCTGCCAAGGTGGGCGCGATTGCGCTTGGGCTTGCGGGAGTCTACTTAATCGTTTGCAATGGCTGGATTCCGCACGGCAAGGCTGGGACGCTTATTGGCGATGGCCTCATTGCTGTTGGTTTGTTATTCGAGGTCTCAGCATCGATCGTTGGAAAACGCCTTGTCGAGCAATATCCGGCCGTCTCTGTCATGACCTACGAGATGACCATTGCAGGGATTGCGCTCGCGCCTCTATGCGTCTGGGAGATGTTTTCGCCGGCCAGCCACAGCCATATCCATTTTCATGCGCTGTCGATCTTAGCGCTGTTATATCTAATCGTACCGTGCACGGTGCTTGGGTATACAGTCTGGTACACCATTCTCGAACGCCGCGATGCGAGCGAGATGTCGCCGTTTCTGTATATCCAGCCCGTTGTCGGCGCGTTTCTGGGATGGTGGCTGTTGGGCGACCATATCTCGGACTTCACGATCGGCGGCGCTGTGCTCGTAATGGTCGCGCTCATGACATTGACGACGTTCAGTGGCGCCAACAAAGCCAAGCCATTGCCGGAGTGACCTATCCTCAGGGGGTAGGTCATTTACCGTTGAATCTATTCATTGCCGGTTCAATGCCGTCGGCCAGCCATGCTTCGATGGCTGCGCCGGCAAGGTCCATTGCTTCCTCAACGACGGGCTGCTCAGCCTTACTGAATCTCCCCAGCACGAAGTCGACCTGTACAGAAGGATCGCGCGGCGCTCCTACTCCGATGCGCAGCCTGGGAAACTCCTGCGAGTGCAGGTGCGCTATCAGGGATTTGAGCCCGTTATGACCTCCTGCCGAGCCACCGGGCCGCATGCGAAGCTTGCCGGTCGGAAGCGCGATGTCGTCGGTGATCACCAGGATATCAGTTGTCGCAAGCGGCTTCTGTCTCAGGAACGCCGCCACGGACTCGCCGGAAAGATTCATGAACGTCTGCGGCTTCATGAAGAATACGCGCGCATCGCCGATACGTCCATCTCCCACGAGTGCTCGAAAGTCCCTCTTGCCCACCGCGATTCGATGCCGGTCCGCCAGGCGATCGATTACCTCGAACCCGATATTGTGCCGCGTGTGCTCGTAATCCTTGCCGGGATTTCCCAGCCCTACAATGAGTTTTGTTGCCACATCCATAACGGGATAAAGTATAGCAGAAGAAGCAGAATTCAGGTCCATGTAGACACACAAGCACGTTTGCTCGTTAGGACCCCTCCTTGCGTCCTCCCCGAGGGGAAGGATCGTTATCAAATTCGCAAGCCTACACCTTCGTGATTACACGTTAAGAAGCGAAACGCAATTGCGAACCGGGACGCGCCCTCCTCGCCCAGAGGGCACCCCCGGGGACGGGGTGGGATTCCTTTTTCACTGCGGCGTCGCAACGCCTAACTGGAAGATCTTGCTGTCTCCGCCGCTGTCGGCGCTGAGCGTTTGCAGCAGTTTGGTGGCTTCGAAGCTGTCGTCGGTGCCGTCGGGATTCTTGCCCACAAGCCCTACACTGAAGATGCGGGCTCCTGTTTTGTTCTCGCGCCGCGCCATCCGTTCCAGCTTCTTCCAGTTTTGTTCGCCCACGGTCGGCACGCCGTCGGTTACCAGCACGATTACATTTGTGCCGGAAATGTTGAGCGCCTGACGAAGAGCGTCTTCAAGATTTGTCCCGGGGCAAAGCGATACATTCTGTAGGTATTGTTTGCCCGCGCGTTTCATCGAAGGCGTTGCCTCCATAAGGCGGTCTTCGAAGCTCCGGGACGTTTCACAAAACGTCACGATATCGAAAGTTTCGCCGGGCTGGAGACTGTCGAGAGCCGTGCTGATCTCCGAGCGGGCGCGAGTGATGCGGCTCTCCATGCTCGCGGACACGTCCAGGATATAGACGACATGCCGTGGAGCGCCTCCGCCGGGATCGCCGTCGATACCGAACGGCCAGTAGGGAGGCGCTCCGCTTCCTGCGCCCTCTCCATTGCCGTTGCCCGCTTCAGCGCCCTTGCCGGATCCCTCGCCACCCGCTCCGGCGCCAGGAGTGGCTGAGCCGCCGCCGCCGCTGCCGGGAACGGCGGATGGTGGAGTTGGAGCGGGAATGGCTGCTGGCGACGCAGCAGGAGCCGGCACATTCTGTGCCGTCGTCATTGGCGGAGCCGTATTTGTCGGGTGTGGAGTCATAGGAGCCGGAGACGATGTACCTGGTACAGGAGTGCGCTTCGGCGTGGGAGTTACTGCCTTATGCTGCGCAGGCATTGTCACAGGGCGGGGAACCGCGTGTGCCGTTTTATGATGGATTGCCTGCGGATGTTCCACATGGACCGTCTGGCGCGCCATATGAGGCCTTGATGAAGGCGGCAAAGGATCCGCATGCTTTGGGATGGGTAGAACTGGTGGCGGAGGCGTTGGCGGAACGACCGGTTTCTGCGGCGGCGCGAGCACGATCTGCAGTGGAGGCGCGGGCTGTTCCTCGTGTTTGGAGGCTCGACCAAATCCAAGTACGGTCAGAATAACGATATGCAGCGCGAGCGAAGCCGCCACGCACAGCAACAAAGGCGACCGGCGCAGATCTCCCGGTTTATCATCCATCCTATACCTGACGATTTCCAAAGTCGTGAAGTTCCATGCCGGGCCGATTGCCGCCATCTGATCATGGTATCAAATGTAACTAAGAATACAACGTGCAAACCCTTTGTTCGCCTTGACTCGTCATTTCGCAGTTGCTATAATAACCCGTCGTTGTCCAGTGCCGTAAAGGAACCACGTATGCCCGATTCTTCCCCTATCTCCCGTGTCGCAGCCCTAATTCTTGCCGCCGGCAAGAGCACGCGCATGAAGTCCCGCACGCCTAAGGCGCTGCATCCCATGCTCGGCAAGCCGCTCCTTCGTTATGCTATCGAGGCCGCCCAGGCAGCTGGCGCTCAGCGCACGATCCTCGTCGTAGGTCATCAGAGCGATCATGTGCAGCAGGCAATGGGAGAGGACTTCGAGTACGTTCTTCAGACCGATCAAAAGGGGACGGGACACGCCGTCCAGATGGCTGAAGCGGAGCTTCGAGACTGGGATGGTCCGGTCCTTGTTCTCCCCGGTGATGCGCCTCTGGTCTCCGGCTCACTGCTCCAATCGCTGCTTGAACATCACATAAACATGCGGGCTGCGGCCACTCTGCTTACCGCCGAGTTGGATGATGCCGGCGCTTATGGGCGCATCGTGCGCGACCCGGCAACCGGTGGCGTTGTAGGGATAGTCGAGGCGCGCGATGCCACTCCTGATCAGCTTAAAATCGGCGAGATCGGGACGTCTGTATACGCTTTCAATCCGCAGCGGCTGTTCGAAGCCCTTGAGCAGATCACGCCCAACAATGCCCAGGGAGAATATTATCTCACCGATGTCATAGCGCTGCTGGCGAAGCAGGGACAGTCTGTCGAAGCGGTCGTCTCGCCGGATCCGGATATCGTTCGCGGCGTCAATACTCGTGCGGAACTTGTAGAAATCGGGCAGATCCTGCGTGACCGTATTCATCGCGCGCTCATGTTCTCCGGGGTTACGATTGTCGATCCGCTTACGACTCACATTGATGTCACGGTCAAGATCGGCATGGATACGGTCATCTATCCGAACACAATTTTGAGTGGTGTGACAGATATTGGGGAAGACTGCCAGATCGGCCCCGGCGCTCGCATCAGCGATTCGCGTATCGGCAATGAGGTGACTGTTCGCGATTCCTGGATCGTGGCAAGTGAAGTCGGCGACGGCACCCGAGTCGGTCCGTTTGCAAATCTTCGCCCCGGGAATGTCGTGGGCAGGAACGTAAAAATCGGCGACTTCGTAGAGCTAAAGCAGGCCACGATTGGAGACGATGTCTCTGCTGGTCACTTTGCATACCTGGGAGATGCCGAGGTCGGCGCTCGGACGAATATCGGCGCGGGTGTGATCACATGCAATTACGACGGCCAGAAGAAGCACCGCACCACGATCGGCGCGGATGCATTTGTGGGAACCAATAACACACTTGTTGCTCCCGTCACGGTCGGTGACGGCGCATTTACGGCCGCGGGCTCGACGATCACTGAGGATGTCCCCGCAGGCGCGCTTGGCATAGGCCGGGCGCGTCAGGTCAATAAGGACGGATGGGCAGCGGCCCGCAAGCCGCGCAGTTGACAGATCGGAAATAAAAATAGACAGCCTGGGGGCGACCATATGGCCGATGCGACTGGAACGACGGGAGAGTGTATGATCACAGCTTCAGAGACACTACGGATCTTCAGCGGCACGGCGAACCCTGAGCTTGCCCGCAAGATTGCCCACCAGGTGGGGCGTCCGCTTGGCCAGATACATATCTCTCGCTTTGCGGACGGCGAAATACGCATCAAGATCGACGAGAGCGTACGTGGCATGGACGTCTTCATTGTCCAGCCCACGTGCGCTCCTGCCAACGACAGTCTCATGGAGCTGTTGATCATGATCGATGCGTTCCGAAGGGCCTCGGCGCATCGTATCACGCTCGTAATGCCCTATTATGGGTATTCACGCCAGGATAAGAAGGTAAAGCCGCGCGAACCAGTCAGCGCGCGGCTGGTAGCCGACCTTATCACCACGGCAGGAGCGACCCGTGTTCTCGCTGTGGATCTTCACGCCGGGCAGATACAGGGCTTTTTCCAGATACCTCTCGACCACCTCTATGCCGGTCCGCTGATCTCTACACACTTCGCCGAGCAGGGAATGACCAACCATGACACCGTGGTGGTTTCGCCCGATGTCGGCGGGGTGGGGCGCGCCCGGGGCATGGCTGAAACCTTGCATGCTTCAATTGCTATCATTGCTAAACGCCGGCCTGAGCCCAACAAAGTCGAGATCATGGAGATTATCGGCGATGTCCGCGATAAGACCTGCATCATGGTCGACGACATGATCGATACCGGCGGCAGCGTGGCATCCGGCGCAGCAGCCCTCATGGACCGGGGCGCCCGCCGCGTCTTCGCCTGCTGCACCCATCCCGTGCTCTCCGGCCCCGCCATCGACAACATAGAGCGCTCGCCGATCACGGAACTGGTCGTCACCGACACCATTCCCATCAGCGCCGACCGCTGGGAACGCAGCACAAAAATACGCATCCTCAGCGTCGCCCCGCTCCTCGCCAACGCCATCTGCCGCATCCACAACGATGACAGCGTCAGTGAGATGTTCGATACTTTCTGGTAGTTGTGCCCGTCTGTGTTTGCAATTCAGGTCGCGTATTAGGGTGAACAAGAACCAATGACCGAAAGCGAAGCTGACTTGGCCGAAGGTATGGAATTCTTCACGGATGCTGGGCGTCTGCTTTCAGAAACGTGGGGCGTGGGCGTCCGAGTATGCAGGCCGGCGTTAGTTGCTCGTCGTGGCCGTGCGGAGACATGGCGGGCTGAGGTCGAAACGTCGGGCAGCGCGTCTGCGCCGGCTAGCGTCATCATTAAGCGGGCTATCGTTGAATCCGACTGCTTTTTCGACGAATTTGTTGGCCTTCAGTTTATAAAGGGACTGCGCGCCATTCCGCCTGCCGCTCCTGAAATTCTTGCCTGTGACCTGAGTTCACGGCTGCTTGTAATGGAAGATCTGGGCGACGGCCAATCCCTGGAAGACATTACCCGTTTCAGTGACACGGAAGAGCGTGCGCTCGTTGACCTTGCCGTGATAACCGGGCGGCTCCATGCCGCTGCTGTAGGGCGCGAAGCTGAATATGAGCGTGTTAGAGAGACGATGGGCGTCCCGGCACAAGCCGCAGTCCGCGCTACTCAGTCGGCGGCATGGCTCGACGGCCTGTCTCATGTTACGGATGTCTTCTCAGTCCTGGGGATTGCGCTTCCGCCTGAGCATGAATGGAAATCCGTTGCGCGAATTGTCGCTGACCCCGGGGCGTTTCTGACCTACACTCACGGCGACATGGCTCCCAGCAATTGCCACTTCGGTACGGCTGGGGCGCATCTCCTGGACTTCGAGTGGAGCGGCTATCGCCATGCCTTTTACGATGCCTTGTTCTGGCACATTATCTATCCATTCCCTCCAGTTGTCATCCGGAATGCTGATATTGCCTACCGGCACACTCTGACCAACACGATCCCCGAAATGAGTGATGATGCAGTGTACGAGGCAGAGCTGACATACATGTGCGCCCACCACGCCTTCAGTTTCGTTAGATGGTGGCTTCCCGCCATTCTTGAGCAGGATAACGAAACCGCACCGGGAGTAACGAGCCGTCAGATGCTGCTCTATAAACTGGACCGTTTTGCTGCGCTTACTATGCAGACAGGGTATCTGGAAGGGATGGGAGCATGCGCAAAGAGCCTGGCGGATGTCTTCCGCAGCCGCTTTCCTGAGATGGAAGCGTGGTCATATGCATTGATAGCTATGAAATGATATATCCTTACGTTTCCGGCACTGCAATTGACACTCGGTCGCATCCGATGATGCTTGATCGGAATCTATGCTACAATTGCTGTGATCGGGAAGCGCGCCTCTTGGGAGCCGCTATCGTGAACAGATGCGATCTGATCAAACGACCGAGTGTAGAATTCTTCCTAAACCATCTCCATATCTCCTGGCTTCGTCTTTATATCGTGGCCGGCGCGACATTTTGAACGAAGCGTTAAACAGGTGATATCGGTGATTTTTGGTTGTTGACGGGCATGATTCACTCCGGATATCTGGATTAAGTGCCGCAATGACTTCGCCTCACAAGAATACACCTATTGATTTTGAGCGTCTATTGGAAAGCATCCCCGATGCTTTCTGTATGCTTGATCGTGAGTGGAGATTCACCTGCGTCAACCGGAATATGGAGCGGCTGGTCGTACGCAATCGCCAGGATCTACTGGGCAGCGTGATCTGGGACGTATTCCCTGAAGCGGTTGGCTCCATTTTCGATCAGCAGTATCGCCATGCCGCACTCAACCAGGAGAACGTTTCCTTTGGGGCGTTCTATCCACCTCTCTCGGCCTGGTTTTCTGTAAGGGCAATTCCATCATCCGAAGGCCTCGCCGTCTACATTCAAGATATCAGCGCGCGTAAGGAAACCGAGATTGGACAGCAAAGGAGATTGGAAAGTCTCACAGCTGCCGCAGAGGCGCTGCAATTCTCGCAGGATCAGCTCAAAGACGCCCAATCACGCCTGGAAGCGGCGATGCTGGCGGGCGATATTGCGACATGGACCTTCGATATTGTAAACGACCGGGTGGTGGCTGATGTCAATCTTGCCCGGTTGTTTGCCGTGAATGCCGTGGATGCGGCAGGCGGAAGCCTTGGCGCGTATTTGCAGGCGATCCACCCTGATGATCGCCCTCGTGTCATAGACGCAATCAATCAGGCCATTGCGAGCCAGGATCAGTTTGAGTCGGAGTACCGGGTTGCCCAGCCGGATGGCTCCCAGCACTGGCTTGTCGCGCGCGGGAAGATCGAACGCGACAACGAGGGCAGGGCGCTCGCCTTGCCTGGCGTCGTTGTCGACATCACGGAGCAAATCGAGCGGGAACGGCGGCAGCAGCTGCTGGCTGAACTCTCCGAACGAGCGCGAAGGATGACCGATCCGGAGGAAATCATTGCGGATGCCGTGCGATCCATCGGCCAGTTCCTTGGACTTTCTCGCTGCGCATTTGCCGACATCGATATCGAAGCCGATACATGTTCGGTTCCTGTGGATTATTGTTCCGATGATTCGATAGCAAGTATTGTGGGCGTATTCCCGATTTCCGCGTTTGGCCAGCATCTCCTCAATGAATTCCAGGCCGGGCGCACAGTCGCCGTGGACGATGTAAAGACAGATCCTGTTCGAATCGCTCCTGAAAATGTCGGCGCGTATGAGGCATTCAGTATCCGTTCCTATATTGCCGCGCCCGTGGTGCATTCTGCTCGCACCGTTTCCTGCCTGGCATGCCACAGCGCCATGCCCAGACATTGGAAAGCTGAAGATGTGGAACTGGTTCAACTCGTCGTGGAGCGTACATGGCTGACGATTGAAGTAGTCCGGCAGCAGCGTGCCCTTGCGCGTGAGGCCGATGAACGGCGCGAAGCCCATCAGCGCACGGGACGTATCCTGGAGAGCATAACGGACGCCTTTTTTGCCCTTGATAGTGACTGGCGGTTTACGTATATTAACGGCCAGGCCGAGGAGTTGTGGGAGCGCACTCGAGAGGATCTACTGGGCAGTAATGTTTGGAATGAGTTTCCCGAGGCGGTAGGCTCTGCGTTCGATTTAAACTTCCGGCATGCGATGGTAACGGGTAACTCAGTATCCTTTGAGGAATTCTATGCGCCATTAAATACATGGCTCGAAGTGCGCGCCTATCCTTACGATAATGGGCTGTCTGTGTTCTTTCAGAACGTCAACGAGCGTAAGGAGCAGGAACAGGCATTACGGGAGAGTGAGGAGCGCCTTCGTCTGGCTACCGAAGGGGCAGGCATTGGCATCTGGAAACTCATCCCGGCAACAAATGAACTCACATGGTCTAAACGCTGCAGCGAGATCTTCGGCCTTCCCACGGACGGAAGCGTCGAAATTACGGGTGAATTGGCCTGGTCTACCGTTCATTCCGAGGACTTGCGGGACGTGATGGCTGCTATAGATCGCTCTGTGCGAGAGAACGTGCCATATTTCCGCGAATTCCGGGTTGTGCATTCAAACGGCGATATACGCTGGATACAATCCCACGGCAAACCTTACCGCGATCAGCAAGGGGAGCTGATGCGTGTCGAGGGCGTGCTTATGGATATCACGCCCCAACGAGAAGCTGCGGATCGATTGGCAATGGCATATGGCAAGGAGCGCAATATCGCTTCACAACTCCAGTCCGCGCTTCAACCCGAATTGCCGGGAGCGATCCCGGGTCTCGGGGTCGCGAAATATTATGAGGCCGCTCTTACTGACGAAGCTGCTGTCGGCGGGGACTTCCACGATGTCTTTGCCATTGAAAAGGGATGCACGGCGCTTGTTGTGGGCGACTTATCCGGCAAGGGGCTACAAGCGGCTGCCCAGGTGAGTATCGTTCGCAATATGCTGCGCGCTTTCCTGTACTCCAAACCTACCGTGGCCGAAGCAGTTAACGATTTGAACCGGATTGTGGCCGATAACAATCTGCTCACGGGATTTTCGACTCTGTTTGTAGGAACATACGATGGCGGCACGCATTCCCTGAACTACGTGAATTGTGGGCAGGAGCCTGCTCTGATCAAACGCAAGGCGACAGGCGCGGTGGAAGCGCTTATGCCTACAGGGCCAATTCTGGGAACTGTTTCAAATGCGCAATACATTCAAACAACCGTTGAACTCGCCTCCGGTGATGCGATTGCCATTTTCACGGATGGGCTGACGGAAGTCGGACCTTCGCGCAGAGATATGCTTGGCAATGATGGAGTTGCTGAGTTGTTGAGCGGAATTGCGCTGACCGGCAATGCCCGGAATGCAACGGAAGAGGCTGAGACGCTGCTGCGGAGTCTCGTCGAAGGCGTAAACAGTGCGGCTGCCGGAGGCGTCATGCGCGACGATACATGCCTCCTCGTTGCCATTGTCGACTAGCTCTGCAATCGCGACAAGAAGTAAGGCCAACGCAAACATGCGCGATCATGATAGCGATGCTTCACAATCAGCTTTGTTTTTTGCTCTCGTAGCCGCCGTGCTCACGGCAGCGCTAGGCTTTGCCGGCTCAATCGCCATGTCCATTGCGAATGCGAACACAAATGTGAAAGACAACGACAACTCTGGTCCGATCATGATAATGATCGGTCTCTACGCCGCTCCATTTGCCGGTTCGGTTGCCGGGTTGATACGATATAACATGCTGATGTCCAGGCACAGGTAGGAGATGTTCTAGGCGTATTCCTAAGGTGGAGAAATAAAGCGAGAGGAGTAAACCATAGGTTCACTCCTCACAGCATACGTCTACTTTCGCAGGCGCTTCGCTTCCGTCCTGGGATCGAACATGAACTTGCCGTCCTTGCGCATGCCCCAAAGATTACTGTATACGCGGAAATTCGGCATATCTTCCATGCCTTTTCTGATCAACACTTTGCAGACACGGCGATAGCGGCGGTGCCACATGACTTTCTCGTCTTTTTCGCTTGCTGAGTCCATAAACCCGCCAAATGGGTGCTTCTTGCGTGATCGGCTCACGTTTCTCTCCTAGCGCTGGTTGCGCTAGAAGACGGTGCTGCGGTAGGTCATTTCCTTATCTCCCTGAATCAGAATTACCGACGACGTTACAAAGTCTTGATCGTCAAGCGATACAAATATGCTAAGACAGCTGCTAAATAACCTCGCCCCATCTAGTAAACGATCATAAAACTGCCGTCAGGCCGAGCAATCGCCGTAACGAGGCTCCATACGGGAACTCCCTCGGTCCTACCCGGTTCACCGGCAGCTGCGCCTTTCGTATCGAAGACCTGCCATGCGAGTGATCCGCCGCGCTGCCACCCCGCTCCTTCCACCCACACAAGCAATGTCTGCCCTGATTTATTCGTGCACACTGCGGGATACTTACGACTGCCACCTCCAGCCGGCGCAGCAGGTGTTTGTCTGCCGTTTGTGAGCGGCATACAATAAACCTGGCCTTTTGTTTCCCACGCGCCAACTACCGGACCATCTCCTTGCGCAAACGAGAATGCGCTCATTGGGCAGGTGTCCGCATCCCAGTTTTGAAGCATGCTTGACTGGAATGTCTTTCCTCGATTGCGAGAGAAAAGCAGCATTGTATCGCGATGTTTATTGTCGCCTGCTGAACGATAAAGAATTGCAACACCGCCGGAATTGTTCGCGAAAGCGCGCATGCTGCAGCACCCGCACTGTCCTGACGCCACAGGGCTAACTTTCTCCTCGCGGCCGAATGTGACGCCGTTGTTGACAGATCGCGCAAGATAGACGCCGCCGTGAGCCTCATCAACTCCCGGCATCGATGCATGCCAGGTGACATATACGTGTCCTTGCTTGTCTGCAGCAACAGAGCTGCCGCCGTCAATTCCTCCTGCCCATGTAATGAGGTTTCGTTGCGGCGTGAATGCTGTACCCGAATCGTTGAGTCGGCTGAAGAGCATGGGACTTCCGCCCGGCCCCTTTGGGGCATTGTCGGAGCCGTTCCATACAACAAATACATGGTTGTTCTTGCCGATAGCTATCTGTGCGCCACGAATCGTCCCCACTGCAATCGCGCTGCCGGGCTGGCTATTCACGCGTATCGGAACTGAGAAGTCCGACTTGCCTTTCAGGTTCTTCGTGACATAAAAGATATCGCCATGTTCCGGATCGCCTTTGTAATAGATAAGGTGAAGTATGCCGCCTGCGTCTACCACTGCTTGAGGTTGTATGCCGCCGTCGGGAGTGCGCATCAGCGATACGGTCGGCGGATCGGCATATACGGGATTTTGGGCTATTGTGATTGACGTCAATAGCAATATGCCCGGCAACAGTATTTGCCGTAAAAGATGTTGTCGTAGAGGAGCCATGTGCGTTCATCCGATCATATTTTGGATATGCGCGGAGCCAACAGTTTAGGCAGCAGGTACGTTTGGTCGCGTACGAGGATTTTACCAGGCTTGGACTGAACGGCGAGCACTGCGGATTTATAGGAAGAACAGGTGGTACACATTCTGGGAGATGGCATGCATGCATGCTTCGAGCGATCGCACGACATCCAGCTCCTGCCATTGTCCAGACAGAGCGAGGTGGTCGAGACGATATTTATCCTTATCAACAGGCGTTAATCTGGCCCAAGCCGAATAGTATTCAGTCCAATCATCGTTGGGCACTGCAATCAGGGGCTGATAAAGACAAAGAGTTCCATCCTCTTCAGCAGCCAGCACGTCTTTAAAGCGCGGATCGTTACGGACTACATATTGAGCGCGCCTTCCCAGTTCGCCCGGACCAAATATTCTCATCGCCGATCCTCCGGCTTGCCGGAGCCGGCCTGCGCCATGGTTTCGCACAGCTCAAGCAGGTTGTGGGAGATTGCATTCAGGGCTTGGCCGCGGTCCACGATATCTGACAACGCCTTGATATCCGGCAGGTTCGTGGTACTTTGGAGCGCCACTTCCGCCTGGCTTATTATGCCGGAGGTTGAAAAGCTTAGGTCGCTTGCGATACTTAACAGGCGGGCAATGGTTTTTGCGTCGCTTTGCGATTGTGCGCGGCGCGCTGCGTCGAGTTCGGATCTTAGACTCGCCATGGAGTGCCGGCGATTCCCAATGACACTGGAAACTGTGGCAAATGTTATAGCCGTGATGATAATGGTAATTGCCGCGCTCGCAATCAAGCTTGATTCCACATATGGACCGCCGAGTCGGCTATGATCGATGAATCCCCATAAGGTATAGAGTGAAGCGCAGATCGCAATGAGTATCCATTGGTATGCTTTGATCGACTGTTCCGTTTGATTTGCTTCTGCATTGTCATTTGGCTCCGGGATGCCTTCGAGGCACATACTGCTTCGAGCCAACAAGCCCTGGCAGGGCGGTAAGCTGTTAATGCCTTCTTGATCCATTGTCAGGGTACGTGCTCCATTAACCAATTAGCGATCCGCTAAGTCTTTGGCAGATTATTGCTTTAATGGAGGACGCAATACATCCGCCATGTGACGGATAGGAAGCGCGTGGGCAGGAGATGCTATAATTTCATCGACATTGGATTTCATCTTGTCCTCGCGTTAGTATGTAAGCCCTCTCAAGCTCCATCATGTCGGCACTAATTACGGACTTCGTGGCGTACTACAGGATCAAGGGCCACTATCTGTGAGCGCTTGACGCCGGCGGCAATTTGCGACTGGGAACTGAGCCTAACGTGTCCCATGAAGAGCAATACCGGCGTGAGGGCGTATTTTAAAAAGGAACTTTACAAGAAGTATGTCTGAAAACAAGAATAGCGGCGTCATTGATCGGCGCGAAGCAGATGCCGCTGCGTTGACCTTGGAACATCCCGAGCGAAAACGAATGCGCCACTTAGGAGTGGCGGAGGGCATTTCGTTTCTGCTTCTGCTGGGGATTGCTGTTCCCATCAAGTACATAGCAGGAAATCCCGCGCTGGTAAAGATCCTGGGACCCATTCACGGTGTGTTGTTTATCGTTTACGTGCTCGCCGTGTTTCTGGCCGCCCGTGTGCTGCGATGGGGACGATGGAAGATAATCACGGCGTTGGCAGCCGCAGTCATTCCATTCGGGACATTCGTCCTTGATGCGCAGCTTCGGAAAGAGACTGAGACAGGCGGCTAAACACGACGGCAAAAGCCTTGTGCAGTATAAAGTGAACGCGGATCTCGCTGCAGCGTGCTGTGAGATCCGCGTTCACTTTATCCACCGATGTATGAGGCGTGATATTTGCTTGACAGGGATAATTCGTGAAGCTATAATGTGGCATGCCACTTAAATGGCACTCAGGAAATTGACGATGCATCCTTCAAAGTACGAGCTTTGGTATGGGCGTGATCAAGAACCGGCCGGCACGCGAATCTTGCGCGCTGGCCCGCTGACAATGCTGTTGGACGGCGCGGATATTCGATATGTACGCCTTGGCGATGTCGAAGTGGTGCGTCGCGTCTATATCGCCCTGCGCGACGGCAACTGGGATACGCTGCCGGGAACGATGACGGTGGTTAGTTCAGAAATCTCCCACGACGCCTTCGATATAACGTTCCGCATGGACTATGATGTACGCGATGTTGCTGCCAGCTGGATCGGTCGTCTCACAGGAGAGTGTGACGGCACAATTACGTACACCATGGACGGCGAAGCGCGGAGCGATTTTCTCTACAACCGTTTTGGATTTTGCGTGCTTCATCCTGCCGATGCGGCTGGACAGGCATATAATGCTTCAACACCGGCCGGCGACATTGCCGGGCACTTCCCAAAGCTGGTAGCCCCGCAGGCTATGGTCGACGGGAAGCTACTCGGCCTTATGGCGGCGTTTAGCAGGCTGCAGCTTTCCGGCCAAAACGCAGATGGGCGCGATATGCCGGAGATCGATTTCACCTTCGAAGGCGATCTGTTCGAAACGGAAGACCAGAGAAACTGGACGGACGCGTCGTTCAAGACATATTGCCGTCCTCTATCGCTGCCGTTTCCTGTTGCCGCGAGAAAGGGCGAGAAGTTCCACCAGCGAATCACGATTCGTGTAGACACGACAAGTTACGTTGCTCCGGCGCAAACGGCTGCAGATGGCCCCGTTGTGCTTCGTAAGGTCGGCAGTCGCAAGGACACTCTGCCGTCGATCGGCCTTGGTTATTCAGCCGCCGTAGATATCACACCTGAGCAAATCGATCTTCTGAGAGAGCTCGATCCGGCACATTTACGTGTCGATCTGAAATTGGGCAATTCAAACTTTGCGACGCATCTTAATAGCTGCGATCGCCTTGCGAAAGATCTCGGCGCCGGGATCGAAGCGGCGTTGTTCGTCGGCAGCGGCTTCAAGACCCAATTGACGGCATTCGTCAAGCTGTGGAAAACAACCTCGCGCTCCGAGCTAAAGCGTATACTTCTCTTTGATGACCGATCTCAAACGACACCCTCTACACTGATCGACGCAGCCAAGGAACTGTTGCGGGCGCATCTCCCAGGCGTTGAGATCGTTGCTGGGACGAACGTCTACCTCTGCGAGATCAACAGGGCGCGAGAGGGTCTGGAGAAGGCGGACGGCATCACATTCTCAATCAATCCCCAAGTTCATGCCTTCGACGAGATGTCGCTCGTCGAGACACTGCCGATGCAAGCCGTAGCTGTGGAGACGATCCGATCTTTTGCCGGTGATTTGCCGATACATGCAAGCCCTGTAACGCTGCGTCCGCGCTTTAACGCAGTCGCCACAAAGACTGCCGCCGAATCATCGAATGAATTGCCATATTCCGTCGATGCTCGCCAGATGTCACTCTTCGGCGCGGCATGGACACTGGGGAGCATCAAATACCTGAGCGAAGCAGGAGCCGCCTCTGCTACATACTATGAAGCCGTTGGCTGGCGCGGCGTTATGGAGTTGACCGAATGGACCCCTTTTCCTCAATTCCCATCGCTCCCAGGCATGGTTTTCCCGCTCTATCATGTTCTTACCGACATAGCCGAATGCCGGGGCGGACAGGTAATCCTACTTGATTCGCAGGATGCCCTGCGTGTTATTGGTTTTGGCGCCGTTATGGAAGATAAGGATTATCTCTTTCTCGCAAACATGAGCCCCTGCACACAGAGTGTTGAACTGCATGAGCTTGCCGGCCAGGCTGTTAATGTTCGCCGCCTTAATGCGGACACGGCCTTGCTGGCAATCGGCGAACCGGTCGCGTTCAGACAGACTTCGCATATGGAGCCAGTTATACAGGGAGTTTACGCGACGTCCCTGCAGCCGTTCGAGTATGTAAGGCTGCAAGTCTCGTCCCACATTGAGGCCCTTGCTCATTAATCTGATTTTGCGGCAAATGCTTGCCGCCGAACCGAACAAGACTGCCCAATCACCTATCGAAGCGCGGGCCACCTTGAATGGATTCAGCGCTACGGTGCTGAGAAACCGACTGTCTTTCCAAAATACTCAGGTAAAGCATTGGCCGCTCTCATTTCTGTTTGCCTGGAACGCTCGGACACGAGCGAATGGGCAAATAAATTGAAAGATAGAGAAGACCTTACCGCGATAATGGGGCATGAGCGAGTGCTCGGAACGAATATTGCGGTAAGCTGGCGCAGATCGTGGCTCGCTATGGCCAGCGGCTGGTGATACGTGGGAGCGTTACACCGCGTCGTTAATGCATTGCGAGCGCTACCGCAAGAAACATGAGGGTGACCTGGCAGGCAATGACGATGCCATTCATCTCCTGTATCGATCTATGATATGCTTCCTCTTCCATGGCTGTTGCCATTCGCGCCAGGGCTTCCGCGACGTGGCTGCTCGTTTCGCCGATGGCGATCACACTCAACAGGTTGGCGGGCAGCAGCTGTGTTGCCTTGAGGCTGTCGTGCAGAGACCTGCCTTGGCGCGTCGAGGCGGCAGCCTCACAAATCGCCTTTTCATAGTGCGCATTGAGGGCGCTGCGGGATGAGATTTCCAGCGCATACGATACCATTACACCGGCCGACCAGAGCGTCGCGTAAGATCGAGCCCACCTGGCGGCGGCCAGGTTTCGGAATACCAGGCCAAGGCGAGGCAGGGCGAGCTTGATCGTATCAACCCATAGGCGCAGCCGTTCCAGGCGCATCAATTGGCGTGTTATAATGCGCCCTGCCAGATAGCTGATTGAGAAACCCACAAACGAGAGAATCGTCCCCAATAAGATCCCAATCACCTCCAGAGTAAGGGGAACCGGAGTGGAATTGGAGATGGCAATGATCGTCATCGTGACAGCTGACAGCAAAGTCATTATGGCGATTACCAGCCATGGATCGAATGCGCCGTACTTTATCCGGCGCTTGACGCCCAGGCTCTGGTTAAACGCATCGGCCAGCCTCTTTGTTGATCCCTCCATTGTTCCAGCCGCCTCTCCGACTTCCAGGATTGGCAGCACGAGATCCGGCAAACGGTGTGAATAAGGTCTTAGCGCTGCGGTTAGCGAAGCTCCTCTCGAAAGCTCAGGCGCGATGACACGGCAGATTGCCTGCAGCTCAGGATCTGAGTGCGCCGATGCTTTAAGAAGGGCGTCGGGCAGGCCATATCCCGCTCCCAGCAGCACGGAGGCACTCTCAAAGAAAAATGCGAGCGGCTGCTGTGGAATAAGGTAGCCGGCGCATGTGCGGAACCACGTGAGAAACGAGACGGCAGGGCGGGCTGTTGTGGAAGGCGAAGCAATATCCATGGACTGTCCCCGATACTTGTAACGGAGCGAGGGTATCTATGGTTTCGTATGGCGAAGGCGCGCCTAATCCCGTATTGAGGTTAAGGTGGTATTGAAGTGTGAGTAAGGTGGAAGTAAGCTCCGGGGTAGGGACTCGAACCCCAATAAAGAGCTCCAAAGGCTCTCGTCCTGCCATTGAACGACCCCGGAATGAGGCAGTATTGAGCGCAGGGAGCGCACAATACTGCTAATTATAGACGCCCAAGCCCTACCATGTCAATTGCGCAGGCGAATATTGCGGCTTCTCGGGCGGATATGTGAGCCGTTCAATCGTTTCGGCTGCCTGCATCTGTAGAGCGATATTACGCCGCCGGAGCCGCTCAAGCTGTAACTTAAGCGTCTTATCATAAGAATCATCTTCAGGAATCTCTCATGAACTTGACAATCTATGCTGGGCGACCTTATAATACAAATACTGCGGAAGGTGGCTTAATCATCCCGAGAGCCTACGCGCCGTCCGTCCTACCTCCGTGTCGACCAAGGAGTCGCATTTCATGTACTTCTCCCAGACCGACAGCAGACGATTACGAATTGTCTGCAGTTCGCGCTTTGCGGCTACGTCACTTGCCGCGCTCGGGTTGTCCAGCCTAGTTGCCGGACCCAGCGTTGCCAATCCGGAAGTTGAGCGAGTGGCGAGAGCCAGCGTCGTTCCATCCAGCGAGCATGTCTTTGACCATGCCCGGCTTCTTGGTCATCAGGCAAGCGAGACACAGATGCATATCGTGTTTACTCTGCCCCTGCAACACCAGGCAGAGATGGCCGACTTGCAGCGCCGCCTTTATGATCACAACGATCCGCTCTTCGGCAAATATCTTACACCGCAAGAGTTTTCCGACCGATTCGGCGCCTCGCAACAGGATGCCGAAGCTGTCGCTGCCTATGCGAAGTCCCTGGGTCTGACAGTCGATCATGTGTCCGGTCCACGAACCATGATCACGGCGTCAGGCCCCACCTCCGTCATTGAGAATGCCTTTGGTGTCAATGTCAACCGATTTCTGATGTCCGACGGGCGCATCGCTTATGCGAACGACCGAGGCCCCAGCATTGCGCCTGAAATTGCTTCGAAGATCGGCGGCATCATTGGCTTGAACAACGTGACGCGCCGGCATCATGCGCATCATGAACAGCTCAGCGCCAATGGAAGCGCTTTGGGAGGGCCGACAGCGCATGCGGGAACCGGACCGTCAGGCGGTTTCGCTCCTGTGGATATCCTCAAGGCTTATGGCCTTTCTGGCACCACGCTGAAAGGCGAGGGGCAGGTTGTCGCTCTTTTCGAACTCGACGGCTACGATCCCTCAAACGTCACCGGCTATACAACGCAGTTCAACCTTGGAACGCCGAATCTTACTAACGTTCTTGTGGACGGCTTCAATGGCTTGCCCCAATCGACGGATGGACCTATCGAAGTCGTTCTCGACATCGATTTGATCCTGGCTGTTGCGCCCAAGCTTAAGAACCTGCTCGTATACGAGGGAGATATCAACAGTGATGCCTCCGTCCTTGCCACATACCAGAAGATCGCGGATGATCGCCTGGCTACTGTTGTAAGCACCAGCTGGGGAACGGCCGAGAAAACCGGCGAAGGCTTCAAGCAGTGGTTCGAAGCGGAAGACGCCGTATTCCAGCAGATGGCGATCGAAGGTCAAACAATCTACGATGCCTCCGGTGATAACGGCGCCTACGACGATGGCGAAACACTTGGCGTTGACGATCCCGCCGGCCATCCGACAGTAGTCGGCGTCGGCGGCACCACCCTTACCACAAATGACGACGGCACATACAAGTCTGAGATTGTATGGAAAGGCGTCCGGAATGTGCATAACGGTGGAGGCAGTGGTGGTGGTGTCAGTATTATCTGGCCTATCCCGGCCTGGCAGGTCGGAGTTGCCGGTACGGCAAGCCAGACGTTCCGGAATGTTCCGGATGTCTCTCTGAACGCCGATCCGGCGACCGGATACGATATCTATCTTCCTCAGACGGGTATAGACTGGCAGCCCGTGGGCGGGACCAGCGCAGCTGCTCCGCTTTGGGCCGGCTTTACAGCTCTGATCAATCAGCAGCGCGCTTTGACTGGTCAGTCGTCCATCGGCTTCTTCACGCCGAACTTCTACGCTCAAGCCGCCGTTCCGGCGACTTATGCCGCGCTGTTCCACGATATTACGGTCGGTGACAACCTGTTCTATAACGCAACTGTCGGATACGATAACGCAACGGGGCTCGGCACCTTCACAGGACAGGCCTGGATCACCACATTCGGTGGCGCAACCGGTAAGAACGGTACGCTGGCCGGTACTGTTGCCGACACGGCAGGCGCGCCGGTGGCTGGAGCCACGGTCTCTGCATATCTGCAGTCGACTGGTCTGCTGATCAACACAGTAACAACAGATGCCAGCGGAAATTACTCGCTTAGCCTGGCGTCAGGACCGACATACCGCATCAAGGCGCTCGCGGCGAACTATGAAGGACAGGTTGTCTCGCTGACGATCGCTCCGGAAACCTCTACCAATCAGAACTTCACACTGGTTCCCGCGCACATCTATCCTGCCGGGTTGCAGATGATCTCGGCGCCGGAAGACTACAACAACATCGCATCGATCGGCGAGCTGCTGTTCGCCACAGACCTGTCTACAACTTACGTTGCTGACCTGTTCACCTATGCGCCGTATCAGAGGAATTACGTGCAGACGCCGACTGCTCCTGCCGATACGCTCAGAGTCGGCAACGGTTACTGGGTCCGGTTCCCCGTATCCCAGTATGTCGGCATCCGCGGCAACGCAACGCCGACCAATACCGTATTCCGCCAGACGCTTCAAGCTGGTTGGAATATGATCGGTACGCCGTTCCCGGTGCCAGTCAACATTCCGGCTATTCAGGCAGACACACTCGCTTCATCCGGGCCGGTGTCTATATCGACGAGCCCGTTGGTCCGTCTGCCGCTCTATAGCTACGATCAGTCATCGAATCTGTATGTAACACATACTTCCGGCCAGATACAGCCGTATGTTGGTTACTGGATTTATGCTACGCAGGCCTGTCAGCTGGTTATCACGCCTCCCGGAGGCATCACCGATACTCCGCCGACACAGCCGTTCCATATACGGCTGCAGCACAAGTAGAATCCTGCTGCGACTGTCAATTAGAAGGCGGTGTCCACATGGACACCGCCTTTTCTTATTTGGCGCTTAACGAAGATCTCCCCGTGACGCAATGACACCTGGCCTCGCAATAAAATTAAGTATTGCGAGACCAGGCGTTTGATTTGTGCTTATATGACTGTCTAGGAGCTGCCCATCTGCGGCGGCGGACCAGAATTATCTTCAATGGGAGGCAGCGCAGGCACGCCGGGCGTCGCTGTCGGGGTTTCCGGGTTGGTATACGACGGCAGTACCGATTTCACCGGAATTGATTGCAATTTGCCCGGCGAATATGGGATTGGCGCATATATGACGTTATAGCCGCCGGTACCCGCCGGCTGCACAATCAATACGAAGGCTGTCGTCAGGGCTTTCGACGCAGCGATCTGCTCAATAGCGGTTCCAGCAACCAGTGGAAGACTGAGGTCAATCCGGCCGATTACTTCAGGCATCACCTCCGGATGGGTTTCCATGGAACCGTCATCGCCGCGGTAAGATGCCCTCGCTATTAAAACAGACTTGCCGATGCTTGCCAGCGCCCCACGAGGCGGCGTTTCCACCACGACTCTTACCACACCATTGGATCGAGTTGTGATCACTGCGATGGGCTGCGTCAAGAAGGCAGGGTCAAGGGACTCAACTGTCGATACCATTGCGCCCAGGACATCAGGATCCTGAGCCAGTGGCACTGTGTGTTGCGACACAGTCCGCTTATAGCCGTGAGCAGGCGCTTTATGCTTCTGCCCGGCGGCCTGAGCCCCGGGAAGAGCCGTCAAACCTGCCGACAACAGTACGAGTGCCGCCGTCCAATCCCTCTGCGATCGTGTCATCCTATATCCTCCGTGCTCTTCCTGTGACGCCACCGGTGCGTTAGTAGCTGCGCTGCAGTATGGGCCGTATCATTCTCTAAGCCCGCGTCCGCGCAGGCAATTTTGTCGCTTGGTATATTCGTACACAGGGTAATATTGCACACGTGCGCCGGCTAACTTATCACACCGGTCTAGCCTATTGTACAACAGAATGCAGGCACGATACCAGCATTGGCCATGACTTCGATATAGAAAATAGATCAGCGCCAGAGAAACCTATCTGGCGCTGATCATAGGGTAATATAGTACTACACTGCATATCTAACATAGGTTGTCTATGAAATTGACTCGCGCTCAGGTTGCCGAAATGCTTCAAATTACCCCTCGGACCCTAGCTGCCTGGGAGAAATCAGGCCGCATTCCGGCGGCGGAGCGCGATTGGCGTGGCTGGCGTCTTTACGATGAACGGGCGATTGCCGCTATTCGCGATTCCCTGGGTGTCTCGGTTGAACAAACCAGGCCGGCGCCGGCCGAAGTCGTACAGGTTCAGATCAGCGCCAGGAATCGCTTACGAGGGGTCGTGAAGGAGATATCCGGAGACGGTATTCTGTGCGAAGTCATACTCGACCTTGGGAATGGTCAGGAAATCGTATCGGTAATAACGCGATCTTCCGTAGAGCGGCTTGGCTTAAAGCCCGGTGTCGAAGCATATGCCCTCATGAAATCCACGGAGGTTATGCTTGCGCGCTAGCATCGTAACCGTAAATTTTGACGGTCCGTCGAAATGCCACCGTTATCCGGGCATCTCTTGATAGACTGGTCTCCAGTATGGCTGTCGATCCGTGTGGCGTCGTGGGCGACTCTCATCAGTATTCCCGTCGGACTTGCGGTTGCCATTCCGCTGGCGCGCGGCCGGTTTCGCGGTCGAAGTTTGTTAGAGGGAATTGCCAATCTCCCGCTCATACTGCCGCCTACTGTGCTGGGATATGCGTTACTTGTGGGATTGGGGCGGCGATCGGAATTTGGAAGGCTCTACGAATCCGTATTTGGGCAGCCGCTCGTATTTACGTGGCAGGGCGCGGTAGTCGCGGCGAGTCTGGCCAGTCTGCCTCTCTTTATAAGCCATGCGCGTGTGGCGATTGCAGCCGTCGATAAAGAGGTGGTGGAGGCGGCGAGGATCGATGGGGCGGGGCTCACGGCAATTTTGCGCACTGTGGTGCTTCCGCTTGCGCGGCCTGGAATTGCGGCCGGTATAGCCCTGACTTTCGCTCGCGCCCTTGGCGATTTCGGCGCCACTCTCATGGTTGCAGGAGACACGGCGGGCCGGACGCAGACGATGCCGCTGGCAATTTACGATGCCGTATTGAACGGTGAGGCTGAGTCTGTCCGAGTGTTCGTGACGATCTCGGTCATCCTCTGCCTCACCGTTACAGTAATCGCCTCGCGGTTGGCGCGGCGGAATTAACGCCGGTGTATACCGGCATTCTATTGGTGTTGTTACGGCCTTTCAGGCATGGAACGCGGGCGCTTCCACTCAACGCGCCTTCGGAAGCTACGGGCGGCAAGGACGCGTTTGACAATGGACGCCCACTGGGGCTTCTGCCGCATAAACATGACGAATGGGATGCATTCCGCCTCTCCTTCATCTGTGTCACGCCACGTATATCCGTTCCAACGCAGCCGTTTTGTCTGTGCTTGTGCCATGATGATCGTTCACGCAGTGCAGCGCATTCCTCTCGTCAGTGTTTATGAGCTGCGTTCTTCGTATGTGGCTGCTTGCCCAAATCGCGCCAACTGCGTTCCTCAACGTGCAGGCCGAAGTGATCCGCGGCCTTTTTAATGTTGGCAAATGCCAAATCGCGCTCGGTGTCGGAGACTTCGTCCACCTGGTCGAAGCGCGCCAGCGCGTTCTTAACATGAGACTCGTCGGTAAGCGGTTCTTTGCGTTGTTTGGGGAACGCAAACGCGCTATCGGGCAGGTCGTTGCGTTTCGAAGCAGTGAATTCGCCATGCGCTTCGCTTGGCTTCCATGTCGTATGTGACGGCATTATCTTTCTCCCTCCAATTGCAATCTCAAGCCGCATAAGCATGTCAATCCGACATTTCGCGGATGTTCTGCCGTATGTGAGACGTGTATGCTATAACATAACCGCAACGGTCCATTGCTCAAACGCCTTATTGTGCGCATTGTAATGTATGTTCGTTTACCGCAACGATAAGCCGATTATTGGAACGATATGGAACGTTCTGACGCTTTAGTTCGTCAGACTGTAGCCGTTGCGATATACTTGGACGGCATTCGGTTGACTATGTAAGGTTTATCATCTTTGTAGTCTAAGACGAGTGAAGAAGCCTCTAAAACAAAAAAACGTGCAGTCGAACCGACGGCGTCATGGTCTTTCCTACACAAATAGGCTGCCATGTTGTACAATGAGAGGTTAGTATGTTCACAGCTTACGAGGGAATCACGTTGACAGAAGAAATCAGCGCAAGAGCATCCATGGATGAGGAGACCCTGGCTTTTGCCGTCCAATTGTTTGCCGCTCTTGCCCATCCGACCCGTCTGAGAATCGTTGAGCTTCTAACGGCCCGCGAATGTACTGTGAATGAGGTAGCCGGTTCGCTCAGAATTCTGCAACCCAACGCGTCGCAGCATCTCGCGATCCTTAATCGCGCGGGCGTTGTGAAGGTGCGGCCGGAGGGGGTTGCAAGGACCTATTCCTTGCGTGGGCCGAGGATAGCTCGTATCCTTGTTCTCGTAAATGACTTTAGACAGGTCCATGCTCCGGACCTCAAGATACTGGAGACCGAACAAGATATCGATGAGATCCCGCCGCGATATGCTGCCAGGGTTCCCGTGGATACAGATAATCGGTAACAATAGAAGCGGCAGACGCATCTGCGCCTGCCGCCATTGCCTTTACGCTGCAATCGCAGCTTAGTCGACTAACGTGCGCGCTCCGGTATTCATGTCCATGACATAACGGCGGCCGTTGTACGTATAATACTTCTTACTGCCGGATGTATAGGTTCCGCGACGGTGGTAATAGGACCGGTTCCGGTTATTCTCGCTCTGCCGCTTACGGGAATCCTCATACCGCTTAGCTGAGTATGCGGCGCCGGCCGCTCCTAGAAGAGTCTCGGTTGAATTGTGGTTCAAGAGCCCGTGCACCGCCACAGCGCCGCCGCCTATTCCGAGATTGCGCCAGTCATTCTTCTGCTTCTGGACTTTGCTGCTATCGTCGGCGCGCGCGATAATCGGGGCCGCGACGGTTCCGGTCATGGCCACAAACGCGGCAGCCATTCCTATCGTAAACTTCTTCATTGCCTTGCTTCCTTCCATGGGCGCCGCGGACAGCCGCGGCGTAAATCTCTAACCCATTCCTACCCCAATTGATGGCTTTCTTAATCCGCCGCCTAACTCAAGTGAACTTTGGATGCTTATGCTTTGTTCAAGAGATTAAGGTGGGAATAATACTGCCATGAACACTTTTTCAGACGGAGAAAATCAATGGGAAGTAATATGACACGATCTCTGACACGAGCCTTTGTTGCCGTAGTTGCTGTTGCTCTGGTAGTCGTTGCGCTACATGCAAACGGGAAGCCGTCGAGCCCAGCTCCAAAACAAACTTTTGCGGTGACACATACTGATGCGGAGTGGAAGAAGCTATTGACTGCGGAGCAGTACGACGTGCTGCGCCAAGCCGGCACGGAGAGACCGTACACCGGCAAGGATTGGAACAATCATGCGAAGGGAGAATACCGCTGCGCCGCTTGCGACAATGTCCTTTTTAGTTCCGATACGAAGTTCGAGTCCGGAACAGGATGGCCGAGCTTTTGGAAACCGGCCGCTAAAGGCAGTGTCGTAAATCGAGATGACAGTTCCTTGGGCATGTCGCGCACCGAAGTGCTCTGCGCCAGGTGTGGAAGCCACCTTGGCCATGTCTTCGATGACGGGCCGGCCCCAACGCACTTGCGGTACTGTATGAATTCCGTGGCTATGAAGTTTATCCCCGCAAAATAGCATGCGCGGATTTCGTCCCGGCTGTGGAGTATCATAGAACTAAAGCGGGATTCCGCACAGGGAAAGACATTCAATGCAGGTAAGAAAGTTCGACGGCTCGTCGAGCGACACGGTACCGCGGCCGGGAACTCGCGGCGTGCGGGCCACGGTAGTGCAGCTTCCGGGAGCCGTGGCGGCGCAGCTGGCGCCGGCAGATTTGGCCAGCCGGTTTAATGGCGCTCCGCTTCTGGTAAGCCGTCCCACGGGTGTGGTGGCTCTCCATTTTGAAGCAGGCGCCGAAATCGATGACCATATCGCCGATGAGCCTATCCTCTTCCTCGTAATCGAGGGAGCAGGGTTTGTGAGAGTTACAGGGCAGGGGACCGATGCCCCCTGTCCAAGCGCAACCGAGGCATGCGCAATTCTGTGCCGCCGGGGAGCAGGAGCGGCCTGTGACGATGATGACTGCTCTGGGGAGAGCGCCGTCTCTGCCGGCGATGCAGTCCTCTGGCCTGCCGGATTGAGCCATCAGGCCTGGACAACGACTGACCGAATGGTCGCCATCGCTGTGCATTACGGCCGCGATGCTTAAATTGAAGAGAATTCCAAATCTCGCGCAACCAAAGGTCTCACTGCAACGTCTATAAGTATTATGAGCAACCATGTGTGTCCGGGCAATCTGGATAGTAAGCAGCTATGCGCGCGAACGCTTGCCGTTGCGGCAAGCAGCTTGTCGCTGCTCTTTGCCGGCTGCAACAGCCAGCCGAAACCGGAAGTGGCGGCTACTCAGTTCCTGCAAGATACCGTGAAGCAGTACGGCGCATTGAAATCGTACTCAGTAGTGGCCTCATGGAATGCGGCCGTCGATGGTGTTAACGTTGCCGAAGAGCGCAAATTCGACTATACTGCGCCGAACTTGTACAAGGTTGTATCGACCCATGACAATACGCTCCAGGAGACGTCGGTGTCAGATGGGGTTCAACTTTCGGAATACTCAAATGTCCCAGGCATTATGCCTTTGATCGACTATGCGCCGGAAACTTTTGCAGCCGCAGCCAGCGCGCAGATGAAAAGCGTTCTCTCTGCGTCAGATCCGATTTATGGTTTTCTTGGCGGCGACTATGGAAAACTTGTGGCGCCCGGCGTCGTTCCAAGCTACGGAGAATCTCTCTCACTTGCCGGCGTCGACTGCCAAACTGTTGTCTTCAAGTCGCCGGTCTACGGTCAGATAGAAGCTGTCGTGGGCATTAAGGACCACACAGTTCGACGGATCAAGTTCGATGGAGCGTCATTGATCACGGGGCTCAAATCGAAAGATACCCCCATGTTTGCGAAGACCCTTCCGAATACACCCATTAAATCGGCTGAGATCGTCGAGACTTATTCCGGAGAATCGCTGAATCCGACCCTGCCTGAAACAACGTTCGATACACGCATTCCATTTGATTTGCCGCCATTTAACCCAACGGGGAAAACGCTGCCCGAGCATGTCGCATCGTCGGATGGCGGCGATTCAGGGAGCGGCGAAGCTTCGGCCTCCGGTTTGCCAATCGGCACAATTGCTCCGGACATCACGGTCACAGATGTGAAGACTGGTAGTAAGATGACCCTTTCGTCGCTGCGCGGACATCCTGTCATGATCGACTTCTGGGCCACATGGTGTCCTCCATGCCGCGAAAGTTTGCCGCTAACCCAGGAATTTGCATCGAAATACGGGCCGCAGGGCCTTCAGGTTATGGCCATTAGCTCCGAAGACACCGATACAATTACGGCGTTCATCAAGAAAAACAAGTACACTTTCCCTACTTATAAGGCTGCCGATGATGCGTCCTTGAGCTCATATCATGTGAACGGCATCCCTGCGCTTTTCCTAATCGATAAGGACGGCAAGATTGCTCACTTTCAGGAAGGTTATGGTGGACCCGAACCTGAGCGCGAAGCGTTAAAGCAAATAGGCTTCGGCAGCTGATCCCAGACTGTGAGCGTGAGGTCCCGCGAAATTTCGCGGGACCTCACGCCCTTTTCAATTTGATTATTGCTTGCGCCATCTGTGTAATTTACCACACTCTAAAAACCACTCCGCATCGTTCCTGTTGTAACTATTTGCCTCTTCCGTGTCTATCATACCTATAAGGGGCGGACGCGTATTTGCTGCCGTCATAAAGGGTTACCCTTGTGTGCGCCTGGGGCTCTCGCTACCTCCTTCCAGCACGGCGTTTCGGTAAAGGGCCGCCTGCTATATGCCATTCGATAATTGACGTGCAGTTAAGAACAATTTTGAATGAATGTCCCGACAAACCTTGCTCGTGATGAGATCCGCTCTCATGCGCTGCTGACAAGTTCTATCGATGTCTCTCTCATCGTGTCGAGAGTGACGGCGATCGATTATGCCAGTCCTTCAATACAACAAAACTGGGGCTTCTCACCCGTTGACGTTGCGGGACATGATTTTACGGAGCTCTTACATCCCGACGATGTTGCGGCTGTTGTTCAAACGTTCGATCATGTCCGCATGGAAGCCGGGGCGATTGCGAAAGCTAGTGCTCGCGTGCGCCATGCCGACGGAGCATTTTATCAGACCGATCTGCTGCTCTGCGATCGTCTGTCCGATCCGGTGATTGCCGGAGTCGTGGTTACATGCCGTGAACTGGGCAACCGTAAGGCGATTGAGAATCGCCTTCAGTATGAACTGGATTATGATACGGTCACAAGGCTGCCCAATCGCCGGTATATGTTGGAGTGGACCCACGATGCCGTGGCGCGAAATCAGCAGTCGAGCTCTGCTATGGCGTTGATTTCCATTGACCTGGATAATTTCGACCGGATTAATGACTGCTTCGGGCATAAAGCCGGTGACGGCGTCCTTAGAACGGTAGCACAGCGTCTTGCGTTGGTTCTGGGCGCGACAGATCTCGCTGCCAGAATGGGGGACGATGAATTCGCCGTCGTCTTGAAACAGCTTCCTGATATTGGCACTGTGGAATCGCTGGCTGGTCGAATTCTGGAAAAACTCCATGAACCAATCTCTGTGTCAGGGCAGGATGTGTTTGTAACGGCAAGCCTCGGTGTGCGTGTGGCGGATGCGGCAGTCGGGGCGGATGCTCTCCTGCGCGACGCCGAGTTAGCGTTACGAACCGCGAAAAGCCGTGGGAAAGCAATGATCGTCGTATTTGATCCCACTATGCAGCCCGGCAGCCGGTCGAGAGTTATCCTTGAGACGGAGCTTCGCCGAGCCGTGTTTGCAAAGGCTTTTATAGTGCACTATCAGCCGATTGTAGATCTTGCGACGGAGGAAGTTCTGGGGGTCGAAGCACTGCTGCGCTGGCAGCATCCCACCAGAGGTCTCCTGCCGCCCATTGAATTTATTCCTCTTGCCGAGGAGACCGGTCTGATAGTTCCTCTTGGGCAGTGGGTTCTGGCCGAGGCCTGCCGCCAGGCCGTATTCTGGCAGGCTCTGTCACCACGCCGCTCGAAATTCACGGTGTCTGTAAATATCTCTGCCCGCCAGCTTCAACGGGCCGGATTTGTCGAGGAGATAGAGCAGGTTCTGCGAGAATCCGGAATCGATCCGAAGTGCGTAAAGCTCGAAATTACAGAGACGATGATGATGACCCACGAGGGCGCTCTGGGCCGTCTTCACGATCTCAAGAAGCTTGGTGTGCGCATTGCCATCGACGATTTCGGTACAGGGTACTCTTCGATGGCCTACCTTCATCGATTTCCCGTCGATGAACTAAAGATTGATCGTGTCTTCGTAAATCGTCTTTCCGAACCCGAAGGCTATGCAATTACCCACGCCGTCTGCTCACTTGCGCATTCGCTCAACCTTGTGCTGACCGGTGAGGGGGTTGAAACGGTAGAACAACAGGACTTCCTGCTCACACTGGGGTGCGAGTACGGACAGGGGTATCGATTTTCACGTCCCATTCCGGCGGATGGAATTACAGATATTCTCCAGTTCTCGTTCGATCCTACACGCTCTGCCGTTGCCACGACAGTATAGGCTCACTGCTGCCGCGCTCCGGGTAAAATACAGCCCGTATCCAACGCCGGAGTATTGAATGGCCACCCCCGCACCAAGCCGACGTCCCGAGAATCTCTTGCCGCCGCCGAAATATCCGAGCCGCCTTGGTTGGCTGCGGCGGATTCTTTTTGGCAAGCCGCTTCCCACATCCGACCTTTCGCATGAGAAACTGCGCAAATCCCTTGCGCTTCCGATCTTCTCCTCGGATGCTCTCTCCTCGAATGCCTATGCGCCGGAAGCGATCCTCAGCGTTTTAATCACGGCAGGAGCCGGTCTTGCGGCATTGAATTTCTCCGTCCCGATCGCTCTTGGGATCAGCGTTCTCATGGTGATCGTGGTGCTGTCGTACAGACAGATCATATTCGCCTATCCCGACGGCGGCGGCGCGTATCCAGTGTCTCGTGATAACCTTGGTCCGATACCGGCCCTTGTGGCCGCGGCGTCACTGCTTGTGGATTACGTCCTTACCGTTGCCACATCCGTTGCCGCGGGGATGGCCGCGGTGGTAACGGCCTTTCCCAGTATGCATGCGCATCTTGAGACGCTCTGTCAGATCGCGATTGGACTCGTGATGTTTGCGAACCTGCGCGGTGTGCGTGAGGCGGGGTGGTGGTTTGCGGGACCGTCATACGCTTTTATCGCGGCCATTCTCATTACCGTTGGAGCAGGGCTTGGGGCATTGGCCGTTCATGCGCCGTATATCGCCCCTGCTGCGCATGCAGGGCAGGCAATGCACTCCCTGCACGCCAACACGGAAGCCGTCGGCTGGTATCTGCTTCTGCGAGCGTTTTCAATGGGATGTGCGGCCCTGACAGGCGTTGAGGCGATTTCGAACACCGTTCCGTTATTTGAGGAGCCACGAGCGCGCAATGCGGCTGCGACGACTGCAATAATGGGCGTCTTGGCAGTCACAATGTTTATGGGGCTGACGGTCCTCGCATGGAAGCTTGGCATTAGGCCTATGGATCAGAGCCAGCCGCACTATCAGACTGTGCTCGGGCAGGTTGCGCACATTGTGTGGCATCCGGCCGGGATGCACTGGATGTTCTACATTGTCCAATTTACAACTGCTCTCATCCTGATCATCGCAGCCAACGCGGCTTTTGCCGGGTTCCCTCAACTGGCTTCCATGCTTGCCCGAGACAACTACTTGCCACGTCAACTGGCGAATATCGGAGACCGTCTCTCATTCTCCAATGGCATCGTCGTATTGTCGCTGGCGGCGATGGTGCTTATTCACATCTTTCATGGTATTGTCGATGCTCTGCTCTCCCTGTATGCGATCGGCGTATTTATGAGCTTTACGCTTGCTCAGGTCGGCATGGTCCGCAGATGGATCAACAACAGGGAAACAGGGTGGGCCGGCAAGCTGGCGTGCAATCTGGTTGGCGCTGTGGCAACCGGCATCGTGACGGTAATAATCGGCGTTTCAAAGTTCGCCGACGGCGAGATCATCTCTCATAGAACCGTGTTCCCGGCGTTGACTCTTGGGGGCCAAACTTACGGCCCATCTCATCCGCATTACGGCGCATGGCTGGTTATCGTTATCGTGCCTATGATGGTGATGACATTCCTCAGCATCCATCGCCACTATGCGGCTATGCGCCGCGAGCTCGCGCTCGATCGCGTGCCGCCGATACATCCGGTTCGGAATACGGTGCTCGTAATGGTTCCGCGGGTGCACAGGGGTGTTATCGATGCCATCAACTATGCGCGCCTGACCGGTAGCGACGTCCGTGGGGTGCATGTAGAGGTTGAGCCGGCCGCCACGCCGCAGCTCAAGGCGGATTGGGAGGAGTGGGCGCCTGACATTCCGCTGCTGATCCTGGAATCGCCGTTTCGCAGTCTCGTCAGCCCGATCCTGCAGTATATCGACGCTGTTCAGGACGAGAGGGAAGACGACTTTGTGACGGTCGTCGTTCCCGAGCTCGTAACACGCCATTGGTGGCAGCGGATCCTGCACAATCAGGCCGGTCCGCTGCTGCGCGTTGCCCTCGCGGCCCGGCAGGATGTTGTCGTGACCAACGTCCGCTATTTCCTCGAACGCTAAGGGAGAGGGCTCTCTCCCGTTCCCGCTACCGCGTCCTTCCCCTTTCCGACCCACCAGTGGGCTTGTAATGGTCGGAAAGGGATGTTCAAAGGCCACGCAAATGTTAGCCTCGCCTGGTTGTCGAATGTTGGACATCCCTTTCCGTTTCGGAGAGGGAAGAAGCGAGTTGTACGAGCTTGAGGGAGAGGCTTCTTACGAGGTTTGCAGATGGCTACGGGATCAGCGTTAATCCGCCAGCGTCTCACGGATGAACTGCACATCCGCTTCGGTGAGTGAGCGGTCCGCGGCCTGCACGTTGCACCGCGCCTGGCGGTCGTTGCGGAAGCCGGGAATGGCGCAGGCCACTCGGGGATGTGCCAGCACGTAACCGAGAGCCATTGCAGCCAGATCTTCCGTGGAGCTGCCGAATCGCTCCTTTAGGGTTGCGAGTTTGGGCTTTAGCTTGGCGATAGCTTCCGCGCCGAAGGCTCCACTGCCGCGCCGATGGTCGCCGGGTTCAAATTCCGGCGGGTTGGCCGGATCGAACTTGTCGAGGAGTCTCGCCTGAGCCAGCGGGCTGAACGCTACAAAAGTCAGGTCGTATTCTTCCATCACCTTCTGCACTCGGGATCCCGGCTGAATAAACTGATCGTCGAGCGCATGAGCCCAGCTCTGGAGCGCCTGTGGTCTTACCTTCGGCACGACGCGCTCAAAATCGTCGGCAGAGTAGGCCGATTGTCCCTTCAGACGCACTTTACCTTCAGCAACGAGAGCATCCAGCGTGTCCGCCGCGTCGTCGAGATAGCGGCCGTTATGGCCAAAGTCGCCGTGATGGAAATAGTACAGGTCAATGTAGTCCCGCTTGAGGTTGATCAGTGACTGTTCGCATTGGTGCCGTATGTGAGCTGGCTCATAGGCATGCTCCGCCGTTCCCGGGAAGTGACCGATCTTTGTAGCGATGATGAAGTCGTTAGACTTTACGCCGAGGCGGTCGAATACACGCGCCAGCATCCGTTCGGCTTTCCCATTGCCGTAAACATCGGCATTGTCGAAGTGGTTGACGCCGGCGTCAATGGCGGTTTTGATGCCCGCCGTGATTTCATCTTCATCGACGTTCGCCCAACCGTTCGGATTGCCGTTAACCCAGTTCAATCCGCCCATCGTCCAGCAGCCGAAACTGATTTCCGACACGCTAACATCGCTCGTGCCTATCTTTCGATATTGCATTTTGTCTCCCTGAAAACCCTGCGCAATTGGCGGCTGAGTTGTGCCGTCCCGTTCCGGAGGTTTAACTTTTGCGTCCGGCGGAAGCCGGATCGGCTGAGGGACAGTTCCACGAAGCGCCTCATGCTTCCTGCCGCATCTATGCTTGACCGGCAAAAGTGCCATTAAGGCGAATTTAAGGCCTCACAGTTTGTCTCGGCAGGAAATCATATTATACTAATGGTATACTACGCCTGGCAGGGCGGGCGGTCTCGAAGCAATCGACGGATGTTACAGCGCATCCTTCCCGCTCTGCTATCCAACCCTCAAGCTTTCATTTCACCGATCTCTCGCCGGCGATAAATCTTCTTTTTAGCAGCTTTTGGAAAATCAGCCTCAAGCAGCCTATCGGAAATTCATATCTAATGATATCTTATGAACTTTGAGCCTACAAATTCGCCCATCCGACAAAATGTGTCGTATAATGAAACAGGTTCGTCAGGTCAAAGATAGTAAGGGTTTTGCAGAGGCGCCAGGATTCGACACAGGGCGCCGGGCTTAGACCTTGCGGGCTATTTTGGGCTACAACTTAATGTTTGTCTGCTAATCTGCGTATTTTCCGAACTAAGGCCTTACTCAAATATAACCGCTTCACTTATGAAGGCACATTGAGAGCGAAAAGCGCCGGCGAAAGAAGCTATAAAGGCCGCGTGCGGCCTAAGATAGATTTCGTATGGAAGATTCCGAGTGTATTGCGGAATGATAGTTGTATTACCAATTCCACGCGTCCGGAACTCCACGCGAGCCAGGCCCTCGCTTAGAAGGTGAGCTATGATAAAAAAAGACTTCATGAAAACGTTTAAAGTAGCACGTCGGCGGCGTGTCCGAGGCAGCGTCACGATCGAGTTCGCCCTGACGATGCCCTTCCTTGTCTGGGTCTTGTTCGGTATCTGCGAGTACAGCATGGCGCTGAACACGATGAACACGATTACTCAGCTTGCGCGGGATGGCGCGAGGTATGCAGCGGTACACGCAACTAAAAGCAATTGTTATTCCGCGAGCAGCGTCGATGGAAGCACGAGAGACTTCATGGTCACCGAATCGCAGAATACGTCTGTTGTTCTGGCCGACAGTAATATTGCTCTTGGTTACGTTGACGATGTAACAGGAAGCAGCACGTTCGGCACATTCGTTGTCGGCACGCCTACTACGCCTGGAAAGAACGTAGCTGTTCAGATTACTTATGATATGACCAAGCGTATGTGGTCCTCTACAGCGTCAATTGTGCCTGGGCTTTCGCAAATAGTGAAGAACAATTATAAGAAGCGCGCTGTCTTCGTTATAGAGAAACCATAACATGATGTTTTCAAAATTAGCTGTAAGGCCACTTCGCCGTGTACGAGGGAAGCAGGCTGGCCTTGTCTTCATCTGGATGATTCTCGGGTTAGGCGCCATTTTTGGTATGGCAGCATATGGGGTTGACGTCAGTCTTTGGTACTCGCGTAAAGCGTCACTCCAGTCTACAGCCGATGCCGCTGCGCTTGCTGCCGCTTACTCCATGGCAAATCTTAGCGATAAGACAACACGGAACGCTGCTGGTTTGGCCGCAGCCAGGAAATATGTTTCCTTCTACGACTATAATCCTGACTCAAATGTCGCCGTTACCCTCATTCCGGATGCTCATGGGCGTTCGAACTGGGTAAGCGTTAAGTTGGACTTTAGTCAGCCCAATGTGTTTCGGGGGGCTTTAGGAAAGGGATCTCAGCCTATCCAGGTTACTGCCACTGCTCAGTGGACTGGAATTACAGACTCGCCGATTACCAGTGATAAACTAGGATTGAGCCCGGGACAGTCCTGTACCGGAGGCACCGGCGCTCCCGCGTATAACTTCAGCCTGTTTGGTTTGTATGCCGACTCGACAAATGGCGATAATTACGGTCCTATGTATTGGGATAGTAATACAGCCAATCCAAGCGGACAGAATAGCTGGAACAATCAGTGGCATGTTCCGATGACGCGTCCGGACGATTTTCCCAATTGGCCAGGCTATGATTTCACCATCTCTATTGACCCGGATTACGTAACGGCAACCGGTTCAAATCAAGTAGCCGTTGAACTGTATGATCCCGACAGTTGGAACTCAAGAAGCGCAACAGCTGCTGGAACATTCGCTGCCGACGAGATGAGACCAGCTCCAAGCGCGACAGGATTTCCATATAGATTGGGGCAAACCTTCAACGACGTCACAATATATGAACTTCATTGGACGGCCGACGATGGCACCGATACGATTCTTGGCAAGGCTCAATATGACGGTACAGCGTGGTGGTCCGATATGGATCAAGCCACCCTGCAGACAAACCTGGCAGCTAAAGGCGGATATACAACAAGCGCTGCAGCAGCAGAAATTCCCAATTACTCAAGTTCCGGGCCGTATTACGGTGGATGGGTGCTTCCTGCGACAGGTTATGGTCTGGTCTCAGGCACATTCTTGATCAATGCCGGATCCTATCAAACAGGTGGTAGACTGCATCTTAATGTCTACACGTCAGATGGTACGACGGAAAATGGGTTCAGCGTCCGGGCCGGACCGCCTGTGCCGGCATCGAAGGGTGGGAAAGGCTGGGATAGCCGCTATGGAATTGACCTGACGGATCTTTGTTCGTGGGCTAAGGCCAATGCTTATGATACTGGAGTTGATAAGTCACACCTTACAATTTCGTCACATGGTGTCATACCCATGAACTTCGATATAGATGGAACGGCATATATCGATCTTGGTCAAGTGCCAAGTGTCGCAGCAGGCGGGCAATTCAATGTAGAACGGTTTGATACTGATGTGGCTGCGCAAGGTCAGAGTTCTCCCAGCGGACAGTATTACTATGTTCCTAGTGGACTTCCTGACATTGCGGCAAATGAAGTGTGGCCAACCATTGTTACTTCAACGCCAAGTACGCTGCCTGTCACGTCGATGTGTGTGAAAATGGGTACCTTTGGGTCCTCAACGAATAACAAAATCCAGACTGACACGATATATCTGCCGACTTCATATACCAGCGCTGAATGGCATATCAAATATTCGGCAGGATCCAACGACACATCGACCTGGAAGATGGCGTATTCCGGAGGCGGCATCATCAGTCTCGTTGCAGTTGACGGAACGCTGTATTAAACTCAGTAGAACAACGTCGCCGCCACACTGCGGCGTCAATCAAGTAACACCCCAAAATGGGAGCAGCCAGTTAATGGCTGCTCCCTTTATTTTTACCTTCCACCTGCATCGTTTGCTTACAGGTTCACCTTCGGCGCCTGCTCCCAGATCCCGCGTCAATTTGCTGCTTGGCAGCCAAAATACGCTGGATTGCAAACGTTTCCAAACGAATTTTTCCCGTTAAACCGTTTTCAGTTTATATTTCTTGCGAAGCAGGTATATTCCCTGATTAGGAAGTATATGTCAACAACGTCGTTAGGCCTACCGAAGACACGCATATAATCAAACATAATATTATGTTTGTTTGGTTGGGGAATCATGTCACTCAATGTTGTTTCACCTGATCCGCCAGGGTCAGAACGTTCTACCTCCGCCATCTGTTATGAATGCCATTCCTGGTTAAGAGACGATGGCGTGTGCCCTGTTTGCGCAGTGCCTTCTGAAAAGGCTCTGCCAACGGTGCCTATTCAACCCATTGCATCTGTGCACGCATGCCCTGAGTGTTCCGCCGTGCCCCCGTTTGCTGCGCGTATTTGTGCGTCATGCGGATATCGGTTTGATGAGCGTGTCCTTATCGCTAAGGATAGGCGTGTCGATACGGAGCAAGCTTATCGCTGTGGCCGCTGCAAGTCTCCGTTAGTTGAAGGCGCGCGATATTGCTCGACCTGCGGCCGTGAGTTCACGGAAGCGGCGTTTGGAACATACGATCCTCGTTCGCCAGGCGGATACGCCCTCGAACAGCATCGCAGGAGCATGCTCGTCAATACGTTCATCCAGGGATCTGGTTTCGTCGTACTGGCAGCCAGCATTATATTTGTTGTCTTCCTCTGCATGCACGGATAGATCCGGTGTATAGAGGGTAGTAAGGGGATCGGCGGCGTTTGCGCGCCGCCGTATCACAAACCAATTACCAGTCGAACGACGACTGTGCCCACACTGTCTTCTGCTCTCGCTTCATGCCCGTCTTGGCCGGACATATTTTCCAGAAAGCGCACGATTTGCAGGCGTCACCCTCGCAAGGCTGCCATCGGCGCTCTTCGCGTATTGCGTTGGCAGTTTCGTCCAGCCATGCCGTCGTTTCCCGCAAACTCTCTCTCGAACGCGCTGCCGTTTTCTCCACGCCATGCCTCAGGTAGTAGAGGCGCACATCTTCCGCCATCCATCCCAATCCCTCATATACCAGCAGCTGATAGAACGACAACTGACGATCTACCGCAGCCGGGTTCGCCGGCGGCAGCTTGCGGTCCAGCTTATAGTCCACGATCGAGTAGCCACCGCCCGGTATGAAGTCGATGCGGTCGACTTTTCCGGTGAGGGTAAAGGGACCATAAGGCGCTTGAACCTTATGCTCCAGGTGAGCGGGAACGCGCCCTTTGCGGTTCTCACGGTCGCAGTAAAGCCGCAGGATCTCCTCGCCCTCGTGATATTCTTCCGTGTCCCGAATGCCGGGATCGCCGTTTGCTCCCGTATGCTCATCGTAGATCCGCAGCAGATCATCAATCTTTACGGTGCCGTCGAGCCGGGCAAGGTCATGATAGTGCTGAAGGACGGAGTGCATACGGCGGTGGAAGGCGAGATGGCCCAGAGGGGGACGGGGGGCATGTTCGACATACGTAAGGCGATACTTCAAGGCGCAGTCGCCAAAAGTCTTGAGCTTATTATAAGACACTTGCATGCGTCAACCTCCTGCATACCGAGGCGGCATTTCCGAATTAAAGCGCTTAAATGCCGGAAACGAGGACACTATAGCAAACATTGTACCCAGACAGAGAGTCATGTGAATCAATCTATTGCGAACGTGGGTGCGAATTTTGCAAAAGGATTGACATTTTTTGATATTTCTCTTGACGCTGATGCGATAATATCCTACTCTTAGATCATATTTCTAAGGACTCACTCAGCAATAAACGCTTCGTAATAAATGGCAACAAGGGTGCACTTTGCCCGACTGCCATGCAAGGCGCATGGAAAAGGCACCCTGCTCTTGAAATGAAGCGATAAATGCCGCGGGACGCCTGAACAGGGAAAACCATGTCCATTGAACCGTTGACGCTCATTTGGAATACAGCAATTGCATTGACCGGAGCCTCCCTGCTATGCAGCTTCCGTTTTCTTGCGCACAAAATGCTGAAACGCAGTGCTGCTTGTTTGGCGCTGGCGTCTGCGTGTTTCCTGGGCTCGGATGTTAATGTCCAGCCGATTGCTGTCACTCTTGCCGCAGCTGCCGCCGATGAACTGCAGTCCGATCCATCCCTGGCTGCTATACAGCCCGGCACACTGACGCCCGAGGAGGCGTCGAAGCAGTGGAAGCAGATCCTTGCCCATGCCAGCGCGCCTCCGCGCGGCAGGGCAAATGCGCACTACTCGATCGTCCTCTTCGGCGACTTCCAGTGCCCCTCATGCGCTAAGATCAACTCCAGTTTGATGGCTTCGCTAAAGAAGTCACATGGCAAGGTCAACCTGTACTTCGTTGACCGCCCGTTTATGATGCAGCACAAATACGCCCTTCCTGCCGCTCAGGCGGCGCGCGAAGCGGCGGCCGAAGGCAAGTTCTGGCCCATGTACGATATTCTGTTCGAGAACCAGGATGATCTGGAGCCGGGAAACTATGCAGAGTACGCGAAGAAGATCGGCGCAAACCCCAGGAAGATTGCTGCTGCGGCGCATGACGCGAAGCTTGCAGCGAAAGTTAAGGAGTGCGCCAAGTTTTGCGACAAGCTGCCCGTATCCATGACCCCGACCGTCATCGTAATGGACAATCAGTCGCACAATATCGTGGCTGTCACAGCGCGACGCACGGACATCGAGATCATGCTGGCGAATCCGGTCTGGCACTAGCCTCCGGATTCCACTTGTTCGTTGAACGAAGTTAGTCGCTTTCCGTCCAATCTCATAACGAAGAATAATTTTCGGATAGCAAAAAGCCACTTGACAACATTTAGGGGCTGTGATATAGTTTGATTATGGTGATGTATCAATGCATCAAGTTCAGAAGGGGAGAAAAAGTACTAATGTCGACACATATTCGTCGTGGATTTACGCTTATTGAGCTACTCGTTGTAATCGCTATAATTGCGATTCTTGCTGCCATCCTGTTCCCGGTCTTCGCCAAGGTGCGCGAGAAGGCTCGGCAGACTGCATGTCTGTCCAACGAAAAGCAGCTCGCGATGGGCCTGATGCAGTACACACAGGACAACGACGAGTTCTATCCGTTCGGCAATAACATCCCCTGGGGCGGTGGCGCGGGATGGGCCGGAACCATCTATCCATATGTTAAGAGCGAGAAGGTTTACCTCTGCCCCGACGATTCACCAGGATATGGAACTTCTTACTGCTATAACGGCAACCTGGCGCACAGCAACTATCCTGGCCCGGTGCCGGCCCCATCGTCGATCGCTATCTTGTCGTCACCGGCGAGAACGGTAATGCTGGCGGAAGTCACCGGCAACTCATGGGGCGTTCCCTACAGCATCCAGAATGAGGGCTTGACCGGCGCTATGAACTCCCCGGCAGGATACGGCCTCGCTACCCTCAGCGACCCCTCCGGAGCGGGACAGGGCAATGCAGCCAGCCGCACCCTGAAGTGGGTAACCGGCGCAATGCGCAATTCCGGCGCGACGGCCGCAAACCTCGGTTCCTACCAGGCCATGCTCGGACGGCACACTGACGGCGGAAGCTATGTTCTGGCGGATGGCCATGTGAAGTGGATGAGAGGCAATGCTGTTGCCGCCGGTAAGGACTATCCCGGCGCTTATGGCGGCGGCGACGGCCAACCAGGCAACTGTGGCTGGATCGGCTCACCTGACAACACGCTTGCGGCCGAGACCACATGCTCCGACAGCACCATCCAGGCTACATACGGTATTTTGTGAGGCCTATTTCCCCCACGCGCTAAAACGCGTGGGGGTAGGTCCTTGAGAGATAGTTTCCATGCATAGACACATTAAAATAAGTGCCGCTGCCCTTATCGGCCTGACCCTGATTGCCGGCTGCAGCGACAAACCGGTTGTCGATAAACAGAAGGCTGAGCAATCCATTGAGGCAATCAAAGCCGATCCGCATATGAGCCAGCATCAGAAGGATGTAACGATCGCTGAGATCCAGAAGCAACTTCACTGAAAGGTCCGAGATGCAGTCCAACGCAGATAAGCGATTGTTTCAAAAACCGAGAAGATCTGTAGCCGCAGTCGCTTTTATTGGCTGCATTGCCGCAGCATCCGGTTTAGCTATGGTTTCATGCGCGGAGGCTCCCGCTGCTAACCCTGACGTCACCGGCAAGGGCGACGCCGTTGCCGGTTCCATCGCAGGATATACGCTGGAAACACGCGGGTCTCATATGGCCGATAACCCTCCCGCGGCGTCGCAGAGCAAGTTTACAGCCTTATATGAGACCGTCGAGTGGCCTAATGTACTGTACACGAGCAAGGGAACTCCCTGGAACTGGTCGGCAGGCGGCCAGCTTCTGGTCAGTGTGCAGAACCTGGATAACCAGGCCGCTGAGATCGGCCTGAGAGTCGACGATTCGGCCGATGCAGACGGTACAAACCACAGCGTTACCGGAAACGCCGTCATTCCCGCCGGACAGACGGCAACAGTGCTTCTGGATTTGAAGAATCAGGGCAAAGATGCCGGCGATACAGGGATGAAAAATGCGCCGCCGCTGCCGGCCGCGCTGCGCAAGTACACAATATGCAACAACGTCCGTGGCGATATTGACGCCGGCCATGTGACATCATTCCAGATCTTCATGCATCATCCGTCGCATCCTGTTAAGCTTGAGATCAGCGATGCACGCATCGAAAACCTATCCATTCCCGCCGATCGCTATCGTGGCATCGTGGATCGTTATGGGCAATATACTGGAGATGAATGGCCAGGCAAAGTCCATGCTGACGGCGACCTGCTGGCTCAGAAATCGGCTGAAGCAAAGGATCTTGAAAAGTATCCGCATCCTCCCGGTATCGACGAGTTCGGGGGATGGTCCGGCGGCCCGAAGCTTCCGGCATCCGGGTACTTCAGAACTGCGAAGGTGAAGGACAAGTGGTGGCTTGTGACGCCGACGGGGCACCTATTCCTGTCTTTCGGCATGGATGAGATGGTTTCCGAGGAAGCCACATTCATCACAAACCGTGAAACCATGTTCGCGGACTTGCCAAGCGCCAGTGGTCCGTTCGGGCAGTTTTTCCGGCAAAGCGACGCATTTATGGGGCCGATCAAACACGGCACGTCCTACGATTTCTATAGGGCGAATCTGTATCGCAAATATGGACAAGAGTACAAGAACGCATGGCTCGACTTGACTTACAAGAGAATGAGATCATGGGGAATGAATACGGTCGCCAACTGGGCCGATTCAGACTTTGCCGTGGACAACCAGGCGCCTTATGTCATTAACCTCGGCTACCCGAAGAAGCATAAGACCGTGGCTACAGGGAACGATTACTGGGGGCAGCTGCCGGATGCCTTCGATCCGCAGTTTGCGAAGGACGTGGACGACGGCTTCCGCACTCAGGTGCCTGGCTTCAAGGACAGACGACGGCTTCTGGGATACTTTGTAGACAATGAGTTGAGCTGGTCCGGCGTCGATCCGGTATTGAAGGATTACGGCATTGCTGTCGGCGCGCTCAAAGTGGACGGAGATTCTCCATCTAAACAGGCTTTTGTAAAGCAGCTTTCCGCTAAATACGGCGATGTGGGCAAGCTTAACGCAGCATGGGAGACATCCTTCACAAGCTGGAACGAATTGTTGGATAAGCCTTACGCCGTGCCGTCCAAACCTTCCGTGGAGATGAAGACGGATCTTGCCGAATTCGTCAGCGCTTTTGCCGGCAAGTATTTCGGAATCGTTAACGAGGCGATTAAGCGATACGATCCGAACCACCTCTATCTGGGCTGCCGGTTTGCCTGGAAGACGCCTGAAGTGATCCGTGCGGCCGCCGGTAAATGCGATGTCATCTCGTTCAACATCTATGAGGCTACGATCCGTTCAGCCGGGTTGCAGGATATTGAGGCTCTCGATAAGCCGTGCCTGGTGAGTGAGTTCGGCTTTGGGGCAACGGATCGGGGCATGTTCGGCGGCGGCCTGGTTCAGGTGGGTTCCCAGGAGGAACGCGCAGCCAGTCTCAAGGCATATATGGCCTCCGTACTCGGCAGCCCGTCGTTTGTGGGAGCGCACTGGTTCCAATACAGTGATGAACCCCTGACCGGGCGGCTTTTTGACGGCGAAAACTATAACGACGGCATGGTAAATGTTGCCGACAATCCCTATCCCGAGATCGTTACCGCAACACGCTCGGTTCTATGGCCGGCCTATGAACGGCGGTATGGGAAATAGTCGCCTTGTCTGTAGTCCATTGTTTCTTTTAAGAAAGGTTCCAAATGATCCGTAGGGAGATCTGCGAGGGTTGGAGAGTTACGGAGCTGCGGTCGGTTACGCCGGGAAATACGGATGGAGTTTCACTGGGGCAGGCGAGCCGGCCGGGACACAGGAACCTTCCCTGGATGCCCGCCTCAGTACCGGGACATGTCCACCTGGATTTGATGGAAGCGGGTGTTATTTGCGACCCGTTCTACCGGCTGAATGAGCGCGGCGTGGAATGGGTGGATGAGACCGATTGGGTCTATGAAACCCGGTTTCATGTAGAATCTCTCGTCACAGACAACGTTTACTTACTGTTCCACGGCCTGGATACGATCGCAGAGATCTACCTTAACGGTCTGCTTCTCGGGTGTACAGACAACATGTACATTCCGCATGAGTTTCTTGTCGGCGACAAGCTCAATGCCGGACATGGAGCCGACGGGGAAAATATCCTGCGTGTTGTATTTGAGGCTGCGTATCGCATCGGTTCAGAGCGCTATAAAGCCTGGGACGATGCGGGCAATCCGTCAATGCCGGGACACTGGGATGTATGGGATGCCCGCGCATTTGTTCGCAAAGCGCAGTACATGTTCGGTTGGGATTGGGGACCGGTCCTGAACTCCTGCGGCATCTGGAAGCCTGTCGAGTTGGCGCAGATTCCCGTGGCCCGGTTTCTCGATTACCGGTACGAAGTTCTCTCGCACAATTCCGATCGCGCTGTCGTAGAAGTGGAGGCTTTTATCGAACGAGCGCCGTCGGCATTGGGCGAGACGATTTCAATGCTTTTGAAGATTGACGGCGGTACTCCCATAACGGCTTCGGTTAATGTGCCTGAGGGATCTGGGCGAATTGGCTGCAAAGCTGTGGTAACAATCGAAAACGCCCGCCTGTGGCAGCCTAACGGACTGGGAGATCAATCGCTCTATCCTGTGGAGATTGAGCTCAAGGGAGATGGCTTCATAGACCGGATGCGCGGCAATATCGGGATCCGCACAATCGAACTGCTCTGTGAGCCGGACGCCGATGGCATAGGCGAGGGATTCAAGTTTCGTGTGAACGGCGCCGACTTATTTATCAAGGGAGCGAACTGGATACCGTCTTACTCCTTTCCCTCTCATGAGAAGATCGGGAATTTGCTCAAAGATGCGCGCGATGCGGGATTCAATATGCTGCGCGTCTGGGGCGGGGGGCTATACGAATCCGAGGAGTTCTATCGGCAGTGCGACCACTATGGGATCATGGTATGGCAGGACTTCCCATACGCCTGTTCGTTCTACCCGGACATTGACGAATATGCCGATGCGGCGCGCCATGAGGCTGAAATCGCCGTCAGGAGGCTTCGATCACATCCCAGCCTGGCCGTCTGGTGCGGAAACAATGAGATTGACGCTATGTATCGCACAAGCAAGGGGAACCTGCCGCCCCGGTTTGTGGGTGAGCCGATTTTCCATGAGATCCTGCCAGATGTCGTCGCAAAGGAAGATCCCGGCCGCATCTACAGGCCATCTTCTCCATTCGGAGGTGAAGATCCCAATGCGTCCAACATCGGTGATCACCACAATTGGGATATCTGGCAAGGTAAGGGCGATTGGATTCACTATGCCGATTGCCGATCGCGCTTCGCATCGGAATTTGGATTTGCTGCCTCCTGCGGGTTGGCGGCATGGAAGACATGCCTCGCAGACGACGATCGTTCAGCACGCTCAACCGCCGTCCGATGGCACGATAAAACCCGCCTGGGCTACGACAACTATCTCCGCTTGATCCGGCTGCACTTTCCTGATCCGGAGACGCTGGAAGATATGGTGTATTACAGCCAGCTAAACCAGGCTGAAGCGCTGAAGTTCGGCATTGAACACTGTCGCAGGATAAAGGGGACGTGCTGGGGGACCCTCTTCTGGCAGTTCAACGACTGCTGGCCTGCGCACACCTGGGCGGTTATTGACTCTGCCCACGACCGCAAAGCCGCCTACTTTGCGTGCAAGAGGTTTTATGCGCCAGTGCTGCTGTCTCTGGTGCGATCGGGCAATACCGTTGAGGCGCATATCGTCAATGACAGGCAAGGGGGGATCGAAGGGAAGCTGGTTCTTTCCCTTAAAGGCTTTGACGGCTCCATTCTTGCTCAGGAAAGGATGACGATATCCGCCGGTGCAAACTCCGCCGCAATGATATGCCGCTTCGAAATCGGTCAATCAAAGGGGATCGAACGGCAGGTTTATGTGCATGGCGCCCTGATATTGTGTTCCGATACTGAGGAGAGCGCAGCCACGGAGAACATTCTGTTCCTGAGCGAGCCGAAAGAGCTTGAGGCGCCGGAAACCTATATCACAGCCGATATATCCGATCTTGGTGGGGAGCGTATGGTTGTGACACTCTCGACAGAAAGCTTTGCTCCCTATGTCTGGCTGCGTTTGAAAGATGATGCCATTCTGGATATTGAAGATAATTTCTTTCACCTGCAGCCGGGGGAGAGGCGCAGCCTGATCATAACGAAGAGCGTAAATGTCGCGTCGGCCGGTGAGTTAAGGGAGCAGCTGATAATCAGCGCCTTGAATGTCTGGCAGGGAGATGCGGCAGGGAGCCGGCTTGCCGGGAAGGCAATGTAGTGTGCGGTGGACTGAGCGGTTAAGAACCGGCGTACGCGTGAGGCAATCGCAATCGATGGGTCGAAGCTACGCCGTTTCGCCCTCGACCATTTGAACAGGAACGACGGTTTCGTCGGCGATTTCATTTCCGGCGATCTTATCGAGGAGTAGCGTCGCCGCCAGAGTTCCAACATGTTCCCATGGAATGCGGATTGTTGTTAGATTATAGGCCGGGGCCGCTTCGAACGTGGGGTAGGGCGTATAGCCGTCGAAGCCGGCGACTGCGAAATCGCCGGGCACATCGATACCGGATTTGCGGCAGTACCTCATGAACTGGTGCGCAATGAAATCGTTCCAGCAGACAACTGCCGTTGGCCGATGGCCCTCAATGCCGCGCAAACAGCGTTCCTCTTCCTGGGAAACCGTTCCCAATTCGCCGGGGTGAAGGTTGTGAATGACCTCCATCCCGTACTCGGAGGCCATCTTAAGGAAGACGGGGAGACGGCAAGACGATGTTGATGCGCCTTCCGGTATCTGGAAGCGATAAAGTATACGCTTATGCCCTTTCGCATGCAGATAAGCGGCGAGCATTCGGGAGCCATGCTCATCGTCGATTGTTACAGATGGAATTGCTGAAAGCTTTTCGGCAATCGAGATAGAAGGAATACGGTCCTGTCGCAGAAATGGAACCAGTGGGTGACCGTCGTGCAGGTGCAGGACAACCCCATCGATCTTTCCATCCGTCAGGTCGTCGTAGACCTGCTCAATGGGCGAATCGGCAAAGGTGCCCTGGAGGAGCAAATGCTTCCGGTTGTCGTCGCACGCCTGGCGAACGCCGTTCAGGACATGGTTATGAAAGGGAACCCTCAGGTCGACGGTCACATAGCCGGTGTAGTAACCGATAGTATTGGTGCTCTGTCTGCGCAGGGACGACGCGATTGCATGCGGACGATAGTTCAACTCACGCGCCGACAGCAGCACACGGTCACGCGTTTCCGGCGATACCCGGGCTGTCGACTTCTTATTCACCAGGACGGCTGCCGCGGCAGACTTGCTGACTCCGGCGAGAAGGGCGACATCCGAAAGCGTAGCCTTTTTATAATCCATGGATTTCGTCATAAATTTGAGCCTGGCGAGCTATAAAATTGAGTCCTGCGACCTCGTATACGTGAAGCAAATTGTATCATCAGGTCATGCAATCTGTCAAATGTTTCGATATATCATATAATTTTAAACTTAGATTTCGGTGTGTGTAAACTACAATTGCTAACTAAATGAGGCATAGAAAGTGATCTGTGAGAATGTGAAGATAGACGTGGGCGGCTATATATACTTCACTGAACAGAAGTTTTTGCGGAGGGGACGGAGCGGACGTTCAAGAAGGTCGTTATATTGGCGCGTCTCAGCAGCCGGTCCGGCTGGGAACTGCCAGCTACGATCACGCTGATTTGGCCGTTGAAACGCTTGTACATGTCGACAAGCAGCGCAAGTCCGCTACTGTCGATGCAGGAGACTTGCTGAAGATCGATCTCGATCCCAGTGACGGGAGTGGCTTTAGACAGATCCGTCAGGATTTCTCTAACTAAGTTGCGCTCGTGAAAGGTGATTTCCCCGGAAAGCGACACCATGAGTAAACCGTCAGTATGCGCTACCTGAGAAATGCTCTGGGAATCAGCCATTACAAAGTCCCAACTTTGTAATATGGTTGTATTTGCGGCACATCACTAACTTCAAATTACCCGAAATAACCTCAACTATATCGCTAACAGGCAAGCGGATTCACTATTTCTGTTCGGCAGAATTATATTTTTGCAAAATACTAATGGTCCAGCCACATGTGCCTGGGGCAATGTCGAATCGACTCGCTGCGCCTCCACGATCGCTACGAGGCTTAGGAAACTGTTCCCAGCCAACTATCATGTCTCCGGCCAGCTATCATGCCAGTAAGTCGTACAGCAATGATAGCTGGCCGATATGATAGGAGTTATGGTCGGCGGCAAGCAACACCTCTCTCAAAATCGTCTGCCCGTCGCCGCCCGGGATTTTAGCGTACAGATCGATCGATTCATCTTTAACGATTTCCACAATGTCGCTGAGATATTGTTTATAAGCCGCCGCGCTTTCGTCCCAAGAACCATTGTTTGCGGGAGCTGGTGAGGTTGGCCAGTATTCGTCCGGCCACTTCGGCGAAACATGCTTCGGGTTGCGGATGAACTCTACGATGTCCCAGAGTGTGATTCGCATATGGTCTAGAACCTGCCACGGTGAATGAGTATTGCCTGCCGGGCGTTTTCCGCGAAGATCGACAGGGAATGCATCGACCGCCTCATCAAACTCCATATGCGCGTTGCCTTCGGTGAGCAGGGCTACAAGGTGATCTCTCAGAGCTTTGTTGTCAGCCATCGTTTTAAATCCTTTCTTGAACCCGATCTATGTACCCATCACATCCTGCTTCAATCTCATGGCGACCAACCTCTTGGTAAACATATTTTATGATAATCCCGCTGATTGAGTGAAGCGACTCCGAACGAGCTGTCTCCTAATATCAAATACTCGATACTATGAGGCCTGCATTTGAGCCATTTGATGGCTGTGCGGCGTTGAGTTTGATCTTCGCTTCGAAAGATGATCTACCCATGACGGCATACAGTAAGCTCAGATCGCTAATGTTCAGGTCGTTGATATATGGTGGCGGAGCCGCTGCCGGTCTGATATGCGCCGGAATGCGGTCATCGCAGATCACTACGCAAGCTATCCCTGCCCAACCTGTTCTCTCCACCACATCCTACACTGTTCAGACAATAGGCTCTTCTGATGATTTTATGGTCAGGATTCAGGGCATGAATAATGACGGCGATGTGGTTGGATCAAAGGGTGCCCGGGGATTTGAGGGAGGTCATGCCTTTATCTGGTCTCACGGCAGAATGACTGATATTTCTGCCATGGGTAATGTGATAATGACATCGGCGTTTGCGATTGATGATCAGCAGCAAATCCTGGGCAATGCCATCCCGGCAGATGGCGACTGCGGCGATATACCCATTCTATACAAGCGCAAAATGTCGGCCGATCTGCGAACCTTTGCGGGCGGCAAGTATCTTTGCGGAGTTAATGCGAGCACATACGATGGACGCATGATTGGAACTGACGGCTACGGTAAGACGATGCTCTACTCGAATGGGAAGTGGAACCCTTTTATGCTCCCGTCCGGACAAACTGTGTCTCCTCTCTGCCGTAACCTCTTCATGAATAACAAGGGAGATGTCGCTGAGATCTCCGGGAAGCGTGATAGGCTGTGTGAGCGCTGGGCCGAAATCGGAGGTAAAGAATATAGCCTTAAGGGCCTCCCGCACGCAAACGCAATGGTACTCATAGGCCTTTCCGACAGTGGGATCGTTGCCGGAAACTCCTTCAAGTCCACACCAGACTCTACAAGCTTCGAGCCATCGATTGAAGAATCGCATGGAGGCGCGTTTGTCTGGAGCGTGCGTGAAGGCGCGCGAGCGCTGCCAGCTTTGAAGGGCTGTTCGCTGCCTACCGTGAATGCGATGTCGCATTCCGGAGATATGGCTGGCACATGTGTGGATGCCGGCGGCAAACGGAGGATAACGCTTTGGCATAGTGGTAAGGCTGAGGATATCTCTGCATTGACGCCGGCTTTGATTGGCGCGGATCTCATCGGAGTATGCGCCATAAACGATCATGGTCAGATCTGTGTCGAGGTTGAGAAGGATAGCCGGAGAGTTGCCTATATTTTGTATCCGCCTTTAAAGCCGGCCTGTCGGAACAATTCATGTCTGCCTCATTGTTAAATCTGCCGATCCGTGGATGAATGAAGTTTTCGTATCGGTTAGAATATCCCTGAGCCTGATGAACGCAGATAGCAGCCGAGAGCAAGGTAACCCTCCAACCTCTTGCTAGCGGATTATGGGAAGCACACGGCGTCGCAGACTCATTGAACAATGGGCTGTCAAATCGGGCGGGTTTGGCAGCTCGTTTTCATATCAACCCCTAAGTTCTGATTGCCTTGCCTGCAGATAGATGTTCCCTCTGTATTGCGCAATGTAATTGAGCAGGTATCATTATTCCCGATATCGCCTGCGGTGCCCGAAGACCGGCCACTGCGCGCCTCTTCAGGAGTTTTTATGTCCGCACCCACGCAGACCGCCCAGCAGCCCGAGTGGCAGGATCAGTCCGTCCTTTGTCGAAACCGCCAGCCGGCTCGCGCTAATTTTATTCCATTTCCCGATACCGTTGCCGCGCTTTCTACCGAGGCTCGCCATAGTTCTCGAATGAAGTCACTGAATGGTCAGTGGAAGTTCCACTATACGGAGAACCCCGGAGATATTCCACAGGGGATCGAGTCGGCAGACTACGACGACACTTCCCTTCCGTTGATCCCTGTTCCCAGCAACTGGCAGCTGCATGGCTACGGCCTTCCGAATTACACGAATGTCCGGTATCCATATCCCGTCGATCCTCCGTTCGTTCCGGATGATAATCCTGTCGGTATATATCGGCGCAGTTTCAGCCTGCCGGCATCCTGGACTTCGCGGCGGACATTTCTCATCTTCAACGGCGTAAACTGCTACTTCCGCGTCTGGGTCAATGGGATCGAAGTGGGTATGAGCAAAGGCTCTCATATGCCTGCCGAGTTCGACATTGCCGATTTCGTGCAGGAGGGCGCCAATTCGCTGGTTGTGCAGGTGTACCAGTGGTCCGATGCTTCCTATCTTGAAGATCAGGACATGTGGCGCTTCAGTGGGATCTTCCGCGATGTCTACCTCATCAGCACCCCTGAAACCCGTATCGCTGATGTCCACTTGAACACCTTGCTGGTTAACGACTACAAGGACGGCACACTCAATGTTCGCGTCAAGGTTGCCCGCGCCTCGGACACCGGACGCTCCGGTCTGCAGAACCAGGCCACCAATATGCTTGGCCTGGGTGAAACTCTGCTGGCCCACGGCGTCATTACCGAAGCTCAGCTTTCTCAGGCCCGGGCCGTTCAGCGCGCCGCGCCCGACGATCTGCGCTCGATCATCTTGAACCTCGGGTTTGCTACCGAAGCCCAGATAACGTCGGCGCTCGCTCAGGCTGCCGCAGAGATCACGTCGACGCGAAGTGGCGATGCTAGTGGCTCGGGCGTAACCGTCCATCTGAAGCTCAGTTTGTACGACGCCGCCGGCGCTCCGGCCGGCGAAACGGCTCTGTCGAACCCCACAGCTCTCGGGGCCGGCGGCGCTGATGTCCTGCAGGGCAGCATTGATGTGGTAAACGCTGCTCTCTGGACAGCGGAAACCCCGAACCTTTACACATTGGTTGTATCTCTGGCGGACTTAGATGGCAACGTAACCGAGGCGGCCTGCTTTCAGGTCGGCTTTCGCGAGGTTCGCATCGACGCCGGCCGCCTGCTCGTCAATGGCACGCCCGTGCTTCTTCGCGGTGTCAATCGCCATGACACCGATCCTGACCGTGGTCACGCCATGTCCCGTGAGGACCTTGAGCGCGACCTGTGGACCATGAAGCGCTTCAATATTAACACCACCCGTACCTCGCATTACCCGCCCGACGCCTACTGGCTTGAGCTCTGCGATAAGCATGGTATGTATGTTATCGACGAAGCCGATGTCGAGACACACGGCTTTGGCGAGACAGGCAATGTCAGCGAGATCAGTGACGACCCTTCCTGGGAATCCGCTTACGTCGATCGCGCAGTCCGTATGGTCGAACGCGACAAGAACCACGCGTCGGTGATCATGTGGTCTCTCGGCAATGAGTCCGGCTACGGCTGCAACCACGTAGCTATGGCGGCCGAGATCCGTGTGCTCGATCCAACCCGGCCGATCCACTACGAGCAGGACTACGACGCCAAAACCGCAGATGTCTACAGCCGTATGTACGACAGCGTCGAAAAGGTCTGGGAGTGGGGCAAGCATCGCGAGCAGCCCGACAAGCCGTACTTCCTGTGCGAATATGCCCACGCAATGGGCAACGGTCCAGGCAGCCTTGGCGATTACTGGGAAGCCATCGAGGCATCGCCGAAGAATATCGGTGGCTGTGTTTGGGAGTGGGCCGACCACGGCCTCAGGCAGCATACGGCAGACGGCAAGGAATGGTTCGCCTATGGCGGCGACTTCGGCGACTATCCAAACGATGGCAATTTCTGCATTGACGGCCTGGTGTCGCCCGATCGGGATCCACATCCCGCTTTAATCGAGCTCAAGACCGTTTATCAGCCCGTCCGTATTACGCTTGCAGATACCGCCGCAGGCACGGTTTCAGTCCGAAACCGCTACGCCTTCGCGAGCCTCGCTCATCTCGCGCCAAGCTGGACTCTGCTGCGCAATGGCGTGCCGCTTGAGCATGGAATTCTTGCCCCGCTGGAAATTGCTGCCGGTGACACCTCAGAAGTTACCATTCCATACCAGCTCAAGCCCTCCGACAGCACTGCGGAATACGCTGTCAACCTGAGCTTTACGCTTGCGGGCGATACGGCCTGGGCGAAGGCCGGGCACGAGGTCTCCTGGGGACAGGTCATCGTGCAGTCGCCGGCCCCCGCGGCAGCGCCGGCAGATACCGCATCCCTGACACTGCGCCACGACGATAGAGAGCACGTCATTTCGGGAGATGACTTTGAGCTCGCCTTCGACCGCCGGACAGGCGCGCTGCTCCGCTGGATTTCTGACGGCCAATCGCTGCTGGTAAATGGGCCGCGTCTCAACCTCTGGCGCGCGCCAACCGACAACGATCACGGCATGGCGAATTCCTGGCGCCGCCGCGGTTTTGACCGGCTAACGCCAAGGGCGAACCGAGTATGCGTCACGCAGACGTCGTCCGACCTGGTTACGGTCGAAGTCGACGTCACACTCGGCGCGCCGATCGTTCGGCCCGTCGGAACAGGATCATACCGGTACACGATCAGCGGCAATGGCCAGGTGCAGCTTGAGACAAAGTTTGTCGCATCGGCATCCTGTACGGACCTGCCTCGCATCGGCCTTGCAATCGATCTTCCCGGCGAATTGGACCGGTTCGCCTGGTACGGCAACGGACCACACGAGAGCTACAGCGATCGCAAGGACAGCGTCAAGCTGGGCCTGTGGTCCGGCAAAGTCGCGGATCAATACCATGCATACGTCCGGCCCCAGGAGTATGGAAACAAGACCGATGTCCGCTGGGCCGCTGTCACCAATGCCCAGGGCAGCGGACTGATTGTAGAAGGCGCTCCGCTTGTCAACGTAAGCGTGCACGAATACAGCCTGCAGAACCTCACCGACGCCCGTCATACCACGGATCTCGTGAAGGGCGGCTTGACCCACCTCTATGTCGACCTGGCTCAATGCGGCCTCGGCAGCCAGAGCTGCGGCCCAGGCCCGCTGGAGAAGTATCTGCTGAAACCGCAGGAGTATGCGTTTACGGTGGTGTTGAAGGCGGCGAAGTAGGAGCCCCGCGCTATCGATCACGCCTGCATCCCCATCACAAACCCACTAGTGGGCCAAACATTTGTGTGCCCCCTGCGTGCAATTGACCCTGCCATCGGGGTATCATAAGGGGAGAATCTGGTGTACCGCAGGCTTGGACGAGCGATCGTCGAAGCCTTTTGGCGGTTCGCCGACTGGTTTTATAGCACTCGGAAGGAACTGAGCGGATGGATCTGCGCGAACTGCCGGCGCTGGCGGTTGATCTGCCAACTTACCACGATCTGCGGAAGCAGGCCGAAGAGGGTGGCATTGTTCAGGTTGAAGGGCTTTCGGCGACGACGAAAAGCTTTCTTCTAACACAGTTGTCGAGGGACACCGGCCGTCCCATCGTCATCATCACCTACAACACTGATACCGCTCAGCGGTTCGGCTCAGACCTTGAGCGGTTCGGCGTCTCATCTGCAAAGATCGTCAACCTCCCTTCCTCCACCGATACTCTGATCTTTGCCGAAGGCGCGCCCGATCTGGGAGTCCTCGGACGCCGCGTTGCTGCGCTTCAGAATCTTGTCGATGAGGAGCCTGAGTTCGTCATCGGACCTGTCGGCGCTTTCCTGCAGTTGACGGTTCCGCCCGAAGCGATCAAAGACCGGCTGTTTAGCCTCACCAACGGCGAGTCTGTCGAAGTCGGCGCTCTGGAGAAGCGTCTCACGGATTTCGGGTACGACCGTGTCGAGGCTGTGGAGACTCCCGGTCAGTGGACACGCCGCGGCGGCATCGTTGATGTATTCCCGGGAGACAGCGCGCAGCCGTTCCGCATCGACTTCTTCGGCGACGACATCGAGAGCATCCGACCATTCAATGTAGAGTCGCAGAGGTCTGTCGGCAAGGTTGAATCCATCCACCTCCGCGCTGTGCGTGAAATCGCATTGACGGCGGATGTCGTCGCCCGCGCAATCAAGACTCTGGAAGCTGACTTGCCCGGGCGCATGCGTGAACTGCGGGCCGTAAACGAAGAAGGCCGGGGCGCCGCGCATGCCGAGCGACTCGAAGAATGTGTCGCCGGCGATATCGGTCAGCTTCGGATGAAGTCTTATACAGACAACACCGAGTATTATCTTCCGCTCTTCTACCCCGATCACAAGACCGCGCTGGACTATCTTCCTGAAAAGGCAATCCTGGTCCTTGACGAACCCAGCCAGTCACGCGCGCGGTGGGAACAGGTGCAGGGCGAGATCGTGGAGATTGCTGAGACCAGAGCCGCCCGCGGCGAATGGCTTACCTCCGAGATCCCTCACGCTCTTGCTTTCGATGCCGTCGCGCACGCTGCCAAGCACGCCCATTCCTCCGTTGTGTTTTCCCTTCTCGGCCGGGCCACGGAAGGTCTGCGGCCTCGTCATAAACTGCAGATGCAGTCCGGACAGATGGAAAACTTCGCAGGGCGTCTTCCTTCCTTTTTCGAGGCGGTTGAGGGTTGGATTACCGGCCGTTTCCGGGTTGTCCTGGTCTCGGAGCAGCCCGAGAAGGTCCGCGATATTCTGGCCGAACACCGCATACCGGCATCGCCGCTGGACCGGCTGACCCCGGACGGCGAAGGCGGCGTGTTCGTCATGGAGGGAACCCTCCTGGCAGGCTTCAAGCTGGCCGAAGCTGCGCTGATGATTGCCGGGCACGAGGATATCTTTGGTCATCGTGTCCATAACCGTCAGAAAAAGAGAGCGTTTAAAGAAGGCCTCAAGATCACGTCGTATCTTGAGCTAAGACCCGGCGATTACGTTGTGCATATCCACCACGGGATCGGACAGTACGCCGGCATTACCCGCATGAAAGGCGCTGACGGCGCCGAGCGCGATTATCTCATCATTGAGTACGAAGCCCCCGACAGATTGTTCGTTCCCACTGATCAAGTGGACCGGGTTCAGAAGTATATAGGAGCCCGTGAAGCCCCCCCTAGCATAACCCGGCTCAAGACTGGCGAGTGGGCTCGGGCGACGGAACGCGCCAAAAAGCAAGTCCGCGAAATGGCGGCCGACCTCATTAAACTCTATGCGCAGCGACATGCGGCTGTTGGGCATGCCCACCCGCCCGACACTCCCTGGCAGGTAGAGATGGAGGAGGCGTTCCAGTATGAGGAAACGCCCGATCAGCTTGCAGCTATCGAGGACGTGAAGAAGGACCTCGAAGACGACAAGCCGATGGATCGTCTCATCTGCGGCGATGTCGGCTACGGCAAGACGGAAGTCGCTATCCGCGCGGCATTCAAAGTCGTCAACTCTGGTCGTCAAGTTGCCGTTCTCTGTCCCACGACGATCCTTGCGCAACAGCATCTTTCGACATTCCGCGAACGCCTTTCTCAGTATCCGGTAACGATCGGCCTGCTCTCCCGTTTCGTCTCAAAATCGGAAGCCGACAAAACTATCCGTGGCCTTGCCGACGGCACCGTTGATATCGTTATCGGCACACACAAGCTGCTGGGCAAGACAGTCAAGTTTCAGAATCTCGGCCTGCTGGTCGTGGACGAAGAACAGCGTTTCGGTGTAACTCATAAGGAACGCATCAAGGCGCTCAAGAAGAACGTCGATGTTCTCACGCTCACGGCGACCCCCATACCGCGTACCCTGCACATGTCACTGTCCGGAATTAGAGACATGAGCCTGATCGACGATCCGCCAGAGGGACGTCTCCCGATCAAGACGTATGTCAAAGAATACGATGACGAGCTGGTTCGTGAAGTTATCTTGCGTGAGCTGGACCGGGAAGGGCAGGTCTATTACCTGCACAACCGGATCGAGAGCATCTCGCATATCGCGGAGCACCTGCGGCGGATCATTCCTCAGGCGCGCGTCGAGATCGCTCACGGGCAGATGCACGAGGATGACCTCGAAGATATCATGATGCGCTTTGCGCAGAAGGATTTCCACGTTCTCGTCTGCACGACGATCGTCGAGAGCGGCCTGGATATTCCAAACGTCAATACGATCATCGTCGAAGATGCGGACCGGCTTGGACTGGCACAGCTCTATCAGCTTCGTGGTCGAGTAGGGCGCTCGCGCAAGCAGGGCTATGCCTATCTCATGTATCGCAAAGACAAGCAGCTTACGGAAGTTGCAGAGCGGCGTCTCAGCGCATTACGTGAATTCTCCGACCTTGGCAGCGGTTACAAGGTCGCCATGCGCGACCTGGAGATTCGCGGCGCAGGAAACCTTCTTGGCGCTGAGCAGTCCGGCACAGTTGCCAGTGTCGGATTTGACCTCTACACACAGCTGTTGTCTCAGGCGATCAACGAACTGCGCGGCGAAGACCTTGAACCCGAGTTCGAGATGCCGAACGTCTCACTGCCGCTCGACGCCAACATCCCGGAACGCTATATCCCAAGCGAGCCTGAGCGCATTCTGATGTACAAGAAGCTCGCTGCAGTGCGCAAGTCGGAAGACGCCGCCCGGGTCCAGGAAGAGTTCGAGGATCGCTACGGAGATCCGCCACGCGCCGTCTGGAACTTGCTGGCGATTCTTCGGATGCGATTGCGCTGCAAGGAGATCGGCATCGGCAGCGTAGTCGCCGAAAAGCGCCGCGTCGCCGTACGCTTTGCGCATGGAACGCACCTCCCCATGGACGCCATTCGCAAGCTGGCCCGCGCGCACATGCAGCACCAGTTCCTGCCCGATGTCGTGTTCCTGGCCGTTCCGGAAACGCCGTCCAAGCTGATGGGCCTCGTCGAGGAGATGATCGAAGTCGTTGCCAAAGCATTGCCGGTCAATCAGCCTGATCCCAAGACCCAAACCGGCGGCATGCCTCCCGCTCCCGCCCCGCCGGCGCCAAGCCGCGCATCAACAAACTCTTCAGCGCGCCCACCCGCAAGGCCGGTTGTGCGACGGTAGAGTAACAGTAAAAACAAAACATAAGAGGCCGCCGATCAGGGATTGATCGGCGGCCTTTACGATTTACTTTGCTGGGACTTACTACTCTCCAATGGAATGAAGTCAGGCAAGGAAGACTGCTGCCACAGTTTCGATCATTAGATGAGTCCAACAAGATCATCACGAAGTGATACATACAGGAGTCCACGCAGGTGGACTTATCACCGTAGGTGATCTGCACCTAGCCGCGGTTTTAACCGCCGGGAGGAGAGAGTATTCGCAAAGGCATTCTATGTAATCTCTTGGCACGAATTTCGCGTATAGTAAAGTAAGACTGCCGGAAACTGCGGAGTTTAGCTTTACCTCCGCCTAGCGCCGGTCGTTTCAGGGGGCGTTATGCGTCTCTTAATGTGTCCTCCGGACTACTTCGATGTCTCTTACGAGATCAACGCCTGGATGCATATGGCTGTTGTTCCCGATAAGAGCCGCGCCTGGGAGCAGTGGGATCACCTCTACCACACTCTTGCCTCCCAACTCTCCGTCGACGTCTCCGTTATCCACCCTTGTCCAGGATCGCCGGATATGGTCTTTACGGCCAATGCCGGGATGGTGGAAGGCAAGACCTTTGTTCCTTCACGCTTACGATTTCCGGAACGTCAGGGCGAGACACCGCACTTTGTGCGCTGGTTTACCGCTCACGGCTATACGATCGTGGGCATTCCTGATGATATAGTGGGTTGCCATGAAGGAGAAGGGGATGCCCTGAGGTATGGCGACCTGATTCTTGGCGGCTACGGGCACCGGTCTGATGCCGAACCGCAATGCGCTGCCGGGGTATTGCTCGGGCATGCCGTTCTGCCGCTGAAACTCATTGACCCACGCTGGTATCACCTCGATACGTGTCTCGCTCCGCTTTCCGACGAGCTGATCGCCTACTATCCCGACGCATTCGACCAACCATCGGTCGATCGGATCGAAGCGTTGCCGGGTGAGAAGATCCTGCTCTCTCTGCAAGATGCGCTGCGGTTTGCAGCCAATGCCGTTGTGGTCGGGAAACATGTAGTGCTGAACGCAGGGTGCAGTGAGTTTGAAGGCGCTCTTCGGGGGCGTGGATTCGTTCCACATCCGGTGCCGCTCGATGAGTTCCTCAAAGCCGGCGGCGCAGCAAAGTGTCTGGTTCTGCGGCTATAGAAAAAGCCCTTAGTCCGGCACTAGTGCCGAACTAAGGGCATAAGAACTCTAACCTATACGATGAGGAGGAAGGCGCCAACTTAGAAACTGACGCCTTCCTCTTATCATGTTACGGGCAAAAATAAGCTTTGCCCGTCTTCTGATGACATCTGAAATTAACGATTGACTGTCGTATTGACGGCATCGAGGTCGCGATCCTCGGCCAGCGTCGCGCCGTCATTGAGTTCTTCAACTTCCACGTTCGTGCGTCGAACCGTGTCATTCACGGTCTCGGTACGCTGCGTCGCGTTCTTATTGATGGCCACTTCCTCGACCACACGGGCCGTTTTAGTTACAACCGGCACTTCACGGACTTCAGTGACATCGATAGTGCCTTCGCGGAAGGCAGCGTCGATTTCACCGGGCTCCAGCGCCCGATCTACGGTATGGCGATTGACTTCTACATGCTCCTCGGAGAGGGAGACATTTTCCTGTACCGGACGCTCCGTAACATGTGTATAGACACGAGCGCCGCCGCTGGTCACAGTACGCTTGCCGACGGCAATCTGTTCTTCCACGACCGGAATACGAGCGTCGTCCCCAGTGTTGATAGTGCGGTCCGTTGTAACAGCCGTAGGGGCGACATAGCGGCTGCGCTCTGTAACGACCTCATCTGCAGTATAAGCGGGGGCAGTGTCGTCAAACTTGCTGAAGCCGGTTGTCTGATAGTCCTCATGCCGCTTGTCGACGTCGACTGCGCCATTATCGCGAAGGATATCCGCAGCGGCTTCGGCGCGAGCATCATCAGTGCGAACGACGACCAGCGATCCGCCGCGGCGAACGCCCTCAGCGTAGACATGAGCATGCTCGTCCGGGATACCGAGGCTTACCAGCGATCCGATCAAGCCGCCGGCTACTGCGCCGATGCCTGCTCCGGCAAGTGTCGTTGCGATCCAGCCGGCCGCAAGCACGGGGCCGATGCCCGGGATTGCTACCAAGCCAAGACCCGCCAGAAGGCCGGCGACACCGCCGACAATTGCTCCACCTTCAGCGCCTTTGCCGGCTTCATTGGCGACCGGATGACCTGTTCCGGTTTCATCAACCGTATTGCCGTATCGATTGTCCGAGTTGTTTGCGACGAGGCTAATATCGTCTCGTGAGAAACCTGAGTCTACGAGGTTCTGGATAACTTGCTCTGCTTCTGTCGGGTTGTCAAATAAACCTACTACTGTTTTCGCCATTGTTGCTTTCCTTCCATGTTAAGAGACTGTCATTGTCTTATCGGCCCGTATCCGTACATGGGCCGTCTTTTGCTGCTAAGCCGCTGTATCAAGCCTTGTTGTCGGTGCGCTCAATGTGCGCTTCTTGCCTGCGCAGCGTAACTTGTTCGGAGTGTGGCTCTTCGATCCGATTTTTCCGGATGTGGAGTTCTTCCCGAAGCATCAGGCGTTTAACCACAACGGCCACTTCTTCGATGAGAGGCACGATTGTGACGCCGTCTTCTTCTCGAACGGCGACAGGGCCGTCGATAATACGATTGACCGGAACGCGCGTGATTTCCACTTCTTCGCGGAATATCGGCGCATCCACGGTTTCCTCATATTCCTTAGTGGTCTTGCGAATATGCACTACGCCTTCTTCAATGCGCCGTGTCCGTATTTCTGCTCGCTCCTCGACTATGGGAACGACTATACTCTTTTCTCCAGCTAGCGGCGTCTCGGGCTTAGGCTGCACAAGAGTTGGTAAATCGCCATCGTCTTGATACGTTGTCACGTCAGCTATTTTATTAGCCTTCGGCAGTGTTCCATCGTTCCTGACGACTACGTTTCGCTGAGGAGCTTCCGTTCCGGATCGGGCGATATCTCCGTAGCCAAGAGGGATGCTATACTGGCCGTCGGCCTGCTTGGTTAGCAAACTGAGAGGAACCCAAATCGAGGAACCGTTATCCAGCCTAACGCACGCAGTGAGAGAACGGGGATCATCCAACAGTTCCGGTTCTTCAATGACGCCATGTAAACCGTCCCGGCCGATGACGGCGATTTCCTGAGTTCGCATAACACTTATTCCTTGTTCATCGTAGAACAATTATATCAATTACATCGTTAGTAAATTTTGTTGCATCCGGATACGACTATGGATCTCGGCTGCACTATACGCCAAGAATTACCACCTGGGAAATAATCGTAAACCGGCCGGGCACAATCCGTGCGCTATTGGCCGCATCCAGTATACGCATTGAGCATGTTATCGGCTTGATGCAGCATGAATTGGTTGATCCTTGTGCAGCGTCTCATCGTTTATTTCGTCTTCGATGACAGCTCCCGGCGTGCTGAAGTCGGCGCCGATAGCGTCATAGACACGTCCGGGTACTCCCGGAACGCGAGCAGCCAGATTACGTTGCTGTTCGGCATTCATCTCGGATGTTGAGAGAGGAGTTGCGCTATGATCAAATTGGCGGAAGCCGGACTCGCGATATTGGTCCATGCGCGTTTCGAAGTCGACTGCGCCATGGGTCCTCATTACCTCGGCGGCCCGTTGAGCGGTGGAATCATCAGTTTGAGCGACCACCAGCACCGATCCGCGGCGAACGCTCTCCGTGTAGTAGTGGGCATGCGATTCCGGGACACCCGATGTAACGAGCGCGCCGATCAGTCCACCAGCCACCGCGCCCAGACCTGCGCCTGCCAGTGTCGAAGCAATCGCTGTAGACAAAGCTCCGGCTGCGATTACTGGTCCGACGCCCGGAATAGCAAATGACCCAATGCCCAGGAGAAGTCCGGCAGCGCCTCCCCAAATAGCGCCTTTGCCTGCGTCGAGCGCGGCAGTATGTACCTGAACATTTTCCGCTTCGGACGGCTCAACTTCGAGAGTAGGGGCGTTATTGATCGTTTCATTTGCCAGCGTGCTGATATGTTCGCGGTCTATGCCTGCGTTGACCAGATCCTGAACGGCGTCGCGCGCCTCTGCCAGGTGATCAAATAATCCGACAACTGTCTTAGCCATGATGTATATCCTTTCATCGCCGACTAAAGTTGCATCAATTGTAATCTTGCTGCGCGAAGAGCGGCCGGGAATGTGTTTTTTCGGAGCGCCGCCCTTGGCGCAATCTGTCAGGCTGCGTGTTCCAGCGTTGATGCGGTCTCTTCATCGAAGACCTCATCGGTTGAACTGCGCCAGTTGCCTTCCGGGGTTGTCCGGCTGTCATAGACGCGCGCTGCCCGTTTCCGCGTCTGCGGAGGTGCCGTCCCTGCATTGGTATCTTCGAGTATGTCCGGGGCAGTGAGCGGATTATCGGCGCTTGCCCCTGAAACCGTTGGGCCGGCAGGGCGGCTTGCCTCAACTGCATGACCAACATTGAGACTAGCGCTTGCGCCATCGATCGATGCCGCAAGCGATGGATTCTTCTCGGCTGCATTTTCTGTGCTATGGGGTGAAATCGATGCCGCTGTTATATTCTCTGCCCCGAGAATTGCCGGCGTTTCCGCATAGGACCGGTCGCTTGTAATGCTTGTCGTTCCTTCTGTGGGTTGTGAAGCCGGCAGAGTGTATGAACTCTCAGCGATTCCGTTGTCTTCGGGATCTACGACGTAGTCGCCTATCTTAGTTGCTGCCTGTGTATCGTGACTCATCAAACGTCCTTCCTTGAATCGGCAATCATCCATGTTTCCTTCGATATCGATAGCTCCGCTATCGTACATACTCTTTGCTATATCCTGAGCATCGGCATCTTCTGCATGAACGACTACCAGAGCGCTGCCTTCTCGAACGGCATCTTCATAATGGCGGGCATGATGTTCCGGAATTCCGGATGAAACCAGACCTCCCAGGAGACCTCCCGCGATTGCTCCTGTGCCTGCGCCGGTTAATCCGGCGGCGATTGCTGAGCCCAGGGTTCCTGCGGCAACGACTGGCCCTATGCCGGGTATCAAGAATGTCATCAATCCCAGTAAGAGACCCGCCGCTCCGCCGACAACCGCGCCGGATTCCGCTCCAACCACAACGCCGTCGGTAAGATCAGGTTCGATGGTCCGGTAATCCGGATTTGCAGGAGCTTGATGAGCTACAGACATATCCGCAGCTTCCATCGGAACTACTGCATTTGAGGAGCGGGCTACCAGGCTGATGTCACCGCGTGGTGAACCGGCATCCACAAGATTGCGGACAGCGATCTGAGCTTCCGACAAGTGGCTGAATAGCCCGACCACTGTTTTTGCCATGGATAAATCTCCATATCTATCTGAGATCATGCCCCGGTTAGAAATGCGAAACCTCCGGCCCAAATCGGGCTGGAGGTCAGCGTTTACGGCCGGAGCCGTTTTTAACTACTTCGGTTCGGTAAGCGCCGGCAGCACAACACGCATATTGTCGGCCCACTTATTTGCAAGCTCATTCGGGGTGGCGTTGTTAAATCGCGCGGTCGCCCAGTCTGCGGTAAACAGGAGATTTCCCTTAACCATTACGACTGCTTCGTTGCCTGACGGCTGGACAGTAATGTCGCTTTCGCGAACTGGACCATGGCTCAGAGCTTCATTGATGCGCAGCTGAATCTCACTGGCGCGCTCCTCAGTGCTAAATCCGCCACCGGCCACGCGAACCTGCATGATGGGCGTGCCGCCCACAAATACTTCGTTGGCTGTTGTTCCCTGCGCCATGGATGCCGCTGCCGGCATCAGCATACATGCCGCAGCCATAAAGGGTACAAATCGGTTCATCTTATTGCCTCCATACAAAGGGCTTGCCCGCATCTCTACACTGCCGAACGGCTTGATGACTTCCGTATCTATCAGCCTTCCGGCGCGGCAGGGAGCCCATACTCATTTGCTTCCATTTACCCTGTTGAGTACACTCAGTAATCATGTGCCTTTACCTGATCTCACCGATATGCCATGCCTGAAGGGAGGATGAACACAATGTTTGTAACTCTTCACGATAATATTGCAATTGCCGATTGGATGAGGTAAAGTTAGATCACTGCGTAAGTCAGTTCGTAAGCTTGCTCCTGCCTACTGCTGCTATAATTGTGCGCAAGCCTCAGATAATGTCATTATTTCCACCCGGACGCTGCCGTCCTTATAACGGACAACCTTGTGAATAATACAGATACGGATCTCTTACCGGCTGTCGTTATAAGACCAGCAGATGGCTGTATTTCGAGCGCTCTGGATGATGGGGCCGTTATTCTCCACCTTGCTTCCGGCAAGTATTTTGGCCTGAACGCCGTCGGCGCGAGGATCTGGGATCTGCTGGATCGCCCAAAGCCCATTAGCGACATACAGGCCACGATTCGAGCCGAGTATAACGTCGATGCCGAACGATGCGATCGTGAGGTTCTGGCGCTGCTTTCCGATCTAAAACAGGCGGGGCTCATTGAGGTGGAGAATGGGGTGGCGTAGCCGTATTTCCCGTATTACCGCAAGACGTATTTTTGTAGTGGTTACTGCTTTAATATTGATATTTTTGGTTCGATTGCTATTCATAACTCCTCTTAAAATTGCGTGCCGAGCCCTTAATATCTGGTTCAAGGAACGCGTATATAACAAGCCGGCAGATATGGCTTTGAACGTTGATATTGCATGGGCAGTCTCACTGGCTTCAAGAAAAGCTCGAGGCAGCCGATGTTTGGATCGGGCTCTGGTGGCAAAAGCTTTACTGTGCATCTTTCGCCGTGACAGCCTGCTTCAAGTCGGTATGGCTGCTGATCCCGATGGGAGGCTCCGCGGCCATGCATGGATCGAGACCGCTGCCGGAATAGTTGTAGGCGGAAATCAGGCGGAGCTGCAAAAATATAAACCGTTGCCTCAGGCGATGACGCTTGAGCAGCAGATCATTTTCTTTCTTGCGATGCAAAGGAATTCTGGCGCAAATGCACGTAACCGCGCCTCTTACCAAGCTCTCAATGTCCAATAATATCAGGAGGGAACATGGATCAGCAACTTAGCCCGGACAGTACTCGAAAAGAGTACGAAACCCCGCGTCTCGAATCATTCGGTGACGCCGCAGAGATCGCAAAGACTCTCGACGTCAACAAGGTCGATCAGGTAGATATTGCGGCTCAAGGCAGCGGCTTCCCGCCGCCATAGTTTCAACAGGTGGGCCATGCGCTGATTTACAGCGCATGGCAGCCACTGCATCTACTGCGAGACGTCACCAGTGACGTCTCGCAGTTATATCCTACTTCCTGTTAAACCCGCACTCATGGATGTTACCGCTGCCTCTCCTGCTGTCGATTGCTACCTTGCGCATGGGCTTGCGATCAGCTCCAACATTGATTTTCCCGAACTTGCTCATACTGCAGGCCCTCCAGATGTCGTTATCCGATATGGCAATGTTCCTGCTGCTGCCGGAATTCAGGATGTCACGGATTGCGTATGTTATCTAGCCAAGAATACGGAGATGTGTTTTTTATGGCCTAACATTGCGCGATTCCGTATCAATTCCGGAAACGAAATTGTTATCGAACCGATCGGCGAGCCCGACGAACACATCATTCGGCTTTTTATCCTGGGGCTGGGATTGGCGGCGATTTTATTTCAGCGTGGCTGCCTTGTGCTGCATGCAAGCGCCGTCTTGGTCGCCGGCAAGGGAGTTCTATTCGTTGGGCCGTCAGGCGCCGGAAAATCCACTACGGCCGCCGCATTTCGTGCCGCCGGGTACAGCGTTCTGTGCGATGATGTCGTGGGGATTGTGGAGCATGAGGAGAATATCTTCTCCTTTTCCGCCGGCGTTTCCCATTTGCGCCTCTGGCCTGATTCCGTGGCTGGTATTGTCGATGAGCCGGATGGCCTGACACTATTGCATCCGCTCAGTAAGCGGAGCGGGTGGGCTTCTATGGACAGCCTTCCAAACCATCCCATTCCTCTTCATAGAATCTACAGTCTGGCGTTCTGCGCTGAAGATGCCGTGAACATAACGCGGATCTCAGGCCCTCATGCATTTCTTGAGCTGGTCAAGCATTCACATATTGTTCGATGCCTGGCGGATGCCGGAGAAGCGCCCAATCATTTTCGAGCCAGTACCCGGGTTGCCCGCCACGTTCCGATTTCCAGTCTGAAGCGGCCGCGCTCATTTGATCATATCCCTGATTTGATCCGCTCGGTGATCGAAGACTGTGAATGACCCTCTATTGCGGAAGAGACTTCTCCACCAGTCCATGCGCAACAAGATCGAAAACCAGCTGCTGAGACTATGTTGTCGCACCCACGCCGATGCGCAATGCGCGGAGCGGATTGCCGTGCTATCCAAGCTGGATCTCGACTGGGAGTTTGTGCTGACATTTGCGCATTACCATAAGGTTGTTCCTCTCGTTCACAAGAACCTCTTTGCCCGTGGCTCTGCTCCTGATTTCGTGATCGATCGGTTAAATCGAACGCGCAAACTCAATACAATCAACCTTCTGTCGCGCGTGGGCGCTCTTACGAAGATCGTGGCGGCAATGAGCGCCGCCGGTATCGAAGCGCTCCCTTACAAGGGTCCGCTGCTGGCATTGATCGCATACGGCGATATCTCGCTCAGGATGTGCGGCGATATCGACCTCATGGTTAAGTCGGCGGATGTGCCTGCGGCGATCCAAGTGCTGACCGGACTTGGCTATCGGACGTTTCAGGATGCAGACGGCGTGGAAGCTGCTGCCGGTGAAGACTTCGAATCGGATACTTCAACGGAAGATACCGTCATGGACGAAGTGGGCTATCACCGGGCATTTGTCAGCGAAAATGGATTGACGATTGTCGAGTTGCACTGGCACTTCCGCCCCAGGTATGTGCCGATGTCTCTCGATATCGAACAACTCTGGCAGCAGCTTGAAACTGTGCCCTTCGCCGGCGCGCCGGTTTTGAGTTTTCCTCTCGAACCTCTTCTTGTTCTCCTCAGCGCCCATGGAACGAAGCATCGTTGGAGCCGTATGATGTGGCTATGCGACATCGCCGAACTTATCCGGAAACATCCCGATCTGGACTGGGATAAGGTCTGTCACACGGCTAAATCGATGGGGATGACCCGCAATCTCAGCGTCGGCCTGTGGCTCGCGCACTCTCTTCTGGATGCGCCGATCCCACAAGACGTTCTGGCTTCCTGTTCATGGATGTGCCGCAACATTGCGGACTCGATCGCCAGGGATACGCTTGAAAAGACAAGGACACAGCCCGGTCGTTTTGCAATGGCGATTTACAATCTCGCCATCGTTGAGCGCCGCGATACCCGCTTGGCCGCCATGCTCGGATCGCTGACTGGAGCAAATGGGCAGCGTTGACAGGGCGTCAGCGCCGGGCTATACTGATCTGATATGCTTACCGCTACGTTCATTCACGCGCCCGGAGTGGGACAAACCACCGAACGTTCTCTCTGGCAGCAGGGCGCAATTTCCTGGGACCGATTTCAGCATCTTGGGTCGGAATTGAAGATAACACCTCGCAGCCGTGTCGCCCTTACGGATACGGTCGGCGCGAGCCTTGAACACTATGGGGCGCGCAACGTTTCGTACTTCGCCCGCACACTTCCCAAACGAGAGCACTGGCGCGGACTTTCTGCCTTTGGTGAGAAGGTAGGCTTCCTGGATATCGAGACTGACGGCGGCTTCGAAGCTCAGTCGGTCACGGTCATCGGCCTCTATGATGGCCATGAGACACACACTTATATCAAAGGCAAGAACCTTGAGCAGTTTGCTGATGACTGCCGCGAGTTCGATACTTTCGTCACATTTTATGGTGGGGGCTTCGACATACCGTTCCTGGTGCGCCGCTTCCCCCGCCTTCAGTCTGTATTTGCGGATCGGCTGCATGTGGACCTCTGTCCGTTGCTGAAGCGGGTGGGGCACCGCGGGGGGCTGAAGTCGATCGAGCATCAACTCGGCATTGCGCGCGTATCCGAGACCGACGGCATGGACGGCACCGATGCCATCCGCCTCTGGCGCATCTATCGCAGCGGCGGCCTGCAGTCCGAAGAGGCTCTCCGGCTTCTGCTGGCCTATAACCGTGAAGATATCGTCAATCTGAAGTACTTATTGGAATACGCACTGCCGAAACTCGAAGAGGAAGCGTGGGGAAAATCGACGCCGGGAGCTGTTACTGCTTAAGGCTTGCCAAGAGATCACGTCCAGGATTGGATGTGATCTCTTGACCTCAATTCTCTCGATACGCAAACGTAATCTCAAGTTCAATGCTGATGTTGCTTGGCAGCTGTGTCGGCCCATAGGCCGTGCGGGAATGCTTTCCCCGATCGCCGAGCACGGCGATGAACAAATCCGACGCGCCATCGAGAACCTTTGGCTGCTTCTCGAAGCCCTCTGCCGATGCGACATGGCCCGCTACATGGAGCAGTCCCTCCAACCTGTCAAAGCCTCCAAGCGCCTCATGGATCCTTGCGAGTGCATTGAGCCCCGCAATCTGTGCGGCCTTTCGCCCTTGCTCAAGCGTAAGCTTCAAGCCCACACGTCCGCTCAATTCCGGATCGTATCCGGGAGTTTGGGCTGCGAGGAATCCAAATCCACGGTGGAGCCGAAATGGCTCATAGTTGCCTCCGGGAGGAGGCGGGGATGACGGCAATTCCAACCCCAATTCCTGCAGACGACGGAAGGCTCCGTCTGTGAATGTTTCGTCCATTATTGTTACCACTTTCCGGCATGCGCGCCGCCGTCGACATGAAGCACCTCTCCGGTGACGAAAGCTGCCTTCTCCAGATACACGACTGCATCGATAATTTCCCCGACCGTGCCGAGACGCTGAATTGGATGGAGTGTCTTGAGAAACGAATGTGATTCCGGGCTGTGCATCGGCGTGTCGATTACACCTGCGCCAATAGCGTTCACACGAATACCGTCATTGGCCAGTTCGATAGCGAGCGCTTTCGTTGCTGCGTTTAAACCTCCCTTTGTAAGGACCGGCAGCGCGGCAGGCACACCCATGATGGGCTGATCGGCGATCGTCGTCGATATGTTCACGATGTGGCCGCTCCCCTGCGTTTTCATCAATCGAACCGCAGCCTGAGAGGTGTAGACGAACCCGGCAAGGTTTGTTCGTACGAACGCATCGAAATCTTCGGGCGTATAGTCCTCGAATGGCTTGGCGGCGAATATCCCGGCATTGTTTACAAGCAGGCTGACGCCGCCTGCAAGCTCCTGAGCAACTTTGGCGAGCGCAATGCCCGTGGCCGGATCACCGATATCCCCGTCGACGAGAAACAGATGGTCGCTGGGCGGGAGAGCGCCGGATGTTGTGATATTTCGTGAGTTGGCTACGACATAGTATCCCGCTTCCAGAAGAGCCTTTGCGATCCCCAGACCGATACCGCTTGAAGCTCCCGTTACAATTGCTGCCTTGAGTGTCATCTCTTTTCCTTTACAGTGTCGCCGGGCGTTCATTGTCCGGCAATTTCATTCTGTCTCAAAAATCACTGTTGAACAAGTACGCACTTTTTGGTAACATTTGGGATGGATACAATTTCAGGCCCAAATCCCTTCAACAGCGTCTGCCCATCACGGCATATGCTTGAGCTTATCGGCGGCAAGTGGGCCGTACTGCTGCTGTGCTCGCTTCAGCATGGCCCACTTCGTACGGGAAGCCTTAAGCGATCCGTGGATGGGATCTCACAAAAGATGCTTACTCAGACCCTTCGTGAACTGCAGGAATACGGAATTGTGGAGAGAGTCAGCTATCCGGAGGTGCCGCCTCGCGTCGAGTATCGTCTGACTGAAATCGGACTCTCACTTGCGGGTATCGTGAGGCAGATGGAGGATTGGATCGTTAACAACTATGAAGAGCTTCAGAGTTTTCGGGAAAGCCACCCCTTCTCAATATCTGAAAGAGAAGGGGTAGAGATTTAGGCCTTTACCTGGCCCACAGTATCTGCTCGGCTTCGGCCGGCACGAAGGCGTCGGAATGACTTGGGACGATACGCGCGGTGTAATCCGACGGTGGTCGTCCACCAGGGATCTGAGCTTCGTAGCGCTGGCCTTTGCCTGCGGGGCCGCCTTGGCTCGCCGGCTGGGCCGTTACGATACTCGGTGGCTGGCCCGCTGGGTTCTCGGCGTAGAGTTGAACGGCGTAGTCGCCGGGATTGAGCCCTTCTACGGCTACTTCAAGCTCAACGAGCTGTCCATCTCCGGATGGCCGCATTTGAACGCTCCTGAACCGCAGTGTGCCCCAAGATTTGTCGAGACGGGAACGCCAGTCGTACAGGTCGTTGGTCAGCTTTGAATCGTCTGCAAGCCGCTTGTGATATCCCTCGCCGGCAGGGATATACAGGTTCGTGGCGTACTCCATCAACATACGGCCGGTAGCGAACTGCGGTGTGAGCTGGGACATGCTTGCCCGCACTCGTTTCAGCCATCGGGTTGGAAGGCCCTGTGCGTCGCGGTCGTAGAAGTCCGGGACGACCTGCGTCTCCAGCAGGGAGTAAAGCTGCTCGGCTTCGCGAGCGTCCCAGTTCGCGTCCGAATGCTCTAGGCCGTCACCTAGAGCCCAGCCTACCTCCGGAGTGTAAGCCTCTGCCCACCAGCCGTCGAGCTCCGAGAGGTTCACTCCGCCGTTGACCAGCACCTTCATGCCGCTCGTACCCGATGCCTCCATCGGCCGGCGCGGCGTGTTGATCCACACGTCGACTCCTGCGACAAGCTGCTGCGCAAGGGCGATATCGTAGTCGGCGAGGAATACGACACGATGTTGGACATCACTGTGCGATGCGATCCGCATCCAGCTCTGAATGAGGCGTTTGCCGGGATCGTCGCCGGGGTGAGCCTTGCCGGCAAGGATTAGCTGAACCGGCCTCTCTGCATTCAGCAGGATATTCTTCAGCCTTGCCCAATCCCGCAGCAGCAGGTCGGCGCGCTTGTAAGTCGCGAAGCGCCGCGCAAAGCCCAGTGTCAGGATATTCGGATCAAGGATCTGATGCGATTCTTCAATCATCGAAGCCGGCGCGCCCTGTCCGCGCACCTGCCGGTCAAGCCGCTTGCGCACATAGCTGATGAGGCGCTCCCGGCTCTTAGTCCGGAACTCCCACAACTCTGCGTCCGAGATTTTGTCTGCTGTGACGGATACGGTAGTGTTTGGGCCGGTGGACTCCGGCGACAGTCCGGCCTTGTCCCAGAGATCGCGCGATAATTCCGACTGCCAGGACGGCACATGGATCGCATTCGTGACGTGCGTCACGGGGATCTCTGAAAGTGGCCAATGTGGGTAGAGCGACAGGAATATCTCACGGCTAACTTCGCCGTGCAGCTTGCTGACACCGTTCACATAGCCGCTGGTGCGCGTGGCAAGCAGAGCCATGTTGAAGAGGTTGGTGTCCGGCTCCCATCCAAGCCTCTGGAACTCCATGGCCGGCACGCCGATCTTCGCCGCAAGGGGCTGCAGGTACTGCGCCACGGTATCGATGTCGAAGCGGTCGAATCCGGCCGGAACAGGCGTGTGTGTCGTAAAGACATTGCCCGGGCGGGTCGCCATGCGGGCGTGGTGGAAGTCGATGCCTCGTGTCTGCATTGCATGACCGATACGAGCCAGAGATACAAAGGCGGCGTGGCCCTCATTGAGGTGGCAGACATCCGGGTTGATCCCGATACGTGTAAGCGCCTCCCATCCGCCGATTCCAAGCACGATTTCCTGGATCAGGCGAAGTTCCTTTGCCCCGCCGTACAGTGTGCTCGTAATGCCGCGGTCCCAGGGAGCATTTGAGGGATCATTGGTATCGAGGAGATAGAGCGTAATATTGCCGACCTTGGCCTGCCATACGCGTACGATAATGCTGCGGCCGGGAAGTTCGACAACGATCCTGAGCCAGTCGCCATTCGGAAGTTGCGTGGGGGTAACGGGCAAGTCGCTGGGATCGTTGTAAGGATAAGCTTCCACCTGCCACCCTTCCGGGCTGATAGATTGGTGGAAGTAACCCTGACCATACAAAAAGCCCACTCCATAGAGCGGAATGCCCAGATCGCCTGCAGTTTTGAGGTGGTCTCCAGCAAGGATGCCAAGGCCGCCCGCATAGATCGGGAGCGATTCGCTCAGGCCGAACTCCATGCTGAAGTAGGCAATCGCCTTGACAGGCGTGTTTGGGAATGTATCCTTAAACCAGGTCGCCTCTGTGTTGGTGCGGTTACGCGACCCAACGAGGGACTTGAGAGCTTCGACAAACTTCGGGTTTTGGCGCGCCTCTTCAAGGCGTTCGTTGGAAATCTCCTGAAGGAGAAGGTAGGCATTCCGGCTTCGTTCCCAGGTAGCCGGATCGAGTAGACTCCAAACCCGGGCGGCTTCCTGGTTGCCGTCCCAGCGGAGGTCGAGAGCGAGGTCGTTCAGCCCGGCGAGCTCCTCGGGGAGCTCACGGGGGTAGTAGGATTGCATGCGCATGACCCTATGCTACCCCAACACGATGCTGTGTACTCGTTAACATTTCGTTAAATGCCTCATCAATTGCGCCCAGTGCTTCGAAACGGCATTTTGCCGCATATTTCAGGACGCAATTGGTAAAATTGCCGGCAATTCGTTGAGCACATCAGTTCCAATATATGGAAAGATGACTTTAAGTGATTGTCGGCGCATTAGTGTCTCCTTCCAGCGCGGACAGCTCGCTTGGCTGATCTCAACAATATTTACGGAGATTGCAATAGTTGCGTTTGTGCGCTTGTAGTGAAGGGTAAACATTAACTACCGGGCGAACGGGCCGGAACTACTGAATCCGAAGGAGGATCGATCATGGCAACGAGCAGAAGAGGCTTTGCCTCTATGGACCCGAACAAACAGCGCGAAATCGCCAGCAAAGGCGGCAAAGCGGCGCATAGCAGCGGGCATGCCCATCAATTCACGCCGGAAGAGGCGCGCGCAGCCGGACGCAAAGGCGGCGAATCGCGAGGCCGGAACTACAGCGAGCGACAATCCGTAGCGGGCAACCAGGCCTAGGATTTAGAAAGTTCCGGAAGTATCGCGATCATTGTAGTAAAGGCTCTCATTAATGAGGCGGACGGGATTGATCCCGTCCGCCTCACATTCGTTTGGGAAACGCTTCAACCTTGCAGTCTATTCTAATCCGGCGGCATAACTCGCGCCGCGATCTCAGGCTCACGATTACGAAGCCATGTCTCAGCGGTCCCGAGCAGAAGCACATACAATGCGATCGAATAGAGAGCCGCCAGGGGCAGGGTAATCAGATACAGCCAGCTCTGCGCATTGATAAGCTCAGGCAAGATGGCTGCGATCCCCACCGGCAGCAGGGTGATTACCGTCACGGCATATGCAGCCGCATAAGCTAGGCCATACAGACAACCCATGTTGGTGTCGCCGGTGCTTGCTCCGCCGCGCTGCCACCGCTGACCCCGCACCATCATTCGGTGCGGCAGGCGCACAGAGATGAGATTTCCTCCCGCCAGCAGGACCGGCGCTGCAAGGATGATCGTCAGTAGCGCAATGGGAAGCCCACCCCACAGATGTGTAAAACTGCAAACAACCCCGAGACCGATAACCGCAAGGACCATCAGCACGAGGAAATGGGAGATGTTCTTGCCGATCAGTATGCTGCGGCGGGATGTAGGCAGGGAAAACAATACCGTAATTGCCGCGCCTTCGCCTCCGAATATGTTGAAGATGAGCGGAGCAACGGCCAGAAGCAGGGCAGAATCCACACCGAGAAGCGCGAAGTTGCCCAGCGATCCCCAGGGAAGCCCTCTGCTCATTTGAGATGACGGCAGCAGAAGCGGAACGGCAAGCGCGAGCATGGAGTACAGAAGCTGCACGGCCAGCGCCTTGTACTGCGGATCGCGCACCAAATATGTGAGTTCCTTGCCCGCAACGGCGGCAATTTCCTGCGGCAGCCACCCTGGAATTCGTGACGGCGCCTGAACCTTCGTTTCTACTCTCGCTCGCTGCGGAGCGCGAACTGCCGGAAGATGCCCTGCATCGCCCATGTAAAGCTTCTTGAGGATCGTAGAGGCTATGGCGACGACCACTGCAATCCATGCGACCAGGATCACAATCCACATTATCCCTGAAAGCCAGTTGCCGGAGCCGATCGCTGAGAAAGCATTGGCTGCATAACCGGGCGGCATCCAGGACGCAGCATCCCAGATAGGAGATCTGATCAGTTTTTCCGGCGACTCATGGAATACATGGCGAAGCAGGGTTTGCTGGCCAATGTAGTAGGCCATGCCGATTAGCGGAAACAGGACAATCGTAATGTCACGGAACCGACGGCTGCGGAGGAAGCCGACGAGCGCCAGCGTTATGGCCTGACTCAATGCGATTGTGGCAAGCATGAAGAGCAATGCTGTCAATGTCGCAAGGATAGCTGATCCAGGTCCGTTTGAGAACTGGATGACGATCACCGTCAGAGGAGGCACAGTCAAAAGGACGGTTGTGTCCAGCAGGTTCCCAAGGAAGCTTCCCAGGAATATCTGCCTGTAACTGACAGGGTACACGAACAGCTTTGTGAGGTCGTATGACTCGTTGAGTTGGAACCCGATCAAAGGCGCCAGAACCCACATGAGGAAGACAAGCGCGAGACCGTCGCGGGTGATGAGGGGCGCAACATCCGGTGTTGTCGCAAACAGATACCAGATCCCAAAGGCAGCGAACACGCTGATCGGCAGAAGGCATGCGAGCAGAGCGACGAGATTCCAAATCTTTGCCTTGCTGCTTCGGAAGGTGCGCCACGTCAGGGCGATCTTCAGCCAGAGCAGCAGCCGGAGCGTGGAAGTGGGGCGCTGGTTTCGTTCTTGAACGCTCATGGGGCGCCGATGCCTTGCTGAGATTGATTTCCTCCGTTCGTCGCCCAGGAATAGCCTTCATCTTCCTGGGGGGAAACAAGGTGCACAAAGATGTCCTCAAGCGACGTGTCCTGCGTCTGCGCTCTCAGCTCATCCATTGTGCCTTCGCCCACCAGACGGCCTCTCGCGATAATGGCCACGCGTGTGCAGAGCTTCTCGACGACTTCCAGAACATGCGACGAGAAGAAGATGGTCGTTCCCTGCTCGGTACGCTGCCGGAGAACATCGCGGATCTTGCGCGAGGAAAGCGCGTCGATCCCGTTGAAAGGTTCGTCAAGGAAAAGAACACGAGGATCGTGGATCATTGCTCCCGCAAGCGCGACCTTCTTTTTCATGCCCATCGAATAGTCGACGATCAGCTTATCGCCATCGCCCTTCAGCTCCATTAAGTCCAGAAGCTCGTTGGCCTTCCTGTCCGATTCGGCGGCTGGCATGCCGTACATCTGCGCGGCGAACTTTAAGAATTCATAGGCCGTAAGCCGTTCATAAAGGTTGAGATCTTCTGGAAGGACACCGATCGCTCGTTTCACTTGCAGACCGTCGGTAGCGAGATCGAAGCCCGCTATCGTTATCTGTCCGCTCGTCGGTCGCAGCAGGCCGGTCAACATTTTGATGGTCGTGCTTTTGCCCGCGCCGTTCGGACCAAGAAAGCCATAGAACTCGCCCACTCCCACGCGCAGGTCCAGGCTGTCGACCGCGACAATGTCGGGCTTCTTTTTCTCTGTCTTATAAACTTTCGTCAGGCCGTGAGCTTCCACGGCAAATTGGTAACTGGGAGTTTTTTGCAAGGATGCGTTTTCTTCCGCAAATGTCTGATTACCTATGATTGTATCCCCAGGGCGCAACAAGCAAGATGCCCTTTCACTTTTTTCCCGATAATCACTACTTTTTAGCCATTTTATAGAGCATTAGACCATGTTTTGCGCCAAAGGTTGCCGGGGGGAGCTAAAGACTCCTTTCCCCCGTCGCTGTCGCGACTTACCCCTCCCCCACAGGGAAAGGGGCGTCCGATTTTCCATAACCAGACGACTCTGTAGTAAGTTGGGCTTATGATTCTAGGCTACGCGTATGAAAGAGTCGTCTGGCAATCGAAAGCTGGACATCCCTTTCCCTGTGGGAGAGGGAAGAAGCGCGACAGCGCTTGAGGGAGAGGAGTCTCAGAGGCTTTCTGAAAGCTTTTTCTGGGTAAAAGCAGGCAGAGGGAGCACAACGTGTCGACATTAACGATGGATGAGCGCAGCACTGAAGCTGCAGGCGAATTGCATGAGGATCCGGAGGTCTCCGCGGAGAGAGCGGGGCTGCGGTATGTCAACGATAACGTGGCCGGCATACACAGGAAAAAGGCGGACGATGGGACGTTCCGTTATTTTCGGCCCAACGGAAACGAAGTTACGGACGAGAAAACCCTGAAGCGCATCCGGTCGCTGGCGATACCGCCGGCTTACGAGAATGTGTGGATTTGCCCAAGTCCAAATGGTTATTTGCAGGCGACAGGCCGGGATGCGCGGGGGCGTAAGCAGTACCGTTATCACCCTAAGTGGCGCGAGGTGCGCGACGAAACGAAGTACTCGCGAATGATGGCATTCGGAGATGCTCTGCCGCGTATCCGCGCTCGCATCGATCACGACCTGAGCCTCCGCGGGCTGCCGCGTGAAAAGGTTCTTGCTACAATCGTGCGTCTGCTGGAATCGACGATGATCCGGGTGGGGAACGAAGAGTACGCCAGACAGAACAAGCACTACGGACTGACAACAATGCGCAACCGTCATGTCGATGTCGAGGGCTCATCTGTCCATTTTCACTTTATGGGAAAGAGCGGGAAGAAACACAGCATCGATGTCCGCGACCGTAAGCTGGCCGCCATCGTAAAGCGGTGCCGGGAACTGCCGGGGCAGGAACTGTTTCAGTACATCGATGAGAACGGGCAGAGGCAGAGCGTCGATTCGTCCGACGTCAACTCTTACCTTCGCGAGATTTCAGGAGAAGATTTCACGGCCAAGGACTTCCGAACCTGGGCTGGGACGGTTCTGGCAGCGATGGCGCTGGAGGAGTTTGAAGCAGTCGATTCGGAGGCGCAGGCAAAAAAGAATGTCGTGCGCGCAATTGAATCCGTTGCGGAGCGCCTGGGCAACACTCCTTCAGTATGCCGAAAGTGCTACGTCCATCCGGCTGTGATCGACATGTACTTCGAGGGATCGCTGCTCGATACGCTGCAGCAAGCAGCACAGCAGACACTGCACGATAATGCCGGCGAATTGAAGCCTGAAGAGGCGGCAGTCATGGGCCTTTTGCAGCGGAGGCTGGCCCAGGAGCAGGCCGCCCTTAGAAAGGCGGCTTGACTAGTGGTCGTCGCCCTTGCCGCTATTATTGCCTTCGTGCCGTGTGGAGAAGAAGAAGAGGCCAAGCGTAACGATAATCGACACAGCCGATACCAGCAGCGATGTTTGAAATTGATATCCGAATTCCATAAATAACCCTCAGTGCCTAAATAATACTCTAAAATGCGCCGTCTTGCGTCATAGTGCGGCGCATTTTGCACAAGAAAATTAGGTGTCTATTCCGAAGCCTGTCTCCCGGGAGTTTGCGACAAGTTCACTGATGCGCGCCGGCGTTATGTCGCCGACTGTATAGAACGAACCCGTCAGGCAGATCAACTCGGGTAATGGCGATATGGCGAGTGCCTCTGCCAGAGCAGATTCCGCGCCGGCTGAATTGAGACGAACGTCGCGAAAACCCAACTGCCTTGCAGTATCGGCCACTTCCGCCGCTTCGCGAGGACGAAAGTGCGGCTGCGTGGCAATCAGTGTGACCGGGTTGAGCTGCGCCAGCGGTTTCAGGAACGGCTCCGGATCGTGATTGCGTGACAGACCGACGATGAGCGCCATGTTCTTGCGAGCGTCGCCGTATTCCTGCTCGATCGCATCCGTAAGGGCCATGGCCGACAACTCGTTGTGCGCTACATCGACCACGATAAAAGGCTTATTCGATACCTGTTGAAAGCGGCCCGGCAGGCGAGTTCCGGCCAATCCTTCGCGAACGGCGATGTCGGAAATCGGCGGCATCTCGGCCGGATTGATTGCATCCAGGATGGCAACGGCCAGCGCGGCGTTCGGGTGCTGAAACCGGCCATGCAAACTGAGTCGGGCTTCAATCTCCCGCCGCGCCGTATGAACGAATATGCCATGCTCGCCCAGGCTGTCGTACCAGGTTTCACTTGCCGGCACAGCTCCTACTGGAGTGACGTACGTGAGATCGACCCCACGTTCGATGCAGGCCGCATCGATTTCTATGCCTGGTTCGGAGCCGCGCGCGACCCCGGTGACACAGGGTACGCCGGGCTTGACGATGCCTGCCTTCTCACGCGCGATCTGCGTCAGTGTCGGCCCCAGCATCTCGACATGATCGTATCCGATATTGGTGATTGCCGTAACGAGTGGGCGCCGGACGACGTTGGTCGCATCCAGTCTGCCTCCCAGCCCCACTTCAATGACGGCAAAGTCGACGTTCTGCTGGGCAAAGTGAAGCAAGCCGATAGCCGTTTTTAGCTCGAATTCCGTGGTCGCGCCAAGCTCAGTTTGTTCAAGAGCTTCTACATGCGGTTGGATTTGTGTGACCAGGCGCGCAAAGTCATCATGGGAAATCATCTCGCCATTGATCTGGATACGCTCGCGGACATCGTAGACGTAAGGGGAGAGATACGTTCCAACCTTGTGGCCGGCGGCGCACAGGATGCTGGAAGTCATCGCGGTCGTGGAGCCTTTGCCTTTGGTTCCTGCGATATGGACTACTCGGAGAGAGATATGTGGGCTGCCAAGCCGCTCCAGCAGCGCCTCAAATCGATCGTTTCCCAGCTTGATTCCCAGCCGGAGGCGGCCTTGCACATACGCCAGAGCTTCGTCAAAATTCATACGGTCTTCAGTATACCAGCATCAAGCCCCGGTCCGTCATCCGCCTCCATGCCGCGATGTCAGCAGCTCAAGCTCATCGAGCGATTTCGGCCAGTCTTTGCCGAGCAGTCGCGATAGGGCGCGATCGGCCAAAAGCTTGCCGCCGGTCTGGCACTGCACGCAATAGTTCGTCTCATTGTCGGCGTATCGAATCCGCTGCACTTCCGAGCCGCAGCGCGGACACGGTTTCTCGTAACGCCCGTGAACAGCCATGTCATCACGAAAAGCCGTCACCTTCTCGGGAAAGGCGTCACCCGTCTGCGCTCGCAAGCGGTCCGTCCACATCGTGAGTGTCCTTCTTATTGCGTCGTAGAGTGTGCGGATCTGTTCGGGATTCATGCGCTGCGTCAGGAGAATGGGGGAGAGGCGCGCCTCCCAGAGGATCTCATCGGAGAAAGCGTTGCCGATACCGCTGAACAGACGAGGATCGGTTAAAGAGCGTTTCAAAGTGTGATTGGCGGCTGTTAGAGCAGAAGCGAACTCGTCATACCCGGCTTCCATGACTTCGAGCCCGCCGGGGTTCATCTGCGCCAAGCCTGCTTCACCAGCAATAATATGCACCGAGGCGCGCCGCTTCGTTCCGGCTTCCGTAAATACGAGCGTGCCGTTGGAGAAGTCAAAGGCGGCAAGAGAGAGCTTACCACCGAGTTTTGCGTTGCGGTCGCGCCAGTGAAGCCTTCCGGCGATCATCAGATGGATCACGATCCACAGATCGCCTTCCAGCCCAATCGCGATGCGTTTGCCGATACGCCGCAGCTCAAGCACAACCTTGCCGTCGATGGCGCTCAGCGGGGGATCGAATGTGCGAACAAGAAATGGATTGCCCATACGCACACGATCAAGTGTTTGGCCAACGATGCGCTTCTCCAGCGCCTCAATGTACATGACGATATCCGGCAGCTCAGGCATGGCGTGTTACCCTAACTTGAAGACGCCGGCAAGAGGGCGCGTTTGCCGGGCATATTGTCGAGTTTTCGGGATTGTACCAGCTATGTCCTTGTATGGTGGAGCCGGTGGGACTCGAACCCACGGTCTTCTCTGTGCAAGAGAGACGTTTTCCCACTAAACTACGGCCCCATAATTACAGCCTATTAAAAGGTGGAGTTGGCCGGACTTGAACCGGCAACCTTTATCACGCCAGGATATTGCTCTTCCATTGAGCTACAACCCCACACCTTTGCTCAGATCGCGTCGCCGACCGCATAGCGGCTGAAGCGGCGAACGACGATGACTTCGCGGAACTTGATCTTGGCATCCGCAAGCAGCATCTGCACAGTCTGGCTGCCGTCACGAATGTACGGCTGCTCTATTAGACACTGCGCCTTCAAGTCCTTGGTCACCTTCTCCTGAGCGATCCTCTCCAGCATCTCCGCCGGCTTATCCCGCATCTTCGGATCGTTAAGCAGGGCGGACTTCGCGATACGCACCTCGCTCTCGATCTCAACAACCGAGACATCCGCCATGCTGACGGCCTTCGGGTTCATTGCGCAGACCTGCATGGCAAGCTCCGCGGCGAGATGCTGGAATTCCACATTTCGCGCTACGAAATCCGTCTCACATGCAAGTTCAAGGACCGATACCATCTGATTTCCCGGATGGATATATACGCCCAGCGTGCCCTGTGTGGTGGGACGGCTGATCGATCCCAGACGCATGCCGCGCTCGCGCATCAGTTCCGCAGCGCGGTCGATGTCGCCGTCCGCTTCCAGAAGATGTGTCTTACAGGCCATGATCCCGGCCCCTGTGCGCTGTCGCAATGCGACAATACTTGTCGATGTAATCTCATTCATAGCTATTTTTCCTGGACGACGGTTCCTGACGCCATCGCCGCTTACTTAGGATAGAGCCAGGCCAAATGTTGCCGGCTTGGTAGGCACGGGTGGAATCGAACCACCGCTGATCACTTATCGGGAGATTCTTCTGCCATTAAAGTACGCGCCTTTATGGAGCGGGCGGCGAGGCTCGAACTCGCAACCTCCTGCTTGGAAGACAGGCGCTCTGGCCAATTGAGCTACACCCGCAGATTGAAAAAGCCGTAAATTGAAAAGGCCCCGATTGAAACGACTGCACAAACGAAAAGCCCGCCGGTCATACAGAATGACCGGCGGGCTTTCAACATATCGTTACAATACTTGAAAAGCCTCAGGTCTCCCTGTCTCCCGGGTTCTGACCGATCCCATCAATCGCCCAGCCGCCGATTGCCGCAATGGCGGCCGCCAACGCAGCGGCAATCGCAATTGCCGGCGTTTGTTCGCCGGCCGCGCTTGCTGCTGTACTCGCCTGTTCGATTGTGTTATAGGTAAACATTGGTTGAGCTTCTCTGCCGGGGCGTGTTCCGCCGCGGTTGTGTAATGGCCTTATAGCCAGTGAGGGGACATTTGCTAAAGGGGATCGAATAAAAAGTTGGCGGCCGCGGCCAGGTTCGCATCGCCCCATTCATTCAAAGCAGGCAGCCTGCCCATTGCGCCGCGCACCCAGATTCGGTATAACGAGTCACAAACGTCCATATCTCAAAGACAGACCCACTCATGACAGATATTACACTACCACAACGATTGAAGGCCCGCCGCCTTCATCTCGGCATTGATCAGTCCGAACTCGCCGAAGCTATCGACCGCAGCCGGCCTTTGATCGCCGCGATGGAGAATGGCAACAGCGCCATCACAGTCGATCAGCTGGCCGCATTTGCCGACGTCCTGAGCGTCAAGCCCGGATACTTCTTCGGTGACTACGAAGGCTTGCCCCCAGAGGAAAGCGAGCTTATGCACGCATACCTCTCTCTTTCCGAACACGGCCGTAAACTGGCCTTTGGCGCGATTATTGGGATGTTGAAGTCCGAAGAGGGCAATCGGGAGTGACTTCTCCGCAGGCATCATGTGACAACAAAAAGCCGCCGCTCGTGATTGAGCGGCGGCTTTTCGTTGCGGATTCTCAACTATTCACGCATCGCGCGTTTTTCCCACTTGTTTGTCTTATGTACTTGCCGGCGGCAGAATCCAAGCAGTGCCACATTAATAGTAATAATGGCAACACCTACACTGCCGTTCATCGCCGCTGGGACGCTGCTGAGCGAGGCGATTATGAGGACAATCGACAGGCTATCATAAATCTTTCGGGTGCGCTGCGCTGCGCGCCACACCGATTGACGCTTCGCGATGCGCTCGGTCTCAAGATCGAATACGTTATGTTGAGCTATCATTGATGACTCGTCTTTTCGTGAGGGGAGTATACATTAACATTATACCATGGGTATACCTTGAGGCTCGGAAAACGGTTGAGCTAATATTTGAGTGTTTTTCTGCCCGACAGGAATTGAGCTTATAGTAATCAGCTCGGAAGCGGCCGGCGATCAGTTCTGAGTTGCCGGTCGCCTCAGCCGATCAACCCTGCTCCAACACCGCAGTCGCCGCATCTGCCCCATACTGCCTCGCGATGTCTGCCACCGTTCGGCCCTGGCCATCCTGAACGGTGGGATCTCCTCCATGCTCAATCATAAAACGCAGCAGATCGGCATCACTATAAGATGCGGCATAGTGCAGGGCCGTCCAGCCTGTTCTCTCCTGTTCCAGCGTTCCGCCGCGAGGAAGGTTAACGTTTGCGTGCCATTCGATCAGAAGTCGAGCTATGTCGAATTCACGGGCAAACAGGCATGAGTGGAGTGGAGCGACGCCCACTGTGCTGGAAGCGATAATGTCGATACCGGCTCCCCGGCTGAGAAGCTCTTCCACGATATCCCTGTAGCCATAATGGGCCGCCAGGCAAAGGGCAGTGAAACCTGCTGGTGATGGTATATCTATGATTGCCGGATCGGCATCAAGGATTTCTCTAACCCGAACAATGTCTCCTGCTTCAGCTGCGTCTGGAAGATGCAATGCTCCCGCGCGTTCCTGAAGATCTCCTGCGAGGCTGGAATGACCATGCCTGATGGCCTCTGTGGTCACCGTGTTTCCGAAAAAGCCTCGCGCGTGCAGTAGACGCGGTTCCTTTCGCAGCAGTTTTGCCACGGTATCCGCATCACCGTGCGCCGCGGCGTCGAACAGGGCGCGCATTTGGTCTACGAAATCGCCGGGCAGGGCGTCGGGCATGAGAACTTGCTCGATCATTGCGGTCCACTCCTTCTGCATGCGGCTGCGCGCATTTCGCAGCCGGCTCTTAATGGTCGTTTCCGGCACGCCGAGAAAATCGGCGATTTCTTGAAGGGAGTACTCCCGCAGATAGAACAGCGTGAGCGCCAGGCGGTGGTCGTCCGTCAGGCGTGACAATGCCTGCTCCACGACGATCTTCAATTGCATCGCGTCGGCATCGTCACGGCTTATCGCTGTTGTTTCCGTGATCGTCTCAGCCGAACGCCGGCTCCGCAGCGCCATCTTGCAGACGTTGACGGCAATCTGTCTCAGCCATCCCGCGAACGATGCGCCGTCGCGTAGTTGATTGCGGCGTGTCCACGCCAGCAGAAGAGCCTCCTGCGCCGCATCGCGGGCGTCGTCGGCGTTGCCTAACATCTGATAGGCGAGGCCGTAAACCATCTCTCGATAGTGGGAGATCTGTGATTCGAAATTGGCTGCTGCGGCCAGAGCAATTTGATCGGATTTCCTTATCATCTCTATATATGATGCAGCAACGAGTCGAAAAGTGCTCACTGTTGAAAATGGCATACAGGCACAGATCGCGCGCGGACTCTTAAAATCAAATTTTATCAAAAAAATGTTTTTCGCAATGTCCACTTTTTTCTTTGAGCGGATGCTTCTTTGTAGAGAGTGAAAGAGTTGGCTTTCGAACGAAGGGGTAAAATGAACATCTTACAGAGAAACGATTACTGGATCGCGTCCGATGTGCGCCGGCGAAGTGTGACTGCCGGCCTTGCAGCGTTCTTGTCCGCTGCATCGGTTGCTTGCGCGAATGCAACAATATCCGCTCCGGCCAGCCTCACAGCTTCCACGGGCAATGGAGCGGTTTTTCTCACATGGCCTACGGTCGCCGGGGCTGATACTTACAATGTATACCGGCTAGATGACGACGGCTATAAGATCCTAGCTCGGCATGTATCAGCAACCTGGTATACAGACGCCTTTTTGGTTGGAACCGCGCATTCTTACGAGGTCACTGCCTGCGATACGCTGGGCGGTGTACTGGAAGAGAGCGTTCCGTCTCCCACAGCGACCGGGTCGTCGCTATCGACCTATATTGGTTTTGCATCATTGAACGCCGTGGCCTACGCGAGTTCGATTTCCCTGACATGGGGCGCAATTGCAGGAGCGACCAATGTCAGAGTGATGCGTTCCACCTCGTCGTTTGGTCCGTTCGTGGTCGTGGCAAACGTGACGCCTGCGGCAAGCGGATCTACTTCGTACACGGACACTTCGGTAGTTTCAAATACACAGTACTACTATGTTGTGCAGGGAGACAATTCAAGGAACGCCGGCGCATATTCCAACGAGGTCTCAGCAACGGCGCCATGGAGTGTTAGTCTTCCGCTCTTAGCGGATGCCTATACCGACCAGGGCGCGCCTACATCGAACTTCGGCTCGCTTGAAACCTTGCAGGCGGGAGGCGTCAGCGGTGCGCAGCATGTCACATTCCTACAATTCGACATTGCGGCGGTAACTGCGTCGGCTTTCAGTTCGCAGCTGAAGATCTACCAGAATGCAGGTCCTGCCAGCGTCTTGAGCATTTACGGAATTTCACCCTCCGGATTATTGGAAGACAGCATCACTTTTAATACTGCGCCAGTCCTGCCTCGCACGGCGATCGCAACCCTCAGCACTACAACGACACCGGGCTATTTCTCCGTGGATGTCACTCCTTACATTCAAACCCAGAAGGCAGCCGGCGCGACATCGGTAACATTCGGTATTGCCAGCCATGGTTCAACAGCCGCAATATTTACGTCTCGAGACACTCATAGCGCAAATGTGCCGCAGCTGGTTTATAGCCCCACACCGGCCGCACCGCCACTTGCGCCAACGAGCCTATCTGCGACATCAGGCAATGGTCAGGTTTCATTGTCCTGGACATTGCCGGGCGGCACACTGAGTGGGATTAAAGTATATCGGGGTACGTCTACAGGAACCGAAACGTTTCTTGCCTCGGGCAGCGGAACCTCAACGACATACATTGACACCACTGCAGTAAACGGTACTACATATTACTATCAAGTGTCAGCCGTCGATGCTGTGAGTGGTGAGGGGCCAAAATCGAACGAGGTAACTGCTACCCCTGTGCAGTATAACCTCGTAAGGGATTACACAGGTAACAACCCAAACACACCCACTGGCCCTTGGTCGTATGGATGGGAATATGCACTTGGTGAGAGCTTTACAAAATATGACACTCACAACACTGCACAGCAGAATATCGACGGCTGGGCAGCTTCTACTCTCACCAACATTCCAGCCATCGTTCACAACGACACAAACGTTAATGTGTCTTATGACAGTTGGACGCTTCCGCCAGATGTTGTGGGATTGCATCCAGGTTCGAATCATGAAGTATCAGTAGTGCGCTGGAAGGCTCCTTCTACCGGGACTGTCACTGTGACCGGCGCGTTTTCAGGCTTGGATGCCACGACTACTGACATCACTATCGTATTGAGCGATAGCAGTGGCAATCTGATATCTACTCCATACAACACCAACCATATTAGTGGCAACCCCGATACGCATACATTCTCATTCACACAGGCTGTGACTGCGAATCAAACGCTGGACTTCGTGGTGGCCGCTGGATCTTTTTTCTACAATGACACGACTGGACTCAAAGTCGGTATTTCTTATTAAAATGAGTAGCTCGTCATTAGCTGATTAATCAGCTAATGACGGGTAATTTTTATATTTATTAAAAACCCTAATCGCCGGCCTGAATATTCAGGCCGGCGATTAGGGCCGGAAGACGTTGCGAATAGGATAGTGTCTACTGGGGCAGCGGATCGTTGGAACCGGTCAGCGGCACGGCCGTTCCGCCATAGGAAGAGGCGTGCCCGCCGTTGACGTTGCTATAAGTGTATCCCGGGAACAATCGGGGGCCGGGGAAGACGCGCTGAGGGCTTCCATAGCCGGTGCGTGACTGGTCCCAGAGCATTGCCTTGACATGTCCGTCCGAGAAGAGGAAGTTGGCGACATGGTTGAAGTGCGGCCAGCCGTTTGCGAAGCCGATCTGGTCCATGTCCTCAGCGTCGGCGCAGTAATTCCAGGTGGTGTATGCATTCGCATCGGATCGATTGCCGAAATTGCACCAGGCCCGTTCGCTGGCGAGAGCCGTCTGTGATGGAAGGCTGATCTGTGCCAGGGTGGCGCCGTTGCTGCTTTTCATGTAATTCAACAGCTGTGTGAATACTGTGTAGGATCGTTCGACTTTGCTTCCGATGCCCGGTAGGCTGGTGATCGGGCTGTTCGGATCGTCCGGGCACTTGAGGATATCCTCGCTCTTCATGTATGGCTGAATCAGAACGTCCCAGGTTGCCGGCACGCCAAGTGGTGTGTTGTAGGGAGGATTTGCCCATGGTGTGCCGCCGTCGGTCTCCGACGGAAAGCGTTCGTCATTGTCCTGGACGTACTGCAGGAACGCCAGACCGATCTGTTTCTGGTTCGACGCGCAGCTGGTCTGGCGCGCCTTTTCGCGCACTTGTGCGAATACGGGGAAGAGGATTGCGGCAAGAATCGCTATAATTGCGATGACAACTAGTAATTCGATAAGAGTAAATCCCTTACGGTTGTTCATTTGTTTCTCCTTAGTATGACTGACATGTAGTACTCATTGGTCCGAAGACCGGACCGGCCGGCGATGGCCGGACAATGTTATCGTCGCGTTGATTCGCGGATTTCGAGACGTGGTTGAATAATGGACTGCTGCAGCGGCAGCGTAGGATCCTGCATGCGGCGCTCCAGCGCCTGCCATGCCCAGCGGCACATCTCCGTGATTGGCATGGCCACTGTGGTGAGTGACGGATTATGGTAGGCCGTCTCTTCGATACCGTCGCAGCCAACGATGGCTACATCGTTCGGGACGCTTATGCCGAGGTCGCAAAGGGCTCGCAGAGCGCCGATAGCGGTCTCGTCGTTGAAACAGAATAGGGCATCCGGGCAGCCAAAGCGTGCGATGTGTTCGGTAAGGGCCGATCCCGCAGTGCGCCGGCTGGCATCCGTTGTCAGTATGAACTCAGGCTTGATGCCAAGTTCCGTCGTGGCCGTCTCATAAGCCACCAATCGGGCGTCGGCGGTTTTACCGAACCAGTCCAGCATGTCCCAGACCATATATGCAATGCGCCGGCAACCCATGGTGTGGAGATGGCGAATGGCTTGCTCCGAACACTTTCTAAGGTCCACTTGAATGTGGTCGGCTTGCGGCGCTACGTAGGCGCCGAAGTTGACGAACGGCTTTCCGTATAGATGACTGTTGTCAAGGTCCGTCAGGACACCATGCGGCATATCCGAGAAGATGATAGCGTCGACAGGCAGTGAGCGGAGCTTTTCAATATCGATTCCTCCGTTCGCATCCACGCGCACCTCACTCACCAGAACCTCGTAGCCGTGAGGCGTGATCTCGGCGAGAGCATCGGAGATGACACGCGCTGTGTGGGCGGAGTGCAGTGTGGGAGTGCAGAGGGCTACGGCCTGAGTACGCCCGGTGGCCAGAGAACGGGCGGCCCGATTCGGGCGATACCCGAGTTCGGCCGCAACGCGCTCGATTCGTTCCCGCGTCTCGGGGAGCACCTTAAAATTCGGATTATTCAGCACCCGTGACGCGGTGGCGCTGGTAACCCCTGTTCTGGCTGCCACTTCCCGCAGTGAACTCCCCGCATTTTTGTTGCTAAGTGCCATAAATCCTGATGAATCTCGCTGCGTATCCGGTTACGTAACTCGTCTAGGCCGTTTATTAGGTCTACGTAAGCGGTTACGTGAAATTATAAGATGGCAGCAAAGATTTGTCAATAGGGAATGCGCAAGTATTTGATGCCATTTATACATGGGTGATGCGGAGGTGCGATGTTTAACCTGCAGGCGGCGGATGCGACGGATATGTTACACTGTACCTACCAGGAGGACGCAGTCTGATGAGCGATCATGTGGTCTACAAACCGTTTCCGTGGCGGACCGTGAAGGGTGGGGTCGAGGAATGCCGGGTTATTGTACGCAACAAATTTCCCGAACCGACTGTCCATGTCCTATCTTATGCCGGCGGTATGCTGAAATCGACCGGCGTTTACTTCCATCCGGATGAGCTTGATGATATTATCGCTGCTCTGAAGTGCGCCAAGGAATACCTTGCCACTGAGCAATGACGGCGCATCGAATCTCTATCTATCCTCCAAAAGACAGATTTTACAGGTTATAATCCACTTAACGCACTTTTTTGGTTGACTTGAGAGTGCAAGAAATGCCATAGTGAAACCGGAAAATTTCATCGAAAAACACACAAAGCGGCGTTTTAAGGAGATTGAGTTATGGCAGTTCGCGTCGGCATCAACGGCTTTGGCCGTATCGGCCGCATCACGTATCGCGCTATTCAAGAGCGCTATCCCAACGGCGATATCGAGGTTGTTGCGCTCAACGACCTGACCGATGCCAAGACCAATGCCCACCTGTTGAAGTACGACAGCAACTACGGCCCCTACAAGGGCACGGTTGAGGCTGAGGACAAGGATATCGTCGTCAACGGCAAGAAGATCACCGTCTTCGCCGAGAAGGACCCCGCCCAGATCCCGTGGGACAAAGAAGGCGTCGACATCGTCATCGAGAGTACCGGCTTCTTCACGGACGCCACCAAGGCTGTTGCGCACCGTGAGCATGGCGTCAAGAAGGTTATTATCTCCGCTCCGGCGAAGAATGAGGACCTCACGATCGTTCTGGGTGTCAACGACAGCGCCTACGATCCCGCCAAGCATCACGTTATCTCGAATGCTTCCTGTACCACGAACGGACTTGCGCCGGTCGCCAAGGTGCTCTTCGAGAAGTTCGGCATCGAGAAGGGTCTTCTGACCACGATCCATGCTTATACAAACTCCCAGCGCACCGTCGACACTGCCGCTAAGGACCTGCGCGACGCCCGCGCCGCGGCACAGAACATCGTTCCCAGCTCCACCGGCGCTGCGAAGGCCGTCGGCCTCGTCATCCCCGAGCTGCAGGGCAAGTTCACGGGCATGGCGTTCCGCGTCCCGACCCCGACCGTCAGCGTCGTGGACTTTACCGCGCTCCTCAGCAAGGATGCATCCCCGGCTGAGATCAACGCCGCGGTCAAGGAATATGCAGACGGCCCGCTGAAGGGCATCCTTCAGTACAGCGACGAGCCGCTGGTTTCCACGGACCTCAAGGGCAACCCGCACTCGTCGATCTTCTCCGCATTGGACACGATCGGCCTCGGCAACTTCGTGAAGGTCGTCGCCTGGTACGACAACGAGTGGGGCTACTCCTGCCGTGTCGCCGACCTGCTCAGCTTCCTTGAGGAAAAGGGCTTCTAAGCTCTTCCATAGTAGACTAAATCAATCGGGCATGGTCAATAGACCATGCCCGATTTTTGTAATTTTATACTATACTTGAACAGATAGTATGACGTCCAAATGCCGTTGGATTTGACTTGGCCGGGGACAGAGATCGACTGAAAACGATATGAATGAATCTAAAAGTCATGCCGAACGTGTTAGCACTTTCGAAACGGCAACGACAACCATTGGGCATAAATTGTCTCTCCAAACGCTGGAGATCGAAGGATTACTCTCATTTGGCGAGAAAACGTCATTCGAATTCGGCCGGCTCAATATTCTGGTAGGTCCAAACGGATCAGGTAAGTCCAACCTGATAGATTGTGTGCGCTTGCTTCGGTATTCACCTCTTGATATTCAACAGGTTTTCGCAGATTCAGGCTTTGAGGATTGGCTTTACAGAGGCCTTGATTGACAACAAGGAAATGCAGTCCTACAAGTTACGCTGGGCTTGCCCGCGGTAACAAATAGCTTACGGCATGCAATCAGACTGACGCTCGCCAGGAACTCGCGTGCCCAACTTGAGGAACTTGTATCGGACGCTGACGGCGAGATGCCTCTGGCTTATTTCTCAGCTTCATCTCAGACCGAGCCGACCCTCAATATCAACGATGGTGAAAACGGCCGCCGAGACAGGCGACTTGACACATACAACTCATCACAGTCTATTCTGAGTCAAATAAGAGATGCGGCGCAATATCCGGAGATCTCTTATCTAGCAGCCCTGTATTCCGGCTTTAAAATCTATTCCGAATGGTCTTTTGGCCGCAACTCCAATCTGAGAGAGTCTGCGTCGGCAGGTCGGTCTGATACCAGCCTTTCCGAATCCATGAGCGACTTACCGATTGCCTTGAATGCTCTTGAACGAACTGCAGCTCATGATAAGATCCGATTGCTTTTGCACGATCTGAAGGAAACGTATGGTGACTACGTAACTCGTGTTTCGTTCGGGCGAGTGGGCCTTGAGCTACTGGAAGCTCCCTTCGATCAGCCCCTACCAGCACGACGGTTATCTGACGGCACCCTGCGTTTTCTTGCACTGGCTGCAATTCTGCTTCAAAACAACCCACCTGCGTTAATCTGTATTGAGGAGCCGGAACTTGGCATGCATCCAGATATGATTCGCATGGTGGCCGGAATGATCGTGGATGCATCCAGCAGGACACAGTTAATTATTACGACTCACTCAGAGCATTTGCTCTCTGCATTGCAAGACGATTTCGATGCATTATTTACCTTCGATGCCGGATTGGATGGCTCAATTACAAGGCGATATGGCAGAGAAGAATACAAGATGTGGCGTCAGGAACATACCCTTGGCGAACTGTGGACATCCGGTGAACTCGGGGGTAACCGCTGGTGAAGAGGTGTGTCCGCGTCTACATTGAAGGCGGTTCCTCAGGTGGGACGGCTGACAGTGACTTCCGCCATGGATGGAAGAAATTCCTGAATGAGTTGCATGAAGCGGCCAGGAGCCATGGCTACCATTCTCTGGAAGTTGTCAGAGGTAAAGGGCGCGCCAGCACTTACGATAGTTTCAAGAACCATCATCTCACTTTTCCCGAAGATTTATGCGTGCTCCTTGTTGATTCCAAGACAATGGTTCCAGAAGGAACGAGAGTATGGGATGTCGTCGGTACTCGGGAAGGAGACAAATGGCCGAGGCCGACCTGGGCAACCGAGCGGCACTTATATTTAATGGTCAACTTCGTTGAAACATGGATCGTTACCGATCACGATGCATTGCGAGTCTACTTTAAGCGAGGGTTTGACCCGCGCGCGCTTCCCTCGACAGGTATGGAAGCGCGATCTAAAGGTGAAATCCAACGCGCGATAGAAAAGGCGACCGAAAATACACAGAAGGGCCGATATCGCCATGGACAGGCCCATGAAATCATTGAATTAGTAAAACCGGCAAATGTGAAGATGCTCAGGCATGGCCGCCGCCTCTTCGATACACTTGGCAGTCTTATACGAGGCGAGCCGGAAGATCTATAGATCAGGCACGGCCTGTTTTGCATTTGCTGTTCAGTCTGCCTCTCTATTAAAATCCTCATAATATTTTCATATTCTTGCCGTATGCTGTTCTCAGGCGGCCCCTGTTTGGATATCGTATCTAAAAGCGGCCTTGAGGAGAGCAGCGTCTGTGAAGATCCTTGTTATTGAAGACGAACCGTCCCTGGCCGATGTTATCGCGGCCGGTCTGGAGCAATCGGGACACGATGTCCAGATCGCCGGCGATGGGACCGAGGGCTATGAACTGGCGCGCAGTGAGCGATTTGCGCTCATCGTGCTCGATATCATGCTTCCAGGCATGGACGGCTGGGAGATCTGCAAGGCCTTGCGCAACTCTCGGAACACCGTGCCGATCCTCATGCTGACCGCTCGCGACTCCGTCCGTGACCGCGTTCATGGCCTTGAACTTGGCGCTGACGACTACCTCCCCAAGCCCTTCGATTTCACCGAACTTCTCGCCCGCGTCGCCGCCCTGCTTCGCCGTGATCGCATCAATCGATCGCGCGTCATCAAAGTCGCTGATCTTGAGATCGACACCAATTCTCATGTTGTCCGTCGTGGCGGCCGCGAAGTGACTCTTACGCCTCGAGAGTACACGCTTCTTGAAGCTCTAGCTTCTTACGAGGGGCAGATCCTCAGCCGGGATGTGATCCTGGAACGGATCTGGATGGACGAGGACAGCCTCTCCAATACCGTTGACGTCTATATCGGCACGCTTCGTAAGAAGATCGATTCCGGGCGCGACGATAAGCTTATTCAGACCGTGCACGGCGTAGGATATGTGCTCAGGTCGCATGGTCAGGACAAGGTGGCTGCATGAAGCCGATGTCCGTGCGTCTGCAGCTGACGCTGTGGAACGTGGGTGTCCTTGCTCTAATCCTCGTTGCCCTCGGCGGCGCGCTGCGTTTCGCCGTCCAGGAGACTTTAACGAGCTCGATCGATCGCAATCTCACAAAGTTTGCGTCGATCATCCAAAACGCCGTCAACGAAAACCCGGATTTCCCGTATGGCGACGATCATCCGCAGCCGCCTCCCGGTGACGATCATGGTCCTCCACCAGACGATGGAAGGTTTCAGGGGCCTGTAGGCGGGAAATCCCAATCATCGGATAGACCGCATGATGGTAATGATGGCGGCAGAGGCAGACCTGGCCCTGATGGCGGCCCGTCGAATGATCCACGCGGCGGCCGCGATCGTGGCCGCCCCTGGCGGCGGGGCGGGTTTCGCGCATTGCGAGCCCTGGGAGCATTCAACGACTTTAACCCTGTGTTGTTTGACATGACCGGCGCTCCGGTTCATCGTAACGGCCCTCTTTCGGGAACGCTGGCCAACAGTGCAGGGTTTCATCGGGCTGTAAAAGGAGAAATCGTCTTTGCGGAAGCGCCTGTCGATCACCAGATCTCACGTTTGATCTACTATCCGCTGCGCCGTGGTGGCAAGGTAATCGCTGTTGTGCAAGTTCGGCGGTCGCTTGTTGACGCCCGCGCGCAGGTTCATGTGCTGGAACGGGTTCTGTTAACGTTGTCGCCGTTTGCCCTGCTCATCGCGGGGTTGGGAGGAGCGTTCCTTACAAATCGTGCGCTGAAGCCCGTTCGCGATATTGCGCAGGCGGCAGAACGTGTAGAAGCTGAGAGCCTCTCGGAGCGCCTTCCCGTTACCGGTGGTGGAGAGTTCACACAGCTTTCGGCAACATTCAACGCCATGCTCGAACGCTTGCAGATCGCCTTCAAAAAGATGGAGGAGACCAACGAGCAGCAGCGGCGCTTCGTCGCCGACGCATCGCATGAACTGCGTACGCCCCTCAGCATCATTAAGGCGAACACCAGCCTTGCCTTGATGGGGGATCGTACTGCGCCGGAGTATAAGAAGACCCTCACAGCAGTAGACAGCGCGGCTGACCGGACGACGCGGATCGTGCAAGACCTTCTTCTCCTGGCCCGCGCCGACGCCGACCAGGTGGACTATCCGCGTGAGCCGATTGATATCGAGCCCGTTCTTCGCAAGGCCGGAGAAGGCATTCGAGGCGATGCTTCCCCATGCCTCACCTTTTCGATCCCGCAGCCTTCGGCACTGGTTCATGGCAACGCCGATGCGCTGGTTCGACTGTTCACGAACCTCATCGACAACGCCGCGCGCCACACGCCGGCCGACGGCGATATTCGTGTCACTGTGGCAGCAAAGGGTCGTGACGTTACGGTTATAGTCGCTGACACAGGAGAGGGGATTGCGCCTGAACACCTGCCGCATGTCGCCGACCGCTTCTATCGCATCGATACGGCCAGATCCCGCGCCCGCGGCGGCACAGGCCTTGGCCTCGCGATCTGCGATACGATCGTTCGAGAGCACCATGGTTCAATGGAGATTGACAGCATACTTGGTCAGGGAACGACTGTAACAATTACCCTGCCCGCTGCAAAGCAGTAAATCGCAGGCTCCCCTCATAAAATCTTCATACTTGGCGCGTACCATAAGCTAGATCGAGTGAATGAGAGGCGGTCCACGTGCGACGGAATCTAATCATTATCGTGCTTGTGATAGCGGTCGCTACGGCGATATTTGCCGTGAAGAAGCGATCGGGCGGCCATGCCGACGCCACACAGTACAAGCTCGCCGCGGCTGATCTCGGTCCTGTCAGCAAAACTGTATCCGCCACGGGGATTCTGCAGCCCTGGTCGACCGTTGACATTAAGTCCAAGGCCGGCGGGCGAATCGATTCGCTGCTGGTGGATGTCGGGTCGGATGTCAAAAACGGACAGGTCGTCGCCAAGATCGATCCCACCGACACGCTGCTGTCCGTCCAGACTGCCCAGGCGAATATCGACAGCGCCAACGCGCGAACTGCGCAAAGCGCGCAAACATTCCAGCTCCAAAGGCAGCAAAGCCAGATCGATATACGAAATGCGCAGGCCTCCCTTCAGGCTGCCGAAGCGAACCGGGAAACGGCGGCGGCTAAACTCGCCGACACCAGGGATGTTGCCGGAGCACAGCCGGTTCAGACCTCTGCCGCAATCGCTGAGGCTCAGGCTAACTACAACCAGGCCGTAAAGCAGCGTCAACTGCTCAATTCCACGAACGTTCAGGACCGCGCCGCCGTTCAGTCGGCTTACGATCAAGCCGTCGCCAATCAGAAGAATGCCCAGGCTATCTTCGATCGCCAGAATAACCTCGTTGCCAAAGGTTACGTTGCGCAGCAGAGCGTCGACACGGCACAGGCCCAGCTTGACGTCGACAAAGCGCTGACACTCTCGGCGTCGGAGAAGCTGAGGACGCTCGGAGCGCAGCAGCAGGCGGTTGCGCAGGCATCCGATGCTGCTGTGGCGCAGGCGCAGGCTGCCCTGCAAAATGCTCAGGCAGGATCTGTGGATATTCTCAGCAAGAAGTCGGCAGTCAGGCAAGCACAGGCTCAGCTGGACCAGGCCACTGCCCAAGTTCAGGAAGCGAAGGTCGCGCTCGATCAGGCGCGGGCCAATGTTGCGAATGTTGGAATCAAGGCGCAGGATATTGCCATCAATCGCGCGTCAGTAGCCGGAAATCATGCTTCCTTGACGAATGCTAAGACGACCCTGCAGCAGACAACTGTTCGGGCGCCTTCGGATGGCGTCGTCCTGACCAAGTACGTCTCTCAGGGCACGATCATATCCGCAGGAGCATCATCGGTCACGACAGGCACCGCCATCGTGCAGCTGGGCGACATTACCCGGATGTACGTGAGCGCCGCTGTCGATGAGACGGACGTTGCCAGCATCGATCCCGGGCAATCGGTGGAAGTCGATTTCGATGCCTACCCCGGCGTGCCTTTCGACGGCAAAGTCGCTCGTATCGATCCCCAGGCGGTCGTCAATCAGAATGTTACGCAGTTCAATGTGCGTGTAGAGATCGATAACTCCACCCCCACATTCCGCCTGCTTCGCCCGGGCATGAACGCCACCTGTAATTTCCAGGTCGCCCAGAAGGATAATGTGCTCTCCGTCCCCAACGATGCCGTGCAGTCCGACGGCGATGGCGCCTATGTCATGGTCGGATCGGGCGGCACGCCTGCGCCGCCTGATCCTACAACCGGAACGCCTGCGGATTCAGGCGCCCTCGTCGGAGTAAAGACCAAGCGACGCGAAATTCAGGTGGGCTTGGAAGGCGACGATGCCACCGAGATCACATCCGGCATCAAGGCCGGTGAGAAGGTTGTGGTGCAGACGATCCAGCCGGTCGTCGCCCCAACGACAACCGGCACCAGTCCGATCGGCGGCGGTGGCCGCGGCATGGGCGGTGGAGGAAGACGCTAGTCATGATCGCTGAAAAGGAAGGGCAGAAGGCTGTCACGGCCTCCGAAGCGGCTGCCGACTTCGGTTTCGTTAACCTGATCATGGCTGTCCGGGGGCTGAGCGCCAACAAGCTGCGAGCCTTCCTTACCATGCTCGGCGTCATCATCGGGGTTGGAGCAGTCATCATCGCGATTGCCATTGGCGAGGGATCGAGGGAAGCCGTCGCCGCCAGTCTGCGCCAGCTCGGCACGAATGTGCTCACGGTATTCCCTGGGCAGGGGCGCAACGGTGGTATCGGGTTCGGCGCAAAGAGCAATATGAAGCTTGTTGATGCCGAGGCTATCCTTAAAAGCTGCCCGTCCGTGAGCCGGGTCTCTCCGCAGGTCAATAAGTCCGCCCAGGTTGTCTACAAGAACCACAATACAAATACGACCATCAACGGAACAGGCGTGGATTATCCGGAGATCAATAACCATGCCGTCGCTTTGGGGCGCTACTTCAATGCCCAGGATGTGAAGTCATACCGGCGAGTCGCCGCGCTCGGTTCTACGGTCGCCACCGATCTCTTCAACGGACAGACGGCAGTCGGTAAGAACGTCCTGATTGCGGGGCAGTCCTTCCAGGTCATTGCCGTATTGCGCACAAAAGGCGGCATGGGATTTCGAAACCCGGACGATGGCGTGTACGTACCGGTTACTACAGCAATGCGCCGTCTGTTCGGAATGCAGAACGTGCAGACCATTACCTGCCAGGCGAAGTCAGATCTGCTGATGAGCCGCGCCCAGGACGAGATTGATACCGTTATGCGAAAGCAGCACAAGATCTCGTCCGACGGCGCTGCCGATTTCATGATCTTCAATCAGGCCGACCTTTCGCAGGCGCAGAATGCGCAACAGGACACGTTCTCATCGCTGATCACGTATCTTGCCGTGGTTTCGCTGTTTGTGGGCGGTATCGGCATCATGAACATCATGCTGGTTTCGGTAACCGAGCGCACCCGGGAGATCGGAATCCGTAAAGCGATCGGCGCAAAGCGCCGCGACATCCTCACACAGTTTATGTTGGAAGCCCTGCTGTTGTCTCTCATCGGCGGCATACTGGGCGTCGTCTTCGGCGTGGTGGGAGCGCAGATCGTCCAGGCGCGAAATGGCTGGTCCATCACGCTTTCGCCGGGATCGATTTTTCTCTCGTTCAGCTTCTCAGCCATCGTTGGGGTTTTCTTTGGTTTTTACCCAGCACTAAAAGCGTCCAAGCTCAATCCTATTGAGGCGCTTCGCTACGAATAGAAAGGACACATACAATGCGTTTTTCACGAACAATCGCTATCACAGGCCTGCTGTTGATTTCGGCAACGGCCTCGTTTGCACAGGGGCCGCCACCTGGTATGGGCGGTTTCCAGCCATCGCCGGAGATGCGGAAGAAGTTTGAGGCCTGGCAGAACTTTCGAAAATCTCACCACAATATCACCGCTCTGCAGCAGACGATCCGGGGCCTGGAGCGTATGCAGGATGATCCGAAGACACGACTGACGAAACCGCAGGCGGCCAAGGTGGTCAGCATTCTGCGCAAATGGCGGAACAAGCCTGTTATGAAGGATGAGCAGGCGCGTGACGTGAACCGTCAGATTACGGCCTCTCTTAGCCTTGCCCAGATCAAAGTGCTGGCATCTCCCGGTGGCCGATTCGGCGGCCCAGGTGGAGGCTTCGGTGGGCCGGGTGGTGGTCCAGGCGGTGGCGGCGGACGCTTTGGCGGCCCAGGCGGTGGTGATGGTCCCGGTGGTGGCGGACGCCGATTTGGCGGTGGTGGCCCTGGTGGAGGCGGACCGGGCGGTGGGCCTGGCGGCGGTTTTGGCGGGCCTGGCGGCAGACGTGGCGGCCCAGGTGGTCCGGGAAGGGGGCCGGGAGGCTTCAATATGCCCGATCCGCATGAGTATAATCCTCTTAATCCCGACACGCTTCCGTTCGAGCGCACTCGTGAGCGTTCTAAGGCAAGACTGGATTCGCTGACATCTTCTCTTGCGAACACGAAATAATGAACGCATTGATCGAGGTCCGAGACCTCACGAAGACATACCGGATGGATTCCATGGAGGTTCACGCGCTTCGGCGCGTGAACCTGTCCATCGAAGCGGGCGAGTTCGTCGCGATCATGGGACCGTCGGGGTCAGGCAAGTCCACGTTTATGAACGTGCTTGGATGCCTCGATGTGCCTACCGCAGGCTCGTACCGTCTGGACGGCATCGAGATCGGCCGCTTGAACGACGACCAGCTTGCGGAAATACGAAGCCGCAAGATCGGTTTTGTCTTCCAGACGTTCAACCTTCTGGCGAGAACAAGCGCCCTGGAGAATGTGGAACTGCCGATGTTCTATTCTCACAGGGGCAACCGGCGGGCCGTTGCCGAGGAGTGTCTTCGGATAGTGGGACTCAGTGAGCGCAGCGGACATACGCCTAACCAGCTGTCTGGTGGACAGCAGCAGCGGGTCGCCATTGCGCGTTCTCTGGTAAACAATCCCGCGGTGATTATGGCGGATGAGCCGACAGGCGCTCTGGATACGCGAACAGGGGAGGAAATCATGGCGATTTTCCAAAACCTGAATAAAAACGGAAAAACTATTGTTCTTGTCACCCATGAGCCGGATATCGCGCAACATGCGCAGCGTATTATCCGTTTTAAAGATGGATTGGTCGCGAGCGAAGAACGAGTAGCCAATCCCATACAGGCGGATGCGGTGCTGGCAGCAATGCCGTCATCTGACGACGTAGAAAGCGCGGCCGCTTAGTCGGCCTGGGTAACAAATAGATGATACTGTCGGTCATATCAGATATTTTGAGTGGATCACGCAGATTGCATCGCTTCGGCTTAGGGGAGAGCGGCCGGATGATCGCCGGCGCTGGCATGGAAGGCGGCAGATGTACCGGCGCGGAGGCGGCCTTATATAGTTCAGGCTGGAGATGTACCGGCGCGGAGGCCGGCACCCACAAAGCAGGCGGGGACGCCTGCCGGATAGGATTTGTTGCGCTGGCGGTAATGTTTTCAGGACTGGCTCTGCCCGCGAATGCTCAGGTCGTCCCGAAGGCGGCAACATCGGTCCCGGATCAAATTACGCTGAACGATGCTATCGGTATCGCTCTACACCAGCAGCCGCAGCTGTTCAATGCATATACACAGGTGACACAGGCCAATGGTCAGAAGCTGCAGGCGCAGGCGCAGTACTATCCAAAGGTTACGCCGACCTACACGTTTCAGAACTCCAGCCATTCGAACTACGGAGTTGGCACATCGACATCGCTGGGCGGGAATGTCGATGAAGTCCAGATAACACGTGGCGGCGGCCTTGCGATTGCTCTTAACCAGACCCTTTACGACGGCGGCCATCGCGAAGCCACCAATACGCAGGCAAGGCGTCAGGTGGATATCGCTCAGTACAACAAATCGGATGTGCGCCAGCAGATCATCTTTAACGTCACGCAAGCCTTTTACAATTTGCTGGCAGCAGAGGATCTGGTCAAGGTTGCGCAGGCGCAGGTCGACCGATTCCAGCAGACCGTAGACCTAACTCAGGCTCAGATCGATGTGGGCACGACGGCAGCAAAGGATATTTATCAGGCAAAGGCCGATCTCGCGACTGCTCAGATTACTCTGCTTCAGGATCAGAACAGCGTCACGACATCATCGACGGCCTTGAAGAATGCCATCGGAGTGGAGACGAATGCGACGCTGCATCCCGCGCCGCTTGCTGCCGGAAGTGACCTGCCGCCGCTGCCTGCCAATGTCGAAGCATTGACATTGGACGATTACGTCAAACAGGCATACGGCAGCCGTCCTGATCTGCGAGAGGACGAAGCGGCCGTGCAAAGCCAGGAAGCGGCCGTTAAGTCCGCGCGAATCAATGCGGGATTTTCCGTCAATACCACTTATGCCCTGAGCTACCAGGCGACGAACGATGTCGGCTTCCGGGGACTCGATTCACAATTGATCCTGTCCGGAACGTATCCGCTGTTCGATGCCGGAAGCGCGCGCGGCGCTTTGCGTGTTGCGGAAGCCCAGCGTGACGCCGCCAAGAACCAGCTTGAGCAGACGCGCCAGAATGTTCGCCGCGATGTCGAAGTCGCCGTCGCAAATCGCACATCGGCCCTGCAGGCTACCACCCTGGCTCAGGCTGCCGTGAAAGCAGCCCAGGTGAATTACGATGCCGCCGTGGACGCGCGCAAAGAGCAGGTCGGCACCATACTGGAAATCACCACCGCGCAGGCTACTCTAACGCAGGCGCAGAATCAGTACGTCAGCGCCGTGTACAACTTCTACATTGCCGATGCTGCCCTGCTCAAGGCGACAGGACGGAACGATGCGGCTCCAATTGCGCGGTGAGGGAGCCTGTCGCGTCTCAGCGAGACAGGGGACTCCATCCTACTGATACTTGATCTCGCGGACGTTTTGGGGTGTGGCAGGCGCCTCCGCCTGCTTTCGCTCGACAAGTTTTCTCAACGCTGCGGCAGCAACGGGCATCCCTGCAAGCCCTCGCACCATTCGTGTTCGGTCCAGTAGCGCTTTGAAGGCCTTGTAGTATTCGGCCGCAGGGTTAGACGTGTATTGCTTTAGCTCATCATACAATGTCGCCAGTTGCAAGGCGTTCCCGGCGGATAACGCTCCATCCAATGCGGAGCGGTCGCAGATGATGTCTATTTCGGCGGCAATCTCGTGGAACCGCCGGAATACCTCGATCGGCGTCAGGCTTCCCTCCCTGTCCAGGCGTCTCACCAGTTCATCCATGGCATCGCTGTCCACATCTGGAGCGCTATAGGTTTCGGCGATATCGTCCAGAGCCTCAATCATGGCATTCAGAGAATATTCCCAGCGGTATCGGTTTGCGACCGTCTCAAAGCCGGCGGTTCGGAATTGCGCTCTCATGCCTTCGTCACTCAACAGCGTATAAAGCTTCTGTGCAAGATCTTGTGGATCATTGGGATTTGCGAGGAGGATATTGACGCCGTCGATGCCGTATTCGTCAACGCCGTAGTCGCGCGTGGAGACGACCGGCAACCCGCAATGGAACGCTTCGATCCCAGGCAGACCTAACCCCTCATACCACGACGTGCAGCAATAGACGTCGCATGTCGACATAATCGTCCGTATGTCCGGTTCGCCGGGGCAATGGTGGATCTCAACAGGATAGGGAAGATCTGCGAAGATGGATCGTTCCCGTTCCTGCTGGGTCGCCAGCACCAGCTCAACCGGCATTCTCTCATTCAGCAACGCAAGAGATTGAAATCCGTCGGGCATCCCTTTGTGCGGCGTTAGGTAATTTCCGATCATCAGCACTCGTTTTCGCTCAGATTGCTTTTTTATGGGGATGGGCTGGAAGCAGTCTTTGTTGATCCCGACGGGCATATAATAACATTTTCGTCCAATGCGATCCTTGATCAACTGCCGAATGGATGTCGAGACGGCTATTATGGGAATGGGCAGAGCGTAGATCTCGCGAAATGTGGGATCATCGAAGACATAGTCTTCGAAGCGATTTCCACGAGCATGGTGAAAAGACTCGTAATCTTGACAGAAGTAAACGCCGCGCGCTGTGCCGAGGACAGGCAATATCATCGGAACCATAAATGGGTTCGATACCAGCACGAAGTCATAGTCCGAACAGGGAATATCCTCAAGGTTCTTCTGCGGAATGAGCTTCAAGTCGAGTGAGTGCCATTTTGGAGCGCCGGCATAAGAAAAGACGTCTACCTCGAACCCTGCGCCCGCAAGGCGGGATGCAATCTCGAAGATAACCTTGACCCCGCCACTGAGGCCGGTGGTCGGCACACAGAACAATATCCGTTTTTTATGCAAAATTCCGTATCTCGCTTTATTATGTGCCTTTTGGAATGCTTCTTGATTAGACGGATATTACGCGAATACCTTTTGAGCTGTGGGGCTTTGGATTGTAGAACCCGCCATATGACAGCCAAATTTGTAATACTAACGTGTGGGCGCGACGCATTGTATTTGCGCTATAGAATGGTATACGTCTGGGAGCAAAGGAAATATTGATCAGCGAGTTAGGACTATCTTCGGACAAACTCAAGTCCGATATCGACATTCATTATTCCGTCGACATTATTATTGCGGCTCGGAACGAAGCCAGGCATCTTGCAGAGTGTCTGCATATGCTGCAGGAACAGAATTATCCTCGTGAGCGAATACGCATTTTCGTAATAGACGACGGTTCGGCTGACGACACCGCCGAAATTGCATGTAGGGCTGATGTTGAGGTACTGAAGGGGGCCGGCCGCGGACAGGCTTCTGCCCGCAATATGGCGATCAGAGCCGGCAGCGGAGACCTCATTGCCTTCCTTGATGCGCACTGCATTGTGGATGCGAACTGGGTGCGCTCGATGGCTTCCGCATTTACGGACTATCGGGTGGGGGGATGCCTGAGCAGAATAGATTACCGCGCTGATGATCCGCGCGTACAGGCTCTGTTGGATCATGATTCTGTTTCCTTCTCCAAACATTATCTCGGCGATACGGTTCGTGGCAAGACCAATCTCTATCCGTGGGTTATCACCGCTGCATGTATGTTCCGGCGAACCGCGATTGAGGAACAAGGCGGGTTTGACGAGAGCCTGTCGGCATGCGAAGACACCGAAATCTCATGGAGCGTGATATCGCTCGGCTACCAACTGGCATATTTGCCTCAGGCGATTGCCGTGCATTACGAGCAAAGATCGTTGTGGTCATATATATTTAAGGGCAGGGTATATGGAAGGGGGGCCGCAGAGGTCGCGGCTCGATATCGACGGCATGGCGCTGCCGCTAGGTTTCGCGCAGGCCGCCTGATCGGCAGGAGTCTATTGGATACCCTCCAACGACTGATTTACGCGGCCGGTTACCATGAAACCCTGCTGAAGTTCCGCTTGCTGCCGGGCAGCAGGCCGGCGGAAGTGACTGTTCAATCCGCGCTTGATTCGCTGCGGCCCTCTCATCCCTGGAACCAAATTGGCGATTTGCGCGTGGCCCGCGATGTGACTTACTGGCCGATTCCGGAAGAGGATACGAGCGTTATCGTGCATATCCCGACGCGCGCCCGCTTCATCCTGGAAAACTCGGGGAATGAAATGTGGATGCTGTTGTCATCCGGAAGCAATAGAAGCGAAACCCTTCGTAAACTTAACCTGAAGTACGGCGACGTTGTCGAAAAAGATCTGGACGATTTTGTGGAAAGCCTCATCGATACCGGTCTGTTGGAATTGCGCCCCCGCATTTCTCTTTGATGCTCGGATGACAGATTTTTATACATATCACAATATTCGCGGTCATAATACATTATCTTTTGTGTAATTAATTGGGTGTTTCGTATGAGTTTTGTTTAACTGCGCATCTTGCGAATACTTTTTGCGACGTGAACAATTGTGTCTGGGAACAAGAGAATAGTGATCAACGAGTTCTGTTCAATCCCGGAAAGATCTGGGAACGGTAAAGACTATTCCGTCGACATTATTATTGCAGCCCGCAACGAATCTGCTCATCTCGCAGAGTGCCTCCGAATGCTGCGAGAACAGAGCTATCCCCATGATCTTGTGCGTATCATTCTGGTGGACGACGGATCTACAGACGATACCGCCGAAATTGCATGCAGGTTTGATGTCGAGGTACTGAAGGGGGCCGGCCGTGGACAGGCTGCTGCCAGCAATATGGCGATCAGAGCCGGCAGCGGAGACCTCATTGCCTTCCTTGATGCGCACTGCATTGTGGATGCGAACTGGGTGCGCTCGATGGCTTCCGCATTTACGGACTATCGGGTGGGGGGATGCCTGAGCAGAATAGATTACCGCGCTGACGATCCGCGCGTACAGGCTCTACTGGACCGTGATGCAGCTTTCTTTGCCAGGCACTTTCTTAGCGATACCGTGCGCGGTAAAAATAATCTTTATCCCTGGGTGATCGGCGCTGCATGTATGTTCCGGCGAGTTGCTTTCGATGAGCAGGGAGGATTTGAGGAGGGGATGTCGGCTTGCGAGGATTGTGCGCTCTCCTGGAGCGTGCTCTCGCTTGGATATCAGCTGGCGCATGTGTCGCAAGCAATTGCCGTTCATTACGAGCAAAGAGATTTGTGGTCATACATTTGGAAGGGGAGAGCCTACGGAAGAGGCGCTGCCGAACTCGCGGCGAAATATCGCCTCCATGGCGCGTCTCGCAAGTTCCGCGCGGGGCAAATGATCGGCAGTTCCCCAATCGATACCCTCCGGCGACTGGTTTACGCGTTCGGCTACAATGAGGCCTTCTTTCGCTTTTGCCTGTCGCCGCGCAGCAAACCCAGTGCTCTGCCTGTCCGTCCGGCACTGAGTTCTGTGCGCCCTTGGGGTATCTGGCATGAAGAGACCAATCTGCAGGTGTCGCCGGAGGTGGTGTACTGGCCGATACCGGAAGATGATGCCAGTGTAGTTGTGCATATTCCGACGCGTACCAGGTTCGTGCTCGAACACTCAGCAAATGTCATGTGGATATTATTGACAGCCGGAGCCGGCCGGAGCGGATCGATTCGTCATCTGAGAGCAAAATACGGAGAAGATTTCGCCGATTCCGACCTGGATGATTTTGTCGGAGGCCTCATTGAGTCCGGCTTGCTGGAAGTCCGCTCAGATTTGGCCATAGCGGCACGATAATTGCAGTAGGAACATCGACGCTCGTTGCAATCCGGTGATCGACTGACACTGTTCCAAATTATCGTTGAGCGTTCGCAAAAATAACGTCCCTTCCTGGTGAGATCGCATCTGTCTATGAGAGTTCGGCGTCTGCTTTTCTGCCTTCCCACGACAGCTCTGAGTGGTGGCGCAAAGATTATTTTCGAGTTCGCCAATCGGCTGGCTGACGCTGGGATGAGCGTCGATATTTTTACCTACACAGGCTCTCCTGCGTGGTTTCCGTTGCGCGTTCCGATTATTCCTGAAAAAGATCTTGCGGATGTGTCATGGGCCGACTATGACTGCGTCCTGATCTGCCATGCCTTCCTGATCCCGGTCGTCCTCTCGCATCTCGCCGCACTGCAGCCTGCGGACGGCAAAGATGCCGCCTGCAGGCCGTGTCCCGTCTATTTCTGCCAGGACTACGAGAGCTTTCACCATGGTCAGCATGCTTCCTATGCCGACTTTATTGCCGACGACCCCGTCTTTGCCGAAATCTACAAGCTGTCCCTGCCGATTATCACCGTATCCAGCGCTGTTCGCGCTTTGATTCATGAGCGGATCGGCCGCGATGCTTACTATGCTCCCCTCGGGATCGATAAGGATATATTCCGGCCGCAGCCTGCAAAAGAGCCGGGACTGCGAAAGCGTGTCCTGATGATCGGCAACTATCTGTGGCCGTCTAAGGGGATGCCGGATGCTTTTGAAGCTCTTGCGGCTGTTTCGCAGACCGTTCCTCTGGAACTCGTTCTTGTGACTCCCGAAACCCGAAATTCGAGCGCGCTTGAGGCGCTGCCGTTTCCGGTCGAGGTGCACCGCTTTCCGGACGACAGTGACATGCCGGGTATTTTTGCCGGCTGCGATGTCTTCTGCTGCGCATCCTGGTACGAGGGGCTGGGACTGCCCGGGATTGAAGCATTTCACTGTGGAACGCCGGTCGTCTCCACGCGCGATTATGGTGTTGACGAATATGGTATCGACGGCGTAAATATCCTCCTCGCCGATCCCAACGATCCGCAGGACCTCGCACAGAAGCTGCATACCGTCCTGACCAATTCCGTGCTTGCCGCCCGTCTGCGCAGAGAGGGAGTTCGCACCGTAGAGTGCCGCTATCGCTGGAGCGACTCCGTTGTCGCATTTCGGAAGGTACTCGATGCCATAGATCTTGAAGGCAGTTTTCAACCGATCGATCCGGAATATATCAGATCGCTTGTGGAGAAAATGGAGTTCGAGGGAAACTATACACCTGCGCCGGTAAACGCTCGCTATCAGGAGCTGTCACGCCGTTTGAATGACCTCTGCCGGGAAATTGCAGCCGGTGAGATGGCAGTGGATACCGGCATGGATGAGGTGCGCGAAATTGTAGACGGGCTGCAAACTTATCTTACCAATCCAAAGGCAGAATACTACGCGTCCTTCCGCAGAAAGTATGACTTTGGCCGTGTCGTTTTGAGCCTTGCAAAGAATCCGCGAATGCGGGAAGCCCTTGGCGTGTTGCTGGACCGGAAAAGCACAAAAAGTACACCCGCTGGTTCGAAATTACGTGAAGTCATCTATGAATGAAGCGCTCGTCTGCCGAAAACACTTTCCGTATTGCCTTGAACCGGAAGAATCTGTTATCGATGAGCTTCGCGGCGAAGGCGCTCCGGGGCAGACTATCTCCCTCTCATTCTCGTTATGCTCTCCTGTTGAAATTGGCGACCTTTCACTGAATATCGGCCGCATGTCCGGACCTGCGGGGGCAATATTCGAAGATAATCTCGACCTTTTCGTTGTGAAAGTATGGGAACAGTCCGGGATTGGCGTCTATCAGTGCCCTCCTGTAAAGGTGCCCGAACTTCTTGTCAAAGACGACAGGATCGAGTATAAGGATGGGCTCCGGCGCATCTATCCAAGCTGGAAACAGTACTTCCGCCCACGCTATGCTTACGATGCGCCAAAGGTGCGACTGACCGGAGGAGTGGATACATCACTGAACGCCAATACGGCCAAGCAGATCTGGCTGCGTGTTCGAATTCCGGACGGCGCTGCTCCCGGCAACTATATGGGCTGTATCGAGTTTTCAACGCACTACAGTCTTGCCGTTCATCTGGATATCCTGCCGATCGTCCTCGCCGAGCCGGAGCAGGACCTCATGCTCTGGTATAAGGGATCGCTCGATCCGCTCCGAACGCAGTTCTATGTGGACGAAGCCGATTTTCGGGCGCAGGTTCAGGATATCCGCGATCACGGCTTCACCAGTATCACACTCAATGAGTTCCGAATGCCGTATATCCAGCGCGCGCTCGATATTCTGCACGAGGCGGGGTTTTGCGGAAATGTCCTGCACCACTGGCCCTTTCCGGAAGATGTGCTGCGTCTGAATTATTACGCCATGCGGCCGCTCCTGTACATGAGCGATGAGATCGATACGCGTGGTCCGGAGTATATCGACCTGCATGTGAACAATGATAAGGCGAAGCCTGCCGGCGCTGAGACCATGATATCGCTCCGGCAGCAGAGCTTCTTGCGCCGGATGCAGAATCCCGAGGATATCGGTCACGCGCCTGATGTGGTCTCCTACTTCGTAACGGATAACCTTCAGTATTTCCTGACCATGAGCCGGTTCCCGCAAGTGCCCAATAAGGGCATATACTATTACTGGCCGACACACATGGAAAAGCCGGACGTGAACCGTGTGCTTACAGGCATATTCCTATGGAAGAGCCGCGCAGCCGGCATCTCTCCTTACTGTTACCAGCATCTGCCTATTCAGCCTAATTCGCCCTATGACGACTTCGATTACTGGGATGTTGGCACACGCGGCGATATAAGGCCGCTGCGCGATCACATGACGACATATCCTGCCCGAGGAGGCAGTATTCCGACGATCCAGTGGGAGGGCATGCGGGAAGGGATCTCGGACTTGAGGTACCTGATAACGCTTCAAAAGGCGATTGACGCCGTTGCCGGTGATTCGGATGCCGCTTTGCTCATCGAAGAAATTGTTCGCCGCCGTGACGCCTTCCTCGACCGCATCAAGTTCCCGGCGATCTGTGTGATGTCGGATAACGAACGAGAGCCCTATTCGGATATTAGGCCCGAAGAGTATCACGCATTCCGGACTCAAATTGCCGCAGATGTCATTGCTTTGCAGACACGAAAGTAAGGCGGCATCAGGCAGAAAACCCAAATGGTTTCCGCCTGATGCCGCCTGAGCTTAGAGCTCCCATCAAAAGTCGCATTGCCGGGACATAAACGTGGCCGATTTTTGTTATCGTTTCTTAGTTGCCTGTGTAGTCCTGGACAACGAGGAGAGGAGAAATGGTCCAGGTGCCGGTGCTCAATGTCACCTGTTTGGTAGCCATCAAGGTATCCAGACGTATCGATTTTGCGTGACCGTCGCACCAGATGACATTGATTACGCCGGTATGACGGTCTACACATGACCCGTCTTGCCGGGAGTTCGAGCCCCATATGTGCAGGTCGCCTTTAGTGACGACTGTCGGGTTGGTATTAGGCCAATCAAATTGATAGCTGCCTTCGCCGTCGGCGATCCACGCCGTTGTCGCAGGATGTGAAAGGGATGGCAGTGTTACTGAGGTGACGCCCATCGGCGACGCGCCCGGAGAACTGACGCCATTGTCGTTAAGATTCCCATCCCAATAGGCAGCATTTAGAGAGTAGCTGCCGTAGTGAGTATCGTCAACGCCGCCAAGCTGCTGATAGGGGACGTACACGCCGGTGGTACCGATTCCAAGATCATCATTGAAATCCGGGCAGTGAAATACCTGTGTACTCTTGACGTATGGTAAGATCGCATCCATCCACTTGTACTTAGGATTAGCCTGATTAGGATCGGATGCTTGATAGCCATTGTTGCCATACCATGCTTTTGTTAGCATCTCATCATAGTCCTGGCTATACTGAATCAGTCCCAACCCTATCTGCTTTTCGTTGGAGAGGCAACTGATGGCCCGCGCTTTCTCGCGGACCTTGGCGAACACAGGGAAGAGAATTGCTGCCAATATAGCAATTATAGCTATTACAACTAACAGTTCAATAAGAGTAAAACCACTAATCGATGATTTCTGCTTCACTGCCTTATCCTTTCGGTCGTGCCTAAAGCCCTCTTTCAGGGTTCTTGGCATCTGTACTGCTGCTTCCAATTCTACACCAGTTCACGCAAACGGAAAAGAGACAGTTTTGTATAATAACGGTATGATTCTGTAGCTTGCAATGTTTGCCCTAGAATCCTCCTTTATTGACTGGTTTTGTGGCTGCAAACGATTACGTCGCAAGGTGTAATCGCTTGCAGCAAAGGCTGAGATAAAAGGATTTGCTATGCGCTTTTTACCAATGTCCGCTGACGAAAATCACGAAGCAGGATCGCCGTAATCGCTGTAATAGTGGCGATTAACGTTAATACACCTATAAATATTGTTATCGTATTGGGATACTCCACTGATTCCCCCAGGATTCCCTGGCAGAACAATATAACCATGAATGCCGCATATGCCGCGCCTGCGGCAGCGACTATTCGCGTCTTGCCGGCTGTCGAAAGACGCACGCTCTTTCGGCTCAGCAGCAGACCAAGCAGCGGCAAAACCTGCAGCGCATGCAATCCCCAGAAGTGAGCGATCCGTAGATCTCCGTACCGTGTGCTCCATCCCGTCACGGGCATTCCGGGACCGCCATCCGCCGCTCCCATCGTATGAGCTCCTGCGATGGGCATGCCATGTCCGGCCTGAAACTGTGACAGCTGTTCAGGATGGGGAATTACCATGGGGATTGCCGCGAGCATTCCAAGCAGGGTGATCGCAGCGCCGAGTCGCAGCGCAAGCGCCAATGGTTTGTCCTCCAGTGGCTGTCGGATCAGCATAACGACGATCGCTGCCTGAATGCCTGTAACGATAAGAATGCCAATACCCATTGTTGCGAATAATACAGTATCAAATAGTGTAGTGTGATTGAAGTGGCTGGTCGTTCCACGGGCAGCCTGCATTGCAATGACCGCCACTTCGTAGGTTAACATCGTAGCCGACACCCAGGATGCTGCGCTTCGGAAGCGTTCACGGCCGGAAATGTAGGTGAGCAGCCAGGCCAGGGTAATGGCGTAAACCCCTGTCGATATGCCGAACTTCAGGGGCTTCATCCATGCGGGCATTCCCGTGATAATGCGATGGTCGACCGCGAGGCCGAGAATGGATACAGCAGCCAGGCCTGTATTGAACCAAAACGTAAAAGCAAGCGCAGGATTCTCCTTGAGGATCTGCTTTACGGTCTCGGCGAGAGGCTGAGCTGCGCGATCCTCATTCGAGGCGGCAAGAGCCTGTTGGCTTACCCGGGTTCGCGCATCCGTTACGCCGCGGACGATAAGAAATAAGAGAAATCCCATTGGCCCAAGCATAAGAGTCAGCGCCAGTATCGGGCTGACGATCCATGGTGAGATATTGCGCTCCTTTGCCTCAAGAAAGATCCAGCGGCCGACAAAAAGATCGAACGCCAGGAAGTGAGTCCACGCTACAATTGCTGCATTCGGAGCGCCAAGAAGAGCGGCAACCGCTGGTAGCTTTGGGTTTGCCACGATCGGCAAGACATGGCCCATTTGCGGCAGCACAAGAAACACATACACGCAAGCCGGAGCCACGAATATGGCGATCGGGCGGACAACGCGATCGGTTACGCGCCATTTCGGCGCAAATATCATCATCAGCCAGAACGGCATCACCAGCAAGTTAAGAAGTCCGAATAGGGAGTTCATGGGATTTGCCTTTCATTTGCGAGACGCCGCTTCCAAAACGCTTCCGGATCATGACGGCGAAGCGAGTTTTCCAACCGGTCAAGAAGTCCTAACAACTGCGCCAGTTCGTCCGTTGAAAACTCCGTCAGAGTTTCATCCGCAAGAGCGACGGCGTGGGGGAGGGCGCGATCAATCAGAGCGAGACCTTCCGCAGTCATTCGCAGCTGAAACGTTCGCCGGTTCTCCCCGGGAACACGCTCGATCAGTCCGCGATCGACTAGTTTCGTCGTAAGTGGAGTGATCGTGGCGCGATCGATCAAAAGCTGGTCCGCCAGGACTGAAGAAGCAATCCCCTCATTGCCGGCCTGCCAGACCGAAAGCAGTGTTCTAAATTGGGCCTGAGTAAGGTCGAGACGGCGAAAGACCGCATCAAAGCCGCCGACTGTCTTCGAACCGACACGCATAACAGCCGTGCATACAGCGCCCGGCAAATCATCATTGCTCATAGTTTTAATTCTAACTGTTTTATATCAAATTGTCAAGACTTAGACCTAAGCCCTTGGGGGTTAGGTCCTTAGATACTTATCTCAAAACATGCAGCAGGAAAGAGGCCAGCGATAGGAATATGCTGATGCCGACGACATCCTGGAAGGCGGTCTCGAACGGGCCGGCAGTGAGCGCCGGATCGAAGCCGGCTCTCTTGGAAAGAAGGGGGACGACCGTTCCCACGATCCCTGCGATATTCACCGATGCAAACATTCCCAGGAATACGACGAGGCCGAAGGACCAGTGTTTGTCCCAGACCCCGCCGATAACGCCGAGAGTCACAGCGCAGGCAGCGGCGAGGATGACAGTCGTCATGCTCTGCCGGGTTACGGCCTGTTTCCATCCGGCCAGTGTGACTTGACCGCTGGAAAGTCCGCGGATAATAATCGCCGCGGATTGCAGACCTGTATTGCCGCTGATGGCGGAGATGATCGGCATGAAGCTCGCCAGCAGGATGAACTTGCGGAGGGTGCCGTCGAAAGCGTGGATCACGAAGCCTGCCAGCAGCTCGATGAGCATCGTCACCATGATCCACGGCATACGGAGACGCGCGATTTGGACCGGAGATTTCCGCTCAAGCTCTTCGGCATCGGAACCGACTGATCGCAGATACTCCTCGTTAAAGCCTTCCACAAGGACGTCCACGGTGTCGTCAATTGTGACGATACCGATCATTGCGCCCTCGTCGTTGGTGACCGGCAGGGTAAGCAGGTCGTAGCGCGAGATTAGCTGCGCAGTATCCCACTGTGTCGTTTCCGCATGCACGCTGATTAATTCAGGCGTCATGAAGTCGCGGATCAGTTGATCCGGCTTAGCGGTAAGCACTCGCCGAATTGACGCGACCCCGAGAGGGGCGCGCCGGTCATCGAGCACGTAAATGTCGTTGATGGTTTCCACATCGTCTGCATGCGTCCGCAGATAATCCAGCACTGCCGACGCCGGCATGTCCGGCGGGACAGCGGCGAACTTATCGGTCATGAGACGGCCGGCAGAGTCTTCGTCGTAGGACAGAAGACGCCTGACGCCGGCTGCGTCGACGGGGTCACGGGTGCTGAGGTCCTTCAGCAGCGATTCGGCGCGGTCCGGGTTCGCGCCTGCGACGATCTCTGCGGCATCGTCTACGGGAAGGTGGTCAAGCAGATCCGCGATTCGCGCTGTGGGGAGATTGTCCGTCAGGAATCGCACAGTCTCCTGGTCGAGGGAATCGAGGACCTCGGCGGCGCGCGCATTGTCGAGCCAGTTGAACACGGCAAGCGCATCGCCGCGGGGAAGGTCATAAAGGGCGTCGACGATTTCTGCGGGATGACGGCGGTTCAAGACGGCAGTGAGTCCGACGTTGTTCTCACCCAGTGGCTGTCTGAGCGCGGCGCGCAACGAGGAGACAAAGGCTTCACGAGTTTCTTGCGGCATACGCTTCCTCTCCACGATATCGATTTAGACTTAATGATTGTTATCGGGCACAGCATAACGCCCCGAACGTCTAAGGTATACGTTCAGGGCGTTATGCGCAGTATGGTAAGCTGGCTCATCCGGATGGCATTCTACCCGATGGGGTGGTCTTCTGCCTGTCTGAATCACAGATGAATTTGTTTATCTCTCAGGATTGATGCTTATGCGGCGTCTAAATCGTCGTCTTCATCCATTTCATCCGTGGGATGTTGGATCCGCGACCGCTTTGTCTCGTGATTGACGATCTCCGCCAGCATGCGTGTGCCCTTGGCCCGGTCTTGCGATTCGGCGTTCATCCGTTTTGCTTCATCGATCATCTTGCGCAAGTTGGCCAGGATTGCGTCTGTTTCTCTTCTCTTCTCGTTCATTGTGTACATTCCCGCTAAATCAACTTAAGTCGGGATTTATGTACCCAGATTATGCAGGTAATGAAAATGGAGAAGTCACTGAACTTTCAGGCGAGCTGCCAGGATACAGGCGTCATCACGTTGTACGCCACCGGCATAGTCACAGGATCCACGATATATACCCCGCAAAATATCGCTTAACGATGCATTCGGGCCAATCTCTTGAGCCAATGCCGCCATTCCTTCGACCCCGAGGAACTCATGGCCATTGCGGGCTTCCGTGATGCCGTCTGTCGCCAGAAGCAGCGTATCGCCGGGACTTACGGCCGCCTGTGCAGAGACGTACTGGCTTGCTGGAACGATGCCAATCGGCATTCCGCCTGCCCTGATCGTATCTATAGCGCCGTCCGCGCGCAGGATGAGAGGAGGGTCTGCGCCCGCCACGGCAGCCGTTGCGGATCCCGTCGCCGGATCGACCACGATGATGCCTGTTGTAATAAAGGTGGTTTCTGAGTGGGAATCGCGTGAGTGCATGAAGTACACGAAGCGATTGAGCTGCTCCAATATTTCCGCGGGATCGTGATTGCTGAAGGCAAAGGCGCGCAGGGCATATTTGACTTCAGCCGTCTTTGACGCCGCCCGCAAGCCTTTTCCCGATACATCGCCGACAGCCAAAAGCACTTTGCCGTCCGTAAGGGGGAACGCATCCATGAAGTCCCCTCCGATGTCCGCTTCGTCCAGGGCCGCTTCGTAGAGGGTGTCTACACTGATGCCCGGGAAGCTTGTCGTAATTCCGGCCTGAAGCATCGCTCGCTGCAGAGATTCCGCGATGCGGCTCTGTTTTTCAAGAGCCACCCCGACCTGATGTTCCCGCCGTTTTCGCTCGCCGATCTCCCGGAAATACACGGAAAGACCGTTTGAAGTCGGATAAATATTGACCTCGACCCACCGGTTGATGATCGGCGAGATCGTTTCGAAGTGGATCGGCCGTCCCTCCTGCATCGCTCGATTGTGTTCTTGCGCGGATTCGCTGCCGACCGATTCCGGAAAAACCGACCAGTAACTTCGCCCGATAATCTCTCGTCGCGGACGACCCCACCATTCTTCTGTCTTGCGGTTGACATACGTGAAATTGAAGTCGCGGTCTATGGCATAGAAGGCGTCGCTGATGCCTTCCAGTATATCGATGCTCTGCGCATGAGTGGATCGCACTTCATCTTCGGCGCGTTTGCTCTCGGTAGCATCACGGATGACCCTTGCGAACCCGATCAACAGGCCCATATCGTCGTAGATCGGGCGCAGGGTGCCCGTAGACCAGAACTGAACTCCGTTACGGCGGACCTGCCACCTGGCATACTCGAAGGCGCCCATCTGCAGGGCGCGCTCCATTTCTTTTTGGAGCGCGCTGCTTGTGCGATCTTCTTGCGTAAAGAACACTGAGCTGTCACGATTCAGGATCTCGTTTGGACGATAACCGAAGATGCGCTCTGCGCCGGCATTCCATGTGGCAACGCGGCCATGCTTATCCAACATAATCATTGCGTAATCTTGAGCGCCGTCGATGAAGAGCTGGACAAGCTCAGACTGTGGACGCTCAAAAATACTGCTGCTAACAAGAACCATATATCATCATACAGGATATTTCTGCCTGCTTGCCACAGGGTTGTGAAAAGTATCACGAAGGCATAGTCTGTAAGCGCTTGCAGTTTGCCGCGGAAATTGCTCAGGAGCGGAACGAAAAATAAATGCTGATTTTTCAGCATATGAATGTCGAAGGAGATAATCGATGCCCCGGATGATTGGCCAGGGCTTGAGCCGGCGGGAGCGCGAGATCCTGGACTTGCTGCATGAGCTTGGTCCGTCTTCCGTAAACGATGTGATGGATCGTCTTCCGGATCCGCCAACCTATTCGGCGGTGCGGTCGGTGCTCAGGATCATGGAAGAGAAGGGGCACGTCAGGCATCATGAGGATGGCCGAAAATATCTGTACTCCCCAACAGAAGCGCCTCAGACCGCGGCCTTAGCGGCAATGCGCCAGGTATTGGCGACGTTCTTCGGCGGCAGCGTGGGGCTGGCCGTCAAAACAATGCTTTCCGACCGGGAAGCGCGAATATCGGATCAGGAATTGGCTCAGCTTGAAAGCCTTATCGAGGAAAAACGAAGGGAAGAAGAGGAACCTCAATGAGTGTCGAATGGGTGCACGGACAGTGGCTTCCCGTGTTCGGCGACCTTACTATTCAGGGCACGATAGCGCTGGCTGCCGGGCTTGGCATCGCGCGGTTTGCCGCGAGCGTCTCGGCAGCAAAGCGCCATCTCATTCTGTCGGCTTCTCTGGCAGCGGTGGTTCTCCTGACCGCTATTTCTCCTTTCGTGTCGGATGCCTCGTCTCGCAGTAGGATTGCGTACAGTTCTGCCGCTCCATCGCACTCTGCTGCGGATAGGTATCCTGCTTCGCATTCGATTGGCAGTATCACGGCCGCCATTGTGGAACGAAGTAGGCCGCTTCAGAGTGATGGATATAATCGGGGAACTATCGATTTGGGGAGGCCCCAACATTTCAAGGCGGTCTCGCCCAAAATGGCTCTCCTGCTCTTTATCATCTGGACTGCCGGAGCCACTGCCCTGCTGACGCGGTTTGCGTTGGGATTCAGTAAGTTGAATGCCCTCATGAGGCGCTGCCGGCAGACCACACACGAAACCGTATGTGAAATCGCAGATGAGCTAAAGGAGCGTGCCGGACTCCGCCACCCATTGATGCTCATGGAAGCGCCCGATGGTCTCATATCCGCTCCCATGACATGGGGGATGCGGCAGGTATATCTTTTGCTGCCGGAATCTGCTGCGGAATGGCCGCAAGCCCGCTTATGGGCTGCTATGGCGCATGAGGTTGCGCATGGGCGCCGCCAGGATTGGCTGACGCAAACTGCAACTATGCTGGTTTGCTGCGTTTACTGGTACAACCCGCTGATTTGGATGCTGGCAAAAGGACTGCGGTTGGAGGCCGAGCGGGCCTGTGATGATGCCGTGTTGGCCCAGGGAATGAGCGGCGCAGAATATGCCCATCATCTGCTGGATGTGGCGCGTATCGCTCAAGCGCGATACGTTCTTCCAAATGTAATGTCTATGGCCAGGCCGTCGCAGGTTACGATCCGTGTCCGCAGCCTTCTCGATCCTCGCCACATCAGAGTGGGGGCGACGCGTCCTGCAGTCATCGTAACTCTGCTCGCCGTAATAGCTCTTTCGGCCTGCGCAATATATGTGCGACCATTTGCCCGAAACGAATCGAAGCCAGGAAGCGGTTATGGCAGCTCAAATCCGGCATCAAGAATGACACCTGATCAAATTGCCGGATCCGGCTATCGACCGCCGGCCGGGTATGACCGCCCCTTCCAGGCGGCTGTTGCAAAAATGGATCAAACGGCGCTTCTTGCAGGAGCCACGGAAGTGCAGGGACCCGGCATAGTCGTAACCCTGCGCGACAGCAGCACAACGTCTCCACTCGCGCCGGTTTATGTTCGGGAGCAATCGATCGTTCACGACACTGACATTCTGCAGGTGGTGAACGAACTGAGGGCCGCGGGCGCGGAAGCGGTATCTGTAAACGATCAGCGTCTTGTCGCTACCAGCCCGATCCGATGTATCGGTCCGGCAATCCATGTAAACGGAGCATCACTGGCGCCACCATATCTGGTTCGAGCGATTGGCGATCCGGAGGCTTTGCAGGAGGCGCTTAAGTTCTCGCATGGCATTTACGAGACCCTGCAAAATACCGGTTCCGGGATGATCGACATATCGAAATCCTCTCAGGTAGTCATTCCGGCATATCAGGGCGGGGCGGCCACACATTACGCTCAGCCGGTAGCCGTTGCCGCCGCCATAAGGCATTAGCGCGGTCAGCGAAGCGTTACCTGGGGCGATCCGGCCATTAAACGCGCTCGCCCCAGGTAAAATGATTCGATATGACTGTGGGATGCTATGTCCATATCCCGTTTTGCGTCCGCAAGTGCGCATACTGCGATTTCAATTCTTACTCCGGCTATAACGATGCAGGCGTTGCCCGATATGTCTCTGCTCTGGATTTGGAGATACGCCACGCTGCCTTAGAAGCTGATGCCGCTGCGTCGCAGCCTTATCCCGTCGACACCATTTTCTTCGGAGGAGGAACGCCGACGGCTATTCCTGCCGCCGACGAAGCGCGGCTTTTGCGCGCGGTGCTTGAGACTCTCCCCGTAACTCCAGGCGCGGAGATTACCACGGAAGCCAATCCCGGCACCATGGATGTTGCCCATCTCGAAGTGCTTCGGGCCGCCGGCTTCAATCGTATTTCGTTCGGGGTGCAGAGCTTCGATGCCGGCCTTCTAAAAACCCTCGATCGCATTCACACCGCTGACGAAGCCCGCAAAGCTGTTGCCGCCGCACGGGCCGCCGGCTTTGAGAACGTTTCGATCGACCTGATGTTTGCGCTTCCGCATCAATCCAAGCGACAGTGGCAGGACACGCTTGACGAGGCTTTTTCGCTTGGCACCGATCATATCTCCCTCTACAATTTGATTGTAGAGGAGGGGACCGGCTTCTACACGCTCCAGCAAAAGGGACGCCTTCCCCTTCCCGACGAAGACACTGCCGCCGATATGTATACGATGGCCATCGATACGGCGGCGAGCCATGGCTTTGTGCAGTATGAGATATCCAATTTCGCTCGCCCCGGCCATGAATGCGCCCATAACATCCATTACTGGCGCAACGAGTCCTACTACGGCTTTGGCTGCGGCGCCGTGGCTTACACAGGCGGGCATCGGCGCACCAATATCAAGTCACCCGTAAAATACGCCGAGGCTGTCGAGGCCGGGAAGGATCTCGCCCTGGACACGGAGACGCTCGATCGCGCCGAGACCATGGCGGAGACAATGATGCTGGGCCTGCGGCTCACCGATGAAGGTGTCGACTGCCGCCGCTTTGCAGCTCGTTACGGCGTTGATGTCCGCGAGCAATTTGCCGCCGAGATAGCCGAGTTCACGCAGCGAGGTCTCCTGGAACTCAACGGCGACAATCTGCGGTTGACCAAACGGGGAATGTTTTTAGGAAACGACGTAATGGCGGCGTTCGTGTAAGATCCCCTTCTTGCGTCCGTAGGTTTACCGCGTTAGGACCCACCCTTATTCCCTCCCGAAGGGAGGGCGCGTCCCGGTTTACGAGACGTTTGCGTTCTTAACGTTGGGTTTGAGTTTTCGCTGAGGCTCAGCTGTATAAATTTATGGATGATTTGGAGATGCCTAGTGCGATGCATGGGCATAGTTACGAGAAGAGGGTAGTAGCGAGGCGCCTGCGTGATGACATGACACCTGCAGAATCTAAGCTGTGGACATATTTACGCGCAAACCGTCTTGGAGTGCATTTTCGCCGGCAGCAGGTGATTGAGGGATTCATCGTCGATTTCTACTGTCGTCCCCTTGGATTAGTTGTCGAAGTTGACGGTGCTGTTCATGAAACGCAAGCCGATTATGATCATGAACGTGACCAAATCCTCAGTTATGCGGGGCTCACAATAGTACGGATTACAAATGATCAGGTGATGCGAAGTATTGACGAAGCTCTTTTGAAGATAGACGGAGCCATTAAATCTCTTACCCTTCGCCAAGAAGATAAAGCCGATTGCCAGGGCGAACGCGCCCTCCCTTCGGGAGGGGATGGGGTGGGTCCTAACGCGGTAAACCACGCGCCGGAGCGAATGCTCCCTCCCTCCGGGAGGAGCGCAGGGTTGGGTTCTGGAGCCGGTTTGTATCCCGTTAACCTCCGTATCGCCCGCAAACGATGTGTTGTGGTAGGCGGCGGCAAAGTGGCGGCTCGTAAGGTAAAGGGGCTGCTCGACGGGGATGCGCAGGTCTTGGTTATTGCGCCTGAGGTGACGGGCGAGATCGCATCAATTGTGTCGGACGGCCGAATAACCTGGGCGCAATGCGAGTATGATAAGCAGGATCTGATCGGCGCTTTCCTTGTGATCGCGGCGACGAACGACCGCGGGGTGAATGCAGCCGTCGCGGCCGATGCCGATGCTCTGGGAATACTGGTGAACAGCGCTGATTCGCCGGCCGACGGAACATTTATCACACCGTCTGTCGTGCGGCGCGGCGACCTTTTGTTGACTGTGTCGACATCCGGCGGAAGCCCGACCCTGACTGCAGTCGTTCGGGAGCAGCTCGAAGCCGAATACGGCGAGGAATGGGCTGCGCTTACCGGCTTGCTTGGAAGTGTGCGCGAAGAGATCAAATCGTTGAATGGAACCGAGGCGGACCGCAAGAGCGCAGTCCGCCGCCTTGTGCAGGATTCACACCTGCGTGCTATGCTGAAAGAGGGCCGGCGCAACGAAGCCGAAGCCTATGCTTTACAATGTCTCTTATCCTGGTCGGAATAAATCATAATAGCGCTTCGATCGAGCTGCGCGAAAAGCTGGCGATCGGCGAGCGGGAGCTGGCCGAAGCGCTGGCTGCGTTATGCCGTCACGATGACATTCTTGAAGGCGCAATCGTCTCAACGTGCAATCGCACCGAGGTGTATGCCGTGACTGCGCCCGATACGCGTGACGAGGAAACGTTTCTTGCGGACTTCCTCGCAGGTTGGCACAACCTTTCGCGTCATGCATTCGCCGGCCATCTTTACACGTATCGTGATAGCGCCGTCGCAGCACACCTATTCTCCGTGGCTGCCGGTATCGACTCTATGATCCTTGGCGAGCCGGATATCCAGCGCCAGGTCAAGCAATCCCTGGAAGCGGCCCAGTCGGCGCGCGCGGTTGGAACCCTTCTTAACCGGCTCTTCCAGGATGCCCTTGTTGCCGGTAAGCGCGCCCGTACCGAAACGATGATTGCGCGTGGCGCATTTTCCGTCGGCGCGGCGGCAGTCGAGCTGGCAAAGCAGATTTTCGATACCCTTTCAGGGCACACCGTTCTCGTGCTTGGCGCCGGCAAGATGAGCGAGGTCACCGCAAAGCACCTTCAATCGCAAGGCGCTCCTGCTGTGCTGGTCGCAAATCGCACGTACGACAGGGCCGTTCAACTGGCCGAGCAGTTCGGCGGTGAGGCTCGCCGATTTGATGATCTGCATGAGTCGCTGCTGGTCTCCGATATCGTTATTTGTTCGACGGCCGCGCCGCACCCCGTCGTAACTCGCCCGTTGATTGAGCGAGCCATGAAAGCGAGACGGAACCGGCCACTCTATATAATCGATATCGCTGTGCCTCGGGATGTTGAAGAGTCGGTGGACAAGCTCGATAATGTCTACCTCTCCAATATCGACGACCTTCAGCATCTCGTTGCCAGTGCGCGCCAGGCGCGCGTAGCAGAGGTGGAGCGGGCTCGAGCGATCATTGAAGAAGCCGTTACAGACTATCTGAGGTGGTGGCGCTCTCTGGAAGCGTCTCCGCTCATTGTTGCAGTTCGAGATAAGCTTGCCGCGGTGCGCCACGCAGAGCTGGCCAAGCTGCGGTCTCGCCTTCCCGGTTTGTCCGACAAGGAATGGCGCACAATCGAAGCCAGCATGGAAGCCGTCACGAACAAGATTGCTCATCCGGCTACGGTAGCCATCAAGTCAGCTGCGACATCAACAGACAGCGCGGCTGCCTTCGAAACTGTCCGCCGGACTTTCGGCATCGACGATGACGAAGGCGCTGGTGTCAATGGCTCTACAGTTTCCCGAAATCAGAATCAGGATGCTGCGGGAAACACAGGCGCCAATAAAACATCTCTCAGTGAGGTTCGTTCACGAGCCGCGCAGAAACCTGTTCGAGAGGCTGCCGGCTAATGAGCGCTGGACTTGACGGAAAACTCCTGATTGTCGCCGCGTTTGCTTACCTGTTTGCGTCCGCGGCATACGGCGCGCATCTTTTCCTGCGCACGCAGGCACTGGTGCTCTGTGGCCGGATCACCGCGATAATCGGAATCCTGGCGCACACGCTGGCAATTGGGATACATTGCGCCTATACGCACGCAACGCCCTTCCGCACTCCGGCCGAAACCCTTTCGGCTGTGGCATGGTCCGTTGTCATTGCGTATCTGCTGCTCGATTTGTTCCTGAAACCTAAGCCATTTGCGCTGGGCGCATTCGCATTGCCTGCTGCGTTTTTATGCGTCTTTGCCGGAGCGGTATTCGAGCTGTCTCATCCGGCCGAAACCTCAGGTCCGCTCACGACCCTTCTCGATTCAAACCTGGTCAGCCTGCATGTTGTGGCGCTCCTGCTGGCGTTCGGCTTGCTTGTGCTGGCAGTAGGTTGCGCGGTCTTCTACCTGATACAGCACCGCCTCCTCAAGCGCAAGAAGTTTGCCGGTTTGTTCGGCAAGCTGCCGCCGCTCAGTACCCTGGAGCATCAGGCATTTACCCTTGTGGCCTTCGCATTTCCGCTGCTTACCGTAGGGTTGTTGTCGGGCATCGTGCGCGCGGCAGCAGGCGGTCTTCACGGCGCGTGGATCCTGGATCCGAAGATCCTGGCGTCAGCGGTCATCTGGGTAGTTTACGGCGTGTACCTGCTGGTGCATGCCACACCATCGTGGCGAGGTCCTCGCGCAAACTACTTGCTGATCGGCGGTTTCATCGTCGCCCTCCTCACTCTCTTCATTCCCACGTCCGTTCATCGCTTCGGGTAGGAAGCCTGATCATTCTGCCGGAGATTCTTTCCTCCGCGCATAGTGCGCGAGCAGCATGGTAGAGAATATGTTGATATCGTGTGTCAGCCGCTTTGCCTGGGCCTGCCTGTCTTCGGCCACCTCGAATGAGGGGGCGAAGGCAATGGAAGAGAGCAAGGTTTGCCGGTAGGTGTCGGTTGCATGGAGCAGGGCGGTTACCGCCTCCATGAGGGGGCTGGAAGCTTCGGCGAGAGGAGTGCCGGTTTCGTCATCCTCTTCGGCGATGCCGCGGCTCTCTTCCGTCTCGTCTGATTTCTCACTGTAATTCTTTTCGCAGGCAAAAACAAAGGCGTCGATTGCGCGCTCGAACTCCGCGGTTTTCGTCGCCAGATACTCCTCATCCGACATTTACCGTCTCCTCCGGCCCCTCGTTTACTTTATCTCGGCCCGCTGCTTCAGTGAACGGGTTTTGCCTTGCCGGGAACGGCAGGGTTGTGTGTGGGGTACGATACACTAGTATGTTCAAAAAAGGCCTATTCAAGACAATTTTCCAAAAAGTCGACCAGCTCTTTACCGGGCGCGGTCGCATCGACGAGGATCTCTTTGAAGAGCTCGAGGAAGCGCTCATCGGATCCGATCTCAATGTCCACACTACAATGCGGATGATGCAGGAGCTTCGCTCGGCTGTTCAGGATGAGCGACTGAAGGATTCCTCTGAAGTTCAAGACCGTCTGAAGAAATTCCTGGTCGATATGCTGCTTAAAGACGGCAATATGACCAGCGCGCTTGCCGTGCCTCAAGCGCCTCCGGCCGTCTATCTGGTCGTCGGCGTGAACGGGGTAGGGAAGACGACCAGTATCGGCAAGCTGGCCTACTACCTGAAGGGCAAAGGCAAGCGCGTCGTGCTGGGCGCAGCCGACACATTCCGCGCCGCCGCTGTCGACCAGCTCGTTCTGTGGGGCGAGCGCGTCGGTGTTGAGGTCATCAAAGGACGCGAGGGCGCAGACCCGGCATCGGTTGTCTTCGACGCCGCCCAGGCTGCAATCGCCCGCAAGGCCGATTATCTGATCATCGACACCGCCGGCCGTCTCCATAACAAGTCCAACTTGATGGAAGAGCTTAAGAAGATCAACCGTGTTCTTGAGCGCGCTCTCGGCGGGCGCTCAGCTGATGAAACGCTCCTTGTCCTTGATGCTACCACGGGACAGAATGCCGTAAACCAGGCCCGAGAATTCAAGAGCGCGGTCGCTGTAACTGGTCTGATCCTCGCCAAGCTTGACGGCACCGCGCGCGGCGGCATCGTCATCACCATCAAAGATGAACTCGGCATCCCGATCAAGCTCGTCGGCACCGGCGAAAAATCCGGCGACATCGAGCCTTTCGATCCCCAGGCGTTCGTCGACGCGTTGTTTGAGTAGGTTGAACTCAACACCTCCATCTCGCGTCGATAAAGCCGGAGGCGTCACCATGATGCGCAGATTGTTGCTGTTGGGATTGACTCTGGCTTGTCTTCCGAGTATGCCCGAAAAGGCGTCGGCGCAGGTTGTTTATGTGCCGACGCACCGAGGTTACCGTAATCCGTATCGAACTCGCCAGAACGCCGCTTATAGGCCACCGCGGTATCGCGCTCCGGAGGCGAGGCGTGAGGAGCGTAAGAATGCGTTTCTCAATGCTGTAGACGCGGGCGACGCTTCTACAGTCGAGGCGATGATACAGAGGGGCACGAATGCGAACATTCAGGGGCCGAACGGCATTACGTCGCTTATAATTGCGACGGAGCATAACAATGCCTCCATGGCCACCCTGCTTCTCAACCACAAGGCCAATGTAAACCTCGCCGATAAGAACGGCGACACCGCCCTTATCGTTGGGGCATATTACAATTCTGCCCAGGTCACACCCATTCTGCTGGCCCATAAGGCGGTCGTAGATACCAAGGATAAAGCGGGACAGACCGCCTTGATTTACGCTGCCGGCTCCGGAAGCGAAGCGATCACGAACGATTTACTCAGTCATAACGCGACAGTCGACCTTGCGAACCTGCAGGGGATTACGCCGCTCATGGCCGCAGCCGGCGAAGGCCACGCCGATATCGTAAAGGCTCTGCTCCTTAAGAAACCCAATCTTGAGCTCAAGGATCAGGATTCCGCCACGGCGCTGATTTATGGCGCGCGCTCCGGCCGCCTCGATGTCGCAGAGCCGCTCGTTACCGCGGGAGCCGCTGTCAATGCCCACGACAAGATCGGTTACAATCCCCTGATTATTGCTTGCGGCCTGGGCAAGCTGGATGTCGCGACATTGCTGGTAAGGCACGGTGCGGATGTCCATTCGGTGGATGTCGACAATAATACGCCGTTGATGGCTGCTGCGGCATCGGGCCATGGCGACCTCGTCTCCTATCTCCTATCACACAAGGTTGAAATCAGCGTTCGAGATAGAGATCGCTATACGGCGCTTCTGATCGCCGCGAAATATGGCAAGCCCGACGCCGTAAAGGTTCTGCTCGACGCCGGCGCGGATGCCTCCGTGGAAGATAAAGAGGGCAACGACGCATTAATGCTGGCGGCGCAGACAGGAAGCGCGCCTGCCGTAACGATGCTGCTCGACAGCAAGGCCGATGTGAAACATGCCAATCACACCGGAACGACGGCGCTGATGGTTGCCGCCAAATACGGTCAGGCAGGCATTGTGGATATCCTCCTGTCGCACGATGCCGATTTAGACGCAGCGGACGCCGGCGGCAATACGGCCTTGATGCTCGCGGCTCAATACGGCAGCCCGGCATGCGCTCGCGCGCTTGTTGCGAAAGGGGCGGATAAGAAGGCCCATAACAAAGCCGGGGAGACCGCTCACTCGCTTGCCATCCAGAATTCCTACCCGGAAGTCGCCGCCTTGGTGCGCTGATTGAAGCAAGCTATCATAGCCGTCCATCGTCCTCCAGCTCATCCATAAATGTGACAGACATGGTTGTGCTTCTGTCTTACAAATCAAGCGATAGGACAGGAACGTTGACAGAGAGAATTGCCGCGTCAAAACGACCCGTGTGAATCTCTGTGGAATCTTGCTGAAAATAATTTTTATCAAAATCAGCACGAATCGAAAAAGTGCCGTATAATAGTTTTGGCAAGGAAACGAAGAGGGTGAACGGAGCAGGCTCTTAGAGGCTCTGAATAGTCCGCAAGGTTTACTTTCCACTTCCGAATATTTCAGGAGCGG